>CAEZZW010000002.1_pt1 | contig 243951 bp, 237 predicted proteins | sample 7266981 | NCBI WGS metagenome assembly CAEZZW01 (sample SAMEA6813972, study PRJEB35770) | uncultured Actinomycetes bacterium | biome: Freshwater; feature: Freshwater reservoir; material: water | place: Czech Republic | collected 2016-08-15 | depth 30m m
TCAATTACATCGCGATCACTCCACCCTCTTTCTGAGCATCCAGTGAAAGAAATCTGATAGGCCGAAGAGGTAATGATTTGCGCTCCGGCATCGACAAAAGCCCTGTGAGCTTTCTCAATTTCTTTAGGTGCAGTGCGTAGTAATTCGCCAGTCCATAAAGATCCAGTGAGAATATTTCCACGTTCTTCTAACGCCGTGGAAAGTCCTCCATCTAATTTACGCACAGAGGCAGTATGCTCGAAAGATGCAAAGAAAACTACTTCCCGTATTTGTCTTAACTCTTTCTTTCTTAGTGACACCATTTAATCCAGCACAAGCAGCTGTCAAGTACGCGTTCCCAGTCGTGGGTTGCACTTATACATATGCGCATTCGCACCACAATTATCCTGCAACAGATATTTTGGCAAAAAAAGGGTGCAAATTTGTAGCATCGACTAGCGGGGTAATAGATGAAGTTAATCGCGTAGATAAGTGGAGTGGCAAGACAAATCTTGGCGCAGATCGTAGTGGACTCTATGTATCGATGATTGGCGACGATGGTGTTCGCTACTACGGCTCCCATTTAGGCAAGATTGCTGATGGAATCGAACCCGGTGTTCGAGTTGCCGTTGGAGACTTATTAGGTTTTATTGGAACATCTGGAGATGCACGTGGCACTGCACCACATTTACATTACGGAATTTCTTGGCCAACACCACCCGATATTTGGTGGGTAAGGCGGGGAGAAATTTATCCGTGGCCATATTTAGATAAATGGAAAGCCGGATTAAATGCATATCCTGCAAAGGCTGTTGCAGCTAAGAAAGCAAAAGTTGGAGAAGTTCCCGAGCAAGTCGGTTATTAAAATAAGGAAAGCCCCCCAGTTTCCTGAGGGGCTTTCCTATTTAAAGTGGTGAGTATTAGTTAGCGTTCACTGCATCGGCCTGAGGACCCTTTGGACCCTGTACGACCTCGAATGAAACTGACTGACCCTCTTCAAGGGACTTGTAACCGTTTCCTTGAATTGCTGAGTAGTGAACGAATACATCTTGTCCGCCACCATCAACTGCAATGAAACCGAAACCCTTTTCAGAGTTGAACCACTTAACTGTGCCTGTTGCCATGTTTTTACTTTTCCTTCGATATGTGGGGTGAATGAGAAATCCTCGTTCACCAGTCATCCTCTTGCGCCAGCGATACCGAGCAAAGCTTTAGGCCATGAAACGGGTACTGATTAAGCGTCCGACTAGTGAAAAGGGTACTAGGTCAGGGGCGTATTGCCTAAAAGTAATTTTGGTGCAAAAATTAGCCATTACATCCTTGTAATTCGAGTTAATCGAGTGCGTAGAGGGACGTTGATGGGCCGGGGAAGGTCAGATCAACGCTCACGACCGATAACACGTAGTTACAAGGAGAAGGTATGGACCGCTTTAACGCACCCTTAGGTAAAGGGCCAATTACCCTGTCGCGGGGATCATTGGTTATTCATTCTGCGCCGAGTTCGCTGATGCGACATGTTGAATGGGCAGTTCAAAATCTTTTAGGTGCATCAATAACACTCGAATGGATTGCACAACCTCTATTAGCCGGAACTTACCGCGCAATTGTCCAGTGGCGCGATTGTGAAGGTCTTGGCGCACAACTTGCAAGTGCACTTCGCGGCTGGCATTACTTGCGCTTTGAAATTCGTGAAGAAAGTGTGTACGAAAGCGTTCTCTATCGTTTTACTCCAACTCTTGGAATTCACCGAGCCGTATTGGATGGCGCCGGCTCTGTCATGGTGACCGAAAATCAAATTACTAGCGCTCTAGTAATGAATGAGGACGCGCTCCGGCTTAGTTTAGAAAGTACGATCGGCAGCGCTTGGGATTTAGAACTTGAGCAATTTAGGCAAGTGGAGCTCGATGATTTACCTCACAGCGAAGCGATCTAAAACTTTACTTTGATCTGAAAAGAATGCACTAGATATTTAATTGAGAGATAGTAGGATAAATACATGAGCCAACTCAACGAAAGTCCGATCATCACAATTGAGCGCCGTAAGGCTGTCACAATCATCATCTCTGCAATTATCGTCGCCATCGCACTCGGTGGCGGTTTAACGAAAGTTGGCTCAGGTTTTGCGGCGCGAAGTGCAAATGGAATTACAGTCACGGGTTCTGCCAAAGTATCCGCTGTTGCAGATAATGTTGTGTGGACGCTCACCGTCCAAGCCTCGACTCCTAAAGTTGCAGAGGCAATCACTAAAGTGGGCGCAGATGTCGGTGCACTTTCTCAATACCTAACACAAGGCGGCATTCCAGCAGACGCCCTTACCCTTGGTCCTGTCTCGACCTATGCCAGTGCTGAATATATAAATGGCAATGCGACAGGTCGGATTCTTTCTCATAACGCCTCCCGCGATGTTGTAGTGCGCTCAAAAGATGTCCAACTCATTTCCAAACTGAGCCAAGGAATTGGAACGCTTCTACAAACTGGCATTAACCTCAATACGGGTGGACCTCAATATTATGTTTCAACTTTGCCCACACTTCGTCCACAATTATTAGAAGCAGCCATGAAGGATGCGCAAGTACGTGCGGTTGCGCTGACTAAAGCTGTTGGGGGCACTATCGGCGCAGTGGTGAGTGTGACAACTGGCCCATTCCAAGTGACAACACCTGATTCGACGATGACCGATAGTGGTGGGGCATATGACACGACCACTATCAATAAAACTGTGACGGCAACTGTTTCGGTGACTTTTAAAACGAAGTAGTTACTACAGCGGGATATTGCCGTGGCTACCACGGCGATGTGGGGCACTTGCAAGTACTTGCGCTAAGGCAGCGCGCGTCTTTGAGGGATGGATTATTTCATCGACTGCGCCAACTTCAATTGCACGCTCCACACCTCCAGAGACCTTTTCATGTTCTGCTGCAAGTTCTAGCTCCATAGATTCGCGCTGATCTTGCGATAAATCAGCAAGTAATCGTCGGTGCAATACTCGCACTGCTGCCACTGCGCCCATCACAGAAACTTCTGCACTAGGCCATGCAAAAACGCGGGTGGCACCGAGTGATTTCGAATTCATAGCAACGTATGCCCCACCATAAGCGCGGCGAGTAATTAAAGTAACTCGTGGAACAACTGCCTCACCAAATGCATGAAGCAATTTGGCACCGCGTCTGACGGCACCTTCCCACTCTTGGCCAGCACCGGGCAGAAATCCAGGAACATCGGCAATCACGATCAACGGAATACCAAAGGCGTCGCACGTGCGCACAAATCGTGCCGCCTTTTCGGCAGCAGCTGAATCGAGAACTCCACCCAGGTGTTGAGGATTGTTTGCAACAACACCGACGGTTCGACCGCCCAAGCGTCCGATGCTGGTGACCATGTTTTCAGCCCACATCGGTAGGAGTTCCAAACTCTCACCATCTTTATCTAATATTGCCTCAATCAGCGGGTGAACTTCATAGGCCCGCTTTTGCGAATCTGGAACAAATTGCAATAGATCAATGTCGGGCAAGTCTGTTTTCATATGCCCTTGATTTGCAAAAAGAGAAGTTAAATCGCGAATTTCGCTAAAGGCCTGATCTTCGGTGTGGGCGATGACGTGTGCAACGCCGCTATTTTTTCTATGCGCATCAGGTCCACCTAATGTTGCGATATCAACTTTTTCGCCAGTGACACTTTTAACCACATCAGGGCCTGTCACAAAAATACGACCCTCAGGTGCAAGGACAACTACATCTGTAAGGGCGGGACCGTATGCGCCACCACCAGCAGTGGGACCAAGGACGAGGGAGAGTTGGGGGATTTTTCCACTTGCCGTAATCATGGATTGAAAAACTTCACCAAATGCATGAAGCGATGAGACTCCATCACGCAATCGGGCACCACCTGAGTGCCAAATGCCGATGATAGGAAGTTGCTCGGCCATTGCCGTGCGATAAGCAGCGACAATTACGTGTGAACCATCCTCGCCGAGTGCCCCACCTTGAATGGTGGCATCGGATGCGAAGATCACGACCCGATTTCCGGCAACGCGAGCAGTGGCGGCCAACATTCCAGATTTATCTTGCGGAGTAATTAGTTTTACGCTGGTGGGATCGGCTAAACGCTCAATGCGTACCTTGGGATCGCGTTCGTTGGCTGAATTATTTGGTCCTTGTGAATCCGCGTGTGCCATTGCCGAGCCTTAGTACGAGCGGAAAGCTAGAACCACGTTGTGACCGCCAAAGCCAAAGGAATCATTGAGCGCTGCAATGTCGCCAGATGGCAAGGCGCGAGGCTTATCTCGCACGACATCGATTGTTACAGCGGGATCAAGGTTATGAATATTGATTGTTGGGGGAGCAAGGCGATCTTGCAATGCTTTGACAATAAAGACAGATTCGATTGCACCAGCGCCACCAAGCAAATGTCCAGTCATGGATTTAGTAGCAGAAACTGCAACATGGTCAGCATCACTGCCGAGGGCTAAACGCAGGGCGTTTGCTTCGGCGACATCACCGGCTGGAGTAGATGTTGCATGAGCATTTAAGTGCACGATATCGCGAGTAGTAAGTCCCGCATCTTGGAGGGCAAATGCGATTGCTTGACGAACTCCACTGCCATCGGGGTTTGGTGCTGCAATGTGATAACCATCGGAGGTAAGGCCTTGTCCACAAATTTCTGCATAAATCTTTGCCCCACGCGCTGTGGCATGTTCTAACTCTTCTAGAACTAAAATTCCTCCACCTTCGCCTAATACAAATCCATCACGATCGCTGTCATATGGGCGTGAGGCACCTGCTGGATCATCCAAGCGAGTAGAGAGTGCTTTCATTGCGGCGAAGGCTGCCATGGGAAGTGCATGGACTGCAGCTTCGACACCGCCAGTAACGATGACATCGGCGCGATTTTTACGAATCATCTCCATGGCATAACCAATTGCTTCAGCACCTGATGCGCATGCACTCACTGGCGTGTGCACTCCGGCGCGCGCTTTAAGCTCGAGTCCAACATTTGCAGCAGGTCCGTTCGGCATCAACATCGGTACAGTGTGCGGGCTAACAAAGCGCGCACCTTTCTCTTTCAAGATGTCGTATTGCTCAAGCAGTGTTGTCACCCCGCCAATTCCTGATGCAACAACAACGCCGAGCCGTTCAAGATCCACATCAGGTGAGCCTGCATCTGCCCATGCTTCCCGAGCAGCGATTAGCGCAAATTGTTCGGATCGATCCAAGCGGCGCATCTCAACGCGCTCCATGACTTCGCTGGGATCAACTAGAACGCGTGCTGCAATGTTGACAGGAATCGTTGATGCCCATTCTTCCTGCAATGTACGCACACCACTGGTGCCAGCAAGCAGAGCACTCCAAGAAGTTGCAACAGTGCCACCAATGGGCGTTGTTACACCAAGGCCCGTAACTACAACACGGCGTTGCGACATTATTTTCTTCGTAAGGAAATGTTAGGCAGAGGCCTTGACGATGAAGTTAACAGCATCGCCCACAGTGGCAAGTTCTGAAACTTGATCATCAGGAATCTTGACGCCGAAGCGCTCTTCTGCGGCAACAACAACTTCAACCATGCTCAAGGAATCAACATCAAGGTCATTTGTGAAGTTCTTGTTCATTTCGATCGATGCAGCAGGAATCCCTGCGACCTCTTCAACGATCTCCTTGATGCCTGCGAGTACTGCTTCTTGTGTCAGTGCCATTATGTAGTGCCTTTCTTTACGGGGTTGAGTTGTGAGAGTTAGGACTTACTTGCTACGGGTGGCAGTTGAACTACCTGACCGGCATAGACCAATCCTGCGCCATAACCGATGAGTAGGGCTAATCCGCCGTGTAATTCGGGGTGTGTTTCTAGTAATGCGGCCATCGCAAGCGGGACTGAGGCCGCCGAAGTATTGCCTGAGGTGCGAATATCTTGGGCAATGATTACCTTCTCAGGAAGGCCAATCTCCTTGGCCATCGTTTCAATGATTCGTGAATTTGCTTGATGAGGGATAAATGCATCGAGTTGTTCTGGTTTTACACCAGCAGCTTCAAGTGCTCGTATCGCCGCCTTACTTACTGAATACACCGCCCAGCGAAATACCGCTTGGCCTTGCTGTGCGATGTTCGGCCATTTAATTCCTTGAGCATCATTTCGAAATTCATTCCACGAGGGCTCCATCACAATTGCCTCGCGTGAATCCGCATCAGATCCCCAGACGGTTGGGCCAATTTGCGGGGTCTCGGAGGCGCCAATGATGACCGCACCAGCACCATCTGCAAAAATAAATGCGGTCGCACGATCATCAGGATCGGTAAAGTCAGTCAACTTTTCAACGCCAACGACTAAAACTTTTTTCGATGTACCGCTTTTAACAAAGTCACTTGCCATTCCGACTCCGTAACAAAATCCAGCGCATGCGGCATTGATATCAAAGGCAGCAGCCTTTGGATTTCCCAGTCGTGCGGTGAGTGCGGTTGCTGCGCTTGGCGCTTGGAAAGGATAAGTAATGGTTGCAACGATGACTGTGTCGATATCAGCAATAGTTAAGTTGGCCCGAGAGAGCGCTTGCTCGCAGGCAGCTTGGGCCATATCAATAACACCTTCATCCTTTGCTGCAAAGCGACGAGACTCGATACCTGTGCGCTGTTGGATCCATTCATCGGTTGAATCAATGCGATCAACGATCTCTGAGTTTGGTACAACTCGTGAAGGTTGATATCCGCCAACACTCACGATGCGGCTATGTGTTGGAGCATTGGCATGAATCATTAGGCTGTCATCTTCCCACTATGGCGCGCAATTAAATCTCGTGCGGCCTCAAGATCGGCAGGTGTTTTTAGAGAAAGAGTTTCAACTCCGGGAAGCGCCCGCTTAATGAGTCCAACAAGAGTGCCGGCAGGTGGAACTTCCAGCACTGCGGTGACCCCAAGGTCGGCCATTGCCTTCATGCATAAATCCCAACGCACTGGATTAGCAACTTGATTCACGATGCGCTCTAACCCATCTCGTCCCTCTTTAACTATCGCACCATCTTTATTAGAAAGTAATGTGATCGCTGGGGGGTTGACGGTCATCGTTGATGCGAAATTGGATAGATGGCTCAGAGCCGGTTGCATGTAATGAGTATGGAAAGCACCCGTTACTTCAAGAGCGCGCACTCGGGCACCGGCTGGTGGATTGTCACCTAATTGGGCTAAGGCGATGAGATCTCCGGCGGCGACTATTTGGCCTGCTCCGTTGTCATTGGCCGGAATAAGACCCAAAGATGTAATGGCAGCTAATACTTGATCGCGCACGCCACCTAGGACTGCAGACATTCCGGTTTCTGATTGAGAGGCGGCAACTGCCATGACAAGGCCGCGCTCGCGAACAAGTGCCATTGCATCGCTGTAAGAAAACATTCCCCCGATTGCACTCGCTGTTATTTCTCCAACAGAGTGACCGGCAGCAACATCAAATCGGGCATCAGTCCCCAATGCGGTCGCAGCCAATAAACCAGCCGCCACTATGAGGGGTTGAGCATTAGCAGTATTTCGAATCTCATGAGCATTTGCCGTTGTGCCCAGGTGTACGAGGTCCAGGCCAATGTTTTCAGACCAGGAAGCCAGTAGCCCTTTGAGCGATGCATCTTCAAGCCACGATCCCAAAAATCCAGGGGATTGCGAGCCTTGACCTGGAGATAGGAGTGCGAGCACGAGGAGATTTTATGTCTACTTCATGTGTACGCCCTAGTAACATCGCACCATGAAGATTGCAGTGTGCGTAAAACAAGTCCCAGACTCATGGGCAGAAAAGAAAATGATTAGCGGATTGCTTGATCGAGAAAATGTCGATGCAGTACTTAATGACCTCGATGAGTATGCGGTAGAGGAAGCACTTCGAATTGTTGAAGCACATGGAGAAGGCCACACCGTCACCATAATTTCCATGGGACCAGAACGCGCAACTGAGGCAGTGCGTAAAGCGCTTTCTATGGGCGCAGATAATGCGATTGTGATCAGTGATCCTGCCCTAGTTGGCGCAGATGCATTGATGACTTCAAAAGTGTTAGCAACCACAATTGCGTCCGGTGGTTTCGATATTGTCCTGTGCGGTACAGAGTCGACAGATGCTCGCATGAGCGTGGTGCCAGCAATGCTTGCTCAGAGATTGGGCTGGGCCCAACTCACTTTTGCAGGCTCGGTCGTCGTCGATCCCGCGTCATCAGCGATACAAATAACACGAGTGACTGATGCGGGCCTTGACACAATGAAAGCCCAATTTCCTGCAGTCATCAGTGTGATCGAAAAGATTAACGAACCACGCTATCCATCGTTCAAAGGCATTATGGCCGCGAAGAAGAAGACTATTGAAATGCGACCACTTGCAACTGTTGGCGTTGATGCCGTGCCTTCATGGAGCGCCGTGAATGACTCAACTCCACGCCCTGCTCGCGCGGCCGGAATAAAATTAGTTGACGGTGGTAGCGGCGGGAATGCACTTGTAGATTTTCTAGCAGATAAGAAAATTATATGAGCGAAGTATTGATACTTGCAGAGTATTCGCAAGGAATAGTTGCAAAGACTACAACCGAACTCATTACAGGTGGCGCTCGCGCAGGCCAAGTGACAGTGGTTGTTTTATCCGACGTTGGTGGTGGCGAAGATCTCGCAAAACAAATTACACAAGGCCCCGCGACCTCAGTCCTTGTAGTTGAAAGTAATGACTTCGCTCAGTACGGAGTTGCGGCGGCAGCTGAGGCCATCTCGAATATTGTTGCCGAACGTAAACCCGCTGCTCTTCTCATTGGATCGAGCGCTTTCGGCAAGGAAGTGGCTGGACGAGTCGCAGTGGCAACAGATTCGGGGATCATTACCGATGCGGTAGATGTAAGTGCACAATTAGTAGCAACCCAACTAGTTTTCGGTGGATCAACAACTGTGCATTCTCACGTTAGTCACGGAACAGCAATAATCACCGTACGACCAAATTCAATTACGGCCGATGTAAATCCTTCTTCACCTGCAATGTCCAAAATTACTTTTGACGCTAGCGCGCAGGCGAAATTAGCCGAAGTTGTGTCAAGTGAGCCATTTGTCAAAGGTGGTCGCCCAGAATTAACGGAGGCGAATATTGTCGTCTCTGGTGGACGCGGGACAAATGGAGATTTTGTCGCAGTAGAGACATTCGCAGATGTACTCGGTGCGGCAGTGGGAGCATCGCGAGCAGCAACTGATGCGGGTTGGTATCCGCACGCACTGCAAGTGGGACAAACTGGTAAAACTGTAAGCCCACAGTTGTACGTGGCCTGCGGTATTTCTGGAGCGATTCAACATCGAGCAGGAATGCAAACAAGCAAGATGATCATCGTCGTCAATAAAGATCCGGACGCACCCATATTTGAGATTGCCGATTTTGGCGTGGTGGGCGATCTCTTCGCTGTGCTGCCGCAAGCAAGTGATGGGGTCCGCGCTCGTAAGTCCTAGACTGAGCGCTATGTCTGTATACCTCGACCACGCCGCCACGACTCCGATGGTCGATGCTGCAATTGTTGCTATGACCAAACAGCTTGGAAAATTGGGCAATCCTTCAAGTTTGCATACACCAGGTCGATCGGCGCGGAAAGATATTGAACAAGCCAGAGAAGTGCTGGCTAGAGTCGTGGATTGCGCTCCTAGTGAAATAATTTTTACCGCCTCAGGGACCGAAGCAAATAACACTGCGCTTAAGGGTCTTTTTTGGAAGTCCCGTGCTGAGGGCAAGAATGTTGTTGTTATCTCTGCAGTCGAGCATCATGCAATTATCGATCCAGCTGCTTGGCTTGGCGAGCACGAGGGCGCTGAAGTTATCGAGATCCAAGTAAATAAAAATGGAGTAATTGATCTTAAGCAATTGGGAGATTTGATCAAGACCCGCGGCGATGAAATTGCCTTCATTTCCATCATGCATGCAAATAATGAGACAGGTGTAATCCAACCAATCGCGCAAGTTACCGCTCTTGCGCGCGAAGGCTCTATTCCTGTTCACTGCGATGCAGTACAAAGTTTTGGCAAAGTCTCTTTGAGTTTTGCAGGCCTTGGACTAAGCGCTCTAACATTGAGTGCTCACAAAATTGGTGGGCCACTCGGCATTGGCGTTTTGGTCTTTCAACGCGGAGTAGAAATTCCTGCTCTCTTGCATGGGGGCGGACAAGAACGCGAAATCCGCAGCGGTACGCTTAATGCGCCAGCGATAGTTGCATTTGCTGCTGCGGCCCAACAAGCAATACCTAGTAGTCAGATTGCTTCACTTCGAGATTTGTTGATTGCAGGAATTAAACAGGCGATTCCCGATGCCTATATAAATGGTGAAGGCGAAAAACTACCTGGAATCGTAAATGCGACTTTTCCGGGGACCGAGAGTGACACGTTGCTATTGCTTCTAGATGCGCAAGGGATTGCAGCCTCGACAGGTTCTGCATGTAGCGCAGGGGTGCAGCGTCCAAGCCATGTTCTTTTAGCGATGGGGCATTCTGATAAGAGCGCACGATCGAGTTTACGTTTTTCACTAGGAACGCAGACAACTCGCGAAGAGATCGAAGAAACTCTTAACGTTTTGCCACAAGTTATTGAGCGCGCAAGAGCGGCAAATTTGCGATGAGAGTTATTGCGGCGATGAGTGGGGGCGTGGATTCAGCAGTTGCTGCAGCCCGTGCAGTAGAGGCAGGCCATGAAGTCATTGGTGTGCACTTAGCTCTTTCTTCTAACCCTCAAAAGTATCGCTCTGGGGCCAGGGGCTGCTGCACCGTTGAGGATTCGCACGATGCCAGGCGTGCGGCCGATGTTGTCGGTATCCCTTTCTATATTTGGGATATGGCAGAAGAATTTCATGAAGGTGTAGTTGAGAATTTTCTTTCTGAATACGCTGCTGGGCGAACACCCAATCCTTGTCTTCGGTGCAATGAGAAGATTAAGTTTGCGGCTGTTTTAGATCGAGCAAGGGCGATGGGTTTTGATGGAGTCGTCACTGGTCACTACGCACGAACTCGTGAAGGTGCCAACGGAAAAACATTACATAGAGCAATTGATAATTCGAAAGATCAGTCGTACGTCCTCTCTGTATTGACTGTGGAACAAATTGCAGGAGCGATATTTCCATTAGGGGATACAGAAAAAGTAGATATCCGTAAAGAGGCTGCAACTCGCGGTCTATCTGTTGCAAATAAACCAGACAGTCATGACATCTGTTTTGTTCCTTCCGGAGATAATGCTGGTTGGTTACACGAGCGCCTTGGCAGCGAAGTTGGCCCCATAGTCGATCAAGATGGTAAAGAAATTGGCCAGCACAAAGGGGCGTACACCTACACAATTGGTCAACGCAAAGGGTTGGGTTTGAGCGTTCCAACGCTAGATGGCTCTCCACGTTTTGTTCTTAAGATTGAACCTAAGACAAATACTGTTGTCGTTGGGTCGCGCGAAGAACTAGCAATTACAACTATGTATGGCGAAAATCCGGTCTGGTGCGGGCCTGCAGTTACTCAAACACCACAAGAGGGATTTGTTCAAATTCGTGCCCACGGTCAACCTTTGCCGTGCACTTATTACCTCTTCGACAATCGCTTAGTAGCCACTCTTCAAGATCCACTTCTTGGATTAGCAACTGGGCAAGCTATGGCAATTTATGATGGTGATCGCGTAGTTGGTTCAGCAACTGTTTGCGAGACGAAGGCATGAGCGCCTCTCCGCGAGATCGCATCAGCGCCCTTACCTCACAAATTCGCGATCATCAGTTTGCATATTATGTGTTGGACAAACCCACCATTGCTGATGCAGATTTTGATTTACTTTTGCGAGAACTCACTAATCTAGAAACCAAACATCCAGAGCTTCGTGAAGCCGATTCACCTACTCAAAAAATTGGTGGAGGATTTTCTACCGCTTTTGAGCAACGAGATCATCTTGAAAAGATGATGAGCCTTGACAATGTTTTTGATCCAGAAGAACTTAACTCTTGGTTTGATCGCGTGGCCAAAGAAGCACCTGCTGCAGAGTGGCTGTGTGAGCTCAAAGTAGATGGCCTTGCTATCAACCTCTTGTATGAAAACGGAATCTTGACCCGTGCACTTACTCGCGGAAATGGCGTCAGCGGCGAGGATGTTACCCTGAATGTAAAGACGATCAAGAATCTTCCACACACGTTGAGTGGTAGCGGCATTCTCGCATTGATTGAAGTGCGGGGCGAGGTTTATTTCCCGCTTGCAGCATTTGCCGAACTCAATGATTCATTAGAAGAATCCGGTAAGCCACTTTTTGCTAATCCACGCAATGCTGCGGCTGGCTCCTTGCGACAAAAAGATCCGCGAGTGAGTGCATCTCGTCCGCTCAGTGTTGTTGTTCATGGTGTCGGAGCAAATAATGGAACGAACTTCCAAACACAGAGTCAAGCATACGAGGCGCTCAAAGCGTGGGGTCTTCCTACTAGTGAGCGCTATCGAGTTTTTACCAAGCGCGAGGATGTTTCTCGTTTCATTTCTGATTATGAGGCGCAGCGCCATAACATCGAACATGAAATAGATGGTGTCGTTATCAAGGTTAATCAAATCGCAGAACAAGAACTTTTGGGGAGTACCTCACGAGCACCCAAGTGGGCAATTGCCTTTAAGTATCCACCCGAGGAAGTAATCACTCGCTTGCTCGATATTAAGGTGAGCGTTGGTCGGACAGGACGCGTGACGCCATTTGCTTTTATGGAACCAATAAAAGTTGCTGGCTCTACAGTTACAAATGCCACCTTGCACAATGGACAAGAGGTTGTGCGCAAAGGCATCTTGATTGGCGATTTCGTGGTGATTAGAAAGGCTGGGGATGTAATTCCGGAAGTTTTAGGGCCAGTGATCGAAAAGCGCACAGGCACGGAGCGAGCATTTGTCATGCCTAATCATTGCCCAGAGTGCGGCAGTGTGCTTCGAGCGATAACTCAAGGCGATATTGATATTCGCTGCCCGAACGCACGACAATGCCCTGCACAATTGCGTGAGCGGATTTATTACATTGGTTCACGCGCAGCTCTAGATATTGACGTCCTTGGTTATGAAGCAGCCCAAGCGCTGCTCACTGATGGAATTATCGAAGATGAGTCTGATCTGTTTAATTTGACTGAAACAAAACTTGTGCAGTCACAGTTCTTTACGAAAAAGAGTAAGGATGGCGCGCAGGCTGGCAAAAATGTTCATACCCTTTTAGAGGCGCTAAGCAAAGCTAAGTCGCGTCCGCTATGGCGTATTTTGGTGGCACTATCTATCCGTCACGTTGGTCCCACCGCAGCGCAAAGCCTTGCCACAACTTTTGGATCGATTAAAGCGATCTCTGATGCCAGCGTCGAAGAACTTGCCCGCGTCGATGGGATTGGGGCAACTATCGCTGAATCAATTGGTGAGTGGTTTAGCGAAGAATGGCATCGTGACATTATTAGTAAATGGGAAGCCGCCGGCGTAATCATGGTTGCGCAAGAAAGCCAGAAGGCGCCACAGACTTTGGCTGGTCTGACATTTGTTGTGACCGGCTCGTTGGATTCCTTCACGCGAGATGGAATCGCTGAGATCATTACTGCCCACGGTGGAAAGCCCTCATCGTCAGTTTCGAAGAAAACTAATTATTTACTAGCAGGTGGAGATCCCGGATCCAAGTTGGCAAAAGCCCAAGAAGTCGGTGTTCCCATCATCGATGAAGCACAATTTAAGAAACTGCTGGAAGGTCTCGCATGATTCGTATCGGCATTTATGGTGGCACCTTCGATCCAATTCATAAAGGCCATCTGCATCTCATCGAGCAGTTATTCATTCGTGATCTTATTGACGAACTAATTGTGATCCCTGCCGGGCAGCCATGGTTGCGCACCAGCGCGCCGATTGCCAGCGGCGCAGATCGTTTGGCGATGGTGAAATTGGCGTTGCAAGAACTACCCTCACAGATGCAATCGAGTATCACGGTGAGCCAGATCGAATTAATGCGAAGTGGCGCTACCTACACGATCGACACTATTGAAGAAATTAGCGCCCAGCGTCCTGATGCACATTTGATTTTGGTTGTTGGATCCGATGCATTTGCCACGATCGAGAGGTGGCATAGAAGTGACGAGCTACTCTCGCAAGTTGAGGTACTTGTTATCGCACGAAATGGAGAGGGGCTTGATATCGATGCCTTACCGATTTCAGCGACACAATTGCGCGATAGTCTTACCGCACATGCTGATGAAATTCCTCAATCGGTAGAAATGTATATCAAGGAGAAAAACCTCTATGCCAGCAAGTAAAGCGGTTATCGCTAGCACGCACGTTGCAGCACTTGCGGTACTTGAAAAATTAGGAACCGACCTTGTGGCAATAGATCTTTCTGATCAGTTGGTACTGTCAGAAGTTTTCTTAATTGCTACGGGTCAAAATTCACCACAGGTCAGTGCAATTGCTGACGAGGTGGAGCGCAAGATGGCGCAAACCGGACAAAAGCCGATTCGACGTGAAAATGGTGCCGAGTGGATTTTGATTGACTACAGCGACCTTGTAGTTCATATACAGAGCGCAGATTTGCGCCGGTATTACATGCTGGATCGATTGTGGAATGACTGCCCATCAATTCCCCTGAACATCTTGAAAACAAGCGCAGCCGATGCCTAAAAATAATCGTATTCTGCTCTGGCGACATGGTCAGACTGATTGGAATATCAATAATCGATTCCAAGGCCATTCAGATATTCCTTTGAATGATGTTGGGATCTATCAAGCGCAAAGAGCCGCTCAACTTCTTGCTGGCATGAAGCCAACTGGGATTATTTCCAGCGATCTACAGCGGGCCAAAGCTACTGCGCAGGCGTTGGCGGATTTGGTTCGCCTACCAGTTGCAATTGATCCGAACTTGCGTGAAACAAATGGCGGACATTGGGAAGGTAGGACGGGAGAGGAAAATCGGGCTGAGGATTTTCAGAATTTTGTTCGATGGATTGATGGAGACGATAGCCCTGCCGGCACTATTGGTGAGCGCCGTACCGAAGTTGCAGCGAGGGCAGTGGCAGCGATCGAACGCGCACTTTCACAAGGTGGGGATGGGCAATTGTTAGTAGTGACTACTCATGGCGGAACCTCACGTTGCGTTCTCGGACATTTGTTGCAGTTACCACAGTCACACTGGGGCGTCCTTGGTGGACTTTCCAATGCTGCGTGGTCGATTCTGCAATCAACTTCACGTGGTTGGCATCTTGTCGAACACAATGCAGGTTCTATTCCGGAGCCTATTTACGGTGAAGAAAGTGGCGCTGAGCCAAACCTGCGATAAGGTCAGCGTTCAAGAAATAAATGGGGCTGTGGCGCAGCTGGTAGCGCACCTGCATGGCATGCAGGGGGTCAGGGGTTCAAGTCCCCTCAGCTCCACACGTAGATTGGAACGAAGAGATGATTGAAATTCCTCGTGGGTGGAATGCCACAGATATTCCGCAATTATCAGGTAAGCGATTCCTTATTACTGGTGCAACAAGTGGAATCGGTAAAGAGGCTGCTCGACAACTGATTCGTGCAGGTGGAGATGTCATCATCACCGCTCGTACAGATGAGAAGGGTCAGGCAACTGTTGCAGAGCTTGGCAAGGGAAGAGTCACTTACGAAAAATTGGATCTCACCAGCCTTGCCTCGGTGCGCGAATTATCCGCGCGCATCACTCACGATATTGATGTTTTGATATTGAATGCTGGCGTCATGGCTACTCCTTTGGCAAAGACGCAGGATGGATTTGAATTACAAATGGGAACCAACCATTTAGGGCATTTTGCTCTTGCTGGATTATTGCGAGCACGGGTTCGCGATCGCATTGTTAGCGTTGCAAGCCAGGCGCATCGAATGGGAAATTTCAATGATGGCTCTATAGCGACAATCCGAGAAAAAGCATTAGGGCAAGGTGCCTACAAACCTTGGGCGGCCTACGGCGCAAGCAAGTTAGCAAACCTGTTATTTATTAACGAGTTACATCGCAGGAGCACGGCGAACAATTGGAAAATAACTGGACTTGTTGTGCATCCTGGATGGTCTGCGACAAATCTTCAGACTGTTGGCCCTGCGATGCGCGGCGCTTTTCTTGAAGAGCGCGTATCTAGTGCGATGAATTCTCTCTTGGCTCAAAGCGCCAGTCGTGGAGCGCTTCCCACTCTCTGCGCGGCAACGTTTCCGGGGTTAGAAAGTTCTACGTATATCGGCCCTGATGGCCTCTTTGAAATGCGGGGCTTTCCTCGACTAACTCGCGCAATCTCTAGCGCCTACGACCCGTCGTTGGGTGCAAATTTGTGGAAAGTCAGCGAAGAACTCACTGGCGTAACCTGGCACTGACTCGTGAGTAATCTTTCTCGATTCTTGGACTAACCTTGGACAATGTCAACGGATAACACGCGCGATAACGTGCATGAGGGTTATGACGTTGCCTATGTACAAGAAAAATGGTTACCGGTTTGGGACCAATTAGCGCCTTTTAAATCCGGTAGACCAGATGATCCTCGCCCGAAAAAATATGTCCTGGATATGTTTCCTTATCCATCTGGAGATTTACACATGGGCCACGCAGAGGCGTATGCCCTGGGCGATGTGATTGCACGCTACTGGGTACAAAAAGGTTTCAATGTCATGCACCCGATTGCTTGGGATGCATTTGGTCTTCCTGCAGAAAATGCTGCAATTAAACGCAATGAAGATCCGAAAATTTGGACGTATGAAAACATTTCAGTCCAGAAGGCCTCAATGCGTCGATATGCCTGCTCCTTCGATTGGGATCGCACTTTTAATACATGCGATCCCGAGTATTACCGCTGGAATCAATGGCTCTTTATCCAAATGTTTGAACGTGGCTTGGCTTATCGCAAAGCCTCAAAGGTCAATTGGTGCCCCTCCTGTCAGACAGTTCTTGCAAATGAGCAAGTAGTTGCAGGGCTTTGCGAGCGTTGCGACACCGCAGTAACCAAGAAAAAATTGACGCAGTGGTATTTCAAGATCACCGACTACGCCGATCGCTTACTCGATGACATGTCTGAGCTAGAAGGGCACTGGCCTGAGAAAGTTTTGACGATGCAACGCAACTGGATTGGTCGTTCAACCGGTGCGAACGTCCAGTTCCAGATTGAAGGGCGTACTGAGCCCGTCACTATTTACACCACTAGGCCTGACACGTTGTACGGCGCAACATTCTTCGTTGTCGCTGCCGACAGTGATTTAGCCGCTGAGTTAGCAAAGGGCACAGCCATCGAGAGTCAGTTCGCTGCTTACCTCGAAAAAATTAAGTCTGATAGCGATATAGATCGCTTAGCTACCGATCGTCCCAAGAGCGGAGTCTTCCTAGAACGCTATGCAGTAAATCCAGTAAATGGAGAAAAGTTGCCGATTTGGGCGAGTGATTATGTTCTTGCAGATTATGGAACCGGAGCAATCATGGCCGTTCCAGCACACGATCAACGTGACTTAGATTTTGCGCGCGCCATGAAATTACCAGTGCGAGTTGTTGTCGATACAGGAGAAGAAGATCCAGGTGTTAGTGGCATCGCAACTGCGGGCAACGGTGCCCTCATTAACTCTGGTCCCCTCAATGGAAAGCCAAAGGATGAGGCGATTGCATTTATCAACGCACAACTAGAGCGCGACGGTCTAGGCAAAGCCGCTCAAAATTATCGCCTGCGCGATTGGTTGATTTCACGTCAACGCTATTGGGGTACTCCAATTCCAATTATTCACTGCCCATCATGCGGGGATGTTGCTGCGCCCCTTGATAGCTTGCCTGTGAAATTGCCAGATGCAGCCGGGTTAGATCTCAAGCCAAAGGGAACCTCTCCACTTGGTGCTGCAACACAGTGGCTTAACGTTGCATGTCCAAAATGTGGTGCGCCATCTCAGCGCGATACCGACACGATGGACACCTTCGTTGATTCTTCTTGGTATTTCCTTCGCTATCCCAGCAATACCGATCATTCGCAAGCATTTAGTCGCGAATCTGTCGATACTTGGTTGCCCGTAGATCAATATGTTGGTGGAGTAACTCACGCAATTTTGCATCTGCTCTACAGCAGATTTTTCACAAAAGTTTTGTTTGACATGGATCTCCTGTCATTTAAGGAACCATTTACTCGCTTGCTCAACCAAGGAATGGTTGTCATGTCCGGCTCTGCCATGAGTAAGTCGCGCGGCAACCTTGTGCGGTTATCTGATGAACTCGCTAACCATGGCGTTGATGCGATTCGCCTTTCAATGGTTTTTTCTGGTCCACCAGAAGATGATGTCGATTGGTCTGATGTTTCACCCGCTGGCTCCGTTAAATTCCTAAATCGTGCATGGCGTTTATCCGGCGATATCACGAGTGCCCCAGGCGTCGATTTCTCCAACGGAGATATTTCTTTGCGTAAGGCAACTCATAAAGCCTTACATGATGCTGGATTTGCCGTGGAGTCATTTCGTTTTAACGTCGCTGTTGCACGCGTAATGGAATTAGTTAATGCCGCACGTAAAGCGATTGATTCTGGTTGTGGCCCAGCCGATCCTGCGGCTCGCGAAGCGGTTGAAGCTATCGCGATCATGCTCTCACTTGTTGCACCATATACAGCAGAAGAAATGTGGGAGCGCTTGGGTCATAAACCTGCGATTGCACTCGCTGGTTGGCCAACGGTTGATGAGTCACTACTTGTTGCCGACTCCGTGGTCGCAGTCATCCAGATCAATGGAAAAATCAAAGAACGTTTAGAAGTTTCACCATCAATTTCTGATGCGCAATTGGAAGCCCAAGCATTGACCCATCCGACCATCGCGAAAGAACTGGCCAGTGCGTCGATAACCAAGGTGATCACAAGAGCTCCCAAACTTGTCAATATTGTTATCGCCAACTCCTAAGTAGAAAAGAGGGCACCTTTGATGACCTACAACGTTGAGCGAATTCGTGCAGATTTTCCTTCGCTGACATCTGGGGTTGCTCACTTTGATGGACCTGGCGGCAGTCAAGTTCCTGCCTCTGTTGCACAAGCTGTTGCAGCAACTCTAATCTCTCCAATTTCCAATCGTGGGACGATTACTGAATCAGAACGCAATGCAGAAAAAACTGTTGTAGATTTTCGCAGCGCTGTTTCAGATCTGCTTAATTGCCAACCTAACGGTGTAATTTTTGGCCGAAGCTGGACACAGATTTCTTATGACCTCTCTCGTGCGATGGCCAAGGAATGGGCTGCTGGGGATGAGATTGTTGTTACTCGACTAGAGCATGATTCTAATCTTCGCCCGTGGATTCAAGCAGCACAAGCAGTGGGTGCAACAGTGCGTTGGGCAGAAATTGATGTGACAACCGGAGAGCTACCTCTGGAAGCAGTTCGAAGCGTTATAAATAAGAAAACAAAACTAGTAACCGTAACTGGTGCTTCTAATATCTTGGGAACGCGCCCTGAAATCATTGAAATTGGAAAAGCAGCACGTGCGGTTGGCGCGATTTTTGTCGTTGATGGTGTGCACCTAACCCCTCACGCACCGATTGATGTAAAGATGCTTGGCGCTGACATTTACGGATTCTCATCCTACAAACTCCTTGGCCCTCACTGTGGAATCGCTGTGGGGGATCCAGCTTTGTTAGAGAAGATTCATAACGACAAACTTCTTCCTTCTACGATGGTTGTTCCCGAAAGATTTGAATTTGGCACTTTGCCCTATGAAATTTTGGCTGGCGTTACTGCGTCAATTGATTACGTGGCTGGAATGCTTGGAGTATCGGGTGGGACTCGTCGCGAGCGGATCGTGGCTTCCATGACTGCCCTTGAAGAATACGAAGCGAACTTGTTTGCCTACATGGAAACTGAAATTAAGAAGATTCCAGGCATCAAAACTTATGGTCATGCAAAAAACCGCACCCCTACTTTGTATTTCAACTTGAACGGTGTTGAACCCATCGCCATGTATCACCATTTAGCGAAGTTAAAGGTGAATGCCCCAGCGAGCAATTTCTATTCGATCGAACCATCACGGGCTTTAGGCCTCGGTGATGCCGGAGCAGTTCGTGCTGGCTTGGCCCCGTATTCCACTCTGGGCGAAGTAGACCGGCTGATAGAGGGGATTAACAGCTTCACACTGTAAACAAGTGGTAGGCCAGAGCGCATCTGAAACAATTAGCACCCTTTCAATGGTGCCATGAATGAAACTTTGAAGGACTTGCAAGACCGATTGACAGACTGGTTCGATAGCCTGCATTTTTCAAGAGTTCAAAAACGATCTTTGGTAATAGTCGCACTGATTGTTTGCCTCATTTCTGGAGCGCTGGTGTTCCGCGGAAACTCACAAAGTGTTGCAATCGCACCGCCGGTTGCAATATCGGCCCCACAACTTGTAACAGTAGATGTCGCTGGTGGAGTCAATAAGCCGGGGGTCTATTCGATAGCAACAAGCTCGCGGGTGATCGATGCAATAAATGCAGCAGGTGGTGCTAAAACTGGGGCAGATCTCAGCGATATCAATTTGGCTCGCATTGTTAAAGATGGCGAGCAGATATATGTAACGCCAGTTGCTGTCGGAAGTAAATCGGCGGCAACGAGTATGCCTGCCAAGAAGGTGGGTCCGATCAATATCAACAGGGCTTCGCTTCGCGAATTCGATTCCTTACCTGGAATTGGCCCGGTACTGGCAATGCGGATATTTACTTATCGAAAAGTTTATGGGCCATTCACATCGATTGAAGATCTTCAGAAGGTTTCTGGGATTGGAAGCGCGAAATTCGCAGAATTGAAGAGCAAAGTACGAGTTTAAAAGATTATCGAGCATTAGTTCTTGGTTCTGCAATCTGGATTGGCGCGCTGAGCCAAAGTTGGATTTCACCTTGGCGCGTCACTGCATTCTGTGCTTTGGGCACAATTCTTAGCGCTCAACGCCGTAAAGGTTTAGCAGTTGTAATCGCGTTAGCTCTTTTGCTCGGATCAGGTGTTATGTCGCTTCGACAGATGAGCATTGAAAATTCGGCAACACGAAAGTTTATGCAATCAAATTCTGTGATGGTATTGCAGGTAAATACAGATCCCACTTTGACCAAGCCGAAAGTATTTGGCTCCACCCTTGCCCCTGATACTTACTCTTTTCTCGCAACTGCTCTTGGTGTTGGCGAGATGAGTATTGAATATCACTTGCGCATTCCGATAAGGGTTATTACTCAGGATCTACGTGCAAGCACATTGTTACCAGGTCAACTTTTTAGGGCCAAAGGAACCCTTCGCCCAAGCAAAGAAGGACGGGTCGCCGGAATGTTTCTTGTACGCGGCGCTATTGAGGTGAAGACCCAAAGTTCGCGTTGGGCGCGCACCCTGGGTTCCATTCGGTTGCATCTTCGTGAAATCAGCCAAGGTGGAGATGGCGGCGCACTCATACCCGGCATGGTGCTGGGCGACACTTCGTTGCAAAGTACACAGTTTCGTACTGCTATGCGTCGTTCAGGCCTGACACATCTCACCGCAGTCAGCGGTGCCAATTTTGCGATCATTTCAATATTTGTTCTTTGGTGCATGCAGTGGTTTTTTCGAACACTTCGCTGGCGAATTATCGTTACCTCTATTGCACTAGCTGGTTTTATCTGCTTGGTACGTCCTTCTCCATCGGTCTTACGAGCTGCGGCGATGGCCAGCGTTGTTCTCTTTGCACGCGCTGTTGGCAAACGAAGTGACGCCTTAGCTGCACTTGGCTTTGCAATCGCGGCAGTAGTCATTGGCGATCCTTGGCAGGCGCGTGATCCAGGCTTTGCTCTTTCGGTACTCGCAACCTCTGGGTTGTTATTGCTTGCACCACGAATTCGTAAGTGGCTTTCAAAGTTCATTCCACTTTCGATTGCAGGAGCACTGAGCGTGCCAATTGCTGCAGTAGTGCTCTGCTCTCCGATATTGGTAGCCCTGTCTGGATACCTCGGCCCTATGACGATTATCGCAAATCTACTTGCAGCACCAGTAGTTGCTCCTATTACCGTTCTGGGCTTTATTGCGGCGTTATTTGCTCCAAATTTTCCATTAATCGCCCACCTGCTCGTCAGCCTTATTCGGATTCCGGCAGCCTGGATTGCACTCGTCGCACAGCGCTCTGCTCGTTTTCCAGTCGTGGAAATCTCTACAGGCCTTACTGGATTTTTAGTTGCGTTTATTTTTCTTGTTGTGACAGCGATTGTTTTTATGAAACGAAAGAAACTTGCGTTGGTTGCCTTAGCATTTCTACTGTTGATTTCGTGGTGGGCGAAGTGGCCAGGACAGCAGTGGCAGGTGGCAAATTGTGATGTGGGTCAAGGAGATTCCATGGTGATCAATCTTGGAAACCATCGCGCCATAGTTATTGATGCTGGCCCAGATCCAACTTTGGAGGAGCGATGCCTTAATCAACTGGGTGTTCGAGAAATTCCGCTTCTCGTCCTGTCGCATTTTCATGCAGATCACGTTGAAGGCGTTGCTGGACTCATCAATCATCGACGAGTTTCCCAAGTTTGGGTGAGCAGTAATAGTGAACCGGCGTTCGAAAGTGCACGTGTGCATCAGTGGCTTGTCGGCGTTTCTTGGGTGGTTGTCACTGCTGGTATGTCCATGAAGATCCAGAGTCAGCGAGGCGAAATATTCGCCAAAGTTCTCTGGCCAGATGCAGGGGATCACTCATTTGGTGATCTACCAGGGGATGGATCGGCTATAAATAATTCAAGTATTGCATTGACAATAAGTTCCATAGATTTTTCCCTCTTTAGCGGAGGTGATCTAGAGCCACCCGCCCAAGCCGAGATTGCTAGCGCTTTGTCGCATGTAGATATCTATAAAGTCTGCCACCATGGTTCGGCCTATCAAGATGCAACCTTCATGTCGCATTTATCGCCTTCTGTCTCAATCATCAGCGTTGGGACGGGTAATAGTTATGGTCATCCCGCAGCGCAAACGATCCGATCGCTGACTAGACTCGGCAGTGTTATTTACCGAACCGACCGAAGCGGCGCCATTGCAGTGAGTGCGCGCAAGCATCGCTTACAAGTTCGCACAAGTGCTGGTGCATGGTGGCAGAAAGTGAGGCTGGGATGAGTATTTATCTCCTCTTGGGCTCTGAATCTGCGTTAGCTGATCGTGCACTTTCTAAGTTAGTAGCCTCGCTCAAGGAAGATAAAACAGAGATCACCACTATTTTTGCAGCTGATGCAATCGTGGGGGACATTGCTGACGCGCTTGCTCCCTCTTTATTTTCTGAAAAGCGGGCGCTCATTATTCGCGACCTTCAAGATTTGTTGATGGAGGTTCAAGACGAACTCACACGGTATTTAGATGACGTCGATCCCACAATGACTGTGATTTTCGTTCATAAGGGTGGAGTAAAAGGTAAAGCGCTTTTAGATAAAATTAAGAAGACCAAGGCTCAAATCATCGCTTGCGATCCGCTGAAGAAAGAGTCCGAAAAGCAAGAATTTGTCCGCAACTTTCTTTTGGACTTAGGCAGGAAAGCAACACCTGGTGGCGTGACCGCTCTGGTAAACGCGGTCGGTAATGACCTACGGGAACTCAGCGCTGCGTGTAGTCAGATTGCTGCCGATACAAAAGGCGTGATTGATGAGGCGATGATTGATAAATATCACCAAGGTCGGATTGAAACGACCGGTTTTGATGTGGCCGATGCTGCTCTTGATGGAAATGTTTCAAAGGCAATATTGGCGCTTCGAAATGCACTTGCCACAGGAACCGATCCAGTCATGATTACCAGTGCGATTGCATCTGGGATTAGGGCAATTGCGAAAGTCTCTGGTGCAAGTAGAGGCGTCAAATCTTTCGAACTCGCAGGCACTTTAGGAATGGCGCCGTGGCAAATAGATAAAGCGCGCCGTCAATTAGCGGGGTGGACACCGCGCGGTATCAGCGATGCAGTAGGTGCAATCGCACAAGCCGATGCTGCGGTTAAAGGAGCAGCGGTGGATCCGATCTATGCCCTTGAGCGGGCAGTGATGGAAATTGCTCGGGCCAGGGCTTAAAGCGCTCACAAATCTGCTCAATTTGAGCGCAAGTAGGTCTCGCTGGTAGCCTTCACCCTCTTAGATCCACACTCATCAGAGTCGGACAATCACCAATGAATTAGGACAGGACAAGCGCACGTGGCAAATATCAAGTCGCAGATCAAGCGGGTTAAGACCAATGATAAAGCACGCCTTCGTAACAAGGCAGTGAGCTCTTCTATCAAGACCGCTGTTCGCAAGTTTCGCGATGCCGTTACTGCCGGTGATGCCAAAGTAATTACAACCGAACTTCGTAGCGCATCACAAGCACTCGATGTCGCTGTTGCCAAAGGCGTCCTTCACAAGAATGCAGCTGCCAACAAGAAATCTTCAATGGCTAAATCGGCTACCAAAGCCGGCGTTCGTTAATTATCTCTTTACTCTAAAGCGAGGCTAGGTTCATGCCTGCAATTTCACTTGCTAAGGCGCCGCAACCAGCATCTACTGATCCCGCGCAGATCCGTAACTTTGCCATCATTGCTCATATTGATCACGGTAAATCCACGCTTGCTGATCGCATGTTGGGCATCACCGAAGTTGTAGACCCTCGCAATATGCGCGCTCAATATCTCGACCGCATGGATATCGAACGCGAACGCGGAATCACAATTAAGTCTCAAGCGGTGCGATTGCCATGGCGCTCAGGAATTGATGGCAAGGAATACATCCTCAACATGATTGATACACCTGGCCACGTGGACTTCACCTATGAAGTTTCGCGCTCGCTGGCTGCAAGTGAGGGAGCAATTCTTTTAGTGGATTGCGCTCAAGGAATCGAAGCCCAAACTCTTGCAAATCTTTATCTTGCGATGGAAAACAATCTCAAGATTATTCCGGTGCTCAATAAAATAGATTTACCGGCCGCTCAGCCAGATAAGTTTGCGGCTGAATTGGCAAAACTCATTGGCTGCCAACCAGAAAATTGTCTTCGAGTCTCCGGTAAAACTGGCGACGGAGTCGCTGATCTTCTTGATCAAATCATTGAGCAAATACCTGCCCCGCAAGGTGATGCAAATGCGCCAGCTCGCGCGCTTATCTTTGATTCTGTCTATGACGTCTACCGTGGAGTCGTTACATACGTGCGCGTCATTGATGGTCATTTATCTGCGCGAGATCAAATTCAGATGTTTTCAACTGGCGTGCGTCACGAAATGCTTGAAGTTGGCGTGATCTCTCCAGAACCGATGGCAAGCAAAGGTTTAGGGGTAGGTGAAGTTGGATACTTGATCACGGGCGTAAAAGATGTTCGGCAATCTCGAGTCGGAGATACCGTTACAAACTTCAATAACCCAACAAAGACAGCTTTAGCTGGATACAAAGACCCAAAGCCAATGGTTTTTTCTGGGCTATATCCGCTAGATGGCGCGGATTACCCGCTCCTTCGAGAGGCGCTGGATAAGTTGCAACTCAATGATGCTGCACTGGTTTATGAACCAGAGTCATCGGCAGCCCTGGGATTTGGTTTTCGATGTGGATTTCTTGGATTACTTCACATGGAAATTGTCCGCGAGCGTCTTGAACGCGAAGCAAACTTAAGTCTTATTTCGACTGCTCCCAACGTTGTCTATAACGTGAAATTAGATGATGGCAAGTCGATCGTCGTGACTAACCCCAGCGAATTTCCTGAAGGCAAAATCATGAGCGTTGAAGAACCAATTGTGCGCTCAACGATTTTGGCACCAAGTGAATTCATTGGTGTAATTATGGAACTTTGCCAACAACGTCGAGGAACTCTCCTTGGAATGGATTACCTATCTGAGGATCGCGTCGAGATCCGCTATACGTTGCCACTAGCTGAAATCGTTTTTGATTTCTTTGACAAATTGAAATCAAGCACACGTGGCTATGCATCTCTTGATTATGAATCAATTGGTGATGCCGAGGGCGAACTCGTTAAGGTAGACATCTTGCTCCAAGGCGAAGCGGTGGACGCATTTAGTGCCATCGTGCACAGGGATAAGGCCTATGCCTATGGCCTCATGATGACTGGCAAATTACGTGAACTCATTCCACGTCAACAGTTTGAAGTTCCAATTCAAGCAGCGATCGGCGCACGCATTATTGCTCGTGAAAATATTCGTGCAATCCGTAAAGACGTCTTGGCAAAATGTTATGGCGGAGATATCTCTCGAAAGCGCAAACTCTTGGAAAAGCAAAAAGAAGGTAAGAAGCGCATGAAGATGGTCGGGCGCGTAGAAGTTCCGCAGGAAGCTTTCATCGCAGCTCTCGCTACTGATGCCGATATCGAAAAGGCGAAAGCCGCTCGGAAGTAATTGTGGAGTCTCTCTCTTTTTATGTCCATATTCCATACTGTCTAAAGCGTTGCGGCTACTGTGACTTCAACACCTATACCCCCGCGGAATTGCGCGAAGGTGCCTCACTCGAAATGGTCTCCAATGATTATATAGATGCTGTTTTGCGAGAGATCAATGTCGCCCACCTACAAGCCCCCGGGTCTGTACCCACAATATTTTTCGGAGGCGGAACGCCTAGTTTGTTGCCTGCTAAAGATTTAGGGCGAGTGATCACGGCCATCAAAGAGCGTTGGGAACTTTCCGTCGATTGCGAAATAACGCTTGAAGCAAATCCAGATTCAGTCGATGATGCCAAACTCTCTGCCTTCCTGGAGGCTGGGTTCAATCGAATCTCTTTTGGAATGCAATCTGCAGTTCCTCATGTGTTACAGGTTCTAGATCGGACTCATAACCCCGATAACGTTGCTCGCGCTGTAGTAGGTGCTAGGCGAGCTGGTTTTGAAAGCGTGAGTGTTGATCTAATTTATGGGACTCCGGGAGAAACTTTGGAGGATTGGCACACCTCTGCAAGCGCTGCAATAGGACTTGGAGTTGATCACTTAAGTGCTTATGCACTCATTGTCGAATCTGGTACCAAGCTTGCCGCAAAGATTGCTCGCGGAGAATTATCAATGCCCAATGATGATTTGATGGCTGACATGTATTTGCTCGTTGATTCGTTGGCTGAATCATCTGGAATGTCTTGGTATGAGTTAAGTAATTGGGCAAAACCCGGTCACGAATCTCGCCACAACATTGCTTATTGGAAAACTTCAAATTGGTGGGGTCTTGGCCCTGGTGCACATTCACATCTCAATGGAGTTCGGTGGTGGAATGTAAAGCACCCCAGTGCTTACAAGAGCGCTCTTTTTAGCGGTCAGAGTTCGATACAAGATCAAGAACAACTGACATCGTTGCAAATGCGTGATGAGAAAATCATGCTTTCAATCAGAATGAGAGAAGGAATAGAACTCTCGACGCTTTCATCCGAGCAGGTGGGACGCGTTAAGGGATATTGCCAAAGCGGTCACCTCAGTGAGAGAAAATGGCAGGCGGGTAGCTTGCAATTGACTCCACAAGGACGCCTCATCGCCGATCGAATCGTGCGTGAATTAGTTGTGTAGTAACCTCTAGTCCTATGCATACAACACATGTCGTCCTCGTCTCATTACTGGCTTTAATCTTTTTGATCTCCGGCCTTTCAAAAGCTAGCGGTAACCCTAAAGGTTTATCGGGCACTCGCGATGTCAATGTTCCTGATCAACTTGCCCGTTTCATTGGAGCATGGGAAGCGCTGGCTGCACTTGCGCTGGTGATAGGTCTACGTGCCACTTTCATCCAGTGGGGCGCACTCATCGTTTTATGGGTGACCATGGGTGGAGCGATCTATGCTCACTTTCGCGCAGAGAAAGTTAAAACTGCGGTGCCTGCTTTCATTCTCCTGACACTTATTTCAATAGCACTCGTCACTATTTAGGTACCTCGCATGTCATCTCGCCGCCTTGAAATTCTTCGTGCAATTGTCGATGAGTACGTCGCAACGCAAGAACCCGTAGGATCTAAATCCATTGCAGATCGCCATGGCTTAGGCATTTCTCCAGCAACAATTCGCAACGAGATGGCCGTATTAGAAGAAGAGGGCCTGATAACCCACCCGCATACAAGTGCTGGGCGCATTCCCACCGATCTTGGCTACAGAGTTTTTGTAGATAAGTTGGCAACAGTGAAGCCCCTCTCAGCTGCCGAGCGTCGTGCGATAGAAACTTTTCTCGAAGGCGCGTTAGATCTCGATGATGTGGTCATGCGAACAGTGCGATTGCTCGCCGATGTAACCAAGCAAGTTGCAGTTGTGCAGTACCCCTCGATTGTAAAATCCCGAGTGCGCCATGTGGAGCTGGTTTCACTCACGCCATCGCGCCTGATGGTCATCTTGATTACTGATGCTGGACGAGTGGAACAACGGGTTTTGGAATTTGGCCATGATATTCCTGAAAACTTTCTAGCAAATCTGCGCACCCAACTCAATCAAACAACTGTGGGCCAACGTTTGACAGATGTGGAAGGCAAGTTGAGTACCTTGCTTGCAGGATTTAAGACAGGTGACCGACAAGATGTAGGAGTTATTATTTCTACAGTTGCAGAAATGTCGATGGAAAAACCCGAGGAGAAAGTTGTCTTGGCTGGAACCGCAAACTTGGCGCGCTTTCGCGAGGATTTCACTGCCCAAATTCATCCCATCCTTGAAGCGTTGGAAGAACAAGTTGTTTTATTGCGATTATTGGGAGATGTGAGCGACACCGTGCAGGTGCGTATTGGGCATGAGCAAAGCGAACAAAATCTGCGGCAAACAAGTTTGGTGACCGTTGGGTACGGAAGTGACCTTAATCCCATGGGCGCACTGGGAGTTATAGGACCAACGCGCATGGATTACGCCGGATCTATTGCGGCGGTTTCAGCTGTGGCTCGTTATGTTGGACGCTATATGAATGAGAGCGTGTAGTGGCTGATCATTACTCGACCTTGGGCGTAGAACGTGATGCGGACCAAGATGAAATCAAACGTGCGTATAGAAAATTAGCGCGCGAATTGCATCCGGATGTAAATCCTGATCCAGTCACGCAGGATCGCTTCAAGGAGATCACTGCTGCATACGAAGTATTGAGTGACCCACAAAAACGTCAAAATTATGACATGGGCGGAAGTTCAAATTTCGGACAAGGTGGCTTTGGTTTTGGTGACATCATGGATGCATTCTTTGGCGGTGGCGGTGGCGCCAACCGCGGTCCTCGTCCGCGAGTTCGCGCTGGGCAAGATGCACTTATTCGAGTCGAAGTTGACCTCAATGAAGCATGTTTTGGAACAGAGCGAGAGATTAGCGTCGAAAGCGCTGTGCGATGTAGCAAGTGCGAAGGTAGCGGTTGTGCCAATGCCAGCAAACCAAAGGTCTGCGAAATTTGCAAAGGTCGGGGTGAGACCCAACAAGTAACGAGGTCATTTATTGGTCAAGTAATGACAAGTCGGCCATGTGCTAATTGCCAAGGTTTTGGAAGTGTTATTTCAGATCCATGTCGTGAGTGCGCTGGCGATGGTCGGGTGCGCTCTCGGCAAAATATTTCTGTAAAAATTCCGGCTGGTGTCGAAACTGGAAACCGCATTCAACTCAGTGGTCGTGGCGAAGTAGGTCCTGGTGGTGGCCCAGCTGGGGATCTTTATGTAGAGATTGTGCAAAAGGCTCATGAGTTCTTAGTACGAGATGGAAATACTTTGCATGTTGCCTTAACGATCACCATGGCAGCGGCTGCACTGGGAACAACTTTGACCGTTGAAACTCTTGATGGTCCAATTCCAGTGGCAGTAAAACCTGGAACACAAAGTGGTGCAACTGTGCCGATTAAACAAAAAGGCGTGACGCATTTGCGTGGGGGAGGACGTGGAGATCTGATTGTTCACATAGAAGTCCATACGCCCACAAAGCTCACAAGAGAGCAAGAAGTTTTATTAAAGAAGTTTGCACAACTTCGTGATGAGAAAGACGGGCATTCGCAAGTGCAAGGCCACGATGGTGGGTTTTTCACAAAATTCCGTGACGCATTCGGGCGCTGATGTTGACTCTGTTCTTGGTATCTCGCGTTCCCACCCAGGTAGGAGAGAAATTCACTCTCGATGGGGATGAAGGCCATCACGCAGCAAAAGTTTTGCGTATCGGCGTGGGTGAGGAAGTACTGCTTGGCGACGGAAGAGGTTCCTGGGCGAAAGCAAGCGTTCTTGCTGCCGGAAAGAAATCTCTGGATCTCACAGTTTTAGAAAGTGGATTTCAGAAGGCATCACCTATAGCAATGAGTGTCGTTCAGGCGATTCCAAAGGGTGACCGCGCGAAGGAAGCAATCGAACTTCTTACTGAAGCAGGTGCCGATCGCATAATCCCATGGCAAGCAGCGCGTTCAATAGGTAAGGCTCAAGATGGGGTTGAAAAGTTTGAGAAGACTGCTCGTGAGGCAAGTAAACAATCGCGTAGATTGTGGATGCCAGAAGTGGCCAACGTTGCCTCCACTTCGAATGTCGTTGACGAAGTGCGCCTTGCTGATCTGGCAATAGTTTTTCATGAAAGTGCAACGCAGAAGATTTCAGATGTCTTGCAGAAATTCGAAAATATTTCTTCCGTACTTATAGTTATCGGACCAGAAGGTGGCCTCACTGACGATGAGATCAAACTCTTTAGCGGTGCAGGTGCATCGGTTGTGTTGATGGGCCGACCCGTTTTACGGTCGGCGCATGCTGGTATTGCTGCAATCGCAGCCGTCTGTACCGGATTGCGGATATGGTGATCGTATGGCGCTAGATCCCAATTGCCTCTTCTGCAAAATCATTGACGGGGAAATTCCTGCTGACATCGTATTTCGAAATGAAAATGTTGTCGCCTTTCGAGACATTACCCCTCAGGCTCCTACACATGTACTCATAGTTCCAACAGTCCACGTTGAGAACGCCGCTGCATTGGCGCAGATGTCGCCAGTGATTACGGCAGCGCTCTTTTCTGCGGCAGGAGAGATTGCCAAAACTGAAGGGCTCGATGGATACCGCAGCGTTTTCAATACTGGCGCTTCGGTAGGACAGAGCGTTTTCCACGCGCACCTACATTTATTAGGTGGACGTTCATTTACTTGGCCACCTGGATAGCCACATTTCGCCTAGGATGATGGCAATGGATAGAACCGTATTCGTGATTCCCAACGCGATCCCTATGGTGGCTCTTTTGGGCCCTGGCGATGCGCATCTTCGTGTCATTGAAGAAGCATTTCCAACCTTAGCAATCAATGTACGCGGTAATGAAGTTTCATTTTCGGGAAATCTTGAAGAGGGAATGCGCCTTGAAAGCTTGATTAACGAGCTGTTAGTTGTTATTCGTTCCGGACAATCGCTTTCGGTAGATTTGGTCTCACGTTCGATTGAAATGCTCAAAAATGTTCCACAAGAGCACCCCGCTGAAGTTCTTTCGCTCAATATTGTCAGCAACCGTGGCCGAAGTATTCGACCCAAGACTGCGAATCAAAAGCACTATGTCGATGCAATAGATGAAAACACCATAACTTTTGGAATTGGCCCAGCAGGAACCGGAAAAACCTACCTTGCAATGGCTAAAGCAGTTGCCGCCCTGCAAGCAAAGCGAGTACACCGAATAATCTTGACTCGCCCAGCGGTTGAAGCTGGTGAACACTTGGGATTTTTGCCTGGCACGTTATCCGAAAAAATCGATCCATACCTTCGTCCACTTTTCGATGCGCTCCATGACATGATCGATCAAGACTCCATTCCTCGTTTAATGCAGGCTGGCGTCATTGAAGTCGCCCCTTTGGCTTACATGCGTGGACGAACGCTTAATGATGCTTTTATCATTTTAGATGAAGCGCAAAATACTTCCGCTGAGCAGATGAAAATGTTTCTTACTCGTCTTGGCTTTGGATCCACGATGGTCATCACCGGAGATGTCACTCAAATTGATCTTCCCTCCGGTCAAAAGTCTGGGCTTAAAGTAATTCGCGAAATCCTTAGCGATATCGACGATATAGCTTTTGTTGAGCTCACTGCTCACGATGTTGTGCGACACTCGCTCGTTGGAGACATCGTTGAAGCTTATGGAAAGTTTGATGAAGAACGCCAGGCACAGGCACTGGATGCACGCGCGCCTCGCCAATTGCGCCCTGGCAATTAATTTATGCCAATAGAGATACTCAACCGCTCGACAACGGACTGCGCTAGCGCCGACTTGAAATCGTTGCTCAAATTTTCTCTCAATCAACTTGGGTTACATTCCGATTGTGAATTGAACCTTATGTTGGTGGATGAAGCCGAAATGACTGACTTGCATATCAAATGGATGGATGAACCCGGTCCCACAGATGTTCTCTCGTTCCCGATGGATGAAATAAAACCTGGCTGGAAAGAAGAAGCAGTCCTAGGCGACATTGTTATTTGTCCAAGCATCGCCCAGGGACAAGCAGAGGCGGCAGGACACAGTTTTAGCCATGAACTTGCTATTTTAAGCGTGCATGGGTTGCTTCACATTGTTGGCTACGACCACGCCATCAAGGAAGAAGAAATTGAAATGTTTGCTCTCCAAGAATCTCTTGTAGCGCGGTGGAATAAATGACGATTGTCTTTGTTGGACTAATCATAATTTTGCTCGCCTTTGCTGGGTTTCTGGCAGGTAGCGAATCGGCATTAAGTTCGATTTCGCGAGTTATGGTGGAGCAACTTGAGTCAAAGCCGGGTGGAGCCCTTCTTCGGCGAGTGAGTAATGACCCAGCTCGCTATCTCAACGTAGTTTTATTGGTGAGAAAAGCCTGCGAACTCACCGCAACGGTCCTATTAGCAGTGATTATGTTAGAAAACTTCGACGGAGGTATCGCTCTGCTTCTAACGGTGATCATCATGGTTGTTGTTTCATATGTCATCGTCGGAGTAGGGCCCCGCACATTGGGTAAGCAGCATCCTCACGTGTGGGCTAGAAGCGGGGCGGTTGTTGCCTTTATCTTGGCGAGCATCTTGGGCCCTATCACTGTTTTATTAATTGCAGTGGGAAATGCAATTACTCCAGGTAAAGGCTTTCGCCATGGCCCATTTTCAAATGAAGCCGAACTAAGAGATCTAATGGATCAAGCGCATGAACGTGGATTAGTTGAATCTGATGAGCACGAAATGATTCACTCAGTTTTTGAATTAGGAGACACCTTAGTGCGCGAACTTATGGTTCCTCGTACCGAGATGGTGTGGATTGAAAAAGACAAGAGCTTACGACAAGCGCTCTCCCTTGCTTTGCGCTCTGGCTTCTCTCGAGTGCCAGTAGTCGGAGAGGATGTCGATAACATCATTGGAATTGCGTACGTTAAAGATCTTGCCAAGCGCGCCTTGGATCATCACGAGGCAGAACAAACCGAGCGCGTCGAACAACATATGCGCCCTGCAACATTTGTACCAGAGATGAAGATGGCTGCCGAACTTTTAAAAGATATGCAGCGTAATCAAATCCATTTAGCAATCGTTGTAGATGAATATGGTGGGACCGCTGGCATCATTACCATTGAAGATATTCTTGAAGAGATCGTTGGCGAAATCGAAGACGAGTTCGATGACGGCGAAGAGCCTTTTACATGGCTCAATGATGTCAAGGCTCGTGCCCAGGCTGGGATCCACGTTGAGGATCTAGCTCAAGAACTTGGAATAACAATTGTAGAAAGCGATTACCATGATGTCGACAGTATTGGCGGCATGATGGCCAAGAAGTTAGGAAGAGTACCAATTCCTGGCAGCACAATTAGTTTGCATGGATGGAGCATTACTGCTGAACGTCCCATCGGACGACGCCGCCGAATTAGCAGCGTTCTAGTTGTTCGCGAGAGTGCGGTACACGAGAGCGAAATTTCATCGCTCTGAAGCGCGATACCCTTGCCCTATGCGCATCGTAAGATTTTCTCCAGCTGCAGCGGACGCAGCACTTGGATTAGGCACTGATCCATTATTTGGTCTGCTCAATGACGATGACCTCATTGCAGTTCTATCCGGGGATCCGCTATTTGCAGGAATCAATGCTTCTGGAAAAGTCGTTCCACTTGCGCAAGTTCGGTTGCTTGCTCCTGTTTTACCGCGTAGCAAAGTTGTTTGTATCGGCAAGAACTACGCCGATCATGCTAAGGAGATGGGTGGAGAAGTTCCTGCTGAGCCAGTGATTTTCCTCAAGCCCAACACATCAGTCATTGGGCCTGGGGACACAATCGCTTGGCCGGCCATGAGTGATCGGGTGGACCATGAGGCAGAACTTGCAATAGTGATCGGGCGCATTTGCAAAGATGTGCCTAAGGAGCGATTTAGCGATGTTATTTTTGGTTACACAGTTGCTAATGATGTGACTGCACGGGATTTGCAAAAAAAGGATGGACAGTGGACTCGGGCAAAGGGCTTTGACACTTTCTGCCCGCTAGGACCTTGGATTGATACTGATTTCAAACCTGGGAGCCAACTGATTACTGCGACACTCAATGGGGAAATCAAGCAATCAGCACAACTATCTGACATGATTTTTGATATCCCAACGATTATTAATTTTGTTTCACAAGTGATGACCTTGCTACCGGGAGATGTAATTTTGACGGGAACCCCCGCAGGAATTGGCCCTATGCCAGAGAAGGCGACAGTCACTGTGGCAATCGAAGGATTAGGCGCATTAACCAATAAGGTGAGCGTTCATGGTTAATCCGGCTAATAGCAAAAAGGTTAGGGTGCGCTTTGCACCATCACCTACAGGTGACTTGCACGTAGGTAATATCCGCACAGCCTTATTCGATTGGGCTTATGCACGCCATACAGGCGGAACTTTCCTTTTTCGCATTGAAGATACTGATACAACACGTGTGACGGATGAATATATTGCCGCAGCAATTGACACCCTGCGCTGGCTTGGATTGCAATGGGATGAAGGCCCGGAAGTCGGTGGAGAATTTGGTCCCTATCTTCAATCGCAGCGGTTAGATATTTATTCGCATTGGGCTGAGAAATTTCTTGAACAAAAAGATGCCTACCGCTGTTACTGCACGCCTGCTGAGTTGGAAGCTACTCGCGAAGCTCAGCGCGCAGCTAATCAAGCACCGGGATATGACGGCAAATGTCGCGATTTAACTCCAGAACAGATTGCGTCTTACAAATCCGAAGGTCGTGAGTCTGTTGTCCGCATGCGTATGCCAGAGGGAAGTACTACTTTTGTAGATGCCATTCGTGGTGAGGTTTCTTTCGAGCACAAGTTTGTTCCTGATTTCGTTCTTGTACGAGGCGATGGCTCGCCTCTCTACACCCTGGCAGTAGCAGTTGATGACATTTTAATGAAGGTGACGCACGTTTTGCGGGGTGAAGATTTGCTTTCATCCACCCCACGCCAAATTCGCGTGTATCAAGCGATGGGAGTAGCCATCGAGGATTATCCAATTTTTGCCCACCTGCCATTTGTCATGGGTCAAGATAATGCCAAGTTATCCAAACGCAATGGCGAAGTTTCGATCGCTTGGTATCGTGAAGCAGGATTTTTACCTGAGGCTATTTGCAATTACTTGGCACTGTTGGGCTGGTCACCAGGAGATGACCGAGAAAATATCTCCATGGAGGAGCTCACCGGACTCTTTACTGTAGAGCGTGTTAATTCATCACCCGCTCGCTTCGATATGAAAAAGCTCGAAGCCATCAACGCCGATAAAATTCGCGCGCTCAATCTTGATGAGTTCCTAGTTTGGGCGATGCCTTTTCTCGTAAAGTCTCAAATAATTTCTGGGACAGATACTGAGATTGCACTTGTGAAATCTGCATTGCCAATTATTCAAGAGCGGATTACTCGATTGAGCGAAATTCCTGCGATGCTGAATTTTCTCTTTGCTAAAAACTTTCGAGTAGAAGCCGAGAGTGTGCAAAAGGTGAATGATGATGCATCTAAGGCTGTCCTCAAGAGAGCGCTAGATGAGCTCACGCCACTTGCGCAATGGACACACGAAAGTATTGAATCCATCTTGCGCGCTGCACTGATTGAAGAACTTGGGCTCAAGCCACGTATCGCATTTGGGTCGGTGAGAATTGCGGTAACTGGCAGCACAATCTCACCACCACTTTTTGAATCTATGGAATTACTGGGTAAAACGACTTCATTAGAGCGAATTTCATCGGCGCTCACGCTGTAATTTCTACGGTATTCTGGCCCTCGCCTTATTGGGGTATGGGGTAATTGGCAGCCCTGCTGATTCTGGTTCAGTAAGTCTAGGTTCGAGTCCTGGTACCCCAGCGCACTATAGTTCGACCACAATTGAATACGCACGGCCCCGTCGTCTAGCGGCCTAGGACTCTGGCTTCTCAAGTCAGCTACGAGGGTTCGAATCCCTTCGGGGCTACACATTACTTACTACTAAAGAAAGGCTCTTAGGCATGAAGGTAGATTCAGTAGATCTATTTTATTTACGGATGCCTAACGTTTTGGATATAGGTGATGGTAGTCAAGACGCTTTGTTGGTGCGGGTTCGCTCGGGAAATTTTGAAGGATGGGGCGAGGCAGAGGCTTCGCCACTTACATCGATTGCAAGTTGGATCGCTCCGATGTCACATAGTGCTTGTCACCCAGTTATAGATTCAGTTCTTGGAGAGCGGATAGATTCAGTAGAGGATATCGAGAGAATCTCCCTTAAGGTACGAACAAATTCTTTTTATGGAATTATTCAAAGCAACTTGACATTTTCTGGCGTTGAAATTGCTCTCTGGGACCTCTTAGGGCAGGTAAAAGAACAACCGATTTACAAACTCCTTGGTTATAAAACTTCAGAAAAGAAGTTGCCATATGCCTCAGTTCTCTTTGGTGATACACCTGAAGAAACTCTTAATAAGGCAAAGGCAATGCGAAAGGTTGGATTTTCAGCAATGAAGTTTGGCTGGGGCCCTTTTGGGCGAGGGAGCGTGGAAATTGATTCGGCTCACGTTCATGCTGCACGAGAAGGTTTAGGTAAAGACGGTCACTTACTTATCGACGCCGGGACCGTGTTCAACGAGGATTTAGAAGCGGCGGCAGCCAGACTTCCCATGCTCAAGTCCGCAAATGTAATGTGGTTTGAAGAGCCCTTTGCTGCAGCAGCAATTTCTGCCTATGGAAAATTGGCCAAGATGGATCCTGGAGTAAAACTTGCAGGGGGCGAAGGCGCTCACAATCCACTAGATGCCCAAACTCTTATTGATCACGGTGGCGTTGGTTTTATTCAAATTGATACTGGTTATATCGGTGGCATCGGTCCGGCTTATCGCGTCGCACAATATGCAACCGCGCGCGGAGTCCAATTCGTTAACCACACCTTCACTTCTCAATCTGCCCTTGCTGCCTCTCTACATCCATATGCAGGCCTGAAGGATTCTTGGATAACTGAATATCCAATGGAGCCAAAGCAATTATGCGTCGATCTAACAGTTGATAAAATCGAAATGGGTGCAGATGGAATGATTTCCGCACCGGATGCCCCTGGTCTTGGAGTGACTATTAATGTGGACGCGATTGGTAAGTACGTCGTAGATGCCGAAATTAAAGTGGAAGGCAAAGTTCTCTACTCAACTCCGACCCTTTAGCACGTGAGGCCGTGTTGATTGTGAAGTGGGGAGCGACCTTCTAGACTCCTGCTATGGAGATCATTGATTTTGCGCGCGATTATGAAGCAGCAACACGTTATTTCACAGATTTAGTAGCTCGCTTAAATTCCAAGGATTTGGACAAGAGCGCACCTGGAGAGTGGACACCACGTCAAGTTATTCATCACTTGGCAGACAGTGAAGCGCAGTCTTACGCGCGAATTCGCAGGTTAGTTGCAGAGCCACTCGGATCGATTATTCAGGGTTATGACGAAGGACTCTGGGCAGAGAATTGGGTTCTTGGCTACACGCAACTTCCCATTGAAAATTCAATGGCCGTGTATGAATCTGTTCGCGCCGCTTCACTCGACATTATTAAGCGACTGAGCCTTGATGATTTAGAGCGTTACGGTGAACATTCAGAAGTTGGTAAGTTCACAATTGCAAGGTGGCTCAAGGGATACACCAATCACCCTCGAGATCACGCAGGGCAAATTGAGAAAGTAATTGCTGGTTAATCCAGCACGTGGAAATTCGATAATTCGATGATTGTTGATGTTCACACCCACACACCAACTCATCAAGGCGATGTCCCACTCAGCGAGAAGGAATCTTTTTCTGGCTGGCATTCGGGGGAGGCGGTTAATACCACCAACAGTTGGGTTGACTACCAACGCGGGGTAGCCAGTGCAGACATCTCGATAGTTTTTAATATTCACGTCCCTGATATGAGGGAATTTGTCGGACTGCCTGGAGGGTCATTAGGCACCAACGAAAGTACTGCAGCATTTGTAGCCTCAGATTCCAACCGCATCGGATTTATGTCGGTAGATCCAAATCGCTCCGACTGGATGGAGGAAATGGACAAGAGCATTGAATTAGGTTTAGTAGGAATCAAACTGGGAGCTAATTACCAACGATTTGATCCTCTAGGTCCTCAAGCAAAAGCTCTTTACGAACGAGCGGAAAAACTCAAACTACCAATCATTTTCCATACTGGCGCATCCCCAATTCGTGAAGCCCCATTGATGTATTCGCATCCTGCGGTTACTGATGAAGTGGCACTTCTCTTTCCTGATTTAAAGATTGTCATGGCGCATATTGGACATCCGTGGGTGAGGGAAGCCGTTGTTACCATTCGGAAGCACCCCAATGTTTATGCTGATGTTTCTGCAATTTATACAAGGCCCTGGATGGTTTACGAAGGTTTGTTAATGGCTTCAGAGTGGGGCGTTATGCATAAATTGCTTTTCGGTTCGGATTTTCCGATTACGACGCCCGCATACGCGATGGAGAGATTGCGTGATGTCAACGCAATTGTTGAGGGCACAAAGATGCCGAAAATTTCATTGGAGCAGATCGAACAAATCATTCACGCCGATGCGCTGGGTGCTCTTGACCTTGAAGACCCTCGAGGGCGATTAGCCAAGGAAAACGACCAAAAGTGAAACACCAGTTCCAGAGATTTATTCGTCTTTTTACCGATCGACGTGCATGGGTGCAGCAAATTCTCGTGACGGCAGCCGCGGCAGCAACCGCATGGCAAGTTGGAGATTTACTTTTCACCAACGGCGGTCTTGTAGCAGCGATAGTGGCCAGCTTGACGGTGCGTATTTCTTTGCACAAGTCCACTCGAGAAGGTTTTGGGCAGATTCTCGGAACTGCAATTGGCGCCGGCACAGCGTTTGTAAGCATTTCAGTTTTCGGATTTGGGTTTATCACTGTCGCAGTGACCGTGATCTTGTGCTCTGTTGCTGCTCGCGCCCTGCATCTGGGAGAAGTAGCATCAATTAACGTTCCGGTCACAGCGCTCATTGTTATTGGTCCCGGAATTACAGAAAATAATGCGCAAAACCGTATGGTCTCTACCCTCATCGGTGCTGCTATTGCAATTCTATTTTCTTATTGGGCACACCCCAAAACTCCTGCAGGTCGCACCATTGACCAAATAGCATCCCTTGGACTTAGGTCAGCAAAATTACTTGCCACAATGTCAGAAGGCGTAGCCGCTGGTTTTACTCAAGACGAGGCTGGCAATTGGTTAGCGAAAGCGCGCCTGCTTGTTGAGGAGATTCCCCGCGTCAGGGCACAAGCTATTGAAGCCAGAACCTTTGCACGGTGGTTTCCTACTGCAGAACTTGATGAAGCCGAAGAACTTTATTCGCGTGGAGTAGCAGTAGAGCACACGGTGGTGCAGGTGCGAACGATTGCACGAACACTTTTTGATTCAGCCGTGGATGGTGGAATTGCTCAATCGACGCAAAGAAAGATTGCTGAGGCACTCTCGGCTGCAAGTTTTGCCATCAGCGCCAATGTCGGTGAGCTACTTGCAGACGAAAACGTGCAAGCAGATCCTGCTCTCACCGACGATATGCGACAAGCCGGGGCCGCACTGGTTGACTTGTTGATCGATCATTCGAGCAAGAGCGATCCAGAACAGATGGTGCGAAGCATGTCGCTAGTAACAAATTTAGATCGAATTGCTGACTCGTTGGATCAGTCCTCGCCAGCACTTCATTCGGTTGCAGTGCCTAATGAACCTGATGGACAGAAAGTTTTGAGGCTTTCACCGCTTGAACAAGGGCGAAAGTGGAGAAAGCGAATGAAGAAGGTGATCCCGAAGAAGCTCCGTAAGTATTTTTAAGCGTTTTTAATATGGTCGCTTAATCGAGCAGCAGTTGCGACAACAGCGGCTGCGTGTAAGCGTCCGGGCTGGCGACCAAGTCGCTCCATTGGTCCGCTAATTCCTACAGCTGCGATGACGCGATTATTTGGTCCGCGCACTGGCGCTGAAACTGAGGCAACACCAGCTTCTCGTTCTCCAACACTTTGCGCCCACCCACGACGCCGAACGGCAGCAAGTTGCGCCGCAGTAAATCGTGCTTGTGTCAGACCGCGATGAATTCGCTCAGAGTCTTCCCAGGCTAATAAAATTTGCGCACCAGAGCCTGCTTGCATCGTGAGTGCAGCACCGACAGGTACTGAATCGCGAAGACCAGACAGGCGCTCGGCGACAGCAACACATATTCGCACATCGCCTTGGCGGCGGTATAACTGCGCGCTTTCACCTGTTGCATCTCGAAGGGCAGCAAGGGCTGGGGCTGCAGCCGCAAGCAGGCGATCTTCGCCAGCAGCAGCAGCAAGTTCTGCAGGGCGTAGTCCTAAAATGAAGCGCCCACTTAAATCACGTCCCACCAGCCGATGAAATTCCAGGGCAACAGCAAGGCGATGAGCTGTGGGGCGCGCAATTCCTGTGGCTGCTACGAGTTCGGCCAAAGAATGTGGACCTGATTCAAGAGTATTAAGAATTGCTACGGCTTTATCTAATACGCCGACTCCGCTATTCTTCTTATCCACGATGCGATACTAGCATCTCAACTGTTGAGATGGTCAAGTCGAGTGCAGTAGGAGTGAAGCGATGGGAAAGACCTTAGCCGAGAAGATTTGGCAACAGCATGTAGTGCACAGTGCTGCCGGTGAACCAGATCTGATCTACATCGATTTACACCTCATCCATGAAGTTACCAGCGCGCAAGCATTTGATGGCTTACGCCTTGCTGGTCGCAAAGTTCGCCGCACAGATCTCACGATCGCGACAGAAGATCACAACACTCCAACTCTCAATATTGATAAGCCAATTGCTGATCCAGTTTCAAAATTGCAAGTGGATACCCTTCGTAATAATTGCGCAGAATTCGGTGTTCGGCTGCACTCATTAGGTGACATCGATCAAGGCATCGTCCACGTAGTCGGACCTCAATTAGGTCTGACTCAACCAGGCATGACGATTGTCTGCGGAGATTCGCATACATCAACCCACGGCGCATTTGGTGCGCTGGCATTTGGAATTGGAACTAGCGAAGTTGAACATGTTCTTGCAACACAGACCCTGCCACTTGTGCGGCCTAAAACTATGGCAATCAACGTTGAAGGCACGCTCAAGCCAGGTGTTACGAGCAAGGACATTATTCTGGCAATCATCGCGAAAATTGGCACAGGTGGCGGTCAGGGATATGTTTTGGAATATCGAGGAAGCGCCATTCGCGCACTTTCGATGGAAGGTCGTATGACCGTTTGTAATATGTCGATCGAAGCTGGCGCTCGGGCAGGATTGATTGCGCCAGATGAAAAAACTTTTGCTTACATCAAGGGCAAAACCCACGCCCCAGCGCAATGGGATGAGGCGATGGCCTACTGGAGCACTTTGTCTAGTGATGCTGATGCGAAATTTGATGCAGAAATCGCAATAAATGCTGATGAATTAGCCCCCTTTGTAACTTGGGGTACTAACCCGGGACAGGGCGCGCCACTCAATGGCAACGTCCCAGACCCTGCTGCAATTTCCGACCCAGAAGAACGTGGTGCAGCCGAACGTGCGTTGGTCTACATGGATCTCACCGCTGGAATGCCATTGAAAAAGATAGCAATTGATACTGTCTTTTTGGGCTCGTGCACTAACGGCCGCATTGAAGATCTACGTTCCGCAGCAACCATTTTAGACGGCAAGAAAATTGCATCATCTCTTCGCATGTTAGTAGTGCCAGGTTCTGCCCGCGTCCGCCTTCAAGCCGAGGCAGAAGGTCTCGATAAAATATTTGTAGCAGCAGGGGCTGAATGGCGAAATGCTGGTTGCTCTATGTGTCTTGGCATGAACCCAGATCAATTGGCAGTGGGGGAGCGCTCTGCATCGACAAGTAATCGTAATTTTGAAGGCCGTCAAGGAAAAGGTGGTCGCACACACTTAGTAAGTCCGTTAGTAGCAGCAGCAACAGCTCTGCGCGGCACCTTGTCATCTCCAGCGGATTTGTAAGGGAGCACGTGATGGATAAATTCGTTACTCACGTCGGTACTGGAGTTCCGCTTCGTCGAAGCAATGTCGATACAGACCAAATCATTCCCGCTGTCTATCTCAAGCGAGTGACTCGATCTGGATTTGAAGATGGCCTTTTTTCAGCATGGCGAAACGACCCAGAGTTCATCCTCAATAAGGAACCTTTTAAACACGGAACAATTCTTGTAGCGGGCGTTGATTTTGGAACTGGCTCCTCTCGCGAGCACGCCGTATGGGCGCTGCAAAACTATGGCTTCAAGGTTGTGATCTCGAGCCGCTTTGCAGATATCTTCCGCGGAAACAGCGCCAAGGGCGGCTTGCTCACTGCAGTGATGCCACAAAGTGATGTTGAAGCGCTTTGGGATGCCATTGATGCAAATCCAGAGCTGGCCATTACCGTCGACCTAGATGCTCGAAAAGTGGCCTATAACAAGGTCTCAGTTGCCTTCGATATCGATGACTACACGCGTTGGCGATTGATGGAAGGCCTTGATGACATTGGTTTGACGCTCAAATCCATTGATTCCATTGATCAATTTGAGAAATCACGTCCGCTCTTCAAACCGTTGACACAACCCTCGACTTCTCATTGAGAGATTTTGGCTGATAAATAAGGCTTTTTGCCGATGGTCGCGTGATCTAACAAAAAATAAATAAAGGCGACACGCAGGGGTGATAGTGGACTCGCGTACATGAGTTGCGTAAATTTCTTTACACGTTAGGCAAATGCTTAACTTTTACGCGTAAAAATAAGGGGAATTTGATGAATAAGGCCCAATTCATTGCCTCGTTGGCCCCGCACTTCAACGACAGCAAGAAGGATGCAACACACGCCGTAGATATCATTTTTGACACAATCGTTCGCAATATGGCAAAAGGCGAAGATGTCATGATCAATGATTTCGGCAAGTTTAAGAAAGTAGATCGCAAGGCTCGTAAGGGTCGTAACCCATTTACTGGCGAAACGATTCAGATCAAGGCAAGCAAGAAGCCACGCTTCCTTCCTGCAAAGGGACTCAAGGAAGTTATCAATGGCACTCGCAAGCTTGAGCCAGCACCAAAGCCAGCTCCTAAGGTTGTAGCAAAGCCAGTAGCTAAGAAGGCTGCTCCTAAGAAGGCTGCCAAGAAGAAAGCCACCAAGAAGCCAGCTAAGAAAGCTGCTCCTAAGAAGGCAAAGAAGTCAGCACCAAAGAAAGCAAAGAAGGCAGCAAAGAAGCGTAAGTAGTTTCTAGGTTTAGAAAACGGGGTTAGGCGTATTTTTACGCTTAGCCCCGTTTTGCTTTCTGTATTGAAGGCACGGGTACTCTTACCATCGTGAGCACAGATTCAATTATTTATGCGCCACCGACCGGAAAGCCTTTAGGAACTAATTCGGCTTTTAAATTCTGTGCCGTAATTGTCATTCCAATTCTCAATGCAGTGGCCAAACGCCAATGGCGCGGCGGTGAAAATATCCCTAAACATGGCGCCGTGATTATTGCCAGCAATCACGTTTCGTATTCAGACGTTCTTTTCTTTGCCCACTTTCTTTACAAGAACGGAAGGGCGCCACGTTTCATAGGTAAGCAATCTGTTTTTGACACACCGATTATTGGGCGGATCGTCAAAGCCGCGGGACAGATTCCAGTTGATCGCGAAAGTAAAGATGCAAGCAAAGCTTTAGATCATGCAGCTGCGGCTTTAAAGGCCGGACATTGCGTCGGAATTTATCCAGAAGGAACGCTCACTCGTGATGAGCACCTGTGGCCAATGGTGGCCAAGACTGGCATTGCGCGTTTAGCGCTGATGACTGGCGTCCCAGTGATTCCAGTTGCAGCATGGGGGCCTCATAAAATTTTGCCACGCTATGGAAAGAAGCCTCACCTGTGGCCACGCGTGCCAATGACATATGTAGCAGGTACTCCAGTGAATTTGTCGAAGTGGGTTGGCCAAGAAGATAATCCGCAGGCACTTATTGAGGCGACAGCAGAAATCATGCGTACCTTGAGGCAGATGCTTGAGGAGATTAGAGGCGAGAAGGCTCCGCTACTACCATTTGATCCACACACATCCGACCTACCCAGGACTGGAAAGTTTCAGCCCAATAAGGACAAGAAGCAATGACAACCATCTCGGTATTGGGCGCTGGTGCATGGGGCACCACATTGGCTCAAGTCCTTGCCGACGCTGGAAATGAAGTTCTCGTGTGGGGGCGAAATGCTGATGTCGTCAATGAAATTAATGTTCGCCATACCAATCACGCCTACTTGGGTGATATTTCTTTACCAGAACAGATAGGCGCAACAACCGACATCGATCAGGCACTAGAGCATTCTTCAACGTTGATTGTTGCCATTCCAGCCCAAGGATTACGAGGGAGACTCATTGAGTGGAAAGAAAAGATTGGCTCAAGCTCAGTATTGGTGAGTACGGTCAAAGGCATTGAAGTTTCCACACTTCTTCGAATGTCCGAAGTAATTACAGATGTACTCCATGTTGATTCATCTCAAGTAGCCATTATTACTGGACCGAATTTGGCCAATGAACTTGCACTACGACAACCTGCAGCAGCAGTTGCTGCGGCACCCAACGAAGCACTCGCTCTTAAAATTCAAGAAATTTTCTCGACGACCTACTATCGCGTATATACCTCCACCGATGTTTTAGGCTGCGAGATGGCAGGTGCGGTCAAGAGCGTCATTGCGCTAGGGGTTGGCATCGCGGTGGGAATGGACTTGGGAGAAAATACTCAGTCCATGTTAATTACCCGCGGCCTTAATGAAGTTGCTCGCTTGGCCGCTGCCCACGGTGCAAATCCTTTGAGCGTTGCCGGTTTGGCTGGCATGGGCGACCTTGTAGCTAGTTGCTCGTCACCTCTTTCTCGAAACCGCACCTTTGGCGAAGCACTGGGACGCGGTGGCTCGATGGAATATGCACGCTCACATGTTCCAAGGACCGTTGAAGGCGTGGAATCAGCAGGAGCTGTCGTGGAGTTAGCGCACCGTGTTGGAGTAGAAGTCCCAGTTATCGAAGCCGTTGCCGATGTAGTCAGCGGTGCAATCACACCGATTGCTGCTCTCAATCGATTGATGGAAATTCGCACGCAATCTGAGGACTTCATCAAGTGAATAAAATAGTGGTCGGAATTTTATGCGGGGGCCGAAGCAGCGAGCACGAAATCTCATGTATTTCCGCAGGCGGCATCCTCTCGGCCATCGATCGCGACCGCTATGAGCCAGTAGTAATTGGAATAACCCGCACCGCCGGACGTTGGGTCTTGATGCCGAAGGATTTCAATTATTCAATCGTGGCTGGAGTATTGCCAAACGTTCCTGAAGATGCACCCGAGATCAATACAGATATTCATGGATTTTCTATCAATGGGAAAGCATTTGCGTTGGATTTAATCTTTCCAATGTTGCACGGCCCTTTTGGTGAAGATGGCACCGTCCAAGGCTTTTGCGAGATAGCAAATATTGCCTACGTTGGTAGCGGCGTACTTGCCTCTGCAGTTGCCATGGATAAATCTTTCGCAAAACCAATCTTTGCAGCAGCAGGAATGAAAGTTGCCGAAGGCATTGTCATATCTAGAGATCAATGGATGAGAAATCGCAGCGCATGCGAAACTCTTGCCTCGGGCCTATCCTTTCCCGTTTTTGTTAAACCCGCACGGGGTGGATCTAGTCGTGGAACCACGAAGGTAAAGAAGTCAGCCGAACTTGCTGCTGCTATTGAAGAGGGATTTAGCTTTGACACAAAAGTTATGGTCGAAGAAGCAGTAGTCGGTCGAGAAATTGAGTGCGCCGTTTTGGAAGTAGATGGCAAGATCATTACATCCCAGCCAGGTGAAGTTGTGATTGACAGCAAATTCGAGTTTTATGATTTTGAAGCCAAGTATTTAGATGGCGCTACAACTGCAATTATTCCTGCAGATATCGCTAACGACGCCCGCACAGAAATTTCGCGCCAGGCAGCCCTTGCCTTTAAATCACTGGGGTGCTCGGGTCTTGCTCGAGTTGATTTCTTCTACTGCCCAGATGGCAGCATCGTCATCAATGAACTCAACACCATGCCAGGGTTTACGCCCTCATCAATGTTTCCTCGATTGATGGCGCAGAGTGACATAACTTATTCTCAAATTATTGATGAGTTAATGAAAAGCGCGCTTTCGCGCAAGAATTAGTAGGTTGTAACAGGGCAAGTCAGAGTGCGTGTAATGCCAGCAACTGCTTGTACTTTTGACAGAATTACTCGGCCGAAATCCTCCATGCTTGGCGCTTCAGCGCGCATAATTACATCGTAAGGACCAGTAACACCTTCAGCCAAGGTCACGCCAGCGATCGCAGATACAGCCTTGGCAACGCTCGATGCCTTACCGACTTCGGTTTGAATCAAGATGTAGGCCTGAACTGACATGTCGCTTCCCTTCGTTGATGTAGGACGACCGTATCGCATTTTCAATCAATGCGGCAGTGGCATTTTTCGCAATCCGCGTAGGCTGGTGGGGTGGAGTTCACAGAAGCGCAGGTCATCGCCGAACTAGCGAGCATTTTTGCCACCTCTGATGCACGAATCATTGAGGGCATTGGGGATGACGCTGCCGTTGTTGCACCATCTCCTCACAAACAGGTGATCACAACGGATATGGCAGTTGAAGGTGTTCATTTTCGACGTGACTGGTCAAACGCTTATGACATCGGACGCAAAATCACGGCGGCAAATCTTGCCGATATTTTCGCAATGGGTGCTCGGCCCCATCACCTTGTTGCAGCGGTGGCTCTGACCGGCCATGAAAGCATGTCGTGGATCCGAGAATTAGCAGAAGGTATGCGCGATGAAGCACAAAGCTGCGGCGTTTCTATTATTGGCGGAGATATGGCTCGAGGCCCCTGTGTAGTGATTTCTATGACTGCTGTTGGGGAAGTGGACGTGCCCATTGTGCGCTCGGGAGCAAAGATGGGCGACCATATTTATTTATCAGCACTGCCTGGTTGGTCAAGCGCTGGCTTGTATTTGCTCAGCAACGAGATCAATGTAAGCACCCTCTCATCGAGCGCTCACGCCCAACGAGCACTTGCTCAATTTAGAGCTCCACAAGTTCGATATAGCGATGCGGTGGCATTGAGTGGCGCGCACTCTATGTGTGATGTCAGTGATGGTTTAGTAGTTCAAGCCGAACAGATGGCTAAGGCTTCGGGCTGCAGGTTCGAAATTGATGGAGCCCAAATTGCTTCGCAACCAGAATTTTTAGATCTATCTCTTCTTGCCAATGAAGTCGGCGCTTATGTGTGGGATTGGGTAGCCACAGGCGGAGAAGATCATGTTTTTCTTGCCACAGGGATAGGTCTGCCCGGAATTGAGATTGGCATCGTTGACCAAGGAGATGGTAGTGAAATTAAAGGCTTACAAAAACAACCGCGGGGCTTTACTCACTTTTAAAAAGTGATTAACGACTAACTTTTCCAGCTTTCAAGCACGAGGTGCAGACGTTCTGGCGCTTGGAAGTTCCACCGATGAAGGTACGTACGCGCTGAATATTTGGATTCCAACGACGACGAGTTTTGACCTGTGAGTGAGAGACGTTATTGCCAAAGCTTGGTCCCTTGCCACAGATATCGCATGTTGCTGCCATCGTCGTACTCCTTCAAGAATTGAGATTGCCTGCCGTATGAACGGAGGTAAGAATAGCCGCAAGGCCCTTCATTACGCTAATCGCTCCCTTTTACAAGGGAGAATGTGTCTATGGCCACCCTGGACACCAAGTTAGTAGATGTAGTTGGGGACCGCACTGCAAAGGTGCTTGCAACGGGGATTGGGGCAAAAACTGTTGGAGATCTTCTCCGCCATTACCCACGCCGATATGTCGTCCGTGGGGAGCTCACTGATATCTCAACGCTCAAGGCAGATGATGAAGTAACAATTCTTGCTGAGATATTTAGCGCAAGTACTCGCACCTTGCAAGGCCGCAAGGGAACTATTTTAGAAGTAGTGGTGACGGACGGAAGTTCGAAACTATCTTTAACATTTTTTAATCAAGCTTGGCGAGAGAGAGAATTGAAAGTTGGCCGCCAAGGTTTATTTGCTGGCAAAGTTGGTGTCTTTAAGGGCAAACGTCAATTAGCCCACCCAGATTATGAACTCATTGCCGACGGGGGAGATGTTGATAGCGCTGTCGATGATTTTGCTGGTAAGTACTTACCTGTCTATCCAGCTACAGCGAAACTTCCATCGTGGAAAGTTGCTCAATGCATGACGTTGGCGATTGATGCCCTTGACGAAGTTCCAGATTTTCTTCCAGAGAGTATTCGACTAGAGCACGGCTACACATCCTTGAAAGATGCGCTCATTGCTCTTCATCAGCCCTTCGATATTGATGCCGCAGAGAAAGCACGTGAGCGACTCACTTTTGATGAAGCATTTCTCTTGCAGTTATTACTTGTAGTTCGGCGCCAAGAGTTACGAAAACTGAAGGCAACAGCGCGTCCTGTTCGATCTGGAGGTCTTTTGGATGCCTTTGATAAATCTCTTCCTTTTGAGTTAACGGGCGGACAGCGAAGCGTTGTTTCAGAAATTGAGAATGATTTATCGGCATCACACCCCATGCACCGTCTTTTGCAAGGAGAAGTTGGGTCCGGCAAGACCGTTGTTGCTATTCGTGCAGCGCTCGCCGTTGTCGATAGCGGTGGCCAAGCCGCATTGCTTGCCCCTACTGAAGTTTTAGCACAACAGCACCTTCGAACTTTAGAAAAATTGCTCGGACCCTTGGCTCATGGAGGCATGCTCGGTGGAGGCGAACATGCAACCCAAATAACTTTGATTACTGGATCTCAGAGCGCGGCATCTCGGAATGAGTCTTTAGCACTTGCCGCTTCAGGGGACGCAGGAATTGTGATCGGAACTCATGCGCTGCTGGGGGAGAGTGTTGCTTTCAAAGATCTCGGGCTAATCATTGTTGATGAGCAGCATCGATTTGGTGTCGAGCAGCGTGACGCCTTAAAAAGTAAAGCCGAATTTCCTCCCCACCTTTTGGTGATGACTGCAACGCCAATTCCGCGCACGGTTGCCATGACAGTTTTTGGAGATCTAGACATTTCCACGCTTCGCGAATTACCACTAGGTCGTCAACCCATCACTACACATGTTGTGCCAAGTTTAGAAAAGCCAGCCTTCATGGAGCGAGCATGGTCTCGCATCAAGGAGGAAGTAGCGTTGGGACATCAAGCCTATGTAGTCGCTCCGCGCATAAGCGCAAGTGCTCCTACAGATTCAGATATGGATTTCCTGTTCGGAACTACTACATCAGAATTGGCGAGCGTTGAAGAACTTGCACCTACATTGCACTCTGGCCCTCTCAAAGGTCTGCGGGTGGCAATTTTGCACGGCCAACTAGGCTCTGAAGAAAAGGATGCCACGATGCGCTCATTCACAATGGGCGAAATTGATGTTCTTGTAACCACGACAGTGATCGAAGTTGGGGTCGATGTTCCCAACGCAACGATTATGGTCATCATGGATGCTGATCGATTTGGTGTATCGCAACTTCATCAGCTCAGGGGTCGTGTTGGACGTGGAACATCTCCTGGACTTTGCTTATTGGTCACCAATGCGCCCCCAGATGCACTGGCTCGCCAACGACTTGATGCCGTGGGTGCAACACTCGATGGCTTCGAACTTTCACGGATTGATTTAGAACAACGTCGCGAAGGCGATGTCCTTGGAGCAAATCAATCTGGGACTCGCTCACACCTTCGATTGTTGCGGGTGTTGAGGGATGAAGGGCTTATCGATCTTGCGCGCACAAATGCTCAGCGCATCATTGACGCAGATCCCACTTTGGCGGCTGCCCCAGAGTTAGCCAAAGCCCTTGCGCTACTGCAAGCAGATGCCGCTGCTGAATACATCGACAAGGGTTGAAAGTAATATTTACCCATGAGAATCATCGCTGGAGTCGCGAAGGGACGCACCTTGGCATCAGTTGCCGGCGCCACTCGTCCGACATCTGATCGAGCTCGCGAAGGTTTATTCTCATCTTTACTGTCGGAATTTGGAGATTTTCTTGGTTTGAATTTCTTAGATCTTTTTGCCGGTTCTGGAGCGATTGGCCTTGAGGCACTTTCCAGAGGCGCAACACTTGTGCACTGCGTGGAGAAAGACGAGCGAGCAAATAGAACTATTTCTACTAATTCAGAGTTAGTCATGGCAAGTAAACCTGCTGGCAAGTTTCATCTGTATGCCATGTCAGTGCAGAAATTTTTAGAATCTACTGCGCCAACCAATTACCACATTATTTACTTGGATCCTCCCTATGACTTTCCGGATGGAGATCTTTACGCGTGCTTAAGATTTTTACACTCTGGTGGATTTCTGCGAGCAGATGCGGTTGTAGCGGTAGAGCGAGCGAGTAAGAGGTCGGCATTTGAGTGGCCAGAGGGATTCGAGGCACTGCGCGAGCGAAATTATGGTCAAGCGGTTATTTACTACGCAATCCCCGCGCAGAATGGATAAGCACAGCATTAATTGCTAGCGTTTGCGACATGAAAAGCGCTGTGTGTCCTGGATCCTTCGATCCAATCACTTTTGGGCATCTCGACATTATCGAACGAGCCAGCAAGCATTTCGATCAGGTCATCGTTGCTGTTCTAGAAAACCGAACAAAATCTAGTTTATTCACGGTGGCAGAGCGCATTGAGATGATCTCGGAAAATACAAAGAAGTTTTCTAATGTGATCGTCGATTCCTGGTATGGGTTACTTGTCGACTACTGTGCTAAAAACAATATTAAGTCAATCGTTAAAGGCCTTCGGGCTGTTACTGACTTTGATTACGAACTCCAGATGGCCCAAGTGAATCTTCAAGCGGCAGGGGTTGAGACCATGTTTATGGCCACCGCTCCAGCGCATTCGTTTCTATCGTCATCATTAGTCAAAGAATTGGCACATTACGGCGGAGATGTCTCTACGATGGTTCCAGCCAATGTCAACGCAGCGCTACGCAAAGTTCAAGCAGGGAAGTGATTCATGGATTCAGTCGAGAAACTCGTCACAGCGATTACGATCGTGGAAGAGGCTAGGAGCGTTCCTTTGTCTGCCTCGTGCGTTGTTCACCGTGGAGATTTGCTAGAGGTTTTAGACGAAGCCCGCACGCTATTGCCACACGACCTTGTCAAGGCGCAGAATCTTTTGGATGCACGCGATGCCATTATTGAAGAGGGACATTCCAGTGCTGAATCATTGATCTCAATTGCACGCGAAGAAGTATCACGCATGGTCGAACAAACAGCGATCGTACAAGCGGCCAGAGATGAGGCAGCTCGAATCCTTGCTGAAGTACATGAAACCGCAGATCGCGAGCGCGAAGAAGTTGAGGCTTATATTGATTCACGCCTTGCCACACTTGAAGTGATCCTGACCAAGACTTCAGATGCAGTTGCCCGTGGTCGCGAACGTTTAGCTGGTGCGCATGAAAATGATGCATTATCGCAACTTTCTACTGATAAATAGTTCTCATGCCTCGCCCCTCTGAGGTTTACCTCTTTAATTCCCATGAACTCCCTCGCAGAGCGGGGGAGATGAAGGAATACTCGATCGACATCACGGTGCCAGAGCCAGTGGGCATTGATGTGATTGCAGTTCTAGCCGGCGAAGATGTCCACCTTGAACTTCGACTTGAATCGGTCACTGAAGGTGTTTTGGTCAGTGCGGATTTATCTGCCATTGCCGATGGTGAATGCATGCGATGTCTTGAGCCAATCGAACTTGATATTGATCGTCGTATCCAAGAGCTCTATCGCTATGAACCTCAAAAGGCGCACACCAAAGCCGAACGTAAAAGAGCCAGACAAGAAGCAGATGATCTCGATGACGACGATGATTTAATGATGGAAGGTGACATCATTAATTTAGAGATACCGATTCGTGATGCAATCGTTCTGGATCTACCTATTAATCCGCTCTGTGCTCCAGATTGCCCAGGTTTGTGCGCGGGGTGTGGGGTTCGATGGAGCGCACTTGCGCCAGACCATATCCATGAGGTGATTGACCCACGATGGGCGGGGCTTGGCGCTGTCCATGGTTTGGATCAAGATGACGAGCCCAACGGTAACCTCAGCCAGATGTAAGGCTCGATTTCAAGAATTGGGCTTTTTAGGGGATACTTGCCCCCTGATGAATTTCAGAAGAAATTTCACAAGAGAGTAAGGGACGACCAGTGCCAGTACCAAAGCGAAAAATGTCGCGTTCAAAGACGCGCTCACGTCGTAGCCAGTGGAAGACAACTGCAGCTGCCCTTGCCGCATGCCCACAGTGCCAGCAACCAAAATTGCAACACACAGCTTGTCCAACCTGTGGCATGTACAACCGCCGTCAGGTAATCGAGGTCTGATCTGTATTCAAAGTTAGCAACAGCGTTGGGGGTTGATTTTCACCCGCAACTGTTGGAGTTAGCGTTAACGCACCGCTCATTCGCATATGAAACCGGTGGCGTAGAAACTAATGAACGCCTTGAATTCTTAGGCGATTCTGTCCTGGGCTTGATAGTTACTGCCGAGCTTTATCGTAGATTTCCAGATCTTGATGAAAGTCGTCTCTCTCCTTTGCGATCAGGCATTGTGAATATGCGAGCGCTGGCAGATATTGCTCGCACTTTGCACCTGGGCGAATATATTCGCTTAGGAAAAGGCGAAGAAGTCACTGGTGGTCGTGATAAGAATTCTCTCCTTGCCGATGCGTTAGAAGCGCTGATTGGCGCTATCTATTTAGAAACTGGCATTGAAAAAACCACCGCCATCGTTGCATCCCTGATCAATGACACACTCGAATCTGCAATGGCCAAAGGCGTGGCCTTGGACGGAAAAACCGCCCTGCAAGAACTCACTGCGGCACAAGGTGTGGGTTCGCCTGAATATGTCGTGACAGAATCTGGCCCAGATCACGACAAGAGCTTTGTCGCAGTTGCGATGGTCGGTGGTTGCGCCATAGCCCAGGGCGAAGGAAAATCCAAGCGAGAAGCCGAACAATTTGCTGCCCGCAACGCCTACGAGATTTTAAGCGTGACCTCAGAAAGTTAACCCCTGCGGTAGGTTTGCTCCGTGTATTTGAAGAGCATCACGCTCAAGGGCTTTAAGTCCTTCGCCTCATCGACCACCCTGCGTCTTGAACGAGGGATCACCTGCGTGGTGGGTCCCAACGGCTCGGGTAAGAGCAATGTTGTTGATGCTCTCTCGTGGGTTATGGGTGAACAAGGTGCGAAGTCGTTGCGTGGCGGAAAAATGGAAGATGTTATTTTCGCTGGTACGAGCGGGCGCGCACCTTTAGGCCGCGCTGAAGTCGCTGTAACAATTGATAATACCGACGGCGCCCTGCCCATTGATTACACCGAAGTCACAATTTCTCGCATACTTTTCCGAAATGGCACAAGTGAATATCAAATTAACGGAGATGCATCCCGCCTTCTAGATATTCAAGAACTGCTCAGCGATAGCGGTATTGGGCGCGAAATGCACGTCATTGTGGGCCAAGGCCAACTCGATGCCATTTTGATGGCTAATCCCCAAGAGCGTCGTGGGTTTATCGAAGAAGCAGCCGGTGTACTCAAACATCGCAAGCGCAAAGAAAAAGCGATCCGCAAGCTAGATTCGATGCAAGCAAATCTCGCTCGTATTCAAGATCTCACAGTCGAATTGCGTCGCCAATTGCGTCCATTAGGCAAGCAAGCAGAGGTTGCAAAGAAAGCCGCCACTATCCAAGCTGATTTACGCGATGCGAAGTTGCGCTTGCTGGCCGATGACCTTATGTCGTTGACTAAAACTCTGAATGCAGAAGTAGCCGATGAGACTGCACTTCGCGAGCGTCGCGCGCTAGTTGAAGCAGATTTAGATAGAGCGCGCGCCCGAGAAGAAGCGCTAGATGCGCAAAGTGCAATTGATAATCCATTATTGGTTCAGGCTCAAGATACTTATTACAGACTTAATGGGTTGCGTGAAAAGTTTCGCGGTACAGCATCTTTGGCTCAGGAGCGCTCGCGCTTTTTGGCAGAGGAGGCAGAAGAAGCCCGCACCGCAGGCCGTGATCCAGAAAGTTTGGATCGCGAAGCTCTTGCATTGCGGCAAGAAGAACAAGTTTTACGTGAGGGTGTTGAAACCTCTCGGGCGCAACTACACATTGCAACTACCGCACTTGCAACAGCCGAGGCGCAACTCAAAGCCGAAGATGATCGGGTTGCCGCAGCACTTCGCGCTTTAGCTGATCAGCGCGAAGGTACCGCTCGTCAAGAAGGACATATCAAGTCCTTAGCCGCGCGCTTGGATGCCATAGCCGAAGAAATTAGTCGACTTACAAAGGCTCGTGATGATGCGCAAAATCGTGCAGATACCGCCCAACAAGAGTATTCGGCGCATGAATTAGATATCGCTAGTGCAGATTCCGGGGAGATGGGTCTGGATTCTCAATTTGAAAAGGCTCAAAATAATTTAGCTTCGGCAAAGACCAAACACAGCGCTCTTGTTGAGCAAGAACGAGGTGCCGATCGCGAGCGCAATGCCCTCGAATCAAAACTTGAAGCCATGCAGTTGACATCACAAACTCGTGATGGTGCCGCTGCGCTGTTAAAGGATTCTCGAGGAATTCAAATTCTTGGAAGCATTGCATCCCTTGTTGAGATTGACTCTGGATGGGAAGCGGCAGCTGCAGCAGCCTTGGGCTCGTTAGCCGATGCGGTTGTTGTTCAAGATCTCTCAACGGCCGTTACTGCACTAACGACACTTCGCAATGAGAATTTGGGCCAAGCAGACTTACTTGTTCTATCTGCGGGTGATGGACAAGGCAACAAATCAATCCCTTCAGGATTAACTCCATTGACCTCCCATATGCGCTCATCCACAATTGATTCACTCTTGCGCGACCTTCTGGCTACAACAGTGGTTGCCGATGATGCGCGCACCGCACAATCAATCATTGGATCCCATTCGCATTTGAGCGTTGTAACGCGAGATGGAGACCTTTTCACTCAATCTAGAGCGCGAGGCGGATCGAAATCCTCCACTTCTTTGATTGAGATTAAGGCGTTGATCGAGGAGCTCACCACTAAGGTTTCGAAAATCACGCACGATTGCGAGCGACTTCGCTTTGAGATTGGGACGGCAGAGGGCGAACTAGCCGCCCGTCAGGGCGAATTTGATTCAGCGCTTTCACAACTCAACGAATCAGATGCTCGTATTGCAGCACTCACCGAACAACTCTCCGTTGCTGGCCAACATGCCAAATCTGCTCGCGCAGAAGTAGAAAGATTGAATTCGGCAATTGCCGAGGCGACATCGGCCAAAACTCGCGATGAAAGCGAATTAGTAATTGCGCAAGACCAGCTTCACCATCACGGAAGCGTTGAGGAACCTAGCCACTCGCGTTCTGATGTTATTCGCGCCGAAGTTTCCTTGGCTCGCACAACTGAAGTTGAAGCCCGTCTGGCGGTTCGTACAAGTGAAGAGCGCGTTGATTCATTAGCAGCTCGCGCAAAAGCGCTCGAAGATGCAGCCCGCGCAGAACGCGAAGCATCCGAACGCGCTGTCAATCGACGCGGTGCACGTGCACAAGGTGCGGTGATTTCTCAAACTATTGCAGAATCTGCCTACGAAGCGCTCATTCATATCGAACGCTCGATTGCAAAGGCTGCCACCGAAAGAGGTCGCTTAGAGGAATCACGCGCCTCGCGAGAAGGTGAGACATTAACTATCCGCGCCCGCGCCAGGGAGCTTTCTGTAGAGATGGAACAACTCACATCGAGCGTGCACCAAGATGAAATTGCACGGGCAGAGCAACGCATGCGCATTGAGCAACTTGAACTCAAAGCAGTTGAAGAACTTGGCGTGGACGTTCACACCTTGATTTCAGAATACGGCCCAGAAAATGATGTCCCTACATTTATCGAACAAGAAGATGGCCAGATTATTGCTACGGAATTGATTCCTTATCGCCGCGATCAGCAAGAGAAGCGCCTAGCAAATACAGAGCGTTCTTTGGCACTGCTTGGAAAGATTAATCCTCTTGCCCTTGAAGAATACGGCTCACTAGAAGAGCGTTTGCGCTACCTGGCAGAACAATTAGAGGACTTGAAGAAAACTAAGAAAGATCTGTTGGATATCATCAAAGAAGTTGATGAGCGCGTACAACAAATCTTTATGGAAGCTTATGAAGATACCTCCCGTCATTTCGAAGAGATTTTTGCTCGCCTGTTTCCTGGTGGAGATGGTCGCCTGATCTTGACCGAACCTGATGATCTTCTCAATACCGGTGTAGATGTAGAAGCCAGGCCACCCGGAAAGCGCATTAAACGTCTCTCCCTCCTTTCGGGCGGAGAAAAATCTTTGGCTGCAATTGCGCTCTTGGTTGCAATCTTCAAGGCAAGGCCAAGTCCCTTCTATGTACTCGATGAAGTTGAAGCTGCTCTTGATGATGTCAACCTTGGGCGGCTACTTGGAGTTCTTGAAGAGCTGCGGGAGAGTTCTCAGCTGATCATCATTACTCACCAAAAGCGAACTATGGAAATTGCGGATGCACTCTATGGCGTCACGATGCGCGGAGACGGCGTTACTGAAGTGATTTCTCAACGTCTTCGCGATGCTGACTCTGCTTAATTAGCAACCGGAATTTGCATGGGACTTTTTTCTAAAATAATCTCAAAAATTAAGGGCACTCCAGATGGCTCCTCTGCTGACTGGAGCGATTTAGAAGTCGCCCTCATTGATGCCGATCTTGGACCAGAGTTAACACAACAGATAATGAGTGCCGCACGTTCGGCTAAAGCCGATGATCCACACGAAGGGATCTTGCAGGTGTTAAGGGCATCTCTTTCCACCAAGCCGCGCACGATAGTTCGCGCACATCAGGGGGTAACAACACTTTTAGTTGTGGGAGTCAATGGAACTGGCAAGACAACATCTGCTGCCAAGCTGGCTGGTCTTTTGAGTAGTGAGGATTCGAGAGTTTTACTTGCAGCTGCCGATACATTCCGTGCAGCTGCGGTAGATCAACTACGCACATGGGGCGAGCGCTTGGATATCGATGTAGTTCACGGGGCCGATAGCGCAGACCCCGCATCAGTTGCTTTTGATGCAGCACAACAAGCAAATGCTAGAGCGATGGATTATTTGATCATTGACACTGCCGGTCGGCTGCACACGAAGAATGATTTGATGGCGGAGCTTGGAAAGGTGAAGCGCGTTGTCGAAAAGGTCTCACCAGTGCAAGAAGTTTTACTAGTCATTGATGCAACAACAGGTCAAAATGGGTTACTACAAGCGAAAGTATTTGCAGAAGCCGTTGAACTTACAGGCATAATCGTGACCAAACTCGATGGCAGCGCCAAAGGCGGTATTGCTCTAGCGATAGAGCACTCTATGGGGATCCCGATTAAATTCGTGGGCACAGGCGAGAGCGCCACAGATATTGCTGCCTTTGAGCCGGATTCCTACCTTCAGGGACTTTTGTAACCAATCTGTAACACAAGCGGGCGGTTCATGTAACGCAAGGCGGGCATATTTCCTCCATCTCAACGGCGAGTAGATCAAGAGAAACCGTGTGAACAATGGATCAAGTAGTTCTTAATTCTGGCGATACTGCCTGGATGTTAGCCAGTACAGCGTTGGTGTTATTGATGACACCAGGACTTGCATTCTTCTACGGAGGGATGGTTCGGACTAAAAGCGTTTTGAATATGATGATGATGTCGATGATCACAATTGGAATCGTTAGCGTGCTTTGGGTTCTCTATGGCTTCCAATTAGCTTTCGGATCTAGTGCTCAATCTCAGTGGTACGGATCAATTTCCTTTTCTGGTTTAGGCGGGATGGTCAATGACCTCACTAATAATGGTGGGATTTATCCGATTCCAGTCCTAATCTTTGCTGCATTCCAATTGATGTTTGCAATCATCACTCCCGCTCTCATCTCCGGTGCAATTGCCGATCGTACAAAGTTCAGTGCCTGGGCAGTATTTGTTACCGTATGGGTCAGCGTTGTCTATTTCCCAGTTGCACACTGGGTCTTTGCATTTGGAAACAAAGTTGGCGACACGATTACTGGCGCAGGCTTTCTGGCCAGGAAAGGACTCGAAGATTTCGCTGGAGGAACAGCGGTTCATATCAATGCGGGTGCAGCCGGATTAGCTCTTGCACTCATCCTCGGAAAGCGAGTGGGATGGCGTAAAGAATCTATGCGCCCGCACTCCTTACCTCTGGTGCTTCTTGGATCTGGATTACTCTGGTTTGGTTGGTTCGGATTTAACGCAGGATCTGCCCTTGCTGCCAATGGAATTGCTGGGCTTGCGTTTATGAATACTCAAGTTGCAACTGCTGGCGCACTAGTCGGATGGATCATGGTTGAGAAAATCCGTGATGGACATCCAACCTCATTGGGCGCTGCATCTGGCGCAGTTGCTGGATTGGTCGCAATTACACCTGCGTGCGCATTTGTTGCTCCTTGGGCGGCGGTTGTCATTGGAATTATTGCCGGTGCGCTGTGCGCAATGGCGGTAGGGCTGAAGTACAAACTTGGCTTTGATGACTCTCTTGATGTTGTCGGAGTTCACTTAGTCGGAGGTTTGTGGGGCTGCATTTCCATCGGAGTTTTCGGAACCCATGTTGTAAATTCCGTTGGTCTTGATGGACTTCTCTACGGGGGAGGAATGACACTTCTGGGTAAGCAGATATTTGGAGCACTCTTTGTCCTTGTTTACTCTTTCATCGCTACTCTCATCATTGGATTGATTATCGATAAGACAATGGGCTTTAGAATCACTCGTGACGCCGAACTTGAAGGTATCGATCTCAATGAACACGCAGAATCTGCATACGAAATGGCTGGATCATCCCGAGGAGGTTCGTCGATATGAAACTCATCACCGCAATCTTGAAACCCTTCAAGTTAGATGATGTAAAAAGCGCACTACAAAGTGCTGGGATCACCGGAATGACAGTTTCGGAGGCCAGCGGATTTGGGCGACAGGGTGGCCATACCGAGGTTTATCGTGGCGCCGAATACACGGTGGATCTGATTCCAAAGATCCGTCTAGAGGTGCTTGTCGATGATTCCGATTGTGAATCTGTCATCGATGTGATCGTAAAGGCCGCATCTACTGGCTCAATTGGCGATGGCAAAGTGTGGTCAACCCCTGTTGATCAAGTTGTCCGTGTTCGCACTGGCGAACGCGGAGTTGATGCCATCTAATTCGCAATCTCGGTGAGTACACGCGAACGTAGGTTTCGATCTGACGAGAGTGACCGAGTTCTGCGAGCACTTTTTCAAACCCACAGCCAGGATTTGAAGAGTTCGATAGCAATCGCCGCGGTCGGAGGTTACGGCCGCGGCGAACTATCTCCGGGTTCAGATTTAGATATTTTGATTCTTCATGAGGGAAGTCTCTCTGAAAATCAACTTAGAGAGTTCGTAAATGCGCTTCTCTTTCCTATTTGGGATGGTGCAGCAGCCGCAACTCAAATACCTCGAAGCGTTGATTATTCAGTTCGCACAAAGAAGGAAACTAGAGAAGCTGCTAAAGCAGATCTCAAGGTTGCCATGGGGCTTTTAGATATGCGTTATATCTGTGGCGATGAAGATCTCGTTTCTGACGCTGCGGCGGAGGCACGCAAGTCATGGAGAAAAGGTGCACGCAAGAGGGCTGGAGAACTTCAGGAATCTTTGCGAATTCGCCACGAACGCACAGGAGATTTGGCATATTTACTGGAACCAGATCTCAAAGAAGCGCGCGGTGGCCTTCGCGATATCACTGCACTTCGGGCGATCGCTACCTCGGGACTAGTCGAAGTATCACTTGATCGCATCAGTAAGGCTGAGTCACTCTTGCAAGATATAAGGGAGGCCCTTCATACTCAAAGTGGTCGAGGCAAAGACAAGCTTTTATTCCAAGAACAAGACAAGGTGGCGGCTCACCTCAACTACATAGATGCAGATGCATTGATGGGTGATGTGGCCCAGTCCGCTCGTGATGTCGACTATTTGATGGCGCTCACATGGAGAGCAATCAACAAGGAGAAAGTCCGTCAAATATCTGCTCTTGATCTACCACTACAAAGATTGCGACAGGAAGGTATTAGTAATCCGTGGAGTCGGCAAAGGCGCGAAGATTTTCTCACTCTGATTGGGGCAGGAAGCGCAATAGTTCATATTTGGGAAGAACTAGATCAAGAGGGAGATATTGCTGCGTGGTTGCCAGAGTGGAGCTCCGTACGAAGTTTGCCCCAACGAAATGCGCTTCATCGCCACACCGTGGATCGCCATATGGTGGAGACTGCAGTGCATTCGGCAGCCCTGATAAGACGAGTGCATAGACCTGACCTTTTATTAGTTGCCGCGCTTTTTCATGACATTGGCAAGGGCGGCCCCGATGACCACTCGCAACGTGGTGCATTGCTCATCGAACCGCTCGCTCAGCGAATGGGATTCAGCGCCGAAGAGATAGAAACATTACAGATTCTTATTGCGCATCATCTGCTCCTATCATCAACTGCTACAAGGCGCGATCTCGATGACCCAGCAACTGTTGCATCCGTTTTAGCTGTGATTCCTGACTTGCAGACTCTCGAACTACTCCATGCGTTGAGCATTGCCGATGGAGAGGCAACTGGCAGTGCTGCATGGAGTGATTGGAAAGCAAGCTTGGTCAATGATCTTGTGCGTCGCACTCGCGCAGCTATGAGCGGCTCAATTCTTGCAAAACAACCAGAACTCGATGCACAGCAGCGCGCTTTTGCCGAAGTTGGAGCGCTTCGTGTGGATGTTTTGCCGCGCGAAAATGGGTTCGCAATCGAAATCATTTCACCTGATAAACCTGGTCTGCTGTCGGTGGTTGCAGGCGTTCTCAATTTGTCTCGACTTGATGTTCGATCAGCGCGAACAAAGACTCATGGCGCATCTGCAGTAATGCAATGGATAGTGCAACCAGATCCTCATGCTCCAGCCCCTACCGCTGAAAAGCTTCATAAGGACATTGACGCGGCATTGCAAGGCAAGATTGATCTAGAAAAGCGAATCTATGAACGAATCAAATCTCGCGCGGTAGTACCCGCCATTCCGGTTCCACCACCAGAAGTCGAAGCGTTCTTGGATGCATCGAGTGAGGCAACCGTTTTTGAAGTTCGAAGCCATGATCAACCGGCGCTCTTGTTTTATATTGGAGGAGCCATTACTCGATGCCGAGTAGATATCGGCTCTGCAATCGTCACGACTTTGGGGGCCGAAGCCATTGACACCCTCTACGTAAGAGAAATTGGGGGCGGCGCGTTGAGCAAGGAGCGGGCAGAAGAAGTGGCGCAAAGTTTAGTGACCGCACTTCGGTAGGCTCTGCTTCTATGTTTGATTCATTAACCCAACGCCTAGGTGGTGTTCTCAGTTCGCTTCGCTCTCGGGGCAAGATTTCTAGTGCAGATGTTGAAAACACTTGCCAAGAAATTCACCAAGCACTTCTTGAGGCAGATGTTGCTCTTGTAGTTGTTAATGAATTCATTGAACTAATAAGGCAACGTTCCTTAGATGCCCTTCCAACTTTGCAATCTGGCACCAATCAAGCCCAAGTGATATTTGAGATAATCAATGCTGCTCTCATCGAAATTCTTGGCAGCCAAGCACGCAGAGTTCGCTTTGCAAAACAAGGCCCAACAGTCGTCATACTTGCGGGACTTCAAGGTGCCGGCAAAACGACTCTTGCTGGAAAATTAGCCAAGTTTTACAAAGATCAAGGCGATACACCAATCCTTGTCGCATCAGACTTGCAACGCCCCAATGCGGTGACGCAACTACAAGTAGTAGGTCAGAGCATTGGTGTTCCAGTTTTTGCACCGGAGCCGGGAAATGGAGTGGGTAACGCAGTTGCGGTTGCTCAAGATGGTGTTGCATTTGCTCGTTCTAAACAACACAACATGGTCATCGTTGATACCGCTGGACGCCTTGGCGTGGATGCAACTCTAATGAAAGAAGCGATTGCAATTCGAGATGCTGTCAATCCCGATGAAATTCTCTTTGTGGTCGATGCAATGATTGGCCAAGATGCCGTGCGCACTGCCCAAGCATTCCTTGATGGTGTTGGTTTTGATGGAGTTGTTCTAACAAAGATGGATGGCGATGCACGAGGCGGTGCAGCTCTTTCGATCGCACACATCACCAAGCGCCCCATTATGTTCGCTTCAACAGGCGAGAAGGTCAGTGATTTTGATATTTTCTACCCCGAACGCATGGCTTCGCGCATCTTGGGCATGGGTGATGTTGCGACTTTGGCAGAGCAAGCAAAGAGAGCATTTGACCCAGAATCATCTGCCAAACTTGAGAGCAAATTTGCCAGCGGCGAAGATTTCACACTCGAAGATTTTCTCGAACAACTCCAAGCCATGTCCAAGATGGGTTCGATGTCAAAGATGTTAGGGATGTTGCCAGGTGCGGCCTCTATGAAGAAACAAATTGATAATTTTGACGGAAGCGAATTGATTCGTACTCAAGCAATTGTTCAATCTATGACTAAAGCAGAGCGCCAAGATCCGAAGATTCTCAATGGTTCTCGTCGCACACGAATTGCCAACGGTGCAGGGCGCGCAGTCTCTGAAGTGAATTCACTTGTTGAAAGATTTTCTCAAGCCCAAAAGATGATGAAGCAGATGCGAAAAGGGGGAGTCCCACAAGGAATGCCACCAGCCCTTGCCGGAATGGGCGCGGGAATGGCTCGACCTAGCGCAGGCAAACCGATCCAGAAGAAGAAGTCCAAATCAGGCAATCCTGCTAAACGAGCGGCCCAAGAGCGCGGGTGATTGCCTCCAATTTCACCTTTCGAGGTGCAGATGGCAAGATAAGCAACCTGTTCGGGGCCCTCTACCCCCAAACATCCAATTTCCACAGTTTGGCTTTTTGATTGCGCACCCCGCTGCGATTGATAAGCAGAACTAAAAACACTTACAGGAGCACACGCACTTGGCTACAAAAATTCGTTTAATGCGCATGGGCAAGATTCGCACCCCATATTTTCGTATCGTTGTTACCGATTCTCGTAAGGCACGTAATGGTCTGTCCATTGAAGAAATTGGTCGCTACTCACCTGGACAAGAACCATCACTCATTGAGGTCAACTCAGAGCGTGCGCAGTACTGGTTAGGCGTTGGAGCTCTTCCGACTGAAGCTGTAGAGGCTCTGTTGAAGATCACTGGAGATTGGCAAAAGCATAAAGGCCTTCCAGGAACCGAAGGAACTCTTCGCGTTGCAGCTCCTCGCCCACACAAGAGCGTTGCCTACGAAGCCGCTGTGAAGCAGGCAATGGATGAGCCAAAAGAGGGCGCAACAACTTTGAAGAAGAAGGCACAAGAAAAACTTGCTGCTAAATCAGCACCAGCCGTTGAGGAAGCACCTGTAGTTGAGGCCGCAGTTGAGGCACCAGTTGCAGATGAGGTTGTTGCCGAAGCACCTGTCGTGCAAGAAGTTGTTGAAACTCCTGCTGAGCAAGAAACGGCTGCTGAATAACGATGATCGATGAAGCCCTAGAACATTTGGTTAAGGGAATTGTTGACCATCCTGAAGATGTGAATATCAGAGAAAAGACTCATCGTCGTGGAACAACTCTCGAGGTGCGTGTTAACCCTGAAGACATCGGCAAAGTTATTGGTCGCAACGGTCGTACCGCTAAGGCATTGCGCACGGTAGTAAGCGCGCTCGCAGGTCGCCAAGTACGCGTTGACTTGGTAGAAACGGACGAAGGGCGCTAGTCATGCGTTTGCTCGTGGGGCGGATTGGTCGCGCTCACGGAATTAACGGCGAGGCAACGATCGAAGTTCGAACTGACGAACCAGAAAACCGCTTTGTCATTGGCGCGCGCGTGGTGACTCATTCTAATGGTGAGCTACTGATTACTTCCCATCGGTGGCATAACGGGATTTTGTTGTTGGGCTTCGAAGGCATTACCGATCGCAATGGCATCGAGGTCTTGCGGGACACACTTATGTATTGCGAAGTGGATATTGATGCCCCAGGTGAGAACGATGATGATTTCCACGTCCTACAACTCATTGGCTGTACTGCATTTCTTGAATCTGGGGAAAAGTTAGGCGAAGTCAGCGATGTCATCAACCTCCCAGCTCAAGACCTCTTGGCGATTCAAAGTGCTGAGGGCGAAGTTCTGATTCCTTTCGTGCGACAACTTGTCCCGGTTGTTGATATTAAGAATAGGAAAATGACAGTTATTCCACCACAATTTTCAAGTGAGGTTTCATGATGAAAATTGATGCGGTCACAATATTTCCTGAATATTTTGCGCCCCTGGAGTTATCCCTCATCGGCAAAGCTCAAGAACGTGGACTCTTAAATATAAATGTTCATGATCTCAGGGCATTTACTACCGATGTGCACCATGCTGTAGATGACACACCTTATGGGGGCGGAGCAGGTATGGTCATGATGCCTGAAATTTGGGGAGCTGCGCTTGATCTTTTAATGACTCCAACCACAGATCTAATTATTTTGACTCCAGCTGGCCGCAGATTTACCCAACGAATGGCAGAGGAATTTTCGACATCCGAGCACTTGGTTTTTGCTTGCGGACGCTATGAAGGGATCGATTCACGTGTAGGTGAGCACTACTCCAGCAAAAATTATCGTGTTCATGAAGTGAGTATTGGTGATTACGTATTAGGTGGAGGTGAAGTTGCTTCGCTGGTCATGATTGAGGCAATCACTCGATTATTACCTGGCGTAGTTGGTAATCCGGATTCACTTGTTGAGGAATCACATGCACAGGATGGATTCTTGGAATATCCCATGTATACAAAGCCGCAGATGTGGCGAGATATTTGCGTCCCTGAGATTTTGTTGAGCGGAAACCATGGTGCGATTGCCAAGTGGCGCGCTGATGAAGCAAAAAGACGGGCAAAAAAGCAGTCATAACTAGCCTGAATTGGCATCACTCCCGTACTATTTGCAAATGCCTCCGATTGATCCGAAAATTCAAGATCGCCTTATTCGCGATCTCGAGCCTGTGGTTGCAGTGGAGCTTGAAAGACATCTAAGTGTTCAAAAGAATTGGTATCCCCACGAGTATGTTCCGTGGAGTGAAGGTCGCACTTATGCAGGTCCCCTCAACGGGGATGCGTGGGAGGCAAAGGATTCACGTTTAACATCCATTGCTCAAGATTCTCTCGTCCTGAACTTGATGACGGAAGATAATTTGCCGAGCTATCACACCGAAATCGCTATCGCCATGGGCCGAGATGGAGCGTGGGGTAATTGGATTGAACGCTGGACCGCTGAAGAAAACCGTCACGGCATTGTGATGCGCGATTACTTGATGGCCACTCGCGGGGTCGATCCATATGAACTAGAAGACCTTCGGATGGCTCACATGTCGCTGGGATACCAAACCCCGTATGAGACGGACATGCTGCACACAGTTGCATATGTATCTTTCCAAGAGTTAGCTACCCGCATCTCCCATCGCAATACCGGAAGAATCTCTGATGACCCAATCTGCGAGGGTATGTTGCAGCGCATTGCTTTGGATGAAAACCTCCACATGATTTTTTATCGTAACCTCCTCGGAAATGCGATCGACCTAGAGCCCAACGCGGCTATGCGAGCTATCACCGATGTCGTCACAAATTTTGCTATGCCAGGAGTGGGTATGCCGGGCTTCGGACGAAAAGCTGTACAAATTGCCTTGGCCGGAATTTATGATTTACAACAACACCTCGATGAAGTTGTAGCTCCTGTACTTCGTGCCTGGAATGTATTTGACCGCGAAGACCTCACGGGTGATGGACAAGCTGCCAGAAACGAACTTAGCGAATTCCTTACTAAAGCCGGAGATGATGCGGCGCGCTTTGGAGAAAAACGCGAAGCGCACTTTGAGCGCCTGATTGCCCGCGGACAAGCACCCATCCGACTGACCTGAGTTTTTCCACTATGAAGAAGCGCGCGCTTTTCATTGAACATGACCACGTGAGCGAAGGTGGTCCAATCTGGGAACAGTTCAAAAAGCGTGGCTACGAAATTGTTCGTTTTCCTATTGTCGATGAAAGTAATTTCAACAAACCAAATGTGAAAGTTCAATGGCCTGATGTTTTGAAATTTGACGTTGTTGTTCCGATGGGCGCACCATGGGGTGCGTGGGAAGATGCACGCATCGGCAATTGGTTATTACCTGAAATTGAGCTTATGAAAAGCGTTCACAATGCCGGAATCCCGATTTTAGGAATTTGCTTTGGCGGGCAGTTGATGGCACGAGTACTCGGCGGCTCAGTGGCTCGAGCACCTAAGGCTGAACTAGGTTGGTATGAAATTACCAGCGATGACTCTTCATTGATTCCAAGCGGTCCATGGTTTCAATATCACTGGGACCGCTGGAAAACACCTTCTTGCGCTACCGAAATTGCCCGCACTCCTATCGCGTCACAAGCTTTTATTTGCGGTCGGACTCTTGGTTTGCAATTCCATCCGGAAATTGACGCAGCAGTATTGGATCTATGGTTAGAAATGGAAGGTGGTTGTGTTGAGGTTGAGAATGAAGGAATAAGCGTGGAACTCTTGCGCGCCGAAACTAAAGAGCACCAACCACGCTCCAACCAGCGCGCATACGATTTAGTGGATCAATTCCTTGATCGCATCGCGGTTGCGCCGGTTGTGCGCGTCTAAAACTTAATTATCTAACGGAGTAACGTAAGCCCCAGAAATTCCGCCGTCGACTAAGAAGTTCGATGCCGTCATAAATGAAGAATCATCACTTGCCAAGAATGCAACTGCTGCAGCGATTTCACTTGCATCAGCAAAACGTCCCATTGGAATGTGTACTAGGCGACGAGCTGCGCGTTCCTTATCTTTCGCAAAGAGCTCTTGTAATAATGGAGTATTGACAGGTCCAGGGGAGAGAGCATTCACGCGGATACCTTCACGTGCAAATTGGACACCGAGTTCGCGAGTCATAGACAGGACGCCACCTTTAGATGCGGTGTAAGCAATCTGAGATGTAGCCGCACCCATTGTTGCGACAAAGGATGCCGTGTTTATGATTGAGCCCTTACCGGCTTTTTGCATGTAAGGAATCACATATTTACAGCACAAGAAAACACTCGTGAGGTTAACTCGATTTACCCGCTCCCAAGCGTCTAACCCCGTTGTCAAAATTGAATCATCATCTGGAGGCGAGATACCGGCATTGTTAAATGCAATATCAATGCGCCCATAAGTGTCAAAAGCCACTTTGTACATATTCTCAACATCTGCAGTAACGGTTACATCTGCCTTCACGAAGATGCCTCCGACCTCTTTAGCAGTTGCTTCTCCGCTTTGAGGATTGGTATCGACAATTACAACTTTGGCACCCTCACTGGCTAAGCGCGTTGCCGTTGCTGCACCAATTCCACTACCTCCGCCAGTGATGACGGCGACGCGGCCTTCGAGACGTTGTGACATGTTATGTGTGCTCCTAGTCGTTGGAAATGAATACGTTCTTAACTTCTGTAAAGGAATCTAGTGCGTCGGGGCCGAGTTCTCGACCAAGTCCGGACTGCTTAAAGCCACCGAAAGGAGTCGAGAAGCGAACGGAGGAATTGGAATTGATTGAAAGGTTGCCAGTTTCAATTGCGCGCGATACTCGAAGAGCGCGTCCAACATCTCGGGTCCAAATAGAACCTGAAAGTCCGTATTCAGAATCATTAGCCATCTCAATGCCCTGAGCTTCATCTTCGAAAGTCATGACCGAAACAACAGGTCCAAATACTTCCTCACGCCAGGAACGGGCTTGAGTATTTTTAGGCATTAAGACAGTAGGTGCCATCCAAAATCCCGGGCCAGTAGGTGCGCTACCAGTAAAAGCGATGGGTTCATCAAGAAATGTTTGGACTGAATCCAATTGTTTGCGGGAAATTAGCGGACCCATATCAGCGGTTGCAAGGGATGGATCCTCTACGCGGAATTTCTTTACAGCTACTTCGAAATGTTCCATAAAAGAATCAAATGCGCTTTTTTGAACCAAGATACGCGTGCGTGCACAGCAATCTTGTCCAGCATTATCAAATACGGCGCCAGGTGCTGAACCAGCCGCCTTTGCTATGTCCGCGTCAGCGAAAATAATATTGGAGCTCTTTCCCCCAAGTTCTAGCGTGACACGCTTCACTTGGTCGGCGCATCCAGCCATGATTGCTTTACCAACTTGAGTTGAGCCGGTAAAAACAACTTTCCGCACGAGGGGATTAGTGACAAAACGATTTCCAACAATGCTTCCCTTGCCTGGTGATACCGTAAAGACGCCTTTGGGAATTCCAGCCTCCAATGCGTATTCGCCCAATTTCATTGCAGTCAGTGGCGTGTACTCAGCAGGCTTGAGGACAACTGTATTTCCGGCAGCAAGTGCTGGAGCAAAACCCCAACCAGCAATTGGCATCGGGAAGTTCCAAGGAACAATCACACCGACAACTCCAAGTGGCTCTTTAAAAGTAATGTCGACGCCGCCTGCAACTGGGATTTGCTTTCCAAAGAGTCGCTCTGGTGCAGCCGAATAATAAGTTAAGACGTTGACTACGTTATCTACTTCCCACAACGCATTTCCGCGCGTATGTCCGGAGTTAGCAATTTCTAGGGCTGCGAGCTCTTCCTTATGGGAGGCAACAACTGCGGCAAACTTGCGCAGCAAAGTAGCGCGATCGGATGGAGCAACATGACGCCATGAGTCATATGCTTTTGCTGCCTGTGCGATTACGGCATCAGTAGCCGCAAGATCAAAATGCTCGATCGTAGTGACAATCTTTTCTGTTGCTGGATTTATGACATCGTATGACACGAATTTATGACCTTTCGAAGTTGCGGAAGAGCTCCCAGTTGGTAACTGCTTTGCCATAAGCGGCCATTTCGATATCAGCCATATTTGCATAATGTGATTGCACTTCTGCGCCAAAAGTTTCTTTAATCCAACTACTTTGATTCCAGAGATCTTGTGCCTCCTGCATTCGAGATGGAACTCGAGGTGAATCCGAGGCATAAGCATTGCCCTCAAAGGCAGGTTCTAAGGCCATCTTTTTCTTAATTCCATCGAGTCCCGCGGCAATAATCCCAGCCACTGCTAGATATGGGTTGACATCTCCACCAGGAACGCGGTTTTCTAAACGGAGTCCTTCACCGTGCCCAACTAAGCGCAACGCACAAGTGCGATTGTCACGGCCCCAGCGGATAGCAGTTGGGGCAAAAGACCCAGGTACGTATCTTTTATATGAATTGATATTTGGTGCAAAAAGCAGGGAGAGTTCGCGAAGATGCGCGATTTGTCCAGCGATGAAATGTCGTCCGATATCACTTAAGCCAAAATCCTTATCTGCTTCATCGATCATCACCATTGAGCCGTCAAGTCCGCGGAAAGAGCAATGGATGTGTGACGAGTTGCCTTCGCGCTCGTTGGGCTTAGCCATGAAGGTCAACGCATAACCAGCCGCAGCTGCGATCTCTTTTGCACCATTCTTATAAATAACGTGGTTATCGCAATTGCTCAGCGCATCAGAATAACGGAAGGCGATCTCATGTTGGCCAAAATTACATTCGCCCTTAATTGACTCAACTTTCATGCCGGCACCAGACATACCGAGACGAATAGAGCGCATCAATGGCTCAACGCGCGACCCGCCCAAGATCGAATAATCGACGTTGTATTGATTGGCAGGAGTAAGCCCGATGTAGTGCTTATCCCATGCATCTTCATATGAATTGTTATAGAGAACGAATTCGAGTTCGGTACCCACCATGGGTTGCATTCCAGCATCAGCTAGGGCTTTTATCTGTTTGCGCAAAATTTGGCGTGGGGAGGCAACTACGTCTTTACCATCTAACCATTGCACATCGGCTAGAACCAGTGCGGCGCCTTCTTGCCACGGAATCCTTCGCATCGTTGAAAGATCAGGCATCATTGCTAAATCGCTATAGCCAGTCTCCCAAGACGACATTTCATACCCTTGGACGGTATTCATATCCATATCAACTGCTAATAGGTAGTTACAGCCCTCTGTTCCGTGGTGAAGAGTGTCATCGAGAAAGTGTTGAGCATGAATTCTTTTTCCAACGAGGCGACCTTGCATATCTGTCATTGCAACGACCACGGTATCGATCTCACCGCTCTTAACGGCGTCTTTTAATTGATCAACGCTCAATGTGCTCATGAATAGAGCGTATCTATTAAGGATGTGAAAATCTACTCACTAAAAAGCCCCCGTCACACTTTCGTGACGGGGGCTTTTTAGCCTTAAAGGAATTACCCGTTGATATTACTCCGTGGCCCTGTAAACCACTTCTTTGCTGAGAGCTGCCACCAAATCCAAAGGATGATGAGAGCGCCGCCAGTAATAATCGGTGCGTAATTAACTGCAGTCCAAGTGAAATCCTTATTTCCGGGAGTTCCAGCTGGAGCAAATGGCAAAATGAAGTAGACAGAGATAATTGCAATCTCTGCTACTGCCACAGTACACATCCACTTATATTTAGATCCTAGAGTCCACGCGCCTGCCTTGAAAGAACTTCCAGCTTTGAGGCGAAGGTAGATTGGAATCATGAATGCAAGGTAGAGACTAATTACGCAAACAGATACAACTGCGTAAAAAGCCGTTGGTGCACCGGTTGGACTCTTCCAGAGTGCGGGAAGTGTCATCGTTATCCCACCAATTGCCGAGGCAATCACTGCGTTAACAGGAACGTGGTGAGAGTTAACTTTCTTCCAAAGGTTGCCCCCAGGAACTGCCCCGTCACGTGAGAATGCAAACATCATGCGCGAGCAAGATGTTAGGCAAGCAGTAACACAGAAAATTTGCCCGACGGTTGTGATGAGAATAATCAACTTGAATGATGCTCCGCCACCCAGTGCGCTATAGAGCAGAGCGATTATCTGACCACCACCGTATGGATTTACTTTAGGATCAAATGAGTTGATGTAATCCGTGTTTGTGGCTACATATAAAAATGCCATGAGCAGGATGTATCCACCAATTGCTGAGTAAGCGATTGATTTCCAGATTCCCTTTGCAGAGGACACATGTGCATCATGCGTCTCTTCTGAAAGGTGAGCTGAAGCGTCAAAGCCTGTGATTGTGTACTGCGTCAGCAAGAAGCCGAGAGGCAACACGAAATACCAATAACTGTTATTGCCAAAACCTGAGTTATTAATATGTGTCGTGAACATCCAATGAAGTGTTTGATGTTTGCTGGTTCCGAAGAGCAAAATTCCAACAACTACCACAGTACCCAAGACGTGCCACCAGACTGAAATGTTATTAAACATCGACAGAAGTGGACCGCTATAGATATTTACGAGAGTCGCAAACGCAATAACTATTAAGAAGAGGACGAATTGCTGTTTGATGTAATCGCCACCCATAAAGTTGGTGGCATAACTAGGTGAATACAAGCCAATTAGGTTATTGATAAAGCCTGTTACGCCATATCCCACAGAAGCAGTTACTGATACCAAGCCAATGAGGTTGAGCCAGCCTGTAAAGAAACCAGCTTTTGCTCCGCCTAGCTTGGATGCCCACCAGTAGATGCCACCGGAAGTTGGGTAAGCAGAGGCAAGCTCTGACATACAAAGTCCAATGATCAAAATACAAGCAGAGATTAGTGGCCATCCGATTGAAATTGCTACCGGTCCACCGTTGTTCCAGGCCTGGGCGAATGTTGTAAAGCAGCCAGCCAAGATTGAAATAATTGAAAAGGAGATTGCAAAATTTGAAAAACTACTCCAAGTTCGGTTGAGCTCTTGCTTGTATCCAAGATCCGCTAACCGACGTTCATCGTCGTTTGTGATTGCCAAGATTTAGCCTCCTATAGCTTTTGCTACTTCGCCAGGTATAGGCAAGTAGGTCTTGCTGGTTCGGCGGGGATGACCGAGGTAACCTTTCTAACGTAAAGTGTGCTCCTCGAGGAAGAGGTTTATTCAAATATGTGCCGATTAATGGGCTACGTGTCGCACGAGGTCACCACTTTCCCGCGTATGGCTGGAGGCGATTTTCAAAACTTTGTAGACCTTTCCTCTGTTCATTGCGACGGTTGGGGAGTTGCCACTATTGATCATGGACAAGATAAAGTCCAGCTAGTGCGCGCAGCGCAGATGGCGCATACAAGCGCTCAATTTGATTCAGCAATTAGTTCGACGCAGAGCGATGGAGGCTTGTTACATCTGCGCTGGGCGACTGCTGGATTACCCGTGAGTGAAAATAATACGCACCCGTTTGTTTACCAAGATTTCACGTTTATTCACAACGGATCAATTTTGCCTCCATCGGCCTTAGACCATTTAATCGATCCGGAGTTTGCTCCTTTGATTCTGGGGCAGACCGATAGCGAGCGGTATTTCTATTTTCTGATGACAATGATTAAGAAGTGTGGCTTCGTAGAAGGAGTACGAAAAGGAGTCAAACTAATCATGGAAAGTTGCGATTATTCAAGCATTAATGCCATGGTCATGAATGAAGATACTCTCGTCGTTGTTCGTGAAAATAACCCCAATCGCCAGCCTGAATGGGCGACTCAAGAATATTACGAATTGAAATACCGAAAAGATTCAAAAGGTCTGGTTGTTGCATCCTCTGGCTGGAATCAAGAAGGATGGATTGAGATTCCAAATCACTCCATGCTCAGCGTCGACCGAAAAGATTTTTCAACGCAATCGATTTTACTTACCTAAGGGTTTTGACTCCAAGTCCCAACCATCCTTGTTCGTCGTGCCCATCGGTAGCATTTCTTTCGAATCTGTAGTTTTCAAATCTAGTCTGCTCAGGACTGTCTTACCTTGGCTCGTCACTGGTTTACTCAAGGAAATTTTGACATCTGCATATTTCCATGTGCCAGCCACACACGTAGGTTCACAATTATTGAGGGCGTATGTTGCCGAAGCAGTTGCTCCATTAGCTCCCCAAGTCTCCCATTTGATGTCCGCGACTCCTACGTTTGCATCAGCACAAAACTGAGTAAGGGAATTTGGTTTGAAATCAATAACTCCACAATTGAATACATAAACTTGCTCAGAGGCTGCGCGGTGGATGAATGAATAGGCACCAACGAAGAGACCAGTCACGCTGATAATTGAAAGCAGTACTAAAAGATACCTGGGAGTCTTCACACTTTTATTCTAGTGAACATGTATCCGAGATACGATTTGCTGTATGCGCGCCTTAGTTTTTGATGGTCCTCAACAGGACCCTTACATCACGCAGGTGGCGATACCTACGCATGTCGCTGGACAAGATTCCAAAGCGACTGTTGTCATAAAAGTTGAAGCCACTGGTTTATGTCGAAGCGACTGGCATGCATGGATGGGTCATGATGATGACATCACCAATTTTCCTCATACTCCTGGCCATGAATTTGCGGGAACGATTCATCACATTGGCGCCAATGTAAAGGATTTGAGTATTGGCGATCGGGTGATCGTTCCATTCATTTGTGGCTGCGGACTTTGCTCTCACTGCACTACCGGTAATGCTCAAGTGTGTCCCAATCAATGGCAGCCTGGCTTCAACGGCCCTGGTTCATTTGCCGAGTTCGTTGCAATTCCACGCGCTGATTTCAATGTGGTAAAGATTCCAGATTCAATGACATTCGAAGTTGCTGCCTCGCTCGGATGCAGATTCGCAACCTCGTATCGCGCCCTTGTTCTCGTGCGGCCAATAATGCCAACAGATACCGTCGCAATATTTGGTTGCGGAGGGATAGGTCTTGCGGCAATCATGATTGCAAAGTCGCGAGGGGCGAGAGTTATCGCAGTGGATATTTCACAGACGGCTCTTAGTCTTGCTCGCACAGTTGGAGCCGATCATCTGATTAATTCGCAAGAGAGTGACCCAGTCGAACAGATCCGCTTTCTCACCAGTGGCGGTGCAGATGTAAGTGTGGACGCATTGGGAAGTATCGTGACGGCCCAGCAATCTGTTGAGTCACTTCGCCCGCAAGGCGATCACTTACAAATTGGCTTGCTACCTCCTGGTGTAATTGGCACTGCTGGGAGCGTTCCAATGCATACAGTCATTAGTCGCGAATTGCATCTTCATGGAGTGCACGGAATGTCTGCTGCCCACTATCCACTTATGTTGAGCGATATTGCGCGAGGGGTGCTGAGCCCGCAATTGCTGATTTCAGAAAGAATTTCATTAGATCAAGCTCCCAAGGCGCTAATGTCGATGAGCAAACAACGAAAAGCTGGAATGACGGTGATCGTTCTATAACGGATTGCCTACCCTAAATTCTCACCCAGAGTTACCCTTTGGTGCATGAGATTCAGGTGCCTAGGTTTACTTCTCCCTCTTCTCCTTGGCGCATCGATCACGCCCTCCGTTGGCGCACCTCCTCCTACATATTACATGCCAATTCGATCTGTGACTCCAGGTGCGATCAATCCCAATGTCACCCAGAGCAATATTTATTCGACCATTTGCGTATCTGGATGGACCGCGACGGTCAGGCCCTCAAGTTCTTACACCACCGCTCTTAAGATCCAGCAATTACAAACCACTTATTCTCGTTATAAAGATATGAATACTTCAGATTTTGAAGAAGATCATTTAGTGCCGCTGGAGGTCGGAGGCGCTACAGATGCGAAAGAAAATCTCTGGCCAGAACTTTATGCTGGCTCCAATGGCGCGCGCATGAAGGATGCACTGGAGAATCGATTGAAAGCACTTGTCTGTGCTGGCTCGCTCAAGCTTGCAGTGGCACAGAGCGCAATTGCCACAGATTGGTACAGCGCATATTTCCTTTACGTCGGCGGGACCGGAACCACCTCAACAACCGTCTTCAAACCCACCGTGAAGTCGCCTGTAAGAACCAAAACCACAATCAAATCCGCTAAGAAGTTGAAGCCGAAGAAAACTGGCCGTTGTTGGGTTAAGTCTTATACGACTAAGAAAGGCACTCACGTGAAAGGGCATTACCGAAAATGCTGATCGTGAATAATTATTTATCACCCATGCGAAATATCCTTGAACCAATAACACTCAACTAATACTCTCCATACATGTCACCAGATGCCTTGAAGCCATTGAGAGTTGCCGATAACCGTGTTCCAGTTTTCTACGCCGGTGGTGCAAAAATCAACAAGTTTCGACACCAACCCAATGATGTTCAGGGACCTGAAGATTGGGTTGGCTCGATTTCGAAGCTGCCACCAAGTATTTTGCCTCCAGGGGCTGGAGAAAAAATTGGCGTATCGCTGACCGAGGCCGGCTATTTGGATGATCTCATCTCTGAAAACCCACAAGGGTGGCTGGGCGAGGATTTAGCCCGATTGATGAAAAATAATTCAGCTCTATTAGTTAAATTATTGGATGCAGGCGAGCGATTGCCAGTGCATGCGCATCCCACTCGCGATTTTGCAAAGCGACATCTCAATAGTTTTTTCGGCAAAACTGAAGGTTGGATTGTTCTCGATACGGACCCTGGCTCAAAGATTTGGCTAGGGATGCGTCAGGAAATCGGTGCAGATGAACTTGCGCGTCACATCCAAGAGCAGTCAATTGAAAAGATTTTGGGGCTGATGAATGAATACACCGTATCGATGGGTCAAGTGATCTATGTGCCAGCCGGAACATTGCACGCCATTGGTCCAGGAACTCTTATTGCTGAGTGCCAAGAGCCGACATCTTTTTCTATTTTGTGCGAGTACAAGACTTTTGGGTTGAGTGAGAACGCTGCGACTCTAGGACTTGGTTGGGAGAAAGTGATCTCTGGCCTGACCCTCAAGCCTGATCGCAATGCCACAGAGAGTTACTTTCCAAGCCAACGCGAGTTGCTCAGGAACGACACATCAAGTATTTATTCCTTATTTGCTAAAGAGGGGGATGATTTCTTTCGCGCGCTGCGAGTGGCGACAACCTCTGAAGTTGCCTTGCCTCCTAACTCTTTTTCAATATTAATTGTGAGTAATGGCAGCGGAATTCTGAAATGGGATTCTGGAGAGATCCCTGTTAGAGCAGGTGAGACATTAGTTCTTCCAGCGCAGCTCTCTGGAATCAAACTGCAAGGAGATGTAGGCGGCCTTGTCTTCCTGCCGCCGCTTCTGTCTTGATTTCAAAATCTAACTCGTGGCTCAGGCTTAAATCTCAAAGCATTAAGAGGAGTTGAAATTGAAGAATTCACATTTTTGGTTGCGCTTATCAGTGGGCGGAATAACCACCAACTCGCATTCTCATTATCCGAAAGATGGCGTTGACATCAATCATCCAAGCAACTTACTGTCTTTATAGAAATCGCTCGGGGCGATTCAATCCAGAATTGAGAACCGAAGGGACGGGTTGTCAGCAAAGCTTTGATTTGTTATTGCCGCAGTTGAAGTGTGGTCGGGGGACGTATTAAATACTCACTTTGCGGGGCTGTAGGCGTAGCTAGATTTATGGGAAGAAGCTTGCACTGGGCTGCCTAACTATTGGACCCGAGCGATTTCTATTACTAATTGAGTGCAGTTGGCTGCCTCTGGGATCAATGCTTGCTGTTGAGGAATACTCACTTAAGGCTCTTTTATCCGCCCTTCGGAATAGTTTCGATACCTTACCTGAGGGATACTTTCCGCCCCTCGGAATCACCCGCAGCCCTTGCTTGCAACTCTGTTAATAATTTATTGCAATGTGGAAAAAATGCGCTCAAAATCAGCTTCGTAGATTTAAATATTTTCGCTATTCGGATTCTCTAAAAATGCTGAGAAAAATTGACTAACGTTCTTATCGCATGACGGAAAAAAGGAAAAAATTTACGATTACAAATCTTTGCTGCGTTACACCAAAGTCCTAGAGTTTCGCCTAATGCTTCCGGAGGAGGTCCTGGGGCTAGAAATGTAATGTTCAAAAATGTTCACTCAACGTTATGAAAGGACGACGAGATGAAGTTAAGTGCACTGAGCACCAAAAGGAGAGTCTTTGCATCAATCGCTGCGACCGGACTTGTTGTTGCTGGCCTAACCGCCGCACCAATTAGCCCAGCTAATGCAGCTGCAGCTCTCTGCGGAAAAGGTATGGCAACAAAGGTGGAACTTAAGGACATGAAGCCCTTCGTTCCAAGTAGCAAGGTTGGCAAGAAGCCAAATCTTCCAAAGACAATCGCTTGGGCTAACACTTCAAATGCTGAATTCTTCTTACAGATCACAGATGCAATGAAGAAGTCTGCTGAGAGCCGTGGCCTAAAGTTCATCACCGCTATTGCAAATGATAACTCTGATAAGAACATTCAACAGATCGAATCATTTATGCAAAAGGGAATTGGCGCGCTCGCGCTTCAGCCATTGGATCAGGTTGCACAAGCACCTTTGATGCAACGCGCTATTGACAAAGGAATTGCAGTAATGGCTTTGGTAACACCACCAAGCACTAACCAAGCGATTGCTGATCAATACAAGGTTGGATACAAGCAAGGAACTGAAGCTGCTAAGTTCATCACTGCAAAGCTTGGCGGAAAAGCAAAGGTCGCATACTTCAACTGGGACAAGGTTTCAGTTTTGAAGGCAAGACACCAAGGTGTTCTTGACGGCGTCAAGACTGCTGGAGCCGGCGTGGAAATCGTTTCAGATATTGAAACAACAGCAATCACAAACGATGCTGGATTCCAGGCTACTAGCACGCTTCTTCAGGCACACCCAGATGTAAACGTCTTCCTAGGCGGAGACACAATCATCTTGGGATCACTCGCTGCAATCAAGGCTGCAAATATCACCAACCCAGATCTTTATCTATCTGGAATTGATGGAGACGAGCAGGCAATTGCAGAAGTTGCAAAGGGCGGCATCTATCGTGCGAGCTTTGCATTTGCTTATCCATTGATGGGATATGCCTGGGGACAATTCGCTGCAGATTGGCTAGAAGGTAAGTCAATTCCAACGGTGATGTCATTCAATGCAATTCCATTGGATTCTGCGGCCTCAATCGCAGCATGGAAGGCAGCTATGAAGAATCCAGCAGCATCATGGAAGGATGCAAAGACATATTTCACTATGTTGGGAAATATCAGCTTCGGTACATGTAATCAGTACATTAAGTACGCTGCATAAGTAGTACTTGATGGGTAAGTAAGTGTGGCTGAGCCCCTAGGGGCTCAGCCACACTTACTGCATTTCTAACAGTAGGTAATTAAGTCATTTCAATTTTGGAGGGTTTCATGAATAAGAGATTCCAAACTAAGGAAAATAAGCGCTTTCTGATTCCGGGAGAACCGAGCAAACGACTTGGCCTATTCCTGCTTTGCATCGGATTGATTATCCTTTTTGGATCTCTCTATGAAAACTTCGCGACCGTAAGCAACGGGATTACAACTTTAATGAACGTTGCCTCCGTGTTAATCGCTGGCATCGGATCCATGATGTTGCTTATTAGCGGCAATGTGGACCTCTCAATCGGCAGCCAAATGGCACTTATTGGAGTTGTCACCGCGAAGTTTGCAGAAAATAATGGGAATCCCGTAATTGCAGTTATCGCTGGGTTGGCTTGTGGCTCCTTACTGGGGTTGGCAAATGGAATTCTCGTAAAAACAATGAAGATTTCTCCTTTGATTGTGACTATTGGAACTGCTTCCATCTTCCTAGGTATGGCCTACTGGATCTCGGGCGGACGTTCTGTTTATGGTTTTTCGGATGCGTTCATCTCTATCGGACGAGGTAAGACTCTCGGAATTTCGCATCCGGTGATTGTTGCAATGGTTTTGCTTGTGATCTGTGGGTTTTGGCTCCTTTACTCGCGTGCTGGACTGCGTTTATACGCAATTGGTGGCAGCCCAATCGCCGCACAACTCAACGGAATCAAAGTGGATACGACAGTTGTATTACTGTATGTATTTAACGGTTTTCTTATGGGTGTTGTTTCAGTTCTCTTAACGTCGCGGTTAGGTAGTGGCACTCCAGCTCTTGGGCAAAAGTTTGAGCTTGACGTATTAACGGCGGTGATTTTGGGCGGTGTAGCTTTCGCAGGCGGAAGCGGGCACCCCATTGGCATATTTATTGGCGTGGCAACTATTGGAATTCTTAACGCTGGCCTAATTTTTGCTGGCTTTGAAGATTACTGGCAGAACATTGCAAAGGGGTTAGTGCTCTTGATGGCGCTTGGTTTCGACCAATTTGCTCTGTATCGAAATAAGCAGAAGATTCAATTGAGTACACCCGAGGATGATGCCAACGCCGATGAAGCAGCTGAGCGTAAGGCAAACTCCTCTTCGGATGATGAGTATGGAATTGGGGTCGCTCGTTCAGGAAAATTTGGAGACGTCGTACTTTCTTGCGAAGGATTGCACCTTCGCTACGGGTCCTTGCTTGCATTAACTAATGGAACATTTAACGTCAGAAAAGGTGAGGTTGTTTGCCTTGTTGGCGATAACGGAGCCGGAAAATCAACTCTGATCAAATTGATTAGCGGAGTATTTAAAGCTGATGGCGGCAAGATTATTTATGATGGTAAGGAAGTTAATTTTCAAGGCCCTTACGATGCAAGAGCCGTTGGTATCGAAACGGTTTATCAAGACCTTGCGATTTGTCCTAATTTGGGTGTCGCACACAATATGGTTTTGGGCGCCGAACCGACGAAATCATTCCTTGGAATATTCAAACTCCGCGATGACCGCAAGGCCCTCCAGATGACCAAGAGAAGGCTTGAGTCCCTCGGAATTGATATCAAGGATTTGAATCGCACGATCTCTCGTCTTTCTGGAGGACAACGTCAGTCAGTGGCTATTGCGCGTGCAATGAAAGATGACGTGAAGTTGGCAATTCTTGATGAGCCAACTGCTGCCCTTGGCGTTACGCAAACTCGAAATGTTTTGCGAATTGTCCGACAAGCCGCTGAATCAGGGGCCGCGGTAATCCTTATTAGTCACGATATCCGCACAGTTCTAGCGATCGCAGACCGCGTTGTGGTGTTGCGCCTGGGCGCAGTTGTACATGATGGGCCAGCCACAGGCATCACACATACCAAGCTCCTTCACTTAATGGCCGGACTCGTAGAAAAATAGAGAGGCAAGAGCATGACGGTAAAAGATTTCGAACTGGCTGGAAAACGCGCCTTAGTAACTGGCGGCGGAGATGGCTTAGGTGTGCAAATGACACAAGCCCTCGTCGATGCTGGCGCAAAGGTTTACATCTGTGGCCGCAGAGATGAAGTGCTCCAGCGGACAGTGAAACAAATCAAAGCAAGCGATGGCGTAGATGTCACTGCGATCATCGCGGATGTGACAAAGCCAGAGGATATTGACAAGCTCAAGAACGAAATTGGCGAGTTAGATATTCTGGTCAACAATGCGGGAGTTTCACATAGAGCACATTGGAGAGATGTTAAGTCAGAGGACTGGCGCTACATCATGACTATCAATGTTGAATCGCCATTCTGGCTCTTCCAGAAGTTTGCACCCGGCATGATTGATCGGGGCTGGGGAAGAGTAATTAATATTGCCTCTATCTACGGTCTGGTAGCGGGGGATGAAAGTAAATATCCCGGATTTGGACTCGATATCGTTTCATATTTTGCAAGCAAACACGGCCTCATAGGTTTGACGAAATTCTTAGCGGCACAAGTAGCAACAACTGGAGTGACCGTCAACAATGTTTGCCCCGGCATGTTCAATAGCCCAGTTAATGAGTCAGTACTGACGAAAGAAGTAATTTCTGCATTAAATGGTGGAACTCCCATGAATAGAATGGGCGCCGACGGCGAACTTCGTACTGCAATCTTGTATCTAGCATCTAAGAATTCCGGTTTCGTCACTGGCCAAAATATTGTGGTCGATGGCGGCTGGACAATTTGGTAACAGATATGAATTCATGGAGTGAGGAATTCGCACAAGAGCTTGTCGATTCTGGAGTAGCAAAGTTTTGCGCTTCCATCGGCCTGGACTTCGAAAAAGTATTTCTCTCTCCAGGGAGAAATTCGACCTCACAAGTGAATCCATATAAAGGTTTCACGTGGATTGTTTTTCCACACAGTCTGATCCCGACGGGCGTACTGCATTCATTTTCAGCTGATACCAGCCAAAGGAAGGTCCTCCCTTGGGAAGAATGGTTGCTCTGGGAAGGAAATTCAAAGCACAACAGCCTCTACCAATCACGGCAAGATGAAGGTCAACAAATATTTGATGGCGCCCTTAGCGATACAGAGCACCCACCAATTGTTCTCGGCCAAGAGTGGTATTGCACCGTTGAAAAATCTTTAGCACCAATCTTGTTCTGACCTTTCACATCTATTTCGCTGCATTGAGGAGCCATTGATATGAAGGCGATTGTAATTTCCAAGCCAGGAGCAAAGGCCGAATTACGGGAAGTCGAAGCGCCGACGGCTGGTGGTGGAGAAATAGTTGTTTCGATGATGGGCTGTGGCATCTGTGGAACAGACCATCACATCGTTGAAGAAGGTTTGCCAACTGCAAAATACCCAATTATTCCCGGCCACGAGCCTTGGGGGAGGGTTTTTAGTTTAGGAACCGGTGTAAGCAATGTAAAAGTTGGGGATGTAGTTGCTATTGATCCCTCACTTCATTGCGGAATGTGTGATCAGTGTCGCCAAGCAAAGGGAAATCTTTGTAAAAATTGGGGCGCGATTGGGGGATCCAATCCAGGTGCATGGGCAGAGTATTTTGTAGCACCCGCTAAGAATGCATACTCACTGGAAGGATTTCCATTAGATATCGCTTCATTGATTGAACCCGTTGCTTGCGCGGTGCGTGGACTGAACAGACTTAATCCGCAACAAGGTAAGAGCGTATTGGTAGTCGGCGGCGGCACAATGGGGCTTCTTCTAGCGATATTGCTCGATATCAATGGTTGCCAACCAATTACAGTTGTTGAGGCCAACTCGAAACGACGCGAAATTAGTCGCAAGTTGACAGGGCTTAACATTATTTCTCCGGACCAAGCAAGAAGCTCTCGGGCTGATTACGTGATCGATGCAACCGGAATTCCTGCCGTCATTGAAGATGCGATCACTCGCGTAAGTGCCGGAGGCACCTTTATGGTTTTTGGTGTTGCCTCCGAACACGCCAAAGTTTCCTTTAGCCCATATGCCATTTACAAAGACGAAATCCAGATCACAAGTTCAATGGCCATCCTTCATTCTTTCGGCCCTGCAATTGATCTGATGAAAGTCCATGGAGATCGATTTCGCCCCCTCTTGACTCATACATTCAAGCTCAATGAATTCGAGAAGGCTCTGCAAGTTCTTTCATCAGGAGAGGCGATAAAGGTTGCGCTGGAGCCATGAGGCTCAGCGGGGATCTCCAAAGAATTCGCTCTAAATGCTTGTAACTGCGAGGCCATCGCTCTAGTGTCCATTCAATCTTTTGTTAACGGGCCCTTCCGTGATCGAGATATCGAAGGAGGGCTAAATGCCGAGATCGATTGATCAAGCCGAGCCATTGAAGAATATTCGCCGGCAAATTCGCCTCTTGCCACTCATCGCACTGATTTACTTCAGCGCATCTGGCGGCGCATATGGATTTGAAACTGCGATCTCATCTTCGGGCGCTGGAATGACATTGATCTTGCTCATCGTTGTTCCACTTATCTTATCTGTGCCATTTGCACTAATGACTGCAGAGCTCGGCGCCGCACTTCCTTTGGAAGGCGGATATTACGCATGGGTAAAAATCGCTCTCGGTCCCTTTATCGGTTTTATGGAGGCGATGTTTAGCTGGTTGGCTTCATGGCTTGACACTGCTTTGTATCCAGTAATTTTTGTAGATTATTTAGCACTCTGGTTTCCTGGCTTGCGACGTGGCCAGCACACTGTTATCTCCTTATGGAACGGCGGATTTTCAATTGATTCGCATTGGTTGATGGCAGTTCTATTTATGGTTCCACTTGCAATCTTGAACGCTCGCGGTGCAAAGATTGTTGGCAACACGATGATCGCATTTATGGTCGCAATATTGACGCCATTTGTTGTGCTGATATTTCTTGCTGCCGGACACCTGTTAACCACTCCTGGGGTTCATCCTCTCCAGCCATTCACCGTGCCAGGGACCTCTGCAACTTCATCTGCAAGTGCTGGCCTTGCAATCATGATCTGGAGCTACATTGGTTATGACTCCATCACCACTGCAGGTGGAGAGATTAAAGATCCAGTCCGGACCTTTCCAAAGGCACTTCTCATAACAGTTCCGCTGATTGCTATTGGTTACATTCTGCCGGTGCTTGCCAGTCTAATTTCTGGGCTCCACGCAAATGATGTCACTTTATGGGAAAACGGAGATTTTGCCCTTGCCGGTGGACTATTAGGTGGCCCCTGGTTGAAGAATACCTTGGTTATTGGTGCCCTGCTTTCACAAATTGGGCTGTTCTCATCATTACTTTTTTGCGTGTCGCGAATCCCCATGGTTTTGGCCGCTGATCATTACTTGCCACAATCGTTGGCACGTATCAACCCTCGTACAGGCGCACCGGTTCGATCGATCATTCTCAGTTGTGGCATCTATGCAGTATTCATTGCATTGAATTTCACCACGATCATTGACGCGGATGTCATATTAATTCTCTTTGGTTTACTTTTGGAGTTCGCTGCTCTCATCGCTTTGCGATTGAGATATCCAGATATGAAGCGGCCCTACACCGTTCCCGGAGGATGGTTTGGCGCTATTGGGATAGCAATTTTCCCAACCTTGTTAACGCTCTGGTTGCTCAATACTTCTTTGACCACTGAACCCATTGCATTCTGGATCGGAGTTGGACTTCCAACCCTAGCGGCTTGCTCGTATCCAGCACTTCGGCGTTGGGTGAAAGGTGATCGTCCCGACGCAGATCTAGATTTGTCAGAGGTGGATTTTGGTCCTGGAATTAATCCACATGAGGTTGTCCGAGGAGAGTGGAAGCCGTAGCCCTCGAATTACTGCACGCTTCGAAGTACTGCAGTGACCTTGCCAAGAATCTCGCAATGATCGCCATTGATTGGTTCGAAATCATCATTTGCCGGCAGTAACCAGATGTGACCATCTTTGCGAGAGAAAGTTTTTACCGTTGCTTCGCCATCAATCATCGCGGCAACAATCTCGCCCTTGTTGCAATCTTTTTGTGAGCGAATAACGACAAAGTCGCCATCACAAATAGCTGCATTAATCATGGAATCCCCGACGACCTTAAGCATGAACAGTTCGCCACTACCAACGATGGATTCGGGCAATGGGAATGTTTCTTCAATTGTTTGTTCAGCCAAGATGGGCCCGCCAGCTGCAATGCGTCCGACAAGTGGCACTTGGCGAGTTCTCTCAGCTGCTGGTGGCGATACTGGTTCATCGCCTGGAAGTAGAACCTCAAGGGCTCTGCCACGGGTGGGGTCTCGACGGATAAAACCTTTTTTCTCAAGGGCTTGCAATTGGTATTGAACAGAGGCAGGGGAGGCAAGTCCTGCAGCGGCGCCGATTTCTCTCATGGAAGGTGGGTAGCCGTTGGTCACCAACGCTTCCTTGATCGCCTGCAAAATCTTCAGCTGGCGGGTGGTGAGGCCATGCTCATCGGCAGGGCCATCAGGGAGCTCGAGGAGGTCATTGGAAGCCTTAGCCGGGGCCAACTTGCCAGATCCACGCTTAGCCTGGGCTGTATCGCTGCTTTTTTTGCTCATGGCTAGAGGATAGGGGAAAAAGTAAAAAAATTCAAACATCTGTTCGAATTATTCTTGCTTTTGTCAGTGGGGTGGGCTATAAATGTCCTATCGAACAAGTGTTCGAAACCTTCCCCAAGGTTGAACCAAGGACTAGCGCTAAGAAGTGACTCGTCCAGGAGGCAAGACCATGAGCACAATCGCACTGAATTATCCGTCCCGCACTATGACGCTTCGCTCGCAAGGGCTTAATCGTCGTGGTCGGTTAGCGCGATTGGCCGTGGTTGTCTCTCTGGCGATAGTGCTGGGCGCTGCTTTTTCGATGAAGGCTGGAGCTGGTGATGTTTTCTCTCACAGCACGCACGTTTCTTATGTGAAAGTTGTTGTGGCTCCAGGGGACACTCTGTGGTCTCTTGCCACCACTGCAGCCCACGGGAGCGATGTTTTGGCGATGGTCGATGCGATCATGAGTGCCAATTCACTATTGGTGCCTGATGTTTCGGCAGGGCAGGTTCTTCGCATTCCTGCATAAGGCGGTTGGGGATTGAGCGGGGCGCACCAAGAAAAATTAGAGGGGTAGCCCCGACACGCCCTAGAAAAATTCATTGAGGCAATGCAGGGCAAGCCTTAAGTGCTCCTTTACAGTTACCACTAGATGTAGGGGTCAAAGCGCGGTATAGTTCCATAAGTAGTGGTTTTAACCCTACTGATGGGTCTTAACGAAAATCGCTAATACACCCGCACTTCATAGAAGGAAGGACGACACGCCGCATGCTCTGCCCATTTTGCCGACATGATGATTCGCGCGTTGTTGACTCCCGCCAAGTTGAAGATGGCACCCAGATTCGCCGGCGTCGTGAGTGCCCAGAATGTGGCGCTCGCTTTTCGACTCAAGAAACTACTTTGCTCAACATCATCAAGCGATCTGGTGCAACCGAGCCCTTCAGCCGCGAGAAAGTTATCGCTGGCGTGGGTAAAGCCTGCCAAGGCCGGCCTGTCAATTCAGATGATTTAGCACTTCTTGCTCAGCGAGTGGAGGAAACCTTACGCGCCTCGGGCCAAGCAGAGATCGAAGCCCAAGAAGTGGGTCTTGCGATTTTGGCACCACTTCGCGAACTCGATGAAGTGGCCTACCTGCGATATGCCTCGGTTTACCGTAACTTTAACTCCCTTGAAGATTTCGAAGGTGAGATCGCACTGTTGCGAGCTGCGCCATCGATAGCACTCTCGCAAAGTAATTCCTCAGGAAAAAGTGCAGCCCCCACTGCAAGCAACACTGTAAACCCAACACCAAAGAACGTTGTTTCATCTGCACAAAAAAGTTCAGTAAAAGTTTAAGTACACGACACTCGAAAAGAAGATGGGGAACATATAAATGTCAGAGACGGTCATCAATCGACCTAGCAAGTCCACCACTAAGTCAGGCAAGGGTTTAACACTCGAGCGGATTTACACAAAAGCTGGAGTGCACCCTTACGACGAAGTGATGTGGGAGCGTCGAGATGTCGTTCAGACAAACTGGAAGAGCGGCGAAGTTGTTTTCGAACAACGCGGCGTTGAGTATCCTGACTTTTGGTCAGTGAACGCATCGATGATTGTCACCACGAAATATTTCCGTGGAGCAGTCGGTGCCGAAAACCGCGAATGGTCACTTAAGCAAGTTATCGATCGCGTTGTGTTGACTTACACCAAGGCCGGAAAAGAAAGTGGCTATTTTGCATCCGATGCCGATGCTGAGGTTTTCGAACACGAACTTACTCATATGTTGCTTCACCAGATCTTTTCATTTAACTCACCAGTCTGGTTTAACGTTGGTACGCAATCACCACAGCAAGTGAGCGCCTGTTTCATTTTGGCTGTTGATGACACGATGGATTCGATCCTTAATTGGTATCGCGAAGAAGGAATGATCTTCAAAGGTGGATCCGGTGCTGGACTAAACCTTTCACGCATCCGTTCATCCAAAGAGCTTCTCAAATCAGGCGGCACCGCATCAGGGCCTGTCTCCTTTATGCGGGGTGCTGATGCATCTGCCGGAACCATCAAGTCAGGTGGGGCTACACGCCGCGCTGCAAAGATGGTTGTTCTAGATGTTGATCATCCAGATATTGAAGAATTCATCGAGACCAAGGTCAACGAAGAAAACAAGATTCGCGCCTTGCGTGATGCTGGTTTCGATATGGACCTTGGCGGCAAAGACATTATTTCTGTGCAATATCAAAACGCCAACAACTCTGTGCGAGTGAGCGATGATTTCATGCGCGCTGTTGAGGGCGGAAGCGAATTTGGTTTGAAGGCTCGCTCAACTGGTGAAGTTATTGAGACAGTTGATGCACGCTCACTATTTCGCAAGATGTCACAGGCTGCTTGGGCATGTGCTGATCCTGGAATTCAATACGATGACACGATCAATGACTGGCACACCAACCCAGAGACTGGGCGCATCAATGCATCCAACCCTTGCTCTGAGTACATGTCGCTAGATAATTCATCTTGCAACCTTGCATCATTAAACTTGATGAAATTCCAAAAAGCTGACGGCTCCTTTGATGCTAAGACATTTTCTCGTGCAGCAGAGATGATCATCACTGCAATGGATATTTCGATCTGCTTTGCTGATTTCCCAACAGAGGCAATCGGCGATACAACTCGTGCCTATCGCCAACTGGGTATTGGTTATGCCAACCTAGGTGCGCTTTTGATGGCATCTGGACTTGCTTATGACTCAGATGGTGGACGAGCCCTTGCTGGTGCAATCACCTCGCTTATGAGCGGAATTACCTACAAGAGAAGTGCTGAGCTTGCAGGACTTGTCGGACCATACGATGGCTTTGCACGCAACGCAGCTCCTCATGCACGCGTGATGCGCAAACATGCATCTGCATCAATTTCTGCTAAGTCACAAACAACACTTGATCGTGATGTCTGGACTGAAGCAAATAAGGCCTGGGATGCTTGTTTAAGCATCGGCGAAAAGAACGGATGGCGCAATGCGCAAATCTCAGTTCTTGCCCCAACCGGCACCATTGGTTTGATGATGGATTGCGATACCACTGGTATCGAACCTGATTTCTCACTCGTGAAGTTCAAAAAACTTGTCGGTGGCGGATCGATGCAGATCGTTAATCAAACCGTTCCTGCAGCACTTCGCAAACTTGGATACACCGAAGAAACCATTGAAGCCATTGTCGAATATATCTCCACTCACGGCCACGTCATTGATGCTCCTGGCCTCAAGCCAGAGCACTACGACATCTTTGACTGCGCGCTAGGAACTCGTTCCATTGCCCCTATGGGCCATGTGCGCATGATGGCTGCCTGCCAGCCATTCCTATCAGGGGCTATTTCCAAGACCGTGAACTTGCCTGCTGAGGCAACAGTGGAGGAAGTAGAAGAGGTTTACTACGAAGGTTGGAAGCTTGGTCTTAAGGCACTTGCCGTTTATCGCGACAATTGCAAAGTTGGACAACCTTTGTCTGATGGCAAAGAAGCCAAGGGAAGCGCACCTGCATCAACTGCACCAGCAGTGGCTGTGCGCAAACGCCTTCCAAAGTCTCGTCCATCGATGACTACATCGTTCTCCGTTGGCGGTGCTGAGGGCTACATGACCTCTGGTGCCTATGCCGATGGCGCACTCGGTGAAGTCTTCTTAAAACTTGGTAAGCAGGGATCAACTCTTGCCGGCGTGATGGATGCATTCTCGATCGCTGTTTCAATCGGGTTGCAATACGGAGTTCCTCTACAAACTTTTGTTGAGAAATTCACCAACTTGCGTTTTGAGCCAAGTGGAATGACAGATGATGCAGATATTCGTATCGCACAATCCATGATGGATTACATCTTCCGTCGCTTGGCGCTGGATTACTTGCCCTTTGAGGCACGCTCTGGGATTGGCCTCTACACCGCTTCTGAGCGCGCACGTGCCCTGGAGACCGGTACATACACCCAAGATGTCAGCGATGATGTCGATGAGTTCGAACGCTCTGAAGCCCCTGTTGCGACACCAGTTTCGACACCCATTGCTAAAGCTCCAACCAAGGCTGTGGATGTGAAAATTGATGCGCCAATTACCTTCGGATCATCGACAGAATTACTTGAGGCGATCTCAGGTATTAAGTCTGATGCACCGTTATGTATGACCTGCGGCGTCAAGATGCGTGCATCTGGTGCCTGTTATGTCTGTGAAGGTTGCGGAAATACATCAGGCTGCAGTTAATCTGAATTACAAAAAATCCCTGGCTCAGAAATTGGGTCAGGGATTTTTTTAGCCCTAAACTAAAGTCATGATTATCGATGTTTGGTCAGATGTTGTCTGCCCCTGGTGTTATATCGGCAAGCGCCGATTGGAAAAGGCGCTATCAACTTTCGAGCATAAAGAAGAAATCACTATTCGCCATCGGGCCTTCCAACTACAACCAGATATTGAGACAACTGTTGCAACTCAAGAACTCTTAGCCACTAAATATAACTTGGCTCCATCTGCCGTGAAGGAAATGCAGGCTAATGTTTGCGCTATCGCCGACGGTGAAGGCCTTTGCTATGACCTCGATAACACGCTATCTGGCAATACTTTTGATGCCCATCGCCTGCTCTTGTGGGCAGCAACTATTGGAAAACAAGATCAGTTACTCGAGGCCATGTATTCGTCCTATTTTGAGAAATCAAAGCCACTGTTTTCTCATGCAGATTTAGTAAGTGTGTGTTTATCAATTGGCTTAGATGCAGACGTGGTCGAGGACATAGTGCTTTCTGGAAAATTTACCGAAGAAGTCAATGCTGACCGCACTCTTGCTAGCCAACTCGGGGCAACTGGGGTGCCATTTTTTGTGGTGGATATGAAGTACGGGATCTCAGGGGCTCAACCACTTGAGGCCTTCACACAGACACTTGAAAGTGCCTGGAAAGAACGCGCAGGGGTTTCCTAAATGTATATTCCTCATCATTTCAAAGAGGAACGAGACGAGCAGATTCTGAGTTTTGTTCGACACTTTCCGTTGGCGACATTGATTACTCATGACCAGACTGGAATTACGGCAAATCTTATTCCCTTCATAACCAAGCCGGGTAAGGACCCTCAATCACTTTCGCTCTCGGGACATTTAGCTCGCGGAAATAACCAACTTCGCGACCTCGCACTGGGCAATGAATGCCTTTTGGTATTCCAAGGACCGCAAGATTATGTAACCCCAGGGTGGTATGAGACAAAGAAAGAAAATGGAAAAGTGGTTCCGACCTGGAACTACACAACAGTGCACATTTGGGGGACACCTCTCGTCCATGATGACGCCACTTGGTTAAGAAATCATGTCGGAGAGTTAACCGACACCCATGAGGCTCAGCAATCGACTCCTTGGAAAGTAGAAGATGCCCCAGAGGAATTCATCTCTAAAAGTCTTTCTGCGATTGTCGGATTGTCTATTGAATCAGTGCGGATCGAAGGAAAAATGAAGATCAGTCAGAATCGTTCTGAAGATGACCGAAACGGAGTTATTGCAGGGATGGGCACAGCCAATCCAGAGCTCGCGACGTTCATGCAGAAATATTTTCGCAAAAATTAGATTTTTGGTAGTGTCGTAAGGTTAATAAAAGTTGAACTTTCAACTACATTAAGAGTCAGCTTTATCCGTGTAGATGTATAAGGTGAGCACGTGAGTGACCTTTCAGCCCAAGTGCGCAAAGCTTTAGATGCAGCTATTGAGGCCATTGGTGGCACCTCGCGCGAAGGACAAATTGAGATGGCAGAGGCAGTTGCCAATGCGCTGTCGGATCGACATCACTTAATGGTTCAAGCCGGCACTGGCACCGGTAAATCTCTTGCCTATTTGGTTCCGGCGCTAGTGCACGGCAAGCGAGTCCTTGTCGCAACTGCAACCTTGGCCCTGCAACGTCAATTGGTCGAACGCGACTTGCCACGAATTGTCCCCGCCCTTGAGAAAGTATTGGGACGAGATATTAGTTTTGGAATTTATAAGGGAGTCGGAAACTACATCTGCTTACAAAAAATGAATAGCGAAACCTCAGACCCAGATGGTGATGTATTACTAGAGGTATCTAGCCTGGGACAAGATGCCAAAAGATTGACGGCCTGGGCAAAGACACCCGGCGTTTCGGGGGATCGCGATGATGCCCCCGATGTCGATCGCCGAGTTTGGTATGCCAATTCTCTATCTGGTCGCGAATGTGTGGGAGCAGATGTTTGCGCCTACGGCCATCAATGTTTTGCAGCCATTGCCAAAGCTAAGGCGCAAACGTGCGATGTGGTTGTTACTAACCACACCTTGTTAGCCATAGAGATTGTGGACTCACATCCTATTTTGCCCGAGCGCGATGCCGTGATCTTGGATGAAGCCCATGAATTTATGGATCGGACTACGCAAGCAGTAACTGAAGAACTTACTGGGCCACGAGTTTCTCGCGCAGCTGCGATGGCCAGAAAACATATGCCTGGCAAGCTCGCAGATGCTTTTACCAAAGCTGCAGACGCTTTTGATGATGCGATGGATAGCTATGGGCAACGAGTGAAGTATGAGACCAATCTGCAAGGGCGCCTTGATCAGTTGCCATCAGAGTTAGAGGCACCCATCAGAAAGGTGCGCGAGAGCGCCCAAGGGATCACTCAATCCATTAGCGCCGATGAAGAGATTGTGGATTCTGACGCCATAGCAATGCGTGCTCGAGTTAAAGGCGCCGTCACTGAGGTTTCAACCACTGCTGGAAAGTTATTAAAACTCGGGGCTGGACAAGTGCTGTGGTATGAACCCACTTTTTCCACACTTCATTTAGCACCTCTTGCCGTCTCATCTGTACTTCGCGCAAATTTGCTCACGAAGACACCAGTCATAGCAACATCAGCAACCCTGACTGTGGGCAATGGCTTTGATGCGATGGCTCGCAACATTGGTTTTGTTGTTGGCGATGACGCCGATACGCAAGTAGAAGAAGGCGATGTAGACCCAGCAAATGTGAAGATGCTCGATGTTGGCTCCCCCTTTGATTTTGCTAATCAAGGAATGCTCTATATGCCCAAGCATTTGCCAGAGCCGGGCAGAGATGGACCCAGCATTGAAGCCCTTACCGAATTAGGTGAGCTCATCGACGCAGCGGGTGGGCGCACACTGGCGCTATTTTCTTCATGGCGTGGGGTAGAGGCAGCCGATGCGCATTTGCGAAAAGTGTTGGCCGAACTTCCGATCAAGGTGATTACTCAAAAGCGAGGCGACGCCGTCGGGCCGCTTGTAGAGCGATTTGTAAAAGATGAAACTTCTATTTTGCTCGGCACAATGAGTTTGTGGCAAGGTGTGGATGTACCTGGTGCCTCATGCATTCTGGTCGCGATTGATCGAATTCCCTTTCCTCGCCCCGATGATCCTGTGATGTCAGCCCGTGCTGCAGAGATTGATGCAGCTGGCGGAAGCGGCTTCATGCAAGTCTCATTGCCGAGGGCTGCATTGTTATTAGCGCAAGGCACTGGGCGCCTGATTAGATCAGAGGAGGATCGAGGAGTTGTCGCAATTCTAGATTCTCGCATTGTCACTAAACGATATGGATCAGTGTTGCTTAATTCGATGCCGCCGCTGTGGCGCACATCAGATGCCGCGATTGTAAAAGATTCCCTTAAGCGACTTTCAGAAGAGTTGATGCAAAAGTAGTTTTACTGCTGGCCACGATTTAGCAAAACTGGGATGTAAATCCATCGCATCTATGTCATCCCAAAGAACCCATCGTAATTCTTGGGATTCTTCATTCATTGCGTGAGGAACAAGTTGGGGATGTGCCGTTGCAATCACGGTGTCATAGCGCCAATCAACGTGATCATCGGTGTGGGTTATGTAAATGGTCAAGAGCGATGAATCAATTCCGGTTTCTTCCTCTGATTCGCGACAAGCAGCCTCTATCGAGCTTTCGTGCGAATCACGAGCGCCTCCTGGAACTCCCCATGTGCCTCCGTTGTGGACCCATTCTGCGCGATGTTGCAAAAGCAATGTGTTATCGCGGATGAGGAGCAAACCTGCTGCGCCATGTAAGCCCCAATGCTTGCCGCCACAACGACATTGCACCCAACCATCTCCATCGCGATGTGCCACGGATCCACTGTAGAACTACAAGTAGGGTCTTTGCACAGCTGCGTGCTTATTGCGCTCCACTTTTTAGTCCTCTTTTACGCTCGCGGTATGGAACATCACATTTTCATGACCAGACTTATTCCGATTGCACTTATCTGCCCATTTCTCATTACGCCATCACATCTCATATCCGAACCTGCTATTGCGCAGGACTGCAGCACAAAGGCATGTATTGACGTTTACACACAAAATGGAGAAGTCATTATTGTCGGCAAAAAAGGCAGCGGGATCAAAAACGCAACCGCGAAGCCAACACCCAAGCCAACGCATTCTGGGGCAGCTAGGCCCGTCATAAAACCGAAAGTAGGCGCGAAACCAAAAGTATTGCTTTCGCCTGCCTCGACCAAAAAAACTGTAGTCCGCAGAGTCCTTCCCCGAAAGAGCACTCCTGGAAAAACAGTCATTCGCAAATCTTCACCCAGTAATACATCTGGAGTATCGCTCAATGATCGATTAGTGAAGTTACTTCCTATAGCGAATATCTTTCATCAACCAACCCAAGGCGCCATAGTGAATGTGCCGATGATTTATTGGTGTGGACTTCCAGAACTCTTTAATGCAAGGGTTGCAATCGTGGGGGAAGTAGTTGACGTGGCGATGAGACCATCATTTGTCTGGAGTTTCGGTGATGGTTCGATTTATGCAACCACAAAGGCCGGAGCGGCTTACCCCAATCAAGAAATTTCACATTCCTACTCGCATGCTGGGACATTTATAGTGGCGATGGTAGCCACATGGGGAGGGACCTGGACCCACAATGGCGTAGCGCGAGCAATTACTGGCACCGTAAGAAAAGTTTCCATCAGCACGGTGAACGTTGCAAACGCTCCATTAAAACTAGCAAGCTAAGGACACAGAACTGTTCTTTCCACAACGCGACTCCTAGGGATGCGAATATGTGGGTGGGTGGGTGAAATCTTCGGCGTTATGACAACTCTTACTTCACCCCACGATCTCCTTGCTGCAATTCCTTTCCTCATTGGCTATCACCCTACGGATTCTTTGGTTCTGGTTTCCTTGAAAAATGAATCTGTTGGTATGGCTATGCGTATTGATTACCCTCCTGCTATTCAGAAAGATTCAAATTATGAGCCTTATGACAGGCTAATAGCGTATTTGGTGAATGAAGGTGCCGACGGAGCACTGGTAATTGCATACGCGCCCCATGACCGAAGTGACGGACCAGAGATACTCGATTCAATTGCAACGGCGTTGAATCGGGTGGAGATTCAAGTGCGCGAGGCTCTTGTTGTATGCGCTGGACGCTGGCGCTCACTCTTGTGTGGCGATATCAATTGCTGTCCGCCGAAAGGGCGGGCTCTGCCGGATATTCAATCATCCAGAGTCGCCGTAGAGCAGGTGGCACATGGACATCCCATGCCATTTATAGATCGCGAAGATCTTGCAGATTCTATTGCAGCACTCCCGCTTGCATCCGAGAAAAGTTTTATCGAACAAGTGACCAATCATTCAGTTGATCCAGATTCCGCAGGAATTCACTCAGCACAACGTGAAGGTGCGCTTTCTGTGATCGATCTAGCCTCACGATTTATTGCCGGGACCCTTGGGGCAGATATTGCTTCAGATCAGCGCGCATCGGCACGAGTGTTGGGGGCTCTTACCGATATTCAAGTACGCGATTTCGCATTGGGTTCTCATGATGAAGTAACAATCGAGCTGTATTTCTCGATGTGGCGCTACTTGATTCGCATTGCTCCTGAAGGTTTCATCGCGCCGGTTGCTTGTCTTCTGGGTGCAGTTGCATATGAAAAAGGTGCAGGGGCCATTGCTCAGCAAGCTTTGGATCGAGCGCTCATCGACCAACCTGGGTATTCATTGGCTACCTTGCTACGTAGAGTCTTTAGCGCTGGATGGCCGCCTGAGTCCTTTAGCGCTATGCGCAAAGATTTGCACCCCAAAGTATGTGCGGCAATTTTCGAGAACTGATTTTCACAAAACGGCCTTCATCACCTACCATTATCACTAGGTCACGAGTTCTAGGTTCCAGCCCCGGCTAACTAGACGGCAACCCTCCATCGCGGCGGGGTGCTCCGGGTGAAGACCAGGTTGGCGCTCTTGAGCGCCAGCAAGCGCGGAAGGTTTTGCAATGACTACACCTATACCTCCAACAGATTTCACATCTGTTACAGGTGCGTGGTTAGAAACTTATGATTCGGGAGAGCGCCAATTTATTTCTATTGGGTCTGTTGCTTTGGAAAGTGGCGACGTCCTTGAAGAGGTTGTGATTGCCTATCAAAGTTGGGGAACGCTAAATTCAGCAAAAGATAATGCGATTTTGGTCAATCATGCACTCACTGGGTGGTCTGATGTCCTCGGTTGGTGGCCTTCGATGGTGGGACCAGGACTACCTCTCGATACAGAAAAATATTTTGTTATATGTCCCAACGTTATCGGTGGATGCCAAGGAAGTACTGGACCATCAAGTATTGCCCCAGATGGAAAGCGCTACGGCTCACGATTTCCAACGTTGACTATTCGAGACATGGTTGCTGCCGAAGTTGCATTTAGCGATGCACTTGGAATAAAGAAATATCGACTTGCACTTGGACCATCCTTGGGTGGAATGCGCGCCCTTGAATGGGCAGTGCAGTGGCCAGAGCGAGTAGGCGTCATTTGCACCATTGGTTCATCCGCGGTTGCCACCGGTGATCAAATCGGGACAGCATCGATTCAAATTCGTGCAATTAAAAGTGATCCACACTTTTACGGTGGCGACTACTACGACAAAAAACAAGGCCCTATCGAAGGACTAGGAATAGCCCGGCGAATTGCTCACCTGACCTATCGCACCGAAGCCGAAATGGATGTTCGATTTGGGCGAGAACTTCAAGGCGATGACACGGGGCGATATGCCGTGGAGTCCTATTTAGATCATCAGGCAGTGAAGTTAGCCCACAGGTTTGATGCAAATACTTATATTGCCCTGACCGAAGCGATGAATTCGCACGATATTGGTCGAGATCGCGGGGGAGTGGCAGCGGCTTTGTCTGCCATCACCGTCCCTGTTGTGGTCTTATCGATCGATACTGACCGACTCTTCCCTCCCCGCTTGCAAAGTGAAATTGCTGAGTTGGTTCCCACGGCAGCTCCTCTTGCAACGCTGGCATCGCCCTTTGGACATGATGGCTTTTTGGTCGAAGTCGAAGCTGTGGGAGAGGTAATTCGTAGCGCCCTCAGGCTCGGGTAGAGAGTTTCGAGAGCAAAACTAGCTTTTCGATGTGCATTTAACCCTGTGGATAAATTATAATATAGCCATCGCTTCTTCGCGGTTAATCGTTAGAGATTAATCGGCGAAGTCAAAACAAAGGACTGATGTGGCTTCTCTTAGTGCGCTCAAAAACAAGGGCAAAGCATCTGGTAAAAAGAAAAGCGCTGCAAAAAAGCCTGTTGCGAAATCTGCAGCCAAGAAGCCAGCGAAAAAAGTAGCCAAGAAAGCCGCGGCCAAGAAAATAGTCGCTAAGAAAATTCCATTAAAGAAAGATCTCACTGTCAATGATGTGCGCTTGATTGTTAGCGCTAAAGAAGCAGTGCAACGCCACAAAGACTTGATGGAAGAACTGACAAGTCGTGGGGTAACGAGCCTCAATAGAATTCCTAAAAAACTGGATAAGCCACTGATCGATGAAGTAAAAGAATTAGCCATCTCTATCGCGACGATGACCGAGAAGATTCATAAGCAGGGGCTTGGTTCTCCAAGTCGCATTTTGAAAAAATCCGATTACGCAATGATCGCACCAGTGGCCCTAGCACCAACACCTGCAGCTAAAGGCGAGAAGACGACAACCGCCAAGATTGATGGCGAAGATGTTGAGTTAGAAGAAGTAGAACTAGAAGATCTCGAGGCTCTTGTTGCTGATACGCCAGGGGATGAACCAGCCGAAGACAAAGCCAATGCTCCTCGTGTGGTTAATCTGGCTGAAGAGAGCAATGGAAATGAAGAAGATGCCTTTACGCTAAAAGCTTCTGAAGAAGATGACGCTCCTGCACAGACGGTTATGACTGCCGGTGCAACAGCTGACCCTGTAAAGGACTACCTCAAGCAAATCGGCCGCGTAGCTCTGTTAAATGCAGAGCTCGAAGTTCAACTCGCTACACGTATTGAGGCTGGTCTCTTCGCCGAATTTAAACTCGCGACTGAGAAGAAGATTGAGAAGAAACTCAAGCGCGAACTCGAATGGATTGTTGAAGATGGCAAGCGCGCGAAGAATCACCTGCTGGAGGCGAACTTACGTTTAGTTGTTTCTCTCGCAAAGCGTTACACCGGTCGCGGCATGTTGTTCTTGGATCTCATTCAAGAAGGAAATCTTGGATTGATCCGCGCCGTTGAAAAGTTTGACTACACCAAAGGTTATAAGTTCTCGACATATGCAACGTGGTGGATTCGCCAGGCGATCACTCGCGCAATGGCCGACCAAGCACGCACCATCCGTATTCCAGTGCACATGGTTGAAGTCATTAATAAATTGGCACGTGTTCAGCGCCAGATGTTGCAAGATCTTGGGCGCGAACCAACTCCAGAAGAGCTTGCCAAAGAGCTAGATATGACCCCTGAAAAAGTTGTCGAAGTTCAAAAATATGGCCGTGAGCCAATTTCACTTCACACGCCATTGGGCGAAGAAGGCGATTCAGAGTTTGGTGATCTCATCGAAGATTCAGAGGCAGTTGTGCCTGCTGATGCAGTCTCGTTCACACTCCTCCAAGAGCAGTTGCACTCGGTGCTAGACACCTTGTCAGACCGCGAATCAGGCGTAGTACAAATGCGCTTTGGTCTCACCGATGGTCAGCCAAAAACTCTTGATGAAATCGGAAAGGTTTACGGAGTAACTCGTGAGCGTATTCGCCAGATTGAATCCAAAACAATGTCGAAGTTGCGCCACCCATCACGTAGCCAAGTGCTGCGCGATTACCTTGACTAAAGCAAGCCGGGCTTCATAGTCTGAAAAATAGGATCATTACAGCCAACCAAAGTAAGGGAAACTAAATGTCTGAAAACATCAAGATGCAGGTAAAAGCCAATGGGTCAATCAAAGTGACTGGCGCCGTAGATTTTGTAGATGCAGAAGGAAAAATCGTCACGACAAAAGAGAATTTTTCACTATGCCGATGTGGACACTCCAAAGAGAAACCAATGTGCGATGGCAGCCATCGCGATGCTGGATTTGAAGCTCCCGCGCTTTAGAAAATAAGGAATCTGTGTAGAAAGTCTGCAGATTAGTTAGCGGAAGTCTCGACTAACTTTTCAGTTTCATCTTGAATATGGGCAACGATTGGCTTGAGTCCGGCTGCATATTCTTTTGCATGGTGTGCACAGAACATGAGCTCTCCACCAGAAAGCAAAACTGCACGTACGTAAGCCTGAGCCCCGCAACGATCGCAACGATCGACGGCATTGAGGGGAGTGGTCTCCAGAATCATCTGATCAGTCATTTCGCTCTCCTCACATTCATAAGCCCACTGTGGGCCCTGTAGTAGAACATCATGACACGTACTGGTTATTCCCCGCTGGCTGAAGTAAATAAATTTTGCTGTGAATCTCGATTAAAATCGACTTTTCTGGGGGAATCACCTCAATTACTCACTATTTGAGATAGTTACGGCGCGCTTGCCGTTGCATCTGCGAATCAGTGGCTAACCTTTGCGCCCGTGGCTACCAAAGATAATGACTCAATTGAGGCGAGCTACACCGCTAAAGATTTAGCAGTACTCGAGGGCTTAGATGCTGTTCGAAAGCGCCCCGGAATGTATATCGGCTCCACCGACTCTCGGGGCCTTATGCATTGCCTCTGGGAAATCATCGATAACTCAGTAGATGAAGCCCTGGCTGGCCATTGTAAGAAGATTGAAATTAATCTTGAATCAGATGGATCGGTTGAAGTTCACGATGATGGACGCGGAATTCCCGTTGATAAGGAACCAAAAACTGGGCTAACTGGTGTCGAAGTTGTGTTAACGAAATTGCACGCGGGCGGAAAATTTGGCGGTGGCTCCTATGCTGCATCTGGCGGACTTCACGGAGTAGGTGCATCAGTTGTCAACGCGTTAGCTTCTCGATTAGACGCTGAAGTCGATCGCGATGGCAAAATCTATTGGATGTCTTTCCAACGCGGTGCTGCAGGAATTTTCGATGGAGATGGGCCCAAGGCTCCATTCACCCCTGCATCAGGCCTTCGAGTTGTCGGCAAAATTCCACAAAAGGTCACTGGCACACGTATTAAATGGTGGAGCGATAAGCAGATCTTCCTTAAAGAAGCCGAACTTGAATTAGAAGAGATTTACGCGCGCGCTCGCCAAACTTCCTACTTGGTGCCCGGATTAATGCTGATTGTTAATGACAATCGTACGAAAACTAAAACTACAGAATCTTTTTTTCATAAGGGTGGAATTTCAGAATATTGCACCTTCCTACAACCTGATGAGGCTGTAGGAGATGTCATCCGCCTGTCTGGCAGCGGGCACTATGCAGAGACGGTGCCGGTCTTAGATGACCAAGGCCATATGGTCTCGACTGAAGTCGAACGCGACATGGGCGTAGACATTGCCATGAAGTGGGGCAATGGTTTTGAAACCACAATGCGCTCCTTCGTTAATATCATCGCAACTCCTAAAGGTGGATCTCACATTCTTGGCTTCGAACGAGCGATTACAAAGGCATTTAATGAAGCACTTCGTGCGACTAAGACATTAAAGAATTCAGAAGCAGATGTCATTAAAGATGACATTATGGAAGGCCTCACCGCCGTTGTGACTGTACGAATGTCTGAGCCTCAGTTTGAAGGGCAAACTAAAGAGGTACTTGGTACAGCAGCTGCGACGAAAATTGTTTCTACCGTCGTTGCCGATGAGATGAAGGCTTTCTTCTCTACAACCAAGCGCATCGATAAAGCCAATGGACGACTAATTCTGGAGAAGGTTGCAGCAGCATCTCGCACACGCATATCTGCCAGAGCTCATAAAGATTTACAACGTCGAAAGAATGCTCTAGAAAGTTCTTCTTTACCTACCAAGCTTTCTGATTGCCGCTCAGAGGATGTATCTCGTACTGAGCTATTCATCGTAGAAGGTGAATCTGCCTTAGGAACGACCAAAGCTGCTCGAAACTCCGAATTCCAGGCAATCTTGCCAATCCGCGGGAAAATTCTAAATGTTCAAAAAGCGACGCTTTCGCAAATGCTTGAAAACACCGAATGCGCATCAATTATTCAAGTTATCGGTGCTGGGTCTGGACACTCCTTTGCACTGGATGAAGCACGGTACGGGCGAATCATCTTGATGTCTGATGCTGATGTTGATGGCGCCCATATTCGCTGCTTGCTTCTTACTTTGCTTTATCGATATATGCGCCCGCTCATTGATGCCGGTCGTGTATTTGCGGCAATCCCGCCGTTACATCGAATTGAAGTCATGGGCTCTGGAGGCAAAAAGGGCGAATTCTATTACACATACTCTGACGATGAAATGAAAAAAGTCTTGGCCGATCTCAAAAAAGCTGGCAAGAAATGGAAAGAGCCGCTACAGCGATATAAGGGCCTTGGCGAAATGGATGCAGATCAACTTCGCGAAACCACAATGGATCCCGATCATCGCACTTTGCGCCGCGTCACAGTCAATGATGCAAAAGCAGCAGATGCAATCTTTGATTTATTGATGGGTAATGACGTTGCCCCACGCAAAGAGTTTATTTCCACCGCTGAGATAGATCGTGATCGGATCGACGCTTAGACCTGTGGTGAATCCGACTCCGCACTTGGGGAGAAAATTGCTTGTAATGCCCTAATAAATGGCTTGTATTACCCGAATGAGGATTTCTCGCCCCGCATGAAGAGCTCTAGTCCGCCTCTTGTCAGTGCTACTCCCTCAAGCGAAGATATGCATCTGGACAACTGCGTCCATCTGTAAAGAAGAGATGAGGCAAGCCTATGCCATCGTATTTGCCGCGCATCATCTCTCAAGTAGACCAAGACGAGATTGACTTTTTGGCATTCCAAGCCGTGGCTAAGATTCAGATTCCCTTTGGCTTTAAGAAAGTTGTTCCCGTTGTCGAAGCACCACCACTGCCTCATGCGCAGTACGTTCCGGCAACTTTACTCTAGAGAGAAGTTATTTTAGTTTTCCTCGGAGTAGCGAAAGATTTTCCCACTTCAGTAAGTTCATCTGAAACCTGCTTTTTAATGTTCTCTTCGCTCTTGAGCAGAGTAACCAGCGCAGCGATAACCGCTTTCAATTCTTTCTGTTCTGATTCGAGCTCGAGTTTTGACATCTTCGTTAATCGACGAAGTGGCATGTCCAAGATGTAAGTGACTTGCTCGTCATTGAGCTTGAACCCCTTAATGAGAGCAGCCTTCGCCGTGGTTGCATCATCGCTTCCACGAATAATCTTGATCACCTTATCTATGTCGATGATTGCTTTGAGCAACCCATCGACAAGGGTCAAACGAGCGGTGGCTTTAGCTTTGCGAAATTCTGAGCGGCGGCGCACGACTTCAATGCGATGGCCGATGAACACTTGAAGGAGTTCCTTGAGACCAAGGGTCTGTGGCTTGCCTTTTACAAGGGCAACAGCATTGATCGCGAATGCATCCTCCATAGGGGTGAGCTTGTATAGCTGAGCAAGGACCTCTTCTGGTTCAAAGCCATTCTTCAATTCAATGACAACGTTAGTTCCAGTCTTTCCATCGGTGAGGTCGATGATGTCTGAGATGCCTTGAATCTTCTTCGCTTTGGCAAGATCGGCAATGCGTTCTACAACTTTTTCTGGTCCGATGGTAAATGGAAGTTCTTTGATCACGATTCCCATTTTGCGAGAAGTGACTTTAGTAATTTCGACAGTGGCACGAACTTTGAAGCTGCCTTTTCCCGTTGCATATGCTTCGCGAACGCCCTCGGCGCCAACCAATTCGCCACCCGTTGGAAAATCTGGCCCTGGGACAAACTTCATTAATTGCTTCAATGTTGCAGTGGGGTTTTCGATCAGGTGCTTCGTCGCTGCAATCACTTCGCCGAGATTGTGTGGGGCCATATTTGTGGCCATACCAACTGCAATTCCCGAGCCTCCGTTGACCAAAAGATTTGGGTATGCGGCAGGCAAGACCATTGGTTCTAACAGTTGGCCGTCATAATTGGAACCAAAATCAACAGTATCTTCATCTGCCTCTGCGACCATGGCCATGGCAGGAAGAGCTAGACGTGCTTCGGTATAACGCATTGCGGCAGGACCAGAATCTAAGGATCCGAAATTTCCGTGGCCATCAATGAGTGGCAAGCGCATAGAAAAAGATTGGGCCATGCGCACAAGTGCGTCATAAATTGCTCCGTCACCGTGAGGGTGCAACTTACCCATGACTTCACCAACGACTCGAGCGCTCTTGACGTGGCCTCGATCTGGACGAAGCCCCATATCGGCCATCTGGTGCAAGATTCGACGGTGTACTGGCTTTAATCCATCGCGAGCATCAGGTAGCGCACGTGAATAAATGACTGAATATGCGTATTCAAGAAAAGATTCTGACATTTCAGATGACACATCAATGTCAATAATCTTTCCAGGATATTCACCGGGCTTGGGGCCAACAGGTTTCTTCCCTTTGCCAGCAGATTTCGCTGAAGATTTCGCAGTAGCCATGGCGGTGATTATGCCAAGGTGTGAGGTTAAATCACGGTAGTGACCTGCAGGCGAGCCCCGACGATTGCACCACACTTGGCTCTTTGATCGATTCGTGCCCCTTGGAATGTTTTGAGATGAGCAATTGCCCGATTATCAGCCAGCACATTCATCGATGCTTGATTTGATGAGAGGATGACACCGTGCATTTGGCCGATATCGCACCATCAATTTTTGCAAGCTTGGGTTTACCCGATAGTCGTGGCCGCAATTCATTTGATTCAAGTCCTGCCGGTCGCGAATGTTTATTCATCATCGATGGACTTGGCGCTTCTGCTGCCAAAGAATATGCCGAACACATTCCAACGATTCGTAACTTTAAACAATTTGCATCAGCGCAGACTGCATTTCCTTCTACCACTGCCACAAGCCTTGCAACATTAATGACTGGAGAACTTCCTGGCGCCCACGGGATGTTGGGCTACACGGTGCGAGTGCCGCGATCGGGTGGTCGAATTCTCAATGCCCTCAAGTGGGACGAGCGAGTTGATCCAGAAGTGTGGCAACCAGTTCCTACACTTTTTGAACGAGGAAATGCAGCCGGTATTGAGGTATCGCACATTGCTGCCAATCGATATGAAAAATCTGGCTTTACACGAGCAGCTTTGAGGGGCGCTCATTATCGCGGAGCAAATGAATTGTCAGATCTGGTCAAGGAAACTAAGAATGCATTGAAGAAATCTCCTGCTTTTGCTTATGTGTATGCCAACGAGCTCGATGTTGCCGGACATAGCGATGGAGTGGGTTCGGCCAAATGGTTGGCCGCACTTTCTTATGTCGATCAAATTGCCGCGAGCCTTGTGGCTCACTTGCCTAAAGGAACTCGAATATGGATTAGCGCTGATCATGGGATGGTGAATGCCCAAGAAAAAATAATTATGGGTAATGGCAATCCACTTCTCACTGGGGTGTCAGAAGTTGCCGGCGAAACTCGCGCCCGCCATCTCTATCTCAGCGAGAGTCATGTACATGAGCCAGATGCTGTTGCACATTTAATGCGCGACTTCCTCGGCGATCGTGGTGATGTGATGACGCAGGCCGAGGCAATCGAGGCAGGACTATTCGGTGCCACAGTTACACAAGATGCACGCGATCGAATGGGCGACATAATCCTCATTGCACGCGATTCAGTAGTTTTTATAGATAAGGCTAGAGAGAAGCAAGAAACCTCGATGATTGGCCATCACGGGGGATTAACTGAAATTGAAAAGCTCGTACCTCTTGCCATGCACCAGATTAATTAAAAGTCTGACTCGTCTTGGCTCTTTTTTGAGGTTCCAAACATAATTTCATCCCACGATGGCACTTTGGCACGGGCAGTGACGCCATCTTTGACCGCTTCGGGTTCAGGTTCAACACGCAGTGAGACCAGACGAGGACCATCTCGTCCAATAGGAGGTTCTTGCGCACGCGATGCGGTCGGGTGAGTTCCATAGACCAAACCGTGATCGACACTTCGCGCAGGAGCAACTTCTTCGCCCACCATCCACTTTGCTCCTTCATCAAGTGCTGAAAGGCAACGGCGATGGAGATCGAAATTCCAATCTGCCGTTCCTAATCCCTCGCGGTTGGGATAGTGAATGCGAATAATCCACGTGCCATCATCGAGTCTCCACGTGAGCCACTCAACGGCGCTCATATCCACTTGGCGAGGAGCAAGGCGTGAAGTTACTACTTCTTTAAAATTAACTGGTTCGCGGCCGCTTTCTTTTCGCATGACAACTTCTTGAGCTAATCCAATGATGTAGGTGCGCTCTTGCAGAATCGGTCCAGAGAAGCGTTCAATTTTATCGAGCGAACAATTGGCATCACGAGCGATATTTTCCATGGGTTCGCCAGAGCGCAAGCGAGCTTGAATCTCTCGAACCGAAACGCCTTCGGCTTCTTCGGTACGAACAGCAGCTAGGCGAGGTTGATTGACCAGCGAACGCAAGGTGTCGCTAATGCGCAATGAATAGTCAACATCTTGACTGTCAGTCAAAAATAGATGCGTTCCATCTTCATTCTTGCCGATTACACGAAGCTCGCTCACGGAGTGAATCGTAATCTATTCCACGGGCCGAAGTAGGTAAGAAGGATCGTCAACGCGCAACAAAGTGCGCCGCAGAGAACCTCAAACCAGCATTTACTCTCCATGATCGCCAGTTTTGGGTTGTTCTGGTGGCCAGGGCGGGAGGCGATGGGCAGTTAGAGTATGCGTATGTCGAGCAATGATGGCTTATTGGCCCTGGCCCTTGAAGTAGCGCTCGATGCAGGTGAACTCTTAATGCATCGACCTGTTGCCTTTGAGATTTCATCTAAGACCAATGCGATAGATATTGCGACTCAAATGGATCATGCCAGTGAAAAATTAATCGTTTCCCAGATTCTCAAAGCGCGTCCAGATGATGGGTTTATTGGCGAGGAGGGAGTTTCGATTCCTTCTCGTTCCGGCATCACGTGGGTCATAGACCCCATTGATGGCACGGTGAATTATTTGTATGGCTTGCCTGGTTGGAATATCAGTATTGGCGCCAAAGATGAGCAGGGTTCCCTTGTCGGAGTTGTGCATGCACCCACAGTAAATTCAACATGGACAGCAATTCGTGGAGGCGGTTCGTATTTCAATGGAGTGCGCATCAGTTGCAATGATCCCGTTCCACTGAATCTGGCACTCATTGGTACGGGCTTTGCTTACAACCTGCATGATCGAATTCGACAAGGTGAGGTTGTCGCAGCGCTGCTTCCTCAAATTCGTGATTTGCGCCGGATGGGTTCGGCTGCAGTTGATATCTCCTATGTTGCTATGGGTGCATTTGATGGGTATTTTGAGTTTGGCCTCAAGGAATGGGATAGCGCTGCTGGGAGTTTGATCGCCACTGAGGCCGGGGCGATTTACACCACCGATGCCGCTGGAATCACGGTCTGTGCGGGTCCAACGCTCCATCCCGTGCTGGTGGCTGCGCTGGCGATCTAGCGCTCGGAGGAAGGATTTAGCGCTTGGGCTTGCGCTGTGGCAAGATAGGCGCCTTGCGCGGGTTATTTCTAGCCCGACTATTACCGATGATGAGGACACACAGATGAACGTGCTTGATGCTGTAGATGCTGTTTCACTTCGCTCGGATGTTCCAGTTTTCCGTGCCGGAGATGAGCTCAAGGTCCACGTCCGCGTTATTGAAGGTAGCAAGAGCCGTCTTCAGGTCTTCCAAGGAATTGTTATCCGTCGTCAAGGTGATGGCGTTCGCGAAACTTTCACAATTCGTAAAGTTTCATACGGTGTTGGCGTAGAGCGCACATTCCCAGTGCACACTCCAGTGATTGAAAAAATTGAAGTTGTCCGTAAGGGCGACGTACGTCGTGCCAAGTTGTATTACCTTCGCGATCTTCGCGGTAAGGCTGCAAAGATCCGCGAAAAGCGTGGAGTCGGCGATGACTTAACTTTCTCAACAACTCCGACACCTGTGGCAGTTGCGCCAGTTGCTGAAGCCGTCATCGAAGAGGTAGTTGTCGATGAAGTGAGCGTTGAAACGGTAGAAGCACCCGCCGAGCAGGCGTAACTCCTCTGATGGGGCGCAAGGGTTCTGTCCTTCGTGAGTTTCCAATACTCGTAGTAGTTGCGTTATTGGTTTCTCTCGTCATAAAAACTTTTCTGGTTCAATTCTTCTATATCCCATCTGGCTCCATGGAAAACACTCTGCTCATCAAAGATCGTGTTGCCGTCAACAAACTTCCCTTTGTTTCGCGCTCAATCCATCGCGGAGATATTGTCGTTTTTCACGATCCTGATAATTGGCTCTCAGAAGATAATACGAAGAGTGGCAACTTCATTATTGAAAAAACGCGTGAAGGGCTCATTCAAGTCGGCATCCTTCCAGATCCTGCAAAACAACATCTAGTAAAGCGGGTCATCGGGGTCGGTGGAGATCACGTTGTTTGTTGCGACAACAAAAAGCTGCTCACAATTAATGGAGTTGCCGTTAAGGAGCCCTACATATTTAAGGGTGACGTTCCCAGTGACTCAAGTTTCAATGTCACGGTCCCCAAAGGAATGTTGTGGGTAATGGGAGACCATCGCGCAGCAAGTGCTGATTCACGTTTCCATATGGAAGACATTAATAAGGGCATGGTTCCGGAAAAGATGGTTGTGGGCAGAGTTGTAGCTGTCATTTGGCCTTGGCGCGATGCAACGATCATTCATCGCATCAACGTTCTAAAGTAAATTAGTACATGAAAGTCATCGAGCGAATCTTGCTCGATGCTGGTATTTCACCTATCGCGGGCGTCGATGAAGCCGGACGCGGTGCCTGTGCTGGTCCTCTTGTGGTTGCATCCGTTGTCTTGAAGGATCCATTCGCTCCTGAGTTAGCACGAATTCGTGATTCAAAAGAAATTGGCGAAGAAGAGCGCGAAGAGTTGTTCGACCTTGTTACTGAAGAAGCATTAGCTATTTCAGTCATTGAAATTTCATCGCACGTAATCGATGAGCGAGGAGTGCACGCAGCAAATCTTGATGGAATGAGAAGGGCAGTCCAAGGATTATCAATGACTCCCTCATATGTCCTTACCGACGGATATGTGATTGAGGGCTTGGGGCTACCCACTCTTGCTGTCTGGAAAGGCGACCAAGTGGTGCATTCGATCAGCGCGGCCTCGATCATTGCGAAAGTTACGCGAGATCGAATTATGCGAAAAATGGATCTGGATTTTCCGATGTATGGATTTGCTCGCCACAAAGGTTACGGAACTCAAGCACACACGCAAGCTCTTGAAGAGTTTGGGCCATGTGAGTTCCATCGGCGTTCATTTGCGAATGTGGCCGCCATTATCAACACTGGGGCTTAGCCCACATCGCTTAATTGTTCTTGATTCTGCGCAAGTTTGAGGCTTTAGCGTGCCCTCACTATGGCAACGAAACATGACCCAGAAAAGACTAATACAAGTATCGGACTCTTCGGTGAACGAGTTATTGCTCAATTTCTTCGCTCGAATGGAGCAAAGATCCTCGACCGCAACTGGCGGATAAAAGATGGCGAGATTGACATTGTGGCGCGTCATGACAGCGGGACCATTGCTTTTGTTGAAGTCAAAACTCGTTCATCATTGGCATTCGGACATCCACTGGAGTCGATCTCGTCTGAAAAATCGCAAAGGCTCCAGCGATTGGCTTTAGGATGGCTTGCAGCACATCACTGCTTAGGCGTCGATTATCAAATAGATTGTGCTGCTGTATTGCTCGGTAAACCTGGTGAACACACGATCGAGTATCGAGCGAATGTCCTATGACGCTAGGTATGAGTCTTGGAGTTGCACTCGTTGGCCTCGAAGGTCATTTGGTGACGATAGATGTTGACATTGCTGATGGGTTACCGGGCTACACACTTTTAGGTTTACCCGATACCGCATTAACCGAATCAAGAGACAGAGTGAGGTCGGCCTTAGTCAATTGCTTGCAGAATTGGCCTAATCGCAAAGTAACTGTTTCTCTTTCGCCAGCTTGGCTTCCTAAGAGTGGTCCTAATTTCGATCTTCCAATTGCGATTGCACTTTTGGCCGCGCAGCAAAGCATTCCATCAGAACATACTGTCGACACCTTGTTTTTGGGAGAACTGGCCCTTGATGGTCGAATTCGCGCAGTGCGCGGAGTTCTTCCCTCGCTCATAGCTGCCTACAAGGCAGGGATTACAACTGCGGTTGTACCCCAGGCAAATTATCTTGAAGCACAATTGATGTCTGAGATGACGATTATTCCGATGACGAATCTCAATGAGCTCTTGCATTGGTTGAAAACAGGGCAACGGGATGAAGTTCAAGGCCTTGATGTGGTAATCGATATCGGTGATGAACTCTTTGATTTTAGCGATCTTGCTGGACAACAACGTGCTCGAACTGCGGCAGAGGTTTCTGCGGTGGGCGGTCATCATTTGCTTTTGATCGGGCCACCAGGGGCCGGAAAAACAATGATTGCTCAACGCTTTCCTGGGATCTTGCCTCCGCTTTCTCGAAACGAATCCTTAGAAGTTACCGCGATTCATTCCATTGCTGGGGGATTTAGTGTCAGATCTCCCTTGTCCAGTAGTGCGCCATTTATTGCACCTCATCACACAGCAACCCGAGTTGCGATGGTGGGGGGAGGGAGTCATCACATTCGTCCAGGTGCATGTTCTCTTGCGCATCGGGGCGTCCTATTTATTGATGAAGCACCAGAGTGCGGAGTTGGTGTTTTGGATTCTTTACGGCAACCCCTTGAATCTGGCTCAATCACCATTGCCAGAAGTGTCGGAAGCATTGCCTACCCTGCACAATTTCTATTAATCCTCGCAGCTAACCCTTGCCCATGCGGAAAATTTTCAGGGCGAGGTAGAAATTGCACATGTAGTTCGCAGCAAGTGAGGCGCTATCTCAGCAAACTTTCTGGCCCTTTGATGGATCGAATTGATTTGAGAGTTGAAGTCGAAGCGCTGAGCAGAGTCGAGATGATGCAACCCGAACTTGGTGAAGGTAGCTCAACTATCCGAGCCAGAGTTATTGCTGCCCGCGCCGTAGCAAGTGCACGATTTAGATTTGATCCCTGGTCACTCAACTCAGAAATTCCGAGTCGAGCTCTTCGTACTTCCTACCAACCGGAGAGAGCTGCCATGAATTTCTTGCACAATGAGCTTGACCAAGAACATATATCGGCGCGAGGGCTTCATAAAGTAATGAGAACCGCCTGGAGCGTTGCAGATCTCGCGGGGCACCTCATTCCCTCAGTTGAAGATACCAAGATTGCATATTCACTACGCGAAGGCATTGGGCTATGAATGTCATGGAAGCGAGAGCACTCCTTTTTTCTGTGATCGAAGGTGGGCATAGTTTCTGGGGGCAGGAGATTGGACTCCTTGGGCCAATCAATGTTGCCGAGAAGCTCGTTAACCTCGGCTATGAAGGAGTTAAGTTCGACAGGATTAACAGCGCCACACGCAAGTTAAATGTAGGTCAGGTACTTGAAAGTATTGCCATAGCGAATGCGCAGTTCATCACTCCTGAGCATGACCATTGGCCAGTGGGCCTCAAAGATCTGGCAGCACCACCAATCGGACTAGTAGTAAAGGGCAAATCTGAAGTTCTCTTGCATTCTTCTCTGGCAATTGTTGGGACTCGCAATCCAACGAACTATGGAGTGAGGGTGGCCGGAGATTTCGCCGCAGGGTTTGTTGACCGCGAGTGGGCGATAGTGAGCGGTGGCGCGTACGGAATCGACGGTGCTGCGCATAAAGGTGCGTTGATTGCAGAAGGCATAACTATTGCGGTGATTGCAACTGGGGTGGATGTTAATTATCCGGCAGGGCATGCACGGCTATTTGCAGAGATTGCAGATTCTGGTGCAATCGTGAGCGAAGTGGTGCCAGGTTCGCACGCTATTCCTGCGCGATTTCTTACGCGAAATAGATTGATAGCGGCAATCTCGAAGGCAACTCTTGTAGTGGAGGCCGCATTCCGCAGCGGATCATTGCGCACTGCGCGAGATGCCGCAGAACTACTACGACCAGTCATGGCAATTCCTGGCCCCATCACTTCTCCCACAAGCGAAGGGTGTCATCGGCTTATTGGGGAGCGATCGGCAGAAGTGGTCACATCCATAGTTGATGCAGTGGAGTTCATTGCCACCCACAGGTGAGAGACTTGCCCCATGAGTGAATTTCGTTCAGGCTTTGTTGCCATAGTTGGCCGGCCTAACACTGGAAAATCAACTCTCGTTAATGCATTGGTTGGAAGCAAGATTGCAATTACATCGCCACACCCCAATACAACCAGACATGCAATCCGCGGAATCGTGAATCGCCCTGATTTTCAGGCGATAGTGGTTGATACTCCCGGAATCCATAAGCCAAAGACACTTCTGGGACACCGCCTTAATGCTGTTGTTGGAGAAAGTTTAGATTCCGTCGATGTCATCATTATGTGCATTCCGGCAGATGAAGTCTCAGGCTCAGGAGACCAATTCATTATCGATGAAGTTAATAAGCATCCACGCAGCAAGAAGATTGCGGTGATTACTAAAACAGACCTTGTTAATAAAGCAGAACTAGCGCAGCGCCTCATGGGAATTGTGGAACTTGCGAAAGATTTCACGTGGGATGAAATTATTCCGGTTTCAGCAGTTATTCACGACCAGATAGATCTTCTCTCATCCCTTATCGGGGCATCCCTTAAGCCAGGTCCTGAGTTTTATCCCAAAGATATGGTGAGTGATCAACCCCAAGAAAAATGGATTTGTGAACTTATTCGGGAAGCGGCTTTGCGGGATGCTCGTCAAGAATTACCACACTCCATCACAGTAACAATTGATGAGATGTCTGAGCGAGAAGAACAAGGCAGCCGATCTTTTTATGACATTCACGCAACAATTCATATTGAAAGAGATTCGCAGCGCGGTATTTTATTAGGCCACCAAGGTGAGCGATTGAAAGATATCGGCACTCGTGCACGGGCTGATATTGAAAGAATTTTGTCAGCACGTGTATTTCTGGGACTACATATTAAAGTTTCGAAAGAATGGCAGAAGGATCCGAAATTGCTTGAGCGATTGGGTTTCGGAGAGAACTAAGAAGTTTTAGTTTTTCGACTGGCTAGGTATGAACCAAGTAAGACCAGCGGAAGTCCAATCGCAATTCCTAGGGTGAGCGGTTCCGAAAGAATGAGAACTCCAAGTACCACGGCAAAGGCGGTATTGAGGTATGTCACTAGGGATGCTCGGGCAGCGCCAATTTCGTCCATGACTGCAAAGAAGACGATAAATGCTGCTGCGGTGCAAAGAACGCCAAGCACCACGATCGCGAATATTGCGCTTGCGGAAATGTGATGACGGGGCCACTGGAGGATTCCAAAGGGCGTGTAGATAAGGGCGGCCATTCCCATTCCCACAGCATTGACAGCGACTCCGGAAACATTTGGAAGCTTTTGAGTAATCATGTTTACCGCATACCCATATCCAACTGAGGCAACGAGCACAAAAATAATTGCCCACAGCGCGCTGTGCCCGGAAAGACTTTCGATCCCAACAAGAAGAAAGACGCCTAGGAAACCGATCAGCATGCCAACAAGTCGCTTATGGTGCCAAACGGTTTTGTCGCCATGGAGTGAAGCAAAGATTGTTGACCATATGGGCACAGAAGCTATGAGAAGCGCTGTGAGTCCAGATGAAATCTCGGTTTCAGCCTTTGTAATTAGATACCAAGGGAAAACCATTTCTGTAATTGCGTAGAGAAGTACAAACTTCCACCCTTTCATTGCTGCAGCCAGGGTTCCCTGTTTTACAGAAATAGGGATAAGGATTGCTGCACCGATAACTAGGCGAGCAAAAACTATCCATCCTGGCTCAAATTCACGAACGGCTATGCGCAAGAATAGGTAAGGAATGCCCCATAGGAATCCAGCCAAGACAAAAAGTAGCCAATTCTTGCGTGTCATCTAGACAGTGCCCTGTGTCGAGGTTTAGATCGCATTGAGGATTTCTAGAATCCACTCTGAACATTCAGTGATCGCAATATCTGCTGTTTTCGTTACTGATCCCATGATCAAAAATCCATGAATCATTCCTGCGTAATCTTTGTAATAAGTCTTCACTTTAGCTTCGCGAAGTACCTTGTCATAGATAACCCCATCGTCTTTGAGCGGATCAAATTCAGCTGTAATGGTGATTGTTGGTGGCAAGTTGACAAAACTCTTCGCGCTCATTGGCACCGCATATGGATCTTGATCATGAGATGTGCCTTGCAAATATTGCTGCCAAAACCATTCCATGGAGTGACGAGATAAACCAAAACCAGTTTCAAAGGATTTATAGGTACTCGTATTCAGGTCGCGACCCACCCCTGGATAGATTAGGAATTGATATGCAATCGAGGGACCATTGGCATCACGCGCTTTGAGTGCAACCGCAGCAGCTAAATTGCCTCCAGCGCTATCTCCGCTCACTCCGATTTTTTTTGCATTAATTCCCAATTCCTTGGCGTTTTCGTGGGTCCACAAAAATGCTGCATAACAATCATCAAATGGAATCGGATAGGGATGCTCGGGCGCTTTTTGATAACTGACCGCAATAATTACTGAGCCCGTTCTATTTGCAAGTGCAGTTAAGCCTGCATCATAAATGTCGATGAAATTTACGACCCAGCCCCCTCCATGGAAATAGACTATTGCTGGTGCGTCCTGAGAATTAGTGGGACGATAAATTCGAATCGGTAGGTCTGAGGTAGGCCCTGGTATGAATCGGTTAGTGAGAGAAAAGATTTCTTCTGGAATTCCAGCAACGTCAACACGGCCGTAGGTGCCTGCTCGAGAGACGCGCACTGGGGCCTGCCACACTTCCGGCAAGGCAGCGGCAGCACGTATTTTTAGAAATTCAACAAATTCTGGGGCTAAAGGCATAGGTGTTTTTAGCAGGAAAAGCATAGAAAACACAATTCGTTGAATGCCGATGACTTAGTTAGACTAGGCCCTGTCAGTGTTGACTAATACTTTGAATGATGACTGCTCAATCGAGCGTTGGAGCTAAAGAAATGCGAATTGGTGTTTTAACTGGCGGGGGAGATTGCCCCGGGCTCAATGCAGTTATTCGCGCTGTAGTGCGCAAAGGTGTCAAAGAGTACGGACACGAATTTGTAGGTTTTCGCGATGGATGGAGAGGCACTCTCGAAGGTTTAACAATGCCTTTGGATATTGCCGCAACTAGAGGAATCTTGCCACGTGGTGGAACAATCCTAGGTTCTTCTCGGACAAATCCTTTTAAGATTGAAAACGGCGTTGAACGAATTAAAGAAAATCTTGCCACTTCTGGAATCGATGCGCTCATTGCCATCGGCGGAGAGGACACCCTCGGAGTTGCAACAAAACTAGATGGCCTGGGTGTCAAAGTCATTGGCGTTCCCAAGACCATTGATAATGACCTCAATAACACGGACTACACATTTGGTTTCGATACAGCGGTCAATATTGCTGTCGAGGCGATTGATCGCCTTCACACCACTGCAGAGTCTCATCATCGCGCTCTTATCGTTGAAGTCATGGGTCGCCATGCGGGTTGGATCGCACTTCATTCCGGGTTAGCCGGAGGCGCTGCCTGTATTTTGATTCCTGAGCAAAAGTTCTCTGTGGCAAAAGTATGCGAATGGGTTGAATCTCGTTTTAAAACTAATTACGCGCCAATCATTGTTGTTGCAGAGGGCGCGATTCCTCAAGACGGTGACATGGTTGTCAAAGATGAAACAAAAGATGCGTTTGGTCACGTCAAACTTTCAGGAATTGGAGAATGGTTGGCTCAAGAAATCGAAATCCGCACTGGCAAAGAAGCGCGGACAACAGTGCTTGGACATGTTCAGCGCGGTGGCTCTCCCACTGCATTTGATCGTGTACTTGCTACCCGGTTTGGCCTCCACGCCATCACTGCGGCCCATGAAGGCGATTGGGGCAAAATGGTTGCCTTACATGGCACAGACATAGTCCGAGTTCCACTTATTTCGGCTACCGAAAAACTTAAGACTGTGGATCTGGCTCGCTATCAGGAAGCAGAGATTTTCTTCGGTTAAGCGGGGTAATTACCTACGCGATCACCGATGAATTCTCTACTCTAAGCAACTATGGTCACTTTAGATTCCCTCTTTACTCCAGGACTTGTCGCTGCCCAGCAGCCTCAATGGCCGGGAGGAAATGATGGCGCACCTATTAAGGCCGCTGTTGCCGAGTTAAAGATTCTTCCTCCATTAGTTTTTGCTGGCGAGTGCGATAACTTGAAGGCACGGATCGCTGATGCAGCAGCAGGTAAAGCATTTTGGTTACAAGGTGGAGATTGCGCCGAAACATTTGCAGCGGCTACTGCAGATTCCATTCGGAATCGCATTAAGACGATTCTGCAGATGGCTGCAGTTTTGCAGTATCACTCCAGTTTGCCTGTCGTCAAAGTTGGCCGCATGGCTGGGCAATTTGCTAAGCCCAGGTCAAACGATTCTGAAACTCGAGGCAATGTCACTTTACCTGCATACCGGGGCGATGCAGTCAATGGTTTGGATTTCACAGAGGAGTCGCGTACCCCTGACCCGCAGCGCCTTGTTAAGGTTTACAACACTTCTGCATCAACACTGAATTTAGTTCGTGCCTTTACTCAAGGTGGTTTTGCAGACCTTCGTCAGGTACACGAATGGAACAAGGGATTCATTAGAGATTCATCCGTTGGAGTTCGCTATGAAGAGATGGCAAAGGAAATCGGCCGAGCCCTTGAGTTCATGAAATCTGCTGGCGTCGACCCAGAAGCATTCAAGACAGTTGATTTCTTTTCAAGCCATGAGGCTCTCATTCTTGAATACGAAAAGGCGCTCACTCGTATTGATTCAAGGACTCAATTGCCGTATGACGTTTCTGCACATTTTATTTGGATTGGTGAACGCACTCGGCAATTAGATGGGGCGCACGTAGATTTTGCTTCAAAGGTGCGAAATCCAATTGGCGTCAAGCTTGGGCCAAAATCCACCGTCGCTGATGCTTTGGCGCTAATAGACAAGCTCGACCCAAATCGTGAACCTGGACGACTCACATTCATTACTCGTATGGGCGCTAGCAAGATTCGCGAAGCACTGCCACCCCTTGTTGATGGAGTTACAAAATCTGGAGCTCAAGTGCTGTGGGTCTGTGATCCGATGCACGGCAATACATATGAGGCTCCAAGTGGTTATAAGACGCGTAGTTTTGAAGATGTTCTCGATGAGGTCAAGGGCTTTTTTGAAGTCCACAAGGCCCTCGGGACCCATCCAGGGGGTATTCATATTGAACTCACTGGCGATGATGTGACCGAATGTGTTGGTGGGGGAGAAAACATTTCACATGAGGATCTTTCTACCCGTTACGAGAGCGCCTGCGATCCGCGATTAAATCATGCTCAGTCATTAGAGCTCGCTTTTCTAGTGGCGGAGATGCTCCGCGATCGTTAATCTTGCGTAATGTCTCTTCTGTCGAGCGCAAAGAAAACACCAATAGGCACCCTGCAATTGATAGCAGATGAACACGTTCTACTAGCTGCAAGTTTTGGAGAACTTTCGTTTTCTGAAGTCTCACTCAGCGGAGTTCAGCAAGTAAAGAAGATTCCAATTATCTCCGATCTGATCGATGACTATTTTGATGGAGATATCGATGCGATAAATGCTATTTTGGTGCGACAACCAGGTCCTGCTTTCTCTCAAACAGCATGGAAAGCAATGCGAAAAATTAAGGCGGGGAAAGTTCTTTCCTACGCTGACTTAGCCCAACGTTCCGGGTCGTCCGCGGCTGTAAGAGCTGCAGGCACAGCCTGTGCAAAAAATGGAATTGTTTTAGTGGTTCCTTGCCATCGAGTTGTAAAAACTGGAGGAGCATTGGGAAATTATGCCTACGGTCTGCCTGCGAAAGAATGGTTACTTCGACATGAGGGTGCGCTTTAGAGCATCAGCGATCACATCTGCTGCATATTCCATTGCAGCATCATCGATGTCTAAGTGAGTGACTATTCGAGCGAAATTAGTTCCAAATGCTCCAATGAGAACTCCTTCAGGTGCAACCATCTCCACAAATTCTGCAGCGGTAACAGGAAGTTCGCGCAGATCTAGCGCGACAATATTTGTATCGACGAGTGCAGGATCAATTGTGGATGGCGCTACGGAGTGAGCGCGCTTGGCGAGGAATTGTGCACGTCGGTGATCGTGTGACAAAAGGGGAAGGTTGGTATCTAGGGCGTAGTGAGCGGCTGCGGCAAGAATGCCTACCTGGCGCATTCCGGAGCCGTAGCGCTTGCGCCATACACGGGCTCTTGTGACGTTGGCTTTCGTGGAGAGCATGGCGGAGCCAACTGGTGCTCCAAGGCCCTTGGAAAAGCAAATGCTGATCGTGTCGAAGTGCTTTCCATATTCTAAAAATGAAACTCCCGATGCAATATGAGCATTCCAAATGCGCGCACCATCAAGGTGCATCGAAAGGCCAAGGCCGAGAGATTCCTTGCGGAGTAATGCAATCTCTTCGATCGGTTGAATCGTTCCACCACCGAAGTTGTGAGTGTTCTCCACAGCGATAGCAGTTGTCGAAACCATGTATGGGCCAGAATTAGGGCGTGCAATTTCAAGAGCATCACTTGCACGTAGTAGCCCGCGGGCAGCTTGCCACGTACGAGTAGTGATGCCCCCAAAGACTGCGCTGCCGCCTAGTTCGGCTCTGACAATGTGTGAATTAGTTTCCGTTAAAAGTTCCTCGCCGGGAGCAACCAATATTCGCACTCCAAGTTGGTTAGCAAGAGAACCTGAGGGAGTGAATACGGCGGCTTCTTTCCCAAACATTGCCGCCACGCGTTCTTCTAGGGCATTTACCGTTGGATCTTCCCCATACACGTCATCGCCCACTGGTGCTTGAGCCATGAGCTCGCGCATTGACTGCGAAGGAGTTGTAACGGTGTCAGAACGAAGGTCAACGCGCATAGTCTGAGTATCTCACGCTTCTTGAAGCACGATTAGGAACATGGCGATGACAACCAGCGCGCCTCCTAAGGCAACTCGCAGTGTCAATATTTCGCCACCGAAAATTACGGCAAAAATTGCCGCGAATACTGTTTCCATCGTCAGGATCACTGCCACTTTAGTAGGTGCGATGTGAGCCTGTGACCACGTCTGAACAATGAAGGCAATCACAGTTGCAAAAATGGCGGTGAAAATTACAACAGCCCAGATGCCTTGATCGGGCGGAGCAAGATATCCATCCTTAATAGTTCCTAATCCAGAAAAAAGTGCACAGGTGCTTAATTGGATAATCGTGAGGGCGTAGGTGTCTCGCCCGCTGCTCCATCGAGCAAGGCAGATGATATGGCAGGCAAATGCAATGGCGCTGCCAAATACTAGGAATTCACCAGTGCCCATCGCCCACCCATGTAAAGAGAGTAAAGCGAGTCCGATTGTTGCGACAGCAACATAACCCCAAAGTTTGCCTGCTATGCGATGGCCCAAGACCACAGCTGCCAGTAATGGAGTTATGACGACATAAAGTCCTGTGACAAATCCGGTGACTGCGGCGCTCGAGCGTGCAAGGCCTAGAGTTTGCAAGATGTAACCCGACGCCAAGAATGTTCCCGCAATAAATCCACGTAAGAGTAAATCTTTGGAAAAATGTTTGATTACCTGTGGTCGCAAAATAAGCATCGCCAGAGCAGCGAATCCAAAGCGGGAAAATAAAAAGCTATAGACATCTTGCCGCTGGATGGCATCTTTCATTAAAAAAAATGTAGATCCCCACATTGCAGAAACGAGCAGGAGGGCAACTGGCGCAAGCCGTACGTGTTTGCTCATCCGCGCATTTTCTTCAAGAGTGCAACTTCTTTTCCGTGCTCAAGTTCTTGCCCAGGGGTTTCTAGTATTAGGGGAGCGTTAGAGACAGCAGGATGGGCTAGAAGTTCCTTAAATGGATCGACGCCAATTTTGCCATCACCGATATTCTCATGACGATCCTTCAGCGCCCCGCAAACATCCTTGGAATCATTTGCATGTATCAGTTGGATTCGTTCTGCTCCCGCAATTGAAACTAATAAGTCTAAAGTTTCCGTCATTCCACCCTTAATGGAAATATCGTGGCCAGCTGCAAAGACATGACATGTGTCAAGACAAATCCCTACTTTGGGATGAAATTCGAGGGCTTCTAAGTATTTAGTGAGATCGTCGAGTTTCTTTACCAGCGATTGGCCTTGCCCGGCGGTGGGCTCTAAGAGAAGTGTGGGAGCGTCATCACCGAGTGAGTTCAATACGGGCATCATGCCTTCGTGGATTTGCTTCCACGCTTGTGCGACATGGTTAACGTCAACAGCAGAGCCAGTATGAATAACAACTCCGAGTGCGCCGATTTCAGCGCCCCGCTTGAGTGAATAAGCAGTTGAAGCAAGGGAGTTTTCGTATGTTCCTACCGTTGGCGACCCGAGGTTAATGAGAAATGGAGCATGGACATAAGTTGCAATATCTAATTCACCAGCTTTAGTACGAAAGGCTTCATCTGCTTCAAAGTTTGCCTCTGGCATTGCCCATCCTCGTGGGTTCGAGGCAAATACTTGTATCGCTTCTGCTTTTACGTCAAGGGCGTAAGCAATAGATCGTTTTGCCATTCCACCCGATGTTGGAACGTGCGCTCCAATACGCGGGCGGGTAGCAGACATTTGCCTACCCTACTGTGATGGTGACCGTACTGCCACGTTTAACTTTGGTGCCAACCTTTGGGGAGATGTTGGTGACGGATTTGATCTTGGCTTTACCTATTTTCTTCACCATCACCTTCAAATCGAGGTCCTGCAATGCGCTGGTGGCTTTTGATTGGGTTAAAGAATAGATATTTGGAATAAAGACAGATTCAGATCCCTTTGATACGACGAGCACAACTTTCGTACCCTTACCAGCGGTCGCGACATCTGGTGTTTGCGATATGACGGCCCCCGTTGCGATTGTGTCGCTGAAGGCAAAGTCGGAAGTGACATCAAATCCTGCATCGGTGAGCTCGTTTAATGCTTGCTCTCCACTCTTTCCGACATATGAACTCATGACCACAAGTTCAATTCCTTTGCTCACTAAAATATCTATTGTGGAGTCTCGCGTGACCGAAGTCCCGACAGCAGGTGTGGTGCTGATGACAATTCCGTCAGGAACATCTGAGCTAAAACTTGTTGTTACATTTCCAATCTTCAGGGGACTTTTCATGATGAGCGCTGTAGCGGCATCCGGTGTAATGCCATGCACATCTGGAACTAGGTATCTTTCTGGACCTTTTGAGAGGGTAAATGAGACTGTTCCCGCCGCTTTTACCTTCCCGCCGCCACCTGGTTTTGAAGAAATAATCTTTCCCTTAGGAATATCTTCACTAAAAACTTCTTCGCCGACAACAGATTTCAATCCCAGTGGCTCAAGTGCCTGATTTGCTTCAGCAACGCTCATCCCAGCAACTGAAGGAACAACTATTCGTACTCCAGGACCGACAAGAAGGTACCAACCTCCTGCACATAGAGCGATCACTATAAGAAGAGCAACCCATCGATTCCTTTGAACTCGCGCACTTGCTCGCTTCTTTTTGGCGCGCACACTTTCTTTGGCCGCTGGCATAGTTAACACTGTGCCAGAGATTGGAGGTGTTTTGCCTGTCGAAACCCTCGAGCCTTTACGAGATTTATCTCGCACCGGCATCGCAGGTAGATCGAGTTCGAGGCTCATTTGGGTTCGCTTTGGGTCGAGTACGGCCAGCACATCTCTCATCTCATCGAGAAATTGACCAGCATCACGAGGTCGATCATCGGGGTTAAGGCTCGTGGCTCGCGCGACAAGGGCGTCTACTAAAGGATTAATTCCTTTGACTACCATCGAAGGCGTTGGAACTTTTTCGTTGACGTGTTTATAGGCAATTTCAATTGGAGTTTGGCCCTCAAAAGGTTTCTCTCCGGTGAGTAATTCGTAGGCAACAATGCCTACGGAATAGACATCACTTCGAGAATCCGTCACACCCCGTTGGACCTGCTCGGGGGGTAGATAGGAAACGCTGCCCAATATGACACTTGATTCGGTGGTCAAAGTTCTGCCTATGAGATCGCCAGTTGCTAATCCAAAATCAGCAATTTTAACGAAACCCGATGAAGAGATCAGAATGTTTTCGGGTTTTATATCACGATGGACGATCCCAACTTTATGCGCAGCAGCAAGAGCGCTAAGCACAGGAATGAGGTACCTAAGCGTTTCTTCCTGCGAAAGTTTGCCCCGTTCAAAAAGGTAATCACGAAGAGTGTGACCCTCGATCAATTCCATCACTAGAAATACAGCTGGAACGCCACTTTGATTCCACCCTTGATCTTGTACGGCGACAATATTGGGATGGGTGAGTGCCGCCGCAGCCTTTGCTTCTCGAATAAACCTATTCACAAACTCTTCGTCATTTGCCAGATGCGAGTGCATGATTTTTACAGCTACTTTACGATCTAGGCGAGTGTCTAGCCCTTCATAAATAGTGGCCATTCCTCCGGTTGCAATCTGACGCAGGAGCTCATACCTGCTGTCAATAAGTTCTCCAGAAAGATCGGCCACGGGAAAATCTTAGGCAATTCGACCCAAATTATTCTTTTCGGCGCGCTGCGAAACTACATTGTCGATAGAACAAAATCTGCATTCTCGCGAGTTTTGTCGTGAGAAAAATGGCGCACTTCCTCTTGCTGCCACCGCTGCATCTGTGAAGAAATCAATTCACCATCACGGTCTATCACTCGTTGAAGTCCAATCGATGGGTCAATGTCCAACCAAATAGTTGCGAGAGTGAATTCACGAACTATTTGTTGGGCGCTTCCAACGCCTTCGAGAATCAATAAGTCACACGGATTAATGATTCGTGCTGAATCAAGACAGGCTGAACTCCAGTTATATATGGGTACTTGGGAAGCGCTATTTTGACCTAGATCCTCAAGAAGGCTAGACAGAGTGTGCTTCAAGGAATTTCCCAACGCGTCGTCCCAGCCATGGTAAATCTCATCCATCCCAAGAACGCTGACCTGCATCTGAGTACTAAATGCAAGGAATAGTTCATGAGCAAGTGTTGTTTTCCCAGCCCCAGCCCGCCCATCAATGGCTATGACGCGAGTTGTCCCGCACCGTGGGGGCGATAAGAAGATTTCATTCAGGTCATCAATGAGATTCATACCTTATTTACGCGCACCAACCAGGATCGCCAGCCAATGAGCGCCATAAAAGTAAAGGCGAGATAAAGAGCTCCCGTAAACCAATAGCCCAGTGTGAAATACTCAATCGTTGCAACCGCATCGACGATAAACCACAAAGGCCAGTTTTCGAATTTTTCATAGACCATCAAAACTTGGGCAATGAAACTTCCAATGAAAATAAAAGAATCAGACCATGTGGCTGCTGCACCAATGCGGTGAAGGGCCGGCGCGAGGATAATCCAAGAAAGGAAAAGCCCAACGGCCCAATAGGAAATTGATTTTCTGCTTAACTTCCCAGGCACGGCCCCCGTGGGAGCCCAGCCAAACCAGCCCCACACTGCAGCGGCGATGAAAACAAATTGCAATGTAGCACTTGCCAAGAGATTCACTTTGTAGAAAAAAACTGCATATAGGAAGCTGCTGATGATCCACCACGGCCACGTAATTCGCTTTCCAGTAATTCCGTATGCCACGCCAATGAAGGAAGTCAGAGCGGCAACAAGTTCCAGGGCGGTAAGGTCGTATCCCCAAATTCGGAAAAGTATAAACATTCATGATCCTTCCGCGTCCGCATTATCGGACTGGTCAAACGGTCGATCTGAGTTTCAGATCCTCTCAGCCGTGTCGGCTCCCGTATTTGTTACTCTAGCAATGAATTCGGCACAATGGTGGCATGGGCAAATTCGGATACATGGCGATGCTTGCCTTTACAGTTGCGGGATCCTTTTGGTTGGAAATCGTTCTCAGAGTTGGAGTTTTGCGACGTATCAAGAGGGCGCTTGTCAGCATTGCACCAATCGCTTTTTGCTTTCTGATCTGGGACTCATATGCGATTTCGCGTCGACACTGGGCCTTTGACCCCAACCAGATACTCGGGGTTTATGGGCCGGGAGGCATCCCGCTTGAGGAATATCTTTTCTTTTTGGTAGTACCCCTTGCTGCGATTATGACAATCGAAGCGGTACGCCGAGTAAAAGGTAATTGGTCAATGGGGGATGAGCAATGAGCTATTCGCAAATTGCTCTGGTTGCCTTGATTCATGCGATAGTTATGGATGGATTCGTCACACAAACTTTTTTGCTCCGACGAAAAGGGTTTTGGGCTTCCTATGCGATTGTCTTGCCATTTCAACTTCTCACAAATTGGTGGTTGACCTCCCGTGAGATTGTCACTTACAACGCTCATGTGATCGTAGGAACTCGAATCGCGAGCGCTCCAATAGAAGATTTAATATTCGGTTTTGCCTTGATCCTCAGCGTGCTGTCTTTGTGGATCTACCAAGGAAGGCGCTGACGAGCAAGAACCGCTCTGACGTAAGCCTTGCCCGCCACCTGTAATCTGCGAACGTTTGATGTTGTCGCGCGTCTATTAAAAATATCGTAGTCAATCTTTTCGACTTCATCAACGATTCCACAGTAAAGATTACTAGCGGCTTCTATACATGGACGAGATTGCTTTGAGAGTAATTGGATTCCGGGTTGGGCTTCTCGTTGAAGTCGGCGCACACGCGCAATCTGTTCTTTGAGAACGGAAACTATTTGCGGCGTCAGAATTCTGCGCTCTAACATCTCGCGATCAACTCCGTGTGCACGAAGTTCTTCCATGGGCAAGTAAATTCTTCCGCGGTCAAGATCTTCGCCAACATCACGGATGAAATTGGCTAGTTGAAATGCGGTCCCTAGTTTTTCTGCGGGTATGAGCGCTTCAGGGGAGAGAGCGCCTAGAACTGGAACCATCTCTAAGCCAATGACGCTTGCTGACCCATAGACGTATTCCATCAGATCCGAATACGTTTCATAAGAAGTGACAGTTAAATCCATCTCCATGGATGATAAGAAAGCTTCGAAATACTGGTGTGGAATCGAGAATTTATTGACTGTGTCGATGAGTGCCATCCCAATGTAATCGGAACTTTCCCCAGTTTTTAAACTTTCAAGAATTGAATCCCCCCAAGTCCGTAATTGGTGAGCCTTTTGTTCGGGAGACAATTGCGAGTCGAGGTCATCTACAATTTCATCGGCAAATCGAGCAAAACCGTAGAGCGCATGCACGTAGGGCCGTTTATCTTTTGGGAGCAACAGCGTTGCTAGGTAGTAAGTTTTTCCATGCAAAGAATTTAAGCGCTTGCACTCTTGATAAGAAGCCTCTAGAGCGTCCATCTTTACTTTATGGGCCCGACGATTCGTTCAGCAGCCAAGCGCCCCGAAATCAAAACCATAGGGACACCAACCCCAGGTTGAGTACCCGATCCGGCAAAGACAACGTTTTCAAATCCTTGAGCTAAATTGCGTGGACGAAATGGTCCGGTTTGAAAAAAAGTATGTGCACTGGCAAAAGGGGCACCTCGCTCCATGCCTTGCATTTCCCAATCTAGCGGAGTGGTGATTGATTCAACTTCTATTGAATCTCCAAAGTTTGTATAACCGCGCGCCTCCAAAGTTTTTATCATCTGATTTCGATATGAGCCAGCCTGTTTCTTCCAATCAATGTCAGCATCGAGATTCGGAGTGGGAAATAGTACGTAATACGAATGCTTACCTTCAGGAGCCAAACTCGCATCATCTAATGACGGCACCGTTACTAAGATGCTCGGATCGGTCATGAGAATTTTCTTATTAATAAGTTCGTCGAAAACCCCATCCCAAGAATTGCCGAAGTGAATATTGTGATGAGCGATATGTGAATAACCCTGTCGAGATCCGACCAACATAGTGACGCACGATGGCGAATATTTCAGACGCTTGATTGAGGCTGGAGTACGTCCTAGAAGATCCCTCCAAGCCACCGGAAGGTCTGGGTTAAGAACAAGAACATCGCATTCAATACGTTCTCCGGTATGAGTGAGGACAGCATTGGCTCTTCCATTGCGATGCTCAATCTTTGTCGCCGTTGTGTTGTATTTGAATGTCACGCCATGTTTTTGCGCAGCGGCAGCAAGTGCGCGGGGGAGTGCGTGCATCCCGCCTTTTGGAAAGAAAACACCATTAACTGAATCCATGTAGGCGATTACCGCATAAATTGCTAGAGCCTGTTGTGGACTTACTCCCGCGTACATTGCTTGGAATGAATACACCTTTTGTAGGCGCGGATCTTTAAGAAACTGATTGACCTTCGGCGCAAGTCGACGGAAGCCCCCTAAGGCGATCAGGCGTGCGAGATTTGGAGTCAATAGATTGAGAGGCGAATCGATATTTCGATCGATGAAATCGTTCATCTCATATTTGTAGAGTTTTGTAACAAAATCTACGTAGCGGCGGTAGCCAGCTGCATCTTCGGCACTGACATTTTTAGCAATTTCTGCTTCCATCTCATCAGTATTGGCGTGTACATCTAATTGAGAGCCATCTGCATAGAATGCACGATAAAGGGGTGCGACGGGTTTGAGTTCTAGCCAATCTTTGAGCTCTTCGCCGACGCTATTGAAGGCATCGTTGATAAGACTTGGCATTGTCAATACTGATGGGCCAGTATCAAATGAGTAGCCATCTTTTTTTAATAAACCATTTCGCCCACCAGGAACTGATTCTCGCTCTATCACAGTGACTCGTCGCCCCGCACCGGCCAATCGAAGCGCTGCGCTGAGCCCGGCAAGTCCTGCTCCAACAATCACAACGTGATCAGTGGGTCCCTTTACTCTTGCGGGCATTTACAAACTCCTACGTATCGCAATCGAGGCAAGCTCACTTAGGAGAGCATGCGCAGAGGCATCAATTTCATCACGACCTAAGGCATCTAGCGCGGTGAGAGTGAGTTTTTCAATGAGATCTTCGACATGTTCTCGTGCGCCAGTATCAGATATCACAGTGCGAAGTGCATCCACTCCGTGCGAATCTAAGTCAGATTCACCAAAGTATCTTGCTATGACGCCCTCTTGGCGCGCATCGGCCCGATCATGTGTCATTGCCATCAACACTGTCCGTTTACCTTCTCGAAGATCATCTCCTGCGGGTTTGCCAGTAGTTGTGGGATCACCAAAAACGCCCAATAAGTCGTCACGAAGTTGAAAAGCTTCACCTAGCGGCAGGCCAAACTCGGAGAAAATATCAAGATATATTTTTCTTTTTTGGGGATCAGCTATCGCCAAGTGCACACCGAGATGCAATGGTCGCTCGATCGTGTATTTACCAGATTTGTATCGGGCTATTTTCAAAGACCGAGCAACGCTTGTACTTGTGAGTGCTTGTTCGTGGATGTCTAAGAATTGACCGGCCATGAGTTCGATACGCATTTCATCATGAAGAACGAGCGAACGCAGAAGCGCCGCATCTGAAATCCCAGAAGCATGCAGCATCTGATCAGACCAGACCAACGCCAAATCACCCAGCAAGATCGCAGTAGAAGCGCCATAGGTAGAAGCCGATCCCGAGAGATCATCTGTAGCGTGGATATTTTCAAAGTGACGATGCATAGAGGGCTTATTGCGTCGAGTGTCTGAAGCATCCATTAAATCATCGTGAATCAGAGCGCATGCCTGCAGAAGTTCTAAACTTGCAACAGCTCGAATCACGTGGTCATCATCGCTACCGCCTGCAGCTAAATATGCTGCGTAAGCAAATAATGGGCGCAGCCTCTTGCCTCCATCGAGCAAAAAGGAGTTTATTGCTTCGGCGACAGGAATTAGCTCACTGCCGATGTCACCGAGATATTGGGTTTGTTGTGCAAGGTAGTCGGTGAGGTGGCCCTGGATACGAATTCTAAAATCGGCTAAGGCGCGCTGCGGTTCTTGGCTCACGTGGTAACGGTACCCTCACTCTCGTTACTCGGCGAAAGGAAGATGATGGCTAGGTCTACTTTCTCCTTTGAGTTCTTCCCTCCTAAGGATGCCGAAGGGGAAGCCCGCTTGTGGTCGGCTATGGATTCGTTAAAATCCACCGCTCCTGACTTTATTTCCGTGACATATGGGGCTGGTGGATCCACTCGTGACAGAACTATTCGAATTACCAAAGAAATTACCGCCCGTACAAAAATTCCAACTGTTGCACATCTGACCTGCGTTGGTTCGACGAGGGATCAAATTTTAGAAATCTTGACACATTATCGCGATGCAGGAATCAAATCGATTATGGCCCTTCGCGGAGATCCAACTGGGGGACCGAGCACCCCTTGGGTTTCAACTCCTGGTGGACTCAACCACGCAGACGAACTTGTAGCCCTGGCAGCGGAGTTTGGAGATTTCACAATTGGAGTGGCTGCATTCCCTGATGGACATCCTGCATCTCACGGAGATTTTGACCTCGATGTCAATGTACTTGTTCGCAAGGAGGAACTTGGAGCAAGTTTCGCCACAACGCAATTTTTCTTTGACGCTTCACGCTGGAGCGCCCTGGTGGATCGACTCAGAGAGCGCGGGTCGAACCTTCCTATTATCCCCGGCATTTTGCCAGTTGGGAACGTGAAGCAGTTAGTCAGAATGTCTGAATTAACTGGCACTCCCATCCCAGCGAAAGTTCTACAAAGATTTCAAGCGGTCGAATCAGATGCCAATGCCGTAAGAGCGCTAGGAATTGAAATTGCAACACAATTGGGCCAAGACCTTCTTGCTGCTGGTGCACCTGGCTTGCATTTTTACACGATGAATTCTTCGAGTGCTACGCAAGAGATCTATGCAAATTTAGGAATTGCTCGATGACGTTGGAGTTAGAAGGATTCAAATTGCAATGGAGTTCAATGCACGGCAATGCTGACACATCAGGAATTGTCGGCCTATGGTTAGCAGTTTCTTTTAGGTGTGCCCGAGTGTGCACTTTCCTTAGGATTACTCCAAATTCTCTGACGCTGCTCGGCGTGGTGTCAGCAGTCGCAACTGCCATTGTCTCGCCACATTTGTGGTCTGTTCCCTTTTTGGCGTTGTCGTTGATTTTTGATGGAGTCGATGGAAGCGTCGCAATCATTCAAAAGAGAGTGAGTTCTAGAGGTGCAATCTGGGATGCAATTGCGGATCGAATCTCGGAAATATGTTGGGCGATTGCTTTTTACCGAATTGGAATTCCATTGCTGTGGATCTTGGCGGCAGCGACAGTGGCTGCAATTCAAGAGTATGCACGTGCACGACTTTCTGCTGCGGGGGTAAAGGAAGTAGGGGTAGTAACTCCAGCCGAACGCCCAGTCAGGGCAAGTTTTTTATTCTGTGCACTGATTGTTCCACATGCTTTTTCCTTACCGTTACTGATTGCCTTGGTGTTTTTACAGGGCTTGAGCTTTATTTTGGTTTTGCGTTTTGCTTTTTCGAAATTGCATTAGCCACAATCTCTGCGCTGATTCCAACCAGGGGAAGCCCGCCACCTGGATGAGCCGAACCACCGACACAAAATAATCCAGCCAGCGGTGAACTATTGCGGGCTCGCCGGAATGCGGCTCGGGGACCATTACTCGATGTGCCATAAATAGAACCACCAGGGGCTCGAACGGTTCGCTCTAAATCGGCGGGTGTACGAAGCTCTAATACTTCCAGACGATCACGGATGTTTATGCCTCGTGATTCGATCTGCGAAATTATTTTTGCACCGTAATCACGAACAAATTTCTCATCGTTCCAATCCCACCCGAATCCGCTTGTGGAGTGAGCTGGTGCATTGACAAGGACCGACCAACTTTCGTATCCGCTCTGTGCCACCATCGTTTCATCATGGGGTGCGCAGATATAGATAGTCGGGTTATCTACTGGTTTGCCTTCTTTGAAGATGGCATCAAATTCGGCATCATAATTTTCCGGAAATAAAACTGTGTGGTGTCTTAATCTTTGAGCCATTGGATCTGGCCTGAGCCCCAAGAGCAAAGTGAAGCCGGCAACGGATGCATCCGAATGAGAAATCGATTTCCGCGCCGACCCTGTGACCGGCAACGTAGGTGGCAGCAATGAGGTGTAGACATCACGTGCATCTGCATTAGCCACGACAATCGCAGATTCAATGACTTCACCATTTTCGAGCGTAATGCCCGTGACCTTCTTGTTGGCTTGGTTAATGGAGGCAATAGGTGAATTGAGATGAAATTGAACTCCACATTCGAGCGCCCGATTATGAACCGCCTCAGATAGTTTTCCGATACCGCCTTTGATATGCCAGGCTCCAAAGGCTTCTTCAACAAAAGCGATCGAGAGTAAAACTGCGGGGGCTAGTCGAGGATCCGAACCGCTGTATGTGGCATAGCGGTCTGCAATGTATTGGAGTCTGTAATCTTTGGTTTCTTTTTGCACCAAATCACGCAGCGATAGCCATGGGGCAATTATCTTAAGATCGCGCATGAGTCGCGGGCGTTTGAGAAGTGAGAACACCGATCTGAGTTCGGATTCAATAAAAGGCTCCCTAGATACATCCCACATCTTTTCTGCTCTTTGCATCAATGTGTTCCAGTCACGACTCGAATCTGCGCCAAAGGCCGAGGTGATGGATTGCAACGTGTCAAAGCGTGAAAGATTATTAAATTCGACTCTACCTCCATCGGCGAATCTGTAATCGAATGAGGGCTCTACCGGTTGCAGCTCTAATACCGTTTCAAGCGGCGCTCCAGTTTTAAGAAAGAAATCTCGATAGACTGCCGGCAAGGTTAGTAATGAGGGCCCGGTATCAAATGCGTATTTACCAACCCACTCAGTCCTGCATTTTCCACCGACTTGGTCTGAACTTTCATAAACATTTACCGTGTATCCCGCCCTAGCCAAGCGGGCCGCAGCGCACATTCCTCCAAGTCCGGCCCCAATCACGACAACCTTTTTCACATCGCTCATATCACGCGGCCCTTCCATTGTGTTTTGCCACGCATAGCCCAGGACCGAACAATCAAAAAGATGAGAAGGACAACTGCAAGGGGATGCAAGAGAGCATCGCGAATTCGTCCCTGCGTAGCCTGCGCGCTAAGAACGCGCGAAATAACCACTGCGTCGTATCCAATCCAACCGTATGCGGATAATGAGGGCACAGTTAAAGCAACCAGGAAAGGGAGCACTCCTGAGACGAATAAAAGTGCAATTGCTAAAAAGCTCCCGCTCAACCCACCAAATGCAACACGAAGTGATTTTGAATATCCTTCGCGAAGTTGCGACCACGAGGAATACATTCTGCACGTGGCTATTTCTGAGCCATCAACGACGCACCCGTGAAATCCACCCCTGAGTAAGTTTCGCGCCAACGCGATGTCATCGATGATTTCAGATTTGATGGAAGAAATGCCACCTATAGCGAGCAACGATTCCCTTCGAACAATGAAAAATTGCCCGTTGGCAACCGCAAATGCTGGATTGCTAGATCTTTGCGCGATTTTGAGTGGAACTGTTGACATCCATGACCATTGGAGGAGCGGTTGTATCAATCGCTCAGACCAACTCAGTGCAACCTGCTTTGGATATGGTGAAACAAAATCTAAATTGTTTTCTTGCATAGTGGCGATGGCTCTAGCCACAGCATCTTCCTCTAATCGCACATCGGCATCCATCATCACCACAATCTGGGAGGAAGTGGAGCCCACCAATTGATCTAGCGCAAAAGGTTTCCCGAGCCATTCATTAGGAAGTTCAGCGCCACGGTAGATCATGCTACGTGGATCATCAAGAATCTGTGCTGCAACTAATTCATATGTATCATCACTGGAGTTATCATCAAGAAAATGAAAAGAAAGTTCTCGAACTCCACGTTGTTTGCGTAGGCAAGAAATCAAAGCAGCAACATTTTTTTCCTCATTGCGAAGGGGGACGATCACAGCAACGGATAAACTGACTTCCGAGAATATATTCTTGGGGCGCAGGACGAAGAAAATATTAAGGCAGGCGTTTAAGACCAAAAACAAAGGTAGAACTAATAGTAAAAGTGCAGGTGTCATAGTGAAATGAATGCCACTGTTTTAGGGCCGCCCTAGCCAGCGCGAAAATACATATGGCGCCAGCATTCCCCCGAAGAAGAAGCCGCCCAAAAGTGCGACACCCGGGCGGTGAAAGAAGAATAAATTCCCAACGATGCCGGAAAACAAAGTCCACCCAAGAAAGATATCTACCACTGCAAAGCCAGCGCTTTCTTTTCGCCGATCGCGGGGGAGGACAACATGCAAGAGGGCGATAAGGCCCATGCCGGCAAAGAGCCAACCAGCTGCATTTGATAGCGGAATATTATTTTCGAAAGGTACGTGCGCTCCTTTCAATGTCCACGTCCAGCGATGAGAGGCGACCATTTGAGGATCGAGGAAAAAGTCCCATGCCATCATCGTTATACCGCCGTAAAGAAAGCCCCAGTGTTTTGTTACTCGTCTCGCGGCAACCAGGACTGGGTGAGACATCATGACCCAAGCAAATGGGACCACAAGGGGGACACCGAATATTTGATACGCAAGAGAGTCATCGTAGGCGTAACTCCCAAAGGGCCATCCGGTTCGCATTCCAATTTGTTCAATTGCCAGAGCAAAAATAAAAGTAACCAAGAGATATGTGATCGCATATCTCCATCCATATGAATAATAAGCATGGAGCACCATCGTCGCTGCACCAAAATAGACAGTAGCCAATGTGATGAGGCGAAGAATTTCGCCGTTAAACAAGGGATAGGCGATCTGTAACCCAATCGCGATTGCCAAAATTAGATTAAGAAAGTTCTGCGCACGATTTGATATCCCCCGGCGCCTACTTCTCCTCGGGTTGTAATGGCGGATTGACACGAGCGTAAGTCTGCCCTATTTCAGAGCGAGCCTCTCACCTCACGCACGGCAAAGCGCGCAAAAAGCTCTTCTGCATACCATTTGTATCGTGAGGTGGCATCAATTGCTGCTGTGTGTGGAGCGCTCTTGTATGCAAAATCGCGCATAGCAGCAGCTGATTCCCAGAGAGAGAAAGTTCCTTGCAAGCCAATGGGTGCCTCACCAATCCCGAATGCAGTAATCAATCCAGCGCTTTGGTGCAAACTCTTCGTCACTGCTGGCACAGTTTTCCAAAATCTAAAGTTTTGCATCCATTTGATTCTGGCGCGAGTTATAGCAACAACGTTTCCGTCTTTCGTAGAGGAAGGACTAAATGAAAATGGTTCTGCTCCCGACCACTTTCCATGGGATGCAATGGGATCAAGCAACACGCGGAATTCAGAGCGAGATCTCTTTCTCCAACCCGTAACTAGTGTTGATTCATCTAGTTCTTCAACAAGTTTCTCGTCGATGCAAATTAAGAAGCCCCACCGCTCAAGACTTGCATCACGCGGGGTAAAAGTCTCACCCTTCCCAGTGCCAAGCATTTTTGCAAAAGTAACTCCCTTAGTTTTCCGCAATTTTCGCCGATCCAGCGCCATATGCAGGAATGCAAAGCCAGCTGCTGATTTTGGTATGCGCCAAAAATAGACAACGGTGATCATGGCTTGATCCCCGTGGTTTTGATAATTTCCTCAACAATGAGTGCTGGGTGATCCCACATCGGCGCATGTCCACATTGAGCCACATTGATCCAGCGAGTGTGCGCGGGGACCAAACTTTTCTCCTGGGATGTGGCTGTTGGCAAAGTTCGATCCTCGTCTCCAAAAATTACAGTGATGGGAATTGAGGATTTGATCTGCCCGTCGAATCGCTTCTTTAACATTGCATCCCAGGCTGGGTAATAGCCAGCAGATGTAGCCATTGCCAGTGTTGCATCCAGACAAGTTTCGTAGGAGAACTCTTTCCAGCGAGGGCTTACACTTTCAAATCCAATTTTGCGAGCCCATTCGTAATGCAAAAGCATTGGCGAAACCACTTTGAGACCATTGGCAAGCATGCGCGCAATTGCTGTTCCGGGATATCTTGCGTTATAAGGTGCCAACCACAATCCAGCCGGAGCAAGACCGGTAATTGATGCAATTGCTTCTGGTTTCAACACTGCCATCTCAAGTGCTACCCATCCACCCAAGGAATTGCCAACAACGTGAAATCGCTCGTATCCATGTGTTTTCATTGTCTGAATTACCGCCAGCGCCAAAGACTGTGGGTCCATTAATTGAGATTTATCCAGCGGTGTTTCACCGTGGCCTGGCAAATCAATGGTCACAACCGTGAAGAGCTTTTCTAAGTTGGGCGCAATTGTTTTCCACGCCGTGGAAGCAGATCCCATACCGTGGATGAGGAGCAGCGGGTAGGTACTGCTGCGCGAGGGATAAACTTTTGAAGTCAGGAGCATCGCGAGGCGAAGATACAGAGGAGATCGGCTAACACGTAGAAATCATACCCTGCGGTCTTCTTCGTTCCGCGTGGTCAGAATGCTAACGTCGCCAGCCTTGGCCACTGTAAGGAGTTCATCTGAAGTTAATTCTTTAGATGATTGCTATAGGTACACTGATTTAAGATTCTACAAAAGACCAAAAATAGTCCCAGCGCGAGAGGCAGTGGTGGATGATGGTGAGAAGGAAAGCGTTCGGTGAATTCCTAGGCACAGGTCTGCTCGTTGTAACTGTAATTGGGTCTGGAAAGATGGCCACAAATATTTCCAATGATGTTGGAGTCCAGTTGGCAATTAATGCCGTCGCGACTGTGCTTTCGTTGAGCATTTTGATCTTTATTTTTGCCGGAATCAGTGGCTCACACTTTAACCCCGTTGTTACCCTGTCGGAATTCTTACGTCACAAAATTTCTATGACAACTGCTGGCGCCTACCTGCTTGCTCAGTTTTTGGGAGGATTTCTTGGCGCAGTCTTAGCAAACTTAATGTTTGCGCTGCCGGCCATCTCTCCTTCCCACCACATTCGATCTGGCGGACACTTATGGCTAGGAGAAGTTGTTGCCACCGCTGGGTTGCTCTTTCTCCTCATGGTCATGGAGATTGAAGGCAAAGTATCGGCTGCCCCTCTTGTTATTTCCGGTTGGATTGGGGCGGCTTATTTCTTCACCTCATCGACATCTTTTGCCAATCCAGCGGTTACCTTCGCGCGATCTTGGAGCGATAGCTTTTCGGGCATTGCATTGAGATCTGTTCCAGCTTTCGTTCTGGCCCAACTAATGGGCGGGTGTATTGGTGTAGCGCTTGCTTCACTATTGAAGAAGGGGGCACAACCACATGGATAAGAAGCCATCCGTTCTATTTGTTTGCGTTCACAATGCGGGGCGGTCTCAAATGGCGGCGGGTTTTATGGAAAAGCATTCAGCTGGCAAAGTTTCAGTTCTCTCGGCAGGCTCCGCTCCTAAGGACTCCATTAACCCGATCGCAATTCAGGCGATGAATGAAGTCGGAATAGATATCGCCAACAACTCACCAAAGATTCTCACCGCAGAAGCAGTTCAAGAATCCGATGTGGTCATCACGATGGGATGCGGAGATGCGTGTCCTTTCTACCCAGGTAAGCGTTATGAGGATTGGGTACTCGATGATCCTGCTGGGCAAGGAATCGAATCAGTAAGAGTAATCCGCGACGAAATTGAAAAAAGAGTTACAGATTTGCTGAAGGATCTATTACCTAGCTAGTCACCAATAACCATTGGTGTGGCATTTGTACATTTAATTAATTCAGCGTACGTAGTTGGATAAACCGCATGAGGGTGGCCGGCTGCTGCCCAAACAACTTCAAAATCATTTAGCGCTTCATCAATCAGGATAATTTTTGGCTTTGAAATCCACCCCAATGGGCTCACGCCACCAATTGCAAAACCAGAATGTTCGCGAACGAAATCTGCATCTGCACGATGAAGCTTTTCAACTCCCAAATTCTTTGCAACTAACTCAGTGTTCACGCGGTGGCGTCCGCTTGTAAGTACGAGCAATGGTCCACCAGTTGGAAGTTTAAAAACAATGGAGGAGGCGACTTGTCCAACTTCGATTCCTAGGCCAGCAGCAGCTTCTGCAGCAGTTCGTGCGCTATCCGACAAATGTGTGATTGATGTTGATAGACCATGGCGCAGAAGTGCTTCCGTAACTCTTGCAACCGCCGGATGTTCTTCTGACATGGAGAAAAGATAGTAGAAAATGCAATTTGGCGAGGTAGGCTCCACCTCTCATGTCTGCCCTCACCCCAATTCAATCTGCAACACGGGCACGAAATGCTTTGTGGGCATCTTTTGGAGTTATGGGCGTAGTTGCAATGGCGTGGGTGCCTCGTATCCCAGAAATCAAAGATTCGCTCCATCTCAACAATGGCCAATTTGGATTGATGTTGATGGGTTCAACCTCGGGCGCTGTAGTAGGTGCGCAATTGTCTGGTCGCCTCATCCATACATTTGCTTCGCGGCGAGTAGCCAAAGTATCTTCCGTTTGGATGCCACTTGGTTTAATTGGGATGGCATATTCTAAGAATGCACTATCGCTTTTCATTTCCCTCTTCTTGATGGGATTGGGATATTCCATATTAGACATCTGCGTGAACACGCAAGCGGTTGCAGTAGAGAAAATCCTAAAGAAAAGATGGATGTCGAGTTTTCATGCCCTCTGGAGTACCGGCGCTTTTGTCACTACCGTATTCGGTGGAGTCATTGCTGCGCATACGACACCGAAATTCAATTTGGTTTTCGTGGGGCTGCTGTGTTTGGTGCTGTTTGTTCCGGGAGTGGCCTACTTACTCGATGACGAACTTGATGACCATGATGGAGGACATGAAGATACACAAGCGAAGATTCCACTTTTTGGAAAATCTGTAGCGCCATTGTGGGCGATGGGAATTGGATTATTTGGAGCACTAATTGCAGAAGGTTCTGTGAGTGATTGGAGCACAATTTTATTGCGCGATCACATCGGGATCTCGAAGGGGTTGAATGCTTCAGGATTTGCGTGCTTTGCCTTAGCAATGATCTTCAGCAGGTTCATGGGAGATTATGTATTAGAGCGCCTTGGGCCAGCAAAAACTGTGCGAATTGGTGGCTACATGGGTGGTAGCGCGATGGCGATTTCAATTGCGATTGCGGTGCCTTTATCTTCTCATTCCCACATTGGCGCACTTGTCGTGACCAACATTGGTTTCATCATTGCTGGATTAGGTATGGGACCAATTTGGCCTGCTTACATTTTAGGTGCTAGTTCAGTGCCTGGCATCGCGCCGGGAGTTGGAATTGCGCGCGCAGGTGTCATTGGTTTGAGTGCGTTCTTCGTTGGACCAGCTCTTGTGGGAAGTCTGGCTCAGGTAACTTCTTTGCCTATTGCATTTGGCCTGCCGGCAGTGATGTTTATTTTTTCTGGTTATCAATCCAGAGCGATTAAAAAAAGTAAGTCTGAATCAAAGTAAAGGCTGCTACCGAGTACAACAAGTAAGCAAATCCTCGCCTCAAGAGGACAGCTGAAACTTTTGAGCTGTGATGGGATGCAAGGCTTGCGATTATGACCGCAGTCAACGCCATCGTGAGGGGAATATGCCAAGACACTGCTGCCCAGTTATTTCGATGTCCTAGCAACGCGGTGAGTGAGTTGATGGAGATGATGAACAATGACGTACCTGCGGCTTTATTTTGAGGTGTTTTAAAAAATAGAACCAAGACCGGTATCGCCAAGAATCCTCCGCCGATTCCGAATAGACCAGTCATGAGGCCAATCACAAGGGAGACCAAAATCAATATTGCCAGCGGCATTCGTTTTTCCGTCCCGGTCACTGGCTTGATGAGCATTGATGTCCCAGCAAAAATCAATACGAAAGAAAATCCAGTGATGATGGCGGTCTCTGATAGACGATGGGCAATCCATGATCCACCGATATTTGTGATAAGCCCTAGGGACCAGATTGTGAGAGCTTCGCGGATTAAGACTTCGCGGGCTCGAAATTTTGGAATCGCACCAGAGGCTGCAGCACAAAAGACGATTGCAAGTGCCGCGGTGGATGCAGCATGTGGCGTAAAGCCAAAGAAATAGATGAGAAGTGGAACCGACAACATTGCTCCGCCTGCGCCGATAAAGCCCAGGACTGCGCCGATAAATGAGCCAGCTAGGAGCGCCCCTACTATTTCCATTGCCCGATCATGACAGAAGCCCCGCTGTGCGTTGGCACAACAGGGCTTCTGCTTAAAGAAGTTTTACTTCAAGTTAAAGAATGCGGATGTAATGTGCCATCCGATATCTGCTCCACGTCCGATAAAGACGAAGAGCGTCAGTGCTGCGCCAGCCAGTGCAAGGTTTTTAAAGAAGTTGTTCATTTCGTTCTGTTTGGCAGTAGGGTCAGTTTCTTTCCAGAAGGCGTGCATCATGAATGCTGTAGGGATCAGGAAGATAGCAATCAAAAGAGCGCCAAGGTCTGCATAGATGCCTAGGGCTACGTAGATTCCACCAAGAAGGATCATGAGGCCGGTGACAATTACCGAAAGCTTGGCAGCGGGCACCTTCTTATATTTGGCGTAGCCAGCCATTGTTTCTAGTTTCATGAAATGGGCGATGCCTGAATTGATGAAGATCATCGCGAAAAGAATGCGACCGATTAGTAGTACTGCGTTCATGTATCTCCTTTATGGTGGGTAAGAACCTTCCTATCGTAGCAAGGATAGTTGAACTTTCAACTATATTGAGCCTATTCACCTCTCTTGTGGCGTGTCCTTCCAGCGGGCTTGCCTATGTCAGCCCTAGGGGCTATTTTTCGAACATATGTTCGAAAAGCAGATTCCAGAGATCAACCGTGTTCACTCTGAGGGCGCAACCCCTGTGGAGTTCACCTTTAACGGTAAGCACTTTCGCATTCATGCCGTTTTATCGCGATGGTGTGAAGCAGGGGGATGGTGGAACCGCATCAGCGATGGTCTCTATCGACCCGATGACCGCGCTCGCGCTCTCTGGCGAGTAGAGGCGGCGCCTATCGGTGCACTTGCAACCTTCGAACTCGAACGCGATGAAATTAACGGCACCTGGCGCATCACATCTATCTAATGAGCACCTTTATTCATCTGCATGTGCAGAGTGCTTACTCCTTGAAATACGGCACAACTTTGCCTCAGGATCTTGTGGAGCAGGCGAGTGCGTATCAGATGCCAACTCTGGCGCTGACTGATCGCGATGGCTTAGCGGGAGCAATTTCATTCGCGCACAGTTGTGTTGAGTACGGCATTGCCCCCATCATCGGTATCAACCTCGCTATCGATTTAGATGGCGCTGATCGAAGATCCCAGCGCGCTCGCATCACACTCTTAGCCCATGGTGATGGTGGATGGCGCTCTCTTTGCCGATTGCTTACTTGTCTACACACATATTCTGATGGGGGATTAGAACGCAGGAAATCACCTCTACTTACTTTTGAATTCCTGCAACGCTTTAACGAGTACAGCTGCAATCTTCTGGCTTTGCATGGCCCAGACTCACCTGCTGGTATAGCGATTACCGGTCGGCGCCCCGATCTTGCTCGTGAGAGATTTATGCGCACTCGTGAATTTTTTCTAGACAATGCCATTGAATGCGTTTCTCATCTTGTTGCTGGAGATGGCCCGCGTTCTAGTGCACACGCAGCTCGATCACTGATTTTTGCCCGTGATAACGAGATTCCAGCGCTTATTACCAATGCGGCGCGCATGCGTAATCGCGAGGATGGCCCGATTGCTGACATTTTGGATTCCGCAAGGTTGCTGGTGCCATTGGATGCGCGCCATGTCGAGCGCAAGAATGCTGAAGGATTTTTAAAATCTAGCGATGAGATGGTGGCAATTGCTAACGAGATTGCGCGTGCTGGCGGAGAGCGTAACGCCCACCAACTTTTAGCAACAACGCAAGAATGGGCTGAGCGCGCAATACTTTCACCCACCGCAGATATTGGTCTTGGCGGCATTCATCTTCCTGAGCCACATGTTGTTGGGGCTAATTCATCACAACAGATGCAATCGATCTTGCGCACCCGATCCGAGGCTGGACTTCATCGGCGCTATAGCGATAGTGCAACAATCGCCAAAGCCCGCCAGCGTTTAGATGACGAACTGGCGACGGTGGCAACGCTGGGTTATCAGTCATATTTTCTTACCGTTGCCGACATTACCGACATGGCTAGATCTGCTGACATTCGCGTCGCAGCCCGTGGCAGTGGTGCTGGTTCGCTTATCTGCCATCTTCTAGGTATTTCTGGTGTTGATCCTTTGCAACATGGATTATTGATGGAACGTTTCTGTTCTCCGCTTCGTCGAGCACTTCCAGATATTGATATTGATGTCGAATCTGCCCGTCGACTTGAAATATATGATCTAGTTTTTGCACGCTATGGCGATCCCAATTGGAAAATACCAGGTAATACTTCACGCTGCGCCACTGTTGCAATGTTTGATACCTATCGTGCACGCCATGCAATTCGCGATACCGGAGCTGCGATAGGCCTGCCTTCTGCAGAAATCGACATGCTTGCCAAATCCCTGCCGCATGTGCGTGCACGAAATATTTCACAAGCACTATCAAGTTTGCCCGAACTACGTGGCATCAACCTTAAGAACCCACTTGTTGCAATGACTATCCAACTAGCCCAGCGTCTTGATGGCCTACCTCGCCACCTGGCGATGCACCCATGCGCCATCGTTTTATCTGATGGAGCCTTTCTTGATCGTGCGCCATTGCAAGTCAATGCAAGCGGTTATCCGATGGTGGAGTTTGATAAAGATGGCGTTGAGGCGGTGGGCTTACTCAAACTGGATATCTTGGGAGTCCGGATGCAGTCAGCTATTGCTTACGCGATCAAGGAGGTAGAACGAGTAGAGCAAGAAGCAATTGATATTGATGCAATTGCACTTGATGATCCGGCTACTTTTGATCTGATCGCATCTACTAGGACTTTGGGTATTTTTCAGGTTGAAAGTCCGGGCCAGCGCGAACTTGTTGGCAAGTTAGCACCAGAAACGTTTACAGATCTAATCATCGATATTTCGCTTTTTCGCCCCGGGCCAGTTAAAAGCGACATGATCACTCCTTTTCTTAAAGCTCGACATGGGTGGAGCCAAGCACAGATTATTCATCCCGATCTTTACGAAACTTTGCGCGAAACAGAAGGCGTTGTTGTCTTTCACGAACAAGTGATTTCTATTATTTCCATTATGACGGGGATATCTCTTGCCTCGGCTGATGAAAAGCGTCGAGCGCTGGGAGATAGAGAAAATCAACAGGAGATCTGTGATTGGTTTTTCAGCGCAGCTCAGGTTCGTGGGTATGACAATTCAACAGTGAGTTCCGTCTGGGATGTCTTGCGGGCATTTGCATCCTTTGGGTTCTGCAAAGCGCATGCTGCAGCTTTTGCTCTGCCGACATATCAATCGGCATGGCTCAAGGCGCATCACCCAGCAGCCTTTATTGCAGGTGTTTTGACGCATGATCCCGGAATGTATCCCCGACGTCTGATTGTTGAAGATGCCCGTCAAATAGGTATCGCTATTACCGGAGTTGACGTCAATCGTTCTGATGCGACGTATCGAGTCGAGCGGGTAGATCCCACAACTGCACGAGCGCCAGTTGCACTCATTGATGCTCCTAGCACTGGACGCTCTTTAGTTTTGCCAGATGCTCGAGGGTATGCAATTCGGATGTCGTTAGCTGATTTATCTGGAATCAGTTCAGCCGAAGTCGATTCCATTATTAGTGGGCAGCCATATGCAGATCTATCTGATTTTTATCGCCGCTCTGGCGCCTGTGCACCCACAACCGAGCGACTTATTCTTGTTGGAGGATTTGATGAGCTCCATAAAATTGGAGACAGCTCGATTAACCGTAGAGATTTGCTACTTCATCTCAATGATCTTCAACGCTCAGCAGTTGCTTCATTAGGTGGAGGCCAACTAAATCTTGGCTTTGCACCGCCTGATCTTATTTCTAGTGGGTTACCAGATTTAAAGTCAGATGAAAAAGTTCGCCATGAGATACACCATCTTGGCGTGGATGTTTCACACCATCTTCTTGAGTTTTACGCAGATTTTCTCAACGAGATTGGCGCAGTGCGTTCTTCTGATCTTTTGAAACAACGCTCTGGTGCATCAGTTTTAGTCGCTGGAGTAAAAGTGGCTCTGCAGACTCCGCCCGTACGCTCTGGCAAGCGAGTTCTTTTCTTGACGATTGAAGATGGCTATGGATGCAACGACGCGACTTTCTTTACCGATGTTCAAGAGCAGTATGCCAACGTGCTCTTTAATTCTTGGCTTTTTCTTGTTCGCGGACAAGTAAGGCGCACTGGTCCTAGAGGAGTCTCATTACGAGCAACAGGGGCATGGGAGTTAGGTGTCGCTTACGAAAAATGGCGTACTAGTAGAAGTACTCTCGTGACGTGAGCACAGCAACAATCTTGCATGTAGATATGGATGCCTTCTATGCCTCCGTAGCCGAACGCGACGACCCATCACTCAAAGGTAAGGCGGTAGTGGTTGGTGCAGGGGTACGAAGTGTGGTGCTATCTGCCAATTACCAAGCCCGTACCTTTGGAATTCATGCCGCGATGCCGGTGAGTAAGGCGCAGCGCCTTGCACCACACGCCATTTTTATTGCCCCCAATCACGCTCGTTACAGCGAAGTTTCCGAGCACGTGATGGAGATCTTTCATTCATTTACACCAATGGTCGAGCCAATTTCCTTGGATGAGGCCTTCTTGGATGTTACTGGTGCTCAACGATTACTGGGCACTGGTCGCCAGATTGCTGTTGCCATTCGCGCAAAGGTGGAAGCCACTGAAGGCATCACATGTTCGGTAGGCATAGCGCCATCAAAGTTCATCGCCAAACTTGCATCGGGGCGATGCAAACCAAATGGCATTTTAGAAATTCCATCCGATCGCATCCTTACCTTTCTTCATCCGCTTCCAGTCAAAGCAATATGGGGAGTGGGGCCAAAAACTGCAGAAGCCCTCGAACGATTGGGGTTGCGCACAGTTGCAGATGTTGCAAATACACCTCGCGCAACTTTGATTCGAGCTTTGGGTGAAGCAACTGGTGCATCGCTTTATGAATTAGCGTGGGGCCGCGACTATAGGGACGTTGTCTCAGATGAGCCAGAAAAAAGTATCAGCGCAGCCGAAACTTTTCCTCGTGATATTGATGACCCAGAAATAATTTTGCAAGAGTTCTTGCGTTTGACGGAGAAAGCTTCAGGCAGATTACGAGAGCGTTCGCTGTTTGCAAAAACTATTTCCATCAAAGTGCGTTATGCAGATTTCACGACAATTAGTCGTTCAAAAACTTTGCCACTTGCTGTTGATAGTTCACACGACATTTATGACGTGGTAAAAAATCTTTATAAAGCCTTACGAATCGATGGTGCGCGGTTGCGGTTAGTAGGAGTGAGCCTTGAGAATTTGGAGGCAGATGCTCCCGAGCAGATGCTTTTGGGCGCCCGAGAGCGCGGGTGGAGGCAGGCCGAAGGGGCGGTGGATAAGGCCCAGGCCCGATTTGGAGCTGGAAGCGTGCGTCCGGGGCGACTGATCGAACCCGAAACACCGAAATAATTACCCTAACTATGCAATCTTGAGAAGGATGTCCTATTGTGGGGCTGTAGGAGATTTGAGCGTGAAAGGGGATGCAATGCCGTTATCAGAGCATGAACGCGCCCTCCTTGCCGAGATGGAAGAAGCGCTCTCTGTTGATGATCCCGGTCTTGTTTCAACTCTGACCGGCACCCGTCTCTATCCTGGACGTACTCGAGTGCTGCTTGGGATATCCCTTATCTTGGGTGGACTAGTCACCCTTTTTGCCGGACTGATTTCAAAAGCAATTGCCTTAGGAATTTTCGGCTTTCTGATCTCCCTAGGGGGAGTGAGCTTGGCGATCGCTGCAGCTACTGGCATGAGCGCATATAAAGCACCCAAAGCTTCTAAAAGAGGAAAACGCAGCATCAATTCACGCTTAGAAGATCGCTGGGAGCGACGCAACTTCGACAAGTAGGTAGAGGCGATCTGATTGACCGGGCCCGTAGGGCCCTTTTTTTCTGCCCGAATGGCCCCTTGTCAATGCGGGCGATCAGCTAACCCTTGGAGTTGCGCTGGGCCCAATCCCTGACATCGCGCCCTCGAATCGGGGGGAGGAGTGGGGAGGCGAGGGGGCTAAAAGGGTGGAAGGTGGTTGAAAATGGAGAGAAAGGGAGTAAAGTGGGGAATCGTTACCTAGGGACCTGGGGAAGGGGACCGAAGAAATGTTTCTTGGCACCCACGAACCTCGCCTGGATGAGAAGGGTCGCCTCATTCTTCCCGCAAAATTTCGCGATGAATTAGCTGCTGGATTAGTAATTACTAAAGGGCAAGAACGTTGTTTATATGTTTTTCCTTCAAATGAATTTGCAACTATCACAGAACAATTAAGACAAGCGCCAGTTACTGCGAAATCTGCACGCGATTACATGCGCGTGATGTTTGCAGGCGCGCACGATGAAATTCCAGATCGTCAAGGACGTATCACAATCCCACAAGGTTTGCGCACCTATGCAGGTTTAGCAAAAGAGTGCGTAGTTATTGGCGCAAATACTCGCGTTGAAATTTGGGATTCAACTTCATGGAGTGAGTACCTCGCAGATCGCGAGAAGGGTTTCGCTGATGTCTCCGAGGAGGTATTCCCCGGACTGTTCTAAAACTTCATAACAAATGAATTGATGTGGCTCTCTCTTGTGGCCACCGCCGACCTAACTCACCGGCGCCCCTTCCCCGGCGCCGTTGGCAACAAAGTTCCGTCGGCCGGCGGTGACCAGAGTAGAGAGCGGAAGAAGATCTAGATAAGAAATTTACGTTCAACGAGAGCCAAGAGATAGAAGGGGGAGCAGGTTATGGCAGAGCACGTATCAGTAATGCTTGATCGATGTATTGATTTGCTTTCTCCATCAATACAGAAGAGTCCATCACCAGTCGTAGTGGATGCAACCTTAGGTCTGGGCGGGCACTCTGAAGCGCTGCTAGCTAAGTTTCCACACTTGACCGTAATTGGAATTGATCGAGACCTCGAAGCCATCGCACTTGCAACTGAGCGGCTATCTGGCTTCGGTGATCGGTTCCAAAGTTTTCATGGAGTTTATGACCAAATCTTGGAAGTCATTGAAAATGCTAGGTATACAAAAGTTGATGGCATTTTGTTTGATTTAGGAATTTCCTCGATGCAAGTAGATCGCAGCGAACGAGGATTTTCTTATTCTCAAGATGCCCCCCTCGATATGCGCATGGATCGGAGTCAAGGTCCGACAGCTGCTGACATTGTCAATAATTCAAGCAGAGGTGAACTTATTTCAATCTTGCGAACTTTCGGTGAAGAAAGATTTGCCCCACGCATTGTTGACGCCATTATTCGCGAACGAGATATCGCTCCATTGAATTCGACTTCTTACTTAGCAACGCTTGTGAAAGAGAATATTCCAGCTGCAACACGTCGCACTGGAGGCAACCCAGCCAAGCGCACTTTCCAAGCTTTGCGTATCGCCGTTAATGATGAGCTTGGAGCATTGACTAGAGCACTACCTGCGGCCCTGAACGCGCTAGAGGTTGGTGGGCGACTGGTGGTTATGTCCTTCCAGTCTCTTGAAGATCGAATCGTGAAAGAACTTTTTGTTCGTGTAAGCGCATCTGGAACTCCAAGGGATCTACCGGTAGAACTTCCCGAACTTGCAGCCAAATTTTCACTCGTAATTAAAAACTCCGAAACAGCCGATGCGAGCGAAGTAATCCACAATTCGCGTTCACAGTCGGTGCGGTTACGGGCGATTCAAAGGGTGGCTGCGTAATGGCGATGACTTCATTTGCTCCTGCAATTACACGTTCTCGCAAGATCGTTGCCCAGAAATCTGCACAGGCAGCACTTCGCCTAGTCCCTGACGTCGCACCCGGAGAAAAAGTTGATCATAAATACTTTGTCACCTTCGTTTCTGTAGTAGCCGCAGTTGGGTTACTTCTACTTCTCACAATTAACACGCTTTTAGCGCAAGATGCATTTGAACTACATCGCCTCAACCAACAGGTAACAATGTTAAGTGATCAGAAGGAAGCGCTCATGCGAGAGATCGCATCGGCATCGTCGCCTCAGAAGTTGGCGTCCAGTGCCAAATCGTTGGGCATGATCGAGTCGCAGGCACCAACTTTCTTGGATTTAACCCCACCATCCCTCGCCCCCGTCAGTTTTCAAGGCTAAAGCATGGGAAATTTCTCTTTGGCACGTGAGCGTATCCGTTGGCTCATCGCCGTAATCATGGTGGTTTTGATGCTCTTTGCATTTCGTTTGGTGGATATACAAGCGGTACAAGCTCAGACTTATTCACTTAAGGCCGCAAATGAAATGTCGCGTACAACGATAATGCCTGCCGCCCGCGGAGCGATTACCGATGTTAATGGGGTCGAATTCGCTCGAAGTGTTGCGGCGGTCAACGTTGTTGTGGATCAAACGCTAATCAAGGATCCAATTAAGGCCGCAGAAATTGCAGCCCCCATATTGCAAATGTCGCCAGCAGATGTTCAAGCACTAATCACCGGCAAGCACCTATGGAAAATGGTGGCGCGCGATGTTTCACCTGCCCAGTGGAGCGCTTTGACTGCGGCCTTTGCGCACTACAACGACGGGCTCGACCGAACGAACTTGAGTAAGAAGATTTTCGGATTCTTTGCCGAACGCGTATACACCCGCGAATATCCATCTGGTTCGCTGATCGCATCCTTAATTGGTTTTGTGAATCAAGAAGGGGTTGGCGCAACCGGTCTCGAGGCAAGCAAGAACTCAATCATTTCTGGTGTTGATGGCAAATACATGTATGCCTATGGATATGGCGCTCAGATTCCAGGCTCCCAACAAGAATTGATTACAGCGAGAACGGGAACAACCATTCGCCTGAGCGTTGATCGCGACATTCAATGGGTCGCCTCACAAGCCATTTTGCAGGCAGTTAAATCCGCCCACGCATTAAGCGGAACCGTAATAGTCATGGACCCAAAAACAGGAGAAATTTTGGCGCACGCTACTGCGCCGACTTTTGATCCGAACAACACAAAGAATGTGTCGCTTCTAGCGATGAAGAACCCATCTGTGCAAGATGTCTACGAGCCTGGCTCCACCGGAAAAGTGATGACTCTCGCTGCTGCGATTCAAGAGGGAACCGTAACGCCGACTTCAGTATTTACCGTCCCGTACGGATTAAAAGTTTCGACCACCACTTTTCATGATCATCAAAAACATGCCACTCAGCGCTTAACAACTTCTGGAATTTTGGCTGTGTCAAGTAATACTGGTGCGATCCAAGTGGGAGCTACTCTTAAAAACAGTGTCCTGTATGACTACCTTCGCAAGTTTGGAGTTGGAAGCAATACCGGTTCAGGTCTTGCAGGTGAATCCGATGGAGTTCTACCCGCAGTATCAACATGGAGTGGAACGACTGCTCCGACTGTTGCTTTTGGGCAAGGATATTCACTTACGGCAATGCAGGCCACCAGTATCTTCGCTACGATCGCAAACAACGGGGTACGCGTTTCACCTACCGTAATTGCAGGCACGAGCGATTCAAACGGACTTTTCACACCAGCGGTAAAACGATCAAGTGTCCAGGTTGTAAGTCCAGAGACAGCGATGAAAATGCGACTCATGATGGAGAGTGTTGTTTCGGCAAACGGCACTGCACCTGAGGCAGCAATCGCAGGCTATCGAGTTGCTGGAAAAACTGGCACCGCAATGCGAGTGGACGACACATGCCATTGTTATAAGGGATACACCGCTTCGTTTATTGGTTTTGCTCCAGCTGATCAACCAAAATATGTGGTGAGCGTGACGATCCAAGCGCCACAAGGAATTCACTGGGGTGGCACCCTAGGAGCTCCTGTTTTCAAAAAAGTGATGTCATTTGTATTGCAATCGCGCCACGTCGCTCCAACTTATACGAAAGTTACTCCCTATCCATTAACTGAAGCTCAGGTACAGAAGGCAAAAAATTAATGGAGCGCCCACTTTTTCCTGTCACTAAATCTCTTGCCAGTATCGCGAGCCTCCTCGGTGTGCAAACTAAAAGCGGAGATCTCCTAATCTCAGGAATGACCCATAACAGCACTGAGATCCAGGAGGGAGATCTGTTTTTAGCATTTGCCGGAGAGAAATTCCACGGCGCGCGATTTGCCAAGGATGCGAAAAAACTTGGGGCTAAGGCGGTTCTAACCGACGCCGAGGGATCAATGCTCTGCGAAGGCATGCCAGTGGTTGTTGTTGAAAATCCCCGAAGCGCGGCAGGAGATTTGAGTGCTTGGTTTTATGGCGAACCAACCCGTGACATTTTTTCTGTGGGAATTACTGGAACAAATGGCAAAACGACGACAAGTACGTTGCTCCATCAGATTTGGACTCACGCTGGTCATGAAAGCGGCTTGATTGGGACAGTTGAAACTCGAATTGGACGAGATGTTGTGGCTAGTAAGCGCACGACGCCAGAGAGCGCAGACCTTCAAGCACTGGTTGCAACCATGCGAGAGCGACATGTACGAAATCTAGCGATGGAAGTCTCAAGTCACGCGATGAGCCTTTCACGGATTAAGGGTTCACATTTCAATATTGCTGCTTTTACAAATTTGACCCAAGATCATTTAGATTTCCATCACACGATGGAGGAATACTTTCAAGCGAAGGCTTCATTTTTTACATTTGAGTATGCGGATCTAGCAATTATTAATGGGGACACTGAATTCGGCATACGTTTGCTTGGACAGACACAACTGCCAACTGTGCGAATTTCTCGATACGACGCAAAAGCTGACTGGAGTTACGTGAATGCGGTCGCCACATCAGCGGGGTTTGATGTTGCTATACGGGGCGTCGGAGGAATTTTGATCGAAGGATCAATCCCATTTCATGGAAACTTCAACCTTGACAACGTGCTTCTTGCAGTTGCAATTGCATTTGAAAGCGGAGTAGATAGTTTAGATATTGCAGGAGCGCTTGCGGTGCTGACAGGTGCTCAAGGTCGTTTGGAGCCGATCAATATCGGGCAAAATTTCCGAGCATTTGTTGACTATGCGCACTCTCCAGACGCCGTTTCGCGAGTTCTGAGCGCATGCAGGGAAATGACAGATGGCAAAGTGATTGCTGTGTTGGGCTGTGGCGGGGATCGCGATTCTTCTAAGCGGCCATTAATGGGTGAAGCTCTTGTTGCTGGAAGTGATATCGCAATCTTCACCAGTGATAATCCGCGCTCTGAAGATCCGGAAAAAATCCTTCGCCAGATGGTGGATTCGGTGGAGCTTTCGACAACTAGACGTGTAGTGCTCGATCGTAAAACTGCAATAGAGCAGGCTGTAAAAGTCGCAAATGATGGCGACGTTGTCATCATTCTTGGGAAAGGTCATGAACTTGGTCAAGAGATACTAGGGATCATTCATCCATTTGATGACCGACTCCTCCTAGCCCAGGCGATTGAGGGGCGATCATGATCGCATTGAGTGCCCAAGAAATAGCAAAAATCGTGGACGGGCAATTGCATGCAACTGGAGATTTAGTCGTGACCGCGCCACCTAGTATCGATTCTAGAGATGTTGCCCGAGGATCAATCTTCTTAGCACTCAAAGGTGAACATGTCGATGGGCATGATTTTGCAGGCAAGGCGCTGAAACAAGGAGCCGTTCTGGTTCTTTCATCACAGAAGATTGACGGTCCATGCATCGTTGTGAAAGATGTTGTTGCAGCGATTGGTTTGCTCGCAGCTTATGTGCGCAGGCAGTTGCCGAATCTGGTTGTAATTGGGATAACCGGCTCTCAGGGAAAAACGACCAGTAAAGATTTGCTGTCGTGGATACTCTCGATGGCTGATTCCACAATAGCGGCCGTTGGCTCATTCAATAATGAACTAGGCGTCCCTCTCACGCTACTGAGGTGCGCCGAATCTACAAAATACTGCATTGTTGAAATGGGGGCTCGACATAAGGGCGATATCAAAGCTTTGAGCACTATGGCGGCACCCAACATCGGAGTTGTTCTCAAAGTGGGAAGTGCGCACGTGGGCGAGTTTGGATCTCTTGAGGCAATTGCATCCACAAAAGCTGAACTAGTTGAGGCCTTGGACGAAGAGGGAATTGCAATTCTGGGACGCTATGACGAATTCACTCCGAAAATGGGAAATGGTTTGAAAAGCAGTGTGATCACCTTTGGAGAAACGCATGAGGCCCACATACGAGCAAGTGATATTGATATGCGTGAAGGTAGGGCGCATTTCGATTTAGTGACTCCCGAGGGGCGCGCGGCGGTTGGACTTCGACTTGTCGGCTCACATCAAATTGCAAACGCACTCGCTGCTGCTGCCGTCGCAACTGGCTTAGGGATTCCACTTGATGTTATCGCGGGCGGGTTGTCTACAGCCGAAGTTGTCAATAAGTGGCGAATGGAACTCCACGAATTATCAAATCTTCTTCTTATTAATGATGTATACAACGCCAACCCGGAATCCACCGCGGCAGCTTTACGGACTCTGGCACTGTTTGCACAAGAACGCGGTGGACAGTCCTGGGCCTTTTTGGGAAAGATGCACGAGCTCGGCGCGTCTTCAGATCAAGAACATGCATCTATTGGCACCCTTGCTGAAAGCTTGGGGATTGACCATCTCGTTTGTGTTGGGACGCCAGAGTATGGCGCTGATGTCAACAAGCAAGGGGAGATGAGTACTCACTTTTACCCGTCGAAGGCGTTGGCTGTGGAGCTCTCGAAGGATTTTGCTGAAGGAGATGTCGTCCTTGTTAAGGCATCTAGAGCCGAAAGAATGGAAGAGTTAGCAGCAAACATTATCGAGAATTGGAACGAGAGGGTGGGATTAGTCGAGTGAGAGAAATTCTGATCGCTGGAGCCATTGCTCTCATGATTTCTTTATTCGGAACGCCAGTTTTGATTCGTGGCTTGAATCGCAAAAAGTATGGTCAGATCATTCGCGATGATGGACCCAGATCGCATCAAACTAAACGTGGTACTCCCACAATGGGTGGGATCATTATTATTCTTGGTTCCTTTATTGGATTTCTCATCGGCCACTTAGTCACTTCTGTGCCAGTAAGTATTTCGGCAATGCTGGTTATGGGACTTATGGCAACTTTGGGTTTCGTTGGTTTTCTCGACGACTGGCTTAAAGTTTCGAGGCAACAATCACTTGGTTTAACGGGTCGTCAAAAGATAATTGGTCAAGGGTTATTTGCTGCCATATTTGGCAACCTTGCAATCCATTTCGCTGACGTCGATGGCTTAACCCCTGTTTCCTTACATTTATCTACACTGAGAGACACCTCCTTAAATTTGGGACCAGTGTTGGTGGTCATTTGGATTGTTTTCATGGTGATTGGGACAAGCAATGCCGTCAATCTCACCGACGGACTTGATGGTTTAGCTACTGGCGCAGCGGTTATGACATTTCTTGCTTTTGTTCTCATCGGAGTCTGGGAATTTGGTCAAGGGTGTGCTGTAACCCCTGGCATCAACTGTTACAACGTGAGAGATCCTCTGGACCTTGCTGTACTAGCTGCCTCACTTGCTGGCGCATGCACCGGCTTTCTTTGGTGGAATGCTTCGCCGGCAAAGATTTTCATGGGCGATACAGGTTCGTTAGCACTTGGCGGCGCGCTGGCAGGATTAGCGGCAACACTGCGAATCGAGTTGTTACTTGTTCCTTTGGGGGGATTGTTCGTAATCATCACCATGTCTGTGATCATTCAGCGTCTCTATTTCAAGGCATCTGGTGGCAAGAGAGTTTTCAAAATGGCGCCCCTACAACATCACTTTGAACTCCTAGGTTGGGGCGAAGTAACGATCGTATTGCGATTTTGGATTATCGCCGGGCTCTGTGTGGCCCTGGGCTTGGGCTTGTTTTATGCGCAATGGGTGGCGAAGTAGTAGTGGTTTCATTTTTGAATGTTAAGAACGCCAATGTTTTGGTGTTGGGGGCAGGAGTTACCGGAAAAGCGGTCACCAAAGTTCTCAGCGCTAGGGGCTTGCACGTTGCGATGGTGGATGAAGATTCGACCCGCACTGGAGAAAAAGTAATCACGTTAGAGACAGCCAAAAGTTCAGATTGGGATTTTGTCGTTGTATCGCCGGGTTGGCGTCAAGATCATCCACTTGTTACGCACCTTAGGAGCAAAAACTTCCCCTTAGTCAGTGAAGTCGATCTTGCGTGGCAGTTGAAAATCGAAATTGCGCCTAAGCAAAATTGGTTAGCCGTGACTGGCACAAACGGGAAAACTTCGACAGTGGAACTGGCTACCGCAATGTTGCGACAAGGCGGCTTGAAAGCACGGGCGTGTGGCAATGTCGGAGAGACAATCGTTGAGGCGATAACTAATCCTGAGAAATTTGATTTTCTAGTTGTTGAACTTTCTTCGTTCCAATTGCAATGGAGCAATTCCCCTGAGTTCCATGCAAGTGCACTTTTAAATATTGCCGATGATCATGTTGACTGGCACGGATCGTTTTCTAAATATGTGGCAGCAAAGGTACGAATCTTGGATCGAACAGAGCTTGCCGTATTGAATGCCGATGATGGAGATGTTGTCCGAGCAACCCAGCATTGGCAAGGACGTAAGGTTTTCTTTTCACTCGACACCCCTTCTCCGGGCGAGATTGGCCTGGTTGAGAATCTCTTAATCGATCGTGCATTTGTTTCTGACCCACAAGAGGCTTCAGTCTTAGCGCAGTTAGATGATGTTCATCCAGCTGCACCACATAGTGTTTCAAATACATTAGCCGCCGCGGCGCTGGCCAGATCGGTTGGGGTTTCTTACGAAGATATTCGAAGTGCTACTCAAACTTTTCATCCTGGCCGACATCGGATTGAGGTTGTAGCCGAAGTAGGTGGAGTTTCTTGGATCAATGATTCGAAAGCAACTAACCCACATGCAGCCGCAGCGTCCTTGGCTTCCCAACTATCTGTCGTATGGATTGCTGGAGGATTGGCTAAAGGCGCCACGATGGATCAGTTGATTTCGCGAACCAAAAGCCGAATTAGGGCAGCAATTCTTATTGGAGCAGATCGCGAACTCATTGCTCAACAACTTGTTCTTCAGGCCCCGCAGGTTCCGATAGTGCGCATCAATCCGGATCCACCTCAATTGGCAACATTGATGGAACGAGTAGTTTTGGAAGCCAAACGATTGGCTCAACCGGGTGATGTAGTAATGCTGGCACCAGCCTGCGCTTCTATGGATCAATTTATTTCATATGCCGATCGTGGGGATCAATTTAGGGCAGCCGTGAAGAAGTTAGTGGTGGAAGCATGAAGCAACAACACTTTCTATCAAAACCATTAAGTTCCTACTATTTACTTCTTGGAAGTACAGCCGCACTTTCGGCACTAGGACTTCTGATGGTGTTATCGGCTTCCTCCATTCACTCCTTGGAAACTAACGGATCTACATACGCAATTGTTTTGCGCCAATTCTTCTTTCTTATTCTGGCGATTCCATTGGGTTATTTGGCTTCACGCTTGCCGTTAGAACGTTGGCGCTCACTTGGAAGATACTCACTCTTGGGCTCTATTGGCGTTTTGTTGCTGATTCAAATTCCTGGAATCGGACATACCGTTGGAGGCAATCGAAATTGGATTGGCTTTGGTCCAGTCATCTTGCAACCAAGTGAGTTTGTAAAATTCTTTATGATTTTATGGGCCGCTTCGATGCTTGCAAAGCGAGAGGGCAATCTGCAGGCTCAAACAAATGTGATTGCGCTACTTGTTCCTGGGTATCTCGCCGTTATGGTGCTGATCATGGTTGGCGCAGATCTAGGGACTACTGCAGTTTTTGCTGCCATCCTTGTCGGTTTGCTTTTTGTATCTGGTATTCCATTGCGATGGATCGGCTTGACCTCAATATTCGGTTTGACTGCAGTAGCAATTCTTATTGTGAGCGTTCCAAATCGGATGCGCAGATTGTTGGTGGTGCTGCATCCCTTTTCACCTGAGTATTACAAATTGGCTGGGTGGCAACCAGCGCACAGCATTATGGGACTTGCAACGGGCGGATTGTTCGGCGTAGGGCTAGGGGCAAGTCGGCAAAAGTGGGGGAATTTAGCAGAGGCGCACACTGACTTTATTTTTTCGGTAATTGGTGAAGAACTAGGACTTGTTGGGACTCTTTGCGTTCTAGTTTTACTTGCAGCACTCATCTTTTCGATCTTCAGAATCGCTCTGCGCGCCAACGATCCGATGGTGAGATATGCATGCGCTGGTATTGGGTGTTGGATTGCGATCCAAACAGTTCTCAATATCGGATCAGCGACGAGCGTTTTGCCCGTTGTCGGGGTAACTCTTCCGTTGGTTTCCTATGGTGGGTCGTCGTTGTTGGCCACGTATCTAGCTCTTGGGTTTGTACTTGGTGCGGCCATGCGTGATCCAGCAATCGCCCCTGCGATCAAAAAGTTGGCGCGATGACGAAGACTATATTTTTTGCTGGTGGCGGAAGTGCTGGACATGTCGAACCCGCTTTGGCTGTGGCTCGTCAATGGAAACTTCGACACAGTGACGATCGCGCCATTTTCTTGGGCACATCCCAAGGGCTTGAGGCTTCCTTAGTTCCTGCTGCAGGATTTGAATTACGCATGATCCCGAAAATAGCCGCCCCTCGAACTGCGAATCTAGATGCAATTGCTTTCCCAGTGAAGTTTTTTAGATCTATCGTGGTTGCATATCGGGCTCTGGCTCCAGCAGATGCCGTTATCGGTTTCGGAGGCTACGTGTGTGCTCCGGTGTATGTGGCTGCTGCGATGCGAAGAATTCCGATTGTGATTCACGATGCCAACGCAAAAATTGGTTGGGCCAATTCTCTGGGATCACGGTTTACAAAATATTTGGCAGTCGCCCATGAAATCAAAAGAGGAAGATTCGCTGGCGCTACTCATACTGGCCTACCACTCCGCTGGGATGTTGAAATTTCAGCGCGAGAGAGCGCTAAGGATTGGGTTAGTGCGCGTACGGCTGCAAAGGTGCGTTTGGGATGGAACCCTACGCACCCTTCTGTTGTGATACTTGGTGGCTCTCAAGGCTCTCGTTCTTTGAACGATGAAATTGCACTTGCGAAAGATAAGTTAGGTGCATTGGGAATCCAAGTTTTGCATTCGGTAGGCCCCAAGAACCCAATTGGCAAGACAACTCCACTCTATAAAGCAGTCCAATATATTGAAGACATGCCAGCGGCTTATCTGGGTTCGGACTTAGTAATCGCACGAAGCGGCGCAGTCACATGCGCCGAATTTGCTGCCTTAGGAAAGATGGCGGTTTTTGTTCCTCTTGCAATTGGCAATGGCGAGCAGGCACGAAATGCTGACTCCTTGGTTGAAGATGGACGCGCCATCGTCGTTGCACAGCGAGATTTCACCGCCCAATGGCTGCTAGACAATATTGATTCCCTCCTGTTCCAATCCGCAAATAATTCACCCAGTGGCCTCACTGATGATTTGAACGCTTCTAGCAATATTGTGGATTTGATGGAGCGTGCGATCAAAGAGAGCCATTCATGAAGTATTCACTCGACCAATTAATTGGTAAGCGAGTCCACTTTGTTGGCGTGGGCGGTTCCGGAATGAGCGGCCTGGCTCGCATCATGACAACCCATGGAATCAGTGTCAGTGGTTCTGATGAAAAGGCCTCATCTGTTTTATCTGGACTGCGTGCAATCGGTGTCGTGGTGTCAGAAGGTCACGATGCTTCCAATGTGGATGGTGCAGATTTCCTCGTTTTCTCATCCGCCATCTCTGGTTCGAATCCAGAGATCCAAAGGGCTCAAGAATTAGGCATTATTCAGTTCAGCCGCGCACAGGCACTTGCAATTTTGATGTCTGGTTCGCGAAGTGTTGCGGTTGCTGGAACCCATGGAAAGACCACAACGACATCGATGTTGACCGTTGCAATTCAAAGTTGCGGGGAAGACCCATCTTTTGCAATTGGCGGCACACTCAGCGTTTCAGGTTCTAACGCTCACCGCGGGACTGGAGAGTTCTTCATTGCTGAAGCTGATGAATCTGATGGCTCCTTTGTCGAATACCGACCCTTTGGTGCAATTGTTACAAATGTTGAGCACGATCACGTGGATTATTTTCCGACGCCTGAATCAGTAGTGGATGCATTCGCAAAGTTCGTTACAACAATTTCGCCTGAAGGATTTTTGGTCTACTGCGCAGATGACGCTGGATCTACATCCCTTGGTAGCAGTACCTCTTCTTGCGCTACATATTCTTATGGAGTCAATGAGGGGGCAGATTTACATATTGACCGTATTGAGTTAGAGCCAGGGGGTTCACGCGCCAGGGCGCTATGGCGTGGTCGCTCCATTGGTGTGATTGAAATTCATGTGCCTGGTCATCACAATTTACTTAATGCGGCAGGTGCACTGACAGCGGGGCTAGCCCTGAATCTGCCTGCCGCTGAATTACTAGCGGGCTTAGCAACTTTTCGCGGAACAGGGCGCCGTTTCGAACTTAAAGGACAAGTCCACGGCATACGAGTGATTGATGATTATGGCCACCACCCTACTGAGATTGCAGCAACTCTCACGGCAGCCCGCCGTTATGCCACTGATGGACGAGTACTCATTGTATTTCAACCTCATCGATATTCTCGTACGAAAGCATTCGTTAATGAATTTGCCATCGCCTTAGATTTAGCAGATTTAGCCTGGGTACTTGAAGTCTATGGAGCGAGCGAAAAACCAATACCCGGAGTCAGTGCTGCCTCCATTGTTAAAAAGATGCAGCGGGGATTTTTTGAACCCAATTTCATGTCCGCCACAGAAGCAGTTGTTGCTGAAGCCAAAGCCGGAGATGTAATTTTGACATTAGGAGCTGGGGATGTGAGCTCCCTTTCGGGAATAATTGTTGATGCACTTGCTAAGAGATTCCCCCAGTAGTGAGCAAAGCTAAATCCAGAATTCGCACAGTTCTAATTTTAGTTCTACTCTCGGCAGCTGCATATGTGCTCGGGTGGTCATCGATATTCAGTGTAAAGTCCATCTCGGTTGAAGGCGCACCCGATGCTTCGAGTAAGACTTTGGTCCTTGATAAATCCCAGATCTCTGTGGGAGAAAAACTTGCTCGCTTAGAACCGCGCGTAGTTCAGAATTCGATTGAGAAAATTTCATGGGTAGATCATTCTCGAGTATCTCGCAACTGGATTTCAGGGGCGGTCGCAATTCATCTCTGGGCGAGAGTTCCTGTGGCTAGATACGGCAGTGGTTTCGTGGATGGCGGAAACGTATTTTTTGAACTCTCTGGAGCGCCCACATCTACGAAAATTACAATATCTGCAAGTTCGCCTGTAGATCGAAGTGTTGCTATCGCACTTTTAAAAAAACTGCCCATCGAGATCCGCAATGTTCTGGTAGAGATTCGTGTCCTGGCAAGTGGCTCTGTGACACTCACCATTCACGACACAAGCCTGAGTAAGGATCGAAAAGTTAATTGGGGAGATATGCAGGATGTCGACCTAAAAGTGAAGGTATATCAAGCACTTATTGCATTACCGGCGAACAAAAAAGTAACGTTTATAGATCTCTCTGCACCACATGCTCCAATCGTTAAGTAAGAAGTTCATTAACGAAGAGTTCGTGTCGGTGTTTGCTTAGCCCACCCAGTCGCCCTACCGTCACCCCACGCAGAGAGAAGACCGTAATGCTCAAGGTGAGGTTTACGGTTCATGAGGAGGACGCACAGTGGCTTCACCACAAAATTATTTAGCAGTCATCAAAGTTGTTGGTATTGGTGGCGGTGGAGTTAATGCTGTTAATCGAATGATTGATGTTGGACTCAAAGGCGTCGAGTTCATTGCAATTAATACTGATGCGCAACATTTGTTAATGAGCGATGCAGATGTGAAATTGGATATTGGTCGAAAGTTAACTCGTGGACTTGGTGCTGGTGCATCTCCTGAACGTGGACGTGAGGCTGTGCTAGATCACGTAGATGAAATTGAAGAAGTGTTGCGCGGAGCGGATATGGTTTTTGTTACTGCAGGTGAAGGTGGAGGAACAGGTACCGGTGGTGCTCCGATAGTTGCAAAGATTGCGCGCGAACTTGGCGCACTCACCATTGGTGTAGTAACTCGTCCATTTGCATTCGAAGGAAAGATTCGCACGCAACAAGCAGATGCAGGTATTGAAGAACTTCGCGAACACGTTGACACTCTTATCGTTATTCCTAATGACCGACTTCTTGCAATCTCTGATCGATCAATTACCGCCGTTGATGCATTTAAGAGCGCCGACCAGGTCCTTTTGTCTGGGGTTCAAGGAATCACTGAAATAATTACGCAGCCTGGTCTCATCAACTTGGACTTTGCCGACGTAAAGAGCGTTATGACCGATGCAGGTTCGGCACTCATGGGAATCGGATCAGCGCGAGGCGAAAATCGCGCATTGCGCGCAGCAGAGTTAGCAATCTCCAGTCCTTTGCTTGAGGCATCCATCGATGGTGCGATGGGTGTGTTGCTGTCGGTGGCTGGTGGCTCAGACCTTGGTCTCTTCGAGATTAATGAAGCGTGTGAATTAGTTCAAGCTGCTGCGCACCCGAATGCCAATCTCATTTTTGGAACAACAATTGATGACGCTCTAGGTGATGAAGTTCGCATTACGGTGATCGCCGCTGGATTTGAAGGTGGCGCGCCCAAGAAGGTAGCGATGCCTGTTATCGATGCTGCTTCGTTGAGCGGGCATGCCGATCCAGTCCCTTCGAATGATCCTTTGGCGGTAGCGCTGGAATTGCCAGATGATAATTTGTCACGTCGCCGCGTGACCTTTGAAGAACTTGTTGCCGAGGATGAAATTGATGTCCCTGATTTCATGAAATAAGGGCTCCATCGTTCGTGGCTTCAACACTTTTCACCCAGCGCCATAGCCCTTACAAAGGCAAGAGCGTTGGCGCATATTCCTCTTTCAATCTTGCCCTCCATGTGGGCGATGACAGCGAAGCCGTGGAGAGAAATCGTTTCTCGTTAAGTCGCGATGTTGGCCCAAGCGTCTATATGAATCAAGTCCATGGTAATTCGGTAGTGATTGTTGATTCGCACGTGATCGCTCAACCAACGGCGGATGCACTCGTCACGCAGGAAGCCAACGTTGCACTTGTTGTATTGGTTGCAGACTGCATTCCGCTTCTCCTATGGGATAACAAAGAGTCCTGCATTGCTGCGGCGCATGTGGGGCGACGCGGCTTAACTAATGGAATCACCAGCAACGTTTTAGAAATTATGCGGATCATGGGAGCGAGAGATATTCAGGCTTCCATCGGACCTTCTATCTGTGGGGCATGTTATGAAGTCGGTGACGACGTTTTTCAAGAGGTTGTTGATTTATTTCCTTTAGCTCAATGCAAATCCCACCGAGGTGGACGCTCCCTTGATCTCAGCAAAGCACTTGAGGCGCACTTGTTGGCAGATGGGGTTGAAGTAGTTGCAAGGGGTGGGTGTACCAACGAAGACGAAAACTATTTCTCTTATCGCCGAGATGGCCACACTGGACGACAGGCAGGAGTCATCTGGTTATGAATAATCGTCACGAAGAACTCTCGCGAAACGTTGCAATAGTAAGGGAACGAATTGCCCATGCTGCGCTCCAGTCGGGACGAAGTCCTGATGAGATCACCTTGATTGCAGTAACCAAAACTTATCCGGCCTCAGATGTGGCAACCCTCATTGAGTTAGGTCTTATTGATTTCGGCGAAAATCGAGATGCTGAAGGCAGTGAGAAATCACAACTCCTTAAAGCGCGATGGCATTTCCAGGGACAGATTCAAAGTAATAAAATTCCGTCTATCGCCAACTGGGCTAACGTCGTACATTCGCTAGACAATCCCCGCCATAGTGATCGGCTGGATCGAACCATTCCATCTGAAAAAACCATGGATGTATTTCTTCAAGTGAGTCTGGATGATGCACCAGGTCGTGGTGGAGTGAGCCCAGATCAGTTGAATCAATTGGCTATCGCTACCCTAGAAAAACCCCACCTTCGACTTCAGGGGCTGATGGCTGTTGCACCATTGGGAGTAGAACCTGCCAGAGCTTTTGAGCAATTAGCAGTGATTCATAATGGTTTTTCCACGCATTTTCCGCAAGCCCCATATTTGTCGTCGGGGATGAGTGGTGATTTCGAGACCGCAATCATCTATGGGGCGACACATGTGAGGGTTGGCACTTCAATCCTCGGAACTCGTAACCACCCCCTGTAACATTTTCGCCATGGCTAATGCATTGAGAAAAGTCGCGAACTACCTCGGGCTCATGGATGACCTTGAAATGGAATCCACTGCCGAGGCAGAAGCTCGCCCCCAGGTCCGTGTCCCTGATGTGAAGATTAAGACTCGTGAAGCTCGGAGTTCTGGTTTGTCTGTCGCATCGACCCCTTCGAATGCAATGCAGCTAGATCTGCCAGCGCTTGATCGAATCGTTACCTTGCACCCACGTTTTTACAACGAAGCACGGACAATTGGCGAGCACTATCGATTGGGAAATCCAGTCATCATGAATTTGAGCGATATGGAAGAAAGCGAACGAAAGCGTCTTGTGGATTTTGCGAGCGGGTTAGTTTTTGGTCACAATGGAACTATCGAACGCGTGACTTCAAAAGTCTTCTTACTCTCTCCTGCAAATATTCGCGTGAGCAATGAAGATAAAACTGCCGCTGCTCAAGCAAGTTTCTTTAATCAAAGCTAAAAATGTTTCACCTCGGCAGCATCCTTGTTTCTATCCTGCAGTTATTTCTCTTTGCCCTTCTTGGTCGTTTGATTTTTGATTATGTAAGAATTTTTTCACCTTCTTGGCGCCCTAAGGGGATTTTACTGTACCTAGTCGAAGCAATCTATTCAATTACCGATAAACCAACCTCGTTTGTGCGTAGGTATATACCTCCGTTGCGATTAGGCGCAGTGAGCCTAGATTTATCGTTTCTCGTTCTCTTCTTTGCCGTACAAATTGCTATCCCGTTTGTCGGACGCATCTAACTTCGCTTCACGGTTTAAACTCTTTACTTTTTAGTTCTTCGAAGCCTTTGTTAGGCGTACGTAGAGGCCAAGTTCGTTTTCGCCCAGTGGCAGCGTTACATCTAATTCTATTGAGGTTGCTAAAACTTCGCGTGAGATGCTTTCGTGGGCCCCGCTAATTGCCTGTGCAATTTCTGGCTGTGCATTCCACTGCACGGAAATCCGGTCACTGATATCAAAGCCCTCGCTCTTTCGAGCTTCCTGGATGAAGCGAACAACCTCGCGCGCATGGCCAGCTGCGATTAATTCAGGAGAGAGAGCAAGATCCATGGCCACGCTTTCACCTTCATGGCTTGCAACAGTCCATCCAGTTTTTGGTTGCTCGGTGATAATTAAGTCCAGTAGTTCAATTTCCCATGATTGTGCTTTGCCCGCAATGGTTGCCACACCCTTTTTCCGTAAGGTCGCGACTAATTCAACCGCTGATGTTGCCCCGATACTTTGTGCGATTTCTTGAACTTGGGCTCCGTATTTAACTCCGAGTGATCGGAAATTCGCTTTGATGCTGACATCGACTAGATCGCCATCTGCACTTGCAATGTCATGTAACTCCATGACATTGAGTTCATCGGCAATTTGATCCTTCATATCGGAGGGGAGATCATTCCACCCCTGTGCCGCAATGAGAGCGCGAGCAAGTGGCTGACGAATTTTCACACCAGATTCAGCGCGTGCCGCTCTACCCAATTCTACGATTCTGCGTGTTTGTGCCACGTGCGCGGAAAGTTGAGAATCTATGGCCGAAGTGTCGGCAGTAGGGAAATCACACAAGTGCACCGATATTGGTTGGGATGGCTCGACTGGACGAATGAGTTCTTGCCACACATGTTCGGATATGAAAGGAACCATCGGTGCCATCAGCAAAGTGAGTGTTCTTAAAGATTCATGCAAGGTAGCTAGAGCTGCCGGATCTGCATCCCAGAATCGTCGTCGGGAGCGACGGACATACCAGTTAGATAAGTCATCGATATAAGTTGCGATTGCCTTACCTGCCCGCTGAGAATCAAAACCCTCGAGTGATTGATCAACTTCAACGATGAGTGCCTGAAGTTCAGAATTAATCCATCGATCCATGAGAGGGCGATTTTTGATTTCTGGGGCGCCGGAAAGATCAAATGACGATGCGTTGGCATAGAGCGCCAAGAATGAAACGGTATTCCAGTAGGTGAGCAGGGTCTTTCGGACAACATCGTTGATTGCATCGTGTCCCACTCGACGTGCCGCCCATGGTGAACCGGCTGCCAGCATGTACCAGCGGACCGCATCTGCACCGTGCTTATCCATCAACTCAATGGGCTCCAATGAGTTACCTAAGTGCTTGCTCATCTTGCGGCCGTCTTTATCCAATATGTGCCCTAAACAAAGGACCGTCTTGTATGAACTTTGATCAAAAACCAAAGTTCCGATTGTCATGAGGGTGTAAAACCAGCCACGGGTTTGGTCGATTGCTTCACAAATAAAATCAGCGGGGTAGGCGGCCTTAAATTTTTCGACAGAGCCCGCCTTATGCGGATAGCCCCATTGGGCAAAGGGCATGGCACCTGAGTCATACCAACAGTCAATAACTTCGTTGACTCGCACCATGGGTAGAGAGCATTGACTGCAAGCCCACGTAATGTCATCGACAAATGGGCGATGCGGATCAAGCGAGCTGAGCTCTTGGCCAGCAAGTGCCCCTAATTCAGCAAGTGAACCGATGCAAACATCGTGCTTGTTTTCGCATCTCCAAATTGGGAGCGGTGTTCCCCAATAGCGATTTCGAGAAAGCGCCCAATCAATATTGTTATTAAGCCAATCTCCGTAGCGACCGGTTTTAATAGTTTCTGGGTGCCATTGAGTTTTTTCATTCTCACGGATTAATTCTGACTTGATAGAGGTAGTGCGGATATACCAAGACGGTTGTGCGTAATAGAGCAAGGCGGTATGACAGCGCCAGCAATGGGGATATTGATGCTCGTAAGGAACGTGCTTGTAGAGCGCCCCACTCTTTTTTAATTCTTTCACGAGAAGTTTGTCAGCCTCTTTGAAAAACATCCCGCCGATGATTGGGACATCAGGTAGGAATGTTCCATCTGGAGCGATGGGATTTACTACTGGCAGACCGTAACCGCGACAAACGATGAGGTCATCGGCTCCGAATGCAGGGGACTGGTGGACTAAACCGGTGCCATCTTCAGTTGTCACATAACTAGCAACCACAACGTAATGCGAATCTGGAATCTCAACGTAATCAAAAGGACGGCGATAGGTGGTGCGTTCGAGATCTCGTCCTAGGATTTTATTGATAATCTTGACTTGTCCTTGCAAAAATGTCACTAGCGGCTCGGCGATAATAAGCACATCGGAGCCATGTTCGGTGGTTTCTTCTACAACCAAATATGTAACATCAGGATTCACAGCAATGGCTGTATTTGAAACCAAAGTCCACGGTGTTGTCGTCCATACCAATAAGGAAGCTTTTAATTCGGCAAGAGGCCCAGATGTAATAGGGAAGCGAACATAAACTGAAGGATCGGTGATTGTTTCATACCCTTGAGCTAACTCATGGTCAGAGAGCCCAGTTCCACATCGCGGGCAATATGGTGCAACGCGATGGTCTTGTACCAACAACCCTTTATCCCACACTTGTTTGAGAGACCACCACACACTTTCAACATATTCTGGAGACATCGTCCAGTAAGCCTCATCAAAGTCGACCCAAAAGCCCATGCGGTGGGTCATTTGAGTGAATGCACCTACATGCCGCTGTACAGAGTCACGGCATTTTTCATTAAATGCAGCGATGCCATATTTTTCAATGTCACCTTTACCGCTAAATCCCAACTCTTTTTCTACCGCGATTTCTACTGGTAGCCCATGACAGTCCCAGCCAGCTTTGCGGACAACGTATTTGCCTTTCATTGTATGAAAGCGAGGGAATACATCTTTGAATACACGAGCTTCGATGTGGTGGGTACCGGGTGCACCGTTAGCAGTAGGAGGCCCTTCATAAAAAGTCCACGCGGGGGCGCCTTGCCTGGCCAACAGACTCTGGTGAAAAATCGATTGATCTTCCCAAAAATCTAAAACGATGCGCTCCATCGCGGCGAGATCCACCTGGGGCGAGATCGCCTTATATGCCGTTTGTGGCTTGTCTGCGCTCATTTGTCGAACTCTATTCCATCGTGGCGGGAGTGGCATTTACCCCCATAAGCGCATAAGGTGCGCGCCGTGGCTGTGAAATCGAAAAAGAAGGCAAATGTGAAAAAGGCGCTGTCAAAGAAATCTGCTGGGAAAAAAGCACCCGTAAAAAAGAAGGCAATCAAGAAGTCTCCTGCTAAGAAAGCTCCAGCGAAAAAGGCGCCAGCCAAGAAAATTGCGGCTAAAAAGGCTCCTGGCAAAAAGATTCCCGCCAAGAAAGCAGCAGTAAAGAAAGCGGCTGTTAAGAAAGCACCAGGGCGCCCATTTCCCTCGAAGAGCACACCTGCACCTGTGGCCGTTGCTTCTGCATCTCAAGTAATTACCCTTCCTGAAGAGCGTCGTTTGGTGATGCCGCCTCCACCACGCCCTTCCAAAACTGCAAAAAAGAGTGCGCCGCTCAAGCCGATTAAGGTCGCACCAACTCCAGTTGTTGTCTCTGAAGGTGAAGCACCCTGGAGTGCAACTGAACTTAAAGCGATGCGCGCCGAATTATCAAAAGATTTACTTCGTTTGCAATCCGAGCTCGCAGCAGTTGAGCTTGAGATGGATGAATTAATTCGCGAATCCGGTGAAGGCGCTGGCGATGATCAGGCAGATGCGGGCACGAAAACTTTTGAACGCGAACATGAGATGTCTCTTGTAATTAACGCACGGGACATGGTCTTGCAAACAGAACGTGCCCTCGAGCGCATTGATCAAAAGACTTATGGTGCTTGTGAAGAATGTGGAAATTCCATCGGGAAGGCGCGCCTCCAAGTTTTCCCACGCGCAACCTTGTGCATGCTCTGCAAACAAAAGGAAGAACGGCGCTAATTTTGCGCCGAACAATGCCAATCTGGCGCAGCGTCCTACTCGCTGCTTGGGTCGTATGGCTTCTTGATGTTGCAACAAAAACCTGGGCGCTTGCAAGCCTTGAAGGTAGCAACCCTAGAAAAGTGCTGGGGAGTTTCTTGCAATTCACATTTACGCGCAATTCTGGCGCAGCCTTTAGCATGGCCACCGGTGGGGCGATATTCCTTTCGATTTTTGGGATTGTCGTAGTCGGGTTCATTGCAATCTGGGCTTCACGCATTACCTCGCGCCACTGGGCGATAGTGATGGGATTGGTCCTTGGCGGAACGTTGGGAAATCTCACCGATCGAATTTTCCGAAGCACGCACGGCGCCTTCAACGGCCAAGTGATTGACTGGATCGAGCTGCCGCATTGGCCCATATTTAATCTTGCAGATTCGGCTATTGTGATTGCAGCACTTCTGGCTTTGGTTTTTTCACTCCGCAACATTGCACCGATACATCGGATCGGTCCAGACTCCAACGCAGAACTGCATCTCAAAGATGGGGAGGGGACACATGGCGCGTGAATTGCGAACCCTCATTGTTCCCGAAGGCGTTGCTGGTGAGCGTGTTGATAGCGCATTGACTCGAGTGCTGGGGCTTTCCAGAACTGCCATCGTTGGGCTGATAGAAAATGGTGAAATTCGCAGTAACGGACTTGCGATGGGCAAGTCAGAACGCGTCAACGCAGATCAGATGATTGAAATATTAATGCCAGATACAGCAGTGCGTGAACCAGTACCACTGACTCCCCTTGCTGGACTCACGATTGTCTATGACGATGATGCCATTGTCGTTATCGACAAACCCGTCGGTTGCGCCGCGCACCCTAGTCCCGGGTGGACTGGCCCAACCGTTATCGGTGCACTTGCAGCAGCTGGTTATTCCATTTCAACAAGTGGCGCACCAGAGCGCGCTGGCATTGTGCATCGCCTTGATGTTGGCACAACTGGCCTGATGATTGTCGCTAAGACAGATCGCGCTTATACCGTTTTGAAAGACGCGTTTAGAAATCGTGAAGTAGAAAAGGTTTATCACGCATTAGTCCAAGGACATATGGATCCGACTACCGGAACCATTGACGCCCCGATCGATCGCCATCCTAAGGAAGATTATCGATTTGCAGTTGTGGCTGATGGCAAGACGAGCATTACTCACTATGAAGTGATCGAGTTTTACCGCGCCGTTTCCTTAGTGAAAGTTGAATTAGAAACAGGGCGCACCCATCAAATTCGTGTGCATTTTTCTGCATTACGCCACCCTTTAGTGGGGGATATGACCTATGGCGCGGATCCAACACTGGCGGCTCGCTTGGAGATATCAAGGCCTTGGCTGCATGCTCTTGAATTGCGTTTCAACCATCCAATTACCCAGCAACCTCTAGACCTTCACACTCCTTATCCCGCTGATCTTGTCAGGGCTCTGGCGTTGCTTGACTCGTCAGTTCTGCCTTAAGGGCTAGTGTCACCAATCGTGGCCTCCTTCGTTCATCTCCATACGCACACTGAGTACTCCATGCTTGACGGTGCTGCTCGTGTTGGAGATTTAGTTGCAGAAGTGGCGCGCCAAGAGATGCCGGCGATCGCTATTACTGATCACGGAAACGTTTTTGGAGCATTTGATTTTTACAAGCAGGCAAATAGGGCTGGCATTAAGCCCATCATTGGAATTGAAGCTTATGTTGCACCTGAATCTAGGTTTGATAAACATAAAGTGAAATGGGCAGATGGCGGAGATGATGATGTCTCAGGTGGTGGAGCTTATACGCACATGACATTGCTTGCCGAAAATAATGAAGGTCTAGGAAATCTCTTCCGCCTTTCTTCCCTTGCATCCCTCGAAGGGTATTACTACAAGCCACGTATGGACCGTGATCTTTTGTCGAAATACGGCAAAGGGCTCATCGCAACAACTGGCTGCCCTGGGGGAGAAGTACAAACACGATTGCGCATGGGTGCGTATAAAGAGGCCATCCGGGCAGCGAGTGAACTTCGAGATATTTTCGGCCGCGAAAACTTCTATTTAGAGATTATGGATCATGGGATTGAAATTGAATCCAAAGTAAAAGCCGATCTCCTCAAACTTGGTAAAGAGCTTGGTCTGCCTTTGCTTGCGACAAATGATTTGCACTACACCTTTCATGCAGATGCAACGGCTCATGAAGCTCTACTGTGCGTGCAATCTGGCTCGACTCTTGCAGATCCGAAACGATTCAAGTTTGATAATCACGAGTTTTATCTCAAAACTGCTGCGCAAATGCGCGAGCTCTTTAAGGAAATTCCGGAAAGTTGCGATAACACTCTGTTGATCGCCGAACGTTGCAACATAACTTTGCGTGAAGGCGAAAACCTTCTGCCAAAATTCACTGTACCTGAAGGAGAAACTGAAGACACCTGGCTTCGCAAAGAGACCGAGCGCGGATTAAGCGAACGAATGAAGGGTTCAATCCCAACACAACATCGAGAGCGAATGAATTATGAACTCGACGTCATGATAAAGATGGGTTTCCCGGGATACTTCCTTGTTGTGGCTGACCTCGTTGGTCACGCAAAGAGCGAAGGAATACGTGTTGGCCCGGGGCGTGGTTCTGCTGCGGGCTCTTTAGTTTCGTACGCACTTGGAATTACAGCGCTGGATCCGATCGAGCACGGTCTATTATTCGAGCGTTTTCTCAATCCCGAGCGCATCTCTATGCCCGATATTGACTTGGACTTTGATGAGCGCAGGCGCGGCGACATGATTCGATATGCGACAACCAAATACGGCGAAGATCGTGTAGCTCAGATTATTACTTACGGAACAATTAAGTCCAAGCAATCGTTAAAAGATTCCACACGCGTTCTCGGTTATCCCTATGCCATCGGTGACAAATTAACAAAGGCGCTTCCGCCATCCATCATGGGTAAAGATATTTCGTTGGCTGGCATCTTCGATACTTCGCACGAACGCTATGACGAAGCCAGCGAGTTTCGCCAACTGTACGAAACTGATCCAGATTCAAAGCGCGTTGTCGATACTGCGCGCGGGTTGGAAGGTCTAAAAAGACAGTGGGGAGTTCATGCTGCGGGGGTAATTTTATCTCGAGAGCCGTTGTTGGATGTCATTCCGATTCATCGTCGAGAAGCCGATGGCGCAATCATCACTCAGTTTGATATGGGAGCCTGCGAGGCAACCGGACTTCTTAAAATGGATTTCTTGGGACTTCGAAATCTCTCCGTTCTTGATGACTGTTTGTTGAACATCAAATCGAATTTAAATAGGGATGTTGTTCTTGAAACCTTGACTCTTGATGATCCAAAGACATTTGAACTTCTGGGACGCGGCGACACTTTGGGTGTTTTCCAGCTCGATGGTGGACCGATGCGCGCTCTCTTGCGATCTATGGCGCCTGATTCTTTTGCTGATATCTCCGCGGTGATAGCTCTCTATCGCCCAGGACCCATGGGAGAAAACGCGCACAATAACTATGCTGATCGAAAGAATGGGCGTAAGCCTGTCGAACCGATTCATCGTGAATTGTCTTCACCGCTACAAGACATTCTTGGTGACACTTATGGCCTGATCGTTTATCAGGAGCAAGTAATGGCTATCGCGCAAAAGGTTGCCGGATTCTCTCTGGGACGAGCCGATCTGCTCCGTAAGGCGATGGGTAAGAAAGATCGCGAAATTTTGGATAAGGAATACATCCATTTCGAGGCCGGAATGAAAGCAAACGGCTTTGGGGATGGAGCTATCGCAGAATTATGGAAAACCTTGATCCCGTTCTCCGATTATGCATTCAATCGAGCACATAGCGCTGGTTATGGTGTTGTTTCCTATTGGACCGGTTATTTGAAGGCCAATTATCCAACTGAATATATGGCAGCACTCTTAACAAGCGTGCGCGATGATAAAGATAAATCTGCTCTGTATTTGAGTGAATGCCGCAGAATGGGTATCCGAGTTCTGCCGCCTGATGTCAATGAATCAGACGCTGAGTACACACCACGGGGCGTTGACATTCGTTTTGGATTAGCTGCTATTCGAAATGTTGGCGAGGGCGTAGTTGCCTCGATTAAGAGTGCGAGAGAGACGAAAGGTCGATTCCTTTCATTTGGAGATTTTTTGGCAAAAGTTGATGTGCACGTGTGCAACAAAAAGACAATCGAATCCCTTATTAAAGCCGGAGCATTTGATTCCTTTGAGGTATCGCGAAAAGGTTTGATGGCGGTTTATTTAGAGGCTATTGATTCAATTATCGAAACCAAGCGCGCCGAAGCGATCGGACAGTTTGATTTATTCGGGGGAGTTGCCGAATCAAATGTCGCAGGCATCGATTTAGAGATCCCACAAGGTGAATGGGAGAAGGCACTGCTGTTGAGTTATGAACGTGAAATGTTGGGACTTTATGTTTCAGATCACCCATTATTAGGAGTGGAGCACGTGCTTAAAGCGGCCACCGACATGTCTATCAGTCAGTTACTCGATGATGGTTCGGCGATGGATCAAACCGTGACAATCGGTGGTCTCATTACGGGGATTCAAAGAAAAGTCACTCGTCAAGGAGCGTCGTGGGCAATTGTGACGATCGAAGACCTCGAAGGCTCCATTGAAGCGCTTTTCTTCTCCAACACGTATGTCCAATACGCACTTTCCTTAACAGAGGACCGTGTTGTAGTGATTAGAGGTCGTGTAGATAAGCGAGAGGATCAAGTGCGTTTCACTGCTCTTGAAATGATGATTCCAGATATCTCGAAAGGCCCCGTTGGACCACTTGTTATTTCTATGCCGGTCAACCAATGCACCCCACCGATCGTGGATCGCATGAAAGAAATCTTGCGTACTCATCCTGGCAATCGCGAGGTCCATCTCCATTTGGATGATTTCGGCAAAGTCACAATTATGAAACTCGAACCGCGGGTAACTTCTTCTCCGAGCTTGAGCGCAGATCTAAAATCTATTTTGGGCTCTGGTTGCCTTGTCTGACCGTCATTAATAATCTGACGACCCGCATCGGTGCCTAACCTCTAGACTTGACCAATGATTCGAAGCGTTGACTGCCGCGGGCAAGCACTCACGAAATCAGAATATAAATCATTGCTTCCACGTGCTGCACTAAATGTTCAGGAAGCGATGGGGCTTATTGCTCCCATTCTTGCAAAAGTAGAAAACGGAAATCAAGAAGATTTATTCCAATTATGTGAAGAATTTGATGGTGTTCGTCCAGTTTCAATTCGAGTTCCAGAATCTGCAATCGCCGACTCGCTCAATGATTTGTCGCCCGATATTCGATCAGCCCTTGAACTTTCGATAAAGAGAATTCGAACGGTTCACCTTAATCAAGTGCGCACGGATAGGACTACTTCAGTTGTTACAGGTGCGAGTGTCACCGAGAAGTGGATTCCGGTAGATCGAGTGGGGCTCTATGTTCCAGGCGGACGTGCCGTTTATCCCAGCAGCGTCATGATGAACGTGATTCCTGCCCAAATTGCACAAGTGCCGAGCATCGCAGTTGCGTCCCCGGCTCAAAAAGATTTTGGTGGACTGCCGCACCCCACGATTTTGGCCACGTGCGCACTCTTAGGAATTACAGAGGTTTACGCCATCGGTGGAGCTCAAGCCATCGCGCTCTTTGCTTATGGCATGAAAGATGTGTGTGAAAAAGTAGACTTGGTAACTGGTCCTGGAAATATCTATGTTGCTGCTGCTAAGAGATCTTTACGCGGCGTTATTGGAATAGATTCAGAGGCAGGCCCTACCGAAATTGCGATTTTGGCAGACGAGAGCGCGATCGCAGGTGAAGTTGCGGCAGACCTCATCAGTCAAGCAGAGCATGACACTATTGCTGCAGCCGTTTTAGTGACTTCATCTCAAAAGTTGGCCACGCTGGTTGAAAGCGAATTAGTAAAGCGAGTTGCTGCAACCAAGCATGCCCAGAGAATTAGACAAGCACTTACCGGAATTCAATCAGCGATTGTCCTAGTTGACTCGATGGAACAAGGCACTGACGTGATTAATGCTTATGCTCCGGAGCATCTAGAAATTCACACGAAGAATCCTGCGACTGATGCGATGAGAATTCGCAACGCTGGGGCAGTGTTTCTCGGTCGTTTTTCTCCCGTTTCACTCGGAGATTATTCTGCTGGATCCAATCACGTCCTGCCTACCGGTGGATGCGCATGTCACTCCAGTGGGCTTTCTGTACAAACTTTTCTACGCGGAGTTCATTTCATTGAATACAGCGAGAGTGCGTTTCGCGAAATCACCTCTACTGTTATTACTTTGGCCAACGCCGAAGATTTACCCGCTCATGGAGAAGCGATGACCGCTCGAGGGGAAACAAATTGACTACCCCATCATGGTTACCACTTCGAGCCAATTTGCAGGAATTAACTCCCTACGGAGCACCGCAACTTCCTTCGCAAGCCCAGCTCAATACAAATGAAAACCCATACCCACCTTCGGCGCAACTGATTGCAAAAATTGCAGATCGAATACGAGAGGTAGCTGCAACACTTAATCGATATCCCGATCGTGATGCAGTTGCGCTCCGGAGCGCACTTGCAAATTTCCTTAATGAGCAATCTAAAACTGCGTTGACCCAAGACAATATTTGGGCTGCAAATGGCAGCAATGAAATTATTCAATCTCTCTTTCTTGCTTTTGGTTCTGGCGGAGCACTGGGTTTCACCCCCTCTTACTCGATGCACCCACTTATCGCGCGAGTTACTGGGACTACCTGGGAAGAAGGCGCGCGAAAGGCAGATTTCTCAATAGATATAGAAGCCGCTTGCGCACACATACTTCGTCTTCGGCCAAGTCTTACATTCGTAACCACTCCAAATAATCCAACTGGCAGCGCAATCTCATTAATGGATCTGATTGCCCTTGCCGACAGTTGCGCAAACGTGGCCGGACTCTTAATTGTCGATGAGGCGTATGCCGAATTTTCGCAAGATCTTTCTGCAGTTACTGTGATAGCACAACACCCACACGTTGTAGTCATTCGAACAATGAGTAAAGCTTTTGCCTTTGCTGGCGCCAGAGTTGGATATATGGCTGCCGATCCGGAAGTGATAGAAGCGATGCTGATAGTTCGACTCCCGTACCATCTCAGCGCACTGACTCAGGCCGCAGCGCTCTCAGCGATCGATTTTCGCGACGAGCTACTTTCAAGCGTTCATGAAATTTCCACATCGCGAGAAGAAGTTGCTGCGGAGTTATCAGCCATGGGCCTAAGAGTTATTCCAAGCAGCGCTAATTTCCTCTTATTTGCTATTGAATCGCCAAAGACCATCTGGCAATCACTCCTAGATCAGGGCGTACTTATTCGCGATGTGGGATTATCAGGGTATCTAAGAGTGACAATCGGCACGCAATCCGAGAATGAAAGATTTATTTCAGCACTGAAGAAATCACTAGGAGGCAAGCAATGAGAACATCTCGAGTAGAGCGAGCGACTAAGGAATCCCACGTCATCGTCGAACTTAACCTGGACGGCGAAGGCGTGGTGGACATTTCTACTGGTGTTCCATTCTTTGATCACATGATGGGACAACTGGGAAAACATTCTGGCTTCAACCTTGTTGTAAAAACCAAAGGCGATGTTGAAGTTGATTCGCATCACAGCGTAGAAGACACTGCGTTAGCTTTTGGGCAGGCCCTTCGTGAAGCACTCGGAGATAAAGTGGGCATACGTCGCTTTGGTGATGCAATGGTTCCATTGGATGAGGTGCTTGTTCAAGCCGCCGTCGATCTTTCCGGCCGACCATATTTGGTTCACCGCCAACCAGAAATTGTTGAGTTGATCGGTACATTCGATACAACTCTTGGACGCCATATTTGGGAGTCGATCGTTGCTGAAGCCCACATTGCCTTACATATCCGAGTCCTTGAAGGAAGAAACGCACACCACGTAATGGAAGCGCAATTTAAGGCGGTCGCCCGCGCGTTGCGCGATGCAGTCTCTCTCGATGGTCGAGTATCAGGAATTCCTTCAACCAAAGGCGCTCTTTGATAGCAATTCTTGATTACGGATCTGGAAATTTGCGCTCTGCCCAAAAGGCATTCGCAACTTCTGGCCATGAAGTTGTTATCACCGCTGACCGAAAAGTTGCACTTGAGGCAGAAGGTTTAGTTGTACCCGGCGTGGGTTCGTTTCAATCATGTATGAAGGGCCTGGTCTCAATAGATGGCGATTCGATTATTAGACAACGCTTAGGACTAGAACGACCAACTCTAGGAATTTGTATTGGGATGCAAATACTTTTTGAAAATGGAGTCGAACCTACCCGTGCCGATGCAAGCCCAAGTCACGGTGTTGGAGTTTGGTCTGGATCAGTATCGAAAATGCTTGCGCCGATCTTGCCCCATATGGGCTGGAACACTGTGGAGGTTAACGAACGCTCGACACTATTTCGTGGTATTGCTGATCAATCATTTTATTTTGTTCACTCATACGCGGCGACCCGGAGTGTGGGAAAATTACAAGCATGGTCAGAGTACGGGCAAAGATTTCTCGCAGCAGTTGAAGATGGACCTATTACCGCAACACAATTTCATCCGGAAAAATCTGGCAGTGCTGGACTGCGATTGATAAAGAATTGGACGGACTCGTTGTAATGGCACGCTACCTAGAATTATTGCCAGCCGTTGACGTCAAAGATGGCAAAGCGGTGCGCTTGGTCCAAGGCGAACTCAGTAGAGAGAGCATTTATGGAGATCCGCTTGATGTAGCTCTTGAATTTCAAGCAGCAGGAGCCGAATGGATTCACCTAGTGGATTTGGATGCAGCATTTAGTCGTGGTGATAATTCTGATCTTGTAGCACGTGTAATTGGCGCCCTAGACATAAAAGTAGAACTTTCTGGCGGCATCAGAGAAGAAGTCTCGCTGGCTCGCGCTTTAGCCACCGGATGTCAACGTATAAATTTGGGAACAGCGGCCCTAGAGAATCCATTCTGGACTTCGCAAGTGATTGCTGAACATGGAGACAAAATTGCGGTTGGTCTTGATGTTCGTGGTCACACGTTGGCTGCTCGAGGATGGACAAGTGAAGGCGGAGATCTTTTTGAAACAATTTCCCGCTTAGACAAGGATGGATGCGCGCGTTATGTCCTGACCGATGTCGCTAGAGATGGAACTTTGACTGGGCCTAATATCGAATTACTGAAATCTGTCTGTGCAGCAACATCAAAGCCCGTTATCGCCAGCGGTGGCATTTCTTCGCTGGTGGATATTGAAACGCTTTCAAGACTTACTTCACTCGGTGTTGAAGGTGCGATCGTAGGTAAGGCACTTTATGCGGGTGCCTTTACGTTGCAAGAAGCACTTGAGGTAACACGCCGATGACATTGTCAGTACGAATCATTCCTTGCCTTGATGTCACCGACGGTCGTGTAGTGAAAGGTGTGAATTTCACAAATCTTATTGATGCGGGGGATCCAGTTGAGATGGCATCTTTGTATAATAAAGAAGGCGCTGATGAACTGACATTTCTAGATATATCAGCAAGTAGTTCTGGGCATGAGATGACTCTGGATGTTATTCGCAAGTGTGCTGAAGAAGTCTTTATTCCACTTACCGTTGGCGGTGGAATTCGCTCTGTGAGTGATGTCGATCAACTTCTCCGAGCAGGCGCAGATAAAGTGTCGATCAATACTGCGGCAATCACTCGCCCTGAATTGATTGCCGAAATTGCCGATCGGTTTGGTTCTCAAGTTTTGGTTTTATCCGTTGACGCAAGACGAGCAAATACTGATTCTGGATTCGAAGTAACTACACATGGCGGACGCGAAGGAACGCGAATGGATGCGCTTACGTGGGTGGGTCGCGCATGTTCCCTTGGGGTCGGTGAGATATTGCTTAATTCCATGGATGCAGATGGCACTCGGGCCGGGTATGACATCGGAATGATTAAAGCTGTTCGAGCCGTGACATCTGTACCTCTTATAGCCAGCGGGGGAGCCGGAAGCCTGGATGATTTTGCGGCCGCGTTGAATGCTGGAGCCGATGCGTTGTTGGCAGCCAGTGTCTTTCATTTTGGCATACACCGGATCGGTGACGTGAAGAGATATCTAGGTTCTGCTGGATATTGCGTGCGCGAGGCAACGACCGCATAGGGCAGAATAAGCATATGAAAAGCGCTGAAGGATCCATTGCGCTTGAAAATATTTTCCAAGACTCACAGCAGCTCATTGCCGCAATTGCGCAGGATGCAACATCTGGGGAAATTTTAATGCTCGCATGGATGAACAGAGAAGCGCTAGAGCTGACGATCAAAACTCACCAAGGAACATATTGGAGCCGTAGCCGTAATGAGATGTGGGTGAAAGGCGCGACATCAGGCAATACTCAACACGTTCGTTCCATTTCATTGGATTGTGATGGAGATGCAATCGTCCTCAAGGTCGATCAAATCGGAGTTGCTTGCCACACTGGCAGTTCCACCTGTTTCTACCGCGACATTGAGCTGGTGAAGAAATGAACATTGAAGAATTTAGAGCCTACGCCAAAGAATTTAACGTCATTCCTATTTCTAGAAAGTTGCTTGCCGATAGCGAAACGCCTTTGGGTGTTTACCGAAAGTTGGCAAAGAATGCGTCGGGGACCTTCCTCTTGGAATCAGCCGAGCACGGTGGCGCATGGTCTCGTTATTCATTCATTGGAGTGCGCTGCGAATCAACTCTGACCGAGAGAGATGGTCAGGCCCTTTGGGATGGAATTGTTCCGGCTGGCGCGCCTACTCAAATGCCCGTTCTTGAGGCACTTCGAATCTGTGCACAGCATCTTCGTTCACCAAAAATTGCGGGTCTACCTCCGCTCACTGGAGGTCTCGTTGGTTACATGGGTTACGACTGCGTTCGTGGCATCGAAAAACTTCCCATGCTTGCAAAGAAAGATTTACCTTTGCCAGATTTAGCATTCATGCTCACGAGTGATTTGGCGGTCTTAGATCACAGCGACGGCACCATTACTTTGATCGCTAACGCCATTAATTGGGATGGAAGCGATGAACGCGTCGATGAGGCTTTTCATTCCGCGCAAGTAAGACTCGATCGCATGCAACAAGATTTATTGGCAGCATCTCCTGGTGACATTGCCACTATTGCCGCGCGCACACATCCCGAATATGAACGCAATGCTTCCGCGCAGGAATATCGGGACCGTGTAATGCATGCGAAGGCAGAGATTACTCGGGGTGAGGCATTTCAAATAGTCTTATCTCAACGTTTTAGTATGGGTTGCCCAACCGATGCCCTTGATGTCTACCGTGCGCTGCGCCTACATAATCCAAGCCCTTATATGTATATCTTGCGTTTGCCTGATGGCCTTGATGTTGTTGGTTCTAGCCCCGAAGCGCTAGTTAAAGTTACGGATCGAGAAGTATTAATTCATCCAATTGCGGGCACTCGTAAGCGTTCGGCCTCACCAGAGGAAGATCATCGCTTGGGAGAAGAGTTGCTTGCCGATCCCAAGGAACGAGCAGAACATCTCATGCTTGTAGATCTCGGACGAAATGACCTCGGGAGAGTATGCGCACCAGGCACGGTCGAAGTTGTCGAATTCATGCACATCGAACGTTATTCGCATGTGATGCATATCGTGTCAACAGTGACAGGCACACTTGCCAGTACTGCCTCACCAGTGGATGCACTCTTTTCAGTATTTCCAGCAGGCACCCTTTCTGGAGCACCAAAACCTCGAGCGATGGAAATTATTGAAAGCCTCGAAACTACTCGCCGAGGAATTTATGGTGGCGCAATTGGATACATTGATTTCACAGGCAATATAGATACCTGCATAGCCATCAGGACCGCTGTACTTTATAAATCTAAGGCATATGTGCAGGCAGGTGCAGGCATTGTTGCAGATTCAGATCCCGAATCAGAAAATCAAGAGTGTATTAATAAAGCCGCAGCCGTTCTTGGGGCAATCCATGCGGCAAATTCATTAGTGAAACTCAAGGATTAACTATGCGCAACTTGATTGTCGCCGCACTTTGTCTCTTTCTTGCTGCGGTGGCATTAGTACGGATTGTTAAATTACCTTCACGATATAGTCGGACGGCCTCAACTAAGAAACTTTCACCATGGAATTCATTAGATCTGAACGTAGATCCGACCATTGAAGCCCCTCATCTTTCTGAATCTAAAGAGCTTCCATGAGCGTCCTGGATGACATTATTGTGGGGGTACGTGAGGATTTAGCGACGCGAAGAATTTCACTTTCTGAACTCCAAGAAAAAATAGATTCTGCTCCATCAGTACGTGCAGCAAGCGCAGCCCTGTCTTCGGCTGGGATGCAAGTGATCGCTGAAGTGAAACGTTCCTCACCGAGTAAAGGAGCCCTTGCTTCAATCGCTAATCCGGCTGCATTAGCCAAAAGTTATCAAGATGCAGGGGCAGCGGTCGTGAGCGTTCTTACTGAAAAGCGACGCTTTGGCGGTTCTTTAGAAGATCTGGATCTTGTTCGCTCAGCAATCACCATTCCTATTTTGCGTAAAGATTTCATGGTAGATGACTATCAATTCTTTGAAGCACGCGCTCATGGTGCCGATCTTGTTTTACTTATTGTTGCCGCGCTTTCGCAAAGCCAACTTCGTGATTTTGCTTCCCTGACTCATGAACTAGGTATGCAAGCCCTAGTTGAAGTTCATACTCTGGATGAACTAGAACGTGCTCTTGAAATTTCCCCGGCGATTGTGGGAGTAAATTCCAGGGATCTAAAAACTCTCGATGTGCATCGTGGAGTATTCCAAGCATTGATTCCGCAAATTCCCAAGAATGTGATTAAGGTCGCAGAATCGGGAATCAGCACAAGTGAAGATGCAGAATTTGCTTCACAGTGTGGGGCAGATGCGATTTTGGTAGGTGAGGCACTGGTTCGTTCGGGCGACGATATTGCTTTGACTATGCGCACTCTCTTAGGCAGAGGGTAGACTTTCCACATTATGGAGCAATCACATTCAATCGGGCACTTTGGACCATACGGCGGTCGATTTGTTCCCGAGGCCCTCATAGGAGCGTTAGATGAACTTGAGGCAGCGCATAATGCCGCAATTATTGATCCAAGTTTTCAAAAAGAACTAGCAGAACTGCATTTAACTTACACCGGGCGTCCAAGCATTCTTACGCGAGCAAAAAGATTTGCCGAACACGCAGGTGGAGCGGAGATTTTGCTCAAGCGTGAAGACCTTAATCACACTGGAAGCCACAAGATTAATAATGTGTTGGGGCAAGCGCTTTTAACACAGCGCATGGGAAAAAAGCGCATCATCGCTGAAACGGGAGCCGGTCAACATGGCGTAGCGGCAGCAACTGCAGCTGCACTGTTTGGTCTTGAGTGTGTTGTGTATATGGGCGAAGAAGATACGAAACGTCAATCACTCAATGTCGCTCGAATGAAATTGCTCGGCGCAGAAGTAATTCCGGTAACGACTGGCTCGAAGACTCTTAAGGATGCGATTAATGAGGCAATGCGCGATTGGGTAACAAATGTGGAAACTACACATTACTTATTGGGGACGGTGGCCGGACCGCACCCTTTCCCGACAATGGTGAGGGATTTTCATAAGATCATTGGTGAAGAAGCGCGAGCTCAAGTGTTAGAGCTCACCGGGCGCCTTCCGGATGCAGTCCTTGCATGTATTGGTGGAGGCTCTAACGCAATAGGTATATTTCATGCCTTTATACCTGACGCATCGGTGCGCCTTATTGGTTTTGAGGCAGGTGGCGATGGTGTCGAAACTGGACGTCACGCAGCAACAATCACTGGAGGCTCACCTGGAGTTCTTCATGGAACTCGCTCGTACGTTTTGCAAGATGAGAATGGACAAACCATCGAGTCACATTCGATATCGGCTGGTTTAGATTATCCAGGCGTAGGACCAGAGCATGCATTTCTCCATGACAGTGGGCGCGCTGAATACCGTGCAATTACAGATGCTCAAGCGATGGAAGCATTTGCCCTCTTATGTAAGACGGAGGGAATAATTCCTGCAATTGAGACCGCGCACGCATTGGCAGGCGCGATGATCGTCGGAAAAGAACTCGGCCCTGATGCAATTCTATTGATTAATCTCTCCGGACGCGGCGATAAAGATGTAGCAACTGCCGCTGACTATTTCGAGGTACCACTGTAAATGACGACAGCTCTGGAACAGATGTTTGTACAAGTTCGAAAAGAAAATCGAGCGGCATTGATTGCATACATTCCAGCAGGATTTCCATCTGCTGCTGGCTGTAAGAAGGTTATAGAAGAGTTCGCCAAGGCTGGAGTAGACGCAGTTGAAGTTGGTTTCCCTTATAGCGACCCCGTAATGGATGGCCCCACAATCCAAGAGGCGGCCAGCATTGCATTGGCAGCAGGTACTGGCGCAAAGGAAGTTTTTGAAACCTTGAAGTCAGCGCATGAAGCCGGATTGCCTGCTTTGGTGATGACATACTGGAATCCGATTGAGAAGTTTGGTGTGAGTGCATTTGCTGCAGAGATGGCACGAAATGGCGGTTCAGGTGTAATTACTCCGGATCTCACCATCGAAGAATCTCAGGAATGGAAAAATGCCACATCCAAAGCAGAAATCAATAGCATTTTTGTGGTTGCATTAAGCACAACCGATGATCGCCTGGTCAAAGTAACAAATGAATGCTCTGGATTTGTTTATGCTGCAAGCATTATGGGAGTCACTGGCGCACGTACTTCAATGGCATCAGGTGCGCACAATCTTGTTTCTCGGATTCGAAAAGTTTCGACTTTGCCCATTGCAGTTGGCCTAGGCGTATCGACCAGAGAGCAGGCCAAAGAGGTTGCTTCCTATGCTGACGGAGTTATTGTGGGATCTGCATTTATTAAGTTGTTACTAGAGGCCAAATCTGAAGAAGAAGGCCTAGCGGCAGTGGCCGAACTTGCAAAACAATTGGTGGCGGGAGTGAGGCAGGCTCGATGAAGAAATATGGTCCCTGGATTGGCTTACTCTCGCGTTTGATCCTCGGCGGAGTGCTTGCATTCGCCGGATATCTCAAAGCATTCAATCCGAGTAAAGCAAAAATGGCTGTGCGTGCTTACGAAGTTCTTCCAATACCCGTAGCAAATGTTTTTGGAATCGCTCTGCCTTGGCTGGAAATTGGAGCAGGGCTCTTATTAATCCTAGGCGTAGCAGTGCGGCACACTTCAATCTTTGCCGGAGCCCTCATGCTCCTGTTTATCGCAGCCATTTCACAGGCATGGGCACGTGGTCTTTCTATCGACTGCGGCTGTTTTGGTGGCGGAGGCCAAGTGGATCCCAAAGACACAAAATATTTACCAGAAATTGCCAGAGATTTTGGTTTGCTTATCTTGTCGGTCTATCTATTTCGATACCCTAGGACCCGTTTCGCACTTGAGAAAGTAGGATAACCAATGGCAACTAAACCTGGTGGAGATAAAATAACTCGATACATTGTTATCGGAATGGTTGTTTTCGTAGTGGCTATTGGAGTTGTCTTCTCACTGGTTTCAAGCAAATCCTCTGGAAGCGCAGCGGCTCCATCAAGCGTTTCTAAAGCTGATGGATATGGCATGGTCTTTAACGCTGACCTCAAGGGCAAGCCAGTTGTGGATGTATGGGAAGACTTTCAGTGCCCTGTGTGTAGCCGATTTGAAGCACTAAACGGTGCATACGTGCAGCAACTCATTACCGAGAAGAAGGCGAAAGTTATAGTCCATCTCCTCTCCTTCATTGGGCCCGAATCGATTCTGGCAGCGAATGCTGCAGCATGCGCAGCGGATGAGAATAAGTTTCTTGCGTTCCATTCCTACCTTTATGCGCACCAATCACCGACAGAAAATTCAGGCCTTTGGACAGGGGCTGGCTTGCTCAAGGCAGGTGCAGCAGTAGGTTTAACTTCGAGCGAATTCGCCGCTTGCGTAACCTCTGGAAATTATTCTGATTGGGTCACTAACGTTGCCGCCGATGGCGCGAAGAAGAACATCAACTCAACCCCAACTATTTTTGTGAATGGGAAAGAGATAGATCGCAATACAGCGTATTTCGATGCCGCTGCATTTGCTAAAGCCGTAGAAGGTTAATTCCGCACCGTCATGCTTCGCTTCATACCGACGCCGAGCACATCGCAGTTAGGTATTGGACCTTTTACAGTTCATTTCTACGCGCTATGCATAATCGCGGGGATCACGATTGCAATCTGGTGGGGTGACAAGCGGTATCGACGCGTTGGTGGCGCTGAGCATGTAGTTGCAGATGTGGCAATCATTGCGGTGCCATCTGGGATTATTGGTGGGCGCCTTTATCATCTTCTTACTTCGCCCGATGCGTATTTTGGTTCTGGAGGGCACCCGCTAGATGCGTTCAAAATTTGGCAGGGTGGGTTAGGAATTTGGGGTGCGATTGCTCTCGGAACACTTGCAGCATGGTGGATGCACAAGCGATTACGGAACAGGGGACGTCAAGGACTGCTTACATTTTCACAATTTGCTGATGCGCTTGCACCCGGAGTTTTATGTGCGCAAGCAATTGGTCGATGCGGGAATTGGTTCAATGGTGAGCTTTTCGGCAAACCCACAAATCTTCCGTGGGGATTGGAGATCCCACTTGCGCTTAGGCCACTGGGATTTGAAACCTTTCCAACTTTTCATCCGACTTTTGCCTATGAAGCACTCTGGTGCCTTGGGATTGCATTCTTGATCCTTCGATTAGAAAAGCAATTTAAGCCCGGACAAACCTTTCTCTTTTACATTGCGGCGTATTGTGTCGGGCGTTTCTTCTTTGAAAGTTTGCGTATCGATCAAGCTCACGTAATTTTTGGCATGCGAGTAAATGAGTGGGTAAGTCTAATTGTGGGATTTCTGGCAATTGCGCAGTTGAGGCGAATATCAAAACGGGTAACCAATTCTGAGGAATCAGGTACGATTTCACCATGACCCTTGAAGAGGTATACAAAAGAAATTTGGAACATCGTACGCACCGCGCAGGCTGGTTGCGTGCGGCTGTTCTTGGGGCAAATGATGGACTCGTTGCAACAGCGAGCTTAATGATTGGTGTTTCAGCAGCGAAGGTACCTGGATCATTTCTTATCACCGCTGGAATTGCTGGAATAGTTGCCGGCGCAATGTCGATGGCGGTCGGTGAATATGTTTCCGTGCGTTCCCAAAATGACATCGAAGAATCCGACCGACTTCTTGAAATTCAACATCTTGCAATTGATCCAGAGGCCGAACTTTTGGAGCTCGAACACATTTACATCACCAGAGGACTGACACAAGACTTAGCACATCAAGTTGCGGTTGCCATGCATGAGAAAGATGCGCTAGCCGCACACTTGCGAGACGAATTAGGCCAGCATCCGCACACCAAAGCGCGGCCAGTGCAAGCATCAATCGCATCGGCCACAAGTTTTATTATCGGAGGGCTAGTGCCATTCATGGGCGCGTTCGCTCCGAACGCTGGAGCGAAGGCATGGAGCATTGTGGGATTCGCGATTGTTGGTTTAGTCATGACTGGCATCGTGAGTGCGAGGAGTGCTGGATCACCAGTTTTACGCCCAACAATTCGAGTAGTCCTAGGCGGCAGCATTGGTATGGCAATTACGGCTGGAATCGGTCACTTGGTCCAATTGAGCGGTATCTAAGGGCTGCACATTTAAACGCAATTTTGGTAGAGTAGAACTCGCAGTAATCGCACTATTTTTACAAGGGCCATCGTTGTCCCAAAAGCATCACCGGACAACTGGAGCTCAACTCGTGTCACTTCCATCGAATGCGCCATTGAAGCAAGGTCTTTACGACCCTGCCTTTGAGCACGATGCATGTGGCGTGGCCATGGTTGCAACGTTAAACAAAGTTGCATCTCATGCAATTGTTTCAACAGCGCTGACTGCGCTGCGAAATTTGGAACATCGTGGAGCATCTGGAGCCGAACCAGATAGCGGTGATGGAGCCGGAATATTAATACGGATCCCAGATGCTTATTATCGCGCTGTCGTCGATTTCGATTTGCCTGCACCAGAACACTACGTTGCTGGAATAGCCTTCATTGCTCCGCATGCAAATATTCGAGACGAAATCGAAGAATTGGCCAAGCAAGAGGGGCTCTTCGTTTTGGGATGGCGTGATCTTCCAATTAATTCAACTTCTTTGGGTAAAACTGCACTTTCTGTGATGCCTCGATTTGAGCAGCTATTTTTGAGCGGTGCAGAGGGTGAATCCGGACTAAACCTTGACCGCTTGGCATTTTGTTTCCGCAAACGCGCCGAGCATTCACTTGACGTCTATTTCCCATCACTTTCGGCGCAAACAATCGTTTACAAGGGAATGCTTACGACAGGTCAACTAGAAGAGTTTTTCCCGGAACTTTCAGATGAACGCGTTGTTTCGCCTTTGGCCCTCGTGCACTCACGTTTTTCAACAAATACATTTCCCTCCTGGCCGCTGGCGCACCCTTATCGATTCATAGCGCACAATGGCGAAATCAATACCGTTAAAGGCAACCGCAACTGGATGCGTGCTCGTGAAGCACTTCTGGCAAGTGATCTCATTCCGGGTGATCTCAACCGAATTTTCCCGATTGTCGATGCTCACGGTAGCGATTCAGCCTCATTTGATGAAGTACTCGAACTTCTTTATCTCGGTGGTCGTTCACTCCCGCATTCAATTTTGATGATGATTCCAGAGGCGTGGGAAAACCATGCCTCTATGCCTCAGTCACGAAGAGATTTCTACTCATTCCATTCCTCTTTAATGGAACCGTGGGATGGTCCAGCGTGCGTAACCTTTACAGATGGCCATCAAGTAGGTGCTGTCCTTGATCGCAACGGTTTACGTCCTTCACGTTTTTGGGTTACTCATGATGGTCTGGTGGTGCTGGCAAGTGAAGTGGGTGTTTTGGATATTCCCGCAGAGCAGATTGCGCGCAAGGGGCGACTGCAACCAGGAAAGATGTTCTTAGTTGATATTGAGGCTGGGCGCATCATCGAAGATGAAGAGATTAAGAATCAATTAGCAGCCGCTTCTCCTTACAGCGAATGGCTACACGCAGGTAAGGTGAAATTAGTTGACTTGCCAGCTCGCGAGCACATTGTCTATCCGCACGCATCTGTGGTTCGTCGCCAACGAGCATTCGGATACACAGAAGAAGAACTACGAATTCTTGTGACGCCTATGGCTCGCAATGGCGCCGAACCGTTGGGTTCGATGGGAACAGATTCCCCAATCGCAGCACTTTCTGATAAACCTCGTTTGCTTTTCGATTATTTTTCACAGCTTTTCGCTCAAGTGACAAACCCACCGCTAGATGCAATTCGCGAAGAATTGGTTACTTCACTTGGCGGGTCGATCGGCCCAGAACATAATCTTTTGGATCCGGGACCGTCATCATGCCGACAAATCGAATTAGATTTTCCAGTCATTGATAATGATGAGCTAGCAAAGATTATTCACGTGAATGCAGATGGAGATCACCCCGGCTTTGCCACCCATATTGTTCGAGGACTTTTTCCTATTGCTGGTGGGGGAGAGTCACTTGCAGATCGGATCGAGGAGATTCGCGCAGAAGTTTCCACGGCAATTGCCCAAGGTGCCCGTCTGATAGTTCTTTCCGATAGAGATGGTGATGGCGATCATGCTCCGATACCGTCGCTGTTGCTCACTGCCGCAGTTCATCATCATTTGATTCGCGAGAAAACTCGTACCAAAGTTGGTTTGATTATTGAAGCCGGAGATGTTCGCGAAGTTCATCATGTTGCGCTTCTTATCGGGTATGGAGCCGCTGCCGTGAATCCATACCTGGCGATGGAGAGTGCAGAAGATCTAGTACTTCAGGGAGTGATTACTGGGATTACTCCCGAGAAGGCTGTTCGAAATCTCATAAAATCTTTGGGCAAAGGCGTATTGAAAGTAATGTCGAAAATGGGAATTTCAACTATCGCTTCCTACACGGGCGCACAGGTATTTGAAGCCATTGGTTTATCCCACGAATTAGTCGATGAATATTTTGCTGGGACCACTTCACGCTTAGGTGGTATTGGCATCGATGTGGTCGCTCAAGAGACGATTGCACGCCATCACATTGCATATCCGCCGGGTGGGGAAGTACCTGGGACGAAACGCTTACCAATTGGCGGCGAATATCAATGGCGACGTGAAGGCGAGCCGCATCTATTTGACCCAGAGACAGTCTTTACTCTTCAGCATTCCACTCGCAATAAACGCTTTGACATCTTTAAGCGATATACCAAGCGCATTGATGACCAAAGTAAATCTTTGATGACATTGCGAGGACTTTTTGGTTTTCAAAACCAAGGACGCGCGGCAATTTCTATTGACGAGGTTGAATCTATCGAAAACATTGTGAAGCGATTCTCTACTGGAGCAATGTCTTACGGATCCATCTCACAAGAAGCTCATGAGACGATGGCGATCGCCATGAATCGCTTGGGTGGAAAATCCAATACTGGCGAAGGCGGAGAAGACCCTGACCGATATATTGAAATGGAGAATGGGGATTCAAAGCGTTCGGCAATCAAACAGGTTGCAAGTGGACGTTTTGGAGTAACAAGTCAGTACCTTGTAAATGCCGATGACATACAAATTAAAATTGCTCAAGGGGCTAAACCCGGAGAGGGTGGACAGCTTCCTGGTAACAAGGTGTATCCATGGATTGCCAAGGTTCGCTATTCAACTCCCGGGGTAGGCCTTATTTCCCCACCTCCTCACCATGACATTTATTCTATTGAAGATCTTGCTCAATTGATTCATGACCTGAAGAACGCAAATAAGAATGCACGCATTCACGTGAAGTTAGTAGCAGAAGTTGGAGTTGGTACTGTCGCAGCAGGCGTTAGTAAAGCCCATGCAGATGTAGTTCTCATCTCCGGTCACGACGGAGGCACTGGTGCATCACCACTGACTTCTCTCAAACATGCTGGCGCACCGTGGGAATTGGGCTTAGCCGAAACGCAGCAGACACTTCTCCTCAATGGCCTACGAGATCGGATTGTCGTTCAAACAGATGGCCAACTCAAAACTGGGCGCGATGTTGTGATTGCAGCGTTGCTAGGTGCAGAAGAATTCGGATTTGCAACTGCGCCACTAGTTGTTTCTGGATGCGTAATGATGCGAGTGTGCCATCTAGATACATGTCCAGTAGGCGTGGCAACCCAAAACCCTGAGCTTCGTAAGAATTTTTCTGGAAAGCCTGAATTCGTAGAAACTTTTTTTGAATATATCGCCCAGGAAGTTCGCGAATATTTGGCAGCCCTTGGGTTGAAATCAATAGAGGAGGCAGTTGGTCGCGTTGAGTATTTGAATACTCAAGCAGCGATTGACCACTGGAAAGCAAGCGGATTAGATTTAGCTCCACTTTTAGCGCGGCCGGATGTGAGCGGACCGTTGCATCAAACTGTTGTACAAGACCACGGGCTTGAGGCTGCGTTAGATAATCAATTGATTGAATTGGCACAACCGGCTTTGTTGCGAGGGGAGAACGTACGCATCGACCTACCAGTACGAAATGTCAATCGCACCGTAGGCACGATGCTAGGCGCAGAGATTACGAGGCGATACGCAAGTGCGGGGCTTCCAGATGGAACCATTGATGTCTCATTGCACGGATCGGCTGGTCAATCGATTGGTGCATTCATTCCGCAAGGACTCACCGTTCGCCTGTACGGGGATGCGAATGACTATGTTGCCAAAGGTATTTCGGGGGGCCGCGTTGTTGTGCGCCCCAATGAGAGAGCAACTTTTCCATCCGAGAAGAATGTAATTGCTGGAAATGTCATCGGTTACGGAGCAACTTCAGGTGAAATATTTATTCGCGGGGTTGTGGGAGAGCGATTCTGCGTTCGGAACTCAGGAGCAACCGCTGTAGTTGAAGGCATCGGCGATCATGGTTGCGAGTACATGACCGGTGGCACTGTTGTGGTCTTGGGTCAAACCGGAAGGAATTTTGCAGCAGGAATGTCTGGGGGTCGTGCTTTTGTACTCGACTTAGACCCGTCACTTGTTAACGGGGAGCTCGTAGATATCGTTGCTATTCCAAATGACCAAAAGGATTTCTTAAGATCTCTTATTTCTCGTTTTCATTCTGAAACGAGTTCACAAGTTGCGGCGGAGATACTGGGAGACTGGGAGGCATCGCTTCATCGTTTAAGTTTGGTTATGCCTCGGGATTATGCAAGAGTCTTACAGGCAATGGCAAAAGCGACTCGTGAAGGTTTTCCCGCTGATAAGTATGTAATGGAGGTCGGTCATGGGTGATCCCAAGGGATTCATTACAACTCCACGCGAATTACCTCAGCGGCGAGCAGTTGATGTTCGAATTCAAGACTGGAAGGAAGTCTATGAGCCACAAAGTTTCGAACATTTGCAAAAGCAAGCAGGCAGATGCATGGATTGTGGCATTCCTTTTTGTCATCAAGGATGTCCATTAGGTAACTTGATTCCCGAATGGAATGACTTGATTCACCGTGGGGATAAAAATGAAGCGATCGCCAGGTTGCACGCGACAAATAATTTTCCAGAATTTACTGGCCGTTTATGCCCAGCACCCTGTGAAACTGCGTGTGTCGTAGCGATTAACGCTGATGCGGTGACGATTAAGCAAGTGGAACTCAGAACTATCGAAGAGGCATTTGAATCTGGAAAAGTGGTCCCGCTACCACCTGATCGTCTGTCTGGGAAAACGGTTGCAGTTATTGGCTCTGGACCTGCAGGTTTGGCGGTCGCTCAACAATTGACGCGCGCCGGACATACTGTGGCTGTGTATGAGCGAGCCGAGAAAATTGGCGGGCTCATGAGGTATGGCATTCCAGAATTCAAAATGGAGAAATCTATTTTGGATCGGCGCCTGCGCCAAATGGAAGAAGAAGGAACTCGTTTTCGTGCCAGCGTAGATGTTGGCGTTGAAATCACTGGTCAGCAGCTGCGCTCACGTTATGACGCAGTGGTAATAGCAGTGGGTGCGACGCAATGGAGAGAGCTTCCAATTCCTGGTCGGGAATTGCGTGGCGTTTATCAAGCCATGGAATTTCTGCCCTGGGGAAATAAGCAAGCCCTAGGTGAAGAAATAGATCCACCCATCAATGTTGCTGGCAAGCATGTTGTGATCTTGGGCGGCGGAGACACGGGAGCAGATTGCTTAGGCACTTGCGTAAGACAAGGCGCTGCAAGTGTGACTCAGTTGGAAATTATGCCGAGACCAGATGATGAACGTCCTAGTGCTCAACCTTGGCCGATGTATCCCATGGTTTATCGGGTTTCTAGTGCTCACGAAGAGCTCGACAATAGATTATTTTCTGTCAGTACCGAGAAATTTATTGGGGATGCGAACGGACAACTTCGAGCTATTTCCATTATCGAAACGGTACTTGTCAACGGTAAATTCGAATCAGTTCCCGGGACAGAACGCGAAATCCCTGCCGATTTTGTATTCCTTGCGATGGGATTTACTGGACCCGAGAAGAGCCCACTTTTAACTCAGCTAGAAGTGCAACTCGATGATCGCGGAATTATTATTCGTGATGGAAACTTCCAGACTTCATCTGAAGGTGTTTTCGTTTGTGGGGATGCTGGCCGAGGGCAATCACTCATCGTGTGGGCGATTGCAGAAGGAAGAAGCGCAGCAGCTAGCGTAGATAACTACCTATCTGGTCACACTCAATTGCCTTCACCGATTGAACCAACCTCTCGCTCGTTAATGGTTTAGGGTAGATAAATGCGTAGAGCCAAGATTGTGTGCACGATGGGCCCCGCTGTTGAATCTCCGGAAAAAATTCGAGAGTTGATTGATGCGGGCATGAATATGGCTCGCCTCAACTTGTCTCACGGTAGCTATGAAGATCATCAAGTACGCCTTGATCGCGTGCGTCATGCTGCTCGCGAATCAGGCCGTCCAATCGCGATTCTTGTTGACCTCCAGGGACCTAAAATTCGCCTCGCTCGCTTTGCGAATGGACCACATGAACTCTCCCGCGGCGATGTTTTTACTATCACAACAGATGAAGTGGAGGGCACTAAGGAGCGCGTCGGCACCACCTACAAGGGCCTTCCTGGAGATTGCAATGTAGGGGATCGAATTTTAATAGACGATGGAAAGGTTACGGTCGAAGTTGTTGAAGTTCGAGGCAATGATGTCGTCACCAAAGTAATCGAGCCTGGTTCAGTAAGCAACAATAAAGGAATCAATCTTCCCGGTGTTGCAGTTTCCGTTCCAGCGATGTCTGAAAAAGACATTGAGGATTTGCGTTGGGGGCTCAAAGCAGGCGCTGATTTTGTAGCACTTTCATTTGTCAGAAGTGCTCATGACATCAAAGATGTTCATCGGATTATGGAAGAGATAGGGATTAAGATCCCCGTAATTGCCAAGATTGAGAAACCTCAGGCAGTTGCTAACTTAGTAGAAATTGTCGATGCATTCGATGGGATCATGGTTGCTCGCGGTGATTTAGGCGTAGAGCTACCAATTGAAGATGTACCACTTGTCCAAAAACATTGCATTGAGCTAGCCCGAGAAGCGGCAAAACCAGTAATCGTTGCAACTCAAATGTTAGATTCCATGATCTCGAATTCACGTCCAACCCGCGCTGAAGCTACGGACTGTGCAAATGCTGTTCTTGATGGCGCAGATGCGCTGATGCTCTCTGGTGAAACAAGTGTCGGAGATTTTCCCATTGAATCCGTCGCCATGATGGCCCGAATTATTGAAAAGACTGAAGAAGGTGGGTTGGACCGCATCCAACCTCTCAAGCATTCACCGAGAACCAAAGGTGGCGCGATCACTCGAGCAACAGTAGATGTGGGCGAAACTGTCGGGGCGAAATTTTTGGTGGCCTTTACGCAAAGCGGAGATTCAGCCAGGCGAATGGCCAGACTGCGCTCCGTCATTCCAATCTTGGCGCTGACACCAGAGGCCGGAACTTACAATCGGATGGCCTTGACGTGGGGAGTTGAATCCATGCTTGCACCAACAGTGAATCACACTGATGAAATGGTCAAGCAAGTGGACACAATACTTATTCAATCTGGTCGGGCCCTTGTCGGTGAACTGATCATGATTGTGGCGGGCTCACCTCCCGGAATTCCAGGATCGACAAATGCAATGCGCGTCCATCGCGTAGGAGATGCGGTCGGGGGAGCAGCGCCCGCGTATCGCTAAAGATTAGGTAGACTCACTTTCGCGCCTCGGTACTCCAACGGTAGAGAGGGCAGTCTCAAACACTGCATAGTGTCGGTTCGAATCCGACTCGGGGCACATGGATACGCAGTTACAACAATCGGGAGATCAAGGAAAAACTCACGCTCGAATACTCGTGGCCGAAGATGAAACTTTGATCCGTATGGATCTGGTTGAAATGTTGACCGAAGCGGGATATGACGTCGTCGCTCAAGCAACTAATGGGGAAGAAGCGGTTGCACTTGCAAAACAATTCAATCCGGACTTGGCGATACTCGATGTAAAGATGCCAGTGCTGGATGGAATTTCTGCAGCCGAGCAAATTATTCCACTCGCACCAGTATTGATGTTGACCGCTTTTAGCCAAAAAGAATTAGTAGAACGCGCACGCGATGCTGGCGTGATGGCTTATGTTGTAAAACCATTCTCTATAAATGAACTTCTGCCCGCCATAGAAATTGCGATCAGTAGGCATGTGCAGATGCGCTCGTTAGCCAACGAAGTTGCGGATTTGCATGAAAGGCTAGAAACGCGCAAATTGGTTGATCGCGCTAAGGGAATTTTGATGGCTGCCCTCAATCTTTCTGAGCCAGAAGCCTTCTCCTGGATTCAACGTGCCGCCATGGACCGTCGCCTTGGGATGAAAGAGGTAGCACTTGCAGTGATCTCTCCGTCGGCCGTCCCTGAGCGTTAAACCCGCATCACAACTTCGTTATAACACAGCGCCTGAGCCTGATTGGAGTTGTCTGCCTCACAGTGCTCCCGCTACCCTTTCCACCTCCCTGTCCCGGGACACAAGTAACAGGAAGGCACTACATGAAGAAGAGTTTCCGTGTTGTAAGTGCTATTGCCGCTGCGGCAATGGTGACTACTGCACTAGTAGCGGGCGCAACTGCATCCAATGCAGCCACCGTGCTCACGATTTCGTCTGATCTTCCGCTACAAGGATCATCATTCGACTCAAATGATTCAACTAATAAGGCAATTCAGTTGTACTTGAAGCAAATCGGGAACAAGGTTGGCAAGTATGCAATCAAGTTCAAGGTTTATGACAACGCAACAGCTGCTAAGGGTGGATGGGATGACGCCAAGTGCGCCGCCAACGCTCAAGCACACGTAGCCAACAAGAGTGAAGTTGCTGTAATGGGAACTTACAACTCAGGTTGCGCAAAGATTATTGTACCTATTCTTAACCAAGCTCCTGGTGGAGCAATGACAATGGTTTCTGACGCCAACACCAACCCTGGTCTTACCAAGGTATGGAACCCAGGCGAGCCAGATATCTATTATCCAAAGGGCATCCGCAACTACGCACGTGTTTGCACCACTGATGATATTCAGGGTTCAGCTGCTGCACAGTTCGCAAAGTCAATTGGCATCAAGAGTGTTTATGTTCTTAACGACACACAGACCTACGGTCAAGGTGTTGCTCAGGCATTCACAACTGAAGCTAAGAAGATTGGCCTCAACGTTCTTTCAAGTGGCTCATACGGAGAAGGCTGGGATTCAAAGCAGTCTTCATACGAAGCCCTCTTCACAAAGATCGCTGCATTGAAGCCAGACATGCTCTATATCGGTGGAATTTTCGACAACAACGGTGGACAACTCGTTAAGGACAAGTTCAAGGTCCTTGGAGATAACACTGCTGTGAAGATGATGGCACCAGACGGATTTACTGGATACCCAGACTTCAACAAAATGCCAGAAGCAGACGGTGCATACCTCTCCTTCGCAGGTCTTTCAACTGAACTTCTTCTTAAGAATGCACCAAATGGCGCAGGCGCGAAGTTCGTTAAGGCTTACAAGGCTGCATACGGTAAGGATCCAATCGGGTCTTACCCAATCTACGGCGTAGCTGCAGTTCAAGTTATCTTGGCAGCAATTGCGAAGTCAGATGGAACTCGCAAGGGCGTTACAAACGCCATCTTCTCTGGCTCAGGAATCACAATTCCTGCTAACCAGTCTGTACTTGGTAAGGCGCTTGTAATCAGCACCTTGTCAGGCGACACATTGGCTAAGGACATCACCATTGAAGTTGTCAAGGGTGGAGAAGAAACAACATTGCGTGCTTGGACAGTTAAGTAACTCTTAACTATTTCTAGCCTCACAAAGTTGAAGGCAATGGGGTGGGCCACAAGCCCACCCCATTACTTATTTCGTATCGGTTTTCACTTTCCTTATCTAGTAGCGTGTAATACTATGAACCACTTTCAGGTAGGCATCTAAGGAGCGCGAGTGTCATTATTTAGCGGCGGATATCAAGCTAGACAAGATCGCAGACGCTACCTCGAAAGAACTCTGAGCATTATCGCAGCCTTTGGACTTTTATTCTGGCTAGGCATTAATTTTTTGAAATCTCCTTCTCAGTTTTTCCAAGCCTCTCTCATTGGTCTTAGTAATGGGATTCTTTACGCGCTCATCGCATTGGGATACACACTCGTTTATGGAATTATTGAGTTGATTAACTTCGCTCATGGCGATTTGTTTATGCTGAGCGCGGTATTTTCAGCAAACTTCATCACTATTTGGTTTCATAGAGATTCATCAAGCCCGGCCGCATGGGGATTGTTTTTGATGTGTTTACTCACCGTCATGATCTTGGCTGCCACTGTGAATGTTGGCATTGAGCGCTTCGCCTATCGACGGTTAAGGCGTGCCCCCAAGTTGGCTCCGCTGATTACCGCTGTTGGTGTTTCTTTTGTATTGCAATTTATCGGATTGCGTTGGAATGGTTCTGGTCCAAAGACTTGGAATAGCGTTTTGCCATCGGGGTATTTTCACATTTCCACTATCAAGATTCCCTATACGACCCTTCTCTCCTTCGTAATTACAACGCCACTGTTAATTTTGATGTCATGGATAGTTACTCGCACTCGTCAAGGTAAAGCGATGCGTGCAACGGCGCAAGATCAAGATGCAGCACGCCTTATGGGCATCAATGTTGATAGGACTATTTCTTTCACTTTCGCTTTAGGTGGCGCCTTGGCTGGCGCAGCTGGATTGCTCTTCCAGCAAACTCGCGGACTCACAAGCTATAACTTGGGGTATCAACTAGGTTTGATCGCATTTACCTCGGCGGTTATGGGTGGAATTGGAAACCTTCAAGGAGCTGTTCTCGGTGCGCTGCTCATCGGCCTTATTCAAGGACTCAACGATGGATTGCCAATCGGCCTGGGACAGCAATGGTCACAAACTGTTGTCTTTTCGATCTTGATTCTTCTCATGGCATTTAGGCCTACAGGCTTACTCGGCAAAGCCGTTACAGAGAAGGTGTGATGACTATGAAATTACGCAAATCAAAAACTCCCAAACAAAGTGCCAGCCATAAGAAGTGGACCATTGGTTTCCTCATTGCTGCAGTCATCATCTGGGTTTTCTACACCTACATCATGTACAACTTGCCGGATGGCCCACAAACTATTTTCCAAAATTGGTTTCCTCCCACAACGATTAACGAGGCAATGGTCTGGGTTATATGTGCCTTGGGCCTTAACATCGTTGTCGGGTATGCGGGATTGTTGGACCTTGGGTTCGTTGCCTTTTGGGCCATTGGCGGTTACACCGCAGGTTGGTTCATGTCCGCATTTTTCCGACAGGTAAATATTCACCTCGGCTCACCATCGGATGCTGCAAAGCTTCCAGGTATTCACGTAACTTTTTGGGGAGTGCTATTTATCGGCGGACTTATTTGCGCCTTCTTTGGAATCATTATTGGAGCGCCAACTTTGCGTTTGAAGAGCGACTACCTTGCCCTGGTCACACTTGGCTTTGGTGAGATAATCCCTCAGGTTTTTACCAACGGAGAAAATATTGCTGGCTTTAATATGTCTAACGGAACCAAGGGAATTTCCCCGGTAGATAACATTTCAGTCCCTGGCAAAATTCTTGGCCCATTTGACTTTAGCTGGAAGTTCGCAATTTTCGTCTTGCTCACGGCCATAATGGTTTTCGTCTCCCTGCGATTGCGTAAGGGACGACTAGGACGTGCGTGGTTAGCAATCCGTGAGGATGAACTTGCAGCAAGCATGATGGGTGTTCCTCTCATGTCCACCAAACTGGCCGCATATGCCGTTGGAGCATTTAGTGGTGGCGTGGGCGGCGTTGCATTTGCCACGCACGTTAATGGCGTTTTTGCTGATCGTTTTAACTTTTCAATTTCCATCATCTTGCTAGCGATGGTTGTGCTCGGCGGAATGGGTAACGTCTGGGGAGTAATGGTTGGCGCACTTCTAGTTGCCTGGATTAACTCAACCGGATTGCCCGCCTTTGGGGATTTGGTCAATAACACCTTTGGCACATCTATCAATTTCCCTTCGTACAACTTCCTACTCTTTGGTGGTGTCTTGATTTTGATGATGCTCTTTAAGAGAGAGGGCATGATTCCCGAATCGCGTCTTAAGGCAATTTTGCATGAAGCAGATGACACGACTTCAAATGTGGGGGGCGCTCACTAATGACAAGCGCGCTTTCAGCAAAGAACATAACCGTTAAGTTCGGTGGGCTCACCGCCGTCAATGACGTCACCTTCGACATCCCTACCGGAAAAATTGTTAGTTTGATCGGACCTAACGGTGCCGGTAAAACGACATTCTTCAATGTCCTTACTGGTTTATACAAGCCAACGAGCGGCAACGTTATTTTCGGAGAAGTGGATATCACAGCACGCCCACCTCACAAGATTGCCTCTGGCGGAGTTGCTCGTACATTTCAAAACATCCGACTTTTTGGTCTCATGACAGCAGAAGAAAATGTCATGGTGGCCATGCACTCTCACCTTAAGGCTGGAATTGTGGCAACAATCCTTGGTACTCCAGGCCAGCGCCGTGAAGAAAAGAAGGCACGCGAAGATGCCCGGGCACTCTTGGATTTTGTTGGGATCGGCAAATGGGCGGGTGAGTATGCACGCAATCTTTCTTACGGCGATCAACGCCGTTTAGAGGTTGCACGCGCTCTAGCTTTGAAACCAAAAGTGTTGCTCCTTGATGAACCAACTGCCGGTATGAATCCGCAAGAGTCTTTGACCTTCATTAATTTTGTGTACAAGGTCCGCGACGAGCAAGATGTTTCAATTTTGCTCATTGAGCACGACATGAGCGTTGTGATGACAGTTTCTGAGCGCGTCACAGTTTTGGATCAAGGCGAGAAGATTGCTGAAGGTTCACCAGCCGAAATCAAGTCCAACCAACGAGTAATTGAGGCCTACCTAGGCAAAGCAAAGGGAGAGAAGGCATGAGCGCTCTTCTAGAAGTTAAAGATCTCAAAGTGGCATACGGTTCGATCTTGGCTGTAAAGGGCGTCTCCCTCACGGTCAACGAAGGTGAAATTGTTACGTTGATTGGTTCTAACGGAGCCGGAAAATCAACGACTCTTCGAACGATTTCTGGTCTCTTGAAACCTAAAGAGGGGTCGATAACTTTCCAAGGCGAGAGTATTGAAGGCCGTCCGGGACACGAAATTGTTGCGAAAGGCTTATGTCAATCGCCTGAAGGTCGGCGTATTTTCCCCCGAATGTCAGTGCGTGAGAATCTCGATTTGGGTGCATTCTTGCGAAACGACAAAGCTGGAATCGAAGCAGATCGTGAACGCGTATTGGACCTCTTCCCCCGACTTCGCGAACGCTATGAACAAAAGGGCGGCACGATGTCAGGTGGCGAACAACAGATGTTGGCCGTTGCCCGAGCAATGATGGGGGCACCAAAACTCTTGCTCTTGGATGAACCATCAATGGGTCTTGCACCTGTTTTGGTGGATATGATTTTTGAAACCATTATCAAGATTCGCGAACAAGGAATTACAATTTTGCTGATCGAGCAAAACGCATCTGCGGCTTTGGATGTAGCAGACCGGGCCTACGTCCTTGAATCTGGCTTGATAAAAATGAGCGGGAATGCTTCAGATCTTGCTAAAGACGAAGCGGTAACCAAGGCCTACCTCGGCGGCTAGAGATTTATCTCTGTGCCAAAATCAAACAAGTAATTCGAGCAGTACATGTTCGCTCACCTTTGTCATTTGTGATCACGATCTCATAGCTGCACATCGTCTTGCCTAAAGAAACCGCAGTCGCGACTGCTGTCACAATTCCGGAAGTTGCTGATTTGTGGTGAGTTGCATTGATGTCGATGCCGACCACTTTGCGCTCTGGCCCTGCATGCAACTGAGTTCCGATGGATCCCAAACTCTCTGCCAGAACGACATTTGCCCCTCCGTGCAACAAACCTATCGGTTGAGTGTTGCCTTCTACTGGCATCGTTGCAACAAGTCGTTGCGGCGAAGCTTCAATGATTTCAATGCCCATCTTCTTATCGAGGGCGCCGCTGCCTCGAACACGTAGCTGCTTCATAAATTCTGAATTATCACTCATACGGCAGATTCTATCTTGCGCCCAATAGAATGCTCATCATGAGCCCTCGACTACTTCTGATCGATGGACATTCAATGGCATATAGGGCTTTTTACGGTCTGCCTGCTGAAAACTTCACTACCGCGACAGGCCAGCACACCAATGCCATCTATGGATTTGCGACGATGCTGATCTCCCTTCTGCGTGAAGAAAAGCCCACTCATGTGGCAGTTGCTTTTGATGTTTCTCGTAAAACTTTTCGTACGCAAATGTACCCCGAATATAAGGCGAACCGAGCTACCACCCCTGATGAGTTTCGATCACAGATGTCGCTTTTACATGATCTTGTTACTGCTTTCGGAATAACGCAATTTGAGGTCGAGGGGTACGAAGCAGATGACATTCTTGCAACTTTGTCAACGAAGGCGCAGAAGGAGAATTGCGATGTTGTAATCTGTTCCGGCGATCGCGACACTTTCCAACTAGTAACACCAAATATTACGGTTTTGTACCCAAAACGCGGTGTGAGTGATCTAGTCCGAATGACACCCGAAGCCGTATTTGAAAAGTACTCAATGTCTCCTAGCGCCTATCCGGATTTTGCTGCGCTCCGAGGAGATCCGAGCGACAACCTGCCATCTGTACCAGGGGTTGGCGAAAAGACGGCGGCTAAGTGGATTATCGAACATGGCTCCTTATCTAACCTGGTGACAAATGCTGAAGGAATCGGCGGGAAGGTTGGTGAATCTCTCCGGCAGAACATCGATGTGGTTTTGAGAAATCGTGCATTGACTCAGTTGGTGCACGATGTTCCATTGGATGTTGAAATCGCTGCGCTTGCGTGGAGCGGAATCGTAGAAGAGCGAATGTATCCACTCCTAGATGAATTGGAGTTTCGCACCCTCAAAGAACGGCTCAAACCATTCCTTAATCGTGGCGGTGTTAACAAATCTGTAAAAGAAGAACCACTCACACTTGTTGGTATGGACCCTACCGACAACGTGAAAACCGCTGCGGAACTTTCCTCTCTTATCGAGAAAACCTCCGGTCCCCTTGCAGTTTCCTACGAATTGGTTGACGAGCGAATACATCGTTATGCAGTGGCGTTTTCAGCGACTGAGGGTTTTGTTGTTCACTCGAGTGCCATTGGCGATTGGATTTCGAATCCGAAAATCCTGAAAATTTTCCATGATGCAAAATCCTTTGCACGAATTGTCCCAGTGGAAGGAATTGAGTTCGATACCTCTTTAGCTGCCTACCTCGTGAATCCGGGGGTACGGTCGCAAGAGATTTCCGATCTTTCAAGTCGGTGGGGAGACGGAATTGAATTAGCGATTGGTGATTTGACCTCTCAAGCAACGGTGCTTTTCACTTTAAAAGATGCGCTTTTTGTGGAAATGCGGGAACGAAAACTGATGGAGCTCTTTGAACACCTTGAGCTGCCAATCGCCAGACTCCTAGTAGTCATGGAACGCCGAGGGATAGCGGTTGATCGTGCTCAATTGGAGGAGCTGCAAAAGTTTTTCCAAGGCGAGGTAGATCGCGAAACCTCAGCAGCGTACGAAGTCGCAGGCCACGAATTTAACGTTGCCTCTCCTAAGCAGTTGCAAGTAGTGCTCTTTGATGAGTTAAAGCTGCCGAAAACAAAGAAGATTAAAACTGGGTATACAACAGATGCCGAATCACTTGAAACCTTAGCCGAGAAGACCCAGCATCCGATCTTGAAGCATCTCTTGCGTATCCGCGAGACAAACAAGTTGCGTACAACTATTGAAGGCCTGATTGCCGAAGTCGCCCCTGAAGGGCGAATACATACTCATTTGCAGCAAACTATTGCGGCAACAGGTCGGCTCTCATCAACTGGACCAAACTTGCAAAACATTCCAGTTCGCAGTGAGGAAGGTCGCAAAATTCGTGAATGTTTTATTCCAGGCAAAGGCTTTGTCTCCTTATTGACTGCTGACTACAGCCAAATTGAAATGCGAATCATGGCTCACCTTTCCGACGATGCGCATTTGTTGGCAGCTTTTTCTTCGGGGGAGGACCTACATTCGAGCGTGGCTTCGGAGGTTTTTGGTGTTGAGGGATCTCAAGTAACTCCTGAGATGAGGCGCCAAATTAAGGCGATGTCATATGGCCTTGCCTATGGTCTTTCTTCTTATGGACTTTCCGCACAACTTGCGATTTCTCCTGCCGAAGCGCAAGGTCTTATGGATCGATATTTTGAGCGCTTTGGTGGAATTCGAGATTACTTGAAGACAGTAGTGGAGGAGGCGCGAAAAGTTGGCTATACAGAAACGATTCTTGGTCGCAGGAGATATCTACCGGATCTCATGCATGACAATCGACAACGCCGTGAAGTGGCAGAGCGCATGGCACTCAATGCCCCGATCCAAGGTTCTGCAGCAGATATCATCAAAGAGGCGATGCTCTTGGTTGAGCGAGCTATTACGCAAGCTCAATTGAAATCGCGGTTGTTATTGCAAGTACATGATGAATTAATATTTGAAGTGGCGGAAGGCGAAGAAGAAGTACTAACGAAATTGGTTCGCTCGAATATGGGTTCTGCTTACCCGCTTAAGGCACCCCTTGAAGTGAGCGTAGGAATCGGCACTAGCTGGAATCAAGCCGCACATTAATGTGAAGGAGAAGCGTTGTCCTTCATTGCGTTGAGATCTTGAGCCTCGGTCGGAATTGCATTAGCTGCGGCTAATCGCTTGCGGCCAATTGTGAGAACTAATAGGCCGCAGGCAACTGAGATTGTCGAAAATGAAAGACACACTCGTGGTGATAGAGAGTTGGAGACCCATCCACCGACTGCGGCTCCAAATGACATGAAGGTACCTTCGACTGTCCAGAGCCAACCAAGAGATGAAATCGCACTTCCGTGCGGGCGCACCGCCTCCATGACTTCTAGATAAAAAACTTGTAACGCCCCGCCGCAAAGCCCAATGCCACCGGCAATCAGCGCCATACTCCATCCCGGATATGAAAAAGCAAGAGGTAGTTCAATGAGAAACCAGACGAAGTAGGTTCGTCTGAAAACCAAGAGAGGAGAAGTTTTCTTCGAAACCAAACCTCCAAATAGACCGCCGAAAATATTACAAATCCCCATGATGGCCAAGATCCAAGCAGTTCGCTCTGGAATGTGTTCTAGCGTTGCAAATGCTGGGACGGCAATATCGAAAGCACCGATACCAAATCCAATGAAACATCCCTCAAGCATGAGCAATCGAATCGCTGGATTCTTAAATAGCGATGCACTTCCGCGCGCTTTGACCTCAGGGGTCCAGGACTGCGCGGCCTTAGTGAAGGCTAGGCAAGCACCTCCAATGAAAACCAAAATAGCGCAAAGAGTAAGAGCACTTCCTGGATGTTTCGAAAGCGCGAGCGAAGTCGCAATCACTGGCCCAAAAACAGTTGCAGCACTTATTACAGCGGTATCCAGTGCGTATGCAGTTCGCAAGAATTCTGCGGGTACGACGCTCTTCCACATTGGCCTGATCGAAAGATTAATCGGGGGCGAAGCCAGGCCCAAAATGAAAGAGATCAGCAAAATCACCGTGCGATCGTGCGAGGCGTTGAGAGCGAGAATCATGAGTGCGTAGGACGGTACAAAAACTCGAAGCGGCCATTTAAGGCCAAAGCGATCCATCAAGGACCCACGAAGTCCAGCAGTGATTGCTGATGAAAAGGATTCGAGACCAATTGCTAAACCAGCAACAGCAATAGAATGTGTTGCATTTTCTGCCTTAAAGAATGTAGCCAACGCAATCATTCCGTAGGCAACTCGAGCGGGAAATGCGCTGATGAGGAGGGCTTTTACATGCGGAAATCGCAGTAATGCTCGATATCTCTCCATAATTGTCAGTCTACTCGCGCGAATTGACGCTTTGCGGGCGCGAACCGTACCCTTAGCAGCCCTATCCCTACTACTACCTATCCCTACGGAGCACCTTGAGCATCTCACCAGTAATCGCAATAAATGACGTTGGATCAGCAGAAGATTTTCTAGCCGCAATTGAAGGAACCATCCGAAATTTCAACGATGGAGACCTTGTTGAAGGCATAGTCGTACAAGTAGATCGTGATGAAGTACTTCTCGATATCGGATATAAAACCGAAGGCGTGATCCCTTCCCGTGAGCTCTCTATTCGCCACGATGTGGATCCCAATGAAATTGTTAAGGTGGGCGAGAAAGTAGAAGCCCTTGTACTTCAAAAGGAAGACAAAGAAGGCCGTCTCATTTTGTCTAAGAAGCGCGCACAGTACGAGCGCGCATGGGGCGACATTGAGGGCAAGAAGGAAAGAGACGAAGTTGTCGTCGGAACTGTCATTGAAGTTGTTAAAGGCGGTCTCATTGTGGATATCGGCTTGCGCGGATTCTTGCCAGCATCGCTGGTTGAAATGCGTCGCGTCCGCGATCTCACGCCATACATTGGCAAGCAGGTTGAGGCTCGCATCATTGAACTAGATAAAAACAGAAACAACGTAGTTCTATCTCGCCGTGCCTACCTTGAGCAGACTCAATCCGAATCTCGCACAACATTTTTAAACCAACTCCAAAAAGGTCAAGTACGAAGCGGAGTTGTTTCATCAATAGTCAATTTCGGCGCTTTCGTAGACCTAGGTGGCGTTGATGGGTTGGTTCACGTTTCCGAGCTTTCATGGAAGCACATTGACCATCCGAACGAAGTTGTTGAAGTTGGCGACGAAGTAACTGTCGAAGTTCTTGAAGTAGATTTCGAGCGCGAACGCGTATCGCTATCTTTGAAGGCGACACAAGAAGATCCATGGCAAGCATTTGCTCGAACCCACACGATTAATCAAGTAGTGCCTGGTCAAGTAACGAAGTTGGTGCCATTTGGTGCCTTCATTCGTGTCCACGAGGGCATCGAAGGATTAGTACATATTTCTGAGTTAGCAGAACGTCATGTCGAAATTCCTGAGCAGGTAGTTCAGGTTGATGATGAGTTGTTCGTAAAGATCATTGATATCGATCTGGAGCGCCGTCGGATTTCTCTTTCTCTCAAGCAAGCCAACGAGGGCAAAGAAGTGACGATCGAGGCTTTTGATCCGACTCAGTACGGCATGGCTGCTCGATACGATGCTGCTGGTAATTTCATTTACCCAGAAGGATTTGACTCGGATACCCAAGAGTGGAAACCCGGATTTGAAACTCAACGCGAAGAATGGGAGCGCCAATACGCGCAAGCCCAAGAACGTTTCATTGCGCACAAGAAGCAAAAAGAGGTTGCTCAGGCCGCAGATGCTGCAGCAGCAACAACTGAAGAAAGTGCTCCAGCGTTGGCTGAATAGTTCTAGGAAAATAGTGGCCGACCCTCCGAGGCAATATCTCGAGGGGTCGGTTTTTTTCTGCCCTCGCGGTAGTGTCGGCTTATGTTGGTGGTCGCGCTCACGGGTGGAATCGGGTCCGGCAAATCTTTGGCAGCACAATATTTCTCGCAGCTCGGCGCCTTAGTTATGGATGCTGATCAATTAGCTCGAACTGCCATTGAGCGGGGCAGTACTGGATTTGATCATGTAGTCCGCGCCTTTGGTGATCGAATTCTTCACAATGGAGATATTGACCGACGGGAATTAGCAGAGATCATTTTTAATGATCCCTCTCAGCGGGAAGTCTTGGAAGGCATCATCCACCCTATCGTCCGAGCGAATTTTGAATCAGCGGTGGAACTCTTGCACGGAGATGACGTTCTTATTTATGAAATTCCACTACTCGTTGAAACTGACGCATCTGCAAGGTTTGATTTTGTTATTACAGTTGAAACAGATGATGCGCAGCGGAACGCGCGATTAAAGGGACGCGGAATGTCCACTTCGCAAATCAGCCAACGCATCTCGGCGCAAACCACCCGGATAGAAAGACAAGCGGTCGCCGATGCAGTTATTGTGAATAATGGGACATCCGATGACCTGCTGCGACAAGTGGAGCACCTCTGGGAGAGCGTACTTCCAGCACACCAACGCGAAAAAGATTGACCTCTACTAGACTCATCCTGTGCGTCCAATCACTGATCTGCAGCGACGCGTTGAACCCTTTCAAGTAATCAGCGATTACATTCCGGCAGGTGACCAGCCGGAGGCTATCGCTGAGATCAGCCGCAGAATTTCTCGCGGAGATCAAGACATTGTTCTTTTGGGAGCCACCGGAACTGGAAAATCAGCGACCACTGCCTGGCTCATTGAAAAGCTACAGCGCCCCACATTGGTGATAGCGCCCAATAAAACTCTCGCTGCCCAATTAGTCAATGAGTTTCGTGAACTTATGCCAAATAACGCCGTTGAGTACTTTGTTTCGTATTACGACTACTACCAACCTGAGGCTTATGTTCCACAGACGGACACTTTTATTGAAAAGGATTCGAGCGTCAACGATGAGGTAGAGCGCTTACGCCACTCAGCAACAAATTCATTACTTACTCGACGAGACGTGATAGTTGTTGCAACCGTCTCTTGTATCTACGGCCTTGGTACGCCGCAAGAATATGTGGATCGAATGGTGAGGCTGCGCGTTGGCGATCAGATTGAGAGAAATGTGTTGCTCCGCAAATTCGTGGATATCCAATATAACCGCAACGATATTGCCTTCGAACGTGGGACCTTTCGCGTTCGCGGCGATACTGTAGAGATCATTCCTATGTATGAGGAGTTGGCGCTTCGCATCGAGATGTTTGGCGATGAAATCGAAAAGATTACGACGCTTGATCCTTTAACTGGGGAGATTGTTCGTGATGAAGAAGAGATGTATATCTTTCCAGCAACGCATTATGCCGCCGGTCCAGAGACGATGAAACGTGCAATCACGGAAATCCAGGTAGAGCTGGAGGCGCGGTTGAAAGTATTCGAACGAGAAGGCAAGTTGCTCGAGGCCCAACGACTCAGGATGCGCACGACGTTCGACATAGAAATGATGGAACAATTAGGATTTTGCTCTGGAATTGAAAACTACTCCCGACATATAGATGGTCGCGAACCCGGTTCTGGACCAAACTGCCTCTTGGATTATTTTCCAGAGGATTTTCTCCTCGTCATTGACGAATCACACGTTACCGTGCCGCAGATCGGTGCGATGTTTGAAGGCGATGCATCCCGAAAGCGCACTCTGGTTGAGCATGGTTTCAGATTACCGAGCGCTATGGACAACCGACCTTTGCGTTGGGACGAATTCCTACTTCGCGTAGGACAGAAAATTTTTCTTTCAGCAACACCTGGACCGTATGAACTCAATAAGGTTGAAGGTGATGTTGTTGAGCAAGTTATTCGCCCCACCGGCTTAGTCGATCCAAAGATCGTTATCAAGCCAATCAAGGGGCAAATCGATGATCTACTCCTTGAGATTAATGCGCGAGCTGAGCGAAATGAAAGAGTCCTTGTAACGACTTTAACCAAAAAGATGTCGGAGGATTTGACAGATTATTTGCAAGAACGGGGAGTGAGAGTCCGATACTTGCACTCTGAAGTTGATACCTTGCGAAGAGTTGAACTGTTGCGCGAACTACGCACGGGGGAGTACGACGTTCTGATCGGAATCAACCTCTTGCGCGAAGGCCTTGATTTACCAGAAGTATCTCTCGTTGCAATTTTGGATGCTGACAAGGAGGGCTTTTTGAGATCTAGTACTGCCCTTATCCAAACCATTGGTCGCGCTGCCAGAAACGTTTCTGGAGAAGTTCATATGTATGCAGATAACATCACCAAATCCATGGCGAAGGCAATCGATGAAACCAATCGGCGAAGGGCCAAGCAAGTGGACTACAACCTTGAGCGCGGGGTAGATCCACAGCCACTGCGCAAGAAGATTGCCGACATTACGGATTCGATAAACCGCGAGAACGAGGATACCCAAGCTCTGCTGCAATCCGCGGGAGGCAAGACATCGCGCGCTAACTTGCCAGCCCTTGGTATTTACGATGGCAAGGGCACATCTTTGCCGCGACAAGAGCTGATCGCGTTGATAGAGTCGCTCACCGATCAAATGCGTGCAAGTGCAAAAGAACTGCAATTCGAATTGGCGGCACGCCTCAGAGACGAAATCCGAGATTTGAAGAAAGAGTTACGAGCGATGGAAACGGCCGGTGCCTAAGCGGTGATAGAGAAGTTAATTATCCGGGGAGCCCGCGAGCACAACCTTAAAGACGTTTCTCTTGAGTTGCCCAGAGATGCTCTCATCGTTTTCACGGGCCTGTCAGGATCTGGAAAATCGAGTCTGGCCTTCGACACAATTTTTGCTGAAGGGCAACGGCGCTACGTCGAATCCTTGTCAGCTTACGCCAGACAATTTCTAGGTCAAATGGATAAACCAGATGTTGATTTTATTGAAGGTTTATCCCCAGCCGTATCGATCGATCAGAAATCTACAAATAGAAATCCACGATCTACCGTTGGAACAATAACTGAAGTTTATGATTATTTACGATTACTTTTTGCCCGAGCAGGAAGGCCCCATTGCCCCAAGTGCAAGAGTCCTGTCTCGCGACAAAGTCCGCAGCAAATCGTGGATCAGATTTTGACGATGCCTGCAGCGACAAAGTTTCAAGTTTTAGCTCCCGTAGTTCGCGCACGTAAGGGCGAGTTTGTCGACCTTTTCCAAGAGCTAGTGACCCAAGGTTATTCGCGGGCACGCGTTGATGGCGCAGTGATCCAATTAGCCGAGCCTCCAAAACTAAAGAAGCAAGAAAAGCACACTATAGAAGTTGTTATTGATCGCTTGAGCGCTAAAGCTGAATCAAAGAATCGCCTCACCGATTCGATCGAAACCGCGCTACGCCTTGCTCAAGGGATTGTTTTATTGGATTTCGTTGATGCAAAGGGCACCGAAAAGGAACGCACATATAGCGAACATCTAGCGTGTCATACATGCGAATTATCATTTGAAGAGCTTGAACCACGCTCATTCTCATTCAATTCACCCTTTGGTGCCTGCCAAGAATGTTCGGGCATAGGTACTAAATTGGAAGTAGATGAAGAATTAATTGTTCCCGACGACAGTGCTTCGATCAATGAAGGAGCGATCGCTCCGTGGTCTTCCGGCCAGACTTCAGAGTACTTCTTGCGTTTACTCCAGGCTCTCTCCGGAGAGATCAAATTCTCATTAGATACACCGTGGAATAAATTGTCTGTCAAGGCTAAGGATGCGATTTTGCATGGCTCAGATTATGAGGTGCACGTAAAGTACAAGAATCGTTATGGTCGAGTACGAAACTACTCCACCGGTTTTGAAGGCGTTATTCCCTTCATTCACCGACGCCACGGTGAAACAGATAGTGACTACAGCCGCGACAAGTTTGAAGGATATATGCGTCAGATTCCCTGCCCAGAATGCAAGGGGGCCCGTCTCAAACCAGAAGTTCTGGCAGTCACGATCGGGGGAAACAACATTGCACAAATTTGCGAACTTTCTATCGCCGATTGCGCCACATTCCTCCTAGGAATCGAACTCAATGCACGCGAGAGCCAGATTGCTGAAAGAGTATTGAAAGAAGTCCATGCTCGACTGGGATTTTTGCTCGACGTAGGTTTGGATTATTTGTCGTTAGAGCGCCCAGCTGCAACGCTGTCGGGCGGGGAGGCACAACGCATTCGATTGGCCACTCAGATTGGTTCGGGATTAGTTGGAGTTCTCTACGTCCTGGATGAACCTAGTATCGGCCTTCATCAAAGAGATAATCGACGTTTAATTGAAACACTCACTCGACTTCGCGATTTAGGGAACACTCTCATCGTTGTAGAACATGATGAGGAAACTATTCGAGCGGCCGATTGGATCGTTGACATTGGTCCAGGAGCAGGAGAGCACGGTGGCAAGGTTGTTGTTTCAGGTGACTATCAATCACTGATTGATTCAAAGGAATCGATCACTGGGGCGTATCTTTCTGGGCGGAAAACTATTGCCATTCCGAAAGAGCGTCGCCCCATTGATAAAAAACGCCAACTTGTCGTTAAGGGAGCCAAAGAGAACAACCTCAAGGACATTGAAGTTGCTATCCCCTTAGGTGCATTCGTTGCTGTCACTGGAGTGAGTGGCTCTGGAAAATCGACACTCATCAATGACATTGTCTACGTCACTCTTGCCAACAAACTCAATGGAGCACGATTAGTACCCGGTCGCCATCGCACTGTGACTGGAATCGATCTCTTGGACAAAGTGGTACACGTAGATCAATCTCCGATCGGTCGAACACCACGATCAAATCCTGCAACCTACACAGGGGTTTTCGATAAGGTGCGCGCTCTCTTTGCTGAAACATCTGAGGCAAAGGTGCGTGGATATTTACAAGGGCGCTTCTCGTTCAATGTCAAAGGCGGCCGCTGCGAGAATTGTTCGGGTGATGGGACCATCACCATCGAAATGAACTTTTTGCCTGATGTTTATGTTCCATGCGAAGTCTGCCATGGCGCTCGGTATAACCGCGAAACCCTTGAAGTCCACTACAAAGGCAAGACGATCGCGGAAGTTTTGGATATGCCGATCGAATTGGCACGCGATTTCTTCGAGGCCGTTCCAGCCATAGCTCGTTATTTAAAGACACTCTGTGATGTAGGGCTGGGCTATGTTCGCTTGGGGCAATCAGCGCCGACACTTTCCGGAGGAGAAGCCCAACGTGTAAAACTTGCCACAGAACTTCAGCGACGTTCAACAGGGCGCACAATTTATGTCTTGGATGAGCCAACTACGGGTCTTCACTTCGAAGATGTCAGCAAACTTCTAGGGGTTCTCAATCGCTTGGTAGATAGTGGTAATACCGTTGTTGTCATCGAACATAATTTAGATGTAATTAAGTCTGCCGATTGGGTTATCGACATGGGCCCTGAGGGCGGTTTCCGAGGTGGGACAGTGATTGCAGAAGGAACCCCTGAACAAGTGGCGCAGAACTCAAGTAGTTATACCGGCCACTATTTGTCACAGATCTTGGCAACAAATCGAAAGAGTACAAAGAAGGCGCAGTGATGGCCGATCCGACAAGCTACCGGCCTACCGACGTACCGTCGTTACCAGGGGTGTATAGGTTTTTCAATCAAGATGATCGTGTCATCTATGTCGGCAAAGCAATAAGCCTTAAATCCCGACTTAACAGCTATTTCCAAAATAATCTTCCAGAGCGCACGGATCAAATGGTGCATGAGGCCGTCCGAGTCGACTGGACAATCGTCGACACCGAGATCGCAGCGTTACAACTTGAATTTTCTTGGATCAAACAATTCAATCCAACCTACAACGTTCAATTCAAAGACGACAAGTCTTATCCATATTTGGCAATTTCAATGAAAGATGAGTACCCACGCGTTTTCATCACACGCAAACAGAAGAAAATGGGTATCAAATATTTTGGTCCTTTCACACATTCCTGGGCACTTCGCAATACCTTTGATGCAGTATTGAAAGTATTTCCAGTTCGCTCGTGTACAGATTCAAATTTCGAGAAAGCAAGAAAAAGTAAGAGGCAGTGTCTGCTAGGAGATATCGGAAAATGCGCCGCCCCCTGCGTTGGTTGGGTAACTCCTGATGAGCACAAAAAGTTGGCAGGGCGCCTGATCGATTTCATGGGGGCCGGCAAGGGTGATGTGCTTCCAACACTAGCTAAAGAAATGGACACCGCTGCTAACAATGAAGAATTTGAACGTGCAGCTAAGATTCGTGATCAGATTTCTTATATGCAGCGCGCCTTAGAGTCGAGCGATGCCACATTATCTGAAAGCCTTTCAGCCGATGTCATTGCAATCCATCGAGAAGGCACGCATGCAGCTGGATCTCTTTTCACAATTCGGGGAGGCTCCATCAAGGGCTCGCGTTCGTGGCTCCTTGATCAGAAAAAGAGCGTGGAGGAACAAGATGATGTAACGGCGCTGTTTGCCTCAATCTACGCCACAGATGCGCAAGTAGAAATTCCACCTGAGATTGTGATCAATGAATTACCCCAAGATGTAGCGACTCTAGAGGAGTGGTTAGGACAGTTGCGCGGCGGACGTGTAGAAATCAAGGTTCCGCAACGTGGCGAGAAAGTTGAAGTTCTAGCAACGGTGGCAAGAAATGCACAATATGCACTTATTCAATATGTAAATAAGCGCTCAACCGATCCAGGCATTAGTGGCAAGGCCCTCACGCAGATACAGGAGACGTTGGAACTTTCGCAGCCGCCATTGCGCATTGAATGTTTCGACATCTCAAATATCTCAGGAACGACAGTCGTTGCCTCCATGGTGGTTTTTGAAGATGGCATGGCAAAAAAGAGTGAGTATCGGCGATTCATTATTGATACGACGACTGCCTGGGATGACACTAGGGCAATCAATCAAGTTCTTACCCGCCGCCTTAAACGCCTTATTACTGAACGCACTATTGATGGGGGCGAAGTACAAGAAAGTGGCGGAAAGAGGAAGAGGTTTTCATACCCGCCACAACTCATTATTGTGGATGGAGGCGTTGGCCAAGTAAATGCTGCCGCGCGAGCGATGGCCGATCTTGGGATTACTGACATTCCACTGTGCGGTTTGGCCAAGAGACTTGAAGAGGTGTGGCGCCCTGGAAATCCAGAGCCATTAATGTTGCCTCGAACTAGTGAAGGGCTATACCTGCTGCAACGTATTCGCGATGAAGCCCACCGTTTCGCAATTACTTTCCATCGCTCCAGGCGTTCTCATGCAATGCTCGAATCGGTACTCGATGACATTGAGCAGTTAGGAGAGGTGCGACGTAAAGCACTTCTCACACATTTTGGATCAGTTGCTGCTCTTCGCAAAGCAACTGCCGAAGAGATTGCTCATATTCCTGGGATTGGAGAGAAAATTGCGACGATGATCCTCGAAGCGCTCCACGGGAGTGAATCGTTGGTATTTGATGCGCAAACTGGCGAAATTCTCGAAGGTTCTTGACAGGTAGGTAAGGATAAAGCCATGAATAACACCGAAAGGGAAGTCCTCATCTTGACTGGTATGTCAGGAGCCGGACGCTCTACCGTGGCGCATGCTTTGGAAGATCTTGGTTGGTATGTGGTTGATAACGTTCCAGCCTCATTATTGCCAGCGTTGGTTGCGCAAACAGCTTCTTCGACAATTTCTACAATGGCAGTGGTCGTAGATGTTCGCAGCGGTCACTTTTTCGACGATTTGCAGACATCACTGAACGAACTTAAAGCTCAAGGAATTCCTCACCGAGTGCTCTTCCTTGATGCAACCGACCAAGCACTCGTCCAACGTTTCGAATCCACTCGCCGGCCACATCCGCTGCAAGGCACGGGGCGCATCGTTGAAGGGATTGCAGCAGAACGATTAAAGCTTGAGAACTTGCGATCTGATGCTGATGTTGTAATCGATACTAGTAATCTCAATGTGCACCAACTCGAAAAGCGTATTGGTGAAATTTTTGCATCCGGACAATTACACGGCGTCCGTATCAATGTCCTCTCATTTGGGTACAAATACGGAATTCCAGTGGATTCCGACCTCGTGCTTGATTGTCGTTTCATACCTAATCCACATTGGATACCTGCGCTGCGTCCATTGAGTGGATTGACACAGGAGGTAAGTAAAGAGGTACTTACTACTCCTGGCGTTGAACAATTTGTTTCTGATTACGTTTCTCTTGTATCGCACATGGTTGAAGGGTATTTGCGTGAAGGCAAAAAATACGTCACCTTGGCGATTGGATGTACCGGAGGCAAGCATCGCAGTGTCGCCGTCGCACAAGCAATTGCGACCCGCCTCAATGCAGCTGAAGGAAGTGTAGATATTGATGCACACGCAGTTCATCGTGATGTTGGGCGTGAGTAGTGGCTCCAAAAGTTGTTGCATTAGGCGGCGGGCACGGATTGGCTGCAACTTTGCGTGCTTTGAGGAAGATCACAGAAGAAATCACTGCGATTGTGACAGTTGCCGATAATGGCGGATCGAGCGGACGACTTCGTGCTGAATTTCCAATATTGCCCCCTGGTGATTTACGGATGGCGCTAGCGGCTTTATGTAGTGATGATGAATGGGGGCGTAGCTGGGCCGACATCATTCAATATCGATTTACATCAGATGGAAATCTCAACGGACATCCCGTAGGAAATCTTCTCTTGGCTGCGCTGTGGGATAGGGATTCTGATCCAGTTGCAGGCCTTGATCGCGTCGCATCCTTATTACGAGTGGTGGGGCGAGTATTACCGATGGCAAGCCAACCACTTGATATTGAAGGAACATTTTTGACATCGGTCGGAAGAGTTGTCGCCAGAGGCCAGGCCGAAGTTGCTGCCGCGAAAGGAAAGTTGGATGGATTAAGGATTTTGCCGGAACATCCGCAATCACGACCAGAAGCGCTACAGGCAATTGCATCTGCAGACTGGATCACGATGGGACCAGGTTCATGGTTTTCTAGTGTTCTGCCTCACCTTTTAGTTCCTGCGCAATGTCAAGCACTGGTTGAGACTCGAGCAAAAAAGATTGTTTTACTCAATTTGGATTCACATCCCCAAGCTGCGGGCGATGAATACGCTGGATACACACCGCAAGAGCACCTCGAATTAATGGGGCAGTACGCGCCAGATTTACGGTGTGATTACGTAGTGGCAGATTCATCTATAGTCCGCGATCGAGCAAGTCTTACATCGTGTGTGGCTGATATCGGGGGTCAATTGGTTGTGGCAGATTTACGAAAAGCCCCTGGAAGCGTTCACCATGAAGATGAAAAATTGACCTCCGTATTACGCCACATCATCGTCAATAGTTTGGTTGGATAGTCCTATGGCAATGACCTCAGCAGTAAAAGATGAATTAAGTCGGCTCTCTGTTACCAAACCTTGTTGCCGCAAAGCAGAAGTCTCTTCCCTGCTTCGCTTTGCTGGGGGACTGCACTTAGTAGGCGGAAAGATCGTGATCGAAGTCGAGCTTGATGCTGCACAGAGCGCTCGGCGTTTACGCAAAGACATAGCGGACATTTACGGCCATGACAGTGACCTTGCCGTTCTTTCTTCAAGTGGATTGCGAAAAGGCAGTCGCTATGTTGTCCGTGTGGTCTCCGACGGAGAAGCACTCGCACGACAAACTGGATTAGTCGATGCAAATGGTCGTCCCGTGCGAGGGTTACCACCACAAGTTGTCTCGGCCGCAATTTGCGATGCAGAAGCAGCTTGGCGCGGAGCTTTTATCGCCCATGGTTCGCTGACTGAACCTGGGCGTTCCTCTTCACTTGAAATTACCTGTCCTGGACCAGAAGCTGCCCTTGCATTGGTGGGAGCAGCCCGCCGATTGGGAATTACTGCAAAGGCGCGAGAAGTTCGTGGAGTCGACCGAGTTGTGATTCGCGACGGAGATGCAATTGGAGTTTTACTCACACGCCTTGGTGCGCACGAAAGTGTCCTCGCTTGGGAAGAACGCCGCATGCGTCGAGAAGTTCGCGCAACCGCCAATCGCTTAGCAAATTTTGATGATGCCAATTTGCGCCGTTCGGCGCGCGCGGCAGTCGCCGCATCTGCTCGCGTCGCTCGTGCTATGGAAATACTCGGACCAGAGATTCCAGATCACTTAAAACAAGCAGGAGAATTGCGCATTAACCATGGACAAGCCAGTCTTGAGGAACTTGGATCGCTGGCAACGCCTCCGATGACAAAGGATGCGATCGCGGGGCGTATTCGACGATTGCTTGCTATGGCCGATAAGCGTGCGGGAGATTTGGGAATTCCAGATACAGAAGCTGGCCTATCTCCAGACTTGATTAATTAGAGAGTAAGCACACGTGGCATCGGCCATTTTTTGAGGGTAGCGCTCAACTTAGCCCTGATAAGATTCATACATACCCCAATGTTGTGGCCAGATTATCTATCCACCCATTTTCGGGTCTTTACTAAGCGAGGTTTATTGTGACTGCAGTTGGAATTAATGGATTTGGTCGAATTGGACGTAATTTCTTTCGGGCAGCGCTGACTTCCCCTGAGATCGAAATAGTTGGAATCAACGACCTTACAGATAATGCCACCCTTGCTCACTTACTTAAGTACGACTCAATATTGGGACGTTTGGGGCTGGATGTAAGTTACACCGCAGACACAATCACGATCGGTAAGAAAACCATCAAAGTTTTTGCAGAACGTGATCCTGCAGCTCTTCCTTGGGCCTCAGTTGGCGCAGAGATTGTTATCGAATCTACTGGACACTTCACAAAGGGCGCAGACGCCGGCAAGCACATCGCTGCTGGAGCTAAGAAAGTAATTATTTCTGCACCAGCCAGTGATGAAGACATCACAATCGTGATGGGCGTGAATCACGACAAGTATGAGCCGTCAAAGCATCACATCATTTCTAACGCTTCCTGCACTACGAATTGTCTTGCGCCAATGGCCAAGGTGCTCAATGACGAGTTCGGCATTGTTCGTGGACTCATGACAACTATTCACGCCTATACAAATGATCAAGTGATCTTGGATTTTCCCCATAAGGATTTGCGTCGAGCTCGTGCTGCTGCGACCAACATCATTCCGACGTCAACCGGGGCAGCTAAAGCAATTTCATTGGTTTTGCCAGAGCTCAAAGGCAAGTTAGATGGATACGCCCTTCGAGTACCAGTGCCAACAGGATCTGTCACAGACTTAACAGTGGAATTGGCAAAGGAAGTCACCGCCAACGACATCAATGCCGCCATGAAGGCTGCTGCCGATGGTTACTTAAGGGGCTTTTTGTCCTATACGCAGGACCCCATTGTTTCATCGGATATCGTCACCGATCCTTCCTCCTGTATTTTCGATTCTGGCTTAACAAAAACAATCGGAACCACTGCAAAGGTTGTTGGTTGGTATGACAACGAATGGGGTTATTCCAATCGTCTTGTTGATCTCATCAAACTTGTAGGCCGCAGCCTCTAATGTCATTACTGGAGTCCCTTGAGATTTCTGGCAAGCGGATATTCCTCCGGTGCGATCTCAATGTCCCCCTTAAAGATGGCGTGATCAGTGACGATGGTCGCATTCGTGCATCGTTACCAACCCTTAAGTATTTGCTCGACGGTGGTGGTGGAGTCGTTATTGGAGCGCATCTGGGCCGTCCGAAAGGTGAAATCAGAAATGAATTCTCACTTGCACCCGTCGCTAAACGATTAGAGGAGTTACTGGGGCGAAAGGTGCATTTTGCATCCAGCCATCAGGTGGCTGCCGGTGAAGTACTACTTCTTGAAAATCTTCGCTTCAACCCCGGCGAAACAAGCAAGGACGAGAATGAGCGAAGGAAGTTTGCAGAAGAATTGAGCGCAAACATTGATGCATATGTGGGCGATGGGTTTGGCGCTGTTCATCGTAAACATGCTTCTGTTTTTGATCTACCCGCACTTTTGCCACATGCGCCGGGGTATCTAATTTCTGCGGAAGTGGAAGTTTTGAAAAAACTCACGGATCGCCCAGATCGGCCTTACGGTGTAGTGCTGGGCGGCGCAAAAGTTTCCGACAAGATTGGCGTGATATCAAATTTGCTTGAAAAAGTGAACATGATTGCCATTGGCGGTGGGATGGTTTTCACTTTCCTGGCCGCACAAGGACATAACATCGGAAAATCATTAGTGGAAACAGAACTGATTCCAACAGTTCAGAATTTGATTGAACGAGCACGTGAGCTCGGAGTAGAACTTCATTTACCAACCGACATTGTTGTTGCCCCGGCATTTGCTGCTGATTCGCCAGGGACCATAGTTCCGAGCACTGCAATTCCAAGTGATCAATTGGGGCTAGATATAGGCCCTGCATCTGCACGAGATTTTGCTGAAGCAATTGGGCGATGCCACACAGTTTTCTGGAATGGGCCAATGGGCGTTTTTGAATTTTCTGCCTTTGCTGCTGGTACAAAAGTAGTTGCACAGGCACTCAGCGGTGTGAAAGGAATCTCGGTAGTAGGTGGAGGAGATTCAGCGGCATCCGTCCGGAGTATGGGATTTGTGGATTCAGATTTCGGATATATTTCCACTGGCGGCGGCGCATCATTGGAATATCTAGAAGGTAAAGAACTTCCAGGTCTTTCGGCACTAGATTTATAGATAAGTACTCAAGGGAGCAAAAATGCGTAAACCACTCATGGCCGGCAACTGGAAGATGAACCTCAACCATCTAGAGGCTATTGCTGTGACCCAAAAGTTGGTCTACAGCATCGATGACAAAGATTACGATGCAGTTGATGTGGCAGTAATTCCTCCCTTCACTGATATTCGTTCTGTCCAGACTCTGGTTGACGGCGATCGCTTACGTTTGCTCTACGGTGCGCAGGATTTGTCACCTGATGCCAATGGCGCATTTACGGGAGATATTTCCGCTGCAATGCTTGCGAAATTAGGGTGCACATTTGTCATTGTTGGGCACAGCGAAAGGCGCACGATTCATAAAGAGGAAGATGCCCTCATTAATCGCAAAATGAAGGCAGCCCTTGCAAATAGTCTCAGCCCGATCTTGTGCGTGGGAGAAGAGCTTTCAATCCGCGAATCTGGCGCGCATGTATCGCACGTGATTCGACAATTAAGAGCGGCGTTGGTTAATATTTCTAAACCAGAGTTGAAACGAGTGGTCATCGCTTATGAACCGATTTGGGCGATAGGTACAGGTAAAACTGCCACTGCTCAAGATGCGCAAGAAGTATGCCGAGCAATTCGCGGAGAAATCGAAGAGATTGGTTCGGCAGAGATTGCAGCAAATATGCGCATTCTTTATGGGGGCTCGGTGAAGTCTGCAAATATCTCTGAAATCATGAAGGAGCCCGATGTTGATGGGGCCCTCATAGGCGGGGCAAGTCTTGACCCCGATGAACTGGCTAAAATCGTAAAGTTTCATAAAACTGCCTGATTTACAGTATCCTTTCGCCCAACGTAAGCCATGAAGGAGTCCCGATGAAGTTGGCGCTATCTATTCTGCTCGCCATCACGAGTGTTTTAATGATCATGCTCGTCTTGCTCCATAAAGGAAAAGGCAGCGGCCTTTCTGATTTGTTTGGAGGCGGCGTATCTTCAAATTATGGTGGCTCATCGGTTGTTGAGCGAAACCTCGATCGGATCACGATTGTTGTAGGCGGATTGTGGTTTGCTGGTGTCGTGGCATTGAGTTTGGTTTTGAAGTAATTTATTAGCCAAGATGTTGACAGTCAGGTTGTTCAGCGGTCATTAGGGTTCGAAGTTATTGAATACGTGAGATTATTACTGAAGGAAGAGGAGAGTACCCATGGCTGGTGGAAGCGCAATTCGTGGTAGTCGTGTCGGCGCTGGCCCGATGGGTGAGGCCGAACGCGGTGATTCGATTGAGCGTTTCCAAGTTTCCTATTGGTGCTCCAACAAGCATGAAACTCGTCCCTCTTTTGCCGACGACGGCACAGTAGTTATTCCAGATGAGTGGGATTGTCCGCGCTGTGGTTTTCCAGCAGGACGCGACAAAGCCAATCCACCCAGCCCAATCAAGAATGAGCCTTACAAGACGCATCTGGCTTATGTGAAAGAACGTCGAAGCGATGCTGAAGGTTTGAAGATTCTTGAAGAAGCCCTTCGCAAGCTACGCGGTGAAGACGACTAAACAATCTCTCTAGCCGCTAAGAGTATTTCCGAGACACCGATTTCACGATTTCGCATGTGCAATCGTGACACTTGTAGAGATTTCTGATTTAACGTTAATGCATCACCCAGCGCTTGAGCCATCAGCAAAGTGTGGAACGAGAAACTCTCACCCGGAATGGCTAGGTCGTGATGGGCATCGGCGGTAATTTGTAAAAAAACTCCGTTGGTCTGGCCACCTTTGTGAAATTGACCGGTCGAGTGCAGAAATCTTGGGCCCCAACCAAAGGTAACGGGACGGCCAGATTTTTGCGCCAATATTGAGCGAAGTTGAGCAAGTTCTCGATCGCTGAACCGATCGCAGTAAGCCATGATTGCGATGTAACCATCTGGAGCTACTGAATCGATCAAGGCCTTCAATGTATCTGTGACAGTTTTTCCTTGAGAATAGATATCGATCGACCCATCGCTTGAGGTTGGAACTAACTGCGGCAGTTGCGAGTCCCATTGAGAAAGTAAAGTGGCAGTTTGTTCCTTTGCAGTTGTGACGTTGGGCTGGTTGAAAGGATCGATGTGGAGGGCGACACCAACGAGTGCGGTAACCCATTCCCAGAAAATGAACTGGGCTCCTAATGGCCCTTGAACTACAAGGTCGCCGCCTTGAGAAAATGAAATCGATAGACATGTGCCGCTCACGGGCGCGGTGGATGACTCAATGACGATGGGTAATCTTCCGATCCCATCTTTGCCAGTGGATTCGGCGATGAGTTGTTCGATCCAATCGCCAAGACCGGGCAGCGGCGAATCTGCGTCGTTCAGGGCGATGTATTGCTCAGTGAAAAAAGAAATTAAGTAAGCAACATCGGCCGCGGTGGAGTGCGCACGATGGAAAGATTCAATGGCGTCATCGGCGCTATCTAAGAGAACGGAAACATCAACGCCAATAAGGGCTGCAGGCACCAAACCAAATGCGCTCAAAGCGCTAAAGCGTCCGCCAACGTCGGGGTCTGCATTAACGACGATAAATCCTCTTGCCCGTGCGTCTTGATCGAGAGGGGAGTGCGGATCAGTAACAATCACCATGTGGTCAATTGGATTGAGTCCAGCAGTGAGAAAGGATTCCTCAAACAAAGATCGTTGGGAAGACGTTTCGATCGTTGACCCAGATTTAGAACTAACAATGACAACCGTAGTTGATAGATCTCCTGCGATTGCTTGCGCAACGTGTTGGGGATCGGTGCTGTCTAGAACAAAGAGATTCTTCTTGTAACTGGCTGCGATTACTTCTGGTCCGAGAGAGGAACCACCCATTCCGCACAGGACGACACGGGAGAAGTTTCGAAACTTCGCAGCCAATGCATCAAGCTCAGGCAAAAGCGTGCGCGAAGTTCGAGGCAGATCTACCCAGTTGAGGCGCGTTGCAGCAAGCTTCTCGGCATCTTTACCCCACAGCGTTGGATCTTTCTTGGCAAGGCGCGCACTTGCTGCAATCAATGTGGAGTAGCGCGGATCAAGCCGATCGATGTGAGATGTCGCGGGGCCATGAAGGGTAATCATGCGTTGAGCGCCTTTTCAACACTCGCTATGAGTTCAAGCCAGGAATCTGCAAACTTCGCAACGCCATCAGTTTCTAGGAAATCTGTAATCGCATCAAGGGAAATTCCAAGGCCATCCAAAGCACTTATGGTTTGTTCGGCATGAGTGAAAGTCGCAGAAAGGGGAGTATTGAGAAAGACGCCATGGTCAAGGACAGCATCTAGAGTGGATTGAGGCATCGTGTTCACGCAATGAGCATCGATGAGTTCTAAGACATATCTTGTATCCAGATAGGAGGGATCCTTTACTCCGGTAGAGGCCCACAACGGACGTTGCATCCGTGCCCCAGATGCCGAAAGATTTTTCCATCGGGGAGTTTCTTGCACCTTGAGGAATGCTTGGTAAGCAAGGGCTGCATTGGCTATCGCTGTCTTGCCAAGTAGTTCCTGGGCTTTGGATGTATTCAATTTTTTCAATTGTGCATCAACTGCCGAATCAATTCTGCTGATGAAAAAGGATGCTACTGAAGCAATATCGCTAATTGGAAAGCCAGAGGCAACACGAAACTCGAGGCCTTTCATAAATGCATCCATCACTTGAAGATAGCGAGCTACCGAAAAGATAAGCGTGACATTAACGCTGATACCTTCGGCGATGAGTTGGGTAATCGCGGGCAAGCCTTCAACAGTTGCAGGCACCTTAATAAGGACATTGGGACGGTCAACAATTTTCCATAGTGCTATGCCCTCGGTGATTGTTGCTTGGGTATTTCTTGCCGAACGCGGATCTACCTCAATGCTGACACGTCCATCAACTCCATGTGTTTTCTCATGTATCTGCACAAAAAGGTCACACGCATTTCGCACGTCGTCAGTTGTGAGTTTCTGAATGACTACATCAGGGGATGACCCACGAAGTTTAGAGATATCGCCAGCGTATTCGCTGCCTTTAGAAATTGCTGCACAGAAAATACTTGGATTTGTTGTAACGCCAACAACTCCATCGCGAGCAATACGATGAGGAAGGCTATGAGGGTCTAGGCCAGTTATCTTGCTTCTCGACAAATCATCGAGCCAAATAGAGGTACCACCAGAAGAAATCTGATCTGTGATCACGAAACTCTCCGTGTAACTGCCTCGACGATCGCCTCCTGGGTAAAACCGAAGTTCTTGAAAAGCACACTTGCAGAGGCAGAAGCACCGTAGTGCTCAATCGAGATGCACGTCCCTCGATCTCCGACATATTCACGCCACCCTTGCGCGATACCAGCTTCCACGCTGACTCTTAACCAGACTGATGGCGGTAGAACTTCATCGCGATAGCTTTGAGGTTGTTCGTTAAACCATTCAAGACAAGGAGCGCTAACTACCCGGGTAGGTATTCCGCGTCCTTCCAAGTCCGTCTGCGCCGTGATGGCCAGAGCAACTTCGGATCCCGTTGCAATCAGAATTGCTTGCGGGATTGTTGTGCTGGATTCTTTAAGAATGTACGCGCCGCGAGTAGTCAGCGCTGCGCTTGCATGTGTTGTGCGATCGAAAACTGGGAGATTTTGCCGAGAAAGCAGGAGTGCGCACGGTTGATCGCGCGTGAGAAGTTCTCGCCAGGCGTGAGTAACTTCGTTGGCATCAGCAGGGCGTATGACAGCAAATCCTGGAATTGCACGCAGTGCAGCGAAATGCTCGATTGGTTGGTGAGTTGGCCCATCTTCACCTAACCCGATTGAGTCATGGCTCCAGACGAAGGTCACACCAAGTTTCATCAAACTTGCTAAACGCGCAGATGGTCGCATGTAGTCACTGAAGACGAGGAAAGTTCCAGCAAAAGTTCGAGTTAAGCCATGCAACGTGATTCCATTAAGGATCGAGCCCATTGCATGCTCGCGGATTCCAAAGTGCACGATGCGGCCATATTGCGAGGCATGAGGCATCTGACTTGTAGAGGGCAAGAAAGAGCCGCCACCTTCAATGCTTGTGTTATTGCTATCGGCTAAATCTGCAGAACCGCCCCAAAATTCTGGAAGGACCTTCGAAATGGATTGAATGACATCTCCAGATGCTTTGCGAGTAGCAACATCCTTTCCAGCAGGAAAATCTGGTAGCCCCTTCTCCCAGCCAGCGGGGAGTGATCGTGTGCGTAAACGGGTGAGCAATTGTGCTTGAGAGGGATGCGTCTTTTCCCATTGAGCAAACTGCGAATCCCACTGCTTGCGAAGAAGCGAACCTCGAACTTTGGATTGGCGTACGTGAGCCAGGACGTTTTCCGGCATTGCAAATTTTTCATCAGGATTAAGTCCCAATTCAATCTTTGTAAGTGCAATCTCTTCATCGCCTAGAGCCGAACCATGAGATTTGGCTGTTCCTTTCGCATGAGGTGAAGGCCATGCGATAACCGTCTTCAATCGTATGAGAGAAGGTTTGCGGTGCTCGGCCTTTACAGCGATCAATGCCATCTCTAATGCTTTACGATCGACATCGCCATCGTGAGTCGTAGCAACTTCTATTACATGCCATCCGTATGCGCGATAGCGTGCAGATACATCTTCAGTGAATGCTACGTGGGTGTCACCTTCGATTGAAATTCGATTGTCATCGTAAATAACTTTTAGGGCACCTAATTGTTGCGTGCCCGCTAAGGAGGAGGCTTCGGCGCTGACCCCTTCTTGCAAATCTCCATCAGAACAAATAACCCAAATAGCGTGATCAAATAGGCTTTTGCCAAGAGCTGCATCGGGATCAAGCAATCCACGCTCATACCTTGCAGCCATCGCCATTCCGACACCGTTGGCGATCCCTTGTCCGAGTGGACCGGTTGTTGTTTCCACTCCTGCAGTGTGTCCATATTCGGGATGTCCTGGAGTGAGTGCGCCCCAAGTACGAAATTGCTTGAGGTCTTCAAGGTCAACTCCATAACCACTATAGAAAAGTTGCGTATAAAGAGTGAGCGAAGAATGTCCACACGAAAGTATGAAACGATCTCGCCCTAGCCACTGTGGATCGGATGGATCATGAATTAAGTGGCGCTGGAAAAGTGTGTAGGCAACGGGCGCCAATGACATTGCAGTTCCAGGGTGACCATTTCCCACCTTCTGAACGGCATCCATCGCCAGAGCACGTGCATAGGCCACAGCTTTGTCATCGAGGTCAACCCATGGCGCCAAGTTCTGTGTCATTTTTCCCTCACTTTGCCGCTAGATGAATTCGCCATGCACTAATCCATACCAGAGTTATTCCTAGTAGGTGTGCTGCCACCAAAAGAACAGGAAGTCCTTGATAGAACTGAAGAAATCCAATGGCACCTTGACCGATTGAAACAGCTGCAAATATTGCGATCCGTTTTCTCAAAAGAGATCCTGCTGCCGCCCGAATGAAAAAAATTAAAGTGAGCGCGAGGAGCGCAATAACTAATCCGCCGTGAATCCAAGCAATTATTTGAAGCTTAATATGAAATCGCGGAGCAGAGACATCTCCAGCATTAGGTCCACTACCAGTCACGACGGTTCCGACAATGATGACAATCGCGCTCAAAATGATATGTGTTCGAGCGAGCATCCAGTTGCCCAGTTGCGCCTTGGCGTGAACGACTGTTAAAACTTTGCGTCTTTCAAAAAGCGAGGTTCCTGCGGCGATCAAAATAATAGAAAGTAGGAAATGTCCGGCTACGGGAATTGGATTGAGGTGAGTGAGAACAGTGATCCCACCGAGTGGAATTTGCGCGAATATTCCAAGCAGTTGGCTAATTGCTAAAGCTTTGATGTCTTTTCGTTTCAAAGCAATAACCGCGACGAGAGCAGCTATGGAAACGACAATTAAGACAAAGGTAAGAAGACGATTTCCAAACTCAATCCATGCGTGATATTGACCTTCGGCTTGATGCGCAACCGGGGTATACGAACCATGCGTACATCGAGGCCACGTGGGGCAGCCCAAGCCAGAGCCCGTGAGGCGAACTGCACCGCCGGTGACAACGATCGCGCATTGGCAAAAAAGAAGTAAGCCTAGAAGCGGCGAGAGAGCACGCTCAAGGGTTCTCTTCGCCAGTATCGCCATGCTCGCTAGCCTAGGTCTTCGGGCCTCCAGTAAGCGTGTGGTCCACGCGACAACCATTTTCGTGGCGTCAGGTGGCGATAGGAGGGTATTTACGACACACTTATGTTGTGAAAAAGACCCCTGCCATCAACGTCGATGACCCGCGCACACGCGATTTGGTCGCCCGGTCGATCTTGGAAAAAGGACCCACGACAGCTGTGGAGTTAGCAAAAACTTTAGGTTTCACGCCAGCTGGTATCCGCCGGCACTTAGATGCATTGGTTGCCGAAGGAATTTTGGAAGCGCGCGAACCTCACGGCGCTTTGCTTCGTGGGCGAGGAAGACCTTCCAAGGTATTTGTAATGACAGATGATGGACGTCAACAATTTGAGCACTCCTACGATGATCTTGCTGTGGCCGCATTGAAATTTATGGCTTCGCAAACCGATGAGAACTCCGTTATTGCATTTGCGCAGTCACGTGCACAAGACATGGAACGCACGCTCGCAATTTCTATGAAAAATGAAAAGCGACTTAACCGATCCGAAGCGTTGGCTCATGCTCTCAGTGAGCAAGGCTATGCAGCATCGGTTTTAGAGCGCGAGCATGGCGCAGAGTTATGTCAACACCACTGTCCTATTGCACACGTTGCTGCTGAATTCCCCCAGTTGTGTGAAGCCGAAACGCAAGCACTATCTCGACTTCTAGGCACACATGTTCAACGTTTAGCAACAATTGCACACGGAGACGGTGTGTGTACAACATATATTCCCCATCCTGAACAACTCACTACTGCAGGAGGCAAGAGATGACGATCGCACATCCAGAACTCGAAGGTATTGGAAAGTATGAGTACGGCTGGTCTGACTCTGATGTTGCTGGTGCAAATTCTCGACGTGGCCTCAATGAGGATGTTGTGCGCGATATTTCTTCCAAGAAATCTGAACCACAATGGATGCTTGATATCCGCCTCAAGGGCTTGGCTCTTTTTGACAAGAAACCCATGCCAACGTGGGGATCTGATCTATCGGGCATTTTCTTTGACACCATTAAATATTTCGTACGATCCACAGAAAAACAAGCTACGACATGGGATGACCTTCCAGACGAAATTAAGAACACATACGATCGCCTTGGAATACCTGAAGCAGAGAAGCAACGTTTAGTTTCTGGAGTTGCCGCTCAGTATGAATCAGAGGTTGTCTATCACTCGATCCGTGAGGATTTAGAAAAGCAAGGTGTAATTTTCCTTGATACTGATTCTGGTTTAAAGCAACACCCAGAACTTTTCAAAGAATATTTTGCAAGTGTCATTCCCGTCGGGGACAACAAATTTGCAGCACTAAACACATCAGTGTGGTCTGGAGGCTCATTTATTTATGTGCCTAAGGGCGTGCACGTGGACATTCCCCTACAGGCTTATTTCCGCATTAACACAGAAAATATGGGTCAATTTGAGCGCACGCTCATTATCGCTGATGAAGATTCATATATTCACTATGTTGAAGGTTGCACCGCACCAATTTACAAGTCAGATTCTTTGCACTCTGCAGTTGTAGAAATTATTGTTAAAAAAGGTGCACGTGTTCGATATACAACGATTCAGAATTGGTCTAACAATGTGTACAACCTGGTCACCAAGCGTGCCACATGTGCTGAAGGCGCAACTATGGAATGGATCGATGGAAACATCGGCTCCAAAGTCACCATGAAGTACCCAGCTATATTTCTGATGGGTGCTCATGCCAAAGGTGAAACTTTGTCGATTGCATTTGCCGGAGAAGGCCAACACCAGGATGCTGGAGCCAAGATGGTGCACGCTGCTCCATACACGTCTTCAACGATTATCTCTAAATCTGTAGCGCGGGGCGGCGGGCGTACTTCCTATCGTGGCCTTGTTCAAATTCAGGAAGGTGCTCACCATTCAAAGAGCACGGTGAAATGTGACGCATTATTGGTTGACACTATTTCGCGCTCCGACACATATCCGTATGTCGACGTCCGCGAAGATGATGTTTCCATGGGGCACGAAGCAACTGTGTCAAAAATCAGTGATGATCAGTTGTTTTATTTGATGTCGCGTGGCCTGTCCGAAGACGAAGCAATGGCCATGATTGTTCGCGGATTTATCGAACCGATTGCTCGCGAGCTACCTATGGAATATGCGTTAGAGCTCAATCGTCTCATAGAGCTCCAAATGGAAGGCGCCGTTGGTTAATGTCACTTCTCACCACAAACTACCTGACCCCAACCGGTAGAGAGGAAGCATGGAGATTTACTCCACTTAATCGCCTTGCCGGTTTACATGATGGGTCATCGCAGGTGGCAAACAATGCCTCCCTTTGTCTCAATTCCCCAGCCGTCACTGGCGTGAAATTTGAACGAGTCTCTCGAGAACTCTTGGTGCCCGACTCAACTTCAGATGATGTTGTGGTGCAAAGAGTTCATGCTGAAGCCGCAGATGTAGCTCATTTATCTATTGCAGCCAATACTGAAATCGCTGAACCAATTTTCCTCAACCGACAAGGTTTACGCCTAGATGGTGCTGAATTATCGCGTGTGCGTATCTCTATCGGGGCGCACTCGCGAGCAACTGTCGTTGTTGAAAATTCCGGAACGATCGTTTTGGGAGAGGACATTGAGATCCATTTAGAAGCCGGATCCCATTTGAAGTTTGTCACCTTGCAAGAATGGAATTCAGGGACAGTGCACGCAGCACGGCATCATGCCTTAATAGGTCGAGATGCAACATTTGAATCCATCACAGTGACAGTTGGTGGCTCGCTTGTGAGATTGCTCCCCACCGTGGAATTCTTAGCACCCGGCGCTTCTGCAGAACTTCTTGGCGTTTACTTCGCAACAGCTGGACAACATTTTGAACACAGAATTCATGTTGAACACGGTGTTGCGAACGCAAAATCTCGCGTGAACTACAAGGGCGCCCTGGCTGGGGATAAAGCACACACTGTTTGGATTGGTGATGTCTTTATTCGTGCCGCAGCAGAAGGCACGGACACTTATGAACTCAACCGCAATCTATTGCTGAGTGATGGCGCCCGTGCAGATTCAGTCCCCAACCTAGAGATTGAAACTGGCGAAATCGTTGGGGCGGGGCACGCGAGCACGACAGGTCGCTTTGATGACGAACAACTTTTCTACTTAATGTCCCGCGGTGTACCTATGGATGAGGCTCGTCGCCTAGTTGTCCGAGGATTCTTTGCAGAAATTATCTCAAAGATCCATAGTGAAGAAATTCAGGAACGTCTGATGGCTCGTATCGATGCAGAACTTTTGAAGGCAGGTCACTGATCATGTCCGACCTATCACTTAAAGACCTTACCGACCGGAAACCTGTTCGGCTAGAAAAGAATGGTGAGGCAATCTGCGTAACCAAGATTGGGTCTGAAGTTTATGCAATTGGTGACACTTGCTCGCACTCGGAAGCCTCACTAGCAGAGGGTGATGTAACCGATACGAAAATTGAATGCTGGCTCCATGGCGCGGAGTTTGATCTCAGAACCGGCAAAGTCCTTTCGATGCCTGCAACCGAAGATGTGAAGAGTTACGTAGTGAACGTTGACGGAGATTCCGTCACTATTGCGATTTAAACCAGAGCCAACGAAAGAGGAATCATGAGCACATTAGATATACGCGGCCTAGAAGTTTCAGTAATCACTGAAAAGGGACCCATCGAGATTTTACGCGGCGTGGACCTTAAAATCTCCTCCGGTGAGACGCATGCGATCATGGGCCCTAATGGTTCGGGTAAATCGACTTTGGCATACTCGATTGCTGGGCACCCGAAGTACACAATCACGGGGGGATCAGTCACCCTTGACGGAGCAAATGTTCTCGAGATGAAAGTAGATGAACGAGCCAAGGCTGGCCTTTTTCTTGCGATGCAGTATCCAGTAGAGATTCCTGGCGTTTCTGTTTCGAATTTTTTACGCACCGCTGCAACAGCACTTCGCGGTGAAGCCCCTAAATTGCGCACTTGGGTTGGGGAAGTGAAGGATGCCATGAAGGCGCTCAATATGGACTCATCTTTTTCCGAAAGAAACGTTAACGAAGGGTTCTCCGGGGGAGAGAAGAAGCGTCACGAGATTATGCAGCTTGAACTTCTCAAGCCAAAGATTGCAATTTTGGATGAAACAGATTCTGGCCTTGATGTGGATGCTTTACGTATCGTTTCCGAAGGCGTGAATCGCGCAAAGGCAGCGAGCAACATGGGTGTCGTACTGATCACTCACTACACAAGAATCCTTCGCTATATCAGACCAGATTTCGTGCATGTTTTCGCAAATGGTCGAATAGTTGAAGAGGGCGGACCAGAGCTAGCCGACAAACTAGAAGATAAGGGTTATGCGGAATACGTCACAAGCTAAAGACGCTCTGCAAATCCCATGACTGTTAACCCAGCGTTGATACGCAAAGATTTCCCGATTTTCGAACGAACGGTTCGCGAAGGGAAGAAACTTGTTTATCTCGATAACGGGGCAACAAGTCAAAAGCCCAATTCGGTTATCGAGGCTGAATCAGATTTTTATCGCTTCAAAAACGCTGCCGTTCACCGCGGCGCTCATCAATTAGCAGAAGAAGCAACCGAAGTATACGAACAAGCCCGTGATCTAGTCGCTTCTTTCCTAGGCGGCGTGTCAGATGAAATAATTTTCACTAAAAGTGCCACAGAAAGCCTCAACCTCTTGGCTTATGCAATTGGAAGTGCCGAGCCTAGCAATAGGTTTCACCTTGCAGAAGGTGACAAAATTGTTGTGACAGAGATGGAGCATCACGCCAATCTCATTCCTTGGCAACAGTTAGCAAAAAGAAATCGGGCAACTCTTGGCTGGTTTGAGGTCAACTCCGAGGGGCGCTTAGATCTTTCTCAGATTGAATCGATCATCGACTCTAAAACGAAGATTGTGGCACTCACTCATCAGTCAAATGTTCTAGGGACAGTTAATCCTCTGCAAGAGATTGTAAAAAGGGCACATGAAGTCGGCGCCATCGTGATTTTGGATGCTTGTCAGTCAGTTCCGCATATGAAAATCAATGTCAAAGAACTCGGGATCGATTTTCTTGCGTTTTCGGGCCATAAAGCTTTAGGGCCCACTGGCGTGGGAATTTTGTGGGGAAGATCTGAAATGTTGGCTGATTTGCCACCATTTCTTTTCGGAGGATCCATGATTGAAACAGTCTCGATGACTGAAGCCACATGGGCAAATCCCCCTAAACGATTCGAAGCCGGCGTTCCGAACATGGCCCAAGCGGTCGGCCTCGGTGCTGCTGTTAAATACCTCACCACGATTGGATTGGAAAGTATTCACGATCATGAAATGAAGTTGACGCAGCAACTCATTCATGGGCTGCAAAGCAATTCGGATGTAGAAATTTATGGTCCTGCTGGTTGCGACATGAGAGGCGGAGTAGTTTCCTTTTCTCTTGCCAATATTCATCCACATGACCTGGGCCAATTTTTGGATTCACAAGGGATAGCAGTCCGCACCGGGCATCATTGTGCTTGGCCCTTGAATCGCAAACTTGGAGTAGTAGCGACAACAAGGGCTTCGGTTTATCTTTATAACGATTCTAGCGATATTGATGCGTTGCTCCTCGGAGTATGCGATGCGCAGAGATTCTTTGCGAGAGCCTGATGGACCTGAGCAACCTCTACCAAGAAGTGATTTTGGATCACTATAAGCATCCAGAACATAAGGGACTCAGTCTCGAAAAGGATGTTCAAGTTCACCATATCAATCCAAGTTGTGGGGATGAGATCACTATCAATTTAACGATGCGCGATGGCGTCGTTTCGGATCTCACGTGGGATGGAGTGGGATGTTCAATCTCTATGGCAAGTGCTTCAATGATGACCGGCTTGTTACATGGCAAGAACGCGGCTGAGGCGACGGTCATTGTTGAATCGTTTGTGGATCTGATGCACAGTAAAGGCACGAGTCAAGGCGATGAGAATGTGTTGGAAGATGCTGTTGCTTTTGCTGGAGTTTCTCAGTACCCAGCACGAATTAAATGCGCACTTCTTGGGTGGATGGCGTACAAAGACGCTGCCATTCAAGTTCACGGGAAATAGACAGTAAGATCACCACGATTAACGACGAAAGGGTTTGAGCATGGTTGCCAAGGTTGATGATGTTACAGAGGCTATGAAGGATGTCGTAGATCCAGAATTGGGTATTAATGTTGTTGACCTCGGATTGATTTATGACGTAATGGTCGATGAGAGCAATATCGCAATCTTGAATATGACTTTGACCTCTGCCGCTTGCCCATTGCAGGATGTGATCGAAGATCAAACGCGTCAAGCGTTAGCCGCACTTACAAGTGATGTTCGAATCAATTGGGTCTGGATGCCGCCATGGGGACCGGACAAGATTTCAGATGATGGACGCGAACAACTTCGCGCTCTTGGTTTCACTGTTTAGTTTCACATGTCGCAACATGCAGTATGGATGACTTTTCGGTCGATGACCGCTGACCCATCCGTAAAATCCCAAAGTCTAAAACCGGGCACAATTAAACGCATTATTTCCTACGGTAGGCCATATAGGTCTTACATAATTATTTTCCTTATCACTGTCGTAGTAGAAGCGATGCTTGTGGTTACTACGCCACTTCTCTTGCGTGAGTTGATAGACAAAGGAGTGATTCCGAAAAATCCAGTTTTGGTAACGAAGTTAGCAATCCTTGTCGGTTTTCTTGCAATTTTCGGAGCTGGGTTCAATATTTTCGGACGATGGTATTCGGCCAGAATTGGTGAAGGTCTTATTTATGATCTTCGCTCACAAGTTTTCGCCCATATTCAACGCCAATCGATTGCTTTCTTCACCCGAACTCAAACTGGAGCGTTGATTTCTCGTATCAACTCCGACGTCATGGGCGCGCAACAGGCATTTACCGGAACGCTCTCCGGGGTTGTCAGCAATGTGGTGTCATTGATTCTTGTTGTAACTACCATGTTGGTGCTTTCGTGGCAGATCACCGTTGTGTCACTGTTGCTACTGCCTTTTTTCTTGCTGCCAACCAAGTGGGTGGGTAAAAGGATTCAAAGATTGACTCGTGATTCATTCAACCTTAATGCCACTATGTCGAGCACGATGACCGAACGATTTAACGTTTCTGGCGCCCTTCTGGTTTCGCTCTACGGGAAGCCCTCTCAAGAGGAGAGCTTTTTTCGTTCGCGAGCACGCAAAGTGGCGGACATAGGAATCCAGACTGCAATGTTGAACCGCGTCTTCTTTGTGGGTATTACGAGCGTGGCAGCAGTTGCAACAGCATTTGCTTACGGCATCGGGGGACATTTAGCGATTAATGGCTCGATCACAGTCGGAACACTCTTGGCGTTAACTGCACTCTTATATGGACTCTATGGACCACTCACAGCCCTTTCGAATGTTCGTATCGATGTGATGACTTCGCTAGTGTCGTTTGAACGGGTGTTCGAAGTTCTAGATCTTCAACCGATGATCGTGGATAAGGCTGCGGCAAAGCAGTTTACCGATCGCAGTGCAACTATTGATTTTGTTGACGTTGCATTTACCTACCCGAAAGCTGAAGAGATTTCGTTAGCTTCGTTGGAATCGGCAGCAAAACCAGAGACGGTCGAAAGCGGAGAAGTGCTCAAGGGGATTTCTTTCCACGCTCCAGCAGGAACATTGACCGCAATTGTTGGCCCATCAGGTGCGGGGAAAACAACGATCAGCGCGCTGGTCCCGCGGCTTTATGATGTTACGCGCGGTTCCATTCAAATTAACGGGGAAGACATACGTAATTTTGCTGTGCAGTCATTGCGCGATTCGATTGGTGTCGTTATGCAAGATGCACACTTGTTTCATGAAACGGTCGCGGAGAATCTCCGTTATGCAAAAGAAGATGCAACCTTCGAGGAGATGAAAGCGGCGTGTGAGTCCGCAAGAATATGGACTCTCATTGACTCTCTTCCCAACGGTTTAGACACCATGGTGGGGGAAAGAGGTCATCGCCTTTCGGGGGGCGAAAAACAGCGATTGGCGATTGCGCGCCTTCTTCTAAAGGCACCAGCAGTAGTTATTTTGGATGAAGCTACCGCGCACCTGGATTCAGAGAATGAAGCTCTTGTTCATGAAGCGCTCCGCGTAGCCCTTCAAGGGCGTACGAGCATTGTGATTGCCCATCGTTTGAGTACCGTAATGGAAGCCGATCAGATTCTGGTTCTGGACAATGGGTTGATAGTTGCACGTGGGCGTCACGATGAGCTGGTTAATGCAAAGGGGCTCTATGCAGAGCTTTACGCCCGCCAAGATCTATCTGGGTCTGCGTAAGAGAATTCGTCCATATCCAACTAGCCCGGCGAAGAATATCCATTGCAGGGCATAAGCCATATGGGGACCGTCGGTAAGTTCGGGCAATTCCACGGGAGCTGCTGGATTAATAGCTGGATCCGAACTGCTCAACAGATCCAAGTAAAACCGCTCACTCTTAATTTTGGCTTTGCTTTGCGCATTCCATTGCGGAATGAGTTGCGAATTAGTACCTGCTGAAAGTGCAAAAAATGATCCTTGAGGCAAGGATTTATCAAGTCGCACTCTGCCGACAATGGAAACTTTTTCCTTCGAAATCTTTACTATCGGTGGAGGTGTCGACGCGCTAGCGCCAGCAGCGATCCATCCACGATCTACCCAGAGAGTCTTGCCGGAGGATTCGTGAAAAAGCGTGAGCAAATCAAAACCATATTTGCCTTGTGAGTATCTGTTGCGAAGAAGAATTTCTTTGCTTTGATCGAAACTCCCATCGATACGGATGCTTCTCCATTCGGCTGCTGCGAGGTCACTTGTAGCAACAGCTAGAGTCGTAGGTGCTAATGCGACATGTGCCGCAATCAATGTATTACGAGCATGTCGATCAACTCCGCGTTGGTACTGCCAGTGACTTGCAATCAGACATAGAGCGATCATTATGAGAGCAATTAGGGAAGCGATGTAGGGGTGGGCTTCCTCGACCTGCAGGCTAGGAGATACTTTTTTGCGCATCATTGATGATGGAGGTTCCGGCTGAGTTTCTCTCACGACCAGCATTAGCAATCACGACAGATACGTACGGTAAAACGATTGCGCCGAAGATTAAGAACCATCGAAAAGGATTTGGTGTGAAGATCGATCCGATAAAGCATGCAGTGCGAATCATCATTGAAATGAAATAACGCCTTTGGCGGGCCGGCAAATCATCACTGAGACCCTGTTGGGCAGATGTAATGTTGTGAATCTCTTCGCCCATATGACAAGCCTAGGCCGATGGAGGCTTCATCGCACCTTCATTCCTGCTCGGCTAACGGCGCGGAAATTGATACTTACGCTTGAGTAGCCAGTAAGTTCTACCCATGGCTCAGAGTGAAGGTCCCGCAATTGCATTGGTTACGGGGGCAAATCGTGGAATTGGTTTGGCAATTGCGCGTGCACTCAAGGCAGACGGCTTTCACGTCATCGTGACCTATAGAACCGGCAAGGCGCCAGAAGGATTCACGGGCGTTGTCATGGATGTTACATCCACGACGAGTGTGGAAGCAGCCTTTAGCGAAATTGAAGAAAAATTTGGTATTCCAGAGGTTATTGTTTCAAATGCTGGGATCACTCGCGACACTTTAGTCATGCGAATGAGTGATGAAGACTTTACGGATGTAGTTGAGGCAAATCTCACTGGTGCTTTTCGCGTAGCCCGACGAGCAACCCGAGGTCTACTTAAACTCAAGCGCGGGCGTCTAATTTTTGTGGGCTCAGTTGTCGGAGCCCTTGGTTCAGCAGGACAAGTGAATTATTCGGCAAGTAAATCTGGCCTTGTCGGTATGGCTCGTTCTTTGGCTCGCGAACTTGGGTCACGTTCAATTACGGCGAACGTTGTAGCCCCTGGATTTGTCGAAACAGATATGACGGCCGAGCTGGACGAAAAAAGACGCATTGAGATCGCGAACGCTGTGCCGTTGGGCAGATTTTGCTCACCCGAAGAAATCGCTGATGTTGTGGCTTTCTTAGCTTCAAAGAAAGCAAGTTATATTACTGGCGCAGTAATTCCAATAGATGGTGGTTTGGGAATGGGGAATTAAGAGTGGCACTTCTCACGGGTAAGAATATTTTGGTCACGGGAGTTTTGACCGATGCCTCTATCGCCTTCCATATTGCTCGGTTGGCTCAAGAAGAAGGCGCAACCGTTGTTTTAAGTTCCTACGGTCGCGTTCATAGATTGACCGAACGAATCTCTGGTCGATTGCCACAGACAGCGCCAGTGATTCAATTGGATGTCACAAACGATGAAGATCTTGCACAATTAGCTTCACGAGTACGAGAACATGTTCCAACGCTGCACGGGGTAGTGCATTCAATTGGGTTTGCTCCCGAGGCTGCACTCGGTGGAAATTTTCTAAATACAACGTGGAGTGATGTAGCAACAGCACTTCAAGTTTCTGCATTTTCATTAAAGTCCCTTACGATGGCCGCCCGCCCGCTTTTTGATGGTGGTGCATCTGTTGTGGGATTGGATTTTGATGCAAGTGTTGCGTGGCCTAAATATGACTGGATGGGTGTGGCTAAGGCTGCCCTGGAGTCCACTTCGCGCTACTTAGCTCGAGATCTTGGCCCAGAAAATGTACGAGTGAATTTAGTTGCGGCTGGCCCGATCAAAACTATGGCTGCCAAATCAATTCCTGGTTTTAACGAATTCGAACCAATCTGGAATGAACGCGCCGCCCTCGGATGGGATTTTGGGGATCCCGTACCGGCGGCTCAAGCCGCAATAGTTTTGCTTTCTGATTGGCTTCCCAAGACAACGGGGGAAATCCTCCATGTTGACGGCGGCGTCCACGCCATTGGTGGCTAGCGTATTTATGCTCGGATTTCCTTCTTCTCAACGCCTCTAGTACCCTTACGCCCAGACCAGTGGCTGAGCCACTGCAAGAGGAGTAACCGCTCCCACCTCCATCGCTTCGGCGATTTGGTATGTCGAAGCCCAGATCTCGTGGGTTTTTGCGCGGTTGCCTTCCTGCAGCGACTTATCTACTGCATAGCAAACAACCGTGAAGGAGTTTTTATCACAACTGAAGCCCGCATCAATGATCGAATTCGCGTTCCTGAAGTTCGTCTCATCGGACATACCGCTGAGCAAATCGGAGTCGTAGATATCGATACAGCGTTACGAATGGCAGATGAAGTGGGTCTTGACCTCGTCGAGATCGCCCCAGATGCAGTTCCACCCGTGTGCAAGATTATGGATTTCGGAAAGTACAAATACGAAATCGCACAAAAGGCCCGGGAAGCGCGACAGAACCAAACCCACATCGTGGTTAAAGAGGTTCGGATGCGACCAAAGATTGAAGCTCACGATTATGAGACCAAACGGAATCATATTGAGAAGTTTCTTCGAGGTGGCGACAAAGTAAAGATAACAATGCAATTTCGCGGTCGTGAGCAAACTCGACCAGAGTTGGGATACAAACTCTTGCAACGTCTTGCAGAAGATATTGCAGAGTTTGGCTTCATCGAATTTGCGCCCAAACAAGAGGGCCGCAATATGACCATGGTGCTCGGTCCAACTAAACGCAAGACGGAGGCAGTAGCAGAGCAAAAGGCGGCACGAAAAGCCAAAGAGCAAGCTGCAGCCGAAGCGAGCGAGTAGGACAGTTGTACAAGGTAGGACCGAATCGAACCAAGCGATTGAAAGGGTAAGCGAAAATGCCAAAGATGAAAACGCACAGTGGCGCTAAGAAGCGATTCCGCGTCACCGGATCTGGAAAGATCATGCACGAGCGAGCTGGCAAGCGCCACCTTCTTGAGCGTAAATCTTCACGACACACACGCCGCCTCACCAATGATGCCGCGGCTAAGCCAACGACAACATTTACAGCCAAGCGCATGCTTGGTTTGAAGTAAGGAGCGCCCCTACATGGCAAGAGTCAAGCGCGGCGTCCATGCCGCCAAAAAGCGTCGTACAACTCTCGAGCGCGCTGCGGGTTACCGTGGCCAACGTTCACGTTTATACGCAAAAGCCAAGGAGCAACTTACTCACTCCATGGTTTATGCATTCAATGACCGTAAAGATAAGAAAGGCGACTTCCGTCAACTATGGATTCAGCGTATTAACGCGGCAAGCCGTGAAAACGGTTTAACGTACAACCGCTTCATCCAAGGCCTTAAGGCTGCTGGTGTAGAAGTTGACCGTCGTGTTTTATCTGAGTTAGCAACACACGAACCAGAAACTTTCAAAACTTTAGTTGAGGTTGCTCGTAAAAGCCTCGTCTCTAAATAATCATTTTCAATGATTGAGAGCCTTCATTCGCCGCATATTGCGCGAGTGAAGGCTCTTTTAGGTTCCCGCGGGAAAAAGGAACGTCGAGAAACTGGCCAGTTTATTGCTGAGGGACTTCAATTCTTGCGAGAAGCATCGGCTGGTGATGCCAACCCGTCCATAGAAACCTTGTACCTCACGACATCTGGGCGACTCAAAGCTGTCGCCGCTGGCATAGAGATTAATCATTTAGATACTGTAGATGTCAGTGATGCAGTTATGGTTGCAATGGGGGAGACGGTTACCCCACAAGGAATTCTTGCGGTATGTCGAACCCCGTATCTAAGAGCAGATGACCTCGTAATTGCTGATGGTTCTCGGTACATATTCCTCTACGAGATTCAAGATCCCGGCAATGCTGGCACGATCATCCGCACTGCAGATGCGACAGGTTTTTCTGGTGTGATTACTTCTGAAAATAGCGTAGATATTTACGCACCTAAAGTTGTTAGGGCCAGTGCTGGATCCTTGTGGCACCTTCCAATATTTGAAAAAATGGATCTTGAAACAATTATTGATCTTTGGCCCAATGATCAAATTTTTGCGCTCAGTGCCGATGGCGAGAAATCACTTTTAGACCTCTCATTACAGGGTCCATCACTGTGGATTTTTGGCAATGAAGCTCGAGGGTTGGATGCACTTGAGATAAGTGCACGTATTTCGCGGGTTCATATTCCCATGGCTGGAAATGCCGAAAGCCTCAATTTGGCGGCAGCAGCAGCAATTGCTATGTTCCGTGTTACTTCAGCATCTGCCTAGCACCAAACAGTAGACTTTCAAGTATGAGTGCCTCGAAAGATCTTCAGAAATGGGTAGCTGACGCTCTCAAGGAGATAACGGCAGCAAAGAATTTAGACGAATTGAAATCGGCTCGCCTGGCGCATTCGGGGGATAAGTCTCCCATCGCACTTGCTAGTCGTGCGCTGGGTAGTTTGCCAGAAGATCAGCGAGCCAGTGTTGGAAAAGAGATTGGGCAAGCCAGAGCGCAAGTTGGAGAAGCCATTGCACAACGTACAGAAACTTTAGAGGCCGAAAGAGATTCGAAGGTTCTGTTGGAAGAAGTAGTAGATATTACTTTGCCTGCTCAACGCAGGCACAAAGGCGGTTTACATCCAATAACAATCGTGAAAAATGAGATCAGTGATTTCTTTATCGCTCAAGGGTATCGAGTTGCCGAAGGACCTGAACTTGAAGCTGAGTGGCTTAACTTTGATGCGCTTAATATTCCGGTGGATCATCCAGCTCGGACCATGCAAGATACATTCTTTATTGAACCGTTGGAATCGCGGTTAGTTCTGCGTACTCACACATCACCTGTACAAATTAGAACGATGTTGGATGAGGCGCCACCGATATATGTCATTTGCCCTGGACGAACTTTTCGGGCAGACGAACTCGACGCAACCCATACTCCAGTGTTTCATCAAGTGGAAGGTCTTGTAGTTGATCGTGGAATCACAATGGCGCATCTCAAAGGTACTCTCGATTTATTTGCTCGTAAGATGTTCGGCAACGATGCAAGAACGCGATTGCGTCCGTCTTTTTTCCCCTTCACCGAACCTTCTGCAGAAGTCGATGTTTTTTTCAATGGCCGATGGATCGAATGGGGGGGCTGTGGAATGGTCAACCCAAAAGTTCTGACAGCCTGCGGAATCGATACAACTGAATTCAGCGGCTTTGCATTTGGGATGGGGTTGGAACGCACGATTATGGTGCGTCATGGAATTACGGATATGCACGATATAGTCGAAGGCGATTTACGATTTAGTCGTATGTTTGGGGTTGGACTCTAATGCGCGCACCCTTATCGTGGATTCGAGAATTTGCAGATCTTCCTGCATCCGTCACACCCGCTGAAATCTCGGACGCACTCGTACGAGTGGGGTTCGAAATCGAGGATATAGAGCTGAGCGGTGCTGATTTAGTTGGGCCGATTGTCGTAGGGCAAGTGAAGATAATCGAGGAGATCACCGAATTCAAAAAGCCTATCCGTTGGGTAGGCCTGGATTGTGGTGAAAAGAGTAATCGTTTTGTTGTCTGCGGAGCTTTCAACTTCAAAGTTGGAGACTTGGTTGTTGTTGCCCTTCCTGGATCTACTTTGCCGGGAGGGTTTTCCATTTCGCAACGCGAGACTTATGGCAAAGTGAGTAATGGAATGATTTGCTCATCGCGCGAGTTGGGATTGGGTCAAGATCATGATGGAATTGTCGTCTTACCACCGTCCTGCGCAAAGGTTGGCGCCAATGCGATAACGCTGCTTGAAATTAACGATGTTATCTTCGATATTGCGGTAAACCCGGACAGAGGATACGCACTTTCTCTTCGCGGAATTTCACGGGAGATAGCAGCGGCTATGGGAGTGAAATTTACCGATCCTGCTCATAACTTTGATTGTTCACCTTTTCCTATAAAATCAGGAGGAGTTGAAGTAAAGATTGAGGATACTGATGCCGTATCGGTGATATTTATCCGTACCTTGTCTGGCTTCGATCCATCCGTACCATCTCCACTTTGGATGCAACGCCGTATCGAGAAATGCGGAATGCGCTCCATCTCTTTGGCTGTGGATGTAACTAATTACGTCATGATGGAATTAGGGCAACCACTGCATGCTTTTGATCAGAAACATGTGAAAGGTGCAATTCGCATCAGGCGTGCGGGCAAAAGCAAATCGTTAACTACTCTTGATAAACAAGATCGCGCACTTAATAGTGATGATTTGCTGGTCGCTGATGACAATGGACCTCTAGCCTTAGCAGGAACCATGGGAGGTTTAGATTCCGAAGTAACTTCAGCAACTACATCTCTAGCGATTGAGGCTGCGCGTTTTGATCCCGCGTCAATTGCAAAGAACGCGCGTCGACACAAGCTTTCATCCGATGCATCGCGTCGTTTTGAGCGCGGAGTTGATCCGTCGATGGCCGAGATTGCATCTGCGCGAGCTGCGAGTTTACTGATTACCCACGGCGGGGCCTCATACGTTGGTACCTCAACGGCGGGTGCTCCAGAATTTTCTCCTATTGTTTCGATGGATCCGCATTTCGTTGCCACACTCACCGGGGCGGAAATCTCCTTAGCGACCGTCGCGAGCAAGCTGGAGATAGTTGGCTGCGATATAGAAAAAGTAAGCGACGTATTATGGAAAATCGATCCACCTTCATGGAGAAGTGATATTCAAGGTCCCGCTGATTGCGTTGAAGAAGTTGCTCGAATGATTGGTTACGATTCGATCCCTTCGCAACTGCCGCCACACCCAGTAAGCCCGGGGCTGAGTGGATCTCAGCGCCGCCATCGCGGTATAGGCAATTTGCTTGCTGATTTGGGATTAGTCGAAATCCAAACATATCCATTTGTTTCGGATGCAACTATGAAGATCATGGGTTATACCGGCGAACGCGCCATGACATTTCGATTGGCTAATCCGATGTCGGAAGATTCGCCACATCTTCGGACGCATTTGATACCAGGTTTGCTTGAAGCCGCTGCCCGTAATATAAGTCGCGGCTCTAGAAGCTTTGGACTCTTTGAAATGGGTGCGATTTTCAGAAATTCGACACAACTGCCTAAAGTTGAGAATCCTTCCGTTGACAAGCGGCCGTCTTCTGCAGAAGTTTCAAGTATTTATTCCAGCGTCCCACAGCAACCAGTCCATGTTGGGGGAGTGCTGATTGGTAAGAATGAAGTTGAAAGCTGGATGAACAAATCTCGCTCCTACACGTGGAGTGATGCCATCTCTTTCGCCCAACAGATCATAGAATTGTGCAATCTTGACTGGTCAATCAAACGTTCTGATTTTGCTCCTTGGCATCCTGGTCGATGCGCAGAATTGCTGGTTGATGGAAAAATAGTTGCTCATGCAGGCGAGCTCCATCCCCGAGTTGTAGCGGCTTACGGTCTGCCGGAACGTTCATGCGCTTTTGTTGTGAATCTTTCTGCACTTCCAGAATCGGCGATAGTAAAGGTTTCAGTGATCGACACAATGCCGGCGGCTGTTCAGGATGTGGCGTTAGTGGTGGATTCGAATGTGGCAGCGGCAGATGTGATGGCGGCCCTTAAAAATGGTGCTGGCAAATTATTGGAAACAATTCAATTATTTGATCTCTATGAGAAAATCGGTGATGGGAAAATCTCTCTGGCTTTCACATTAACTTTCCGCGCCCCCGATCGCACCCTCACTGCTGTAGAAGTTGCCACTATGCGGGAAGCCGCTGTGGCTGAGGCCCAACGGCTCACCGGAGCAATCCTAAGGACTGCATAAAAATACAAGGCTTTGCATAATTATTAACTATCGGCTACTCTAGGTAAATGAAAACAGCGATCATTGGGGCTAGCGGTTATAGCGGCGGAGAGCTTCTTAAACTCATCGCTGAGCACCCCTCTCTACAAGCAAGTGTCGTTGTCGCGCATTCCAATGCTGGAGAGTTGATCACGGCTTTGCATCCACATCTCATCTCTTATGCGAACGAGAGATTTACCCCTTTCGACCTTGAGGATGTGGCCAAGTGCGACCTTGTTTTTCTAGCCTTACCTCATGGTGAATCTTCCAAGATTGTTAAGCAACTGCCACCGCAACAATTGGTTGTAGATCTAGGAGCCGATTTTCGATTAGAGAACCCGTTGTCATGGAGTACTTATTATGGCGGCGATCATGCAGGTACTTGGACATACGGTTTACCAGAATTGTCCGGAGGGCGCAAAAAGATTTCTGAAAGTAAAAAGGTGGCCAATCCTGGATGTTATGCAACTGCAATCGCCCTTTCCTGTGCTCCGCTTCTGAATGTCATTGAGGCAGATGACATTGTGGTGGTAGCGGCTTCTGGCACAACCGGTGCAGGAAGAAGCGCAAAAGTTTCCTTATTAGGAAGTGAGGTCATGAGTTCTCTGAGTTCTTACAAGTTTGCAGGCGCCCACCAACACACTCCGGAAATTGAGGAGGCCCTGTCGCGTATCAACGGAAAGTCAGTAAAGCTCTCATTTACTCCAATCCTGGCACCTATGCCTCGCGGAATTCTTGCTACGGTTACGGCGCGATTGTCAACGCCTATTTCCTTGAAAGAGCTAAGGCAAAGTTTTGAGTCATATTATGCAGGTCACGAGTTTGTAGTTCTGCTTCCAGAGGGAGCAATGCCAAGAACTTCGAGCGTTGTTGGTAGCAACTTTGCCCATATCCAATGCGCGATTGATACTCACACAAACCGTGTCGTCATCTCAACAGCGATAGATAATTTAGGTAAAGGCGCGGCCAGCCAGGCGATACAAAATGCCAATCTCATGTTGGGCCTTGCAGAAAGCACTGGCCTCATGGCACAAGGGCTCGGAGTATGAACTTGCCACTCGGATTTAGCGCCGGAGCTACTGCTGCTGGTTTGAAGAGCACGGGGGACTTGGACCTTACAGTGATTAAAAATCAAGGTCCATCGTTTGGTTGTGCTGGAGTTTTCACACGCAATAAAATTGTCGCGGCTCCGGTTATTTGGAGCAAGCAAATTGTTCTGGGAGGAATTGCCAGAGCGGTAGTGCTTAATTCGGGAGGAGCTAATGCATGTACGGGAGCGCAAGGTTTTGCTGATACTCATAAAACTGCCGAACACGCTGCAGAACTTTTAGAGATTTCTTCCTCAGAGGTTGTGGTGTGCTCCACCGGCCTCATCGGTGAATATCTACCAATGGATAAGATTCTTGCGGGTCTATCGGCAATTTACAACGAGATGTCATCGGAGAATTTGGAAATAGCAGCTCGAGCGATCATGACGACAGATTCGGTGCCAAAGATTGCTACATCGACGGTGTCGGGAACCACAACTACTGGGATTGCTAAAGGGGCAGGAATGTTAGCGCCTGCACTTGCGACCATGCTTTCGGTTGTTATGACAGATGCGGTTATCGATCCAGCAAGTTTGCAAGAGATATTTTCTAGAGTTGCGGATAAAACATATAATCGTTTGGATTCAGATGGGTGCACCTCCACTAATGACACAGTTCTTTTGATGGCATCTGGCGCCTCAGGCATCGAGCTTTCAAATGCACAGCTAGAGAATGTTCTTATGGAGGTTTGTGGGGCGCTTTGCCTTGCGTTGATTTCCGATGCAGAGGGCCACACCAAGATTGTGTCAATCGAAGTCGTAAACGCTCTCACTGAGTTTGATGCGGTAGAAATTGCCCGTGCATGTGCGAGAAACAATTTGCTTAAATGTGCGCTCTTTGGTGGCGATCCTAATTGGGGACGAATTCTGGCTGCGGTGGGGACAGCTGATGCGGATTTTGATCCACTCATTATCGATGTCACCTTGAACGGCGTGATGGTTGCTCGTGACAGTGCACTTGGCGAAGATCGCAATTTAGTCGATTTGTCTGAAAAGAATATTTCTATAGTTATTGATCTAAAAATTGGTAGTGAAAGAGCAACCGTATTGACCAATGATCTGAGTCATGATTATGTCCACGAGAATTCTGCGTATGCAACATGATCGTCGTTAAGTATGGTGGGCATGCCATGTCTGACGAAAACGGCTTGTTTGCCCGTGCCATTCAATCAGCTATCGCATTGGGTGAAGAATGCGTAATAGTTCATGGGGGCGGTCCTCAAATTAATGAGGCTTTGGCATTGGCAGGTATTGAAAGCAGTTTCATCGGCGGGTTCCGAATTACTTCTCCCGAGGCATTTGCTGTTATTCAAAAAGTTCTTTCAGGTGATGTTCTCACTGGCGTTGTTGCCCAATTGCGTGAGGCTGGAATTAATGCGGTAGGTGTGAGCGGTAGAGATGGGGGATTGCTTGTTGCGAAAAAATTGCGTTCCCTCGTGGACGGGACACAGGCCGATCTTGGATTAGTCGGTGAGGTAGTGCGCGTGGATGTAGCCCTTCTGCAAACACTTCTAGCAGGAGGCTTTGTGCCTGTCGTTGCCCCGATTTCAATTGAAGGTGATGATGCTGGGGAGAATTCGAAAGTAGGATTGAACGTGAATGCAGATTTGGCAGCAGGTGCCATTGCAGGTGCGCTACACGCTAGTTCATTGATAGTTATGACCGATGTGGCCGGAATTTACCGCGATTGGCCTGATACCGAATCGTTTATTTCATCAATCTCTGTCTCTGAGCTCAGAGCGATCAAGAACGATTTCTCCGAAGGCATGGCACCGAAGGTGCTTGCGTGCCTAAACGCAATTGATGCAGGGACGCAGTCAGTTCGAATTATCGACGGCAACGATCCTGAGAGCTTTGCAAATGCACTGCGTGGTATCGGTGGAACGGTGGTGAGGCCATGAAGAAAGAAAGTAGTAACTTCGAAGAAAGATGGAGTCGGGCCCTCCAGTCCAATTATGGACAACCGCATATGACCCTCGTAAGCGGAAAAGGGTCCGTTGTTAAAGATTCCGAAGGGCGTTCGTATCTTGATTTTCTTGCAGGAATAGCGACCAATATTTTGGGACATTCTCATCCAGCAGTGGTCTCAGCTGTTCGCAAGCAAGTAGCAACTTTAGGGCACGTCAGTAATTTCTATGCGCATCCAGGAGTAATTGAGCTTGCCGAAAAATTGCAAACATTGGTGGGTGATCCAAAAGCAAAAGTATTCTTCTGTAATTCCGGCGCGGAGGCCAATGAGGCCGCATTTAAATTGTCGCGAAAAACTGGACGAACATCAGTTGTTGCAACTTTTGGATCTTTTCACGGTCGAACTTTGGGTGCGCTCTCATTGACCGGTCAACACTCCAAGCGCGATCCGTTTTTGCCACTTGTTGAAGGTGTCTCTCATGTGCCCTTTGGAGATATCGCGGCGATGAAGAGGAAAGTAAATGCGCGAACTGCCATGGTAATCGTCGAACCAATTCTTGGCGAAGGTGGTGTGGTGGTTCCGCCTCCTGGCTACCTGCGTGCCATCCGCGATATTTGTGATCGCACTGGAGCACTTATGGTTTGCGATGCGGTACAAACTGGAATGGGACGAACCGGTCAATGGTTTGGATATGAACACGAGGGAATTTTCCCCGATGTCGTTACGGTTGCCAAAGGTTTGGGTGGCGGACTTCCCTTGGGAGCAATGATCGCTTTGGGGGATGCCAGCAAACTGTTTCAACCAGGTGATCATGGTTCAACTTTTGGCGGAAATCCAATTGCATGTGCGGCAGCCCTGGCCGTGATCGATGTTCTAGAAAAGGATAAATTGCTGATTAAGGTGCGTGCGCATGAGGCATTAATTAAGGCAGAAATGAATAGTTTTCCCGGAGTGAAAATAGTACGAGGGCAAGGATTGCTTTTGGGTGTTGTTCTCAAACGAAAGATTGCTTACATCTTGCGTGAAGCGCTAGAAGACGATGGCGTTCTCGTGAATGCTCCTGATCCTTATGTCATTCGAATTGCCCCAGCGTTGAATATCAGCGAGAAGGAAGTTCGAACATTTATGGAGATTTTTCGAAAGAATTTGGCGGGGATTATCAATGCCTAAAAACAGTACTTCACGCAAACCTTTAGGTGCCTTGGCGCGGCGCGCAAAAGTTGCTTCATTTGTAGAATCGGGTTTGGTTCATTCGCAATCTGATTTAGTCTCACTCCTTAAAAAAGAAGGTATCCGGGTAACGCAGGCAACTGCCAGCCGTGATTTGGAAGATATCGGTGCACTGCGTGGAAGAACTAGAAATGGTCCCTCTACGTATCAATTGCCTGAAGGAGCAAACTCCATAGTTGCCTTTACAATTCCATCCCATTTGATCATCTCTGTTGAATCGAGTGCAAATATTGCGGTCGTCCGAACTCCTCCTGGTGGTGCGCAGTTGTTGGCAAGTGCTCTTGATTCTGCTGCGCAACGAGGTGATCTCCCGGCAGTTATTGGCACGATCGCAGGTGACGACACGGTGTTGGTTATATCCAAGAAAGCCACTGGTGGAGCAGCTTTAGCGAAACAATTACGCGATATCGCGCAACCTCCAAAGGTTGCCTCTAGAAGGGCGGGTCGTTAGATATGGCTCTTTGGGGTGGGCGTTTTTCGAGCGCAATTGACGAAGCTCTTTTCTCACTTTCCAGAAGTATCGAATTCGATTGGCGATTAGCCCCCTATGATTTGCGCGCCTCAAAAGCGCACCTCGATGGTTTAGTTCGCGCAGAACTCGTTCTCTCCTCTGATGCGAAAAAGATTGCGCAAGCACTTCGCGAACTCGATGCAGAGATTGACAAGGGCGTATTCCTTCCATCTCCGGACGATGAAGATGTACATAGCGCCTTGGAACGTGGACTCACGGAAAAATTGGGATTACTAGGTAGCGCTCTACGCGCTGGACGTTCTAGAAATGATCAGGTAGCCACTGATTTGCGATTATTTGCACTAGATCACATGATTGAGGTCGCGCATTTGATAGTTAACCTGCAAGAAGCGCTACTCGTCCAAGCAAAGAATTATGCAGATGCACCTGCTCCGGGTTTCACTCACTTACAACATGCACAACCTGTTGTTTTTGGTCACGAGCTTGCTAAACATGCCCATGCGTTGCATCGGGATATCGATCGAATTAAGGACTGGCTAACCCGCACATCAATGTCGCCCCTAGGCGCTGGTGCACTCGGTGGGTCCTCCCTTGGTGTCGATCCCGTGACAAGCGCGCAAGCGTTGGGCTTTACTGACGTGATTGCAAATAGCATCGACGCGGTGAGCGACAGAGATTTCGTAGTTGAGGCGCTCTTCATTTGCGCAATGGTGGGCTCTCATCTTTCTCGAATGGGGGAGGAGTGGTGTTTGTGGTCATCGACAGAATTTGGTTGGGCAATAGTGGATGATGCTTTTGCTACTGGTTCTTCAATTATGCCTCAGAAGAAGAATCCTGATATCGCAGAACTTGCACGCGGCAAAGCTGGGCGCCTCATTGGAAATCTCACTTCAGTCTTAGCGATGCTCAAAGGACTGCCCTTTGCATACAACCGTGATCTCCAAGAAGATAAGGAACCGCTCTTTGATTCACTCGACACTCTGTGCCTGGTTCTTCCTGCATTTACGGGAATGGTGGCGACAACGAAATTCAACAAAGAGGTGATGGCAAAATCTGCGCCCACTGGATTTTCATTAGCCACAGAGATTGCCGATTACCTCGTTCGAGTGCACGTTCCATTTGCGCAGGCGCATGAAGCTGCCGGTAAATGTGTGCAGATGTGCGAAAAGTCGAATGTGCAATTGCATGAACTCACGGATGAACAATTTGCGGCGGCGCATCCTTTCCTTAAGGCAGATGTTCGAAAGCTTCTCACCGTTGAGGCAGCATTGGGATCGAGATCAACTATTGGAGGCACCGCTCCCTCCAGCGTTCTGTCTCAAATATCATCCTTATCCATCAAGATTACGAAGAACCGTTCGTGGATAAGCGACAAGAGCGCAGCCTTTTCGGCAATGATGTCCCAATGAATCTCATAGAGGACCTGCGCTGGCGTGGGCTTGTATCTCAATCCACCGATGAGAAAGCCCTTGTTGAGGCGCTGAATAAGCCGATTACTTTTTATGCGGGTTTTGATCCTACGGCGCCAAGTTTGCACGTTGGAAATTTGGTGATTTTGCTTGTTATGCGCCGCTTTCAATTAGCGGGGCATAACCCGATTGCTGTCGTTGGTGGGGCCACTGGCTTGGTAGGGGATCCTAGTGGCAAGAATGAAGAACGCACGCTCAATAGTGAAGAGATTGTTGGGCAATGGGTAGATCGTATTCGTAGTCAGGTATCAGCGTTTCTGGATTTTGAAACCACGAAAAATCCGGCGCGGGTTGTCAATAATTTGGATTGGACTTCGCCACTATCAGCAATTGAGTTCTTACGGGATATCGGTAAACATTTCAGTGTTAATCAAATGCTCGCTAAGGATTCAGTTTCATCTCGATTGGAATCCGCTGGTATTTCTTACACAGAATTCTCGTATCAAGTATTGCAATCGTTGGATTTTCTTGAACTCTATAAAAGGTATCAGTGCAGCTTGCAGATGGGTGGTTCAGACCAGTGGGGAAATATTGTTGCTGGTTTAGATCTCATTCGTCGAGTTGAAAGTGGTTCTGGACATGCGCTGACTGTGCCACTTTTGGCAAAAGCAGATGGAACTAAGTTCGGAAAAACTGCTGGCGGTAGTGTGTGGCTAGATGCGACTATGACCTCACCATATGCATTCTTCCAATATTGGCTGAACACCGAAGATCGTGATGTTATCAATTTCCTTAAAGTGTTTTCATTTGCAAGTCATGGCGAGATTGAGGCGCTAGAGAAGGCGCATAATGAAAATCCTGGGGCGCGTGAAGCCCATCGTGCCCTAGCGCGCGAAATTACAACGCTCGTACATGGCTCACAGAATGCGCAACGAGTTGAAATTGCAGCTCGTGCCCTTTTCGGTCAGGCAGAGTTAGCCGAACTTGATGAGATCACTCTGGAAGGCGCACTTGCAGAACTTCCACGGGCAACAGTCTCGTCGTTGCAAGATTTACCGAGTTGGGTGGATCTAGTAACGCAGGTGGGGGTATCACCATCTAAATCAGCGGCACGGCGAGTGGTTAAAGAAGGTGGCGCATATCTCAACAACGTGAAAATCGAAGGCGAAGAGTTCACTTTGAGCGCAAAAGACTTCCTTTTCGGCCGCTTTGCCGTTCTTCGAAAGGGCAAACGCGATCTAGTAGCGGTCGAGTATCTCAAAAAAGCTTGATTTATAAGGGTTTTTCTGCCTTTTGGAGCGATTTGACCCGTCCCGGAAATTGATCTATAGTCGGGCTCTTGCTATGACCTGGACGTTACCGGCCAGATAGCAGGCGAATTCCTCCAAATCGAGTAAATAGTGGTTTTCACGCGGTTTGACCGCGCGCGGGCCCCTGCACTAGGTTTGGCGGTCTGCCCTGAAAATGAAGAGGAATCTTCAAAAGCAGTGCGCATCCGTACCTTGAGAACTCAACAGCGTGCCATAAGTCAATGCCAATGTGGCTGGTTTTAGTGTGCCTTAAAACATTTCTAAAACGCAGACCACGAAGAAATACCTCAATGAGGTATGGCAAAAAAGCAGTGTCTAACACTGTAAATAGCTATACCCGTTGATTTCCTTTGGTAAAAGACAAAATAAACGTTAGTTTGTTTGTCTGTACGCCA
>CAEZZW010000004.1_pt1 | contig 146233 bp, 145 predicted proteins | sample 7266981 | NCBI WGS metagenome assembly CAEZZW01 (sample SAMEA6813972, study PRJEB35770) | uncultured Actinomycetes bacterium | biome: Freshwater; feature: Freshwater reservoir; material: water | place: Czech Republic | collected 2016-08-15 | depth 30m m
CTTTTAATCCGTGGGTCGTCGGTTCGAGCCCGACAGGGCCCACGCTTTCCCTAAATTGTATGACCAAGACCTGAAATTTGATGAGGGAAGAATATGAATTCGCAATTCACGATATCCAGCAAATCGATTTCGGTAATCGTTCATCCAAAGAATGCTGGGACCATTTCGCACATTGGCAGAACACAATCTCCCGAAAGCAATGTTCTTGCCTGGTATGAATGGAACGATATAAAGCCAGTTCCATTTGAGGCTACCGAAGGTGAAAGCCATGTCAATTGGCTTTCTCGATATCGCGGTGGCTGGCAATTTCTCACTCCTAACGCAGGTGGTCAGTGCACTCACTTGGGCAGGGTCCATCCGTTTCATGGAGATTCATCAAATGGGCCATGGAGGGTTACCGAGAGCGCGAGTGACAAACTCACTATGGAAATCACATGCACGCAGTCGCTACAAGTAACACGAAAACTTTCACTACATGCGAACAAGCCCATCTTGAGTATCGCAACGACTATCCAAAACATCACTGCGCATCGACAAGAGATAGTTCTTGTAGAGCACGCAGCATTTCAAGGAAGTTCGACCGGACTAGTGAGTGCCCCTCCCGAGAGTCATTGGTCGATGGCACCTGGATATGAAGAAGAAGGTGTAACTTCACTGATCTGGAGAGAAGCTGGAAGAAATAAACCAGACTTACGAAATCCACTTCAGCGAGGCGACAAAACTGAGCGAATGGTTTACCTCGACAAGGGAAATGAAGGATGGGTTCACTTCACCGATTCCGGGCGGCGGGTTGGTGCAAAGCTTCTGTGGGATAAAGATGTGTTCCCATACCTTTGGTATTGGCAGGAGAGAAATTCCCCTGCAGCACCATTTAATGGACGTGCTGAAATGACTGCGCTCGAGCCGGCATCATGTTTACCTGGTGACACGTTGGCTGGTGCTTCTGGAGCCAAGAGATCAACATTCATCGAACCCTGGGCCAGATATTCATTTAGCGTTGAAGTTGAGTTGGATTAACGCTTTCCTGTTACAGGACAACCGATTTGATGTGACTTACTTAGTTGAGTACGTAAATTCGGAAACGAACAATCTACCGTTAGAGCGCTCTAACCGGCCGAACCCTAAACGAATCCGCCGAATACTGTCCCTGCTCGTCAAGCCCAGATATTCTGTAGATCCAGGCATAGCCAGATCCAGCATCTGTCGAGGTCCAGTAAAACTGCCCTTGGGTAAAGCTGGACTTTGCTGCTGAAGATGTGGTTGCAGCCAACCATTCATTTTGAGATGGCAAGAACCACTGTCCACCACTGGTTGAATCACTACCTGCGTAGGCATTTGCAGCAACAGCGGCGTTTTGTGTTGCATCACCGGCTCCAGTTGGCGTTCTAATTACTCTTGTATTTTCCCATCCCGTGCCGATGCTGCTTCCAGAGGCGTTTGTCGATAGGAGTGACCAAGGAAGGACGGGGTCGCTACTACCTAGGCCGCTCCATCCACTAGGCGCCCATACCAAGTAATAACAATGAGTATTGCAAGTGGACCCGGTCGAGGTGAAGGCAGTGTTTGTAACGTAATAGATGGTGCCCCCACCATCTGCGCTATCGCCAACGGCATAAATGAAGTGATACAAGTTGCTGCCAGTTCCAGAAAGGCCGCTGGTGTTTCTAACGACAATATCAGCGTCACCGCCAGCATGTGCAGGTGTTGTGGCAGTGATTGATGTAGCTGAAACAACTGTCACGCTGGTTGCTGAAGTGCCACCGATTGCCACTGTGGCACCAGCGCTAAATCCAGTGCCGGTGATTGTGATGGCAGTGCCACCGCTTTTACTTCCGCGCGCAACACTCACCGCCGATATTGTTGGAGCACCACTTACTGGAGTAATCGAGCTCGTAACGATGAGTTTTGTGAAACTCGATGACAAAATCGGTGAGTAATCTGGATTGATTGTCACAGTGAAGCCTGTGTTGTCACTTGATGAAATCGATAAAGCGGCGTTAGTGGCAATGGTAAAACTTGCTCCAGTGTCTGAGACGACAATACTGTTTGAACTACCAAAAAGAGTGAGCCCAGAAGCCGATGATGAGCCATATGCCATGATGGTGAAATCTTTACCAGAGCAGCCATTATCAGAGCTATCCACCCCAGAAAAAGTAATTGTAGAGAGAACAAAATCCCTGACAGATTTTGAGTATTCAGAATTTGGTAGAACTTCCATGGATGAATCGCATGAACCCACGGCGACTATCGCTTGACCAAATTCAACGGTGCCACTTCTTGTCAGACCGATTGAGGATGCAAGGGTGGAAGCAAGCGCTAGAAGACCTAACATGGCAACAAGTGCGACTCCATGGATGAGTTTGAAAGATTTCTTGCGTGGCTGGTCAAATTCCAAAGCAAAGCGTGATTCGTCCTCTGTATCGACTTTATAAACGAACATGGCAGCAGCTCTTCCCAGGGGAGAAGTAAAGTAGTGGCCCCACGAGCGCTCCTTTTCAATGGAACGCCTATCCTAGGAAGTGGTGTTATCCAGAGGAAGGTCTAATCAGAGGGGCTTTCTCCTTCCTCCGGTAACTCAAAGGCAGGTTTCACCCCAGATCGGCAGTCCTTATTCGAAGGTAGGGAGAGGGTACTTGGCGAAATGTCCGTTTTGTCCTACTGTCGCGACAAAGTAGCATCGGATTCGTAGTAGCAGGTAGAGGCGGCGACGGTCGGCTCTGCAACACAAAACCGGTTGAAAAGGATCCTCACGTGTCAAAGAAGTCAGTAGCTCACACAGCTCCGATTGCATGGAGCGTTGCCGAGCTGGGTGCTTTCTACACAGAGCACCGTAGTGAACTTCTCACACATGCAAATCGCGTCCTTAAAGATATGGCCAAGGCTGAGGAAATCACTCAAGATGCCTTGATTAAGTTCATGCTTGCTGCTCCTGAATTGGAATCAGCAGAACATGCGCTCTCTTACCTCCACCGCACTATCGAAAACCTCTGCATCGACTTCTTCCGCCTCGAGGGTCGTCGTCCAAATCTGGTTGTTCTCGATGATGCAACTGCCGAAGTTGAAGCCACATGGCAAAACAATGGCGATCACTCCGCTGCCCTGAGCGCTGCCGAAGATGCTGCGATTATTCGCCAAGCACTTGCAATGTTGTCTCCTGCAGAGCGCGCGGCACTTGTGATGTGGGAAATGGAAGGCCGCTCCACAGAGGAGATTGCTGCCGAACTTGGTATCAAAGAATCCGCAGTGCGTCACACAGTCTCTCGCGCTCGCGCATCACTTCGTCGCATCTTGTCCGAACTTATTGTTGATCAAGAGCGCGGACTTACCGCTCTTGATCTTCTCTCTACCTCTTACAAAAAGGCATCTTCTGTTGCCAAGAAATCATCCAAGGTTGCACTCTCACTCCTTCTTGTTGTGACAGCATTCCTTGGCTTTAACTCCATGACCGGCCGCGAAGGAATCACTCTTCCTTCTTCTCAGAGCGAGATCGCATCAGCACCAGTTGCTGGTGATGCCGCTCCATCCGCCGCTGCCCTTGCACAGTCTTCTGCTAGCGCAACTCCTTCTGGTATTGCTCCAACTCCTGCTAAGAAATCCAGCGGGATTATCGGCAATGGTTTCTCCGTTAAGGGTTCTAACATTTCATTTGATGGCTTAGATAAAGATGGAATCCCAACAGGATTTAGCGTTACTGATTCATCTAACAAAGCTGGCAAGTTGTTTGCGAGCAAAGATGCGCCAGTTTTGACTGATTCTGGAATTGTCTTGACTAACCGTGTAATGACAACGGGTGTGGGACCAAATATTTTAATGAATCAGACAATCACCGTCGATGGTTCAGGCACAAGCTATACAGGCACAGCAGCCGTGGGCATTAAGGGCAACTGGACATCACTCAATATCGCCTCCACCTCGACCAATATTGAGCATCTTTCCAACGGCCAGTACCTCATGACTGTGACCTTCATCATCGACTCGGCCGAAGATTCGAGCCTCTCCTTGGCAACAAGTGGCAGCGGGTATGATTTGTCCTCTGCACCAAAGGCGATTACTACCCGCCTTCTGCTTACAGCCGGTAAGACTCAGATTCTTGCCCAGGCAATTGCGATCTCAGATTCCAAGGGAGCTACTTCATGAAGCGCTCAATCACAACACAGGTTTCCTCCGTACTCCGGATAGTGCGGGGGGAAAGAGATGCGTTAGTACGTACAACGCATTTCAAAGCCGCAGTCGAGAACGTCTCGATTGCGACAATCGAAAGGACAATAATGTCTACAAAGACAACCTTCAAGCGCGTAGCGCTTGTAGCTGTTGCTGCCGTTGGGTTGGGACTGCTTACTGCAGTGCCATCTTCTGCGACAGCACAAACAACCACGGCCGCCGATGGCAAAGCCGGGATCTTCTACAGCAATGGCCTAGCAGTAGGTACTGTTGTTGATAACGATTCACAGGTAGTAGGCGGTCAAGCAACTATTGTTGCTTTGCTCGATACTACGACCACTGGAGATTCAGTAATCAACTTCACCTCTACCGGTGTTGGAACTGTAGTTTCAGCTACCATGTCAGGGACTGCGACTACCAACTGGGCGGCAGCAACTCCGCTTGTTTGGTCTGACTCAACATCTTCCTTTGGCACAGCTAATGGTCCAACCGACACCATCAAGCTTTACAGCACAGTGGCTGGTACTCAGGTGATCACCATGACTCCATTAGATGCTTTTGGAACTCCAGGAACTCCTCGTACCAAGAACATCTACTGGGTAGCTGCTGCAGTTAATGGAGTTCTTAATCACTCCACTGGCTTTATCAGCACTGATACGACTGCTGCTGCAAATGCAACTGCTGGATCTACAGCAACTGCATCTCGTGTAGCTGCCTCAACGTTTAGCAACACTGCAGTTGCCAGAATCGCGATTGATCAATATGCATCAACCGATACAGTAACTGCCCTGCTTGCTGCAAGCTCTAAGGCAGTTAGTGTGACAATTTCTGGTGCAGGTGCGGTTGACGTTACTTCTGCGGGCACGACTCGTGGAGCTGTCGCAACTGTTGCTGCTGCTGGATCAACTGTTACAGCAACACGTGGCGCAATGTCAGAGTTCTTCGTATTCCCAGACGGACGTGCAGGAACTGCAACGATCACAACATCTGTTGATGGCGTTACATTGAATACTTGGACATACGCCTTCACTGGCGCTGTTGCAAGTTACGGTAACGACACAGCTGGCGATGACACTCGTAAGACCTCAATTGGTATCGGTTCAACTGATGCCTACACCATCAATGGACTTGATTCTGCTAAGAACATTGTTGCTGCAGGCCCAGGAACCATCTTCTTGGTGAGCTCAGCACCACTGATCGCTTCTGTCCCAGCTTCATCTTCAGGTGCTGGTGCAAATGTGACCGTCACGGGTGTTGCTGCTGGTACTGCTGAGATCAGTGTTTGCAACACATCACTGTGCACCGCCGCAACTAAGATATTGAAGTTCACTGTCACAGTTGGAAAGGTAACTGCAAAGACAGTAACCCTTTCATTCGATAAGGCTTCTTACGCCCCAGGCGAGAAGATGACCCTTACCGTTAAGGCAGTCGGATCTGACGGAACTGCTGTCGGAGATGGCACTTACAATCTCTTCAAATCAACTGGTATCGCTTTTAACAGCGCTGTCGTTGGTGCACCTGCTGCAGCTGCAGCAGTTGTTATCGGTGGAACAACAGCTGGAGTCAAGACATACACCTTGTACGCACCATTGGTATCAGGCGATGTAACTGCGACTGCAACTGAAGGAACAGACACAGATAACGTAATTGCTGCCGGAACTGCTGCAACTCTCTCAGCTACTGCTTCAGTATCTGGTGGAGCTGCTGACGCAGCACTTGATGCAGCAAACGAAGCAACAGATGCAGCTAACTATGCTGCTGATGCTGCTGATGCTGCAACAACAGCTGCTGAAGAAGCAACTGCTGCTGCAACTGCAGCACAAGATTCAGCTGATGCTGCTCTTGCTGCTGTAACTGATCTTGGTCTTAAGGTAACTAGTCTGGTTAGCGCTCTTCGCGCCCAGATCACTGCCTTGACTAACATCATCGTAAAGATCCAGAAGAAGGTAAAGGCCTAATTCGAGGTTAATCCTCGAGTTAGTTCTTAACTAACTTCACCGAAACCCGGTTCCTGCTCAGGCAGGGGCCGGGTTTCGGCTTTCCCTAACATCACCTCGCACTTACTTTGTAATGAGAAGAGATTCACCTCTGGTTTTGAGCGTCGTATAAAGGAAATTCGAAATAGAGCCCTTTAGACTCTGTTTATAGAATTTTGTCAAAGTATTGACCCTTCACGATTTGGGACGTGGTTAATGGATTCAATGGAAAGGAGCTAATAAAAGTGCTGGCAATCTCTCCAAGTCAGGCCAAATCCATGAGCAAACTTGTGATGTTAAGCGGCGCAGCAGTAACACTTTTTTATTGGCTTCCCCTTAATGACCCAGTACAACAACCGAAACTCTTTCTGCTGATACCTATTGCTGCGTGGCTGTTGGGTACAGTTGCATTTGCAGTGGGACCAGCCGGGATCCTTGCTTTACCAAAGATTTACTGGGCTTATTTTCTTTTTGCTCTAGGAGTTCTAGTCGCGGCTCTGGCTACAGATGTTAAGTACACGGCCTTTTTTGGTGAGTCGCTGAGAAGTATGGGTGCTTTGTCTTACTTGTCCTTGGTAATTATTGCTCTTGTGGCGATGATGAGTTTTAGCGCTGAAAATCTAAAAGCGATTAAAATAATATTTTTGGGTCTCGGCGGAGTGCTCAGCGCTTATGGGTTTTTGCAATCGACCGGTCACGACCCAGCGCATTTCTACTCTGTATTTAGCCCTGTGATAGGAACCCTCGGAAATCCGGACTTCATGTCAGGCACATTAGGAGTTTCTGCCATCGCCGCGCTCTGGGCAGTTCTTACTTTTGAAAAAATCCTCCAGCGCATAGGTGTTCTAGGGTTACTCATTCTCGAACTTTTAGTGATCAAGAAGACTGCATCAAGTCAAGGGTTTCTAGTGCTTGCTGTTGGACTAGTTTTTTTATGTGTAGCAATCGCTTGGCAAAAACGAAAAGCATTTGGCATTGCCTCTCTAGCAACTTTTGCAGTATTGGCGATACCAGTAATTCTGGGGCTTTTGAATAAAGGCCCATTTGCTTCAAGGATTTATCGAGCAACCCTTCAGAATCGATTTGATTACTGGCACTCAGCTATTGGCATGGGTAAGGCTCATCTGCTTGCCGGTGTTGGCCTTGAACGCTTTGGAGACAGCTATTTTCAATACGCGCCAACTATACGAATTTCTCAAACGCAACAAACTGATAACGCGCATAATCTTTTCTTGCAGTTTTTTGCCACTGGAGGCCTCATACTTGTTATTCCATATCTTTTATTGATCATAGGAATTGGCTGGATTTCGGCCCGCGGGATCAAGAATTTTGAAGGTAAGGAGCGGATTGACTTCATCGCCATACTCTCGATGTGGGTTGGGCTATTAGTAGTCTCTTTAATCTCTATTGACAACCTGGGAGAAACTATTTGGTTTTGGATTCTTGGTGGAGCGCTCTGTGGAGCAGCCCTCTTGCAAAAATCGACCAAGGAAAAGCCCACTCATCTGCAAGTGGGTGCGAACACTCGAAGCGAGTTAAAGGCTCGCCAAGGCCGCTCTACAAGCAAGAAAAACCAACGGGACTCACCCGTCATGTCGCCCATGCGAATTTCCTCGATTGCGCTGGTTGTGATTGCATTTTTTGCTGTGATACCTCAACTTCAGATCTCATCACAACTAGATGACCTTCGTCATAATAAATCCAAACTTGATCGGGCAGGCTATGTGACCAAGATAAAAAGTGTGGCAGATAGTCGATTTAGCAGCACACAGGCAGAAATTTTCCTAGTGGGGTTTGCATCCACGATCCAAGAAACTGATTTGGCTATTGCATTGGCGAAGAAAATTGTGGACTCCGACCCTCGCTCCTTTGCTGGTAATTTCCTCGGGGCGCAAGTAAGCGATGCCGCAAAGAATTATCCAGAAGCTATCGCTTTCCGCGAGCGACTTGCCAAATTAGACCCAGCGCAACCTGATAATTTATTTCAACTCGAGAAGGACTATCTAGCGATAGGAAATCGAGAAAAGGCTTTGCAGCTATCAAAATTGATTAGCGCAATGGTTCCTGGAAGTCGCCTCCAGGACTCTGCTACCGCTGCGACTCTGGGATAGAATCAAATCCATGAAATTTTCTAGCCAAGCAAGCGCAGTAGTTGCCACCGCGGAGAAAATAACGGGAATCCAAAGACTTGTTCTCGTTACGGGCGCTTTAACGACGATGTTTGTGTGGACTGGGCTCTCGGATCCGGTCAACCTACCAAAGATGTTCATAGTTGCAGTTCTCGGAGCATGGATATTTGGTGCTGTCGTGATGGGCACCATAATTTCTCGAGGCAAAAACTTCACCTTAGGCAGTTTCGCTGTAGTTCTTTTTGCAATCGGACTCTTTATATCAACCTTGTCCACCGATAATAGATACACCGCATTTTTTGGTGCCGACATGCGAAATAACGGATTCTTTTCCTATTTTGCATTAGCAACATTGATGGTTGCGGCCATGATGAGTTTCCGCCTTGAAAATATCAAACATGTGATGCTTGGATTTAACGTGGTAGGACTCTGGCTTACCGCTTATGGGTTTATTCAGTTGTCCCATAATGATCCTTTGCCTTGGGTCAATGCCTATGGCCCCATTATTGGGACGCTAGGTAACCCTGACTTTGTTTCCGCGCTCCTGGGCTCATCTGCGATTGCAATGTTTTGGTTTTTGCTCTCTGCCACCACGATGTCACGACGACTAATTACCGCCGCCGCACTTCTGGCTGAATTGTTCATCCTTTATAAAACTGGCTCGATCCAGGGACTTGTTGCATTTGTTGTAGGTCTTGGACTAATCAGCCTCACAAGAATTCTGCAATGGAATAAGAGAGTTGGATTATCAGGAATAGTTTTCGGCTCGATTCTTGCAACTCCCATTTTATTAGGCCTCTTCGGTATGGGTCCACTAGGAGAGAAGTTACACAGAAGTTCGGTTGGGATTCGCCAAGATTATTGGAGCGCAGCTATTCATATGTTTAAGGCGCACCCCCTATTTGGTGTGGGTATCGAAAGATTTGGTGAGAACTACTTTCAATATGCCCCCGCTATTAGACAAGTTCAAACCCAAGCGACAAATAATGCTCATAATGTATTTCTTCATTTTCTAAGCACGGGCGGGCTAATTCTACTATTACCTTATTTAGCATTGCTGGCGATTATCGCCTGGACCGGTCTCCGAGGAATTTGGAGAACTCGGGGACATGTTCAAATCAACTTAGTATCACTCTTCGCGATTTGGATTGGCTTGGCGTTGATTTCTTTCATCTCGATCGACAATATTGGTGTTGGCGTATGGTTTTGGATTTCAGGTGGCGCGCTCTATGGCGCATCGCACCAATCCCGGAGTGCCACCGGTAATGATTCAAAGATTCTAAGTCAGAATGGCCGAGGGAAAACTAGTTCACATAAAAGCAATTTCTCTTTGATGACACCAGCAGTATCATTGATTTTTTCAATAATCGCTTTAGTTATTATGATCCCAGCATGGAAGGCTTCCACGGCGCTGCATATTGTTTTCTTCAATAGGGACGGCTTAAATGCAGAACAGTACGTAGCACGGCTTAAGGAAATTGCCGCGATCCAGCCTAACAATTTACAACTTCAGTTTAGTACCGCAAATCTTGCACTGAAAGCCAATGGTTCAGAGATGGCTTTGTCCTATGCTCAAAAGATTATCAAAAAGGATCCAAGACCATATTCTGCATATCAGCTTTCCGCACTTGTAAACGAGGCAATTGGGAAGCCACAAGATGCTATTCCGTTCCGTCTAAAAATGCTGAGATTGAATCCTAATGACAATACAATATTCATGGGAATTCTAGAAGATTACTTGAAGCATAAGGATTTCGACAAAGCCAAGTCTCTTTCTCTTGCTATTTCAAAAGAAAATCAACTTTCTCGCCTTGAATCAATTGCCAGCCTTTTCGAGAAGTATCAACTATTTGACTCGGCAGTCATCTATCGAAAAAGAGCATTCGAATTAGATTCTAGTAATTTAGAGAGAGTGTTCCCATTAATGAATGACTATATGAGTTTAGGTGACAATTCAGGTGCAATAACTTTGGCTCAAAAGGTTGCACAAATTCAACCTGGATCCGAATACGAAGCGCGTGCGTGGGATGCTTCAAGGCTATTCACTAGGTCGTTGCCAATTAGACAAAAAGCATCTGCTCTCGATCCTACGAATTTATCAAAGTTGAATTCACTGCTCTGGAATTTTATGAATGTCGGAAATTCGAGTAAGGCTCGCGATATAGCTTCGGAAATTTCAAGACTCAAGCCTGGGAGTTCCGAGGAAGCCGACGCATTTGAAAACAGCGGGCAGTACTCTCGTGCGCTCTCCTATCGAGTTCAATTCTTAAATGCCCATCCTCAAGATCCCGGTGCGCTTCTTAGCTTGGCATCTAATTACATGAAGTCGGGTCAACGTGCTTTATCGCTCCCACTGATCGAGAAAATTCAACAGGTAGCACCAAGTAGCATCTGGTCGCAATATGCTCAAGATTTACTCAAAGGATAGGGTTCTCACCATGCCTGAACGCGATAAAACTATTGCCATTATTGGACAAGGCTACGTTGGTCTTCCATTGGCAATGGCAGCGATTGGCGCTGGTTGGAGCGTTATTGGGGTTGAGAATTCTCCTGCTAAGTTCGAAGAAATTTCTCGCGGGAGTAGCCCTGTTGAAGATGTAGCAGATTCGCTAATACAAGCTGGACAAAAGTCCGGGAAATATAAGGTTTCAAATTCGAGTTCCGCCGTAAAGGATGCCTCTATTGTCATCATCTGTGTACCAACCCCGTTAGATGAAAAACGTGCTCCAGATTTAGCTATTTTGGAATCAGCTGTTAAGGGGATCGCACCTCACCTTGCCTTTGGAACTCTTGTGATTAGTGAATCTACTTCATATCCGGGCACAGTCAGAGATGTTGTAAAGCCACTAATCGAAAAGCTTAAATCAGCACCCGATGTAAAGATTGATATTGCTGTTGCACCAGAGCGGGTTAACCCTGGCGATGCTAAATACCACCAAAAGAACACACCGCGTCTTGTTGGAGGATTGGATGCTCAATCCACCACAAGGGCCGTTGATTTCTACTCTACGATTTGCGATCAAGTGGTCCAAGTTTCATCACCTGAAGTGGCTGAAACTGCGAAGCTCCTTGAAAATACTTTTCGTCTAGTTAACATTGCTCTGGTAAATCAACTCGCGCAATTGTGTGGAGATCAGAATATAAATGTGCATGAAGTAATTGATGCCGCCGCCTCTAAGCCCTATGGGTTTATGAAATTCACTCCAAGTGTGGGTGTGGGCGGACACTGCATTCCAGTTGACCCCATGTATTTATCGTGGTGGGCAGAAAAGAACGGCAAGAACGCATCCATAATCGAGGAATCTGATGAAATTAATCTTGGTATGCCGATTTATGTTGCTAAACGTGTTCGCGAATTACTTCCCTCAACTGCTAAAAGGAAGCGTGTGTTGATTCTTGGTGTTGCCTACAAGCCTGGCGTCAAAGATGTTCGCGAAACCCCTGTCACAGCACTTCGCAATGATTTGATTTCACATGGGTGTGAAGTTGCTTGGATTGATCCGCTTGTCTCAGAGTGGGAAGGACTCAAGCCTGCAGATGCTTCATGGGAGTGCGATGTGGCCGTAGTTGCAACGGCGCAACCCGGTTTGCCTATTGCCGCTATTGCAGCACGAGGGGTTCCGATTTTGGATTGCACTGGTGTATTTAAAGACCTACCAAATGTGACGCGACTTTAAAGCAGAGTGGCTATTTATCCTCTAGGTCCTTGGCAACATCACGAATAATAGTTTCAAGATTGCGTGTCGGCGCCCACCCAGTTAGGGCTTTAATGCGATCAATATTTGGAACTCGGCGCTCCATATCTTCGAAACCTGGCGCGTAGGCATCTTCATATGATTGATAGACAACCTTGCTTTTCGAGCCAGTGATAGCAACAACTTTTGCCGCTAAATCGTTGATAGAAATTTCACCGCTATTTCCGATGTTGACCACTGTGCCAATTGTTTTCTCTGTGCCGGTGACTTTGATAAGTGCCTCAACAACATCGGCGACGTGGCCAAAGCAGCGAGTTTGCTTGCCATCCCCGTAAATTGTGATGTCCTCATTGGCGAGCGCTGCGGCGACAAAGCGGGGAACAACCATTCCGTATGCGCCAAGTTGGCGAGGACCCACGGTGTTAAAAAAGCGCACGATACGCGCCTGCAAACCCTTCTCTTGCCAGTAAGCAAAAGCCAAAGTTTCATCCAATGCCTTTGCTTGGCTGTAGGACCAGCGAAGCATTAACGGGGATCCAAGAATTCGCGAGTCATCTTCTTGTAACGAATCGGAAACATTCTTTCCGTAGACTTCACTACTGCTTGCAACCAAGACTGGTTTGGAAAACTTGTGCGCGGCATCAAGGACATTTTCTGTTCCGCGAACATTGGTCATCAAACTTTGAAGTGGCCGCTCCAGAATATTAAATACACCAACAGCTGCAGCTAAGTGATAGGTAAAATCGGCCGCTCCGACTAACTTCTCGACAATTGCAGCATCAAGAACTGAGCCTTCGATAAAGGTCAGCTTCCCGGTGGCCTGGGCGCTATCAAGGTTGCTCATTCGACCGGTCTCGAGGTTATCCAGCACCGTGACACTATGGCCATCGGCGATGAGGCGGTCAGCGAGGTGGGAGCCGATAAATCCAGCCCCGCCAGTCACAAGTACGCGCATGAGCCCAGCCTATTGCCTCATGGGCACGCTCAGAGCCTTTGAATACGTGCCTTTATCCCTTACCGATGGGGATTTGTATCAGCGAGCAATCGTGGCTCGACCCAATGTTTCGGCGCCATGGTGTCAGCTTCGGTAACAATTCCCTGCCGCCCTTGTACATGGGCGACCGAGTCAATCAATGGGCCTGTCCCGTCTCAACCAAACCAGCCTCCTTCAACGCTGGCCAACTGTGCGCCTGAGCCCAGCAAAGGTTCACCTAACTCTCAGGAAGATGGAGTTACCTAGCGCCATGTCCGAGCCAACGCGCAGCACCAAAACAGCAGGGGTCGATTGGGCAGCGCTGATTACTGGCCTTGGCCTTGGTCTGACGATCGCGTTGCAACTGACGACTCTTCGCAAATCTGACATTTCATCGGTGTATTCATCTATCAATTCACTCTCACGATTGTGCGCACTTGTCGGAACTTATTTTGCACTTCTTGGAATATTGCTCGTCGCTCGCATTCCGTGGGTCGAACGCGGAGTCGGTCACGATCGTCTAGTGACATGGCATCGCAAACTTGGACCGTATTCACTCTTCCTCGTGGGATTTCATGTTCTCTTTGTCGTCTTCGGTTATGCCGGTCAAGATCACCTCTCTCTCATTGTCGAGTTATGGCGCCTTCTGCACCAATTCTTATGGATGTGGGCAGCCCTTGCCGGATTTATTTTCATGATGGCTGCAGGGATAAGTTCCTATAAGAAGGCTCGCGCCAAAATGAGTTATGAAACGTGGTGGCTAATCCATATTTATACTTACCTTGCAATTGGACTTTCCTTTATGCATCAAGTTCTCAACGGCCCAATGTTTATTGGCCACCCACTCAATCGTGCCTACTGGACTGCCCTCTATATAGTGATGGCATTTAGTATTGTGGTTTGGCGACTTGGAATTCCAATCGCTCGATCCGTTCGTCATAATTTAAAAGTTGAAAAAGTAGTTATTGAGGGCCCTGGAGTTATCTCAGTTATTATGCGCGGCCGTAAATTGCATAAATTGGCGGCAGAGGGCGGACAATTTTTTGGATGGCGCTTTTTTGCACGCAACCATCTTCTTATGTCGCACCCCTATTCATTGTCAGCAGCGCCCACCGAACATCTCTTACGCATTACCGTGAAAGATTTGGGTGATCATTCGCGCTCCCTGGCATATCTCAAGCCTGGTACACGCGTTTTCGTCGAAGGTCCCTACGGTGCATTTACTGCAGGACGCTCATCCCGCCCTCACGTTGTATTAGTTGGTGGCGGTGTTGGAATCACACCTATTCGCGCGATCATGGAAGAGTTTCGCGACGGGGTCCAAATGGACGTTATTTATCGGGCCTCTCGCGAGGAAGACCTAGTTTTGCGCGACGAGCTCGATTACTTGGCTAATCAATCCGAGGACACAATTCGAGTTCATTATTTAGTTGGTCCTCGCAAGCAACACCCTATGGATGCTAAGACTTTAAGAAAACTTGTGCCGCGCTTTGCCGATTCTGATATCTATATTTGCGGACCTGGCCCACTCGTTGAGGCAGTCCGTTCTGCCGCGCGCGATTGTGGCGTTCCAAAGAACCGTTTCCACGATGAAGCTTTCGCTTTCCATTCCGAGTGAGGGTTGAAATGAATAGTCGCACCGCACCCTCGGGACTAATTAAGGCATCTCTCAGGTTTCGAGACCACAGTGCCCCTATGAAACTATCCGCGGCGACCTTTCAGGGGCGCTCGGTAGTTCTCCATGTAGAGGAGGGGAGAGTATGAAACGCGCGTTGCTGATAGCAGGTGGCACCATCGGCGGCCTCGGTGCAGTTTTATCGATCACTCCACCACAATTAAACACAACAAGTATGGCTGGGTTAGCGGGCACAACTGCTCCAACAAATATGCCAGCTCCTGCAAATACATCATCGATGGCTTCATCGAATTCCTCTGGTCAACAGAATTCAACGTCGTCAACCGCGGCGCAATCAACTTCTACCTCTTCTACCTCTTCGACATCAACGACAAAGGCTGCAACTCAAAAAGTTGCCAAGAAGTCTTCCGCAGCTAAGTCCGCCAATTCAACCGCAAAGAGTTCGGCAAAGGCTGCATCAAACTCTTCTACTAATGCCACGACTTCTTCAAATGGAGCCTCTGGTAATTCAAATTCGTCAACTACTAATTCAAATTCGTCGGCAACTAACTCAAATTCTTCTGCCTCAGTGACCGCCTCTACTCCTACCCCTTCATCAACCCCTACGAAAACGGTTGAACCTGCCCCTACAAAATCTGCAGCTCCAACACCTGTTGAACCAACAACGCAGGGGGTGAACGGGGATTTCACAGGCACAACGGTTAATGTTGGTTACGGAAACGTGCAAGTTCGCATCACTGTTAAAAATGGCAAAATCACTGACGCCCAAGCCTTACAAGCACCTAATGGACGAAATGATCGTTTTACCAATTACGCAGTTCCAATCCTTCGCCAACAAACGTTGGCAGCGCAATCGTCGAAGATTCAAGGCGCCTCCGGTGCTTCTTATACTTCGTGGGGCTGGTACACGTCGCTGCAAGCAGCCCTAGTTAAAGCCGGCATGTGACATCATCAGCGCGTGGCACATCTCTCCGCTGAAATAGAAGTGTGGGGAACGGTCCTTTATTTAGAGATCGCATCCCCCATCGACAATCAAGGAGCACTCAGCGCTGGCATCGAAAGGGTGCGCGAATTTACAACGCACGTCGATGGAGTCTTTTCTACATATAAAGAGAATTCAACCGTTTCGCAACTGCGCCGAAATGAAATTACCATCGATCAAACATCCGATGAAGTTCGCGATGTGTGGCGAAGGTGTGAAAGTGCAAGGTATCTCACTGACGGAGCATTTGATCCATGGGCGATTGAAGGTGGATTTGATCCTTCAGGCCTTGTTAAAGGTTGGGCAGCAGATCGATGCGCTGAAATTTTGTTGGCCAATGGTGCGGTGCATGTGCAAGTCAATGCTGCAGGCGACATTTCTCTGCGCGGCGGATATCTAGAAGGCCAAAGCGTCTCACCGTGGTCGATAGGTGTGGTTAACCCTGAAATCCGTAAAGAGATTTTGCAAGTATTTAAAATTACCGATGGTGCAATTGCAACAAGTGGAACTTACGAACGTGGTACACATATTTTTGATCCGCATTCAGGCTTGATTGCAATCGGCGCAAAGTCCGCAACAGTTTTGGGGCCAGATGGCGCTATGGCTGATGCACTCGCAACCGCACTCATGGTCGAAGGTAGGGACGGCGCAATGTGGTTTTCGCAACCAGAATTAGTGCAATATTCAGCGTGGGTTATCGATCGTCAAGAGGATATCGCGTGGAGTGTTGGACCTGACATAGGGCAGGATTAAGCCATGGTTGAAACTACTGGAGGCTTTACTAGCGCTGGTCTAACGCTAGAGGCACAGACACTCACGTTGCCTTCGCTTACCGTTGCCGATGCACTAGAACTTGGCGAAATTGTTTTACAGCTTGGTCGCGAACGGGCACTTCCAATTGCAACAGAGGTTCGCATTGGCGATTGGACTGTTTTTCATGCATCACTTCCTGGCTCCACCTCTGATAACGATTCGTGGATGAATCGAAAAGCGCGAGTGGTGTTGGCAACTGGTAATTCGACAATTCACGAACGCGTTTTAGCTGAAGAGAAGGGCAGCGATTGGTATGCCGCAACAGGTTTTTCTGAAGATCTCTATGCCATTCACGGCGGTGGCCTTGCACTCAATGTTAAAGATGTCGGCTTTGCTGGAGTGCTCCTGGTAAGTGGTTTGCCGCAAATTGAAGATCATCTCCTTGGCGTTGAAGCGATTGCGGAATTTTTAGCTCGCAAAGGCGAACTTGCGTGAGTATCTGGGTCTGCGGTGAAGTCTTAATAGATCTCCTACCCGTTGGCCCAGTAGTTGGCGGTGGTCCTGCAAATACTGCTCGCGCTTTAGCTCGCCTTGGTAACGATGTGGAATTCATTGATGGAATCTCGAGTGATGAGTATGGGGTAAGTGCACGTAAAACTTTGCTGCGAGATGGTGTGAAATTAAGTCATGTTCATACAAGCGAAAAGCCAACTTGCACAGCGAAAGTAACCCTTGATAAATCCGGAGCCGCTTCTTATGAGTTCTTAATTGAGGCAACTGCAACATTTGATTTCAATCCAGCATGGCTACCAGATCCATCACGGCACAAACCTAACCTGCTCCACATAGGGACTCTTGCAACAATTGTTGAGCCTGGCTGCTCACATGCCTTTCAATGGGCGCTGGACGTAGCTGAATTTGCACCGATAGTTTTTGATCCAAATATTCGCCCATCCGTTATCAACGATCGAGATACCTATGTTGCATCGGTCGAAAAATGGGCAGCCATTTCAACGGTGGTCAAACTCAGCGATGAAGATCTGGGCTGGCTCTATCCAGGTCAAGACCTCATCGATGTGGCACGCAGATGGGTTGGCGACGGGGTTGCCATCGTTGTCATCACAAAGGGCGCCACAGGACTTGTTGCGATCACGGCCGATGAGATGGTGGAAGTAAATGGAGTCACAACGAAAGTCATCGACACAGTCGGTGCTGGTGACACAGTCGGTGCAGTGATCGTGGATGCAATTGCGAAAAACGGAGTTTTAAATTTGCATGGTGAGGCATTGCGCTCTTTATTGGATTGTGCGGCGGTCGCTGCTGCAATAACCTGTAGTCGTGCTGGGGCCCAACCTCCAACGCAGTATGAACTTGCTGATGCACTCGAAGGGCGGAAGTGACATGGAATTTATCGATGATGCAGAGTTTCAAATTGCTATCGATCTTGATCAAGGCGCGCGCATCGCATCATTGAAATGGCGCGATATGGAATTTGCAGTTCCTTTTCGTGGCGAGGTAACAACGTGGGGTTGGTATTCATTATCCCCATGGGGTGGACGAATTCGAGATGGAATTATCAAAAGTCCAACAGGTGAAGAATTTCAACTCCCAACAAATCTCGATCCTCCGCATGCAATGCATGGTTTTGGATTTACTTCATCATGGCGGGAAATCGGTCCAGGACGTGCGCTTTTAGAGTTTCCACCTCCCTACGGCGGCGCAAGCGTTGAGCAAACAATTGAAGTTCTAGATGATGCCGTGCGCTGGAGTTTGGAATATGACCCTGGAAAGTGCAACCTTCCTGCGTGGCTGGGTTTTCACCCTTGGTTTCCTCGCGATTTAGGTCATGGCGATAGCGCAGAAGTTAATTTTGATGCGGAGGTGATGTTAGAGCGCGGAAGCGACGGCATGATTACTGGAAAACGTGTACCTCCCAGCAAGCAACCGTGGGATGACGCATTCACCCAAATTCGTGGAGTGCCATCGGTTGTCTGGGAAGGCGCTGCGCGTATTGATATTGAATCAGATGCGCCATGGTGGGTTGTTTACACAGAAGATCATGAAGGTGTGTGCATCGAACCTCAAACCGCTCCACCAGATGCCGCCAATTTAGGATTGCTCGGAGAGCACTATCTTGAGGCGCTTTTTTTATTTTCAGAGGATTAAAATGATTGATCGTCAGCACTTAGCTCAATTAAACGCGCTCGAAGAAGCGCGATTTTTGAAACTTCACCCAAAAAGTGGCGCGCTCTTTGAGTCAGCAAAGAAAGTAATGCCAGGTGGAGTACCGATGTCGTGGATGGCCAAGTGGCCAGGTGCCTATCCAGTCTTTGTTGAAAGTGCACAGGGTGCTCATTTTAAAGATGTTGACGGAAATAGTTATATCGATTTTTGTTTAGGTGACACCGGATCTATGACTGGACATTCACCCTCTGCCACGGTCGCTGCAATTGCCGAACAGATGAAACACGGCTTTACCTCGATGCTGCCGACCGAAGATGCGGTAGTGGTGTCACAAGAGTTAGCAACTCGCTTTGGTCTGCCACTATGGCAATTTACTGTGACCGCCACTGATGCTAATCGACATTCGATTCGTTATTGCAGATTAATCACCGGGAAATCGAAAATCATCGTGATCGATAAGTGTTACCACGGCAGCGTTGATGAAACATTTGCAACCCTCGATAGCTCTGGAAATACAGTCAAACGCGAAGGCAACCTTGGTGCACCAGTTGACTTAGATCAAACCACTCGTGTGGTGGAATTCAACGATTTAGTTGCGATGGAAGCGGCTCTCAAACACGGGGATGTTGCCGCAATCTTGATGGAACCTGCGATGACAAATATCGGAATCGTTCTGCCAGGTGAAGGTTATTTAGAATCAGTAGGAAAGCTTGCTAAGAAGTATGGTGCTATCTGGATCATTGATGAAACACACACAATCTCTGTTGGCCCTGGCGGCATGACCGCACTGCATGGCTTGAAGCCAGACATCTTGACTATTGGTAAAGCAATTGCTGGAGGAATTCCTACCGGAACATTTGGGATGACGCACGAGGTGGCTCAGGCAATTAAGGAAAGAACTTCTCGCGAAATTATTGATACAGTTGGCATTGGTTCTACTTTGGCTGGCAACTCCATGAGCCTTGCTGCAATGCGAGCAACCTTGACGCAAGTTCTCACTGTCGCCGCATTTGAAAAGATGGTTGCACTCGGAAGCTCGTGGTGTGATGGCGTTGATCGCGCAATCACTGAATTTAAATTGCCATGGTTTTGTTCTCGCCTGGGCGCCCGCGGCGAATATCTATTTCAAGCCACTGCTCCAAAGACAGGCAAAGAAGCCGCTGATGCAGGCGACTTTGAACTCGAGCAATACATTCACCTACGCATGCTCAACGATGGCTTCTTAATCACTCCATTTCACAATATGGCTTTAATTTCGCCTGCAACTACTACTGCAGATGTCGAAGCTCACAGTGGGGCATTTCGTGCAATGTGCCTCGACCTAGTTGGTTAATTTCCTATACATCACGTCACGACCCCATTCGCTAAACCCTAAGTTCTTATAGAGAGCGATGGCTGCGAAATTTTCCGCATCAACGTAGAGCATTGCTGACAACAGACCTTGACGACGAAGATGGGCTAATCCAGCCAGCGTGATTGCACGGCCGAGACCTTTGTGCACAAAGTCTGGATCAACTCCCATTGCATAAAGCTCGCCGATTGGGTCATGGTCATGAGTTTCCTCCTCATCGTGTGAATGTGAGTGCCCTCCATGAATCTTTGTCCAACAAAAAGAGATCAACTTTTCATGATCAGTTGTCAGTAAAAACCCCTGTGGGTCAAACCATTTTTCTTGCATTCGATGGCGAAGGTTGGCAAGAGTCCAATTACCTTGTTCGGGGTGGTCGCGAAAGACGCGATTATTGAGGGCAACCCATGATTCATCATCGAGCCCCGGGAGAAAAGAACGCAACGTCATCTCGATGCTGATCTCGGGTAGATGCTCACTGAGAGAACGACGCATTTGAATGACGGTACGAGTGCGCTGGAAGCCGTTTTCGGTGGCTAGTTTTTGAGCGCTCTTCAAATCTCCGTGGGACCATAAACGAGAATGTGGAGCGATGCGATAGATCTCAGATAAAAGGGCGCGACCCAAGCCTCCTGTGCGATGTTGGGGATGAACTACTAACTCAGCACTCGCCCCGGCAACAGTGTCGGTGAGATCCAAATGCGCATAACCAATAATCGCGCCATCTTTTTCAACCACAATATGGCGATCATCTTTATCTCCACCGTGGCGCAGATGTAATACGACATGTTCTGCAATGGGAGGAATTCCGTCTTGATCAGTTGCCGCAGAGATGAGATCCAATACACCCGTTTGTTGGGCTGGGTTGAGACTTTCGAGGTAGGTAATCACTTACTGAACGCGATCTGAAATCAAGCTCTCTTTATGTCCTTGAGGCAAGGTAAAGCGGTATCCAACATTTCGAACAGTTCCGATGATGGATTCAAACTCAGCACCTAGCTTTGCACGCAGCCTGCGAATATGTACGTCAACGGTTCGAGTACCGCCGAAGTAGTCATAGCCCCAAATCTCTTGTAACAATTGCGCACGAGTAAAGACGCGACCAGGGTGTTGTGCTAAGTACTTGAGTAATTCAAATTCCTTAAAAGTCAGGTCAAGGGAACGGCCCTTAATTTTTGCCGTGTACGTACTTTCATCGATTACAACATCTCCTGTGCGAATTTCGCCAGAAGTTGGATCGGCAGCGCTACGGATTGCCATGTATTTACCAATTGCAATTCGAATTCGTGCATCGACCTCAGCCGGACCTGCAGTATCAAGAATTACATCATCGACGCCCCAGTCAGCACTCATCGCAGAAAGCCCACCATCGGTTGTAATTGCAATGACAGGTGAACCAACTCCGGTTGTAGTGAGTAAACGCGTAAGGTTCTTAACTGCAGGTAATTCTCGACGAGCATCAATAAATAAAACATCCATCTGGGGAACGTCAACTAACACGCTGGCCTCAGCGGGCAAGATGCGTACTTGATGTTGCAACAAAGCTAAGGCAGGCAACACTTCAGCGCTAGCACCATGCGTGTTTGTTAATAATAAAACGCGGGCCACGGCTGACATCCCTTCATTGGCGAGTATGAACTTTGCAGTTAATAGGACAGACTACCCGCGTGAAATCTTTCGCTCCAATCCTGATTGTTTTAGCGCTAGCTAGCGCCTATAGATTCTGGTATCAGAGCATTCGGGGAAAGATTAAGGGCGCCAAACCCCTAGGAGTCCGGCTCAATGCAAGCATCCTGGGCCGAGAGTTGGGCACGCGAGGAACCTTGGTCCAATTCTCTTCAGCTTTTTGTACCCCATGTCGCGCGACTCGGACGCTATTGGAAAACGTTGTGGCAGGCATTGAAGATGTCACTCACATTGAAATTGATGCAGAAGCAAATCTAGAACTCGTTCGCACGCTAGATATTCGATCAACTCCGACGACCCTGATTCTTAATTCTCAAGGAACTGAAGTTGGGCGGGCCGTTGGTGCACCAAAGCGTGAGCAAGTGCTCACAGCCCTTGCTGCACTTGCCTAACTGACTGCGGATCTATCTTCTCTTGCTTGCCCTCAAGTAGGATCATCACATGGCCGACCAACACGAGTTACGAGATAAGGGATTACGCCTTACTCCCCAACGCGAGCTAGTTCTCTCTGCTGTGCGCGAGCTTGGTCATGCGACTCCAGAAGAAGTTGCTGAAAAAGTTCGCAAGACACATCCCGGAATTAATCTCTCGACTGTCTATCGCAACTTGGAAACACTTGAAAATGTCGGCCTTGTTCAACACACTCACCTTGGACATGGCGGCGCCACCTATCACGCAGCAGAGGAGTTGACGCACCTGCATCTTGTTTGTGGAGTGTGCGGATCAGTAGGAGATGCCCCCATTGATGCAGCAGCAAGCTTTGTAAATTCTCTTTCAGATGACTATGGATTTAAAACAGATGTCACGCACTTTGCGATCTATGGAACATGCTCAGAATGTCTTCCAGCTAACACATAGGCTCACTCGGGAGTAGATTGCACCTATGAGTGCGGTTCTGGTCGAAGACGGTCCCGATAAGGGGGCCATTTGGCATTTTGGTGAACCAACTAAAGAGCAAAGAGCACTCGAAGCAGGAACTGCATGGGCGGATCTTTCGCACTACGAAGTAATTGCCGTAGATGGTCCTGAGCGCCTGACGTGGTTGCATTCACTCACCACTCAACATCTTGAAGCACTTACACCCGCAGTCTGGCAAGATGTTTTAATTCTCGATCCGCAAGGCCATATTGAACATCAGTTTTATATGGTTGATGATGGCAAAACTTCATGGTTGGTTGTCAATCCAGGTCGTTCAGAATTACTTCTTGTGCACTTATTGAAAATGAAGTTTCGCATGAATGTTGAAATTCGAGATGTATCCAATGAATTCGCAGTATTGCGTGCCCCTGGCGTAACCGATGCACTCGGTGGCCCATACGCGCTTGTGCCAAGGACCGAATTAGACGAAATGAAGAAATCCTTCGCCTCGATTGCCACTCAAGTAGGAACATGGGCCCTTGATGCGCAAAGGGTTGCAACTATGCGTCCTCGCCTCGGTTTTGAAACAGATCACAAATCAATTCCTAATGAACTCGGGATGCTCAACAAATCTGTGCACATGAACAAAGGTTGTTACCGAGGACAAGAAACGGTTGCCAAGATCGCAAACCTTGGTAATCCTCCAAGGCGCCTAGTGCTGTTGCATTTGGATGGCAGCGTTGTCACTATTCCGGCAACTGGCGCCGATGTAGAAAAAGATGGAGTTAAAGTTGGTTTCATTGGCACCGTTGCGCGCCATCACGAATTAGGGACAATTGCCCTTGCGGTCATTAAGAGAAACACGCCGACGGATGCAGCGCTGACTATTGATGGAATTCCTGCGGTTCAAGAAGTTGGTTAATACACCAGCGCTTGTGTTGCCTCAGCCGTAATTTCTTCAACAAAGCTGGCCGCACCTGCAATACGAATCCCAGAAATCTGATCTCCATCTTTTATATCCCGTCGCACGGCACATTGCGTACAAAGCGTGACGGTCGCGTTCAAAAGTAACGAGGCTAGTAATTCGTGCAGCGGAGCCGAGTGTGGCAATGAAAACTCTTCGGCTTTTCCTGCGATCGCAAACCAAGATGCTTCGCCCGTGAGCCAGAATGAAACCTCAATACCGCTTGCAAGTGCTGTGGTGGCAACAGAAAATGCTTGTGCAACTCGTTCTGGATCTTCGATTCCAGATGCAAGTTTTACGACTAGTCGGGATGCTCGCGCCATAGTTAAATCCTAAAGGATTAACTCTTTTCACATTGACGGGTAGGCTTGCCAGTATGGAGTTGCAATGGAATTAGTGACCTCAGTTCTACTTGCTCTCTCGGCTATCGTTCTAGGCGTTGGCCTCATTGCGTATGGGTTGAGCGGTTTTCGCCGAAAGGGTGGCAGATAATGGTATTTACGATCCCCGAAGGATTACATGCTGATCTCAATCCACTTGCTTGGCTCATTGGAACCTGGCGCGGTAAAGGTCGTGGCGAATACGAGAGCGTTCCTGCATTTGAATTTGATCAAGAAGTTGTTTTTAGTCATGACGGTCGACCTTTTTTGACGTACTACTCACGGTCGTGGATTATTGATGCCAATGGCGAAGTGATTCGATCGGGAGCATCTGAAACAGGATTTTGGCGCATTAAGCCTGGAAATATTTTGGAAGTTGTTATCTCCCACAACACCGGAATCTCAGAAGGATGGGTGGGGCGCTTCGATGGCCCAAAGATTCAGCTAGAGATGGATCGGTGCTATTTCGCTCCAAGCGCCAAAGTTGTTACGGGTGGTTCTCGACTTTATGGTTTAGTTGAAGGAGAACTCTTTTTTGCATACGACATGGAGGCCGAAGGATATGTGATGCAACCGCACTTATGGTCGACACTCGCACGTGCACATGAGTGATGCGAATATTCCTCCCGTTCTTGCAGAAGTAACTCGTAGCGGAATTGTTGAATCTCAACACAGAGGCCACATGGTTGTATTAGCTGCAGACGGATCAGTCCAGTTCGCTTTAGGAAATCCAAACATTTCCATTTTCCCTAGATCAAGCATCAAATGTATTCAGGCATCTGCAATGGTGCGTGCTGGATTGAAACTCGAACCACGGCTGCTGGCTCTTGTTGCGGCAAGTCATTCTGGGGCAACGATGCATCAAGATGGCGCGCGTGAGATTCTGGCATCCGTTGATTTAGACGAATCTGCACTTCTCAATGCTTCGGATAAACCACTGGGAGATGAGGAACGCAAACAATGGGGCGCAAAGCCTGCAACTGCTCTTGCTCACAATTGCAGCGGAAAACACGCAGGAATGCTTGCAACCTGCGTTAAGAATGGCTGGTCACTAGGAAATTACCTTGAGGCATCGCATCCATTGCAAGTTGCGTGCAGGCAAGAGCTAGAAAATCTGGCGCAAGAGAAAGTTTCTCTCGTCAGCGTTGATGGATGCGGTGCTCCGCTTTTTGTACTTTCTTTAATGGGTCTTGCGCGAACAATTCATGCAATTACTATTTCAACAGACCCAGTCCATGTCAGCGTGCTGCGCGCGTGCAAACAATTTCCAGAAATGGTTGCGGGTGAAGGTCGTCTTACAACTCGCAAGATGCGTGAGATCCCTGGCTTATTTATAAAAGAAGGAGCCGAAGCAGTAGAAGTCGGATCACTTCCAGATGGGCGCACCTTTGTATTTAAAATTGAAGATGGCTCGTGGCGAGCGTTTGGTCCCATCGTGGTGCGTATTTTGGAAAGATTCGGCATCCCTTCAAAAGATGAAGTTACGCCTATTTACGGCGGTAAAGAGGTCATTGGTTCCATTCGCGCAATTTTCTAACGCGGGTAGAATATGAATATGAATGGTCGCATTGCCACTTTGATGGTTCATACATCACCGTTGGATCAAGCAGGTATTGGCGATGCCGGCGGAATGAATATTTATGTTGCCGAAAGCGCCAAGCGCATGGCTGCCATGGGTGTATCCGTAGATATTTTTACAAGGCGAAATCACGGCGACTTACCAAAAAGCATTGAACTAGCCCCCGGAGTGATGGTGCATCACATCGATGCCGGACCAGTCGAAGGCGTAACTAAAGAAGAACTCCCGCAGTATATTCCAGAGCTCTCGGATAAATTTATCAAGGCCCTAGAAGGCAAGAGCGCCTACGACATTATTCATTCGCATTATTGGATTTCTGGAGAAGTAGGAATTCCCGCTAGCAAAAAGCTCGGAATTCCACTGATTCATACGATGCACACAATGGCTAAAGTAAAAAACCTTGCATTGGCAGATGGCGAAACGCCAGAACCTGGTTCGCGTGTTCGTGGCGAAATGGAAGTTGTTGCTTCTGCTCGCGGCTTGATTGCAAACACTGATTCTGAAGCAGCAAGTCTTGTATCTCTCTATTCTGCTTGCCCCGATAATGTGCATGTCGTTAGCCCCGGTGTGGATCTCTACACATTCACTCCCGGACAAGGTCGCGCTGCAGCGCGTAGCGCACTCGGCATTTCACCTGATGCCCAGGTCCTAACATTCGTTGGAAGAATTCAACCTCACAAAGGTCCCGAGTTATTGATTCGCTCTACGGCAGAGATGGTTTCGCATTCACCGCATCTTCGCCGAAAATTGATTGTTTATATTATTGGTGGGGCCTCGGGTGCAGGTGGCGCCGAAGTACAACGCCTTCAAGAGCTAGTGAATTGGCTAGGCATTAGCGATGTTGTTAACTTTATGCCTCCAGTCCCTCGCGCTGAATTGCCACAGTGGTATCGCGCAGCAGATTTAGTCTGCGTTCCAAGTTATAGCGAATCTTTTGGATTAGTTGCATTAGAAGCACAAGCGTGCGGAACTCCTGTCGTTGCAACAGCGGTCGGCGGATTACGCACGGCGATAGCAGATGGCATTTCTGGTGTTTTGGTTGATGGTCATGATCCACGTGCGTGGTCATCGGTATTAGCCCGTTTATTAGTTGAGCCGCAGCGTCGTGTCTTACTGTCTATGGGGGCGATTGAGCATGCATCGCACTTCGGTTGGGACACCACCGCCCGTGGAACTTTAGATATTTATGACCGCGTAATCTCGGAAATACAACAACAGCCCGTGGTTTCTGGCCAGTAAATGGCGCCAATAAATCCCTGCGCAGTTATTGAAGAATTTCTTGATTCTCACTCGCTAGATTTTGAGCAAAAAGACAAAAATACTTTTCTGGTCACTCTTCCTGGTGAAAAAAAACTTGAGACACATTGCGCCTTGATTGTTGGCGACCATTCACTGAGCGTTAACGCATTCGTGATTCGAAAGCCTGACGAGAATCAAGATAGCGTCCATGAATGGTGCTTGAGCAAGAACGCCGGAATGTATGGAGTCGCCTTTGCCATCAATGACGTAGGAGATATCTTTCTTGTTGGTCGCTTACCGTTTACCGCCGTGACGGAACGCGAAATTGATCGCTTACTTGGTGCCATCTTGCAATATTCCGACTCAGCCTTCAATCCACTCTTGGAGTTAGGTTTTGGTTCTGCGATTAGGCGTGAATGGGCTTGGCGAGTATCACGCGGTGAATCTTTAGCCAACTTACAAGCCTTTGAGCATTTGATATAGCGTGCACACTATTGAGAAGATAGCCCCATGCCTTTTTCATTGATTCTCTTGCGCCACGGCGAGAGCGATTGGAATGCCAAGAATTTATTTACGGGATGGGTGGATGTGCCCCTGTCCCCAAAGGGAGAAAATGAAGCCGCTCGAGCTGGCCAATTACTAAAAGATCGTGGCTTACTTCCTGATGTCGTACACACTTCATTACTGCGCAGAGCGATACAGACTTCTAATCTTGCACTGGATACATGCGACCGCCAATGGATTCCCGTACGCAGGTCATGGCGTTTGAATGAGCGCCATTACGGAGCTTTGCAAGGCAAGGATAAGAAGGCCACTCTTGAACAATATGGCGAAGAACAATTTAAGTTATGGCGTCGTTCCTACGATGTTCCACCACCAAAGATTGAACAATCCGACCCTTTTAGCCAATCGGGTGATCCACGCTATTTTGACTTAGGTTCCTTATTGCCATCCACGGAATGTTTGAAGGATGTCGTCGTCAGAATGTTGCCGTATTGGAGCGAATCAATCATTCCGGATCTGCGCACAAAGAAGACCGTATTGGTAACCGCTCACGGTAACTCGCTTCGCGCGCTTGTAAAACACTTAGATGAAATATCGGATGCCGATATTTCTGAACTCAACATTCCAACAGGGATTCCCCTGCTTTACCAACTTAATGAGCAATTCCAACCATTGAAAAAAGGTGGAGAGTATTTAGATCCTGCCGCTGCCGAGACTGCGATCAGTGCAGTTGCAAAGCAGGGCAGAAGCTAGTTTTGATCGGAAGCGTATTCTCCTGTAACTAAGAAATACACGCGTCGAGCAACCGAAACTGCGTGGTCGGCACATCGCTCGTAATAGCGGCCCAGTAAAGTCATGTCGATTGCCGTCTCAATCCCATGTGGCCAAGCGTCATCAAGCAGTGTCAAGAAAAGTTTGCGATGGAGTTTGTCCATTTCATCATCATCTTTTTCAAGCTGCAATGCAGCCTCTAAATTATGTGTAGCTATAACAGTGGTTGCCTTCTCAATAATGCGTTGCGCAACTTTGCCCATTTCTTGAATTGTTAGGGCTAATTCAGGAGGTACGGCAGTAGCCGGATAGCGCATGCGAGCCAATTTTGCTATGTGGTGGGCAAGGTCTCCCATGCGCTCTAAGTCTGCACTCATTCGAAGTGAGGTAACCAAAGTCCGAAGATCTCCGGCGACGGGTTGTTGGCGCGCCAGCAGAGTTAATGTCTTAGCGTCAAGGTCATGTTGCATCTGGTCAATTTGCGTGTCTTCAGAAATAACCTTTTCGGCGACAGCTAAGTCTGCAGTTAATAGCGCCGTGGTTGCAAACTCCATTGCGATACCCACTTTGCGACCCATCTCAATTAAAGTGTCTCGGACGGCATCTAATTCGTCGTGGAAGGCATCGCGCATTTGGGAATACTACCGACCTGAGCCTGCCAATAGGCCGTTGTTAGTGAACAGGAATTGAATGTGGCGTTAAGAATTGGCGTAATGGGGGGTTTAGGCCAAGAAGGTGGGCTGCATTTGGTAGCGAGTCTCTACGATAGGACCGTGTTAAGGCGCCGAAAAACTATCGCACCCGAACCTCCTCAATGGGAGATTCCTGATGGCCTCCTTGAAGTCCTATCACTCGTTGATGCTGAATATTTAGTTTTAGCTCCCGGAGAAGTAGTTGTTAAATCATCTCGGGGCGGCTCTATCTTAACTTTAATTAAAGAAGGACGACTTTCTTCAGATCCGTTGATTACTCTTATTCGTGCCGTGAGGCGTTCAGGTAAGTATCAAGAGGCAACAATTGAATTGCCTCGGGGCCCTGTCGGTGAAGGTACTCATGATTTGTTAGTCCGCGCGACACCTTCTGGACACCAGGGGTTAGTTGTTGCCCTTATCTTTGACGATAGCGAGCTCCGCCGCCTCGACTCAATTCGACGCGACTTTGTTGCCAATATTTCACACGAACTTAAGACACCGATTGGGGCACTTTCCATTCTGAGCGAAGCAGTACTTGGAGCAAGTGATGACCCAGAGGCGGTCACTAAATTCTCCTCTCGAATGCTGGTAGAGACTAAACGTCTCACTGACTTAGTTCAAGAGATTATTAATCTTTCTAGATTGCAAGACGAAGATCCGCTTAAGAATGCACAAGTATTGAACGTGTCCGACATAATTAATGAAGCGATAGATTCATCGAGACTTTCTGCAGAGTCGCGAGATATCACCTTGGTATTTGGAGCTGCAGATAAAAGTGAAGTTTTGGGCGATAGGGCACAAATTGAAATGGCAGTAAGCAACCTTATTGAGAACGCAATCAATTACAGCCCTAACGGAACTCAAATTGGAATTGGTCTAAATTGCGATGATGGGTTAGTCAAAATCTCGGTTAGTGATCAGGGGCTTGGAATAGCGGAGAAGGATCTAGAGAGAATATTTGAACGTTTCTATCGAGTCGATCCAGCGCGCTCGCGTGCAACCGGAGGAACAGGCTTGGGCTTGTCGATTGTAAAACACGTTGTAACTAATCACGGCGGAGATGTTTCGGTGTGGAGCGCAGAAGGATCAGGGAGCACTTTCACGATCCGCTTGCCACTATATGTAGGTCAAGGAAATTCATTAGATCAAGCAACCCATGATGCTGCGGAGGCAAATAGATGACACGAATACTCGTTGTAGAAGATGAAGAATCTTTCTCGGATGCGATCTCATATCTGTTAGGGCGCGAAGGATTTGAGGTTGGCATCGCGGATACGGGCCCTAAAGCAATAGAAGAATTTGATCGCAATGGCGCCGACTTAGTCTTGCTAGATCTTATGCTTCCGGGACTTTCTGGCACAGAGGTTTGCCGTCAACTTCGCTCGCGCTCGAATGTACCCATCATCATGCTGACAGCCAAGGATGCCGAAGTAGACAAAGTTGTGGGGCTGGAGCTGGGGGCGGATGATTACGTCACAAAGCCTTATTCTTCGCGCGAACTTATCGCTCGCATCCGTGCTGTTTTGAGGCGCAATGGGGATGAACAACTTCATGATAACGAGGGACACGTATTGGCGGCCGGCCCAGTACGGATGGATACCGATCGACACTTAGTCTCAGTTGAAAATCAACCAACTAATTTGCCACTTAAAGAATTCGAACTTCTCGAGTTTTTAATGCGCAATTCTGGTCGCGTTCTGACTCGCATGCAGCTGATCGATCGCGTGTGGGGCAGCGATTATGTTGGGGATACAAAAACCCTTGATGTCCACATTAAACGCCTACGCGCAAAGATAGAAAAAGATCCAGCAAATCCGATATACATTCAGACCGTTCGTGGCCTGGGATACAAGATGGAAGCTTAAGCAGTTACCCCTGCATATACGCCAGTTTGTTCGCGCACAATTGCATCAAGTGTCATCTCTCCTGCATGAGAAAAGAAGAGCTTCACTTTCACGCGATTACCAGGTGCAATGTTGAGGTTGGGGAAAACAGCTTTGGCGTTTGAAGTATCACCAGAAAAACGTAGTGGCTGATTTTCTAACATAGGAATTGTTGTGGCTGACAAGGTTGCAACTACATCATTAGCCCCAACTGCTAGTAGATCATCAGATTGTGTGTTGCGATTGATCATCGTTGCGACAAGTACTGCCGAGCCATCAGGTTGAGCAACAAGTAGTAGGCCACTCACACTCAAGTCATTGCCTTGAGTTGTAATTGCGCCTTCAACACCGTCAGTGACTTGTTTCGTCATTGCTGTTGGCGCATCATTGCCCGCAGCACACGAAGTAAGTCCCATTGCTAATGTTGCTGAAAGTGTGATGACTGCGATGGGACGCATTACATACTCCTTGAGTGAGAGTGAAAGTGATCAAGTGAAATGGTGCGTAATTCTCTCATGTCTTCTAAAATATACGAATAACCCTTATTTTGCGCCTATTTACGAGGGTGACTAGAGGCACTAATGGCTGGTATTATTAGCGTCTAACGAAGGGCTTTACATGTCATTTAAGGTAGGCGAAACCGTTGTTTATCCCCATCACGGAGCAGCTCTGATCGAAGCGATCGAGACTCGAGTGATCAAAGGCGAAGAAAAGACCTATCTAGTTCTCAAAGTGGCACAAGGTGACCTCACCGTACGAGTCCCTTCAGATAACGTGGATCTTGTCGGAGTGCGCGATGTTGTTGATAGTGCCGGACTTGACCGCGTATTCAATGTCTTGCGTCAGCCATACACGGAAGAGCCAACCAACTGGTCTCGTCGTTACAAGGCCAACCTTGAAAAATTAGCTTCTGGTGATGTCATTAAGGTCGCTGAAGTAGTGCGCGACCTATATCGCCGTGACCTTGACCGCGGACTTTCAGCTGGTGAAAAGCGCATGCTCTCAAAAGCAAAGCAGATTCTTATTTCTGAGCTCGCACTTGCCGAACGTACAGATGAAGAAAAAGCCGGAGTTATTCTTGATGAGGTTTTAGCTTCTTAATTTCACCGAAAGGTAATTTATGACTCCGCCCAACTCTGACGGCGTCAGCACTCCTTCGTTTCGTACTGGTGTTGGCGTTGATGCGCACGCCTTTTCGATGGATAAAGACCGTGAGATGTGGCTGGCTGGCTTGCATTGGCCTAATGAAATCGGCGTCGACGCACATTCAGATGGCGACGTTGCAGCACATGCAATGTGCGATGCGCTTTTTGCAGCAGCCGGGTTGGGTGATCTAGGAACTAATTTTGGTGTCGACCGTCCTGAATACGCGAAAGCTTCTGGCCTTGCGCTTTTATCTGAAACTTTAAAGAAGATCGAAGCTGCAGGCTTTCGTATCGGAAACGTTTCAGTGCAAGTGATCGCCAATCGACCAAAACTAGGCACTCGCAGAAGCGATGCGATTGCAGCCCTTTCTGGCGCCCTCAATGGCGCCGAGGTATCTATTACGGCGACCACAACTGATGGCTTAGGGTTTACAGGCGAAGGCAAAGGAATTGCTGCGGTTGCATCGGCACTTGTCTATAAGACTTCTCAAGTGTCGCGATAGTCAAAGATAGAATTTGCCCATGAGTTCACTTGCCCTATATGACACTCTTTCTAGAACAATCAACCCATTTGTTCCCATAAAAAATGGCAGCGCTTCAATTTATCTATGCGGAGCAACGGTTCAGGCTCCACCGCATATTGGTCATATCAGAAGCGGCGTGAATTTCGACATTCTGCGTCGATGGATGACCAAGAGTGGCTATGCCGTCACCTTTATTCGTAACGTCACCGATATTGATGACAAGATTTTGCACAAAGCGCACGAAGAAAACTTGCCCTGGTGGGCACTGGCTATGAAGTATGAGCGCGCCTTTAGCGATGCATATGCGGCGCTAAATGTTTTGCCACCTACATACGAGCCTCGCGCAACAGGTCACATCACACAGATGATCGAGTTGATGACAACGCTTATTGAAAATGGAGCCGCATACGCGCCAGGCAATGGTGACGTTTATCTTGAGGTTCGAAAATTGAATTCCTATCTCACGCTTTCGCGTCAAAAGTTAGATGATTTATTACTGGCAGATGATGCTGCAGAGACGTTCAAGAAAGACCCTCGCGATTTTGCACTGTGGAAGGGCGCTAAAGCTGGCGAGCCATCATGGCCAACACCTTGGGGCGATGGAAGACCTGGTTGGCACTTGGAATGTTCTGCAATGGCCTATGCCTATCTTGGAGAATCTTTCGATATTCACGGAGGTGGATTAGATTTAATTTTCCCTCACCACGAAAATGAAATTGCTCAATCAGAGGCCGCTGGTTATGTATTTGCAAAAAGTTGGATGCACAATGCATGGGTCACAACTTCTGGCGAGAAAATGTCCAAATCTTTGGGCAATTCTCTGCAAGTGATGCAATTGCTGAAGAAAGTTCGTGGAATTGAATTGCGTTGGTATCTGGGAAGTGCGCACTACCGTTCAATGCTTGAATTTTCGCAGGCTGCCCTTGATGAATCCGCTACTGCATTTCGGCGAATAGAAAGCTTCTTGAATCGCGCTACTGAGATCCTGGGTCACCAGCCAAATCCTCAGCATTCACAAGCCTTTACTGAGGCGATGAATGATGATTTGGCTGTACCTCTGGCGCTGGCATTAGTTGCTGAATCTTTGCGACTTGGAAATAGCGCTGTGACATCTGGTGACAAGAAAGTGATCGAAACTAGCGCCAATGAGATCCGAGGCGCCCTTGAAATCCTTGGTTGCGACCCGTTTGATCCCGCGTTCGGCTTGTCTCACGGTGGTGATGTGACCGCTGCACTTGATGGGACAATTGCACTTGCTCTTACACAACGTGCTGCTGCACGAGAGCGAAAAGATTTTGCTGCATCTGATGCAATTCGTGATGGCTTGAGCGCCCTTGGAATTACTATCGAAGATACGCCGCAAGGACCACGTTGGTCGATCTCACGTATGGAAGAGCGGTAGTCACATGGCTGGGAATTCATCTCGCAAAGGCGCCGTGCGCGCATCTAAAAAAGGTCCATCCGGCGGTAGCGGTGGCACAAATAAAAAGCGCCTTTCCGGTAAAGGTCCAACACCAAAAGCCGAAGACCGTCCTTACCATGCCGCTGCAAAGCGTAAAAAAGCTGCATCTAAGGACACAAGAGAGCGAGCGCCCCGAGTTAAGAGTGAGCGTCCAAAAGGTGGTGGCGAATTAGTTGCCGGACGAAATGCCGTTGTTGAAGCACTTCGTGCTGGTGTCCCGGCAATCGAGTTGATTGTTGCACGCAGCATTGATGTCGATGATCGAATTACAGAATCGCTCCAGTTGGCGTTATCTGCACGCCTTCCGATTCGCGAAGTGCACCGGGCAGAAGTAGAAGGTTTATCTGGAAGCAGTCAAGGAATTCTTCTTGCGATCAAGCCTTTTCAATATTCAAGTTTTGAAGAGATTATGCAACGCGCAACATCTCCAAACTTGATCATTGCATTAGACGGAGTGACAGATCCACGAAATCTTGGCGCCGTAGTTAGAAGTGCTGCCGCTTTTGGTGCACATGGGGTGGTCATGACTGAACGTCGCGCAGCGGCTATGACAGCATCAGCGTGGAAGAGCTCTGCTGGCGCCGCTGCACGTTTACCAATTGCTCAAGTAACCAACTTGGCTAGAACCATTGATGCTGCTAAGAAATTGGGCTGTTTTGTTATTGGTTTAGATGGGGATTCGGACCAAACTTTAAGTGAAATGAAAGTTGCAGAAGAGTCACTCATGATTGTGGTTGGAAGTGAAGGCAAAGGGCTTTCTCGTTTAGTGCGCGAGAAATGCGACTTAGTCGTCTCAATTCCTATGCGTGCAACAACTGAATCCCTGAATGCCAGCGTGGCAACATCCATTGCTTTATTTTGGGTTGACGAGCAACGCCGCAAGTAAATGTTTACACGCTTCCTGATCTGCGGTGATTCCTTCTCTGAAGGAATGAGTGATGAAATCGTCAACGGTAATTATCGTGGCTGGGCAGATCGTGTTGCTGACGTCATGGCCAGAGGTAACCCAGGCTTTACATATGCAAATTTCTCAATTCGAGGCAAGTTGGTTCATCAAGTGATCAAAGATCAAATTCCCTTAGCTTTGAAATTTGTGACAGGTCCCGAAACCTTAATTTCCTTTCATGCCGGCGCTAACGATGTTTTGCGACCGAACTACAAACCAGATCTAGTCTTACCTCATTATGCTCAAGCGGTTCGACAAATTGCTGCATCTGATGCCACCGTCATGCTCTTTACGGTGCTGGAGCGAACTGATTCACAAGGAAAATCTGCCGATGTTTGGGCCGCCCGCTTTGGAGAGTTCAACGCAAATGTGCGACGTATCGGAAATGAAGTCGGCGCAATCGTTGTGGATGCAAACGAAGAAGGCTTTCTCGCAGATCGACGTTTTTTGGCAAGCGACAGATTGCACTTAAACGCCATGGGGCATGATCGCGTTACTCAAGGCGTATTAGAAAAACTTAGCCTTGCGTGTTCATCAGATTGGCGTAGTCCATTACCTCCTGCGCAGCCCAAGAAGTGGCTCTTAAAATTGAAAGAAGATCTTCGTTGGTTTTTTACCTTTTTACTCCCGTGGATCATCCGTCGCATCCGAGGAAAATCATCGGGAGATGGTCGCCGCGCTAAGCAATCTAGGCCCATCCCTTGGCCATAGGGGATGCGGGCGATTTAGAAGACCATTGATTTGATGTACGGTGGCATTCTCGTCACCTGTTGTTCATCTGCATTGGAGACCCTTCAACCGTGGTTCATAGCGAACATCTCATTGATCGAGAGCTCAGTTGGCTTTCTTTCGACACCCGCGTCTTGGAACTGGCAGAAGATCCTGCAATTCCCTTACTGGAGCGGGTCAGATTCCTATCCATTTTTTCCTCAAACCTAGATGAATTCTTTATGGTGAGAGTAGCCACACTCAAAAGCAAGATCGAAGCAGGGCACACCAATCACAATACTGCAGGGTTTACGCCAACCAAGTTGCTACAAGCGATTTCGAAAAAATCGGCAGAATTGGTGAAGCGTCAAAATGACTGTCTTCATAAATTACTTCTTCCAGCCCTAGCGCTGGAGGGAATCTCTCTTGTGACCTGGAATCAACTAAATGAAAAAGAAAAAGATGCCGCAACTCGTCTATTCAACGAGCGAATATTCCCGGTTCTCACTCCGTTAGCAGTAGATCCATCCCATCCATTTCCTTATATTTCTGGACTCTCGCTCAATATTGCAGTGATTGTGAAGAATAAGACGACCCAAGAAGAATTCTTTGCTCGCGTGAAAGTTCCTCCAGTTTTGCCCAGGTTGGTAGAGACTGCTTCCAACGAGGGCAAGAGATTTATCCCCCTTGAGGATTTGATTACTGCTCACTTAGATCAACTTTTTCCTGGTATGAAAATTGATAAATGCTTCACTTTCAGAGTAACGAGAAATCAAGATATGGAAATGGATGAAGAAGAGACAGAAGATCTTCTTTCATCCATTGAACAGGAGCTCTTACGCAGACGTTTTGGTCCTCCAGTGCGATTAGAAATTGAAGATGGAATTGAGCCAGAACTCTTGAACAGTTTGGCAGAAGAGCTCGGAATTGAAGAATCTGGAATCGTGCGATCTGCCAGACCTCTTGATCTCACTGCTTTCCATAAAATTGCTGACTTAGATTTTCCCGCATTAAAATTCCCTCCCTTTAGGGCACAAAGCGCATTGGGCTTAGCTGGCGTAGATCCTGAAAACCCCGAGTCTTTTTTTACTGCTATCCGCGCGGGGGAGATCTTGCTTCACCACCCATATGAGTCATTTTCAAGCTCTGTCGTGCAATTTCTAAACTCAGCTGCCCAAGACCCGCATGTCCTAGCGATTAAGCAGACGTTGTACCGAACCTCGGGTGATTCGCCGATTGTTGAAGCCCTGATTGAAGCGGCAGAAGCGGGTAAACAAGTACTCGTCGTGATTGAGATTCGGGCGAGGTTTGATGAGCTAGCCAATGTTCGTTGGGCCAGAAAGCTAGAAGCAGCTGGAGCTCATGTGGTGTACGGATTAATGGGCTTTAAAACGCACGCAAAACTCTCGTTAGTTGTGCGAGATGAGCCCTCTGGACTTCGAAGTTATTGCCATGTTGGAACTGGAAATTACAACCCGAAGACTGCGAGGTTTTATGAAGATCTGGGTTTGCTCAGCGCCGATCCAGTCCTCACGGATGACTTAACAAAACTATTTAATCAACTTTCTGGCTTTGCTCCTCAATCTGAGTACTCACGGTTACTAGTTGCGCCACGAACTCTGCGCTCAGGGTTACTTGCAAAGATTGATCACGAGATAGAAAATTACAAGGCCGGCCTACCTGCCGGAATTCAATTTAAGTTAAATTCTTTACTCGATGAAGACTTTGTCGAAGCCTTGTATAAAGCTTCAAGCCATGGCGTACCAGTGGATTTAGTCATCCGAGGGATTTGCGCATTGCGACCCGGAATCGCTGGACTTTCCGACAACATTAAAGTCCGTTCAATTCTTGGCAGGTACCTAGAACACTCTCGAATATTTCACTTCGCCAACGGAGGAAACGACGAATATTGGATTGGAAGTGCGGATTTGATGCATAGAAATCTGGATCGTCGCGTAGAGAGTTTAGTTCGCCTAGATGCTTTAGCTCATAAGCAGGAGTTACAACGAATTCTCGATTTGAATCTTTCTGAAAATATTGCAAGCTGGCACCTAGCCGATGATGCGTGGACACGAGTCGCGCTCTCAGCGCTTAACGAGAAACTTATCGATATTCAAGACTCAATGATTCAGTATCATCAAAAAGGTAGGTAAAGCAGATGCCAGACACAGCGGACTTTATCCAAGCGGCCGGCGCAGTTCTGTGGCGACGAAATAAAGCTACAGAAATTGAAATTGCCGTGATCCATCGCCCTAAATATGACGATTGGTCTTTACCTAAAGGTAAATTGGAGGCAGGTGAGTCACATATTGCTTGCGCATTTCGTGAGGTCCTTGAAGAAACTGGCGTAACAGCTGTGTTCGGACCCGAGCTTGGTCAAACCACTTACACAGTTGAAGGTGAAAAAAAGATTGCGCGCTATTGGTCTGCACGAGCAACCCATGTTCCTTTAGGCAAACCCGATCCCTTGGAAGTTGACAAGATTCAATGGCTCAAACCAAACGAAGCGAAAAAAGAATTAACAAATAAAGATGACTGTAAAGTCGTAGATTTCTTTCTTGAATTCGGACCTGATACAACTCCACTGATTCTCTTAAGGCACGCTAAAGCTGTTAAACGATTTGATTGGGATGGCGATGATGGTGATCGCCCGCTGGATGTCCTTGGCCAACGTCAAGCTAAGCGTCTATTGCTAAGTTTTTTGCCTTACGCGATTCAAAGTATCTATTCCTCTGATGCGATGCGATGCCTAGATTCAGTCAATCAAATGGCAAAAATTCTGAACTTGAAACTATTATCAACAAAAGATTTAAGTGAGTATGGTTACGAGCAAGACAAAGAGTCAGCAATTAAGTATGTGCGAAAGCTAGTAAAGAAGAATGTTTCAACTTTAGTGTGCAGCCACAATCCCCTACTTCCAGGGATAGTAAAAGAGCTCATTGGAAAGAAGAACTTCAAGAATCTCGATTATGAAAAGTTGAGCCCTGGAGATGCTTGGGTTCTCCACCATCGCGACGGAGAAGTGGTTGCTATTGACTGGGTTTTGGCCCCGGAAGTTTAGCGTTCGTTCCAATCGAGCCATTTAAGAATAACGCCTTCACGAAGAGCCCACGGGCATATTTCTAACTCTGAGATATTTAAATTGTCCATCACCGACTGAGCGACGATGGCACCGGCCACAATTTGCTGAGCTCTAGCACCGGAAATGCCTGGCAATTTAGATCGTTCTTCATTCTTCATCTCGATCAATTTAGGTATTAGGCCTAGGAGGGTATTTGCTTCTAACGCCTGCGGATCGTCTCCGTACCAATGATTAGCTAACCGCGCCAAAGTTCGGAAGGTCTTGCTTGTTGCTACAAAATGGTCTGCATTGTGGCTTCTCAATTTTAGAGGCATTTTATTTTGCAAAGTTTCATCAACATAATTTTGCAAATTCTTCAAACCCTTAGCTGGTATTGTGCCGGCGCTTATAAATTCACGCGTGAGCCGTGCTGCACCCAATGGAAATGAAATTGCGACCTCTGGGCTCTCATCAACACCCGTTGCAAGTTCGAGGGAGCCTCCGCCGATGTCAATGACTAACAGTTTTCCGCTTGACCACCCAAGCCAACGTCGTACAGCCAAGAATGTAATTCGCGCCTCCTCTTCGCCAGAAAGAATTTGAAGGTCGAGTTCATATTTCCTATTGATGGTTGCAATTATCTCTAAGCCATTTTTTGATTCACGAATAGCTGATGTTGCAAATGCAAGAATTTCTTCGGTTTTAAAACTTTTAGCGTGAGCGATGGCACCGTCAATACCTTGAATGAGCAGAGCGATGCCCTCAGGAGTGATCGCACCTTTTGCATCGAGGTATTCCGTGAGCCGAAGTTCCACTTTGTGGTTTGTGGTTGGGGTAGGTCGAGCCCCCGGATGAGCATCTACTACCTGGAGATGTATTGTGTTTGACCCCACATCCAGCACCCCGAGTCGCATGGAGACAACTTACACGCTCATTTGTGTGCACCTTGGCAATCAGATGCTGACATAATGCCCCAGTACCAAATGCCTCCCTAGCTCAGTGGTAGAGCGCCCGCCTTGTAAGCGGAAGGTCGTCAGTTCAATCCTGACGGGGGGCTCCATTCAGACTTAGAATCACTCATCTCGATAAAACAAAGGGGACACGCAAATGGCTAACAAAGAACAAAAGAGCAACGCAAACCAAAAGAAGGAACCAAAACTCTCTCTTAAAGAAAAGCGCGCAAAGAAGCAAGAAAAGAAAGATAAGAATAAGTAATTTTGATTAACGGAAGGGCTTGCTGATGTCTGGACAAGAGCGTCTCAGTGCTTTTCCTCTGGAGTCATTCCGCGATGTATTAGCAGCAAACGGTGAGTTCTCCGCCGCATTTAAAGGGAGCGCTCTCACCGGTTCTGCGGCTAAAGGTTTAGCCATAGTGACGTGCATGGACTCTCGTATTAGTCCATTGGCCTTGGTGGGAATGCAATCAGGAGATGCCAAGATTTTGAGAAATGCTGGCGCTCGCGTGACAGAGGATGTTTTGCGCACATTGGTTCTTGCCACTTACTTGTTAGGCGTGAATCGTATTTTGGTCATGCCCCATACGGATTGTCGAATGGCGCAAAGCGAAGAAGCCGATATTCACGCAACAATCTCTCAAGAATTCGGCGTTGACACGCGCAGTTTGGAATTTCGCACCGTTTCAGATCAACGCAAAGCACTGACTACAGATGTCACCCGTATTCGCTCATATCCACTTTTGCGAAAAGGCGTCACTGTAGGCGGGGCGATATACAACGTCACCACAGGAGCTCTCGAACCGCTCGATTGTTAGTAGCCATGAAATTGCGATTAGTAATAGTGGTGGCAAATGCTGCGGGATGGCTTTCGCGCATTACTAAAAAGGGTAGCGGCGTCATGGTTACCGGGCGAATTATTCTTAAACTGGTACCAAGTGCCGTTCAAACGCTATCCAAGTCAAGAAAAGTAATCCTGATATCGGGTACCAATGGGAAGACAACTACGACATCCTTGATCTATCACGCACTTTCTTCGCAAGGCCCCGTTGTAAGTAATTTTACTGGCGCTAATTTATTTGCTGGGATAGCGGCAGCTCTCAGCAAGAATCAAGCTGCTCCAGTTGCAGTTTTAGAAGTTGATGAAATGGTCATTCCTTGGGCAATGAAACAAACCAATCCTCGATTGATTGTTTTACTTAATCTTGGCCGCGACCAGTTAGACCGGCTCTCTGAAGTGCGAGTAGTGGCACAAAAATGGAAGGTCGCCCTGGCAACTGCTCAAGCACATTGCGCTGTTTTGGCAGATTCTGACGATCCCTTTGTGACTTGGGCAGCACAAGATTGTGTCAATGTGATTTGGTTTACAAGTGGAGCCGTCGGACATATTGATGCATCAACGTGTCCCGAGTGCGGAAAAGTATTGGAATGGAATACGCACTTAACTAGCTACTCGTGCACATGTGGATTTAAGAAACCAAACCCCGAATGGATTTTGAGAGATGGCGAATTAACTGGGCCAAACAATCAAAAAGTTGGGGTGCAAAGTGGAATCCCTGGTGCTGCTGCTTTAGGAAATGCCGCGCGAGCGATCGTGGCTGCAAAGGCTTTTGGCGTACCAATAGATAAGGCTGCGTCAGAAATTGCGAAAGTTTTAAGTGTGGACGGCCGATTTGGATCCTTAAAAATCGGCAGAACTAATTTTCGATTGCTCCTTTCTAAGAATCCTGCGAGCTGGCGCGAGACTTTGGCAACCAGTGCACAAGGACCTAAAGCTGTAGCACTTGTCGTGAATGCAAATACACAAGACGGCAAAGATACTTCTTGGTTATGGGATGTTGATTTTTCTCCACTGGCTAACAGAACGGTGATTGCAACGGGCGAGCGACGCTTAGATCTCTCCGCTCGACTCACTGTGGCTGGAATTAAACACGAAGTATGTGCGGATGAAGGCGCCGCCGCTAAAGTTTTTGGAGCGGTTGATGCTGACATCATCGCTTCATACACCGCATTTCACCGCTTATCTAAGCAGGTGAAACCCTCATGACTTTAACTCTTGTTCATTTACTGCCTGAACTATTGGGCACTTACGGGGACCGAGGCAATGTCGAAATTGCTAGTTGGCGGCTGAAGCAACGAGGGATAGCGCACGAAGTAATCACCGTGCATGCCGGGGATCGTGTTCCAGTTTCTGCTGATTTATATTTCCTTGGCGGCGGAGAAGACGATGCCCAAGTTGCTGCTCGAGAAATTTTGGAACGAGATGGAGCAATGCGCAAAGTAATTAATAATGGAGGTCACATATTTGCCGTATGTGCTGGATTTCAGTTGCTAGGAGCAAGTTTTCCAGCATCTGGCGATCGCACAATCATTGGCTTAGGTATTTTGCCGGTAGATACTTTTGCTGCCACACCGCGATCTGTAGGCGAATTGCTATCAGAATCCACAATTGGAATTGGCATGCTCACCGGATTTGAAAACCATGCAGGTCAAACTGGCTACCTTGACGAAATTCAACCGCTAGGAAATGTTATTTCGGGGGTAGGAAATGCCCAAGCCAGCACCGTTGATGGAGTTGTGACAGATCAAGTGGTGGCGACCTACATGCATGGCCCTGCCTTTTCTAGAAACCCTGATTTAGCAGATTGGGTGTTAGCGCGAAAGGTTGGAGAACTTAAGCCACTTGCTGCGCCGATATTTACCCAACTCCACCAAGAGCGAGTAGCAAATATCAAATAATCTCTGGATTAGTCCTGCGGATGGGCATGCGCGTGATGGGCGCCGAAAGATCTACAAGGAATTGTTTGATCACCATTTGAGTGAGTTCAGGTTTTTCTTTGATCACGAAGTGTGAAGTGCCTGGAATAACTGCGAGTTGTCCTTGCGGAATTGCTTCATAGAGTGCGCTCGTGTGTTCCAAACTAAAGGGTTCGTCATCGCCAGCTAAAATGAGTGTAGGACATGTAATTTTTGCAAGGTCACCCGACGTCATTGTTGGTTCGGAATTCCAAATCGCCAGCATTCTAGATTGCTTACTATCAATTGTTTCTGGCGCATCTGGAGAGCGCATTGCGTATTCGACTCTGTCTTCATCGCTAATTGTCCAGGCTGGAATTGGTTTACCACCCGAGTTGTGATGATAGTTGGCGCCCAGGGCCACAATCGATTTCACTAGTTCGGGTCGTTGGATAGCGATCATCAAAGCGATGATTCCTCCATCACTCCAGCCAACAAGGTGTGCCGGTTCTTTCACTATATCTTCAAGATAGGCAATCGCTTCTGCGCATTGGAAATCAAAGTGCAAGCTATTGGGTTGATCCGCGGTTCTACCTTGTCCAGTTCTGTCATAGGCAAAGACATGGTGTTTGGATTCAACAGCAGGCAAAACGCAGGTGTCCCAATCTTCCGTGGCACTCAGGCCACCATGCAAAAGTACAAGGGCTTCACCATTGTTAGCCCACTCATAATTCCAAACTTGGTGACCACGCAAATTAATATATGAAGGCATTTACATTGAGTCCATAATGTGACGATTTCCACGGTCGAAGGTGAGGTAATTCCACATCCAGTCGGCAACGGTCAGCACTTTATTTCTTCCACCCAATAAATAGAAAAGGTGAAGTGTCAACCATGCAGACCAGGCTAGCGCACCGGCGAACTGTAGATTCTTCACTTCCACCACAGCTTTGTGTCGACCAATTGTTGCCATCGAACCCTTATCTTTGTAAACAAATTTTCCCGCTTGTTTTCCTTGTGTGATTGCCATAATTTGGCGCGCCACCCATCGACCTTGTTGCATCGCAACAGGAGCAACCATGGGTAAGTAGCGACCATTTTCACTTTTTGCGCCAGCGATATCTCCAATTGCCCAAATGTGGGGGTAGTGCTGAACTTGAAGAGTTTGCTCAATGTCTATTCGTGTGGAGGTAACCGGCATGTTGAGTTGCTTAGCTAATGGCTCGCCCTGTACCCCCGCTGCCCAAATAGTCACTTCGGAAGGAATGAAAGTGCCATCTTTGAGTTCGATTTTTCGAGGTTTAATTTCTTTTACTGCTGTGTTGCAGCGCACTTTAACTCCGAGTTTTTCCAAATCCCTCTGAGTGCGAGCAGAAAGCCGTGGAGAAAAACTTGGGAGCAATCGTGGTCCTGCCTCAATCAGATAGATATCAATATGGGCCGCTGCGTTTTCTTGATCAGAGCGCAATGGACCGCGGACAAGTTCTGCCAAGGCGCCAGCCATTTCGACTCCTGTTGGCCCGCCGCCAACAACGGAAATCGAAAACACGGTCTCATCTTCAAAGCGACATAGGTCTTCAAAGCGTCGCATCACCTCTGCACGAATTGTGATTGCTTCAGAAACACTTTTCATCCCTAGCGCATGCTCTTGAACGCCTTTGACTCCAAAGTCAGCAGTGGCCGAGCCCAGCGCAACAATCAAATGATCAAATTCTAGAATTTCGCTGCTATCCAACTTCACTGCCTTGTTCTTATGATCTATCGATAAGGGAGAGCCCATACGAAATGCAACGTCTGTTTTTCTCAGTGCTCCGCGAATCGGATAGGCAACGTGGTCTGCAGCTAATCCGGCAGTAGCAACTTGGTAGAGCAGCGGTAGAAATGTTTGAAAATTGTGGCGATCCACAAGTGTTACGTGGGCCTTTCCTGAAAGCGCTTTTGCCGCAGTGAGCCCACCGAAACCCGCACCAAGGATGACAACGCGAGGCTTCTTCATGGCAATTCCTTCCGCAGGCAATTTCAACCTCCCCAGTCTAAGGTTTACGGTATGAATCAGGAGACTGAAAAACGGAGATATCTAGTAACCGGGGCGTCAGGTTATGTTGGTGGGCGATTGGTTCGCGCGCTATTAGATGATCATCAACTCGTACGAGTCTTTGTGCGTGACAAAGGCAAGATTCAAGGCCAACCCTGGGCCAATCAAGTGGAAATCCTTGAGGGGAATGCAAATAACTTAGAAGATCTCAAACGAGCACTTGCCGGTATCCACACCGCATATTACCTATTGCACTCCATAAACCTCGGTCCCGATTTTGATGAGATTGAAGCGCAGATGGCACGTAATTTTGCAATGGCGGCAAAGAATCAGAATGTCCAGCAAATTATTTACTTAGGTGGAATTGCTAACGATAAGAAAACAAGTAAACACCTGGCTTCACGTGCGCGCACTGGAGAGCAGTTGGCGACCCAAGGTGTTGCAGTGATGGAGTTGCGCGCAGGAATCGTGATCGGGTCGGGTTCCGCTTCTTTTGAAATGCTGCGCCACCTCACTCATCGATTGCCCATTATGACGACTCCGAAATGGGTTATGAATCGCACGCAACCAATTTCTATCAGAGACGTGCTTTGGTATTTGCGAAAGAGCGCAGAGTTAACAACGCCAGTTAATAAGGTTTTTGATATCGGAGGCCCAGAAGTACTTACCTATGCGGGCATGATGCAAAAGTTTGCCAAGATCTCCGGGTTACCTAAACGTTGGATTATTAAGGTCCCAGTTCTTACACCAGAACTATCTAGCTTGTGGATCGGCCTAGTAACACCTGTGCCAACAGCCCTTGCGCGACCGCTAGTTGGCTCGCTCATTAGCGAAGTTGTTGCTGACCCAAAGAAAAGTATTGATGCACTTATTCCGCCACCACCAGAGGGGCTGCTGAACGTAGAACGTGCAATTGAATTAGCGTTGAGCAAGATATCTCAGCACACTGTCGAAACTCGATGGTCTGATGCTGGAATCGTGACCGCGCCCTGGCAAAAAGCGCAGGGAGATCCAGACTGGTCTGGTGAAATGTTATTGCGTGACAAACGCGAGATTCTTACGCAACTTCCGGCAGCGCATGTGTGGAAACAGATTGAATCAATTGGCGGGGAAAACGGTTGGTATGGCGCTGGGTGGCTTTGGTTTTTGCGAGGGCTCTTGGATCGACTTGTTGGCGGAGTGGGATTGCGGCGTGGAAGACGAGACCCTGATCATTTGCGAGTGGGTGAGAGTTTAGATTTTTGGAGAGTGGAGGCACTTGAAAGCGAGAAACTTTTGCGTCTTTATGCTGAAATGGTTTTGCCAGGAAAGGCGTGGTTAGAGTTTCGGCTCAATGAGGTTGACGGGAAAACCCAGATTACGCAGGAGGCAACATTTGCTCCGCATGGACTAGGTGGGCAACTTTATTGGTATGCGGTTCTTCCTTTTCACGCTTTTATTTTTCCAACAATGTTAAGAAATATCGTCAAAGAGGCGTCACGACAGATGAAGAAGCAAAAGTAACGAGTACAACCACGTCGGTAAGTGCCAGTAACAAGATGAGAACAAATCTGGCTTTCATTGGAACCGCAAAAAGCGCGATAAATGCCAAGGTTCCGATGATGAGTGAGAATCTAAGTCCAGTAACGGATGTAAGAATTATTGAGACACACATGAGCGATGTGCCAGCAATGAGAGAGCTCGTGCCGCTTCCGACGCGTTGTGGAAATCCCATAACACCGGCGGAACGATCGCGCTCCATATCCTTGAGAACATTTGCGAAGTGAGCTGCAATTCCAAATAGAGATCCGGTAGCCACCAGCCATAACGGCACTGTGTTGTATTTACTCAAAACGATGCACGAAGGTAGCGCCGCAAAGGCAATGATGTAGGCAATAGGCGAGGCGAGATTAGCTTTGAGATAAAAGTTATAAGCAACTCCACAACCCACACCAAGTAGGTGCACCAAACCACCGCGAATTCCTAGTGGCCCAAAAAATGAAAGAGCGATACACAGCGCAAGTGCGATAAATGTAGAAGTGCGAACTGTAGAGATAGATATCTCTCCGTTTGCGATTGGTTTATGTGCTCGCCGTTGCTCACGATCTGACTCAACGTCGACGAGATCATTTGTCCATCCCACGCAGAGCTGGCCCGTGAAGATGGTTAGCGCGATGACAAGTGCAGGGCCTTCCCACCAGAGGGCAATTGCTAAAAGATAGGAGACCAGACTCACAACAAGGGTTGGCCCAAGGTGTGAGGTTCGAAGCAAGCGCATAGAGAGATTCTCTCGTATCGTGGCAGACTTACCACTATGCATGAGTTCACGCCGGAAGTCGAAGCGCTTGCCCAAGAGGTTTTGGCTTACAGCCTGCATCGACTCAAGAGCGATCCACCTTTGGATGGCCCTCAAAGTGCAGAAAAATTATTTGAATTGGTCGGTAATACCATCACAGGAAAAGGATTAGGCGGCCATAAAGCGCTAGAAGTCTTCACCGAAGTCTTGGCAAAGGCTTGCATCTCTACCGATCACCCACGCAACTTGGCGTTTATTCCGTCAGCCCCCAGTGAGTACGCAAACCTTTTTGATCTTGTTGTCGGAGCAAGCGCACTCTACGGAGGGTCGTGGCAAGAAGGTGCAGGGGCAGTATTTGCAGAAAATCAAGCGCTGCAATGGCTTTCGAATTTAGCGGGAATGCCATCAAGTGCTGGAGGAGTATTCGTGCAAGGCGGCACAGTTGGAAATCTTTCTGCACTTGTTGTTGCTCGCGCGCAAGCAAGAAAGCAATGGCCACACATCACTCGATGGGCAATCGCATGTAGCGAAGAGGCGCATTCATCCATTGTGTCTGCGGCCGAAGTTATGGATGTTGATCTGTTACCAATCGCCCCTGATGCTGGAGGCAAATTGCGGGGCGCCGATGTTGCTCGCGAGATAGATAAGTTTCATGCAAATAGTTCTTCGCGTGTCTTTGTTGTAGTTGCAACTGCTGGCACAACAAACCTTGGCACTATCGATGATCTTGCAACTGTTGGCCAAGCCGCAAGGGAGCGCAACCTCTGGTTTCATGTTGATGGTGCATACGGATTAGCCGCACTATGTTCACCTGCGTTGCGGCCAATGTTTGCTGGCGTCGAAAACGCAGATTCATTTATTGTCGACCCACATAAATGGCTCTTTGCACCATTTGATGCGTGCGCACTTGTTTACCGCAATCCAGATGTCGCACGACAAGTGCATACGCAAAAGGCCTCTTACTTGGAAACCCTTACCGATGATCCATCATGGAGTCCTTCAGATTATGCAATTCATCTCACACGTAGAACTCGTGGTTTACCTTTCTGGTTTTCACTTGCTGCGCATGGTACTGATGCGTATGCAGAAGCGATGGAGCAAACTATGGATGTTGCTCGCGCGGCTGCACAAAAGATTAGAGAACATCCACATCTTGAACTTGTTCGCGACCCAGAACTTTCGGTCGTCGCATTTGTTCGAACGGGATGGTCCAAAACGGATTATCAAAAGTGGAGCGATAAATTATTGGCCGACCAAATCGGATTTATTCCTCCATCATCACATCACGGCCAACCCATCTTGCGTTTTGCGATCGTCAACCCATGGACGAAAGTGGCCGATATTGAAGCGATCTTGGCCACTCTGTAAATCCCACAGTTTTTAGGCACAGTGGTTTAGGCTAATTACATGGAAGAGTCAGCAATGAATTCAGCGCCATCAGCGTTGAGTGAATTGGAATCTCGCATCCTCGAATTTGAACGCAACTGGTGGCAATATGCCGGGGCTAAGGAAAACGCGATCAAAGAGCTTTTCGACCTCACCCCGCCTCGCTATTACCAACTCCTCAACGACCTCATTGACCGGCAAGATGCCCTTATCGCCTCACCAATGTTGGTCAAACGCCTACGGCGTATGCGTCAGGCTCGCATGCAGGCCCGTTCGGCCCGCTAACTTCCGCCAGCCCACCCCTCAGTTTGCCCCGATGGAATGGCTGCTCTAGATTTAGCGTTAGCACTCTAGGGGTGCGAGTGATAAGTGCCCCATAAACAAACAAATAGGAGCAAATAACTATGGCAAAGCAGATTGCCTTTAATGAAGAAGCCCGTCGCGGTCTAGAGCGTGGCATGAACATTCTTGCTGACGCGGTCAAGGTAACCCTTGGACCCCGTGGACGAAATGTTGTCTTGGAAAAGAAGTGGGGAGCTCCCACAATCACCAACGATGGTGTTTCCATTGCTAAAGAAATTGATTTGGAAGATCCTTGGGAGAAAATCGGCGCAGAGCTGGTTAAAGAAGTTGCCAAGAAGACCGATGATGTTGCAGGAGATGGAACAACAACTGCGACGGTATTGGCTCAGGCACTTGTGCGCGAAGGTCTGCGCAACGTTGCCGCGGGATCAAACCCAATGGCACTCAAGCGCGGTATTGAAAAGGCTGTTGAAGCCGTCATCAAGGAACTCAGCGCTATGGCTAAGAACGTCGAGACTAAAGAGCAGATTGCAGCAACTGCATCTATCTCTGCAGCCGATGCAACTATCGGTGAAATGATCGCCGAAGCCATGGACAAGGTTGGCAAAGAAGGCGTAATCACTGTCGAGGAATCAAACACATTCGGTCTTGAGCTAGAGCTCACAGAAGGTATGCGTTTTGATAAGGGCTACATCTCTCCTTACTTTGTAACTGATCAAGATCGCATGGAAGCAGTTCTCGAAGACGCATATGTCTTGATTGCAAATTCCAAGATCACAAACATAAAAGACCTTTTGCCTATCCTCGAAAAGGTGATGCAATCAGGTAAGCCGCTTGCAATCATCGCTGAAGACATCGAAGGCGAAGCACTTGCAACTTTGGTAGTCAACAAAATCCGTGGCACTTTCCGCTCTGCTGCGGTGAAGGCGCCAGGTTTTGGTGATCGTCGTAAGGCAATGTTGCAAGACATTGCAATTCTTACTGGCGCAACAGTTATTTCTGAAGAAGTCGGCCTCAAGCTAGATCAAGCAGGCGTAGAGCTTCTAGGACATGCTCGCAAGGTAGTCATCAGCAAGGAAGAAACAACAATTGTTGAAGGCGGCGGCGATGCTGACCAGATCAAGGGACGCGTCACACAGATTCGTTCAGAGATCGAAAAGAGCGATTCTGACTACGACCGTGAGAAGCTACAAGAGCGCCTAGCTAAATTAGCTGGCGGTGTTGCAGTCATCAAGGCTGGAGCAGCAACTGAAGTAGAACTCAAGGAGCGCAAGCACCGCATCGAAGATGCAGTCCGCAACGCAAAAGCTGCAGTCGAAGAAGGCATTGTCGCCGGCGGTGGCGTTGCACTCTTGCAAGCAGCCAAGATTGCATTCGGCAAGCTCAAGCTTGAAGGTGATGAAGCAACAGGTGCCAAGATTGTTGAAGCATCCGTTGAAGCGCCACTAAAGCAAATTGCTGTTAACGCAGGCCTTGAAGGTGGAGTTGTCGTTGAAAAAGTTCGCCACCTTGAAGCAGGTTTCGGACTCAATGCAGCAACCGGTGAATACGTCGACATGATCAAGGCAGGCATCATCGATCCTGCAAAGGTCACACGTTCTGCATTGCAAAATGCAGCATCGATCGCAGCACTCTTCATTACAACAGAAGCGGTTATCGCCGATAAGCCAGAGAAGAAGGCAGCAATGCCTGCTGGTCCTGGTGGCGGAGATATGGACTTCTAAATTAAGAAGTAGTTAAGCCTGAAAGGCCTCCCGATTACCTCGGGGGGCCTTTCTGCTTTACCCTTACCCCATGGCGCTATTTAAAAGAACTCCTAAGGTGCAGACATTCGATGCACTTGATTTGGCGCGTTCTGCAGTTTTAGAAGATGCCGGCGATCCAAAATTAGTCGGCGAGTACGTGTCTGTTGATTTTGATGACGAAGGACGAATTGCAAGTTATCTATTTGAGGCGTTATTGCCTGCTTATAAAGGCTGGCGCTGGGTTGTCACCATTGCAAAAACTGATGCGACCTCTGCACCAACTGTGTGCGATGTTGTAGTTCTTCCAGGGCCAGATTCACTTCTTGCTCCAGCATGGATTCCTTACGTTGATCGCTTGCAACCTGGCGATGTTGGCGTTGGCGATGTAGTCCCGTCATCGATTGATGATGCGCGATTAGTTCCAGGGATTGCCGCACTGCCAGCTGATGAAGATCTTGATGCAACACAAATTTGGGACCTTGGTTTAGGTCGTGCACGTGTCATGTCAATCGAAGGCCGCGATCAAGCAAGCAAGCGTTGGTACACGGGCGATCGCGGACCCGAAAGTGCAATGGCTAAGGCTGCTCCAAAACCATGTGCGTCGTGCGGATTTTTTATTCCAATTTCAGGTTCATTGCGCGCAGCCTTTGGTGCGTGCGCAAATGCGATTTCCCCGGAAGATGGACGAGTTGTTTCGGTAGATCATGGCTGCGGCGCACATTCTGAGGCCACGCTCTAGGCCTAAGTACGGCAAAAATACCTGTTCCCCGCGGCCTGTGAGTGAGATAAACTTGCCACCTGCCCGCACCCCGCGGCCTACACGAGTTCAGTAGCGAATTAGAAGGAGCGTTCCCCAAATGCCTACAGGAAAAGTTAAATGGTTTAGCCTGGAAAAAGGCTTTGGGTTTATCGCATCCGATGAAGGCGAAGATGTTTATCTTGCAGCAACATCACTTCCTGAAGGCGTAGCAACTGTAAAGCCTGGTACTAAGTTGGAATTCGGCGTTGCAGATGGACGTCGTGGACCTCAAGCTCTTTCAATTCGTATCATTGATGCACCACCATCACTTGTTGCAAATAATCATGTCAACAGCGATGACCTTGCAGCAATGATCGAAGACACCATCAAGATATTGGACAAAGTGGGTAATGGATTGCGCCACGGGCGTCATCCATCTCCGGTTGAGACAGAGCGACTTGGAAAAGTACTTCGTGGAATTGCTGGGCAATTAGAGGCTTAAAGGCCACTTCTTCTTGCCCTGCGGATTGTGTAACGAATACCTGTTAGCCCTAGTCCAGCTCCCATAACGCATGTCCAAACAATTTTGGATTGAGCACTCAACGCTATCGCGATCACTCCGGCCACAACCCACGCACTGGTGCCAACCACTATCAAAATTACGGTAGATCTCACATTCTGAGCCATGGTCAAATACTAGACCACCGAGTTCTCTCTGTCCGTCCTCACGCCTTCAAGAGATAGGCTGACAACAGAAGGGGCGGTCGGATGCGTATAAATGAAAATGGCAATTGGCGCTCATTCCGTCATCGCAATTTTCAAATTCTATTCTCTGCCAACGCGGTATCAAACATTGGTAGTTGGGCACAACGCATTGCGCAAGATTGGCTCGTACTTGAACTTAGCCACAATAACGGAACCTACCTAGGGTTAGTAACTGGATTGCAATTTCTTCCCGTATTATTTTTTAGTCTGCACGGTGGCGCGCTAGCCGATCGCTTCGATAAGCGAAAAGTTTTAATCGCAACCAATATTGGTGGCGGCTTATCGGCTTTAATCCTGGGTCTCTTAGTCACCTCGCATAATGTGCAACTCTGGCATGTATTTGTTCTTGCCTTCGCATTAGGTATCTCCAGCGCTATTGATGCTCCAGTCCGTCAAGCATTTACTTCAGACGTGGTTGGGCATGCAGATGTAGCAAATGCAGTAAGCCTTAATTCAGCGAATTTCAATGCTGGGCGTCTTATCGGGCCTGCACTATCTGGCGCTTCTATTGCGCTTTTTGGCACTGGCCCATCATTTCTTATGAACGCCACCTCCTATGTCCTTGTGATTGTTGCCCTTATGAATTTGCGTAAGAGCCAATTCTTCACGCAACCACGCAGTAAAAGTTTGGCAAATGTTCGAGAAGGTTTGAGGTATGTACAAGCTCGTCCAGACCTGTACGCCATCATGATCATTGTTTTCTTTATGGCAACTTTTGGACTTAACTTTCAAATATTCAATGCCCTCATGGCAACAAAAGTCTTTCATCGAGGTCCAGGATCATTTGGATTACTTGGCACCTTTATTGCAATCGGTTCTTTTAGCGGAGCCCTATTTTCCGCCCGCCTTGAGCGGTTTCGAACAACGATGTTTGTGGTTTATGGAAGTCTGTTTTTTGGAGTATCGATAATTATTTCCGCCTTTATGCCAAGTTATGCTGCTTACGGAGCCTGGTTGCCATTTTGTGGATTCGCCGCTCTTACAACACTGATTGCCGCTAATTCTTTGATGCAGATTAATACCGACCCAGTTTTGCGTGGACGCGTCATGGGAATCTATTTATTAGTTTTTATGGGCGGAACTCCGTTTGGCTCGCCACTTGTCGGTGTCATGGCTGAATATGTGGGTGTTCGACAAACTATATTTACTGGTGGATTAATCACGATTGTGGCCGGGTTATTTGTGCTCATTCGCTATCGCGACAAAGTTGCGGTCCCTGAAGATTTTTCAGTTGAAGTGGTACTACCGCCCACTTATGACAATAAGAGCTAATATTCCAAAAAGTGTAATTAATGTAATGATTCGGCGTGATTTCGCGTTCATTATTAACCTCACTTAGTTCGTGCGGGTAGAACTTGTGAAGGTACTGCAACAACCGTAGTAAGCGCAATCACAATCAGCACAGGCATCATTAAATATGCACGGGAAATACCCAAATGATCTCCCAGCATTCCTAAAAATAGTGGCGCTAGAGCAATTGCAGTTCCAGCTGCAAGGGAGCTTCTAGCAATCGCTAAGTCCGGACGAGCCTCACTAAATCCCATGAGTCGTAATGATGAGAGGGCAAATTGCATGGAGAGTCCAAATCCATTGAGCAAGAGACCTATCAACGAAATCCATAGAACATGCGATAGCCACAAGATGACAATCCCAATCAATTGTGTAACCAATATATTTTTAAGTTGGGAATCCACCGGCATGCGCTTTAACACAATTGGTCCATACCAACGACCCAATCCCATTCCAGTACCAATTGCCACAATGCAGAGAGTGGAGATTGATGCACTTGATGCAAGTCGGTCTCTGAGTAGTGCTGCCGACCAAAATGTCGTTGCGAATTCTGTAGAGATGCAAGCGATAAAACCAAACCATGCAACCCAAAACTTTCGATCTAGAGATCCGCGTTGCGGCCCGTGCTCATCAGGTAGGTGTTCCACAACAAGACTTTTTCGTGAGAATAAGAAGAGTATGAGTCCGGCAGGTATCACAAGGAGAAGTCCCCATCGCCAGTTAATTCCAACTCCAACTAAAGTTCCGATAAGCAGTGTGCCGCTGATGTAGCCAATTGATCCAAATGCATTGGATTGAGAAACCGCACGGGATGCATCTTCTGGGTTGTTATCCCATAGTTGAGTGACACTGGAATTAATCAATGTAGAAATTCCGAAGCCGGTAATTAATATTGCGGCAAGTGTGAGTTGGACGGGAGGAAGGAACACGAATAGCCCGGCACCAACGCAAAAGAAGATCATTCCAATCCACGACGTCACTGCCCGACCAAAACGATGAGCTAATTTAGGTCCAGTAAACCCTGACAAAATGGCCGCCACACCCAGCGCTGTTCCGTGAAGTCCGGCGACAGTGAGCGATGTGTGTTGCTCTGTCCTAAGGATGGGCTGGGCTGGTCCAAAGCCGCCCATAAAGAAATTAGTGAAAGCGATTTGTAGGGTGACAATCCAAAAGACGTGATTACGGCGATTAGGCATTGAGTTTAAAGAGCGTTAACGACGAACTCGACGCAAGAGGTAAGTGCGTCAATATCGCTGGGCTCTACAGCAGGGAACATCCCAATTCGTAACTGGTTCTTTCCGAGCTTGCGGTAGGGCTCTGTATCAACAATTCCATTTGCGCGAAGCACAGCAGCTATTTTTGACGCATCGACTGAGTCATCAAAGTTGATTGTTCCAACAACATTTGAGCGCATGGCGGGATTGGTAACAAAAGGAGTTGTATAGGAAGTTCGCTCTGCCCAACTATAAAGACGTGTTGCTGAATCTGCGCTTCGTCCGGCCGCAAACTTCATTCCACCATTTGAATTCATCCACTCAATTTGTTCTGCAAGCAGAATTAAAGTCGTAAGCGCAGGCGTGTTGTAAGTTTGATCCAGTCGGCTATTTTCAATCGCAGTGGTGAGATCAAAAAATGCTGGCACCCAGCGCTTACTTGCCTTAATACTTTCAACTCGCGCGATCGCAGCCGGGCTCATCAGGGCAAACCATAAGCCACCGTCGGATGCGAAGGATTTTTGTGGTGCGAAATAGTAGGTATCGAATTCTTTTGCGTTCACAGCCAGTCCACCAGCCGCACTTGTTGCATCAACAAGAACGAGCGCATCAGTAATTCCTTGAGGTCGCTTGATAGGCATTGCCACACCAGTACTAGTTTCATTGTGGGTGAGCGCGTAGACATCGATGCCATCTTCTGCAATTGCTTCAGGATGAGTACCAGGCTCAGCCTTAATTACCGTTGGTTCGCCAAGGAATGGTGCGTCTTTGGCTGCCGCTGCAAACTTTGATGAGAATTCACCGAAGACTAAATGTTGAGAGCGCGATTGAATGAGACCGAAAGTTGCAATATCCCAAAACGCAGTGGATCCTCCGTTGCCAAGAATGACTTCGTAGCCTTGAGGTAAATCAAATAGTGAAGACAATCCTTGGCGCACGCGATGTACGACATCCTTAACGGGTTGCTGGCGATGAGAAGTTCCAAGAATTGTTGATCCGGTACGCACAAGCGCATCCAAAGAGGCTGGTCGGATTTTCGATGGGCCACAACCGAAACGTCCATCGGATGGTTTGAGATTATTCGGGATCTTGATATCTGCGCTCACGGGGAGAGCCTAAGGGTAGAGACGGGTTATCTCCCACTTAATTTCATTGGTGCCTGCTGTGACGCCGTTCTCATTTACATTCGCGCGCTCATATCTGAGTCGATCATGCAATCGCGAGTATCGACCCTGCCAAAATTCAATTGCATCTGGAAATACTCGATACCCACCCCAATGAGGGGGAGTTGGAACAGTAGAACCCTCTGGCCATTTTTGTGCTGCCGCCTTCCAACGATCTTCCAACTCAGAACGAGATTCAAGCGGATCAGATTGACGACTTGCCCATGCACCGATCTGACTATTCCATGGCCGTGTTGCAAAATATTCTTCACTTTCACTTCGAGAGATCTGTTCGGCACGGCCGTTGATAATCACTTGGCGTTCCATGGCATACCAAGGAAAAAGCAAGGTGACGTGTGGTTGAGAATGCATCGCTTTGCTTTTGCGTGATGAGTAATTGGTAAAAAAGGTGAATCCGTCTTCTGATAAATCTTTCAATAGGACTGTGCGTGAGGAGAGAAGACCTTTGTGGTCTTGAGTTGAAAGGACCATCGCGTTAGCTTCCACGATAATTGGATTCTCGTGGGCCTCGGTAAGCCATGTAGAAAATGCTGCAAATGGATCTTCGGCTAATGAATCAAGGCCAGTTTCACCATAAGAACGTCGCATTGCGGAAATTTCCGCGCGAGTGAGTTCGTTTTCCATACCTGTATCTAACGTCACTTTCGCCTCAACGGCATCTTGCGCCTAATTGAGCGCTAGCAGGCCGAAGAATGGTCGAAAGTACCCCCTAAGTAGGGGCAGAATTAGCATTGTTGAATACATATAACGAAGAAGGAGCCGGCCATGAGTGATGATTTCAAACCTGGTTTAGAGGGTGTCATTGCATTTGAGTCGGAGATTGCCGAGCCAGATAAAGAAGGAAGCGCGCTTCGTTATCGCGGTGTTGATATTGATGATTTAGTTGGACGCGTTTCTTTTGGAAATGTATGGGGACTTTTGGTTGATGATGAATTTAATCCCGGTCTCCCTCCTGCAGAACCTTTTCCACTTCCAGTTCACTCTGGTGATGTCCGTGTAGATGTGCAATCAGCGATTGCAATGTTGGCACCTGCCTGGGGATTTAAACCACTTCTAGATATTTCAGACGAAGAAGCTCGGGATAACTTAGCGCGCGCTTCTGTCATGGTTTTATCTTACGTTGCACAATCTGCTCGCGGCACATGGCAACCGATGATTCCTCAAACTGAAGTAGATAAGGCGCATACGGTCGTAGAGCGCATGATGATTCGCTGGCGCGGTGAGCCAGATCCACTTCATGTTCGTGCCATTGATGCTTATTTTGTATCTGCGGCAGAACACGGAATGAATGCATCCACCTTTACTGCTCGTGTAATCGCATCAACTGGCGCCGATGTTGCCGCATCACTGTCAGGTGCGATCGGTGCAATGTCAGGCCCACTTCATGGAGGAGCACCATCTAGAGTCCTTCATATGATTGAAGAAGTAGAAAAGTCTGGCGATGCACGCGCCTATGTAAAGGGAATCATGGACCGCGGAGAACGCCTCATGGGATTTGGTCATCGCGTTTATCGCGCGGAAGATCCACGTGCACGTACTTTGCGTCGGACTGCAAAAGAATTAGGTGCACCACGTTATGAAGTTGCCCTTGCGCTAGAAAAGGCTGCGCTTGCAGAATTGCACGAACGCCATCCAGAGCGCGTACTTGAGACAAACGTGGAGTTTTGGGCTGCGATTGTTCTGGACTTTGCTCAAGTACCTAGCCATCTCTTTACTTCAATGTTCACAGCTGCTCGCACCGCTGGTTGGAGCGCCCACATACTTGAGCAAAAACGCACGGGTCGCTTAGTGCGTCCCTCTGCGCGATATATAGGTAAGGGTCCTCGTAAGGCTGAAAGCGTGCATGGCTGGGATGAAACCGTGGTCCAGCTCCACTCTTAAGCCCTAACTCATAGAAACCAACTCAATGCGAGTAGTCCTTCTCGCGGACCTAAATCACGTCTTCACTTTAGAAGCGCGCAATTGACTCCATAGTGCTTAAATCGTGCCATGAAATCGCGATCCATATTTTGGTTTCGTCGGGATTTACGTCTTGCAGATAATCCAGCTCTGTTGGCTGCAATTGCCGAGTCAGACGAAATCATTCCTGTTTTTATTATGGATCAAGAAATTGCTAGCAGAGCCGGTGATCATCGCAGAGCGTACTTAGCTGACTCTCTTCGCGCGTTAGATCATTCTCTCAATGGCGCACTCCATGTTTTATCTGGAGATCCCGCAAAAATTCTTTCAGATTTGATGTCGCGAAAGGGTGCTGCATCCGTGCATGTTGCGGCGGAGTACGCACCGTATGGAGTTGCACGAGACTCCAAAGTAGAGGCGACTGGAATTGCATTAACTAAAACGGGAAGCATTTACGCAGTCGCACCTGGCCGAGTGCGCAAAAGCGATGACACCCCGTACAAGGTTTACACACCATTTTTCAAAGCATGGGCGGCACATGGATGGCGTCCCCCCGTTGCTGCACCTAAATCAATCTCGACGGTCTCACCTGACAAATCAGAACGGGAATTTCCAGAATGGGTAGCACCAGAAGGCGCCTTACTTCAGCCTGCAGGCGAACACGCAGCAGTAGCTCGATGGAAACTATTTCTTTCCGGTGAAATCGACAATTATGACGAGCAGCGCAATCTTGCGGGCATTGATGGAACTAGCAAACTAAGTCCCCATCTTCGCTGGGGCGAAATCCACCCTCGCACTTTGCTTGCTCCATTAGGCACGAGTAAAGGGCACGAAGTTTTTCGTAAAGAAATTGCGTGGAGAGAATTTTATGCCGATGTCCTCCACCACAATATGCATACTTCGCGAGATTATTACGCGCCGAGATTTGCTGGGATGCGGTACGACAAACCCGCCAAACAATTCACCGCTTGGTCTGAAGGCAAGACTGGATACCCATTTGTTGACGCGGCTATGAGGCAACTGGTCCGCGAGGGCTGGATGCATAACAGGACACGCATGGTGGTTGCCTCCTTTTTAGTGAAAGATTTACACCTGGAATGGCAACACGGGGCCAACTTCTTTATGAAGTACCTAGTAGATAACGACGTAGCTTCAAATTCTCATGGGTGGCAGTGGACGGCTGGATGCGGGACCGATGCCTCCCCGTATTATCGAATATTTAATCCGATAGAACAGGGCAAACGCTTTGATCCAGAAGGCGACTACATCAGGAAGTATGTTCCCGAGTTAGCTCATTTAACCAAAGCTGAGATTCATGAGCCTTGGTTGCATGAGGATGGATACAAGCATGCTTACTCACAACGCATTGTCGATCATGCAACTGAACGACTTGAATCTTTAGAAAGATTGGCAGAAATTAAAGTCCCTACGCAAGAAAGTTAGAAAATTGCCACGGATCTGATTCATCATAAATTCGACCGTTCCAACCCTTGAAAAGATCATTGCGTGACATCAGTGGATCCCAAAGCTCTAGTGAAGTATTGAGATAAATAACCCCGTGATCATGTGCCCAACCAATAATGTCGTTGGCATCGATATTCCAAGCCAAATCTAATAAAAAATCTCCGGCACTGAGGTATTTACTTAGAAATTGATCCATATTTTCGCGAGTCAGTTGATCAATTAAATATGTCGCACCCTTTGAAATTGGATCCTTAAATCTATGTCGAGTGTCACGCTGATCCACGATCGTCATCTGTTTTCCATCCACCAAGTGTTCGAGGAGGAGGGGAACTACGCATTGAGAAACTGAACCTGTGCCAAGCACCAGAATTCGATTGTGGAAAGTTTTAGCCAATTAGACTTCGTCTGCAAAACTGTAGGATTTTCGCGTCGTTAGAGTACTGGCTCTGACCAGACCCCTACACCCTCGCGCTTTGCTTGATACATCGCCAGGTCTGCTCTGCGCATCAGATCAGAGGCCCCATCGTTGCTGACATGCCCGATGCTGACGCCAACTGTGATCTCCTCGACCCCAATTGAAAAGGGATAGCTCAGTGCAGCTCGCAGCGAGCGAGCGATATCAATTGTTGTGGCGCGCTCTCCCGAAACTATCGCTGCGAATTCATCGCCGCCGAGTCTTGCAAGTACGGATCCATCGGGAAGCACTCGTGAAAACCGTAATGAAACTTCTTTCAAGAGGCGATCGCCAATGGCATGGCCATATTTATCGTTGATAGGTTTAAATCCATCAAGATCTAGCAAAAGTAAGGCACTATCAAATTGGGTTCCTTGTGAGAGAACATTGAGATCACTAATGAAACGTCGGCGGTTGGCAAGTCCAGTCAGGTCATCTGTTCTAGCAAGAATTCTCTCTTCGCCAATTGAGCGAGACTCGCGAAGAGCAATTGTCATCCGAACGAATGCCAGCACGAGAGTTGTGATTGTTGGAAACAGAATGAAGTTTGGGAGATATCCAGGTCGCAGCGCGGTGATACTGAGCAAAGTGGCGCTCGTCATAATTGAAAGAACAATGAGAACTGACGGAACGACATATTTGTTTTTAGAGGTTTTATGAGATTGAGTGATGGCGATTGAAATGAGTATCAATGCAAGTAGCCAAACATCGTCGCTCAAGGCTCCAAACGTGTAGCGATGATTAACGTTGAGCCAGAGAAAGTAGAAATCAGATAAAGAAAAGCAGAAAATTCCTGCCGATAGGAGCCCGCTACGTAGCGACATTGCAGTGATGGATGCCAAGGTCAGTACCAGTGCCAAGAGGACTACATCGCCAACGGGAAAGCAAATTGCAAAGAAGGTCGCCACTATCTCCCCGGAGAATTTTGGAAAGACCGGTCTCAAAAGAAGCGCGCTCCCTAAGGAGCCGAGTCCGAATCCTAAGATCATTGCGTCTAAAGCTTCTAGTAGGCCAAATTTCTTACCGTTTCCAAGGATGCGAGGAATTGCAACGATCATGCACGGATAGAAGAGGAGATAAAAAATCTTGGCGATATTTGAGCTCAATAGGGGTAACGAGAAAAATTCTGCTGCGGTGGAAAGCACTGAGCCAACAATCCAGAAGATAATTCCAGTGGCCAGGGCGTATCTACCAATCACATCCTTGAGAAATTCAGAGGCGAGGACGACAAGAACCACGCATACTGCAATGAGGTTATAAAGAAATAGATCTAGGAATATGTTAGGTGTCAGATGGATCGATCGAAGGATTATGTGTGCGCACAAAAATATTGGCGCAAGGACGCGAAGGAAACTTTTACTTCCCACGCTTAAGAGTCAAGACAAGTTACCCCGATCAAGAAATAGGGGTAGCCAGAGTGGCTAAGAGACTAGAGACCCTTTTGACATACGAGTGCGCGCATAGACAGGGCCTGAGCAACGCCATCTTTTGCTTGAGCAAGATTAAGAACGGCATTTGCACGAGTCGTCTTCATGTTATCGACGGTCTTGCCAACTTTTCTGTAATTGGCAGCCGATGATGTAGCAGATCGGATTGCTGTCTTGAGTGATGTAATTGCGGTGTTATAAGTTGTAATAGATTTACGATTCTTAGTTGCATTTGCGGAATCGGCAACCATCGCATCGCGCGCGGCGGTAAATTCAGTCAACTTTTGATTCCAGGTGGCAACTTTCACGTCAAGAGCGGCGGCATCAATCGCTTTCAAAGCAGCATTATCAACCTCTGCTGCAATTTTTTCATCAAGGGCCGCAAGAGTTGCTGGCATTTGACCGGCAAGGAGTAGGTATGACTTATTAGTCTTTACATATGCAGTATCAGCATTGAGGCAGTCCATCGAAACCCAGGTCAACTTTGCATTCTTGACTGTTGGGTTTTTGGCACACTTGTATGTTCCGCCAGCAATCTTTGTGGTCTTATTCGCACTTGGGCACGGCACACCGTTAGAGACAGATGCGGCATTTGCCGATGTTGCAACCAAGGTGCCGGTGAGCATGACTCCGACGACCGAAGCGATCAGAACTTTGCGAAACATGATGACCTCCATAGATTATTGGACCATCGTAGCGACGCAGTTGAAATTGCCTCGGTAATAACTCGCTCAAAACCTAGGAATTTGCTGAGAAGTAGTTCTACGGAGTGAGAAATGCCTTCCTCTTACTTCGTGCGCTGCTTCATTCGGACGTTGATACCAAGTTTGCGCACGATGGGCCTAGGTCCGAACCGAGCAAAGGTCGACAAAATTCCATACTGCCAACCTGGGATAGAAAGAGCGCTTCCAGATTGAACATCACGCCACGCTTTGGCAACTACTCGATCTGCGTTCAGCCATAAAAAATTTGGCAGCCCAGTCATGTGCATATTTCCGCGCTGGTGGAATTCTGTTCGTGTAAATCCAGGGCACAAAGCCATGACCTTCACGTTGGTGTTACGCAATTCTGTATGGAGAGATTCCGATAAGACGGTGAGATAAGACTTTGAAGCGCTATAGGTTCCGCTAGTAATCCATGTTGCAACTGACGAGACATTGATGATGGCACCTTCATTACGTGCTTTCATCACTGGTAATACAGCATGCATCAATCGCATTGGTGCACGAACGAGCACGTCCAGAAGGTCTGCTTCTTCTGCAATATTACTTGTCAGAAAACTTGCCTTAATTCCAAACCCAGCATTATTGACTAAGACATTAATCGGATTTATTTCGCTGGCTACTCGGGCCTCTACAGCAGCAAGTTCTTTTATATTCGTCAGGTCAGCACGCACAATCTCGCTGTTGACGCCAAATTCATTCTTTAAGTTCTCAGCGGTTTCTCGCAGGCGAGCTTCATCTCGGGCCACCAAAACTAGGTCAAAGCCTTCCGATGCAAATAATCGCGCAAAGCTAGCGCCAATTCCCGCAGTCGCTCCAGTAACAAGCGCAACCTTTGCCATGAAGACTCCTTAGATATTTGTGGACTAGAATCGTAATTATGGTACTTGCAGTTGATCTAGGACAATCTGGCGCTCGCGTGCGTTGGGAAAAAGGGGAGCATGCATCTTCCCGCGCAAAGCGCGCTGCCGAGACTCCAGTACAAGTTCTTCGTGACATATTTACTGAAGTGAGCGAACTACACGGGAAGTCCCTACATGATGAAACCGTAGCGATGAGTTTGACCGGGCTCTATGGAAATCTCACCGATCCAACCCCGTATGGTGAATTAGCGAATGAATTCTTCGGCGCTACTTCTGTTGCAGTCATTGATGATGGCCTTGCAGGCTTTATGGGCGCGCTAGGCAGTGAAGATGGTGTTGCACTCTCGGTGGGAGGAGGAGTTGTTGCGGTGGGAGGACGTCGCGGAAAGTTTGCTCACGCAGATGGTCTGGGACATATTTTTGGAGATGAAGGAAGTGGGTTTTGGTTAGGAAAGCATGGCCTAGAGCGTGTACTTGCTACTCGCCAAGGTCGCGAAAGTGATCGCGTTTTATTGGATTATCTCAAAGATGAAGTGGCTGCCTTTGATAAATTGGCCAGCAAAACTGGTGCAGAGGCGCAAACGCTATGTATTACTGCATCAAAGAAAGTATTGGAAGCAGCCGAGGCAAATATTTCAAGCGCAGTAACGATTCGAGATCGTGGTGCCGAGCAACTTGCAAAAACAGTCGCGGCTGCATGGATTAATTCTGGAGGAATGAAAAACGAAGGACTTTCCTTGGCGCTCCTTGGCGGTAACACAAAGAATAAAGGTTACGAAGAATCTATTCGCCGCCGCGTATCTGCGTTATTGCCACAATCTCGCTTAGTGCCAACGCGAGGCAATCATCTGGATGGCGCACAAACGATCGCACGCTTAATGAAAAGTGATAACGCTCCACTACTTGCGTGGTGGCATAAGAGGTAATTGCGCAGGTACCCCACTAGGAACTACAGGTTTGTGCGGTCTAACTTGATCAACTGTTCTATATTTTTCAGACCGTAAGGAACGATCATCCAGGGCCACATCGAAAGCGCGGTTTCGGGCAGCAATTACCATGGATGAAGTAAATGATTTTCGTGAGGCGAGATTGGCAATAGCCTTGTCAAGATCCCCGGCGTCTATGACCACCGTGTTCGTTGTTGGCCTCGCATTAGGGAATGACTCCCGATCAGTTAGATTCCCTAGGCTCACAATTTACTTGTATCCCTCCAATTTTGTGCGTGAAAAATTGTCAGGGTAATAGAAATCTTCCGAGTACCCTTGCTTAATGTTGAAGCTCAAAGTTCTGTCGTATTCCTTATGTCAGTTCTTCCGAGTTTCTAATAAGCGAATTCACGAATAATTATTGAGAAAGAAGTTTGTCCCCGTAGCTCAGTGGATAGAGCAACCGCCTCCTAAGCGGTAGGTCGCAGGTTCAACTCCCGCCGGGGACACTAGTGAGACAGAGTGAAGCGTTTTATTGATTTGGGTGCCCACCAGTTACGTTCTCCAAATACGCGCATCAGGGCTGGCACTAGTAATGCGCGAATTACTGTGGCATCGAGAATAACTGCAAAGGCCACGCCGAATCCCATCAACTTGATTGAAGTAACTCCACTGATAACAAAAGCAGCGAACACTACGGCCAAGAGACCTGCTGCTGCAGTAATGATTCGAGCCGATCGCTGTAGTCCAGTGGCAACCGATTCGGTATTTGATTTTCCAAGGAGATGTTCTTCACGAATACGCGACAATAAGAAGATTTCATAATCCATTGAAAGTCCAAAGACCACAACTGCAATAAGAATTGTGGTGCCAGTATCAATGGTTCCCGTTTGCGTAAAATCTCCGACCAACCATTTGAGGTGACCATCGATGAATACCCAGGTCAAGATGCCAAGAGTTGCCACGAGCGAGAGCCCATTGAGGATCACTGCCTTGATTGGCAAAATAATGGATCCGGTGAAGACGAATATTAGAATGAAAACGCTTAACGCAATCCACCCCAACGCCCATGGCAAAGTATGTGCAATTCCATCTTGCGAATCAGTGAAATCTGCAGCAGGCCCGCCAACCAAAGTCCCATCAGGTGCGGCGATCGCACGAATCGCATGAATCATTGTTTCGGCAGCTGCGGTGCGAGATGGCATCGATTGAATTGCTGTAATCCGAAGATCGTTCCCATTGACTTGAGGCCGATTAACGCGAACCACACCCTTAACCTTGCTGATTTCCGTGATGAATGTAGTTGCCTCAGAATTGTGCTGAACTCCTTGAGGGATGATTATTTCAATCGGGCTGCCTTCTTGACCAAGAAAGCGCTCCGTAATTACTTGTGCTGCTGCTGCTGCCTTATCTGCTTTTGGCAAAACTCGAGAATCAACTTGTGCAAATGAAATGTCTTTGATGGGTGAGGCAATGATTGCAATGAGGGCGAGGGAAGCAACAATCACTGCGATCGGGCGCTTCATGACAAAACGTGCCGTATTGGCCCAACGACCATCTTCTTTAGGAACTATTGCACTCTTTCGAACAACTCCCTTGTCCACCTTGTGACCCAGTAGAGCCAAAATTGCTGGAAGTGGAATGAGGGCACCTGCAACCGCGAGCGTGACCACTGAAATACCTGCATAGCCAAACGACTTAAGGAATGAGAGCGGAAACAAGATCATCGAACTGAGTGTGACCAAGACTGTGAGCCCGGAATAAAAAACGGTCTTACCAGCCGTTGCAACTGTTGTGACAACAGATTCTTCTACGCTTTTTCCAGCATGAAGCTCTTCCCGGAATCTATTTACAATCAAGAGCGCATAATCGATTCCAAGCCCCAGGCCAAGCCCAGTAATGAGGTTGAGCGCGTAGATACTCACGCTGGTGAATAGCGTGAAGAGAAAGATAATAAAGAATCCTCCGAGGATTGCACTGATGCCAACCACCAAGGGCATTGCTGAAGCCACCATTGCACCAAAAACAAAAGCTAGAAGTACAAAAGTCAGTGGAATCGAAATTGCTTCTGCTAAGGCTAAATCTTTGGATATTTTGCTATTGATGGCATGAGTGATCACGCCTCCACCAGATGCGTAGACTCTTAAGTTTTCAAAGTCACCGTCGTATTTGGCTTGAATACTCTTTCCGACTTCGCTCATACTCCCAAAATCAGTTTTAGTCGTATAAATAAAAAGGAAGCCGGCTTTTCTATCTGATGACATCAGCTGCGGCGCACCGCCGGCAGACCAAAAAGATAAGGTGTTTGAAACTCCTGGCTCCTTATTAATCAGGGCTTCAAGGCGCTGAGCAGCCGCGCTATTAGCAGGTTCATTAACACTGCCGCTGTCAGAATCGAGTACCAAAACGACGCCAGGATCTTTCACGTGAAAATTATCGGTTAGATATTTAGCGGCTTGAGCTGATTGGCTGCTTGGGTTTGAATAACCGCCGGTATCCAATTTTGTAAAAGAAAGTGAGCCTATGCCGCCCGCGAGAAAAATAAAGAGAAGAAAAACAGTAAGCGTCGATTTACGACGTCGGACTACGAAATGGCCAAGGGCTGCGAACACGGTTCTTACCTTTCGTTGAGCTGATTGATCAAGCCAACTTCAAGAAATCAGCAACTGGTACCCTTAACCAAATGAATGAAATTTGGCCAAAGACGACATCTGACGAGAAAGATCCTCGAGACGATCAAGAGGAAGAAAAACGTCGTGAAGCAGAGATCACTGCTGATAAGCCACCGCATCACGAATAACTAAAGTTTATTCACTTTTTGGAGTTGTTGCACTTTTGCTTTCAGTTGGCGCCGACGCCGCAGGAGTGTCTTTGACCACAGTAGGAGCCGGTGATGGTGTCGATGAGCTTTTTGAATCAGTTTTATAAAATCCAGAACCTTTAAATACAACGCCGACAGCCGAATAAACTTTTCTTACATCTCCCTGACACTCAGGGCAATGCGTCAAAGAGGCATCCGCAAACTCTTGAAAGATCTCAAATTCGCGGGAGCAGGCGTTACATGCGTACTGATATGTAGGCATCCTGGATCCCTTCACAATATTTCTCAATGGAGTCGAGTTCGGGTACTAGAGTGAAGTGTAAAGAAGTGAGACGATAGTGGCGAATTGTGACGAGAGTAAGGAAGGAATCTGAGAATGCGCAAAGCAATGGCAGCCTGCGTGATTGCGATTTTGAGCTTTTTCATTCTTTCGATAGCAAATCCTGCCCAAGCCAACTCTCTGGTGACTACAACTCCTATTAGTGGATCTACTTTAGGAACTGCCCCAAGTGCTGTTTCGATTACTGCACAAGTCGCACTTATCGATAGCGGAAATTCAATCACCGTAACGGCGCCGGATGGAACACGAGTGGACGATGGTGTTCTAACGATCGATGGGGTGAATGCAATTATTGGTCTAAAGACTTTGACTTTAAGTGGGATGTATACAGTTTCTTATTCTCTTCTAGCAGACAACGATGTCCCACTCGCAGGGACTTTCACGTTCAACTTCATGGCGCCCACTGTAATTTCATCACCGTCTCCTCGCTCTAGTTCATCATCAGCATCAATTAGCGCTACAACCAATAGTTCTGTAACCTCAATTTTTGTGATCGTTCTTCTATTTCTAGCATTTTTAGTTTTGGTGGGTCTTTCACTCTATGCACGAAAGATATTTAAAAAGAAATGATGTTTCTGGCGGCAAGCCTTCCGACATCCGGACCTGTTGTGAGTGCTCTGTCGACCGTCAGCAAATTCTTAGGAATTTCAGCAAGCATCGCAGCTGTTGGTTCGCTTCTTGCAGCAGCATTCTTATTGGAAGACGAGAAAGGCAAACTTTCGGCATCTGCCTTACGACTTCGTACGGTGGCCACGTGGAGTAGCGGTCTTTGGATTATTGCGGCGACTGGGAACATCATCTTCACATTGGCCAACATTTTGGCATCACCGCTGGGCGCAGTCTTCGATTTCAATACAATTAAATCTTTTGTAACTCAAATAACTTTAGGACAGTACCAATTCTTTCAACTAACTGCAGCAACATTTGTTTGCCTCTTTGTGTCAAGGATTCATAAAGTTGGAGGGGCGATTTGGTTTCTCGCGATCACAACCCTTGGAATCATTGCTCCACTCTTTCAAAGTCATTCGGCCACTAGCGGCTCTCATGCCTTAGCGATTGGCTCCCTTTGTATTCATGTGATGGCCTTATCTCTCTGGGTTGGTGGGATCTTTGCACTGGCTCTTCTTGATCCTAAAGAGCGCGCAATCGCAGTTCCTCGCTTTAGCTCACTTGCTCTGTGGGCTGTGATAGCAGTAGTTGTTAGCGGCAGTGCTAATGCTTGGGCGCGATTGAATTTTGCCTCTGCCTGGCATAGCAGTTACGCAATTGTGATTATTGTCAAAGGGGTTTTAACAATCGGGTTGATTGTAATTGGTTACATGCATCGAAAAAATCTTGCCAGTAAGAAATTTTCAGAAATCAATTGGAATAAGTTCTACCAATTAATTATGGTTGAACTGTCGATCATGATTTTCGCCCTGGCCCTAGGAACTTGGCTAGCCTCTAATAAGCCACCCTCACCTGGGGCTGATCCAAAATTTAACGCAGCGATAACTGTTGCTGGATTGCCAATGCCACAGCAGCCAACTTTGAGTCGAATTCTTTTCTCCTGGAATCCCGACGCCCTCTTTATTGGATTCCTTATTTTGGCCGTAGCGCTTTACGTACGAGGTGTTGTGATCTTGCGCCGCCGAGGAGATAGGTGGCATGTTGGTAGAACGGTTGCCTTTGCATTCGGGATTGCAGGAATTGATTTCGCAACCAGTGGTGGCTTTGGCGTGTACGCACACTTTGCTTTTTCATATCACATGATTTCTCACATGATTCTAGGAATGATTGCGCCGATTGGTTTGGTACTAGGAGCTCCCATAACTTTGGCACTGCGCACGCTTCCACAAGGTAGAACAGAAGCAGAGCGTGGCGTGCGAGGTACGTTAATTTCTGCGCTTCATTCTCGACTGGCAGGATTTTGGGTTAATCCCGTCGTTGCCTTACTTATCTTTGACGGATCGCTATTTGGACTCTATTTCACTTCTCTCTTCGGAGGAATGATGCAGAGTCATACTGGACACTTCTTAATGAACGTTCACTTTGTCTTAGCCGGATTCTTGTTCTTCCATGTAATTATCGGAATCGATCCAAACCCAAAGAGAGTTCCTTTCCTTGCTCGAATCGTTGTTCTCTTTGCTGCGATGAGTATTCATGCATTTTTCTCAGTCGCTTTAATGTCTTCAACTGCCTTGGTTGACCATGGTTATTTTGCCCAACTACATACTCCCTGGGTGAGCGACCTGTTAGTTGATCAACATACTGGCGGAGCCCTTGGGTGGGCGATGGGTGAGATCCCTATTTTGATTGCTTTGATCGCAACATTTATTCAATGGGTTCGCGATGATAAACGAGAGACAAAAAGGATAGATCGAAGTGCGGAACGCTTAGCGGCAATGGGGCAACCCGATGAATTGGCCGAGTACAACGCATACTTAGCCACGCTTACTCAAAAAGATTAACTCTAACTCCTCTTGCACTACCAAAATATATGTCTGGCTCGTAATTTTTAGTTTCTATTCACTACTTTTATTCGAAAATCTCACAACGATTTCTGGAGTAGCAGCAGCATCTAATTGAACATCATGCACTTCGCGTGGAAGCAATTCACTTGTAATTTCAGCAGAATGCACGAGGCCAACTTTCCAACCTGACATCATGGGGAGAGCGCGATCATAGAAACCGCCGCCCTGGCCCAGGCGAAAACCATTTCTATCGATTTGCAGAGCCGGGACGATAACTACATCAATACCCAAGAGATCTGAAATAGATGGACCGATTGGTTCGAGGATATTCGCGCGTTTTTCAAGTGCGTCATCATTTCCGAACCATTGCACCCACGACAGTTCAGAGCCGCTTACTCGCGGAAGCAAGAGTGTGATGCCGCGCGCGAGAAGTGACTGATTGAGTTCCTGCGTAGTTGGCTCATCACCATATGAGACGTAGCTGGCAACAGTTTTAGCGGATGTAATTTCTGGGGTAGACAGAAGTAGCGAATAAGTTGCTGGGACAAATTTATCTTTCCTTGCACGACGATAGCGAGAACGTAGTTCGTCCTTTTCTTCAGCCATCGTCGCTCAAATCCCCAAGAAGTATTGGTTTAACAAGTATGGTGTGATTATGGCAGAGCAAATTCGCGGAGATGAGTTTCTTACCTCATTGCTCGGGATTTGCCGCCCCTTAGACGCTTTTGAAATGCCGCTTTTGGATGCACATGGAGCAACCCTTGCCGAAGACATTTATGCTGGCGAACGTCTTGTCATGAAGGCTGGAACAAGGATCCGATCGACTCAAATTGGATTAGCAGCCTCCATTGGTTTAGGACATTTGCCTACCCGTCCACATCCACGAGTTGTTGTGCTTTCTGCTGGGCCAGATCTCGTTGAACCCGGAAAAGAACTCACGGGGACTGAAGAATATGAAACGAACTCGTGGCTTCTCACCACAGCAGTGCGCGAAGCAGGAGCAGTTGCATTTCGAGTTCATTCAATTCCTAATAATGAGGAAGAACTCAAAGCGGTCATTGAAGATCAATTAGTTCGCGCAGATTTGATTGTGGTCAGCGGCGAACGAGGCGATGACTCATTCGATCTCATAACACGAACTCTCTCCTCCTTGGGAGAAATTACAACGGTAGATATAGCGATAGAAAATAGTGGGCGCCATAATTATGGGTTGGTGGGTCCAGACCGAGTTCCAATTGTGACGCTCCCCGGAGATCCAATTTCTGCCTACATTTCATTTGAACTCTTTGTACGGCCAATGATTCGGACAATGCTTGGTTCAGAAAACATTCATCGACCCAGCGTGAAGGCTCGATTAGAAAAACCAGTTGCATCTACTGCTGGATTGCGCTCCTACCTCAGGGGATTCTTATCTGAAGATGGCACCCATGTGAAGGCAGTAGAGACTCAAGAAGAGTTGTCATCTTTATCTGATGCAAACGCGTTGATTTCTGTCCCCGAAAAAGATGTTCATCTCAAAGCAGGCACCGAAGTGAGCGTTGTTGTTTTACGGCGTCGGTATTTTTAGGTAGTCGAAATGTCGAACTCTGGAGGTTGGCCGGTAATCCTTCGCTCTGATGATGTGATTTTGCGTCCGCTGCGACTCCGCGATCGCAAGACGTGGCACCGCATTCGCGGAATCAATCGTGATTGGTTGACACCATGGGAGGCCACGCTTCCACATGTTCCCAACAATCAAGAATCTAAGAATCTGCCTACTTTCATAGAAATGATTAGCTCCTATCGCCGAGAAGGCGTGGCGCAGCGTTCGATCACCTTAAGCATCTGGCATCAAGGAAATCTTATTGGTCAAATATCTATGGGTGGAATCATCTTTGGCGCCCTACGCGGTGCACACATTGGCTATTGGATTGATGAGGCCCATTCGAATAAGGGAATTACCACCAAGGCTGTGAAAATGTTGACCCAGTTTGGCTTCGAAGAGTTGGCGCTTCATCGTATCGAGATCAATTTGCGACCAGAGAATGCTGCTTCACGGAAAGTTGCCGAAAAAGCTGGGTATCACCTTGAAGGAGAAAGACCTCGCTATCTCCACATTGATGGTCAATGGCGAGACCATCTGAGTTTTGTTCGGGAGAACCCGGAAATTTTGTAACAACCACTTAAGAAAAATCTCGGCGAATTATGCTCGTAAATACCAGATGAGAGTCGAATCCCCGTCTATCTTTATACATCATGGCATCTGGACTTATATATGTAGCCATCGTAGGGATGTGGGTCGCGTACTTTGTCCCGCGGTGGGTTCATAGCCACGACGAATTTTCTGGGAAATCAGTCGAGCGTTACAAAAGCGCACTTCGAATTGTGGCGAGTGGTAGCGGACTTGACTCGAGGACTAGCGGAGTCATCCATACAGATTTAGATCAGGAATCCAAGACAGCACAGGTTCTGATGCGCCGCAGAATAATTTTTACTCTTCTTGCAGTTGTTTTTGTTGCGGCGATATTAGATATAACAATTAATTCTGCTCCAGCAACCTATTCACTTCTACCGATTTCTGGGTTTGTGGTTTACGTTGGTCATGTTCGCCGGCAAAGTGTTGCTGAGCGGTTACATCGACGCCGCGTCGTGCAACTACAACGAACGACTGCCGGAATCTCTACTACTAATTTGTCGCAAGTTGTTGCGCCAAAGGAAGTGCGCGAACATTGGGTTCCACTTTCAGAGCGCGAACTTTCTGGAGTTGTCCTGCTACCAAAGGGTTCAGCACAAGAAAGAAATTCTTGGGAGCCAACAACTGTTCCAGTTCCAACGTATGTGACTGCTCCTAAAGCGTTTGTACCTCACCGTGTTATTGATTTAACTATTCCCGGCGCATGGTCTGAAGAACAAGAACGTTTAGCACAAGATGCGTTGGCCGCCGCCGCACCGTCTGCTGATGAAATCTTCGATCAGCAGTTGGCCGAACAAGCGGTCGAACGCCTGAGAGTAAATCGGGCAGCGAACGAATAGCTGTTGCTTTAATTTTGTAAGTGCTAGCCTGCTGGAACAATCACAACGCACACCCGCTTGTTACTGGGGCTGTAGCGCAGTTGGTAGCGCGCCTCGTTCGCAACGAGGAGGTCAGGGGTTCGATTCCCCTCAGCTCCACACTCTTTTAAAGGTATAACTAAATCCACGAAGGCAGCCACATACGCGCATGCCAAGAGCCATAGGTGATGACCGTTGCATTAAAAAGTGGCAGAAAATAGAAGAAATTCACTCCAATTGCGATAACAAGGAGTTGGACCATTCTCTTGCTACTGAGCTGCCAAGGGCGAGGGCCAAGGTATTTTTGCGCACAATAAACAAGGGCCAATATTAAGAATGGCTCAAAAACAATTGCGTAAAATGTAAAGACTGTGCGCCCTTGAAAGAAAAACCAAGGCAGGTATCCACTGATAATCCCCAACAGGATAAAACGCGCGACAGGATCTGGTTTTTTCGAAACGATTCCAGAAATCCAAAAGCCAAGAACCGTTGCAATTGCAAAAATGCCAAGCCACCACAATAAAGGTGTCCCTAGTGCTAGTACTTCCTGCGCACAGGAAGAATTTCCACAAGATTTGGGAGTGTCATAAAAGAAGGATGTCGGTCGTCCCATGACCAACCAACTCCAAGGGTTTGCTTGATAAGAATGTTTTGTGGTCAGCGTTGTATGAAAATGTAACATCTCGGCGTGATAGTGCCACAAAGATTTTACTGGGTTTCCGGGAGCCCACTGCCGATCCCATCCACGAGAACTAAGAAACCATCCCGTCCACGTGCTTACATAAGTAAGAAATGGAACAACTCCAAATTGCGTAAATCGTTTCGCAAAGATCTTTAAAGTGAGATTATCTCTCTTTCTATCCCTCCACAGTGCGATTGCTGCAAAGGCAATGAGAAAATATAGGGCACTCCATTTTGTTCCAAGCGCAAGGCCAAACCAAATTCCAGTTCGCCAGTAGTTTCCTTTAAGCCACTCAAGTGCTGCCAGCAATATAAAGAAGGTTAAGAACAAATCAAGTAGAGCGGTTCGAGAATGAACTAGATGTAATCCGTCGAGAGACATTAACAAAGCCGCTAAGGTACTAAAGCGGCGTGATTGAAAGATCCGTAATGCAATTCTGGCGACAAGAATAATGGTAAGTGATCCCACGATTGCGCTGCTGATTCGCCAACCAAATTCGTTGTTGCCAAATAGCTTGATGCCTAAACCAATGCACCACTTGCCAACTGGGGGATGAACAATAAATTCCGGCGAGGCTCCCTTAACTTCAACGCCGTAGCGCAAGAGGTCACGCGCACCATCAACGTAATAAACCTCATCAAATACGAAACCCTTTGGTGTACCGAGATGCCAGATCCGAAGTCCGAACGAAAGGATCGCAATCATGATGGCAGCCATGGCATTAGCCTAAGCGCGAGACGCACTCTTACTGAGAGGATTGCGACATGAGTTTGATCCTGGCCGCGACGCCTCTTGGCAATATTGGCGATGCAAGCGCCCGCTTAAGGACGGCGATTGAAGAAGCAACGATTGTGGCCGCGGAGGACTCGAGGAAATTTCATCGATTATGTTCAGACCTTGAGATCGATTTTAAAGGGCGCGTACTTTCTTTCTTTGAAGGCAATGAGCAAGAACGGACCCCCGAGATTTTAACTGTTCTAGCCACTGGCGCGTCTGTGCTCGTCGTATCCGATGCGGGCATGCCGACCATTAGTGATCCGGGCTATCGATTGATGCGCGATGCAATTGCACAAAACATTGAAGTCACAGTGATTCCAGGTCCCAGCGCAGTCACTATGGCTCTAGCTCTGTCGGGACTTCCCACAGATAGATTTCTTTTTGAAGGTTTTTCACCTCGCGCATTGGGTGCGCGACAAAAGTTCTTTGACAACCTACGCCATGAAGAGCGGACAATAATTTGGTTTGAAGCACCTCATCGATTATCCGATGCACTCACTGATGCCGTAGAAGTTTTTGGGCCACATCGTATGGCAGTTATTTGTCGCGAAATGACTAAAAAGTATGAAGAAACAATTCGCGGTAATTTGGAAGAGCTGTTGACTTGGGCGCAAACCAATGAGGTCTTGGGTGAAATTACGATTGTGATGGCAGGAGCAGTGAAAGACTCTGCGCAAGCCTCAACAAGTGCCGTTGTGTCACGTGTTCGCGAATTCGAAGCCGCAGGAATGGATCGCAAATCTGCGATTGCTGCCGTGGCAGATGAGTTTTCAATGCCTAAACGCGTGGTTTTTGCGGCGATGGTGGATTCGAAATCAACCTCTAAGATATCCACGTGACCTCAGCATCGACTAAAGCGTTCTATCTTACAACGCCTATTTATTATGTTAATGATGCTCCTCACATTGGCCATGCCTATACAACTGTTGCCGGAGATGTCCTCACTCGTTGGCACCGTCAACGTGGAGAAGCGGTCTGGTTCTTAACTGGAACTGATGAGCACGGCCAAAAGGTAATGCGCACCGCTGATCAAAATAAGGTGACGCCACAAGATTGGGTTGACCGCCTCGTAGAGACTGCATGGAAACCCAATTGGCGTGCCTTGAATATCGCCAACGATGATTTTATTCGCACCACTGAAGTCAGACATACAGAGCGAGTTCAACGCTTTCTTCAAAGTCTAAAAGATGCTGGGCACATTTACGCCGGAAAATATGAAGGTCCCTATTGCGTTGGCTGCGAAGAATTTAAATTAGAAAATGATCTCGTTGATAGCAATGGTGAGAAACTCTGTCCGATTCATAGCAAACCAGTGGAATTAGTAAATGAAAACAATTGGTTCTTCCGCCTATCTGCATTTGTAGAGCCACTGCTTGCCCACTACCGTGCTAACCCAGATGCCTGCCAGCCAGAGAGCGCACGCAATGAAGTTGTATCGTTTCTAGAAAGCGGCGTGAAGGATCTTTCAATCTCTCGCTCAACCTTTGATTGGGGAATTCCTGTTCCATGGGATACCGATCAAGTTGTCTATGTTTGGTTTGATGCCCTTCTTAACTACGCAACTGCTGTTGGCTTAGGAGATGAACCAACAAGTGAAGGTGGAAGGAAGTTTGCACAGACTTGGCCAGCTGATGTCCATCTAGTTGGAAAAGATATCTTGCGCTTTCATGCGGTTATCTGGCCCGCGATGTTAATGGCGGCTGGGTTGGATGTTCCTAAAAAGGTTTTCGCTCACGGGTGGTTGCTTGTGGGTGGCGAGAAGATGAGTAAGAGCAAGCTCACCGGTATCGCTCCTAGCGACATCACCGATCACTTCGGAGTCGACGCTTTTCGGTATTACTTCTTGCGAGCAATTCCATTTGGAACCGATGGGTCTTTTTCTTGGGAAGATATGAGTGCGCGCTATACAAGCGAACTAGCAAACGACTTTGGAAACCTAGCTTCTCGACTTTCTGCGATGGTAGAAAAGTATTGTGCTGGAATACTTCCCGCTCGCAGCAATGATGCAGGCCTAGAAGCTGCCCTGAAGGAAACCGTCTCAAAGGCCGATGAAGCAATGTGCGCGTTAGATTTTCAGGGCGGGATTAACGCCATTATGGATTTTTGTAAGAAGGTGAACGGTTTTGTGACAGAGAAGCAACCGTGGGTATTGGCTAAAGATCCAGCAAACAAGCAAGCTTTAGAAGCAGTTCTCTACAACACTGCTGAATCTTTAAGGGCGCTTGCTGTATTGCTCAATTCTGTTATGCCGCAAACATGCGAAATCCTCTGGCAAAGTTTGGGCGCCAACGAAACCCTGGGCCCCATTGGATTGCAACAAATCTCTCACACTTCCACATGGGGTCAGCTTCCACCTGGTTGCGTTGTCACTAAGAGCGCGGTTTTGTTTCCTCGCCTTGATGTAATCGAGTAATCAGATGGCCGATCGCCACGATAGAGATACCGATCGTCCACTAGCCCCACTTCCTGAACCACTTCCAGTGGCTACTGTTGATTCGCATGCACATTTGGAAATCATCACCGACACCGCTCCTGACTCAAAGGAAGTTGGAGAGATCTTGGAACAAGCAGCCAGTGTCGGCATTGATCGTGTTGTGCAAGTGGGATATTCGGCGGAGCAATCTCGTTGGTGTGTAAAAGCAGCAGAACATTGGGATGATCGTGTTTTAGCAGCAGTCGCTTTGCACCCAAATGAGGCACCAGTTGTAAAAAATCTCCCTGTTGATTTAGCCGTTATTGAAGAATTAGCACAACATCCTCGTGTGCGCGCAATTGGTGAAACAGGCCTTGATTATTTTCGGACGCCTCCTGAACTTCGCCACACTCAGCAAGAGTCATTTAAGTGGCATATTGAACTAGCAAAGAAAACTAACAAGGCACTAGTGATTCACGATCGTGATTCGCACGAGGATGTTCTTTCGATTTTGCTAGAAGTTGGGGCTCCAGCCAAGACGATATTTCACTGTTTTTCTGGAGATGTTGAAATGGCAAAAACGTGCATAGACCGTGGATACATCTTGTCTTTTGCAGGAACTCTGACATTTAAGAATGCACCGCTATTGCGCGAAGCCGTGAAGTTAGTGCCCCTGGATCAATTATTAGTAGAGACAGACTCGCCATTCTTAACTCCGATGCCACATCGCGGTGCCGCAAATTCCCCCGCACAGATTGGAACAATCGTGCGCGCAATGGCGGTTGAGCGCCAAGCAGATCTTGGAGAATTGGCTAGCGCGCTGGGCGCTAATGCTGAGCGCATATTCGGCTCGTTTTCTCGATGACTACTTTGCTCGGAGCCAGTGAGATCCGCGCCCTTGCTGCTCAATTAGACCTGCGGCCTGCAAAATCGCTGGGTCAAAACTTCGTTATCGATGCAAACATTTGCCGAAAGATTGTTCGCTTGGCACAAATTGATGCAGAGGACGTTGCTCTCGAGATTGGTCCGGGGTTGGGCTCTCTCACATTGGCGCTGCTAGAAGCGGCTAAGAGCGTGACAGCAATTGAAATTGATACCCGCCTTGCATCTCAACTACCGACGACGGTGGCATCTCATTCGCCATCTAGTCAAAACCTCACTGTGATTAATGAAGATGCTTTGCACGTTGATCAGCTTTCCGTGAAACCTACGGTGCTTGTTGCAAATTTGCCATACAACATCTCTGTCCCAGTTTTGTTGCACTATTTAGAGAAGTTCCCCTCCATCACATCTGGTGTTGTAATGGTTCAGGCAGAAGTCGCTGATCGCCTCGTTGCACGACCCGGAACGAAAGATTATGGAATTCCTAGCGTGAAAGCGGCATGGTGGGCGCAAATGTCTCACGTTGGAGCAATCTCGCGTTCTGTTTTTTGGCCAATCCCTAACGTTGATTCGAAGTTGGTGCGCTTTGTCAGGCACGCAGCACCTACTGACGAATCGATGCGTTCTGATGTATTTGCGGCCATTGATGGTGCATTTGCGCAAAGGAGAAAGATGCTTCGCTCTGCGTTGAGCAACTGGTTAGGTAGCTCCATACACGCAGAGGCGGTATTAGTGAAGGCTGGAATCGATCCAACGCTTCGGGGAGAATCTTTGGTAATAGAAGATTATTGCGCCATTGCCAAAGCCAAACTTGAATTGGCACTAGGGTCTTAATATGACAATTGTGGTTCCACAAAGCGTAGTTGTCCGTGTTCCCGGAAAAGTAAACCTTCAGCTATCAGTTGGTCCAAAAGAGAAAGATGGCTTTCACGGCATCGTGACAGTTTTCCAAGCAATATCGCTCTTTGACGATGTGACCGTGACTCGAACCGAGCCTGGAACGGGAATTACCATCTCGCTCTCTGGAGATCACACGCACGGGGTGCCAGGTGATGCGACAAACCTTTCGGCAAAAGCTGCCGTCTTAATGTGTGAAAAATTTGATCTCCCTGCAGATTTATCTATTGAAATTAGGAAATCAATCCCTGTTGCAGGCGGTATGGCAGGTGGAAGTGCCGATGCAGCAGCGACGATTCTGGCAATTGATGCGATTTTTCTTTTGGGACTTACACGCGATGAGATGCACGCAATTGCTGCACAAATTGGTAGCGACGTTCCTTTTATGTTAACCGGAGGCACCGCTGTCGGTAGAGGGCGCGGCGATCAAGTGACATCTGCACTTTCTCGAGGTACTTATCACTGGGTCCTTGCCCTTTCTTCGGTGGGCCTTTCAACACCAGCGGTCTACGAGGAATGTGATCGTTTGCGCGCTGGATTAGATGTTGCGACTCCGCACGCGAGTGATCAATTACTACAAGCACTTCTTGCCGCCGATAGCGCGGCTTTAGGAAAAGGATTAATTAATGATTTACAACCAGCGGCATGTTCACTTCGTCCAGCCCTTCGACTAATTCTCGATGTTGGAAGCGAGTACGGCGCTCTAGGTTCAATTGTTTCTGGGTCGGGCCCGACAGTTGCATTCCTGGTCGCTGATGAAGACCATGCGCTCGATCTTTCAGTTGCGCTCACATCTAGCGGAGTTGTCGGAAACGTCACTCGTGCCAGTGGACCAGTACATGGCGCAAAAGTTATTGAAGTAAATTAATTATTGATTATTTTCATCAAAGGGAGCCGCGAGTTCGCTCAATGCATCAGCCAGTTGTGCGCGTTCTGCTTTAGTGAGAGATTTAAGAAATTCTCGTTCGCGCATAAGTAGATCTTCCATGGCCGCATCAACTGCTCTGACCCCACTCTTTGTGAGCTTTACTAAACTTCCGCGGCCATCTTTCGGATCAGCTTTTCTAGTAATGAGACCCAATTCTTCTAATCGGTCTAAACGATTGGTCATAGTGCCGCTGGTAACCATCGTTTCTTGCATCAGCGCACCGGGAGAGAGTTGATAGGGATCTCCCGCACGTCGAAGAGCTGCAAGAACATCAAACCCCCATGTATCAAGATCAGCGAAGGCTTTTCGTCGTGCAATATCCAAATGTCGTGCAATGCGAGTGATGCGGCTCAATACTTCAAGGGGTGAGAAATCCAGATCGGGCCGCTCTCGCTTCCATGCCGATACGAGGCGATCTACTTCATCACGCATCGAGACGCCTCATTGCGATCCTCATATGAATGCCGCTCAAGTGATCTCCCACGGAGTTTTGACGGATCGAAATCCCGCATGATGGCAGGTTGGCGGGCGCGATCAATTTCATAATAGCCAACGGTAGTGGTCAAAAGCAGTGGTGCCGATACGGGAGAATACGGGTTCCGCCATTGTGTAGTGGCTAGCACATGGGCCTTTGAAGCCCAGGGTCCAGGATCGATACCTGGTGGCGGAGCGCAACATTGCAAAGCCAACGAAAGTGGCGATGTAAGCAATTAGGCTATGACAGGTAAGGATCCATTAGCGCTAGCGGTGGGAGCTTGAAGTGACCAGGCTGGATTACGCAATCGTCTTAGCAGCGGGCGAAGGCACGCGTATGAAATCAACTACGCCAAAGGTTTTGCATTCCATCGCGGGTCGCACATTACTCGGACATGTTCTCGCCGCTCTCGATGATCTTTCGCCAAAAGAAATTCGCGTAGTCATTGGTGCAGGCCGTGAACAAGTGGAAGAACATCTTTCCCTTGTAGCACCGAAGGCCAAAACAGTTTTACAAGATCGCCGTGGCGGCACTGGGCACGCTGCTCAATTGGCGCTCGCAGATGCCTCGAAAACTGGCACTGTGTTAATTCTTGCTGGCGATACACCACTCCTATCTGGAAGTTCGTTGACGCAACTCATTGCTGCGCATAACGAGGGCGGCTTTGCTGCAACAGTATTGACTGCAGAACTTCCTGATCCCACAGGTTATGGTCGCGTGATTCGCGCCGACAACGGAGATTTAGTGCGCATCGTTGAAGACCGCGATGCAAGTGAAGTTGAACAAGCGATCGAGGAGATCAATTCCGGGGTCTACGTATTTGATCTTGCGAAACTTCATGGAGCAATTGGAAAGCTTTCTAGTACAAATGCTCAAGGTGAACTTTATTTGACCGACGTCATCGAAATCCTTCGTAAAGGTGGCGATCGCATCCTGCCCGTCCTCACACCAGATTCTGTTGAGATTCTTGGCGTCAATGACCGCGTGCAATTGGCCGAATGCGCAGCGCTCCTGCGAGATCAGATCAATGATCAATGGATGCGCGAAGGTGTCACCATGATTGATCCAACAACAACATGGATTGATGCAACAGTGGAAATTGCCACAGATGCGGTCATTTATCCTGGCACCGCGCTTTCGGGCGAAACCACAATTGCGAGCGGTGCGATCATTGGTCCACGTTCGACCCTGATTGATTGTGCGGTAGGGCCGGGGGCCAGCGTTCTTGAGTCATATTGTGTTGGTGCAACAATCGGTAAGGATGCCAAAGTTGGTCCGTACACATTCCTTCGCGCAGGTTCTGATTTAGCTACCGGAAGTCGCGTGGGATCTTTTGTTGAGATGAAGAATTCAACAGTGGGCGAAGGCTCCAAAGTCCCACATCTTTCCTACGTGGGGGATGCCACAATCGGCACTGGAACAAATATTGGTGCAGGAACAATTTTCGCAAACTATGACGGAGTAAATAAGCATCAAACCGTCGTGGGAGACCATGTCCGAATCGGAAGCGACACAGTCCTTGTTGCTCCAGTTTCGATCGGAGATGGCGCGTACACGGCGGCGAGTTCAGTCATCACCGAAGACGTGCCATCGGGCGCGATCGGAGTTGGCAGAGCAAAGCAGCGAAATGTCTTAGGGTGGGTCTTGCGTAAGCGAGCCGGCACTTTATCAGCCAAAGCAGCAAAGCCAAACGCCGAGAAAGGAAAGCCAACTTCATGAGCGAACTCAAACTCGCCTCCGAAAAGCGACTTCGAATATTTACAGGTCGCGCATTCCCTGAGCTAGCAGAGCAAGTCGCATCCGAGTTAGGCATTCCTCTTACACCAACATCTGCCTACGATTTTGCTAACGGTGAAATATTTGTTCGCTTCGAAGAAAGCGTTAGAGGCAGTGACGCATTTGTTATTCAAAGTCATGCAAGCCCAGTTAACAAACACATCATGGAACAACTCATCATGGTGGATGCGCTCAAGCGTGCATCGGCTAAGCGCATCACTGTTGTCGCTCCATTTTATGGATATGCCCGTCAAGATAAGAAGCACCGTGGACGCGAACCAATCACTGCCCGCTTGATGGCAGATCTATTCAAGACCGCAGGGGCTGATCGCTTGATGGTTGTTGACTTACATACCTCGCAAATTCAAGGATTCTTTGACGGCCCAGTGGATCACCTCTTTGCGCTTCCACTTCTTGCAAATTACGTGGGAAGCAAAGTTGATCGTTCACGTCTAACTATCGTTTCTCCAGATTCAGGCCGCGTCCGAGTTGCAGAACGTTGGTCTGACCTTCTTGGTGGATGTCCAATTGCCTTCATCCACAAAACTCGTGACCCACGCATCCCTAATGAATCAGTGACTGGTCGCGTAGTTGGCGATGTGCAGGGACAAACGTGCGTAGTTATTGACGACATGATTGATACCGCAGGCACCATTACTAAAGCTGTTGACGCGCTCTTTAACGAGGGAGCCAAAGAAGTCATTGTTGCTGCAACGCACGCCGTTCTTTCTGGTCCTGCGATTGAGCGATTGAGAGATTCCAAAGTCAGCGAAGTTGTCATCACGGATACTCTGCCGATCCCAGAAGAGAGCCACTTTGATCGCCTCACTATTTTGCCTATCGCGCCGCTTCTTGCACGTGCGATCAAAGAGGTCTTCGAAGACGGTTCGGTTACCAGCCTCTTTGATGGCTTGAGCTAGACCCGATTTGCCCCAGCGCACCCTTATTCGCTAACCTCAGCATCGTTCCGGCGAGGGTAAGAAGACCGTAATCGACGGCTTGTGAATGTCGAGTATGCGTATGCAATCCCTCTTCGAAACCAACGTGTTCAGCCCGAAGGTATTTCTAGAGGAGATTAAAAATGGCCGAGATCAGCATCAATGGCGTTAGCCGTACCGAATTTGGTAAAGGCGCCTCACGTCGCGCACGTCGCGATGGATTAGTACCTGCTGTTATCTATGGCCATGGCGCAAAGCCAGCACACATTGCTCTTCCTGCTAAGGAACTAGGACTTGCCCTGAAGACCACCAACGTTCTTCTTGATGTTGTCGTAGAAGGAAAGACCGAACTCACATTGCCTAAGGCAATTGTCCGTCACGCGATTAAGGGCACTCTCGAGCACGTTGACCTTGTCATAGTTCGTCGTGGAGAGCGCGTTGTAGTAGATGTACCTATTCATACATCTGGCGAATACGATCGCGATGGAATTCTTGAGCACAACAGCACTTCAATTGAAATTGAAACTGAAGCAACATCGATTCCAGCATTCTTGGCATTGGATCTCACCGGGCTTGTTGCAGGTAGCTCACTCTATGCAGGAGATGTTGTATTGCCTGCAGGTGTTGTACTTACCAGTGATCCTCGCATGGTTGTAGTTCACCTTTCGGTTCGCTCGAGCCATGATGATCTTGAAACTGCTGCCCCTGCTGCAACAGATGCTGCTGCAACAGATGCTGCGGCTCCTGCTGGCGATGCTGCACCCGCAGCAGATAAGAAAGATTAATAACTCAAAGCTCTAAAGCCTTGGACTATCGGCTGATTTAGCAACTCGCAAAGTACCCTGTACCTATGGCCTGGCTTGTTGTTGGTTTAGGAAATCCTGGAGATAACTACGTCTCCACACGCCACAATATTGGTCAGATGGTTGTTGATGAGTTGGCCAATCGTCATAAATCTCGCTGGTCTGCACACAAATCCCGCACAGAGGTCGCTGCGTTTAAATTTGGCGTGGGCGAACAAGCCGAGTCTGTCATTGTCGCAAAATCAATGAGCTACATGAACGAATCTGGCGGACCCATCAAAGCCCTGGCGCAGTTTTATAAAGTTGCACCCAATCAAATCATTGCGATCCATGACGAATTAGATATTCCCTTTTCCGCAATCCGAATTAAGATTGCTGGAGGCGATAATGGCCACAATGGATTGAAATCCTTAACGTCATCATTTGGAACTCCAGACTATTTCCGCATTCGCATGGGAATTGGCCGTCCAATGGGGCAACAAGATCCAGGGGATTTCGTCTTGAAAGCTTTTGCCAGCGCAGAGAAGAAGGCGCTCGGAGAATTTGTAGGCAGGGGAGCCGACGCCGTGGAATCCCTTATTACTCGCGGGCTCGAGGTTACCCAACAGGATTTCAATATCTAATACACCTAGACGATTTGGGATCGACCCCAATACACTCACCGCCATGACTTCACGTAAAGATCACAAAATATTGCTCGAAGAATCCGAGATGCCAACCCAGTGGTACAACTTGATCGCTGATTTGCCATCCCCGCCACCACCACCGCTTCACCCAGGAACGCACGAACCAATTGGGCCAGAAGCACTTGCACCTTTGTTTCCAATGGAACTCATCATGCAGGAAGTTACTGCAGAGCGTTACATCGATATCCCAGAAGCAGTTCAAGAAATTTATCGTTTGTGGCGACCATCTCCACTCTTTCGCGCACATAATTTAGAAAAGGCACTTGGCACTCCTGCACGTATTTACTACAAGTACGAGGGTGTAAGTCCAGCAGGTTCACATAAGCCAAATACCGCTGTGCCACAGGCTTATTACAATTCACAAGCTGGAATAAAGAAGCTCACAACTGAAACAGGTGCTGGCCAATGGGGCACCGCACTTTCATTTGCATGTGCTCTCTTTGGAATGGATCTAGAAGTGTGGCAAGTAGGCGCTTCTTATGACCAGAAGCCTTACCGTCGAATGATGATGGAGCTCTTTGGTGCGAAGGTTCACCGTTCTCCATCTAATCTCACACAGGCTGGTCGCGATCAACTTGCCAAGAATCCAAATCACACTGGCTCACTCGGCATCGCAATTAGCGAAGCAGTTGAAGTTGCTGCGCAAGATCCAGCAACTAACTACGCACTTGGTAGCGTGCTCAACCACGTTCTCTTACACCAAACTATTATTGGTGAAGAAGCTCTTAAGCAATTCGCAAAGGTTGGCGACTATCCAGATGTGATCGTCGGATGTACTGGTGGAGGTTCAAACTTCGCAGGTTTGGCATTCCCATTCATTCGCGAGAATCTGACTAAGGGCAAGAAGACTCTTGTTCGTGGCGCTGAACCAGCATCATGCCCATCACTAACTCGTGGCGAATACCGCTACGACTTCGGCGATACAGCGGGTATGACTCCACTCATGAAGATGCACACCCTCGGACATGACTTTGTGCCAGACCCAATTCATGCTGGTGGACTTCGCTATCACGGCATGGCTCCATTGATCTCCCACGTTTACGAATTGGGATTGATGGATGCTGTCGCTGTTGGACAACTCGATTGCTTTGCAGCCGGAGTTCAATTTGCTCGTACAGAAGGAATTGTTCCTGCTCCAGAACCAACTCACGCATTGGCCGAAATCATTCGCCTTGCCAAAGAGTGCAAGGAAACTGGGGAAGAGAAAGTCCTTCTTACTGCGCTATGCGGACATGGTCACTTTGACCTAGCTGCATACGATGCATTCTTGGGTGGAAAGATGGTTGATCACAAACTCTCGGATGAATCAATTAACGCAGCACTTGCAACAGTGCCTCAGATCGCTTAACTCAACCCGTATTACGCAGCCCCGCTGCGACGCCGTTTATTGTTAGCAATAGCGCGCGTCGCAGTAGGGGATCTGCATTTTCCCCAGCACTGCGAACTCGCTCAAGTAGATTTACCTGCAACAGATGTAATGGCGCTAGATAGGCATCGCGCACTTGCAGTGTTCGAGCCAACAAAGGTTGATCACCCAAAAGCTCCTTCTTGCCCGTGAGCTTCAAGATCTCTGATTGAGTGAGTTCAAATTCTTCTTTTATAGTGGCAAAAAAGTGCTGAAGTTCTTCTGGCACTAGGCGTGAGACATAGCGCTCTGCGGTAACCAGATCAGTCTTCGTGACTGTCATCTCTACATTGCTAATAAAGGTTCTAAAGAAGTGCCATTCGTGCAGCATTTGAGCAAGTACTTCGCTCTTACCTGCTTCCCGTGCAGCTTTGAGTCCACTGCCCACGCCAAACCAACCAGGAACTATCTGTCGCGATTGCGTCCATCCAAATACCCATGGGATTGCTCTCAAACTTTCTAGGCCAATCGCTGCATCTGGTCTACGTGATGGGCGAGAGCCTAAGAAAAGTTCTCCTAGTTGTTCCACCGGAGTAGATGAATAAAAGTAAGCGGGCAAATCAGGATGATCGACAAGGGATCGATAAGTAGCAAAGGAACTCTCGCTCACCAGGTCCATACATGCATTCCACTTATCTAAATCTTCTGGACTTTGACGAGGCCCGCGATTGAGAACTGTTGCCTCAAGTGCTGCGGCAAGAGAGAGCTCAACATTTTCGCGTGCAAGCGATGGCAACGAATATTTGTCGCTAATGACTTCACCCTGCTCAGTCATTTTTATCTGACCATCCACTGATCCCCATGGGAGGGCAATAAGTGCGTCATATGTTGGACCACCACCGCGACCAACTGAACCACCGCGACCGTGGAAGAGACGTAATTTCACACCATGAGCAATTGCAACATCGCGCAATCGACGTTGCGCACGGTGAATTTCCCACTGGCTCGTTGCAATTCCGGCATCCTTATTTGAGTCCGAATATCCCAACATCACTTCTTGTGTGTCACCACGCAGGGCAACAATCTTGCGATAGGCAGGTTGCTTTAAGAGCGCATCGAGAATTACATCGGCTGATCGTAGTTCTGCAACTGTCTCTAGTAGCGGCGCAAAACCAATCAGTGCCTTGTTCTTACTCAGATCAATAAGGCCGGCTTCTTTGGCTAGCGCGACAGCAGCAAGGAGATCATCCGCCCCTTTAGTCATCGAGACGATGTAAGTCTCAATTGCCTCTGGGCCAAAACGATCGATCAAATCATCGATTGCGACAAAAGTATCGAGAGTTTTTCTAGCCGTAGGATCAAGTGATTTCGTATCCAAAGTATCTTTCGCACTTAAACGATCACCGAGAAGGTCATAGCGTTGTGCAGGCGTCTTTTCTGAATATGACTTACCTAATAGTTGGGTCAAAACATGATGATGGGCATTGGAGTGTTCGCGAATATCCATCGTTGCATGGGTGAGGCCAAAGGCAGCAACAGTACGTATTGTGCGCTCAAGGAGGCCGGTGGCGATTAACTCTCCTTTGTTGGAGAAAAGAGAATCACGCATCAAGGAAAGATCTGCAATGAGCTCATGCGTATCTTTGTAATCACGAGCCGGAACATGGGCGCCGCCGTTGGCATGGCGTTCACGAGTCAAATTAAGTCGATGCACAATTGCTGTTGCCTTGAGGCGGTAGGGCTCCTCAGCATTAATTCTGCGAAAACGCGCTTCTATTTCCGGGAGTGCAATTAAATCTTTTTCTACTGAATCTTCTAGCTCCTTGGAAACTCCTACGATACGAGTCGAGATTGAAAGTATTTGACGAATCTGCGCCATTGCAGCCAAGGTCACGCGGATAGAGTGCCCCACTTGCAAGACCATCGTTTGTCGAGTGACCTCTGGCGTGACGTTGGGATTTCCATCACGGTCACCGCCAATCCAGGTACCAAAGGAAAGCGGGCGCGCATGTGGGTTTAGCTCTATCCCAAGCCGTTTAAGTTCGCGAGCAAACTCATCGAGAACGTCAGGAATCGTAAGAGTGAAGAGATCGTCTAAGTAGTAGAGAGCATTCATCGCCTCATCAAGCGGTTCTGGTTGCCCAAGTCGAAGTTCATCTGTCTGCCATAAAAGATCGACAGTTTCTTCAAGTCGTCGCTCTTGTACATCTGATGCGCCTTGATCGAGAAGTTGAGCAATCTGTCCAAGTTTTCCTAATATAGAACGACGTGCTGCCTCTGTCGGATGCGCAGTAAATACCGGGCGAACCATGAAATCAGAAAGCCAATTCGCGATATCTGCTTGTGAAATCTCATGTCCTAGTACTGGTTTTTCTTGAGCGAGGACAATTTTATCAACGGCGCGCGTGAGCCACGATCCACCTTCGGCGCGGGCCTGCGCCAATATTCGCGAACGGTGTACTTGTTCAGCAACGTTTGCAAGGTGAAAGTAGGTACTAAAAGCGCGCACAAGTTGCACTGCTTCTTCAACGCTAATGTTGGAGAGAAGTTCTTCCCCGCCGCCTTCGCGAACTGATTTACGGACAGCCTCAACAAGTTCGAGAAGTTTGCGGCCTTCTTGGCGAACTAATGATTGACCAAGTAAGTCACCAAGTTTTCGTACATCGCTACGAAGCTCGGCGTCATCATTGGATTGCTCCATCAGCGCATTTTCAGCAGACATAGGCCTAATCATCTCAGGTGTTTGTGCTCTAGACTCTCACTAGCCCCCTCCATCCTTTTCGGAAGTGGGGTTAGTTGGCATTTGTCGCGTGAATGGAGGGCATAGGTGCGGGGCTTACTTGCAACTTTGTCACATAGCGGAGAAGTCATCGATGCCCTTGCGGATTCGCACACCATCGTTGCGCCCCCTGCCGTGTATCCGTTCCTCCTTGCGATGTGCGCAAAGGATCGCCCCCTCATTGTTGTCACGGCATCAAGTCGAGGGGCGGAAGATTTAGCAGCAGAATTACGCGTTTTGCACGACAACGTTTTTGAATTTCCGGCATGGGAAACGCTTCCGCACGAGCGCTTAAGCCCGCGTAGTGACACTGTTGCAAAAAGAATTCATGCCCTTTATCAAATAGAACATCAACGATCCCATCCGCAAGCACTTCATCCCATCATTGTTACTCCTGCTCGCGGCCTCATCCATCGCTTCATTGCAGACCTTGCAAAATCACCTCTTTTGTCTCTGGGTAAAGGCCAAGAGCAAAGTCTGGATGAACTCGTCACCCATTTATCAAATTTGTCTTACACCCGAACCGAGATGGTCGAACGTCGAGGCGAATTCGCAGTGCGGGGCGGGATCGTCGACATCTTCTTACCACTGTCGGCGCATCCGATTCGGATTGATTTCTTCGGGGATGAAATAGATGAGTTAAGTTATTTTGATGTATCTGATCAACGCTCTCTAGTCCCAGTTCTCGAGGCCCTTCCAATCTACCCTTGCCGCGAATTGTTGCTCACAGCCTCCGTGAGAGAAAAAGCAAAAACATTGCACGAGATGTTTCCGGCAGCAAAAGAAGTCTGTGATCGGATTGCCGAAGGCATCGTCACCGAAGGCATGGAATCTCTGATTCCACTTCTGGTGGAGCGACAAGAAAGTATTATCGAACGCGCTCTTGAAAATACTGAAGTTATATTCTTAGATCAAGAACGAATCCGATCTCGATCCACTGACCTTTTAGCGACAAACAAAGAATTTCTTGCGGCATCATGGTCTAATGCTGCAAATGGAGCAGTGTCGCCCTTGCATGATGGGGACGGCACATATCTGTCTTGGGAAGAAATCACTCAACAACTGGGAGATTTTCATCTACGATCCCGTAGCTTCAATTCTTTTGGAAGTGATTTAGATCAAGAAACCCATTTCTTAGATTGTGCACCCATCGAGCCAATGCGGGGAGATGTTGAAAAGACTCTTTCACTGATTGCAGAATCTATTTCTCACAACCACGCGATTGTTTTTTCGGCCCTTGGTGCCGGTATGGCCGAGCGTTTTGGCGACATATTCAAAAGTGCCGACTTGCCCGTTCGAATGGTGAGTGATTTAGCCCAACAGCCAACGCGAGGCACCGTCCATGTCACAACGTCGGCACTGAGTCACGGATTTCTTTCTCATGCCGCTGAAGTTCTGTTCATTACAGAGCGAGATATATCGGGGCATAAAGGCAGTGGAAAAGATGGAGATCGTCTTCCATCTCGTCGGAAACAAGCGGTGGATCCGCTCGAACTTCGGGCGGGAGACTTCGTTGTTCACGAGCAACATGGCATTGGTCGCTACATAGAACTAGCGCACCGCACAACAGCAGGAGTAACTCGTGAATATTTAGTAATTGAATATGCCTCAGTAAAACGCGGTCAACCAGGTGATCGAATTTTTGTGCCAACAGATTCACTCGAACAAGTAAGTAAATATGTTGGTGGTGAATCACCCACAGTTCATCGCATTGGTAGCGGGGAGTGGCAAAAGGCAAAGGGTCGTGCACGCAAAGCGGTACGAGAAATTGCAGGAGAACTCATTCGCCTCTACGCCGCTCGCACAAGTACGCCAGGTTTCGCATTCTCTCCAGATACGCCGTGGCAGCGCGAGCTAGAAGATGCCTTTTCATATGTCGAAACAGCCGATCAACTCTCGACTATTGATGAAGTAAAGAAAGACATGGAGCGACCATTTCCCATGGATCGGATCATTTGCGGAGATGTTGGCTACGGTAAAACGGAGATCGCAATCCGCGCCGCATTCAAAGCAGTCCAAGATGGAAAGCAAGTAGCAGTTCTCGTTCCAACCACTTTGCTAGTGCAACAGCACACGACAACTTTTTCTGAGAGATATTCTGGCTTCCCATTAAAGGTAGCCGGGCTATCTCGATTTAATTCCGCAAAAGAAAGCAAAGAAGTCTTAAGCGGTCTAGCAGCCGGAACAGTAGATGTCATCATCGGCACACACCGATTGCTTTCGGCTGATGTTGTATTTAAGGATTTAGGACTTGTGGTGGTCGATGAAGAACAACGCTTTGGAGTGGAGCAGAAAGAATCTTTGAAGAAGTTGCGCACCTCCGTAGATGTTCTCGCGATGTCGGCAACACCTATCCCACGCACACTCGAGATGGCAGTAACTGGGATTCGTGAGATGTCCACTATTACAACACCACCCGAGGAGCGCCATCCAATTTTGACTTATGTGGGCCCCAGTGAAGAGCCGCAGATTTCGGCAGCAATTAGGCGTGAACTATTAAGAGATGGTCAAGTTTTCTACATCCACAACCGAGTTGAATCCATTGATCGCGCGGCAACTCATTTGCAAACTCTTATTCCGGAGGCACGCATTCGTGTTGCTCACGGGCAGATGGGTGAGCACATGCTCGAGGATGTCATTTTAGGTTTTTGGAATCGTGATTTTGATGTCTTGGTTTGCACAACGATTGTGGAGAGCGGGCTCGATATTGCTAACGCCAACACATTGATCGTGGAGAGATCAGATTTATTTGGATTATCTCAACTTCACCAGTTGCGCGGTCGTGTTGGTCGAGGACGTGAAAGGGCATACGCGTACTTTCTATATCCCACGGATCAGCCACTTTCAGAATTGGCACACGATCGACTTACGACTATTGCAGCAAATACAGATTTAGGTTCTGGTATGCGGGTGGCACTGAAAGACCTAGAAATACGAGGAGCTGGCAATTTACTCGGAGGAGAACAATCTGGGCACATTGCCGATGTAGGTTTTGATCTTTACATGCGGATGGTTGGAGAAGCAGTACAGGATTACAAGAGTGGAATCATGGAAACTGATGAAAAAAATCTTGAGTGCAAAGTCGAACTTCCGATTAATGCGCATCTTTCTCACGAGTATGTTCCTGGAGAGCGCATTCGCTTAGATCTCTATCGTCGTCTTGCCGATGTGGCTAGCGCAGAGGTCGTTGATGAGATTCGAGCAGAGTTGATAGATCGATTCGGCCCATTACCCATCGAGGCGCAATCTCTACTGGGTGTGGCACAACTTCGAGCAGTTGCTAAAGCTTTCAAACTTACTGAAGTAGTTCTGCACGGGAAGTTCTTACGATTAGCACCGGCCAAACTCCCAGAATCTTCACAACTTCGTCTCAATCGAATGTATCCGGGATCACTCTATAAATCTGCGACCAATACTGTCTTGATAGCCTTTCCCGCAGCCCAATCATGGGGCCCGTTATCAAAAATCGATGAGATAGTGGATACTTCTCTTCTGCCCTGGGCGACCGAGGCGATGCAGAATTTATTGGTCCCCCCAACGAAAGTGAGCACTCCGTGAGAAAAGTTATTGCCATCTTGAGCGTTGCCACAGCGCTATTACTGTCTGGCTGCTCTCAAGTAGGAGAAGCTGCATCTGTTGGATCTGAAAAAATCACTCAAGCATCTGTACAAAAAAGTGTTGATGCAGTGATCGCAGAGCGTGCAAAAGTCAGCACAGCCGGTATGCAGGTAGAAACCGGCGAGACTCTTAATCGCAGCCAACTTCGTTTCCATGTAGTAGAAATTCTCCTTCGCGCCGTAGCGGCTGAAGGAAAAATTTCCGTCACCAAGGCAGAGATCGATCAGCGCCGTGCAACCATCATCACTCAGGTAGGGGGAATTGCTAAGTTACCTACTGCCCTTGTTGGTGCTGGAATCGCAAAAGCAGATCTTAATTCTTATTTAGAATTAATTATCATCTCCGAAAAACTTTCTACTGCAGCAACTGCTGCTGGCGTTGCTGCCGACAACGTTGGGGCAGAAATTCAAAAATTGATGGTTAAGAAAGCGAACGAACTTAAAGTCACTGTCAATCCTCGTTACGGTAAATGGGATGCGACCATTGGCGACATCGTTGCTACTGATTCTGCAAGTTCAGCTAACTCTCCAGCCGCAGCACCTCCTAAAACCCCATGACGATCTCTCACTTGCAACGACTCGTTGCGGTGATGGATCAACTTCGCTCACCAGGTGGTTGTGTGTGGGATGCCGAACAAACTCATGAGTCTTTGCTCAAGTTTTTGCTGGAAGAATCCTACGAATATGTAGAAGCCGTCGAAACAAATGATCGCGAAGCTATGCGCGAAGAACTTGGCGATGTCTTGTTGCAGGTTTATTTCCATTCAAGAATGGCGCAAGAACACCCAACAGATCCGTTCTCGATCGAAGATGTTGCACAAACAGTTGCCGATAAGTTAATCCGCAGACACCCTCATGTTTTTGGTGATGTGAAAGTTTCATCGAGCGATGAAGTCCTAGAAAACTGGGAAGCCCTAAAAGCCATTGAAAAGGGCAGAACCTCAGCCGTTGAAGGCGTCCCGTTGGCACAACCTGCCTTGCCTCTCGTTGCTAAGTTGTTATATCGCGCAGAGAAGAACAAGATCACCTTGAATTTGCCGAAAGATATTTCCACACCTAAGGTTGCAAGCGAACAGGCAGTGGGTGAAGTTCTGCTCGCAACAATTGCATGGGCGATGGCCAATGGTGTTGATCCAGAAGGGGCACTTCGTGCTTCGGCTCGCGCCCTCATTGCAGAGATATCCGAAATTGAAAGCACGGTAGGATAAGCCCGCGATCAGCGTTGATCTTTCGTTTTTGTTGCAAGCCCTGAAGGAGATATACCGTGGCCATCATTGAAGCTCTCGGAGCTCGTGAAATTCTCGATTCTCGTGGAAATCCAACGATTGAAGTTGAGATCGAATTAGAAGATGGCACACAAGCTCGTGCGGCAGTACCAAGTGGCGCATCTACCGGCGCCTTTGAAGCAGCCGAATTGCGTGATGGCGGCAAACGCTATGGCGGTAAAGGTGTTGAAAAAGCCGTCGCATTTGTATTAGATGAAATTGCACCTGCAGTGATGGGCCTTGATGCACAAGATCAACGCCTCGTTGATGATTGCATGATCGCGTTGGACGGAACTCCAAATAAGTCGCGCCTTGGAGCTAACTCAATTTTAGGTGTCTCCCTTGCTGTGGCAAAAGCTTCTGCCGAAAGTGCCGACCTGTCACTCTTTAGATATCTCGGTGGACCTAATGCACACCTGTTGCCCGTTCCTATGATGAATATTCTCAACGGTGGAGCACATGCAGATACAAACGTTGATATTCAAGAATTTATGGTTGCACCTATTGGTGCAGCCACTTTTAGCGAATCATTGCGTTGGGGCGCCGAGATATATCACGCCCTGAAGGCCGTTTTGAAAAAGCGTGGCCTTGCCACGAGCGTTGGCGATGAAGGTGGATTTGCTCCTAACCTTGAAAGCAATCGCGCAGCCCTTGACTTGATTCTTGAAGCAATTAGCGCAGCGGGCTTTGCGCCAGGTAAAGATGTTGCTCTTGCTATGGATGTTGCCGCAACCGAGTTCCACAAAGATGGAAAATACACTTTTGAAGGTTCCCAGCGCACTTCTGAGCAAATGATTGCTTACTACTCTGAACTTGTGAGCGCATATCCATTGGTTTCTATTGAAGATCCACTCGATGAAGAAGATTGGGCCGGATGGGCGCAGATGACTTCATCGTTAGGCTCTAAAGTCCAAATCGTTGGAGATGATCTTTTTGTAACAAACCCTCTCCGCCTTGCAAAAGGAATTGCAAGCAACACAGCAAATGCACTCTTAGTTAAGGTAAACCAAATTGGCACTCTGACAGAAACTCTCGATGCCGTTGATTTGGCGCACCGTGCAAATTATCGCTCCATGCTGAGCCATCGCTCTGGTGAAACCGAAGATACGACTATCGCCGACCTTGCGGTTGCAACTAATTGTGGCCAGATCAAAACTGGTGCACCTGCGCGAAGCGAACGAGTTGCCAAATACAACCAACTGCTTCGCATTGAAGAAGAACTAGATGAAGGTGCGCGATATGCAGGTCGCACAGCCTTCCCACGATTTAGCGCATAAGTTATGGCCAAGCGTCGCTCGGGATATTCACGCCGAAGTGGCTCTGGTCGTGCAATGGCTCTGGGGATTGTTCTTTTCATACTTGCACTCACACTTGCCCCACCAACTCAACATTATTTTGCTCAACGCGCCAAGATCAGCGCATTGAGAGCGCAAGTTGATGCCAGCGATGCAGCAGTTGCAGATGCAACTCGACAACTTCAACTCTGGCGAGATCCTGCCTATGTGAAATCTCAAGCACGCGAAAGATTGCACTTCATCATGCCCGGCGAGCGTCAATACATCGTGACGGATTCGTCGCAAAGCACGGCAACAACCCAAACCACTGCGATTGCTAAGGATTTGCCCAATGGATTGCCGTGGTATGAGCGTCTTATTTCATCCATCACTGAAACAGGCGTGCGGTGAAGCAAGCAACTCCCGATGACTTGGATTGCATTGAAAATCAGCTAGGTCGCACTCCTAGAGATGTTCATGCAATTGCCTATCGATGCCCTTGCGGAAAGCCTGCGGTGGTCGAAACTGAGCCACGGTTAGCAGATGGCACTCCTTTTCCTACTTTTTATTATGCGACATGTCCTCGCTTGACTGGTGCAATTTCCACTCTCGAATCAACAGGGATGATGGCGCAAATGAATGCGCGCTTGTCACTTGATGCAGAACTCTCTGGTGCTTACGCAGCCGCACACGATGATTATGTCGCCGCTCGCACTGCTTTAGGTATTGATGTTCCGGAGATTGCAGATACTTCTGCTGGTGGAATGCCTACCCGCGTCAAGTGTTTACATTCGCTCGTTGCGCATTCACTCTCTGCTGGCCCTGATGTAAATCCACTAGGAGATGAAGCACTTGCCGCGCTGCCACAATGGTGGCTGGATCAACCATGCAGTGCAAGTTTCCCAGTAACGGATAAGTAATGCGCGTAGCTGCAATCGATTGCGGAACAAATTCCATTCGTCTCTTAATTGCCGATATTGATGAGGGCTCTTTCCGCGAAGTTTCTAGGTCCATGGAGATAGTGCGTCTAGGTCAAGGTGTTGATCAGACGGGACAATTTCATCCCGATGCCATCGTAAGAACGCTCAGCGCAGTAGATTTATTTTCTACAGAGATCGTTCGTCGCGGGGTTGAAAAGATTCGCTTCTGTGCCACAAGCGCATCACGCGATGCTACAAATCGCGACCTTTTTCTCAACGGCGTGCATGAACGCTTAGGGCTCTACCCGGAAGTTATTTCTGGCAATGAAGAAGCGAGCCTCTCTTTTAACGGGGCAATTCGCGAACTACCAGTAGATCAAAGTCCCTTCCTAGTAGTAGATATTGGTGGAGGATCAACTGAGTTTGTTTTCGGCCACTCCGTAGTAGAGGTCGCAAAGAGCGTCAACATTGGTTGTGTTCGTATGTCCGAGCGCCATTTTCATTCCGATCCCCCCTCACGTGAAGAAATCAAGGTTTCTACTGCAGATATAGATGCTGCAATTGCAGAAGCGGCCGCAATTGTCCCGATTACAACAGCAAAAACTTTGGTTGCAGTGGCGGGTACTGCAACAACGGTGGCCGCCGCCGCACTGGGCCTAAATGACTATGACCGTTACGCAATTCACTTAACGCGAGTGCCAGCAGCGCGGGTGCATGAGATTTCAGAGATGTTTTTGAAAATGAATCGCCAGGAGAGGACATCACTGGGTTATATGCACCCCGGACGCGTCGATGTCATCACCGCAGGAGCCTTAGTTTTATCCCGAGTGATGCATGCGACGGGCGCACCCGAATTTGTCGCCTCCGAAACAGATATCCTGGATGCAATGGCCTGGTCAATTGCCGCAAGCTAAGAAGTCAACCGAGGTTCGTATTAAGAAGACAGCATTACCCAAAGTTGCTCAAAGCAGTACAACTTTGGCCCAATTGGATGAAAACATCACGCACTGTTTTGCATGTCCGCGCCTTGTTACGTGGCGCGAGGATGTGGCGGTTGTAAAGCGCAAGGCATATTTAGAACATCAATACTGGGGCAAACCGATTTCTGGATTTGGCGTTTCAAAACCTCGATTGATGATTGTGGGATTAGCCCCGGGTGCTCATGGCGCTAATCGCACCGGTCGTATTTTCACAGGGGATGCTTCAGGGGATTGGCTCTTTGGATCATTACATCGGATAGGAATTGCGAAGATCTCAACAAGCTTTTCGAGAGATGATGGACAAAAACTTGTTCACACAAGAATTACAACTGCAGTGAGGTGTGCGCCACCCGATAACAAGCCAAGTAATGATGAACGCGATATGTGCGCTCCTTGGCTTTTGCGCGAATTCGAATTAGCACTACCTACAACTCGCGCATTTGTTGGCTTGGGAGCATTCGCTTGGAGCGCGCTATTTAAAGCATTACGAGAATTGGGGCATGTGATTCCCACCGTGAAATTTGGTCACGGTGCGCAATTGATTTATACCCATGAAGGCGTTGAGTACTTGCTCATTGCCAGTTATCACCCCAGTCAGCAAAATACCTTCACGGGTAAATTGACAACCACCATGCTGGATTCCGTTTTAACAAAAGCTGGCAAGTTTTCACACGCAATCGACTGACTCACCTCCTGCGGGGTCTTACACATCACCGTCCCTGCCTAAAAGGGGTGATAAAAAGGTTATTGAGGATTCTCTCACCCCTAGGGGATACTTTAGGGGTGAAAGAATCCTTTGTTACTAAGTCTCTCCTGCTGCCTGGGGTACTTATCGAAACTATCACCCCACCCTTGTTAATTGGTTTTCACCTGCCGCGCGCACGGCTTTTAGAATTCTTTGAACTCGCGCCACCTCGAGTATTAGTTGTCATGGCTCCGACTGGTTTTGGAAAAACAGTTCTTGGCGCGCAATGGGCAATGCAACACCCAGATTCAACAGTCTGGTTTAACGGCACCTCATCTGATACCGGATCAATGATGCTTCATCGGATGATTTGCGCAGTCAGGCGTATCTTGCCCGACTTTGCTGATTGGTATGAAGTAGCCCCCAATGTGGAGGCCAGAATAACCCAGACAATTGAAAGAATGTGTAGCGATCTTGCCGTCATCGGCAAACCCATAGATTTTATCTACGACAATATGGAAGTTGTTCCAACGATCAATACTCCTTTCATACAAACCTGGGCAAGCGCTTTACCAGACAACACTCGGAGGTTGAGTTTAAGAAAAAATCCTCCTTTAGTCTCCTATTCTTCGCAAGAGGATGAACTTGCGGTTAAATTTCTAACCGCAAATGATTTGGCTCTTACTAATGTCGAGATTTCACAACTTGCCGACTCACTAGGAATTGATATTTCTGAAACCTCTGCCAAGAATTTCTTAGCAAAGCTCCAAGGATGGCCAGCAGGTATTACTTTGCTTTTTGACCTTCTCTCAAAACAAAATAATTTGCTCCTCAACAACATGGACTTAAGGAATTACGATCCCAAGCTACTGCGTGAAGTCGCCGGGCAATTAAGTGAGTCAAGGTCAATGTCCGATCACCAGCTTGACGAAATTATCAACAGAATGATTGATAAAGTTTTTTATGGTCCCCGCTCGCGTGGAGGCAAATCAGAATCTCTGACCGCGCGTGAGGCTGAAATACTACTTCAGCTTGATTCCAACATGACATTAGAGGTAATTGCCACAAAACTATTTATCTCTAAAAACACCTTAAAAACCCACTTAAAGAACCTATATCGCAAGCTTGATGCAGATTCTCGAGATAGTGCGGTGGCAAAAGCACGAAACCTTTCCCTAATTTAGTTTTAAATTCGTGCCTCAATCCTCCTAGCCGCGTACACAGAGGCTGACCAAGCGGCAAAATCTGCTGCAGGCTACGTTCTCGCGGCGAGTAAGGCGGCTAACGAATCCCAGCAAGCAATCGATCAAGCAGATTCCATTGCCAGGGCTGCTCAAGTAGCTGCTCAAGTAGCAAAAAAATAATGCGCAATCAGATGCTGATCAAGTTGCTAAAACCCAACAACAAGCGGCTGTTGCCGCGGCAAACGCGGCGCAAGAAGCAGTAATTGCAAAAAGACAGGCAGATGATGCCGCACAAATGGCTGCAAAGAATGCAGTCAAAGCTACACAGTGTGGTGCTGGCGGCTGCACAACTAATCAACCTTAATTCAAGTCAATACTCAATTAACGAGAACGCAATTAAACCCTGAACGCACGGAAATTCATCTAACAAGGCAAAGACTTTTAGTGAGATCCACCCGTGTGAGCAAATGTCTTACAGGTAATCTGCCAATGTCCATCGAGTATTGATAGTACAAAGTAGTCAGTAAATGAAAGAGTTCCCCAAAAACCTTCTTCTTTGATGGTGGCAACCGCTGCTGTTCCATCAATTTGAATATCAGTTATCTTTGCGACTAATCCGCCAGCATCTCCGGGTGATCCCACCATTAAATCAACAAAGCCTGCTTTATCTAAGTCGTAGTCCACTCCGGCCATCGTGCCAAACCATCGAGCACTGGAATGGAATGCTTCATTCAATTGAGCTGCATTGCCTTTTCCGGCGCCATCGATGTAGAGGTTAAGCAATCTTGTTATTTCAGCACGATCGTCAGCCATTGTGGAATCCCTTCAGATAACCCTAGAAATCAAGAATTTTGAATCTCTCAAAGAACCTAGACCCCTTGCCTCTAGGGCACAATGAAATATGGAAAGTATTAATACCAAGTCAGCAACGCCGTGTAGAGCCGGCTATAGCTAATTTTATTACCGCACAGTAGGGGCACCCTTAGCCCAACTATCCAGTGTCAAGGTTTTCGGATACCTATCCCTTTTTTTGCGTATTTCCAGCTGAAGGTATGGGGGAAAGGGTGATTTTCAGACTTCTTTCGGGTTTCAGGTGGCGGGACCCTGAGATTTCCATCAAAATATTGTGGTTCAGAGTGGCAGGGATTAACGCACCCTCGAGTCTTATGCCCCTCCTGAGCCCGGTCGCAACAATGCGGTTGGACCTCAATCTCACGGAGGCATTGCTAAATGCTACAACTGTCTAATAGTCAATGGAGTTCGTTGTATAACGTTTTCTCCTTCGGGCTAATCTCGATGCTTGCTTGCACCGTATACACATTGGTTTCGCAATCCCGCGTTCTGCCAAAGTACCGCGCTGCACTAGTCATGTCATCGATGGTTACATTTATTGCTGGCTATCACTACTTCCGAATCTTTAACTCATTCAACGAATCATCAATGAAGAATGCGGTTACTGTCGGAACTTCACAAGGTTCATTCAACGAGGCATACCGTTATGTTGATTGGATTCTTACTGTTCCACTTCTTCTTGTAGAAGTGATCGCGGTGCTCGGACTTGTAAAGGCAGCTTCTACGTCTTTGATCACGCGTTTGGTTCCTGCATCAGCAGCGATGATCATCTTGGGTTACCCAGGTGAAATTTCATCGGACAATGGGACAAAGATCCTTTTCGGAGTATTGTCCACGCTTCCATTCCTCTACATTCTCTATGTTCTTTTCGTAGAGCTTACAAAGTCATTGGAACGCCAACCTGAGGGTGTTGCAGCAACGGTAGGCCGTTTGCGCTTGCTCTTGATCGCTACATGGGGCGTCTACCCAATTTCATACTTGATCCCAATCTTGGTGAAGAGCCCATCAGAAAGTCAGATGGCAATGCTCTTTACTAATCGCCAGATCGGCTACACAGTTGCAGACGTACTTGCTAAGTGCGTATTTGGTCTTACAATCTACAAGATTGCTAAGATGAAGTCTGTTGCTGAAGGCATGAAAGACGATCACTAATAAGCAGTCCGAAAAGAGGGGCTCTGCATGTGCAGTGCCCCTCTTTTCATTTATCTTCATTCCCTCAACTTTAAAAACAACCAGGAGTACACAATGGTAAATCTTCGATTTGGCGGTTATTTGCTCATGGCTATTGGTCTCATAAATTTGAGATATCAAACTGGGCACCACAATGCATTAATACACAGCATGATGATAGTAGTTCCTGGCTTATTACTTTTGGCCGCAACTTTTATTCCGAAAACTCAACTCATATTGCAAAAAAAGAATTCACAAATTTTGGTGGCAATTCTCTGCGCACTCCTCATGGTGTACGCCTTTACCAATTAAGTAAATCCTCATGGCATGCCTGTCCGTGGCATTTATTCGCCTAAATTCTGGATCAAAGACTGAGTTTTTCTCCTAGTACACTCAGGAACTCACGTACGCCCCGATAGCCCAATGGCAGAGGCAGAGGACTTAAAATCCTCCAAGTGTGGGTTCGACCCCCACTCGGGGCACCATCGTTTCTCACCAAGCGTGAATCTTTAAGCACTCTCACAGTCTTCGAGCGTGAGGCGCCTTTGCAGGGAAGAATAGGCAACTTAAGATTGTTCTACTGCTGATGGAATTTCCGTCACACGATAAAAGGAGACAAGAAAATATGCGCAGCTCAAACCCTGTTTTGGGAAGAGCTTTCAGCCAACGTGGATTTGCATCAATGAATCCCAACGCTGGAACAACTATCCAACATGATGTTTCACCAGCAACGTTAGAAGATCTCTATAACGCTCCTGCTGCTTCATCTCTTCGCACTGGTCGTATGACTATTGACGATGTTGTGACGCGCACAGGAATTCTCTTCGGTGTCCTTGTTGTTACAGGCGCTATAGCATGGACTCTTAATTTTGGTATGGGCGTATTGATGATCGGATTGCTTGGCGGATTTGCACTTGCCATGATCAACAGCTTTAGTAAGAAAGTTAAGCCAGCGTTGATCATTGCTTATGCAGCATTTGAAGGTTTGGCACTTGGCACATTAAGCCATGTCTATAACACCATCTATCCCGGCATTGTGAGCCAAGCAGTTATAGGAACACTTGCTGCATTTGCTGGTGTTCTCTTTGCTTATCGCAGCGGACGCATTCGCGTCACACCTAAGTTTACTCGCGTAATGATGGGCGCCATGATTGGTTACCTCGTCCTTGGCCTCGTGAGCATGATCGCCGCAATGGCACATGTTGGAAACGGTATGGGTCTCTACGGAGTCAGCGGACTTGGTTTATTGCTTGCAGTCGGCGGAGTCGCACTTGCAAGCTTTTTCCTAATTCTAGATTTTGATCAAATCGAACAAGGAATCAAGAATGGTGCCCCAGAGCAAGAATCATGGCGCGCAGCATTTGGCCTCATGGTCACATTGGTTTGGCTCTATATGGAAATTCTTCGCTTGCTTTCTATATTGCGCAATAACAACTAACGAAATTACTAAAGAGCCCGGCTTCGTCATGAAGCCGGGTTTTTTATTGTAGGTGCGATTTTCTCGTCTCTGGTAGGCGAAATGCCAAGAGCACCGATACCGAAAAGACTGCCGCAGTTGTCATGAATGCAGCGCGGAAAGAAAAGACATCCGAAAGAAATCCAACAGTCACGGGTCCAACAATCATTCCGGCATCTCCTGCCATCTGCCAGAGGGCAATAACTTGGCCACTTTTGCCTCGGATCACATCGCCAACAATGTTGGCTGGTGTTGTTGAAAGAAACGCGCCACCCAACCCCATGATTGCCATCGATGCTAAATACATCCATGGGTGTACTGCGAAAACTAAAGCAATTACCCCGATCAGAACAACTGTGGTGCCGATAATTAATGCAGCCCTTCGACCACGTGTATCAGATAGCTTTCCGGCGGAAAGCAGAAGTGTTCCTTGAAATAACGCAGCGAGCGTAAAACCCAACCCAACGACAGACATGTTGGAGTGCAACTCCTCAATTACAAAGAGCGGAAGAATCGATGAGCGAAGTCCAAAGAGCACCCAACTTGTGAGAAATGATAAGAGCAGCGCAGTCCGGTAAGGAGCAAGTCGTATCGCTTCAGCGATCTTCATGTTCTCATCACTTGCAACTTCTGCAGCAATGGTGCGTTTGCCAGGGGAGAGGAAGAAATAACCAACGGTGCCTGCACAAAAAAGAAGCACTGAGTATGCGAAAAACGGGACTCGTAGGGAGATCACACTGAGTGCTCCACCAATTGCTGGGCCAGAAATTCCGCCCACTAGAAATGATCCGTTATAGATCGATTGTGCACGTCCGCGTTGATCATCTGCTACCGAGCGCATGATGATTGACCCGGCAGCAACAGAGAACATGGAAGAACCCAAGCCACCAGCAGAGCGAAATATCAGAAGTTGAGTGTAGCTATGAGCCAGGGCGCACAAAAAAGTAAAGAACGAGACTAAGAAAATCCCTGAGGCAAAGACGGGCCGCTCACCAAAGCGATCCACGAGTTTTCCAGATATCAAACCAGAACAAAAACGTGCAATTGCAAAGGCGGAGACCATAAAACCAACTGCAGCGTTATTAACGCCAAAGGATTTAGCAAAGAGCGGTATTGCAGGAATTACTATCCCAAATCCCACCGCAACAAAAAACGATGCAGCGACAAGGACTTTAACCTCTCGCGGAAGACCCGCAAGAGGTTGGGGACGAATCAACCAACAGCCTCGCCAGCGGCTTCTTCGCGAGCAGCGGCGTAGTCGTGGCTGGTTCGAAGTGGCAATTCACGCAACGAGAGCGCGAGAATGAAACCAAGGATTGTCACAGGCGCTGCCGTATAGAAGACAATATGCAATGCGTTTACATAGGCATCCAACGCGGTATTCAAAACAACTTGGGCAACAGAATCTGGCGCCGCAACGATGTGAGTGATACCTGCTTGTGACAAGTCCACACCAGCAACTGCTGATGGATCCTTCGCAGCAAGAGATGAGAATCCACCTGCCAAGTAATGAGCGAGACGATTATTGAGCACTGCTCCAAAAATTGCAGTACCAAAAACGCTACCTAGTGAGCGGAAGAAAGTATTAGAACTCGTTGCAACGCCCATATCTTGGAAATCAACTGCGTTCTGGAGTGCAATAACAATTGTCTGCATCGAAAGGCCAAGTCCGGCGCCGACCAAGATTGCATAGATCGACAATTGCCAAAATGGCGTAGTGCGTGTGAGTGTTGTCATCAGCAAGATACCAACTGTCATGACAGCGGTTCCGATGACTGGATAAATCTTGTACTTACCTGTGGTTGAAATTCTCTTTCCGCTGAAGATTGATGTGGAGACGATGCCCAGCATCAGCGGAATCAATTTAAGACCGGCCTCAGTTGCTGAGTTGCCCTTAACAATCTGGAGGTAGAGAGGCAACATAACGATTGCGCCAAACATGCCAGCACCAATAACTCCACCAAGCAGAGAGGTTAGCGTGAATGTGTGATTTTTAAAGAGGCGCATGGGCAAAATTGGTTCTTTTGCTTTGCCTTCCCAATAAACAAAAAATGCCGACAAGATCAAACCAACAATGAGATAGGAAAGTGTGCGTGAATCCCCCCAGCCATCTTGTGGTCCATAAACCGCTACTGCAAGAAGTACTGCTGTGACACCGAAAACCAAAAGCACGGCGCCCAGGTAATCAATGGAGTGTTCGCGCTTCACTTTAGGAATATGGAGAACTGCAGATGTAATAGCTAAAGCTGCGATTCCAAATGGCAAGTTGATGTAGAAAATCCAACGCCATCCAGTGATTCCTAGGATTTGATGGTGATCTGAGAAAAATCCGCCAAGAAGTGGTCCGGCAACAGAGGAAAGTCCCCACACTGCTCCGAAATAACCCTGATAGCGACCGCGCTCGCGTGGAGGAACGATGTCACCGATGATCACAAATGTCAGCGCCATCAAACCACCAGCGCCAAGTCCTTGTAGTGCACGTGTAGCAATTAATTGAGTCATGTCCTGTGCGAGACCAGCAAGCAGGGAACCTATTAAGAAAGTAACGATCGCAAATTGAAAGACGATCCGGCGCCCGTAGAGGTCAGAGATTTTTCCATAGAGGGGCGTTGATGCAGTTGAAGTAAGAAGGTATGCCGTCACAACCCAGGTGTATTCCTTAAGCCCATGCAGATCGATCACGATTGTTTTGAGCGCAGTGGAAACGATTGTCTGGTCTAGCGCTGCAAGGAGCATTCCCGTCATGAGACCACTCATGATGATCATGATCTCTTTATGAGTATGAGCCTTAGCTGGTGCTCCCGAGCCGGCGTGCTTTGACATAGAAAACCTCTCCAAAGGAATAAATAGCGCTTGTTTCAAGTTTCATAAGCTATTACAGAAGGGTAAGTTTACACCGTGAAGGCAATTATCGCAGACCATCTGGTGAAGACCTACCGACATGGTGAAGTGCGGGCTCTGGATAACCTCAGCCTTGATGTAGCTGAGGGCACTGTGCTTAGTGTCTTGGGGCCCAATGGTGCAGGCAAGACAACAGTGGTTCGAATTCTGACAACACTTCTCACCCCAGACTCAGGAAGTGCAAGCGTGGGCGGCATTGATGTCATTAAACATCCCGATAAAGTGCGAGAAATCATTGGATTATCTGGTCAATATGCAGCAGTAGATGAAACTTTAACCGGTATGGATAACTTGGTGATGTTTGGTCGTCTCTATCATCTTGGAAAGAAAGCAGCGATCCTTCGCGCTGATGAATTATTAGAAAGATTTTCACTGACCGATAGCGCTCGCCGTCCAATCAAGACTTATTCCGGCGGAATGCGTCGTCGCCTGGATCTTGCCGCATCGTTAATTGTGCAACCTAAAGTTTTGTTTCTCGATGAGCCAACTACAGGACTTGATCCACGCGGTCGCCAAGAGATGTGGGGAGTCATCGAAGAGCTAGTTAAAGGCGGTGTGACGTTGTTGCTCACAACTCAATATTTAGACGAAGCAGACCAATTAGCCGATGACATTGCAGTCATTGATCACGGAAAAGTAATTGCTCGCGGCACATCAGATGCACTTAAGACTCAAGTTGGTGGTGAGCGCTTAGAGGTGGTCGTTGATCAACAACATGTCGGCGCCACTATGGAAATAGTTTCTCGAGTCAGTGGACAAAAGGCTTCACTGGATGAAGGCCTGCGATTAATTTCAGCTCCCGTGACAACCGGCGCTGGCGCACTGATTGAAGTATTGCGCTCACTCGATACCGCGGGGATTCACCCCCTTGATGTTGGCCTTAAGCGTCCGTCCCTTGATGATGTTTTTATGTCACTCACCGGACATGCTGCAGAGGATGAAGTTAAAGAACTTGATACGGGCAAGCGTTCTGGAAGAAAATCGAAAAAGGATAAAAAAGTAAAGGGAGCCAAAGCATGAGAGCGCTAACTGATGCTTTGATCATCACTAAACGTCAGCTTTTGCAATTAGCTCGCGTACCCGAGGTATTAATATTTTCAACAATTCAGCCAGTGATGTTTGTTCTTCTCTTTCGCTATGTATTCGGCGGCTCAATAAATACCGGTCAACCGGGTGGGTATGTGCAGCTACTGATGCCTGGCATCTTCGTGCAAACCACCGCATTTACTCTTGCTGCCACAGCGTCAGGGCTTGCAGAAGACATGACTAAAGGCTTGATCGATCGCTTTAGGTCACTTCCAATTTCTCGTTCTGCATTGGTCTTTGGTCGCACTCTTGGTGATGGCTTACTCAATGTTGTTGTCTTATTTGTTATGGGTATCGCTGGATTTCTTGTTGGATGGCGTCCGACATCAGGACCAGTCAAAATTGGACTTGCATTTATTTTCTTACTCGCCTTTGGTTATGCGCTTTCATGGGTTGGAATATTTGCCGGGCTTTCTGCCCGCGACTATCGAGTTGTTCAAAACGTTAGTTTCTTGATTACCTTCCCACTGACGTTCTTATCTAATGCATTTGCTCCAACAACGGGAATGCCTCGAGCGTTGCAGTATGTTGCCGAATGGAATCCCGTTTCGACAATGGTTGCTGCATGTCGCGAACTCTTTGGCCTCAAGAACCAATTTGGCGCAACTGCTGGATCCTTTCCCAGCGAGCATCCACTTCCTATGTCATTGATATATATGGTCTTGATACTTCTCGTTTTCGTTCCATTAAGCGTTCGCAAATACACGCACGCCGCCAAGAAGTAATCCTTCTTAATATTTTCGGCAAGAAAAAGCCCCGCAGGTAAAGCCTTAAGCAGAAATAACTAAGGCAACTTTTCCACGCGGAGCCGGCGCGTTCTTCAGTGCGTCAATGGCTTGGGCAAAATCTGCAAGTGGGAATTTGTGTGTAACCAAATATGATAAGTCCAGTTTTCCCGAGTTCATCAGTCCCACAGCGGTTGCCCACGCCTTGACAGTTGATGCAAAGGATCCAAGAATCTTTATTTCACCGTTAATCACGTTATCAACCATGATCGGTGTCATATTTCCAAAGCCCGTGTAACCAACAAGCACCAGGGTGCCGCCACGGTTAAGTTGCTTGATAGCACCAGTGATTCGTTCCATAGAACCTGCCGCTTCAATAATAATGTCGTATTTTTGTTCAGTTGGCTCAGTTAAGAATTGGTCAACGCCAGCCCGCTTTGCCATCTCTGCTTGCCCAGGCTTGAGTCCAAGCATATGTACAAGTGATGGCTGGAAAGTTTTTGCAAGAGAGGCCGCAATCATTGCGATAGTTCCATCTCCGACGATCAAAATTGTGGCCCCTGGCTTTGGGTTCGCATTTGTAAATGCTTGCGTCACAACTGCAGTGGGCTCTGCAAGAACTGCAGTTTCATTAGACACGCTATCTGCAACAACGTGTGCTAAAAAAGCTGGGACGGTTACAAGTTCTGCTGCCGCACCTGGTCGCGTGAATCCAATTTCGCTATAGGTCAGACATCTATTAGTTGCACCCGCTAAGCATTCAAAACAGGTACTGCAAGGCACTAAACCAGTGACAACAATGCGAGAACCAATTGCAGGCTTGCTCACACCGGGACCATGCCCAACAACACGACCACACCATTCATGTCCAAGAGTTGCTGGATAAACCACAAAATCTGGATCAAGTTCGCCGTTAATTACTTCTATATCTGTAGCGCACACGCCAGCATAAATTGGTGCAACTAAAATTTCACCAGCAACAGGCACTGGATCAGCAACTTCTAGAAGGGCTACGGTCTTATCGCCAGGTGTAATGAGTGATTTCATAGTGGGCGAAATACTACTCGCAACTTGGCGCAGGGTAGGATCTGACTTATGGCACATCTGCGCAGTAGCGAGTGGTTTGCCGGCGATGATGAGGTGGCGCTTTCCCACCGCGTTGTGATGGCTTCGGTTGGATATGAGCTGGATGCCAATAACACCAAGCCAATTATTGGAATTGCTGACTCATCAAGCGAACTCAATCCTTGCAACTTGCCACTTCGAGATTTTATTCCAGAAATAAAGCGGGGAATCATTGAATCAGGGGCAATCCCAGTCGTATTTCCCGTCATGTCTCTTGGTGAAGATTTAATGAAACCAAGCGCGATGCTCTATCGAAACATGCTCTCGATGGAAGTCGAAGAATATTTGCGCTCCTATCCGATTGACGGCGTAGTCCTTCTGGCAAATTGCGATAAGAGTGTGCCTGGTTCATTAATGGGCGCCATCAGTACTGATCTACCAACGATTATGTTCACTGCAGGTGCTCGGCCGCCAGCACTCTTTCGCGGCAAGAAGGTTGGGACCGGTACCGATCTATGGCGGATGTGGTCGGATTACCGTGCAAATAAAATTAGTAAAGCCGAATGGAAAGAATTCGAAGGTTGTCTCAATTGCGGCCTAGGTTCTTGCAACACAATGGGGACAGCGTCATCTGTAGCAATGATGGTGGAAACGTTGGGATTATCTTTGCCCGGCACATCAACGATTGCCGAAAACGATCCAGCACGCATGGCAACGGCATTTGATTCGGGTACCGCCATCGTTCGGATGGTCAATGACAATATTCGCCCTTCAAGCATTTTGACACCCGCAGCTTTTCGAAATGCCCTTCGAGTACTCCATGCTTGTGGTGGCTCTACCAATGCAGTCATTCATTTGTTAGCAATTTCTGGCCGGGTATTTGGTGAGTTAACAATGGATTCGATCAACGAATTAGCAAAGGGGCTTTCAGTCCTTGCCGATGTTGAACCCTCGGGTGCTGGTTTGATTCAAGATTTCCATGCAGCCGGTGGGGTCCCTGCGCTGATTTCAACTATTTCGAAAGACTTTGAACTTGATGAAAAAACTATCCTTGGTAAAAGTTGGCGCGAGATTGTTTCTGGTGTTCAACCAAAGGGCACCACGATTCGCTCATTGAGTAACCCGCTCTATCCCAGTGGCGCATTTGCGATGGTGAAGGGAAACCTCGCCAAAGCCGGTGCAATTATTAAAGTATCAGCTGCATCGCCTGAATTAATGAAGCATCAAGGTCCAGCAATTGTCTTTCATGGTTATGCCGATATGCGCAGTCGCATTGATGATCCGGGCCTGGGAATTACGAAAGATTCTGTCTTAGTACTTCGTGATTGCGGACCAGTAGGAGTTCCAGGAATGCCCGAGTGGGGAATGATTCCGGTTCCGAAGAAATTATTAGAAGAAGGCGTCACCGATATGGTTCGCATCTCTGATGCCAGAATGTCCGGAACATCTTTTGGTACATGCATTTTGCACGTTGCACCTGAGGCTGCAATTGGCGGGATGCTCGCGTTAGTTCACGATGGCGACGAAATTGCATTAGATGTTCTTGCCGGAAAATTAGAATTATTAGTTGACGAAGCTGAGTTGGCAGCGCGCAAAGCGGCATGGGGCGCCCCGGTCCGAGAACACGAACGCGGCTGGCCGGCCCTGTATCAAAACCATGTTCTGCAGGCCGATCAGGGATGTGATTTAGATTTCCTGCGCCCAAAAACAAAGAGTGCGCTGAAATTCATACCGCCGGTTGTCGGACGTTCCTAGCCAAGAAGTAGGTTTGTGGAATAAAGTTCGACAAACACTACAACTGGAGGATTAATGCGTAGAAAATCTCTTCTCCCCGCAGTCATTGCATTCACACTCGCAATCACTGGAATTGGCTTAACCCAGAGCACAGCTCAAGCAGCTGGCACCACAATTACTATTTGGCACAACTTAGGTACAACTCAGAACGCCGAAGCCGTTAAAGGGTTAACAGATGCCTATTCAAAGGCAAACCCAGGCGTCACATTTAAATTAGTAGATCAACCTGGCGATAACTACTTCGCACTTTTGCAAGCAGCAGCTGTTTCAAAGAAGGGTCCAGACCTTGCACTGATGTGGACCGGTCTTTTCGCTCTGCAATACAAGAGCTATCTAACGAATCTAAAGGGTGTGGTTCCTGCAGCAGCGCTAGCAAATGAAGGCTCTCTCAACTGGTCATCCGAGAACTTCGATGCTGCAAAGGGACCTTACGTAATGCCTTTCGATCGCCAGTTCTACATCGGTTTCTATAACAAGGCAGCATTTGCAAAGGCAGGCGTTAAGTCTGTTCCAACAAATTGGAACGATCTCTATGCCGCTTGCACAAAGCTCAAGAGCGCTGGTTACACACCGATGGTTTACGGTAATGGTGGCCAGAGCCTTGGCGCCTTGTACTACCCATGGTATGACGCAAGCTACATCGCGATCGGACAATCTTCAGTTTCTGGTCTACGCGATCTCTACAGCGGAAAGAATATGTGGAACTCAGCAACAAACACTGATTCCTATACAAAATACGCCGCACTCAAGAGCAAGGGCTGCACAAATGCCGACGTTTTGACTAAGACAAATAACGTTGAAGATTTCATTGGCGGAAAAGCCGCAATGATCATCGATGGAACTTGGGACACCAAGAAGTTCACCGATGCAATGAAGACAAACGTTGCCGCCTTCATCCCACCATTCTCAGATAAGCCAATCAAGGGCGTAGTTGAGTTTGCTGGTCAAGGTCTGTCATTGACTAACTATTCAAAGAATCAAAAGGCTGCAGCAGCATTCCTCACTTGGATGACAACTGCTGATGCTGCAAAGATTGTTGACAGCGTTGGTTTGATTCCAAACGTTAACGGTTCTACAACTTCAAATGCAGTCAATCAGCAGATGTTGGACTTTGCTGCAAAGCAAGGTTTCACTCGCTATCCAATGCTCGACAACGTTCTTCAGGGCGATGTCGTAGATGCTGGAAATAAAATCCTTCCTGCAATTCTTGGTGGAAAGACATCTGTTGCAGATGGCTTGAAGCAGATGAATCAGGTCTGGAACAACCTCGCTCCTGCAAAGCGTGGAAATTCCCTATAACTAAGCAGTAAGCAATCCTCTAGTAGTACGAAGCGACGAGAGTGGGGCCCATGGTCCCACTCTCGTCATTTCACTGGTAATTCTTGAGAGATGAGTAAATGAAAAAGGTAAGTCCGCTCCATAAGAGCAGGCGTCGCACAGGCTTGATCTTTGCCTCCCCTGCCTTGATATTGGTTGCCGCTTTCCTTGGGATTCCCATCATTCAGGCTGGATACTTCTCATTTACCGAGTGGAACGGCATCACCGCAATCTGGCATGGCATTAGTACTTACACGCACGAGCTTCATAACCCAATCTTTTGGCGAGTACTGCAAAACAATGGCTATTTATTACTCGGAGTTCCGATCGCGATTCTCTTTCCCATGGGGATTGCATTTCTGCTGAATGAGAAAGTAGTTGGTTGGAAAGTTTTCCGAACTATTTATTTTCTCCCCACTGCAATCTCGTGGGTTGTTATCGGAATGGTTGCAATGCGTTTCTTCGCCCAAGAGGGCTTATTAAATGGCCTTCTTCGCGGGGCTGGGCTTGGCTTCATAAAGACCGACCTGCTTTCATCTGAGCAAGGCGCGCTCTTTACTGTCGGGATTACATTTATTTGGTCAATGGTGGGAACCAACACCATTATTTTCCTGACCGGTATGGCGACCCTTGATCAATCCCTTAATGAAGCAGCACGCATGGATGGCGCCAACAATCTACGAATCTTTAGAAGCATTACCTTGCCGCAATTGACTCGCTTCATTCAATTTTCATTCATCATCACCATCATTAGCGCCTTTACCGCGCTCTTTAGTCTGATCTTTGTAATGACAGGCGGGGGACCAGGCTTTGGAACAACAACCCTAGAGTTCTTCATTTATCAAAGCGCATTCTCACGTGGGGATTTTGGTACTGGCGCGATGCTGGGAGTTCTCCTATTTTTCATAATGGCAATTTTGGGCGTTGGCCAACTACTTATTATGAGAAATCGAGATGAGTAGATGAAAAAGAAATTTGGCCTCAAGAACACATTGATCTTTGCAACGATGTCCCTGTTGGCTGTTGTCATGCTCTATCCATTTATATTTATGATCGCTACATCCTTTAAATCAAAAGAACAATATTTTGGCGCCCCCGGTCACTCTCTTTCTTCGTGGCACAATCTCTTTAAAGCTCTGCCAGTAGGGCGCCAATTAATCAATTCCACACTTGTCTGTGCTGGAGCGATCTTCATTATCTTATTTGTGGCAACAATGGCCGGCTTCGCTCTTGCAAAATTGCGCTCCAAGGCATCGCCCTATTTCTTCCTCGGAATCGTCGGTGCGATGTTGATTCCGCTGCAATCAATCATCATTCCCGCCTACATAAATGCCAGCAAACTCAATCTCTTAACTGGATATTGGGGCGCGATATTTGTTTATGCAGCACTTGGCACACCGTTTGCCACTTTTCTGATGACGTCATATTTCCGAGGGATTCCAGATGATCTTGTTGAGGCTGCAGTTGTAGATGGCCTAAGTTATGGCGCAGTCTTTCGCAAGGTAGCAATGCCACTTGCTGTGCCAGCAGTGATTACCGTGATCGTTCTTCAATTCATTCAAATTTGGGATGACCTATTAGTTGGCTTGCTCTTTATTCAAGATCCGAACTACCGCACAATCACGGTAGGACTAGGCGCGCTATCAGCGGGCCGCGTCACCGATATTCCGGTCCTCATGGCAGGCTCATTAATCTCGGCGATTCCTGCCGTAGTTGTTTATCTAATTTTCCAGCGCCAACTAGTCAACGGCCTCACCGCAGGTATCGGCAAGTAAGCAAATCTTCCGTTGCATCTGATATTCATCTCTCGTTTAGCAAAAAACTGGGAATCGTTTCCTAAATGGTCGCCTAGGGGAATAATGATTCACGAATGACAAAATCATTCACACTAAAAAATCTTAAGCGCACCATCGCATTTTTGACTATCGGGTCCCTCGCATTGGTAATTGCCAACGTAGCGGCCTCACAGGCAAACGCCGCCCAAGCATTCAAATACAGCGTCGCACTCATTGGAGATATGCCATATGACGCGAAAGGTGTTACTCAGACACCAAATGTGATCGCCTCCATAAACGCATCTGATGTCACATTGGCACTTTTTGGTGGCGACACCATGAGCGGTAAGGGTGACAAGTGCACGGATGAGGCTTATCCAGCGCTGAAGACAAACTTCTTTGACAAATTTACAAAGCCGGTTTTTTATTCAGTGGGAGACAATGAGTGGGTAGATTGCGATCGTGCAGTCAAAGGCGCATATGACCCATTAACTCGTTTAGCGCTCGTGCGCTCTAACTTTTTCCAAAAAGCAGATGGTACTTACATCAAGTTAGGCGCACCAAATAGCCGAATCGCTGTTTCACATGATTCGAAGTATCCAGAAATGCAGTTCTTCTCTTTCAAGGGAATTACCTACATATTCCCTCACGTTCCAGGATCTGCAAACAACTCTGCGGTTGCCACACCGGCCTTTAAGACTTATAACGATTTAGCCAAGGACGGCGATGACGTTGAATACAAAGCTCGCGATGCAGCGAACGTGGCTTGGATTAATAAGGGTTTTGATGAAGCAAAATCTGTTGGTTCGGCAGGCGTTATTGTAGTTCTTCAGGCCAACATGGACTGGGAAGGCTATGCACGTGATGCGGCAGTTCCAAATAACGAAAACACCGCAGCATTTGCTAACGTGAAGCAGGCGTTGTTGACTAATACTTTGAAGTTCAAGAAGCCAGTATTGCTACAAAATGGTGATGAACACTGGTACCAAGTTGATATGCCAATGAATGAAACAGATGGGAAGCTAATAGAAAAAGACAAAGGTTCATTGGTTGAGAACTTCACACGTGTTCAGACATTTGGCTCTGGATTCAACCACTGGGTAGAATTAATTATTGATCCACGTGCTGAGAATCTATGGACTTTCAAGGTTCACATTATTAAGGAAAATCTAGACATACACAAAGCACTTTAGTTCCACAGTAAACAACCCCCTCACAGATTCCGTGAGGGGGTTGTTCTGTTTTATGGAAAGTGCATGTTGCTTTTTTAAGCGATGCTCCTGCTTTGATCCAAGATAATGGATTGACGTAGGAGTTCTTCGTCATATTTTTCAGTGGCGCGACGGATACGACTGCTTCGAGATTTTTGATCGAGCTCTAAATCGGCGTGAGAACTGGTTGTGCGCTGACGAGAATGTAGGTAATGCACGAGCTGCCATTGGTCCATGGCCACATCATCTATTGCTTTAGGTAAGGCTACGGAAACTGCAGGTGAATGGTGAATTAGTGATACATGAAGACTCTCCGCTGGAAACAACTCTTTCTTCGCTCTCTCCACAGGAGCCATAAATAACCCCTGCCAGGTGGTTGCTAAAAGCTTTTACTTTGTAATCTAATAAGCCATGAAAGCTTCTTCACGAGCCTCCATCCTTGTCGCACTCACAGTTGGCTCTTTACTTTCACTTTCCATTACTTCTATCTCTTATGCCACAGGATTAGATGACGGATATCCACCAGGGGCTGCAGCACCAGGAAGAACATGTGCTCCTTCGGATGTTGGTCAAAAAACAACAAGTTCATTCACTGGAAAGGTGTTGGCCTGCATTCTTATTCAAGACACTGCACGATGGTGGATTGATGGCGACCCACTTCCTCCCATAGAAACTCCTGCCGCATCGGCTCCATCTTCTGGTCCATCTTCTGGATCCAAGAGCGCACCGCCACCAGTGGCGGCAAGTAATTTCACATGGAGTAAAGATGTAAATATTTCCAAGTTAAAGGCAAGTAAATTCATCACAATTGCCGGTGCAAGGCCAGTGCAGGTATTTATCCCAGGAACCCTGAAGTCAAAGGTGCCAGCCCCGTTACTTGTTGCACTTCATGGTTTCACGGCAAGTACTAGCGACCTGATGACTTTGATGAATCTCACACCTGAGGCTTATAAGCGCGGTGTTGTGCTGGCAGTTCCATCTGGCACCAGAAATGTTGACGGGCTATCTTTTTGGAACGCGACGGGTTCGTGCTGCGATTTCAATGCAAGTGGCGTTGATGATTCTGCCTACCTCATGGATCTTGTGAAGCAAATTGGAACCAAAGTTTCCATAGACCCCAAGCGAATCTATTTCCTTGGTCATTCCAATGGTGGATTCATGTCTTATACCGTGGCATGCAATAACTCAGCTCAAATTGCAGCGATAGTGAACCTTGAGGGTTCTACGTTCGCAGATCCCACTCAATGCAAAGCAGATCACCCCGTCAGTGTCTTACAGATAAATGGCACCGCCGATGAGCTAATAAATATTAACGGTGGCAATGTCTTTGGCGATCCAACACATCCCTACCCCAGCGTTAAAGATGAAACGCGTAATTGGGCAGGTATCAACGGATGCTCTACCTCCACCCTCCTAATTAAAGCTAAAGCAACATTTGATTACGAGCCATCCCTGGCTGGTGCTGAAACATCTAAGGAAAGTTATAAGTGCCCTAAGGGGATAGCAATAGAGATGTGGACAATCTCAGGAGGCGTGCATGTGCCAAAGTTAAACAGCGCTTTTATTTCTGCCGTTTTTGATTTTCTCTTATCTCACAAAAAATAGGCATTATTCAACGCAATCAGAATCTAAATCCCCTTTAACGCATCACTCTTCACGCATGGTGTTGTGAGAGCGCTAATCCAAGAGCTAAGGCAAGGATGCCCACGGCAGATAAACCAGTAAGGATGCGTCGCGTCTTAGGTTTGCTCAATTGTGCCGATGCAAGATCGACCATAGAGATGAGAATTAAATACCACGCAAGGGAGGTAAATGCCCAAATGAACCCCAAGATGAAAATACCAAGCCCAAGGTTAAAATCCTTCGGAACAAATGCAGGCACAAATGCCACAGCAAAAACAGCCGCTTTCACGTTGCTGAGATTTGTAATAAGTCCGAGGCGGTAGGCAGCGCCCCTTGATGAATTAACCTTCCCATCGAGTTCAAACTTTCCAGATGCATGACGAAGTTGTAAAAGGGTTTGGATTGAAAGTCCGCACAGAAATGCAACACCAATCCATTTAAGTATGTTGTATGCGGTAGGAGATGCGGCAAAGATCGCAGAAAGACCCACAGAAGATAAAGTGCCCCAGACAATGAGACCTGAACTATTTCCAAGCACTGACCAGATCGCTGCCGTTCTACCACCAAGAATTGATTGACGAAGTATCATTGCCACGCCTTGGCCTGGCACCATTGCTAAGAGAAATGCAGTCCCCATAAACCCCGGGATCCCTTGCAGAAAGTGCATATGAGGAAATTATCTCCCCTTGCATAAGTAAGCAAACTGGTGAGGGATCAGGAGTAAATGACCCCACAGGAAAACCCCGCAGTTAGTCGCGTGGGGCTACTTTAGTTTCTATCGCGATCGAAACAACTACTTACGGATTGGGACTTATGCCTCTAACGTGGGTTCGTTCTCAACTAATTCCTTAGCAACATTTTTGAGTTCTGCAAGAACAGCGGCGGGGTTACTTTCTGCACACTGCAATGCTTGAGCAAGCACGCGGTTGAATTCCCGCCCAATGCCGGGATCAAATGTGAGGCCGGATGTTTTTTGTCGGTTTGACACGTGGAAGATATAACTATCTTCTGCATCGTCACATTGGGCTCCAGTCCACTTATCGAAGTCCCACTCCTTGGAATTGGTAATGCCGTTGAAAATCAATCTTTCCGTCGTTATATAGACCTCACCTGAGTCCTTCTCTACCTGTACTTCATCGCCAGGAATAAATGTTCCGCGCATTGCACCAACGCGATAGCGGATACCGCCAACAATCGGGATGCTCACGCCTTGACTGCCACCGACATAGTGACCAGGAGTCTTACCTGCTTCATGAAATGTTGCTTGCCCATGCCAGAGGACACACTCGCCGGCTTTATTTACAAGGCTACTTTCAGCGGCATCCTTTCCTTGAACGGCAAGAGTAAATGCTTCGTTGATCTTCTTGAATATCGCAGAGTCTTGTTCCCAGCGCATATGTTTATGTTCATAGACGGCCAGTGCTTGTTTAGCTGCCCGTTTTGCTTTGAAGTTCGCTATCAATCCCATGGCCCTAGTCTGCCCCCACGGACCGACAATGTCAGCCACCGAAGGTAGTTTTCTCACATGATCGAGACACTCCTCTTAACCTTGCTGATCTTCCTATTCCTAAAGGGCACCAAGCGTAGAAAAAAGCCCAGAGGCTTAGATGCTGAACTTAAGCAAATCATTGAAAGCGATAACCACTCAACCGGCATTGCCTTTGAAATTAAGCAATTTCTTCTCTCCGTGATTGATGATGACAATAACGATCGAGAAAAATTTAGTGCTGTGCAGTTAGCGCGGGCGCAGAGCATCTTGGATCGCGCCGGGCCCAGCGCCTTGTATTGGATGACTGACATTGCATCTCAACTAGCACTCATATCTGCAGCACAAATTAATGGGATCACAACCAATGTCAGCGATGAATTGGGCGAATCTGCAACTGCAGAGAAAATTGTTGAGATAGTCGTCCGTCCGTAACCGACAACATTCACTTAGAAATCACTTCCTTGCACAAGAGAAAAACCCGCAGATTCCTCTGCGGGGCCTTGCACTGTAACTCGCGTTAACGAGCGCTTCTTTGACTAAGGGCTAGGTGGCGAGTTCGAATCTTGCCAGCGGTATTCACATCCGGTGGAGATTCAGTTGGCCAAGCGGGCTCGACTACCTACATCAAAGTCGTTGTCGCACCTGGCGAAACGTTGTGGTCGATCGCTGCCGATACTGCAGCTGCAATAGGTGATGGACATGGGGATGTCCGCGCCATGGTCGATGAGATTGTTTCAGTGAACTCGTTAGTACAACCCGATGTTCAAGCAGGGCAGGTTCTTCGCGTTCCAGCCTAAGCGAACAAGTAACGATTTCACAGCCTTTTCACAGGTTAAGAGCGTTATCTAAGTGCATGAAACGACATTCCATTGCGAGAGTTCAATCCGCTAAATCTTTAGGAAAATTACTATCTCTGGGCGCCATATCTTTTGCGACATCAGTTCTAGTTATCGGATCGATGCCCACTTCTTTAGCGGCATCGAGCGCACCAAAACCGAAAGTCACGGCAAAGGCAACGCCTAAAGCAACTGCAAAAGCAACAAGCGCAGCAAAGCCCATGGTGAAAATTACTGTTGCTCCCAGTGCTCGGGCAGGTGAAGGAGCAGGAGGTTTCAGAGGTCGTTTCGCAAATCTAACTACTGCTCAACGTTCGTGTTTAGCAAAGAACGGATTAGTCATTCCCACGCCCGGTGCCGCTAGGCCAACTGCGAGACCAACTGGTGGCGCAGGAATCAATCGCGGAAACTTTGATCCAACAAAGATGGCTTCTGCATATAAAGCTTGCAAGATCGCATTGCCAACAGGTGGATTCAATGGTGGCGGAAGATTTGATCCAGCGAAATTACAAGCATTCGAAACCTGCATGACAAAAGCTGGATTTAAATCAACGAGTGGATTTGGTCGCTACGACCAATCAGATCCTGACACGGCCGTTGCGCTAATTAAGTGCCAGAAATCTTCCGGCTTTACTATGCCGACGCGTCCAGGGGGAAATAACTAATGTTTCGTCGCAGAAATATCATTCTTAATGTCCTACTGATTGCAGGCCTTGTTGCTATTGGTTTCTACGGATATCGCACTTTGTATCCCAAAGCGGTCATAACCGTTGCCCGAACAGCAACTGTCAGCGTCCAAGATGTTTCCACAACAGTGAGCGCATCAGGAACGGTGCAACCTTCACTTGATGTTGGAGTGAATTTCGGTACTTCAGGAATAGTTAAGACACTTAATGTGAAAGTGGGTGACAAGGTAAGAAAGGGCGAACTCCTTGCAACGACCGATGACCGGTCTGTGCGATTAGCTCTCTTGCAGGCAACGATTTCGGAAAAGAATGCCGAAGCTGCCATTTCTACTGCGGCGCAAACGTTAATTTCTACCGATGCTACTAATGATCAAGCGATCACGAACGCCCAAAACGCACTAACAAAACTCACGGCAGGGCCAACGGCGGCAACTTTGGATACGCAAGTCAAAGCAATTGCCTCTCAGCAATTGGCGATTGAGAACGCCACGGCCTCATATAACAACGCCCTGGTTTCACAAAAGCAGGTTGAGGACAACATTGCCCTCAACTTAATCGCCTATAACAAGGTGATCGATCGGGCACAATATGACTGGGACCAAAAGTGTCCAACGGTATTGGCTATGGGACTTGATTGCGTAACAAACACATTTTCTCGTACACAAGTTTTAGCTTTGCAAGATGCACAACAAGCCAAAGTTGTCGGCGAAACTAAAGATGCGCAATCTGATGCTGCAGCAATCTTGGCTGTAGATAGTGCTAGACGTTCATTGCTCAATGCTCAAGCATCTCTTGCTTCTTTGAAATCATCGCAAGCGGTTGCTAACCAACCAGCTTTGCAAATTGACATCGAAACTGCCAAGGCAAATATCGCGGCGGCCCAGCGTGCAAAAGTGAATGCTCAAAACGCAGCAGCGGCACAAGCGGTAACTTTGGCGAGTTCGCTCGAGACTGCAAAAGCCCAACTGGAAAACGCCCAAATCAATGTTGATAACACAAAGATGTATGCCCCTGTGTCGGCAACCGTTGCTGCAGTTGCAAGTGCAGTAGGAATGAATGCAGGTTCAACGACTGCAGGCACGACAGGTACTTCGGGCTTTATCGTCTTGACCGATCTCACTGGTCTTCAAGTTACAGCCTCATTTGCCGAAGCAGATATTGTTTCGCTACAGGTGGGCCAGCAAGCCACAATTACTTTTGACTCCATCGCAGATTCCAGCGCTACGGGTGAAGTAATTTCGATTGCACCTTTGAATAACACTTCAACCGGCGGTGGCAGTGTTACCTCATACACGGTGACTTTTTCCATGAGCGGAGAACCCGATGGCGTAAAGCCTGGTATGACCGCTCAAGTGAGTGTGATGACAGCGCAGTCGTTGAGCGTTCTTGCAGTCACATCATCGGCGTTGACTCAACGCGGCGGTAATTACACCGTGACACTTGCGCCAACAAAGGTTGGTATTGCTGGTGTGCGCAAGGTGGTCACTGTCGGACTTAAAGGTGACACCGTCACTGAAATTACTTCAGGACTTAAAGAAGGCGACAAGGTTGAACTTCGGACAAGTACTGGGACATCGGCATCTAGCGGATTCCCGGTGGGTGGAATACGAGGGGCTCGCCTACCGCCAGCAGGCATGGGCGGCTAATGAGTCAATTCGCACCTCCGGTAGTAAAAATCGAGGGGATCACCAAAGTATTTGGCCAGGGAGAGACAGCGGTGCATGCACTTCGTGGGGTCTCCTTGGAAATAGAACAAGGTGAATTCGTGGCAATCATGGGCGCATCGGGTTCGGGTAAAACAACTTTGATGAATATCTTGGGGTGTTTGGATATTCCCACGGAGGGGGATTATTGGATTCGGAACCTAAATGTTGCTGATCTCGATGAAGAACAACTCTCCGTCGTGCGCTCGCAATTGATTGGCTTTGTTTTTCAATCCTTCAACTTAATTCCTCGCACCAGTGCGGCGCAAAATGTTGAACTGCCTCTGGCCTATCAAGGCGTCTCGTTATCAGAGCGCAGAAAGCGCGCACTTGCAGCTCTTGAATCTGTAGGACTAGGCGATCGCGGCAGACACGAACCCCAAGAGTTATCAGGTGGTCAACAACAACGTGTGGCAATTGCGCGCGCATTAGTAACCAACCCTGCGATGGTGCTGGCGGATGAACCTACGGGTGCTTTGGATACGCAATCCACTAAAGAAATCCTAGAACTCTTGCACAAGATTAACGCCATGGGTTCTACCGTAATTGTCATTACGCATGAAGAAGAAGTTGCTCGCGCCGCCCGTCGCATGATTCGTTTGCGTGATGGTCAAGTAGTCGAGGATACAAAATGGGTGGCTTAGGTCTTCGCGAAGTTTGGCGCTTTGCAGCGCGCGGAATTACCGCAAACAGAATGCGATCGAGCCTGACGGTTCTTGGTGTACTTATTGGTGTGTCATCAGTCATTGTTTTAACAGCAGTAGGAAATGGTTCTGCACTTGCTGTTAAACAAGGAATTGAAAAGTTAGGTACCAACTCGATTCTCGTCATGTCATCTGGCGGGGCAGGTCGTTTTTCTCGGAGTTCAAATTCCAATGCAAAGGGTTTGACGATTGCCGATGCCAAAGCACTCAATGATCCGGCGACGGCACCCGATGTAAAAATGGCTGCGCCTATCTTGAATGCCTCCGGCACATGTACCTACGGCAATCTTTCATCGACTCCACAGAACATCACGGGCACGTGGGCTTCATACTTTGAGGCCTCAAATAGCCCTATAGATAAGGGTTATTACTGGTCTAACGACGATGTTGTTGCCGGGCGGCCTGTCGTGATTATCGGCACGACGGTAGCGACGGATCTCTTTGGTACAGATAGTCCGCTCAATGAAGTAATTCGATGTAAGGGTCAATCTGTCACCGTTGTTGGAGTCATGAAATCTAAAGGTTCAACAGGTGGTTTCCAAGATGCGGATAGCATCGTAATTGCGCCGATTACGTTCGTACAACGATCTATGTCGGGTTATGGATCACTGAGTCAGATCCAAGTAGAGGCAACAAATGCCTCAACAACGACTGCCGCAATGGATGAAGTCACAACAATCATGAGTGCCCAACATAAGATCAAGGCCGGTGCGAACGCCGATTACCGCGTCCTCAATCAGGCATCCATACTTGCATCTTCCACAACTTCTAGTCATACCTTGACTGTTTTACTTGCAGCGATTGCCGCTATTAGTTTGCTTGTGGGTGGCATTGGAATCACCAACATCATGTTGGTCTCTGTTACTGAACGCACACGTGAAATCGGTATTCGCAAAGCAATTGGTGCGCCCAAGTCGGCAATCTTGACGCAGTTCTTAATCGAGGCAATGTTACTTTCGTTGATGGGCGGTATCTCGGGCGTTGCCTTAGGTGTAGGGATTTCACACTTCACTGTGCTTGGCGTGAAACCTGTTGTTTCATTAACGAGTGTGTTGTTGGCATTCATTGTCAGTGCACTTGTCGGATTAATATTTGGCGGTTGGCCAGCAAACCGTGCAGCATCCCTACGACCAATCGAGGCGCTTCGCTATGAGTAACGATTCAAATCTCACACCGGCCGATGTTCAATACCAATCGCATGAAACGATTGTTGACCTTGTGAAGGAAGCTAAACATCGCCCATTGCCCAAGAGCACTAAAGCGCTATTTGTTGTTGTGGCATTTGCACTTGTATTTACTGGTGGCATTGCTTACGGAAAACAAAAAGCAACGCAGACAGGTGGAGCCGGGCTTTCACTAACTGGTTTGGGTGCAAGCAGTTTTGGTGCCGGTGGTTTTGGCACAGGACGCATTCGCAATGGTGGCGCGACCAGTGGAGCCTCAAGTGGGGCCTCATCCTCTGGCGCAGCCGGTGCTTTCGCTGGGGGATCAGGCACAACCACGGCCGTATCCGCCGACGTGGCCGGCACCGTGGTCTCTATTGATGCCAAGTCGGTGGTGGTCACCACCTTGTCCGGGGGCAATGAAACATTCCCGATTACTGACACCACCCGCGTGCGTGTGAGCTCCAAGCTGGACCTTTCTGGCATTAAGGCGGGAGATATCGTGACAATCAAGCCTGATGATGCCAATGCGGCCAAGACGATCACCGTGGTCAAGTGAGGGGTAGCCCCGAGATGGCGATACATATGTTGTGCAACTAGGCGACCTCTATGCAGGTGAAAACCGTCGCTTTGTTATTGGTATCAGCGTCCCCGAGATTTCATCCCTTGGCCTTTGCACCATTGCAGAGATCACCATCGAATATCTCAACCTTGCCCAACGACAAGACATCTCTGTAACTCTGCCCGTTAATGTCAACGTTGTCCCTGGTGATCAAGCAGCCGGGCGCATTGCTAATCCGATTGTCCGTGCACAGCGCCTTGTCATCAGTGCTCAAACCGAGAAAGCACTTGCCTCTGAGGAGATCAAGAATGGAAACGTCAAAGGTGCAATGAAGCGCCTCAACGACAGTGCCAACATACAGTTGCATGAATCATCCCTCATCGATACCGATGACGAACGTGCCCTAGAAACAATGACAATCCTTCGCACCGAAGCCGAAGAACTCGGCAAGCTAGCCCACGATGCCGAATATGAAGCACCCGAATACAACGTAAAACGGATGAATGAGTCTTATTCACGTAAGACAAGGTCGAGAGAGTTTAGGAAAAGGGAGTGAGGGATAAATTGAAATAAGTGGTAATCCATTGATTAAGAGTTATAGGACAGTGACAATCTGAGCTTGTTTGAAGAAATAATAGACGGGGTTTTGACCTTTTCCAAGAGGAAAATAAGTCAACCTTCCTGACATTACTGCTTCTACTGATGACCGTACTGCTAACAATTGCCAGACCTTCCTGGCAAAAGCTTTTACCTCCCTGAGTTTTTACCCCCAGGCGAGCAGGTCTCTATGATGAAGCTACTGCTTAAATATTGATTACCTTTATGCAGTTTGCGAAGTTTCTCTCTCAAAGTCTTGAAACTAAACTTTCTAAAAGGTAGTTAAATGTCCTTCGAATCGTCTACCCAATTTTCCACAGATTCTCTTTGTAGATACGGCCGTTTAAGCTCTGTGCGAACTTGTTTCTCGTCCAAATAATCTAATAGTGACTCTCTAACATATTGAATATAGTTTTGAACATCGCACAAGGCCCGATTCTTTCGAATATCGTCGATCTGATCTAAGTTTTGAAACTCAGAAATTAGGACCAGCATCATGTCCCAACGTTTCCTCAGGAGTGGTGGGAGAAGGTATTGTAAATATTTAGCTTCATCATAAATTTCTATTGCTCTGCTAATTCTAATTTTTGACTCAGGCTCTATTTTTAGACCAAAACTAGATTGATATAATAGTTTTGGTTTGTAGCTGGTAAATGTGTCCAACAACTTCGATGATTGAAGGAGTGCAGTGCCAACTCGCTCTCGACTCTTTTCTAACTTGGCAAATTTCTCGGTTTTAAAAATACCGAAATAAGTGACGGCAAAAGTGATCGCCGAACCAATGAAGACGGAAACAAGGGAAATTATCACATCAGATTTGGGCATAGATAGATTCTCTAGTAATTCTCTCGAATATAAGCGTAAGCACGATCAAAGAGATCGCCAGCTGGTGGCAGGCCTGAATTCTTAAGAATCAAACGCAGCTCTTGTCGAACCATTCGATCTCCAGGGTGGGATGTTTGCCAACCCGTTCCTCTCACTGGCTGCACCAGAGAATCAACTTTCTCTACAACGCTTTCGATAACAACTGGGACACCCTGTGGCTTGAACTCTTCAAATATTTGAGTCAGTGCACCTTTACGAGGATCTATAACTTTGATCTCGTTGATGCGACCCTCATCATCGGCACGTTCTGCCTCGAGCAAGTCTTTAGCAAGTTCTAATAAGTGGCGAAGGAATTCAACGCTCTCTGCAGCACTTGAAATGCGACTTAAGCGAAGTAGTTCTAAGCGTTCTGCCAAAGATTTCCAAATCTTTATTCCAGTAGCTCCTGCAATACGAGCCATGATTCGTTCTTCTAACCGCTGTAACACTTCTAAAGCCGTCGGTGCAGGTTGCCCTAACTTTGGTGGCTCTGGGAATAGACCATTTTCTCGAAGCGCCTCAAGCACTTCAGCATCCATCGCTACCTTGTCCAGCTTGTCCGCATCAATTGTGATGCCAGTTAGATGCGTATGAACTATCTCCATAGTCTTGGCACCAAGTTTTTGCCAAAGCAAAAGATCAGCAGAGTTATTTGGAGCAATCGACGCATAGACCCGAGCCAAGAATCTGTAGCTCTCTTCAATTGGGCGAAGTTTGGTATCTGGCCACAAGAACTCAAATAAACCCTGACATCGCATGAACTTTGCGGCGAATTCATCACGCTTGATAATTGTGTCCAGAATTTGCTGTGCATCATGAATCTGATTAAAGACAGATGCATCCTTATCAACGCTTTCGAATTGAGAAATCGTGTTCGCAACTTCTGCAGTGAGCTCACCTAACAAAATCTCAACATCTTCTTGATTCTGTCCTGGCTTCATTGTGGCCTTTGTAGATAAAGCTTTTGCAAGCTCCTTACCAAGACCCACATAGTCAACGATCAAACCATGGAGCTTTTGTTGGCCCGTTATAGGGTTAGTCCATCTACGGTTGGTTCGGCAGACAGCTTGGAACAAGGTATGTGCACGAAGTGGCTTATCTAAATACATCACGCCCTCGATAGGCGCATCAAAACCAGTCAATAGCTTGGCTGTGACGATTACAAACTTAAGGGGATCATTGATATCTCTAAAGCGATCCTTAATTGTTGCCTCTTGCTCACGGTCAATATTCCAGCGATCCCACTCCTGCGGATCATCTTTAACGGTCGTCATTACAACAGTTGCTTCTTCACCTTGATTAAGCAACTTAGTAATTTCATCGTAATAAGCCACACACGTCGCTCGATCATAGGCAACAACCTGTGCCTTTAGACCAAGGGGAGCGATACGAGCTCTGTAGTGATCAACAATGTCTTTACAGACTGCCTCAATGCGATCCTTATCTCGAACCACAATAGAGATGTGTGAGGCACGTGCTGCAAGCTTTCCACGTTGCTCCTCACTTAAATTCTCATCATCTGCCAGCTGATCAAAGGCAGCTTGTAAATCATCACCATTAAAGTGGAAGTTAACTAAACGAGTCTCCACATGCACAGGGAGCGTTGCCCCATCATGGATGGAACGCTCTACCGAGTAATGGTTAAGGGCGCCATCTGGATCATCCATATCGCCAAACATAGAAAAGGTGTTCTTATCTTCTGTTGATATCGGCGTACCTGTAAGGCCAATGAATTTGGCATTTGGTAGCGCTTCACGCATATCTAAACCAAGGCGACCTTCTTGCGTTCTATGCGCTTCATCAACCATTACAACAATGTTTGAACGATCATTAAGTAATCCAGCTTCGGCAAATCTAAAGATTGTTGTAATGATTACGCCACGTGCGTCATTCTTCAGCAATGCTCGAAGCTCATCTTTTGTCTCAGCAGTCTTAAGAGATTGAATACCCACAGACTTAAATTCTGACTCAGTCTGCTGAATTAGTTCTAAGCGATCTAAGACGATAACAATTGTCGGTGCATCTAACTCACTCTCATGACGAAGCTTGGCGGCTGCATAAGCCATTGCAAATGTCTTACCCGAGCCTTGGTGATGCCATATCAATCCCTGCTTCTTCTTAGGATCTTTACAGCGGGCAACGATCGCCTCTACCGCTTCCACCTGCGGATAGCGGGGAATCACCTTGGTTCGAAGCGCTCCATTGGCAGTTCTGCGAGATGAATACAAAGTAAAGGTGCGCAAGATATCCAGCACCATCGCAGGAGTAAGCAATAACTCTGCAGATCTCAACATGTTAGGAAGTCCTGGAGGCATGATCACATCAGTTGTTGATGACCAGTTCAACCACAACTCTGGTGGCTGTCCCACTGCGCCATATCTAAATTCACGACCTTCTGATGCAAAGGACAAGACATTGGGAACAAAGAACTCAGGAGTCTTCTTCTCGTAAGCATTATGAACATCTGTTGCACCATTTAACCAAGAGATATTCTTATCTTTTGGAGTCTTCATCTCACCAACAACTAGAGGAAATCCATTGACCCATAGAACCAGGTCATACCTGCGATGCTCACGGCCAATGTGAAAAGTAGCCTCTGTTGTAACTCGGAGAGTATTCGCCTTGGGATTTTCAAAATCAATGAGATTAACTTGCACATCTTTATCTGTACCTATGTATTTGATCGTTCTACGCCCACATAACCAAGCAACGAATTCCTCATTAGAAGCAACAAGACCATCATTTCGAACTCCAAGTAGTACAGCTCGCAACTTTGACAGTACCTCTTCAGCTCGAGTAGGGACTTTTGCAATCTCAGGATTCAAGCTAACTAACCCTTTGATCACATCATCTCCCAGAAACACACTTTCAAAAGGTCGTCCTAGAGTTTCATCCTCTGCCCAAACCCATCCAAGTCGAGAAAGATGATCTGCCAAGCCCATCTGGACCATCTTCTCGTCGATGCTCTTTTCAATTTGAGACATCATCACGCAGCACCGATGACTTTGTCATAGCTCGCATGGATCTCATGCACTCCACTCAAAAGATCGGACAATAATCCAGATCGAAGATCCTGACTTCGATTAATGGTCCCCTGAGTTGAGTCTATAAAATCATCCAATTGGGTAATAATTTTTACAACCTCTAATTGCTTAGATATTGGCGGGACATTGCATTTGAGGCTATAGGCACGATCTCGATTTAGTCCAGGGACTCCAGTTTGAGCTGTCACACTTTTAAGATCGATAAAAGTAAGCAGTAGATATAAGAACCGTAAATCTAAATCTGAAAGTGGTTTTACATAGTATGCAGTGTCAATGACAAAGCAAGGTGTCTCAGACCAGTAAACGGCACCCGCCGTCCCTTTTCGTCCCACGACTATCACAGGCGATTTTGATACCAGTGGTTCGCTATGCATGCCAACTACACCAGCAGAGGCAAAGACAGGAAAACCTTTTCCATCCCTATTCTCATCTGTCAGTGGCTTTCCGTATTCGAGGGTTAGAAGTTTTCCAAGTGTTGTCTCAACCCAACCGCCACCTTCCGCAGTTAATAACTCATATAGCACAGCATTTCTAGATTTCTTTGCACTCTCTAATTGTTTTTGGAGGGCTTCGATGTAGGAGTCGACCGATGAGATGAGGTCAACAATTCTTTTTTGTTCAGGGAGTGGGGGTAGTTCAATTCGTACATTTTTTATAAAAGAAACAGCTTGGGATAAAGACGGCACTCCCGTCCGATTGACATTTGAAAGTATCTGGGCTTGACCACGTCCATACTTCAAGTAGATAGCCAGATACTTTGGAACTACATATCCCACGTTTGGCCTAGCAAATAGTTGTCGTGAAGACAATACGTACTTTAAGAATCTAGAGTTTTCTGGAATTAGTGAGACTTGCCCAATGGTTCCTGCTTTAGTGATTACTACGTCATTTCTTTGCACGATGCTACTTTGCATCCTATTTGCATGATCTTCGGTTATATAATTAAAACTTTCCTCGACTAATTCCAATTCCGTCATGTGGTTTCCACTCACGACAGGAATTCCTGCATCGACAAATGTGGAAATTTTCATGTTTGAACCAAAAGGTCCAGCACCAAATTTAGTGCAAACCTCATCCAGTTGTTTTATGACCCAACCGTTACGCATAGCCAGCAGCCTTGAGCTTTACAAGAAGTGCCTTCTCCGCCGCAGCTAATTCTGATCGTGCTTGATCAAACGCAGCAAGTGCATCCTTAACATCAACAACCTCTGCAGCATCCGCTTTGAGATAGCGACCAATATTAAGATCCCAGTTATTCTCTTCAATTTCGTTATGAGAAACAAGGTGTGCAGAGATGTTTTCCTTCTCAGCTTCTCCCATTGAATGGTAAACAGCGAAGATATCTTCAACATCTTCATCTGTTAGGAAGTTCTGAGCTTTACCCTTACCAAATCGCTTAGACGCATCAATAAAAAGTATGTGCTTCTTTCGCTTCTTATCTTTGGTTGCTCTAAAGAACATCAAGCTGGCTGGGATGGTTGTGCCATAGAAGAGGTTTGGCGCTAGGCCGATAATGGTTTCAAGGAGATCTGACTCAATAAGGTGCTTGCGAATAGCACCTTCTGCGCCACTTCTAAAGAGAACTCCATGAGGCATAACAACACCCACTCGACCAGTCTCTGGCTTCATGGATGTGATCATGTGTTGCACCCATGCGTAGTCGCCATTGTTCTTCGGTGGCACTCCACCGATTGCTCGTTTATGTGGATCTGTAGCCCATTTATCTGCGCCCCAATCCTTCAAACTGAAGGGAGGGTTAGCAACTACTAAATCGAATTGATCAAGCTTGCCTTTTGCATCTATGAATTTTGGTTTTTGCAAGGTGTCTTCACGTCGAATTTGTGCATCTTCCACTTCGTGGATGAAAAGGTTCATGCGTCCGATGGCTGCAGAAGTTTGGTTAACTTCTTGACCATAGAAGCGCATCTGTCGCACAGAGCCACCTGATTGTTTTACCTCAGCTGCGGCCTCGATCAACATACCTGCAGATCCACAGGTTGGGTCATAGATGGAATCTGTTGGTTGAGGGCCAAGGATGCGAACAAGTAAATGGACAACGGCTCGAGGGGTAAAGAACTGGCCTGCACTTGTTGAGCTTTCATCAGAGAAGCGCTTGAGCAAGTATTCGTAACCACCTCCTAAGAGATCGTTAGAGACTTTGCTGGGGGAGAGATCTCGTTGGCTGAAGTGGCTAACAAGTTTTTCAAGACGCTCTGGGGGCATCTTGTTGTGATCGGCCCATGGAGCGTTTCCAAAGATTTGGGCTAGTTGATTTGGGTTGGCTTCTTCAATTTTCTGCATGATGTTTTGAATGAGCACACCATGGTTTTCGGCGGCACGTCGAAGATCTGCCCAGTGGCAGCCCTTGGGGATTTGAAAAGTGTGAAAGTCGGCAGTGGTTTCATCATCGATGTCTTTGCCGAACTTCTTAATTGCTTTCTCTTGCTCTTCATCCCATGTGTCGCTCAGGCGCTTGAGAAAGAGGAGAGGAAAGACAAAGTCACGTAGGTTTGCGGGATCGACAGGGCCACGAAGGATGTTTGCGGAGTCCCAAAGCCACGACTCGATGTCTTGCTGGGTGGCTTGGCTCATCTGTGGTGATCCCCTTAACTGTGGATAAGTCTTGGGCTAAAACTACATCCCGGTGCTGACAAATGGAACCAATAGCCAGGAATGACTACTCAAGGATGAGTTTTTAGGGAAATTAAGGAGATCTTTTGAGGCAATTTTGGACGATTTGTTTCACGCTTAAGACACAACTTTGAACGGCCTTTGCATAAACAAAAACAATTTTTTGAGAAATAGACTTTTTATGAAGGTTATAAAGTTATGCAAATCTAGAGATCTTGCAAATAGAAGTTTCTATAATGAAACATACTATTGGGAATAATCGAAGTTAACTTCAATTATTCCCAATAGTGACACTATAAAACTATGCACTATACGGTGTATATAAGACTATAAATAACTAACTCTTCGCACCAGAAAAATAATTAATTTCTCTATATGCGCCTTACCAAAAACATAGTCGGTTATACTTTTATAGTTGATACTTTATAGTGCATAGTGTTATTTATTATTTCTATGAACCAAACGGCCGTCCAGGGCTTCTTCGAGTAGGTTGCGGAATAGGATTCATTCGATATTTACATAATCTTGCCGAGTCTTCAGTTCTAATCAGATATCCCGCTCTGACTAATTCAAATAGCTCGAGCCTCATCGATGCCTCATCACGTAAGAGGCATGGAACTCCTCGGTAGTAAATGAAGTGAGTAACAAATTCAATCACCGATAATCCTCGCTCATTATTGTCACCCTGTTTCAAATAATCAAAGATTAAAGCCCGCCGTGCATCGGCAAAACAGTACAGAGAGTCAGGGCTTTTGGAGTTGCAACAGGTTTTACCAGACCCGCATTCTGCTTCACCTACGGGTAGCGCACGAGTGCCAGGGATTTCCGCTTCAACGAATCTATCTGCAATATCTTTTCTAATCAGCCAATCACTGATGCCAGCGAAAGCAGTCCATTGAAGTCTTCCTAGGTATCTCTTATTCCCTAGTAGGTCTATGTAAGAGCTATACCCATATAAGCGAGCAATTTTATCCATGTGTATATGATCGCTGTAGTAATTTATTTCTCCGCTCATAGCGTATTCTCTCTTCCGAATTTAATGTCAATTGATTTAATTTGTTGAGCCTTACGGGCCTTTTGATCTTCCAATAAAGCCTTTTCAGCTCGGTTTGCTGCCTCTCTAACCGCTGAACTCTCCGGGGTGATGTAGTGGTCTTCCAGAGTCTTTGTAGAGGTATGTCCTGAGAAAGCCTTCGTCGTTCCGATATCTGCACCCTTTAGGAAATTTGTGAATGCAGTTTTACGAAGCTGATAGCGGGTGTACAAAGGAACGCCTGCACGAATGCAAAGGTTGCGTATCCATTCTTTGTCAGAAGTCTCATCCTGGAGATTTCCAACCTTATTTGGAAAAATTACGCCTGTATCAAACTTCCAATTAGCTCGATTTAGCATCTGATGTCGGTGATGGTTCACCAGAATTGCCATCTGACGTTCGGTGAGGGGTATCGGCCCTAATCGATCGGTCTTCGTTTCAGCGAAATGTAATGGCATACCTTTTACTCGCTGTACTTGACGTTCAACGCTCATTGAGAGTTCAACGCCAGAGATGTCACTCCACATCAAGCCCATAATTTCTGATGGTCTGATGCCAATTTCTGCGCCAATCATTAGCCGTGCCAAGTCGTAGGGACTCTCTGATGCAGTTGCATAAAGTTGATCCAGATCCCGAGCAGGAATAGCTCTCGAGACAATTGGTTTCATAGAGAGCATTTGCACACCTGTGGCTGGATTGTGTAGTTGAAACTTCTTTCTCATTCCATCGTTGTATGCCTTGGATAAAGTTCTTAAGACTCCAACTATTGATCCATGTCCATAACCTTTGTCAGCAAGGGTATTTAGCACCGCTTCTATATCACCTTCCGTCAAGGTTGAAGCTTGCAGCATGCCAATATATGGATTAATGAAGTTTCGGATTGCGGAGTCGTAGCTGCGATAGCTATTTGGTCTGATCTGGTGTCTTCTGCTAATTAGCCAGTCTGCAAGGAATTCCTCAACAGTTTCTTTCGGCTTCAGAACGTAGGTTCCTTTAGAGCGCATTCGCATTGCAATTTGCTCAGCTAGCCATGCTTCCGCTTCAATCTTTTTCTTGAATGATTCGGTTCTTCTTATTCCTTTGTAGTCATAACACGCAACTACCCATCGATTTCGGCGTTGGCTCTTGAAGATGGTTCCTTCGCCATTGCCTCTTTTCTTTGTATTTCTTGGTGCGTTTTCTGCAGTGTTCATCGCATCCTCCTTATAGGATGTTGTATCGATCGTCACTGTGTCATTAAGAACTTTTTACAGTTCCCATCCGCTATGGAGCGAATTTCCATAATCCTAAATTAAAGTTTTAGAGTCCGCTCGCTGGGATGATGACATACTGTGAAAAATATAAATTATTTTCTCAACCTTCCTGCACTTTTCACGCATGAAGATCAATATATGTCAGGAAGGTGAGCGACTCCGATCTCAATTAAGAGTTAACGGACACTAGAATCACCCCATGCTCCACCCTCCCCGCAGGAAAGTCACATTTCTACTTCTTGCTTTCCTGCTTTCTTCATCCGTGATTCCTTCAGCGGTGGCTATGGGCTCTGGTAATGCGTATCTAGATGCGCAGACTGGTCTGACGTATTCACTCTATAAACCTGTTAATACTGTTGGGTTGGCGCAGAGCAAGTTCCAACTCCTTGTTTGTGGTGGTGGCGGGGAGCAGTGGGTTTATACGCGCTTTGGTAAGGACAAAAAGCTTGTGGAGATAATGCAAACAATGTCTGGTGCTCATTGTTCTGATCCCGGATTGTCTGTGAAATTAGCTGGGATCAAGGTCAATGGGATTAAGGCAGAGGTCCATGTTTATTGCGATCCCATTAATGCAACTGCTGCTAAGAAATGTAGTACTACTGATGTTGCAAAGGTGGGTGGATATTTAATGTTCACTCTGCCTGGGTATTACGGGATGAAGTCAACGAATATGCAGGTGCAAGGCGTGGGTGGTATTACGTATGCGCAGTTGGTTGCAGTTGCTCGATCTATGACACCAGCATCTACCAAACCATCGGGGTAGTGGTGCTGGGTGGGATTGTGTTACTGGTAGAACTCAGCCTCTAGGATTGCAACTTTGATTTCACGTCCATTGGGGGCTGTGTAGGTGACGGTGTCGCCAATCTTTGCACCAAGGACAGCAGCACCTAGTGGTGATTTTTCACTGTAGACATCTAGGTCGCCTGATGAGATCTCGCGAGATCCCAGAAGGAATTTCATTTCATCTCCACCGATATCGGCTGTGATGACCATGCCGGCTCCGACAAAACCTGATTCACCAGCAGGGGGTGCGCCTATGTGAGAGTGCTCGAGCATGTGCTTGAGTTGGCGAATTCGTGCTTCCATCTTTCCTTGTTCTTCGCGGGCTGCGTGATAGCCGCCATTTTCTTTTAAGTCACCTTCGGCGCGAGCAGTTTCAATCTTCTTGATAATTTCGGTACGCCCTTGACCTTCGAGAGATTCCAACTCTGCTCGAAGGCGATCTGCTGCCTCTTGGGTCAGCCATGTCTGCGTCGTCATGAGTGTCGAAGGTTACTGGGTAGTGACCCGACAGCGCGAGATGCCTGCATTCACACTGGCACTACGCGTGGGAATCAGGCTGGTGCGCTCGACGTGCGATGAGCCAGGGGCAATCACATCGACTATTTCACCGACGATGTTTTTATCTATATCCATGGCACTCAAGGTGCAGGTGATGGAGGCGTTGGGATCTCTGCGATCGATGGAATATCGAATACTGATCTGGCGATCTGATTGAGGAGAAAAAGAGATCAGCGTTGTGCCAATTGCAGGAAGTGAGTGATGCAGGCCAGCCCATGCAAGCCATGCACCGCCAATGATGAGCAAGGTCACGGCCAATGGCTTCCAACGCGCAGGCCTTTGCCCGTATCGGTCAGAGAAAGACAGTTCGGACATGGGATGATTCTTTCAGAGATTTGTTGAGTTATCTCACCTGAAAGGCCAGTGATATGAGCAAGAACGTAGAGATGGGCGCAGCAGGCTCGATCACTGTTGCTGTTTTAGTTCTGGCAGTTGTTGCGCTCTTAAGAAGTTTCTATCGTCGCTATACGCGTTTAGATAATCGCAAAGATGACGGTTCTGAATAACCTAAAGAAAATCCTGGCATTCTGTGGAGTCCTTATTATCGCAGGTGCTTTCTTTGGCCTTGGTCTGTGGCAATGGGATCGGGCTCAGTTATCTCGCACTCCTGCAGTTGTTGATCAGACCCTTGTGCCCCTTGAAACTATTACTCACCCGCGCATCGCATTGCCTGGTGGGGCTGCGCTTCGCCATGTGAGTGTGAGCGGAAAATACATTGGAGATTTTCAGGCAACGAAGCAAAAAGATGGCGAGGGAAAATCTGCGAGCTGGCAGGTGAGCGTTTTAGAAACCGACAGTGGCGCAGCAATATTGGTGGCTCGTGGATATTGGGATCAAAAACCATCAGGTGCAATTGATCCGGCGGTCTCGAGTGATGTGACTAAAGAAGTAGTGCGTGTCACTGGGATCTTGATGCCTCATCAAAATGATGATCGCGCACCACTTGCTATCCAAGGATTGAGTGGCTCGCTATCTCGCATCGATAGTGCAGTGATTGTGGGTGCGACAACGCTGGATCTTTATGATGGCTTTATCATCGCAGAGAGTGAAAATGCTGGGGCTGTAGCGGCCAATCGCTCTCGCATCAGGCCACCTGCTCCGGGTTCTGCAGTGCCGGGATTTTATTGGCAGCATATTTCCTACGTCATTATTTGGTGGATGATGGTGGCAGTAGCCCTGTATTTACCGCTCTATCAACGCTTTAATCGCCGCTCGAATCAAAGTAGAGTGGCCCAAGAATCTAGCCAGGTGGAAAGTGAGAAATAAATGAGTTCAACATCAGGATCAATGGGCGGCACACTTCTTCGTTTTCGGATCATGGCTCTTTTTTCAGGCACGATGATGATCCTTCTGTGCTTTGTTGAAATACCTGTCAAACACCTCATGCACAATCCTGGTCTTGCCAGCAATCTGGTGTGGATCCCTGTTGTCCATGGGTTTACATATCCGCTCTATGTGATTGCTGCTATTCAGTTCTCATTTAAGGCACGTTTTTCTGTGGTGAAGATGTTCGCGTTTATTTTGGCTGGCACCTTGCCCCTTGCCTCGCTCTTTGCTGAGCGCCATGCAGTTTCGCGTTATCGGTAATTAATTCCCCATGCTCGCATCACTTAATGGCGCACTTGCGGTAACGGTGGGCATTAAGCGACTTATTAAATCTTTTCTCTATCCACTCTATGAAGGTCGCCTGGCGCGATCTCTCGATTTTGATCAAACCCCACATCATGTTGGCGTCATTCTCGATGGCAATCGCCGATGGGCTAAAGCCAACCCTGATCAGATTGGTATGACCTCATCTGCCCGAGGACATCGCGCAGGGGCTGCAAAGATTGTTGATTTTCTGGGTTGGTGTGAAGAGGCCCAAGTGCGAGTTGTCACCCTCTGGCTGCTCTCTACCGAAAACCTCACTCGTCCAGCACAAGAACTTGATCCGCTGCTAGAGATCATTGGCGAAACTGTCGATGCTCTGGCTGCCACCAATCGCTGGCGCATTAAGCCAATGGGAGCCCTGGAGCTATTGCCACAAGGGCTGCAAAATAAGTTAGCAACATCGGCGCAAGGATCAGCCGGCAACAGCGGTATCGAAGTCAACGTTGCTATTGGCTATGGCGGGCGGCGAGAGATAGTGGATGCAGTGAAGCGATATCTCGAAGACCAATCAACGCAAGGTCACTCGATTCAAGCAGCGGCATCGGCACTATCGGTAGATGAGATCGCGAACTTTCTCTACACCGCAGGGCAGCCAGATCCAGAGCTGGTGATTCGCACATCAGGAGAGCAAAGGCTTTCGGGCTTTTTGCTCTGGCAAAGTGCCCACTCAGAGTTCTATTTCTGTGAGGCCTACTGGCCTGATTTTCGCCGGGTGGATTTCTTACGTGCGCTGCGTGCATATTCCACTCGCAATCGCCGATTTGGGTCCTAGGGCCGAAGAAGGCTTTCGATTTTTTTACTCAGCGAGTGGCTCAACCGATAGCCGGTCCCAGAAGTCCCAGAAACAACTGGCATTGGTGCCTAAGTAAATTGTTAGTTAATTATAAAAATCCTCTCGCGTGTCGTTGATTGCCCAGCGGTGCAAGGTTCTACCTTTTTCCAATCAGAACTAGTCCCCTCTAGTTGCCCCCTATGACAACTTCAAAGATTGCAGGATCTTGGCTTGAGTGCCCAAAAGCAAAAGAAAACGTATGTTTTAGATACCAGTGTTTTGCTGGCAGATCCCGGCGCGCTTTTAAAATTTGCAGAACATGAAGTTGTATTGCCGATTGTTGTCATCAGCGAATTAGAGACAAAACGCGATCATCCCGAACTTGGTTTTTTTGCAAGGGCCGCACTTCGCTCGCTGGATGATCTGCGCCTGAGCCATGGCCGACTCGATCAACCGCTGACTATTACCCCTGAAGGCGGCACGTTGTCGGTGGAGCTCAATCATGCCGATGTGAGTGCGTTGCCCCAAGGATTTTTACGAGATGGCACCAATGATTCGCGCATCTTGGCAGTGGCTCGCAATCTCATGGCCGACGGCCGCGATGTGATTTTGGTGAGCAAAGATTTGCCACTTCGGGTGAAGGCATCATCGATGGGAATCGAGGCCGAGGAATATCGGGCCGAATTAGTCTCAAGTAGTGGTTGGACTGGAATGGTGGAGATCACCGTTGCCTCAAGTGTGATCGATTCACTTTATTCAACAGATCGGGCAGAACATGAAGATGCCCTGACTCTGCCAGTGCATACCGGAGTTGTCTTACATTCAGATAAGGGAAGCGCCCTTGCACGAGTGACACCAGCGAAAGATTTGCTCTTGGTGCGTGGGGATAGAAGCGCTTTTGGCCTCCATGGCAGAAGCGCCGAACAAAGAGTTGCGCTGGATATTTTGTTGGATGCCGAGGTCGGCATTGTTTCTTTGGGCGGTCGGGCCGGAACCGGCAAGAGCGCTCTGGCTTTATGTGCTGGATTAGAAGCGGTGATGGAACGGCGCCAACATAAGAAGGTTGTGATTTTTCGTCCTCTCTATCCCGTCGGCGGACAAGAGTTGGGATACCTGCCAGGTAGCGAAGGCGAGAAAATGTCGCCCTGGGCCCAAGCAGTTTTTGACACTTTGGGAGCCCTTGTCAGCCAACCGGTGATCGATGAGATTTTGGATCGGGGTTTGATCGAAGTCTTGCCGCTGACCCATATCCGTGGGCGCTCGCTGCATGACTCCTATGTCATCGTCGATGAAGCCCAATCCCTCGAGCGAGGGGTTTTGCTCACCGTCTTATCTCGTATCGGCCAAGGCTCTCGCGTTGTGATGACTCATGATGTGGCCCAACGCGATAACTTGCGCGTGGGTCGCCACGATGGCGTGGTCGCCGTGGTGGAAACGCTCAAAGGACACCCGCTCTTTGCCCACATCACCTTGACTCGTAGCGAGCGCTCGCCGATTGCCGCTCTCGTGACTGAACTGCTTGAGGGGCCGATCACGACATAGCCTGATTTTGGCCCCAAATTAATGTCACACTCACATTTGGGGCATATCGGACATCTGCCTTGCTGACCTGCGGTTTTGCTTACCCACAGGGGATGATTTTTCTGGGAATTTCGAAATCTAGCGTGTTGGGATTTGCCCTGGACACCCCTTGTTGCCACCCTTAAGACCTTCCCGCACACCTTGGAGCCCTTTACTGGGGCTATAAGGGTTTGGGATTTTCGATCTACCAACTGGTAACAGATGGAAGGGGGCGCGATGAACAAGACGATACTTCCCTTGGCCTCCTTAGAGCTGTCCAAAATCTTCCGCTCCCAGTCCTCGGTCGGCAAAACCATGGTCGCTTTGGGCAGCGCTTTGGCCATGGTCTATCTGGCCGTTGTCCAACCCAGCGCCTATGGTTTGGAATACGCCGCCGCAACTCATATCTCTTTGCCCGCACCTAGCGATACGGCCAACCTGACCGGAAGCAGCGAAGACCCTGCAACGGTGGATGGCCACCTTCAAGCCCAAGTGACTTTATCGGCCAACGAACTCGCCTTGGTTTCTATCGCTAGTAAAAACGTCGAGATGGCTCGCACCATTGGCGGGGCACAACTGGTTGCCAAGGAAATTATCGCTAGCGATTACGGCTGGAGTAACCACGAATTTGGATGCTTGAAATCTCTCTGGGGGCACGAGAGTCACTGGAATTACAAAGCTCGCAATAAGCGCTCTGGTGCACACGGTATTGCTCAAGCCTTGCCTGCCATCAAGATGGAGGTCATCGGCTCGGACTGGCGCACAAACCCAGTGACTCAAATCAAGTGGGGTCTGCGATATATAGATATTAGGTACTCAACCCCATGCAAAGCGCTGGCTAAATTTAAGCGCAGTCGTTACTACTAAAACCTGACCGGTTGTCATTGCTCGATCTTTTATTTCGGAGTACCTCAAGGCTATGGCTTGGTCGCATTCGGTAATTTTTGGATCCCTAACGATTAAGGCTTGCTCCCGATAGTCATCGGCTTTGCAGTTTGGGCAAAGAAATCATTGCCCTTGTCATCGACCACAATAAATGCTGGAAAATCTACGACATCGATTTTGAAGACTGCTTCCATTCCAAGTTCTTCGAAATCCAGGACTTCAACTTTCTTGATGCAATCTTGGGCAAGGCGAGCAGCTGGGCCGCCGATAGATCCAAGATAGAAACCTTGATATTTTTTGCATGCATCGGTGACAGCTTTGGAACGATTTCCTTTCGCCAACATGACAAAGGAACCGCCCTTGGATTGGAAATATTCAACGTAAGAATCCATACGGCCAGCGGTGGTGGGGCCAAAGGATCCTGAGGCAAAGCCAGCAGGTGTCTTGGCGGGGCCTGCGTAATAAACAGCGAAATCACGCAGGTAATCAGGCATCGGTGCCCCGGCATCCATCGCTGCTTTGATCTTTGCATGTGCTAGATCGCGAGCAACAACCAATGTGCCAGTGAGTGAAAGGCGCGTCTTAACTGGATATTTACTTAATTGCTTTTGCACCTGTGCCATACCTTGATTGAGATCAATCTTTACAACATTGGCATCGCTATCGATCAGCTGAGCTTCGGTGGTATCTGGCAGATAGTGGGCTGGGTCGCGCTCTAGATCCTCAAGGAATATGCCATCTTTTGTGATCTTGGCGCGGGCTTGGCGATCGGCCGAGCAGGAGACCGCAATAGCAATGGGCAATGATGCGCCGTGACGAGGCAATCTAATAACGCGAACATCGTGACAGAAATACTTTCCGCCAAATTGTGCACCGATACCTAAGGTGCGAGTGAGTTTAAGAACTTCTTCTTCCATCTCAAGATCTCTAAAGCCGCGACCAGTTGCAGCGTCACCACTTGTTGGTAGCGAATCTAAGTACTTCGTACTGGCTAACTTGGCTGTCTTGACTGTGTGCTCGGCACTGGTACCGCCGATAACAATTGCTAAGTGATAGGGAGGGCAAGCCGCGGTGCCAATCGAGCGCAACTTTTCATCCAGCCAGGTATAGAAACTTGTGGGATTGAGAACTGCCTTTGTCTCTTGATAGAGGAAAGATTTATTGGCACTGCCTCCGCCTTTGGCGATGAAGAGAAATGAATATTCATCGGGATGATCTGTGTCGGCATAAATCTCCACTTGGGCGGGCAAGTTATTGCCAGTGTTTTTCTCCTCCCACATAGTCACAGGAGCCATCTGCGAATAGCGCAGGTTCAGTTTTGTGAATGCGTCATAGACACCGTGGGCTACAGCTTCTTCATCCTTGCTCTGCGTCAATACATGCTGGCCCTTTTTGCCCACGACAATTGCCGTTCCGGTGTCTTGGCACATCGGCAAGATTCCACCGGCAGAAATATTTGCATTCTTTAATAGATCAAGCGCCACGAAGCGATCATTCGGCGAGCTTTCAGGATCTTTGAGAATGTTGGCAAGCTGTTGCAAGTGAGCAGGGCGCAGATAATGCGAGATATCGTGAATGGCAGTTTCGGTCAGTGTGGCAATGGCCTCTGGTGTGATCTCAAGAAATGTTTTTTCGCCATGTTTGACGGTGGTAACGCCCTTATTTCCTAGCGAGCGATAAGTAGTTGTATCAGGGCCAACGGGCAGCAAGTCAGAGTATGAAAATGTTGGCGTCATAGCGAGGGCTTAATTGCCTCAAGCTTTGCTTTGGCACCATCGAGCCACTCTTGGCAGATCGCAGCAAGTGCTTCGCCGCGTTCCCATAACTTCAAAGATTCTTCAAGGCTGGCACTGCCTGCTTCAAGGGATGCGACAACTTGAGCCAACTCATCGCGAGCGGCTTCGTAGGAAAGTTTCTTTCCATCTTTTTCGGTTGCCATGGAGGTAAATCTACTCTCTTGGTTGGCTAACTTGTGCGGCGACCTCGCCACCTGCAAGCCTGATGCGAAGTTTTTCTCCCGCAGTCAGTGAATGCGGATCACGGGCAATGGAGCCATCGCTGCGTTGAACAACGGCATAACCGCGATCAAGGGTTGCTTGCGGTGATAGAGATCTCACCCGCGCTGTGATCTGCGCAAGCTCTTCTCGGGCAAGGGCCATTGCGTGCGTTGCGCTCTTATGTGAGCGAGCACGAAGACTTTGGATTATTTCTAGGCGAGATGTCACCAAAACCATCGGTTCTTTTAATACAGGTCGGTTGCGAAGGCTTGTAATTGTTTGAAATTCGAGATCCAGCATTGTTGTAATTGTGCGCCGGGAGCGATCGCGCAGTTGCTTGATCATCGCAATTTCTTCTGCAATATCTGGGACAACTTTCTTTGCGGCATCAGTGGGTGTTGATGCGCGAACATCTGCGACAAGATCCAAAAGCGGTGCATCTTGTTCATGGCCTATAGCGCTGACTATTGGCGTATTGCACGAGGCCGCTAAGCGGACAAGGCCTTCATCTGAAAATGCCAGTAGATCCTCAAAAGAGCCACCGCCACGGGTAATGATGATGACATCAACTTGCGGATCTGCCTCGAGCTCTGCAAGTGCTGCAGAGACTTCAACAACTGCGGCTGCGCCTTGGACGGCAACTTCTCGGATTTCAAATTCGACTGCGGGCCAGCGGCGCTTGGCATTTTCGACAACATCTTTTTCTGCTGCGCTATTTCGACCGCAAATCAATCCAACGCGACGAGGCAGTAGCGGTAGTGGTTTCTTGCGTTCTTGTGCAAAGAGGCCTTCGCTAGCCAACAACTGTTTGAGTGCTTCAAGGCGGGCAAGTAATTCTCCGACACCTACTTGGCGAATTTCTTTGGCAGAGAGAGTGAGAGTTCCACTTTTTGTGTAGTAAGAAACTTTTGCAAAAATCACAACACGAGCATTGGGTGGAAGCGGTGAGACGGGTGCCAAGACAGTTCTGTGACACATCACAGAAACGCTCATATCTACGCTGGTATCGCGCAAGCGCATAAAGGCCATGCCAGTGCGTTCGTTGATTTCGGAGAGTTCGCCTTCGATCCAAATGGGACCTAAACGATCCAGATAATCCTTAAGCGCTTCAGAAAGTACCCGTACTGGCGCGGGGGATTCAGCTGAAGTTTCGAGCACAACGCGATCCTAATAGACTCACCCCCATGTCCAAGAAGGTATTGCTTGCTGCTCCGCGTGGCTATTGCGCCGGGGTGGATCGCGCAGTCATTAGCGTGGAAAAAGCTCTCGATCTTTACGGCGCACCTGTCTATGTCCGCAAGCAAATTGTCCATAACAAGCACGTTGTTACTACCCTCGAATCTCGCGGCGCAATTTTTGTTGAGGAAACTGATGAAGTTCCAGAAGGCGCCACAGTTGTATTTTCTGCTCATGGAGTTTCGCCACAAGTTCATGCCGATGCTGCAAGCCGCAATCTTAAGACAATCGATGCCACCTGCCCGCTAGTGACAAAGGTGCACCATGAAGCGCGACGTTTTGCATCAGAGGATATTGAAATTCTTCTCATCGGCCACGAAGGCCACGAAGAAGTAGAGGGCACCGCCGGTGAGGCGGTAGGCAAGGTGCAACTAGTAGATGGCATTGACAATATTAAGGACATCAAATTAAAAGATGAAAATAAGGTGGCATGGCTGACGCAAACAACTCTTAGTGTTGATGAAACTTTGGCTACTGTTGCAGCCCTTCGCAATCGTTTTCCAAATATTATTGATCCACCCAGTGATGACATTTGTTATGCAACACAAAACCGACAAGTTGCCATTAAAGATATTGCGCCACGCGCTGATCTAGTCATCATCGTGGGATCGACCAACTCATCCAATTCTGTGCGTTTGGTTGAAGTTGCAAAGGAATACGGCACACCCAATGCCTATTTGATTGATTTTGCCGCAGAGGCCAAAGATGAATGGCTCGATGGCGTAACGACGATTGGTGTTTCAAGTGGGGCATCTGTGCCAGAGATCTTGGTGCGCGACTTATTGGAATGGCTTGCAGCTCGTGGCTTTGGAGATGTTGAAACTGTGACCGCGACTGAAGAGTCGCTGCTTTTTTCACTTCCACCAGAGCTTCGCAAAGATCTCAAGGCCGCTGGGCGAAGTACCGCAACGCATTCTGCTTAATCCAAAGCGCTCTGGCTTGTGTAGGAGAGATTTTCGCTGGGCAGTATTTGCTACAAGCACCTTGCCCTGATCAATATCTAAAACCGTCGCCTACTTTGAAGCGAGTTACTCACTTTTGCGCCTCATCCACACCTCTCATCGAAATCTAGATTCTCACGATGGTCCCAGCCAAGAATCCATGACAAAGCGCACCTAGCGCTTTGTCGCAGATGCGGCCATCGCAGGGAGTGTGCACAGTGAAAAGTTTCAAAAGATTTTGCAAAAAGTTTGGAACGGCCGGCCTAAAACGGCACAAAGCAGAGTTCCTCGCAAAGGTAAGCAAACTATTCATCTCCTTCATTTTTGGGATGCAGCGATGCGTGAAGAAGATCGCGCCATCGCAGCTTTCGCAGAAAATGATGGAAGACGAACGAGGCGATGTGCCCGGGTGGGTACTTGTTGTCTTGATGACAACGGGATTGGTAACAGCCATTTGGACAATTGCGGCACCACGCCTGACTGCAATCTTGCGCAATTCACTCGATTCCATGAACGGGATTCGATAAGTGAGATTCCTTAAAAAGCTTCTGCATAACCAAGATGGAGTAGTTGAAAGCACCTTGGTGATCATCCCACTCATGGTTGTCTTTTTGATTGCCGTCGAATTAATAGTGGCGGTGAATTATCGAAATCTAGATCTTTCCAGTGCGCAAAGCGCAGCAACGATGGGAGCGATTACATCAGTTGTGTCTCCAGGAGATGAAGTGGTTGCCCTCACTTCAGATTCCTCCCTTGAAGATTTGCGCATCCTGATAACGCATCGAACACGGTTGCTGCCAAATCTTCTGCCACGTCTTTCATTCTTGGGCAGCTCTACACCTGGCTCTACCGAGGTCACCGGAATAGCGGTGATGGAGGATTCGCCATGAAAGCGCTACCTAGGTGCATTAAATGGAATCGGAAAGATTTCGAATCGGGAAGCGCCAGCGTTGAATTTGTGATTCTTGCGATCCCACTTTTCTTGCCGATCTTTATCTTTCTTAATCAATTTTCAGAAGTAAGTAATGAGGAAGCAAATGCACGCACCTTGGTGGGTGAAGTTGTTCGGGCATATGCAACAAGTCAGAACTTAGGAAATGCCCAGGCTCGTGCCGAGGTGGTGCTTAACTACGGAGCTTCGCGTTTGGGCTTTAGTAGAGCGGATATTGATTCGATGAAACTCACCTTTACCTGCTCATCGTCTTCGTGCACAGAACCCGGTGAGAGAGTGCGCGCAGATCTAACAATGACTTTGCCAATCACCCATCGTGTTGTTCATGCCTCAGCACAGGAATATGTTTCCCCATGGCAATGAGATCACTAGCGCGCAAGGTGCGTGCAAACGAAGAGGGTTCGGTATCTGTACTCATCATTGGGCTCTTTCTTATTACCGTCTCTTTGCTATTTGTTATTACAGATGTCGCAACTATTTCTGTGGCAAAACAATCTTTAGTGCATGCAACAGAATCGGCGGCACTTCGGGCGGTACAAAACCTTGATCGCGCTTCGTATTACGAGGGTAAATCTGGCGTTGCCGTACCCATCGACTGTGCCAGCGCGAGAATGCGAGTGATTGAAGAATTAGGAATCTGGATGGAGAGCAGCACCGGAATGCGCCGACCTGAGATTGATAGCGTGGGGCTGACAGGTTTTTATTGTTTAGATAATGTTGTTGAACTTCGTACAACGGCGCATGCAGTACTTCCATTTCGATTACCGCAATCATCGATGAAGGATTTTGAAATCCATGCCAGCGCAGGAGCCAAGAGTGATCGGGCCCTTCAATAGTGGGTACTCTTTGCCTATGGCCGCGCGCGAATATAACCTCGAGATAGCTGCGATTGACGCGACCCTAGTTTCCATTGAGAAAGTTCTTGACCTTCCTAAATTGCGTCAAGATGCAATTAAATTTGAAGAAGCGGCCGGCATCCCTAATCTTTGGGATGATCCAGAAAATGCACAAAAAGTTACGAGCAGACTCTCTCGCGTGCAGAGTGAAATCAAACGCCTCGTGGGATTGCGCCAAAGGGTTGAAGACCTTCCGATTTTGTTTGAACTTGCCAGCAACGAATCTGATGCCAGCGCTCTTGCAGATGCAGAACACGAACTCGATAGCGTTACAAAATCCATTGGCGAACTAGAAGTTCAGACGCTGCTCAATGGCGAATATGACGATCGAGATGCGCTGATCACAATCCGCTCTGAAGCAGGAGGCGTCGAAGCTGCTGATTGGGCCGAAGCCCTGATGCGAATGTATTTGCGCTATTGCGAGCGACATAACTATCCAGTTAATGTTTTGGAAACCTCCTACGCCGAAGAAGCCGGGATTAAATCCACAACATTTAGAGTTACAGCGCCCTATGCCTATGGCACGCTCTCTGTAGAACAAGGCACTCATCGTTTAGTGCGTATCTCACCTTTTGATAGCCAAAGTCGTCGCCATACCTCGTTTGCTGGCGTAGAAGTAGTTCCTGTTGTGGAGCAAAGCGACCATATCGAAATTGATGAAAAAGATATCCGCGTTGATGTGTACCGCTCATCTGGCCCAGGTGGCCAAGGCGTTAACACAACAGATTCTGCTGTTCGCATTACTCACTTAGCCACGGGGATCGTTGTTTCTTGTCAGAACGAACGCTCGCAAATTCAAAACAAAGCCACTGCGATGGCTGTTTTGCAATCAAAATTACTTGAGCGCCGCCGCCAAGAAGAGCAAGCAAAAATCAATTCTCTCAAAGGCGATAACAGTGGATCATGGGGAAACCAGATGCGTTCTTACGTATTGCACCCATATCAAATGGTAAAAGATTTGCGCACCGATTATGAGACAGGAAATACTGGCGCAGTTCTCAACGGAGAAATTGATGACTTCATCGAGGCCGGAATTCGTTGGCGACGAAGTACCGCACCAACTCAGGAGCGTTAGCAGAATTCTTTGGATTCTCAGGATTATCCATAATCCAACGTGAGCCTCACGTAGAAGTGATTTATCTCCTCAAATTTTCAGGAAAATACGGTCATATTTCACCGCTGTCACCAGCACTGTTGCCTAAACTAGGACGATAGATGTCCATCTCAATCTTTTGGAGTGCCAGTGATTCGCTTTGAGAATGTCAGCAAGCTTTATCCTGGACAGGAAAAGGCTGCTCTCGACAATGTAAATCTTGAAGTGACTAAAGGTGAATTTGTATTCCTTGTTGGATTATCTGGTTCTGGAAAGTCCACATTCTTGCGCCTTGTTTTGCGCGAAGAGCATCCATCCGCCGGCACCATTCATGTAGCCGGAAAAGATCTAGGCACTTTGGCCAATCACAAGATTCCAGAACTTCGCCGCCAGGTAGGTACCGTTTTCCAGGATTTCAGATTGCTTCCGAATAAAACTATTTTTGAAAATGTTTCCTTTACCCTTCATGTTCTTGGATTTTCTCAAAAGGAAATCAATCGTGAAGTCCCAGAAGTCTTGGAGCTCGTTGGCTTGGAAGACAAAGCCGATCGCAAACCCAGCGAGATTTCGGGCGGCGAACAACAGCGCGTAGCTATTGCTCGGGCTTACGTAAGCCGACCTGCAATATTGATTGCAGATGAACCAACTGGAAACTTGGATCCAGCAACCAGCGTTGGAATCATGAAACTTTTAGACCGCATCAATCGCGAAGGAACAACCGTTGTCATGGCAACGCATGATTCTGGAATTGTGGATCAAATGCGTAAGAGAGTTATTGAACTAGATGGTGGACACGTGGTTCGAGATCAAGTTCGTGGCGTCTACGGCTATACGGGTTAAGGGGAGATGAGATGCGCGCTCGGTTTTTAATTAGTGAAGTTGGTATCGGGCTTCGTCGTAATTTCACGATGACTTTCGCTGTTGTGATTACGGTCGCAATCTCCCTTTCTCTCCTTGGCATTGGATTGCTTTCTAATGCACAAGTAAGTGCGATGAAAGATTATTGGTATGACAAGATCGAAGTATCAGTTTACTTGTGTGGATCTCTATCTGAAGCACCTTCGTGCGCAGGTGGGGTCATCACTGCCGGACAAAGGTTGCAGATTCAACAAGATCTTGAAGCGCTGCCCGTTGTCGATAGCGTGTATTACGAGTCGCAATCTGAGGCGTTCAAGCGCTTCAAGGAACGATTTAAGGATTCAGCAATCGCACAAAATGTTACGGCAGACCAATTACCAGAATCTTTCCGAGTAAAACTTAAAGATCCTGAGCAATATCCAGTAATCGTGAGTGCCTTCTCGGGTCGCCCTGGTGTCGATGTCGTACAAGATCAAAGAAGTATTTTAGAAAAATTCTTTAGATTGCTAGCCGTCTTGCGAAATGGCGCACTGTTGGTCGGTCTCGCCTCAGTTCTTACAGCCGCATTATTGATCAGCAATACATTAAGAATTGCAGCTTTTAACCGGCGCCGTGAAACGAATGTCATGAAGTTAGTTGGAGCAACTTCTCTCTCCATTCAATTGCCATTTTTATTGGAAGGCGTAATTTCTGCAATCATCGGTTGGGGCATTGCCACGGGGCTGCTGGCTGCACTCAAGAGTGTTATTGATTCTCGCGTTGCTCCGCTTTTGTCCTTCACCAAATTCTTTGGTTGGGGAGAGGTTTGGATTTCCTCCGCCTATCTTCTTGCCACGGGGCTAGCTGTTTCGATTCTTGCATCGGTCTTGACGCTGCGTCGCTATCTCAAGGTCTAAACTCCACGTTATGTGGAACCCAATTACTTCAAAGTGCAGATGGGTTTCACGCATGAGTAAAGCGCAGCCATCATCGATGTTGGACGCCACATGGTGAAAGAAGTCGGACGCAAACTCATTGCGCAAAATAAAAAGGCTCGCCATGACTATTCCATAGAGGATGTATTCGAATGTGGAATCGTTCTCTCGGGCACTGAAGTGAAGTCACTTCGGTTAGGGCGGGCATCGTTGATTGATGGCTATGCCATGGTGCAAGATGGAGAGTTGTGGCTCAGCGGTGTCCATATTCCCGAATACACAGAAGGAACGTGGACTAATCACACTCCTCGACGAAATAGAAAACTCTTGGTACATAAGAACGAACTCAAGGATCTCATTGCAACTACTAAAGAGGGCGGCCTCACATTGATTCCGCTTTCACTTTATTTCAAAGACGGCAAAGCAAAGATTGAATTAGCAGTCGCGCGCGGTAAGAAATCTCACGATAAGCGCGCGGCCCTGATGGAACGTCAAGCTGGTCGTGAAATCGAGCGAGAGATTTCACGCAGACAATCAGGAAAATCTGGAGATCGCTAAATCGCTCAGATTTGATCTATACGCTCAATTGGCAAGCCAACTGCTGAGTAATGATTCAAAATTAGCGTAAACCGGTGCGAAATTTATTGGGTTACCTAATGTCGCTTCTATCTTCTACAATTGCCCCGCGGGTGAAAGATCCTGCGCACAACCATAATTACATAGTGAAGAAAATAACGCTTTAATTCTCAATTTTGGCGACCTTGATTTTGATCAAAAACTAAGGCAGTACAAAGAAATTATTTTTAGAAATACTCCTCAGTGATCGTAAGTTATGTGATTTTCTAGAGTGAGTTCTCTGTCAATCATGCGGTTGTTTTACTCTTGGGGGTGAACGGTCTCGACTTTGGATGTTGGGGCAGGGGAAGCGGGCCGAGGAAGCCAGGATGATCTCGTTAACCAATAACCTGTGCAAAAAACTAAGCGCCAGTACAACTGCCGCTGATTACGCCCTAGCTGCATAAGCTAGCC